>Ga0163151_10000040_pt1 | contig 203552 bp, 197 predicted proteins | sample OliLakLV19MP5IB2_FD_145596 | JGI IMG/M metagenome (GOLD analysis project Ga0163151, IMG submission 145596) | Freshwater microbial mat bacterial communities from Lake Vanda, McMurdo Dry Valleys, Antarctica - Oligotrophic Lake LV.19.MP5.IB-2 | ecosystem: Environmental > Aquatic > Freshwater >...
CAAATGTATGTAGCTTGTTATGAATTAGAAGGTTTTATAAAAAAATATACAGACCTTAATTTATTCAATTTTTTTTCTACGAACGTATTAGATATTCAATCGAGAAATATTATTAAGTTGCCAAAAATGATAGGACAACTTGTTAATTTGCAAGAATTATACTTGTGTAATAATCAAATTACAAAATTACCGGAAACAATAGGACAACTTGTTAATTTGCAAAAATTATCATTGTCTAATAATCAAATTACAGAATTACCAGAAACAATAGGACAACTTAGTAATTTGCAAAAATTATGGTTGGATAACAATAAAATAATAGAATTACCAAAAACAATAGGACAACTTAGTAATTTGCAAATATTATACTTGTATAATAATCAAATTACAAAATTACCAGAAACAATAGGACAACTTAGTAATTTGCAAGAATTATGGTTGCGTAATAATCAAATTACAGAATTACCAGAAACAATAGGACAACTTGTTAATTTGCAAAAATTATCATCGTCTAATAATCAAATTACAAAATTACCGGAAACAATAGGACAACTTGTTAATTTGCAAAAATTATCATTGTCTAATAATCAAATTACAGAATTACCAGAAACAATAGGACAACTTGTTAATTTGCGATACTTATCGTTTTCTGATAATAAAATTACAAAATTACCAGAAACAATCGGACAACTTATTAATTGTGAGATCATACAATAAAAAATTGAATTTTTTATTGTAAGACAAATATTCTATTAAGAAGAGCAAAATGGACCAAAGTGATATAGTGTACCAAATATTCAATGAATTATCATTAAACGATATCGTAAGATGTTCAACTATTAATAGACTTATAAATCATATATGCGATTTACAATATGCGAGATTAATAAAAGACTATGAGAACATCCTAGCGAATATTTTTATAAAAAGCTCATACAAACAAATGTATGTAGCTTGTTATGAATTAGAAGGTTTTATAAAAAAATATACAGACCTTAATTTATTCAATTTTTTTTCTACGAACGTATTAGATATTCAACCGAGAAATATTATTAAGTTGCCAAAAATGATAGGACAATTTAGTAATTTGCAAATATTAGGGTTGCATTATAATCAAATTACAGAATTACCAGAAACAATAGGACAACTTGTTAAATTGCAAGAATTATACTTGTATGATAATCAAATTACAAAATTACCAGAAACAATAGGACGACTTAGTAATTTGCGAAAATTATGCTTGTCTCATAATCAAATTACAGAATTACCAGAAACAATAGGACAACTTGTTAATTTGCAACAATTATGGTTGTCTCATAATCAAATTACAGAATTACCAGAAACAATAGGACAACTTGTTAATTTGCAACAATTATGGTTGTCTCATAATCAAATTACAGAATTACCAGAAACAATAGGACAACTTGTTAAATTGCAAGAATTATACTTGCACGATAATCAAATTACAAAATTACCGGAAACAATAGGACAACTTAGTAATTTGCAAATATTATCGTTGTCTAACAATCAAATTACAGAATTACCAAAAACAATAAAACAACTTAGCAATTTGCAAATATTATGGTTGTATCATAATAAGATTACAAAATTACCAGAAACAATAGGACAACTTGTTAATTTGCAAGAATTATGGTTGCGTAATAATCAAATTACAAAATTACCGGAAACAATAGGACAACTTAGTAATTTGCGATACTTATCGTTGTCTAATAATAAAATTACAAAATTACCGGAAACAATAGGACAACTTGTTAATTTGCAAGAATTATGGTTGGATAATATTCAAATTACAGAAATACCAGAAACAATAGGACAACTTATTAATTGTAAGATCATGCAATAAAAAATTCAATTTTTTATTGTAAGACAAATATTCTATTAAGAAACAGCAAAATAGACCAACGTGATATAGTATACAAAATATTCAATGAATTATCATTAAACGATATCGTACGATGTTCAACTGTTAATAGACTTATAAATATGGGAGATTAATAAATGACTATGAGAACATCCCGGCAAATCTTTTTTACAAAAACTCATGCAAACGAATGTATGCGGCTTCTTATGAATTAAAAAGGTTTGTCAATAAATATTCTAATTTTAATTTATTCAATTTTTTTTCTGCGAACAAATTAGTTCTTGATTGTAAGAATATTAATAAGTTGCCAGAAACAATAGGACAATTTAGTAATTTGAAAGAATTATCATTATCCAATAATCAAATTACTGAATTTCCAGAAACAATAGGACAACTTGTTAATTTGCAAAAATTATGGTTATATCATATTAAGATTACAAAATTACCAGAAAAATGGTCAAACTTAGCAATTTACAAGAATTATGGTTGGACAATAATCAAATAACAGAATTACCGGAAACAATAGGACAACCTATTGAAAATGTCATACTGCAATCGGTTATCCCATTTGACTATCATTTTTGATCAATCAATAAAAGATAATTTACCTCAATGTTTAAAATATTTGGAGCTTGGGTGGATTTTTAATCAACCTATTGAAAATAGCATATCTTCATCATTTAAAATTTGGCCATTATTTTAATCAAAATATTAATGATATGATTCCGGCATCTGTTACACATTTCACGTTTGCTGATGATTTGATCACCCACTTGAAGGTATGCTATCAGTAATATATCTATCGCTGCCTTATGAATATAAAAGATTGATAAGAGACATGATCCCATCAGTAACTTATATAGTTCTTCGTCTTCATCTAAATCATTTGATCGCGCATAATTATTATAACAAAACGATTAAAAAACATACCACCAATCGTAACTCGTTTAACTTTTGGCGATTGTTACAATAAACATATTAACAAAAATATATCAACGTCTGTAACTCATCTAACGTTTGGCATAGGTTTCAATCAAATATTAATGATGTTCCGACGTCTGCGAAAGAAATAACATTGTGGCGTTCATATAACGGAAAAATAAGTGAAAATGTCAAAGCACGAGTAAATATTATGTTATTATAAAATTATTTTAAAATACATATCATCAATGAGGTGCAGAGATTGTTTTGAATCGATACCCGCATACGTTCGATCTGAATTATGCGACACTTATCGTTGTCTAACAATCAAATTACAGAATACAATAGGACAACTTATTAATTGTAAGATCATATGATAAAAAATTGAATTTTTAATCGTAAGACAAATATTCTATCGAGAAAGAGCAAATGGACCAAAGTGATATATTATACCAAATATTCAATGAATTATCATTAAACGATATTATAAGATGTTCAACTGTTAATAGACTTATAAATCGCATATGTGATTTACAATATGCGAGATTAATAAATAACTATGAGAACATCCTAGCGAACATTTATTATAAAAGCTCATATAAACAAATGTATGTAGCCTGTTATGAATTAGAAGGTTTTATAAAAAAATATTCAGACCTTAATTTATTCAATTTTTTTTCTACGAACGAATTAGATATTAAATCGAGAAATATTGTTAAGTTGCCAAAAATGATAGGACAACTTGTTAAATTGCAAGAATTATACTTGTATGATAATCAAATAACAGAATTACCAGAAACAATAGGACAACTTGTTAATTTGCAAGACTTATCGTTGTCTAGTAATAAAATTACAAAATTACCGGAAACAATAGGACAACTTAGTAATTTGCAAGAATTATGGTTGCGTAATAATCAAATTACAAAATTACCGGAAACAATAGGACAACTTGTTAATTTGCAACAATTATGGTTGACTGGCAATCAAATAACAGAATTACCAGAAACAATAGGACAACTTGTTAAATTGCAAGAATTATACTTGCACGATAATCAAATTACAAAATTAGCGGAAACAATAGGACAACTTAGTAATTTGCAAATATTATCGTTGTCTAACAATCAAATTACAAAATTACCGGAAACAATAGGACAACTTAGTAATTTGCGATACTTATCGTTGTCTAATAATAAAATTACAAAATTACCGGAAACAATAGGACAACTTAGTAATTTGCGATACTTATTGTTGTCTAATAATAAAATTACAAAATTACCGGAAACAATAGGACAACTTGTTAATTTGCAAGAATTAAGGTTGGATAATAATCAAATTACAGAAATACCAGAAACAATAGGACAACTTATTAATTGTAAGATCACACAATAAAAAATTGAATTTTTTATTGTAAGACAAATATTCTATTAAGAAATAGCAAAATAGACCAAAGTGATATAGTATACAAATATTCAATGAATTATCATTAAACGATATCGTAAGATGTTCAACTATTAATAGACTTATAAATCATATATGCGAGATTAATAAATGACTATGAGAACATCCCAGCAAATCTTTTTTTACAAAAACTCATACAAACAAATGTATGTGGCTTCTTATGAATTAAAAAGGTTTGTCAATAAATATTCTAATCTTAATTTATTCAATTTTTTTCTGCGAACAAATTAGTTCTTGATTGTAAGAATATTAATAAGTTGCCAGAAACAATAGGACAACTTAGTAATTTGAAAGAATTATTATAACAAAACGATTAAAAACATAACACCAATCATAACTCATCTAACATTTGGCAAATGACGTTCCGATGTCTGTGAAAGAAATAACATTATGACGTTCATATAACGGAAAAATAAGTGAAAATGTCAAAGCACGAGTAAATATTATATTATTATAAAATTATTTTAAAATACATATCATTAATGAGGTGCAGAAATTGTTTTGAATCGATACCCGCATACGTTCGATCTGAATTATGTGATACATGTAGATGGGATTCCAAAGTTACGATATCAACGACGAACGCTAAAAAAAAGTACATGTTGACAAATAGCGAAATAGAGGCTGCCAACTTATTTTGTTATGAAATTTCATTTAGATATGCACATGGTTTCAAGTATTTAGTAATGGATATCGAAGAATTAGCAGAAAAGGTTTTTGCAACTATCGATGACAATGATAAACGAAAACAAAAGTATCTAAAAAATGTGGAAAATGATCATAATAACAGACTTGAACTCATAGATGAGATGCGAGAAAGTATCAATGGCTATTTAGAAGAGAATGATCTAGAACCAGATTGTGATACTTTGGTGTTTATAGAAGAAATAATCAAACGAAAATACAATGCAGATTTAGATGATGTCATCGGATATGTCAAACGGAAAATCAAATTAGATAACTTGATCAATGAACACAGTGCAAAATTCATTAAATCAGCGAAAGAGCACAGTCAATATGATGAATACATTTATGATCATTCGCAATCATTAACAGAAACATTTGACGAAATAAGTTCAGATATCAATGAAAAAAATACATTGGATATGAGAACAAAAAAAACAAACAGATTTATCGAAGAAGGAATAGAAGAAGACTTTATTGATTTTGCATTATCTTTACCGATTTGTAAAGAATATACGACACAAATTACGTGCAAAATCAAATTTGATACTATTTGCAAAAGATTGGTAGAATATGTGGAGCGAAAATACGCATTAGATGAGTTTATTAAGGATAATATCGATGCACAATATCGTAACATTGCACTATCTTCATTGTCATACAAAAATTATGTCATGAATCTGAAATGTAATTTTGAGACAACATGTGATGCTATCACTACTCAAATTGATAAACGAATTGTTAGTGATAAGAAAAAAACAATTGTAGATAGTAAAAAGATTGCAATTGAAAAGAAATATCCTGGATCAAGAGGTTGGCTCGAAAAAGCAATTTCAAATCCTAAGATTGGTAAGATGTATACCAAATATTTGCAAAAAGGCGGAGATATCAAAAAGTTGATGGATGACATTAAAAATATTATCATCGGATTTAATGCACAAAAAACTAAAAATATTGATGATGTCATCACTAAATTGTTATCAAAAAATACAGATCCGACGATCTACGATAACATAAAATTCAATTATCTAACTGGGCAAATTAAGTTCGGTCGGGCAAAAAGTGAATTAACTTATTATAAAATTTTTGATGAATAAAACCTTTATTTATCAAAAATTTATTTCTTGGCATATGGTTTGACTTTTTCGATCATATCATAATTGATAATTTTGCAATCAGAATAATAGCCGGTGATGATATTTCTTTGGCACTCAATCATCACCATAGTTACTTTGCCATCTGTCATCAAATAATCACGATCATAACCGATCATTTCTCTGTTAGAAACAAAAAGCCATTCTGTTCGAAACGTCTGATTGTAGTCAACGTTAAATTCTGGGTCGCTCGTAAAATATGATGGGTATCGTATGCATGTATTTACTTTATACAACAATGGCATATCCAATGCAACAGCGCGACAGTCAACTTCGCCAACTATGTATGTTTTCTCGTAAATGTTTCCCATTGTATTGATATCGTATAATCGATATTGGTATTCAGTGACTTGATTTATCAATTTTATTTGTTATAAAAATTGAAAAAAAAATTATTAGGAATCTATTACTATAAATAATGATTAAAGATGGAAGTTAATCAACGATTGTTACGTGATATTGTTCAAACAGACAAATGTGAAATAACAACCATTCTGCTTAAATCAGACATCGATGTTAATTACGTCGATGCAGACGGAAAATTTCCGCTATATTATGCATACGAAAAAAATATGATATCACAGATGCAAATATTGATATTACATGGTGCAAATGTGAATCAAACATACAAATCAAAAACGATATTATTTATCGAATGTCATAAGCAAAAATCGGACAGTACGATGATCAAATTGTTGATGAATAACAAAGCTGACCCAAATATAATATCAAAATTTGGAGCCGAATCAGTGTTTCCACTATGGTGTCTTGTTGAATCAGCAAATATTGACAATATAAAGTTATTATTATCTTATCCACAAACAAATATTAACTTGCAAGATAGTGACGGAGTAACTGCGCTTAGAAAAGCATGCAGTTACGGACTAATCGAGATTCCCTTTTTACTATTAGACGAAGGTGCTGATCCAAATATTCAAGGAAGCGAAGGTTATAGCGCGTTAATGAGAAGTGTTCTTAATGGCAACAATGCGACAGTGTCTGTTCTACTATTACACGACGATGTAAAATTAAATCTTCAAGATAGAAATGGTGATACAGCACTTCATCACGCATGTGCCAATGATAAAATAACATCGATGCATTTATTGTTAAAACATGGCGCCGACAGAACTATCAAAAATAATGATGGGAAAATTGCTACAGAATGTTGTGTTTCTATTAACGTGAAACAGTTTTATGATATATATTGTCAAAAAAATGATCTAAAATTAATTGTTACCGCCCCGACAGTTAATACCAACAAAGAATCAGATCTCATCTTTAAAGTGCCAAATCCAAATAATCGACCAATAAGATATGTCCGGCCTATGATAAAATACCGAATGTGGAATGATGTGTTTAGATGTTGGAATAAATGGACATATATACCTGCAAAAAAAATGACATGCGAATATATTGACGAAAAAGTTCCATATCATATTATCTGTAGCGAAACAGAAGCTCATAAAACTTATCGCGTGCAATTTTCAGATTTTTATGACGAAAAACTAGGACAAATGCCATTTGAGTATTTGTGTTAATTTGACATATAATAATTTATCAAATTAACACAATGGAAATCAACGAACTGTTGTGCAAAATAGTCCAAACAAATCAATGCGATGTAACTGTAATATTACTTAAGAGAGCTGATCCGAACTATGTCGATGCTGACGAAAAATTTCCCCTGTTTTATGCATACGAAAGCAAAAATTTATTGCAGATGAAAATATTACTGGCGCACGGGGCAAATGTAAACAAACAATACAAGGAATTTTCTTTGTTACAATATTGTTGCGATGATCCAACTCCAGAGGATATGATAAGATTGTTGATGGATAACAAAGCAGATCCGAACATACTATATCCAGGAAACGTCCCACTGATAAAATATTTAACTAAAAATAAATCATTTAGTATCATTAAAATAATCGCATCATATCCACGTACAAATTTAAATCTGGTTGACGATCGTGGCGCGACGGCGTTCAGATCCGCATGTTCTTATGGTTTTCTTGATATTGCAATTCTCTTGTTAGACAAAGGAGCCGATCCAAATATTCAAGGTAATGAAGGTTACACTGCATTAATTCGATCAGTTATTAATGGCAGAAATAATGTTACAGCGACTTTATTGTTATATGATGACATTAAATTAGATCTACAAGATGATGTTGGAAATACTGCGCTACACTATGCATGTATTGGAAAAAAAATAGATATTATTAATCTTTTATTGTTACATGACGCCTGTTTCAATATTAAAAACAAGGAAGGACTAACCGCGACAGAAATAAATGAAGATGAAGACATTGCGCTGTTTTTCAAAAAATATAACAAAAAATACAACAAAAAAAGGTCTTTGGTGATAAATGTCCCTAAACAACTAACGCAATTACTGTTTACAGTACCCATTGCGCAACAGCACCGACCTAAAAAGATATGTACCATCGATCGCGGTTCTTTTTATCAAACTTGGAATAACGTTTTTCATTGTTGGAACAATGCTGAACAAATTCCGCATGATATCGTGCATCATAAAATACAATGTGAATATGTCGATGAAAAAATACCTCATCACATAATAAACACTGATAAGGTGAGATTTTTTTCGATCATGGACGACGATGGTAAATATAAATATGGCGAAAATATGTACACTTAGAAGATTAATAATCTATTCATCTTCTAATCGCATCTTTTAAATTTTTTTGCATTAAAAACCATAAAATAATCATGGCAATATCATTGCATATGCCAAATTTCTTGATGATATTTTTGATCAAGTAATAAATGTCAATCGTTGTAACGTTGCCACAATTTATAGTTATCGAACTCGCAAATTTCTCTTTTATTATAACCCGGGCAGATGTGTTTGATAGTAATATCTTTTTATAAAATATATTTATGATATCGTCAACGCGACCATCATAAGCTACGTGCGACTCTTCAAATTTTATTATTCTACCTTCAAACGAACACGTTATGTTATCGATAAGGCTTAATCCAACTCCTAATATTTGTTCATCCAATGATGTTTGCTTTGCATAATTTTCGTAAGGGACATGATTCGGATCACTAATTTTAACGTTTCGGTCGCCGTCGGGCCAAAAAATATAAGATAATAGATTTAAATTTACCCGTCCGTGGTAATATGAGTGCATGTACGGAATCAGATTCATTTTGTTGCACCATTCTAAGAAAAAAGGTAATCCAGATATCCATATACCATAATAGTAACAATATATGTACCATATACTCAAAGAATGCACAAATTGGTAAAATATATCTTTCCACACGAACAATGAATACATACACAACATAGTATGATATGCTAACAATAATCCAATAAAGCGGAATATATATTTGTGATTTTCAAAACGAAAATAATCACGCACAAATAAACTTAATACTATTGCGGTATCTAGTATGGATGCATAAAATAATAAATTGCTTTGGAATGATAAAATCAAAAACAAATTTACCGCAACAAAAGACACTTTTAGACGATCATACAAATGTATTACGAAATTTGCCAGTATAAATAACCATATCACATCTGACCCATCCCTGATTGACCGTATATATGCGACCAATAGTGTTATGATTAACATATAATCGTTATCGATAAATATGATAATGTTGTATAGTACAAATAATACAAAATAGAGAATAACAAATAAAGTGATAGCATAATTCGTAAATCTAGAAATAACAACTATTGCAACCATCAAACATTGCAGCAACGTTATCTGAGATGCAATAATTCGTAAACCAAAAAAATATATTCGCGCAAAAGATATTACGAACACTGCGAACACAAATGACAGATAACTTATTTCATCGTACGATATAAATTGCATATTGGAATAGCAATAAATACATATCACTATTAATTCGATAAAACATTTCCAACGTGACTGCATCTTTGTATCAATTATCATAATATAACATCCTGATTCTGCAAATATCAATTTTTTTATTTATCAAAATAAAAATCCCACCCGAATATTGTTTTTGCGCAAGGGCAGATAATTAAGTAACAAAGTCACAATCAAAATCATCAATAATATCTGCGTGTGTTTTGACCATGCAGATATATGAACCGATTGTACCAACCATTTCTAAGATTTGTCTTTTATCTATCAAATCAGCTGACAAACAACGATTTTATTTCTTTTTCATGCATTACCGAGAATATATTTTTGGCGATGTTATTTTCGCAGCTTGACATGTTTATTAGTAATAGGTAACAAAATTTTATGTATTAAAAATTGATTTATCTAATGCTAACGAACGTACTATTGAATAACAAAATAACTTATGGAATATGATGATGTTTTTTTGGAACTAGGTAGATTTCTGAGCGATAAGCAAAAAATTTATCTTGCGTCGACATCGACAAGAATGAATTGTTTGAAATTGAAATTTCGATATCAGAAAAGGATGGATGTTTGGGACATAATTAGTTTGCCATACTTTGATAATTTTGAATCGATCAAAATATTATCACCAGACGAAATACGACCGAAATGTGTCAAATATATTTATTTTTTATCGGAAACGACGAACATTCCATCCGATGTAACGCATTTGCAGTTTAGCGATGAATTTGATCAATCTATAGAAGGATGCATTCCAAATTCGGTTACGTATTTGAAATTTGGAGAAGCATTTGATAAACCGATTAGAGTTTGCATACCATCATCCGTTACTCACTTAACATTCGGAGAGAATTTTAATGGATCTATTGAAGGGGTTATTCTGTCGTCAGTAACATATTTACAATTTGGCAATCGTTTTAACCAACAGATAAAAGATTACATCCCATCATCTGTTACACATTTGATATTCGGTTTTAGTTTTAATCAATCCATAAAAGGTTCCATCCCAAATTCCGTTACATATTTAAAATTCGGTGAAGAATTTAACAAACCAATTAGAGATTGCATTCCGCCATCTGTCACTCACTTGATATTTGGAGATGATTTTGATCAACCTATCGAAGATGCCGTTCCATCATCAGTAAAATATTTGAAGTTCGATTATTGTTTTGATCAACCGATTAAAGGTTGTATCCCATCATCTGTCACACATTTAATGTTTGGCGTCTGCTTTAACCAACCAATTGAAGATAGTATTCCATCATCGGTGACCTATTTGGATTTTGGTCCCAATTTTAACCAACCTATAGATGGTCATATACCATCGTCTGTGATACATATTGGGTTTTATTATGATTTTAGATACTCCATTAATAATTTGCCATTAACAGTCAAACGAGTAAGCTTGGATATAGATTATAATTTGCCAATAGATGAATCTGTAGCGAAGAGGATAAAAATTTGGCGTTACGGTGAAGAATGTGAAGATTAAAAAAATTGAAAAAAACATCCATATTCGGTTACTCTTAGATTAAGAGCAACAGAAATGAACAAATCGCTAACAATAACTTTTCGAAAAACAGATAACGACGAAATAATCAATTCGTTGATCTTTACCAAAATCAAAAAATTCAAAAGATTAGGTACGTTACATATCAAAAGAAGCGTGAACATGTTCGCTGGAGATTTTAGAAGAACAGACTTTGGAGAAGGAATATATATTTTATTTAAGATAGACGGTTGCATATTATTGAGTAAAGATCAAATTACGAAAGATGACGTCAAGAAGATAAAATTTAAGTTTTATGATCAAGTTTGTGTCGGTGAGGATCACATGATGGGATTCTTTGATGATAAAATTTTTGATAAAATAGTTGCAGATCATGATTATTTTCCAGATTTAGTTGATAATAAAAAAGCAGGTAAGTTATACGAAGCCGATTTTGAAGATCTAAAAGTTGGAACAGAAAAGATAGGATATATGATAAGTACTAAATGTGGAACTGCATTTCCTCCTTTAGTTTGTATGAGAGATGATAGGAATTTGATCATATTAGGATCAAAGTTGATGACAAAAATATATCGATGATTATGATAACTAGAATTTTTAGTTATCATAATTATTAAAAAATTGATAAAAAAAGTCTCAAATGTATATTGACTCAATCAATTGGAAATAACATACCTTTGGCTGTTACACAGATAACATTTTCAGGTCCCGGATTTGGACAAGAAAAATCAATTGGATTAATAACAATAAACGCAATTGCATTGCCAATATTACTTATTGGCAGCACTTGGTTAGCGTCTAAGCGCTGATAATTCATTAATTTTTAATTAACAAATTATGTGCTATATTCTGGATAAACATTGCAATCATTATCTATCTTGAATCCCGTAAGAGAAATATTACTAATTTGATCATAATCGCCGTCATAATACTTATCGCAATATCTAAAATATGTATCATTTATCAAACCCATAATTTTTCGAAGAGAGAATCCGTCAGCAGATTTATATTTGTATTTATGTGAATCAATGATTATTCTTATTTCATTATTTTTGGTAACTCGTTTGGACCAATCGTTACCTCCTTCTGTAAAACTCATTGTAAATCCATCTTTACACAAATCTGCCCAACCTTTTAATTCATATTCCTTTTTAGAAGACATTTTGATGCTAATATGATGATAAAATTCATGTGACACTGATTATTATTCAATTTTTTCTACAAAAAATTGATAATATTTTTATCACAATATGTATTATCGTTTTATAAGTAATATGTTATCCTTGCACATAGACGCGTTATTACATATTGGTTATTATTTGGTAGACTATGATAAGATACGATGGTCATTTGCTTGCGCTGAATTGAATAAGTTAAAATACAAGTTTAGATATTGTGATGAAATATCTGTCGGTAAAATAATTGAGTTACCATACTTTGATAATTTTGAATTTGTAAATGTATCGTATGGCGTTACCGCTCGTCCAAAGTTTGTAAAGTATATTTGCTACACTGTGAATTTTGGGATACCTCCGAATGATGTTACCCATCTAAAAATAAATGGTTATCCATATACTAAATATATAAAAATTACGATTCCATCAACAGTAATACATTTAACGTTCGGGGACAGTTTCAAGCAAACAGTCCGAGATTGTATTCCATCGTCAGTGACCCATTTAACATTTGGTGACCAATTTGATTGTTCAATAAAAAATAGCATTCCATCATCAGTCACTCATTTAAAATTCGGCCTCTGTTTTAACCATCCGATCAAAAATAGGATCCCTTCATCAGTAACGCATTTAACATTTGGCTATTTATTTGATCAATCTATCGAGAGTATTCCTTCATCAGTGACGCATTTGACGTTCCCTATGATACGTAGCCCAATAAGAAACGAGCTTCCAAAATCTGTAACACATCTAACAATTAACGTTGAGAAAATTGATATTGAAGAATGTGTATCAGATTCGGTGACGCATTTGACATTTGATGATGAATTTAATGAATCGATAGGAGGACACATTCCACAGACAGTGACGCATTTGACATTTGGACATCGTTATAATCAACCGAACGTTTACATACCATCGTCAGTGACACACTTGACATTTGGCAATTCTTTTAACCAGCGAATAACTAATATTCCGGCGTCCGTTCAATATTTAACTTTTGGTTATCATTTTAACCGATCAATAGCAAATCTTCCTACATCAATCACACATTTAACATTTGGCCATAAATTCGCCCAAATGATTAACGAAATACCTTCATCCGTGAAAGAAATAGTCTTGCACGAAGAATATAAGAAATACATAAGCGAACATCTGATGTCTAGAATAAATATAACAAGAACCAAATAAAATTGATAAAATAATGCACATATTTCATCAATCTTAATATTGAACAAAATGAAAACTGAAAAGATCGAAGGAATTGTTTCTTTGCTAAAAACTGAGAACATTGTTATCATAAATGCACTCTTTGAATCAGGGTTTATGACGATTGATATGTTGAAAACTGCGATGAGCGAATATATGGATCAGCGCAACAAATATGTACGAATTTGTTTTATAGTAGCATTGGTAGATTTATTTGACGTGATTGAAGATAAAGAATTTCTTGATGATTTGATTAGTTTATTTTCCGGTTGGAATTGCGGCACCATAATATGGGATGAAAGTGTGATGCAATCTTTCATAAAATTAGTAAATTTAGATGGTAAAATGCCAATGTATTGTTTAGTGGGTTTACCTTATGATGCGTTTTTATACTATATCGAAAAAAATGAATTTAGCGCTACGTTTGAATCTACTGGCGATTATGGAAATCAAGATCCAAAAGTAAAAGATTTTATAAATGAAAAATTGCAAACTGACATTGAATCATTTAGCTTAGAGCATTTACTAACGTATTCATTGTTATGTATTATAAATAAGGAAAATATGACAATATGTATGGGAGAAATATATAATAGGTCAGCGATCGATCGTTTGATGATACGAGTGGCATATTCGACGAGAAGCACAACATTAGTTGATGAACATATGGCACAATGTCAATATCAAAATGAATTTTTATTTCTGTGTTCACTTTTATCTATTAATGATGGCAATAAAACATTGAATGATGAATCATTATCTTTAAAAAGATTTCTTGAATCGAATGAGGAAGCATTTTCGATAGCGAAAATGATAAAGTCGTACAGATGGGCTGGTACAGGTGAAGATCTTCAGTTTGTAATTCCCAAACTTAATAGGCTGATGGAAATGTATGGTTGAGTTTTTTTCGTACATAAATATATATATGAAAGAAAAGTTGATCAAAGAGAAGTTTTGCAGATTGGACGCGAAATGTTCCAGGTAAAAAAAAAAGTCAATATGGATTCACGTTCCAGAAAATAGAGTTTATTGTGTGTTTGATAATATGATTCGAGCAGGTATGCCCTGCCTAAAATTAAATGCTCTGGGTTATAATTCTATATTCAATCATATTCAATCTATTGTTAGTAGAATGAATAAGTACATTAGTATTTACTTTGCCTACCCATGGAGACTTAAAGGCAACCTGGCACAATGCTTCGGAAATATAGATCCATTCAACATTTAATTGATTATTGAATGTTACATGCAATGTTGCTGCCAAGAACCGGCCAGAGATTTGCGCACATCATTCAATTGATTATTAAATGTTACATGCAATGTTGCTGCCAAGAACCGGCTAGAGATTTGCATACATTATTCAATTGATCATTAAAAGTAATATGCAATATTGCTGCCAAGAACTGGCAAGAGATTTGCATACATCATTCAATTGATTATTGAAAGTAATATGCAATATTGCTGCCAAGAACTGGCTAGAGATTTGCATACATTATTCAATTGATCATTGAAAGTAATATGCAATATTGCTGCCAAGAACTGGCTAGAGATTTGCACACATTATTCGATTGATCATTGAAAGTAATATGCAATATTGCTGCCAAGAACCGGCTAGAAATTTGCACACATTATTCAATTGATCATTGAAAGTGACGTGCAATATTGCTGGCAAGAACTCCTCTTTTGTAATAAAATTATATATATCCAAACGTACATGTGCACATTCGAACTTCGAAAGTTTAATCAAATGATTTTTACTAACTGTAAACAATATTGATAATTAAATTTTTTTACTTATCAACTTCTTCTAAATATTATCTGGTAAATAATACTACATTTCATTTTGATAATTTTTAAATTAATAAATTAATAAATTATGCGTTAACACATTCTTTCCATAAGAAAATCATTGAAAGAGAAGACAGAAACGGATTTGAAAAAATCTTCTCCGTCATGATACAACCATGTACCTTTGTGAAGTTGCATAACAGTGCGTCGGCCTTTAACAATAAATTTCACTCCATTGTCTAATGTGTAATCAATGTTTTTTTCGCGAAAAAAATGCTCCACATTTCTCATGTAAAGTCCATTATTTATGCGGTGTAAAATACTGACACGAGATTTCTCCTCTCTAAGGAAATCAGAGAAGGTGGTTGATGAGCACTTGGTTTGAAGTTGATCAACATAAGTTTCAAAAGATATCTTCTGATTTTGATCACCCTTACTAAGGAAATCAGAAAGAGTAGGTTTAGTAGACAAGTGTTCGACAAAATCATAAAAAGAAAACTCTTGTGTTTGACCTTTAGTCGTGATAACCAACGTTTTCAAGGATGTGATTTTGATAGTAATATCTACAATTTTACCATCATTTTTAATGTGATAATCATCCCACAAAGGAGTAGGGGTGGTACTAAAAGAAAGTTCAGCAGCGAGTAACGTCACTTCAAGTTGGGTGATAAGATTTTTTATCGACATTTTTAATAAGGTTCCATTATAATGGAACTGCCTCAAAATAAATATTTCATTTTTTTTAATTAGATAGGGAATAACCAGATAATATTCTGGATTAAATTTACTCATTATTATGTTGCCCATTTATATATTTTGTGTCGAACACGAAAATAAAAAAATTGATTATTTAAAATCCAGACGGTTCCATTTGTTATTAATCAAATCATCAACCAAATGAATTGCGCTCATCCAAATTGTTGCTCTCCAACCTGTGTTTCAGACTCGACACCTGAAAAACACAAGTCTTTCTTCTTGTCTGAAAAGGCATTAGAACATTGGAACATCATTTACGATGGGAAAGTTCCTAATCCTGTTTGTCCTGTAGATGACGAACAAGTTGGAGTAATTTGCCGTTTAAACAAAAAGTTTCCAAAAGTTGTAGCACCCATCGTTGCACTAAAAAATGAATTAATTTACGCAAATGGTACTATGGTTGTCGAAAATTGTCGTCGTCTTGACAGAATTATTGAGCCCGTTTTCTTTGCACAAGTTGGTACGAAACATGAATGTGTTGAATTGACTTTGAGAGCTGGGAAAATCGGGCATGAATTTCGTGCATATCATTTTATGGAGAAGGAATTTACCTCAAAAGTTAGAATAATGGAGGACGTTACTTTTCTTTTTCCTGCAGAGACAAAATGCAACACAAAGGGCAAACAACAACAGGACATCTTTTCCCTTATTCGAAACGGCGACAATGGTTCATCATTTGTTGCGTTTTGGATTCTCCCAAAAGGAGTTCAAATTTTAAGTGATGATGGTACTTGTATCATATCAAACCCTGGTAATAAAAGAATACGATTAAATCCTGGATTTAGACGTTTCGAAGTTACCGTTGGAACAAAAATTGCATCTGGAAAAATTAAAGCTACCACAAATGAAATCATAACCAAAGTTGGGGTTGATATGTTGTATTCTAAATTTGATTGATCGGATTTTTAATCAAGATAAATATTATATTGATTAAAGTCTGAATAAAAATACAGAATTAGATGGTTGTTAATTGGCAATATTTATCATTTAGCCATATTAAAATTACAGAATTACCAGAAACCATTGGAAAAAATATTATTGCACGATAATTAAATTACAGAATTACCGGAAACCCTAGGACAGCTTAGTAATTTGCAAGAATTATAGTTGCACGATAATCGAATTACAATGTTACCTAAAACCATAGGACAACTTCATAATTTAGAACAATTATTCTTTTTCAATAATCAAATCACAGAATTATCGGAGACAATAGAACAACTTGTTAATTGTGAGACCATACAATAAAAAATTGAATTTATTATTATATGACGAGTATATCATTAAGAAAGAAAAAAAAATGGACAATAGGGACATATTATATCAAATATTTAGTCAATTAGATTTAAATAATATTGTAAGATGTTCTACAACCAACAAACTTATAAATCGTATTTGTGATTTACAATATGCAAGATTAATAAATGACTATGAAAATATTCTAAAAAATTTCTGTTATAAAAATTCCTACAAACAAATGTATATAGCTTGTTATGAATTAGAATGTTTCGTTAAAAAATATTCTGTTCTTAATTTATCCGATTTTTTTTTACAGAACACGTTACGCCTTGGCGATAAAAGTATTATTAAGTTACCAAAAGCAATAGGAGAACTTAATAATTTGCAAGAATTATGGTTGAGTGATAATAAGATTACAAAATTACCAGAAACAATAGGACAACTTGATAATCTTCAAAAATTATCATTGTCCCATAATCAAATTACAGAATTACCGGAAACAATAGGACAACTTGATAATTTGCGAGAATTATGGTTATATGATAATGAAATTATAAGAATACCAGAAGCAATAGGACAATTTATAAATTTGCGATATTTATTGTTGAGTGATAATCAAATTACAAAATTACCAAAGGCAATCGGACAACTCGTTAATTTGCTACAATTATCGTTGCGTAATAATAAAATTACGAAATTACCAAAAACAATAGGACAACTTGTTAATTTGCAAACATTATCGTTAGATTACAACAATATTATAAAATTACCAGGAGCAATAGGACAACTCGTTAATTTGCGAGATTTATGGTTGAGTAATAATAAAATTACGAAATTACCAAAAACAATAGGACAACTTGTTAATTTACGAGCATTATTATTAGGTCATAACAATATTATAAAATTACCGGAAACAATAGGGCAACTTAGTAATTTGTTCGAATTATCGTTGAATAATAATCAACTTACAAGATTACCAGAAACAATGGGAGAACTTATCAATTTGCGATGTTTATGGTTGAATAACAATAAAATTACAGAATTGCCGGAAACAATGGGACAACTTTTAAATTTACAAAAATTATGGCTGGATAATGATCAAATTACAAAATTACCGCGGACGATTGGACAACTTGTTAATTGTAGAATCATACGATAAAAAATTAAATTTATTATTGTTTGACATTATTCTTTTTTTGGATCAAAAAAATCGATATTTACACAGTTAAAAATGGAAAATATTGCAAAGTTAGACGCAATTTTTACAACAGAGAGAAAAAGGAAACAAGGTCTTCGAGATGTTTATGATCGTAGAAGAAGAGATCAATGTCTTTTTTTAGAAACAAGGATGCGATCATTGTTACAAAATCCAATCTCGTGAGGGGAACATATATCCGGTGAAACTTTTTATCCAACAGATTGTCCTAGATTTTTTTAGGACACATAATAGTCTGCCAGATAGCAGAATAAAATTTAGTACTAACAAATATACAGGGGTGAAATTGATCAGCACAAATATAAATTTAAATGACAACACAATAGCATATACTTTATCAATATGTGCATGTCCTTGAATCTCCAATGATTTTCTTTATCAAAGATAAAAAAAATCATTTCTCATCATGAACTTGAATGATCTTATCGATAAAAGGATCATCATCAAAATTCTGTTTTGATGAAACGATTTGTCTAAAATAATCTTCGTTTTTTGCAAAAAACTTAACAGAATCGGCATGATATCTATAGATTTTCGTTTGCGTGATACATAAAGGAAAAAAGATTTGGCCTGATTTGATTAAGATTTCAATCAGTTCAACGCATCCATCTTTAATTAGTTCTTGCAAAAACTTATTATTATGGATATACGGTTTCGCGCGGCCATCGTTCAATAGTAACTGAATTATTTCTATTCCATTGGCATCCTTTTCTTCTTCGCGTTGGTTTCGATATATCTCATTATAAACGTCGTGTGTCGCTAAATAATAATTTATCGGTTGTGATTTACTGTGCAAACAATATTTGACGCTGTCAACCCTAAGATAAAGCAATGAATCTCTGAAAAATGTATGGCCGTTAAACACTGGATCGATATTTTTTGAGCGTAAAAATTCCCCGGCATATTCATCACTAACCAAATAATCATAATTTCTCCGAGCATATTTTTCGTCTCGTTCAATTTCACCATTTACATCCCAGGTAAAATATTTATGTTGCAAAACAATCGGAATTATTTTTCCTTTGTTTTCGAACCTATGCATTGTTATTATCCAATGTAATAATTGATGTTTGTCGATTACTTTACTAACATAATCCATTTCCAACAGATATTGAATAACCTCAACGTTAAAATATTCAGAAGACCGAATATTTTGTTCCAACATGTCAGAAAAAACGGATCTCCAAGTTTTTTCTGCACAAAAAATGCGATCATACGTGTTGAAAATAAAATCAATCACTTTTGATGACAATTGTCCGTCGCGCAAACAAGTAATTACTGACTTAAAAAAATTGTCATAATCGAGTCTGGTCTTTAATTCGTCAAAGAGAAGTTCGTAAGCTTCGATTGAACTAAATTCTATATATCCAATTTGTTGAATACAAATGTTAAGCACTCGAATCCATTTTTGTTCATCATAATGTCCATCGATTTCTGTTATTTTTTTAGAAATGATTCCAACATTATGCGCAATTAATGTTTTCATCATGCTAAATTTTTCTTTTTTAGCTGCTGTTAAAATTGCAAATGAATCGCAACACTGTGGATTAATCGCAAAGGAATCTATTAATAATTGAACTATTGGAATATGACCCAGTGATGCAGCTAACATATATGCAACATTATAATTAAATGGAACTTTTTCGCGCATACCTATCTTCACTGCATCATAATCACCAATGGTTAGTGAATAGAAAAATTTCGTTACTGCATCATTTGTTTCTAAGCAATTCGAACTAATAAATCGGTCGATGTTTAACGATTTATCCGGGATTGAGATATTGTAAATCCTAGTTGTTAAACTAGAATAGTTGTATTTTTTGGGTTTAAAACTAGTAACATCCACATCATCTTGAATCCAATTATCATGGATTGCGTACAAATTATCAAGCAACGTTGATGTTTGATGATGAACTAACTTGTAGTTTTTTCCTATTTTTTCGGTGTCGAATAGCTTGAAGAGTGCCCCACTGCAACTTACCAAAGCCATAGCCGATCTCATCGGTAAAAAATCAAGAATGTTGAACAAAATGTCTTGATTCAGGGGAAATTTTGTTTTGGCCTTTTTCTTGCTCTTGTTTTGCCTCCTTTTCTTCATTTTTTATATATAAACTAAAATAATGGAACATTCATACTATAAATTTATCAATTTTTTTGATGGCGACTATTCATAAATACAAAGGATTTTTTCATCTTTTGATGAAAGAATCATTTCTCATCATTTTATACATAAACTAACATAATAGAATGTCCGAATAATATTTTTTGCTCAGCTAATAATATTAGCTGAGCAAAACACTATCATGTTTTTGGATAATTTTGTCACAAAATGACCCAGTTATGCTTATTAAGCTATCCTGATAATCATAACATTCAACTATTTGGGGATAGTAAGTTTTATGTGATGCGAAATATGCAATCATTTCGGAGTTGCATCTGAAGTCATTAAAATTTACCAAATAATAAGGAAAAAAAACCTTACCGGAATCTATTAATACTTCAACAAGTTTGATAAATTTTGCATCTATTGCTCGTTTAAAAAAATTATTACTGTCCAAATGAGGACAAGTTCTATCGTCGTCCAATAATAATTTAACAATCGTTACGCATTTTGATAATCGTTCTTCGTCTAGTTCTTTTAGCGCATAATCAAAGCGCAATATGTCACCAATATGGTTAAAAACATCGTTAATTGCCAGAAAATAATCCATTTCTATCGACTTTGATGTCAAACAATACTCGACCGTGGCAACATCTAATGCCCCAATAGCTACCCATAATAATCTGCAATTATCGAACGTTGGGTCAACATTTTTATCCCTTAAAAATTTTCGAGTTTTGTCGCTTTGTTTACATAATTGCACGCAAATTTTGGTATTATTTTTGTCCAAGTTTTCGGGCAAGATTAAGTGATTCAGAAAAATTTCGACAATTTTATCTTTGGTTACAAAGGATTTTAAGTCACTATACTTGAGATTTCCTTTTTGCAGGCCAAATAAAAAATCTATCATTTCAAGATTATCATTACGTGTAGCTGTCCAAAGTGCAATTGAGAGAAATGATTCCCAATATTCCATAGAAGCCACATCGATATGGGCCATCAGTAATTTTATTGTTTTGCATGAATTAATACTATAGGATACTCCCATCAATATTCTATTTTCTTTTTTTGCAAAAACAGATTTTAATATCAAAAACATTACATCTATCATACTGTTATCTACTTTGTCCTTTTCATAACACAAAAACATTTTGCCAGTTGTTTTTATTAAAAACCTTTTCCACAACTTAATATTTTCTGGAGTGACGATTTTTTCACCATGTCTTAGTACATGTGCTAGTAGGCAGGAGTCGTTTGATTCCATAGCAAGATGTAACATAACATCATAATGTCCTATCGTATTTACGTCTGGATCATTATTAATAATCATTTCGATTGCATCTGGGCGATTTGCCCGCACTGCTAGGACAAGCGGCTGCCAACCTATAAATTGATATGAAAGGTGACATTGAAAATTATTCCAATTTCTTTTCACAACGGAATATAAATAAATTAGTCGGGCAGCCATATCAATATCAGTAAAATTCAAAAAATCGATAAATGAACACTCTAATTTTTTTGCACGTGGTAAAAAATCGTCAATCGCAGTTTTGATATTTTTAATATTATCGGAAAGCTCATCGATTTCATAATCGCAATAACAAAATTTTTCCATGTTTTGCATCAAAATAATTTTTTCTCGTCGAATTGACAAATAATTTTGTCCTGTTTCTGAGACGCAAAATTGATTATGCATTCTTTTATTGCATGCAATCCATTGCATAACAGTCTGTAAAGGCAAATAATCCATCACTCCGAATAAAATATCATTTCTGTAAATGAATCGATTATTTTGGCGGCACTCATTTGTTGTTTTCTCGTTTGCAATTATGTCGCACCGAATACGTTCAATGTTCGCTTTGAACTCTTCTTCTTTCTTTTGACGCTCAGCTTCTCGCCTAGCCTTTTTTTCGGGTGAATCCTTCCTTCTTTGTTTTTTCGGTTGCCGATACATCTTTAATATCATCAACATATTGGACGTCCCAATAACTAACAATTTCAATTTTTTTAAAACTGAAATTGTTGTCACTCAATTACATGCCTTAAATCCTTCAACTGGAGCCAATTTTGCATTTTCAATATCAAATTCTGAACTAAATCTAGCAATGATCTGTTGGAATGTTGGTCTATCAAATGCAGGGATGCACCAACAATCTCGTAATAATTTCTTGAAATGTTGAGGCCATGAAAAATCAATTTCTTCCTGTGTACCCATATTAAGTAAATGCACGACGGCCATCTCATCATAAGTAACAAATGGTATTTTTCGTTTACGCATTTCCCACAACAGCATAGCATATGAATAAACGTCGTTCAGTTGTACTATTTCTATATTTTCATAATGTTTTGCATATTCTCTTTGAAAAGTTTCTGGTGCTCGCCATCGGACACTTACTTGCCCACATTTAAATGCACCAATAGTACTATGTTCTAATTTTGTTTTAGTAAGACTAAAATCGGCCACTTTGATGACCAAATCATTAGTTACAAAAATGTTACTGCTTTTTAGGTGTTTATGATTTATCCTATTGGAAAACAAATAGTCCATTGCAAGGGCCATCTGGTTACCAAAATTATAAATGTTTTCCCAAGATAGAACAAAGTTATTATAAAAGGACGCTAAAGAATGAGGAGCGAGTTCAAATACTGTAAAAAAAACGTACGGACACATACCATAAAATTTTAATATATTTGGGTGAGATGTGTTTTTGTATATATCAAATTCTTTATAGAGATGTTTTGGTAATTCTTTCATTTTATACATTTTAATCGCAACAACCTGATCCTTAAATTTTCCTTCAAAAATATCGCAAAATGGTCCACTACCTCCAATAATTAGTTTGCCTGTGAAGATTTGATCGTCGGTTATCTCAAATGCCATTTTTACTAGTACCTATTTAGTAGACACATCCTATTCTTTCTTTTTTCAATTTTTAAAAAAAAGATGTGGATTTGCCGGCGTATTTGCGTCCCAGGTTATAATTGATAATAAATAATATTAACGATTATCTCTCAATGTGCGTTGAATTCTTCAATATGTCTATCATTTACTCTAAAACATATTGACATACTGATAGCGTTATTGTTATGATATAAATAATCCGACTTTTGGGTTAAAATTTGACGCCTGGATAAATCATTCTCGGGATCATTTTAATCCGTTATCGGATTATAATATTACATAATAATCAAATTTTCAATTTTTTTTGTAAAAAATTGAAAAATATATTTCCGGAGGTTCCATTAATAATCTTATCATACATACATACACACAAATGTTTCCTCACGTTTTCACATTCGATCAAGTTCAAGATTCTATTGCAAAAATAGCCAAAAAAAATAAAGAAAAATATGTTTATCTTACAGAAGAAGACGAAGAAGAACATGATCTCCTTCGTTTAGAAGAAGAGAGAAGGACAACAAGTCAAATATTCAAAAAATATCTTGTTTGGATTACCATCGAAGAAAACGTGATCGCGTTTGATGAATCAACTGGATTTTTAAGCGTTTGGGGATGGAATCAAGATTCGACCTTTTTTGTTGTAGACGAAGAAGCTTTCGAAGCTTCGACCGAACGAATTACAGAAGAACAAGGAGATTTGGAACTGCTTTTTGAGTTCCTCGCGAACAACAAAAATCATACAGCAGGTTATAACCAACTGCGCAAGCTAAATTAATAATTTTAACAATCTGTTAAAAAAATTGATTTATTACAGAATCCTTCTTACATAGGATAAGATTATGAGAAAGAAACATGTTTTAGCTTACGATCAGCGGATAATCGATAATCGATGTTAGCGAATAGCTGTCAAACATGGCGACAGGGGACATCTAATCGAAACGCGACAGGATTATGCTTTAACGGTTTATACAGCGCATTACCATACGAACAGGTCAAAAACATTTTTTTAGAAGTTTTAGAAAAGATAGCGATTGAATATATCGAAAATCTAAGAACGCAGGATTGCTTATCTTTCAAATCATCACGAAGATATCTGGAAAATTTTATATACGCCATGTTACAAAGTTATACATAATCCTCATTTCGAATCTAAAGAAACATTACAGTTTTGCGATACGATTCCAATAAAAAGGAACATTATTACTAGTTCGATCATTAATTTAGGTACAGAGATATCAGCTCCTAAAGAAAAAATCACTCGCCATTGTTGTTTGAAATTAACGTTGCTTTCGTTGTTTTGAACAGATTGTTTTCGTTATTTTGAACCGATTGGCAATTCTTAATTTTGTTTAGAATTGCCGATGATTATTATTGGTTGGAGATTTGCATATCGATTCAATAGATTATTGGCTAGAGATTTGCATATCAATTCAATAGACCATTAAAATCACATGCAACGTGACTGCTAAGGCGTACACATAATGCCGCATTTAACACATAGATATTTTATTTCGTCGTTCGTTACATATAACGCAAGGATTGGGGGAATGGGTTGGAATTTCTGTTTCGCAGTCGACACAATACTTTGGATTTTCAATATCGTAGTCCATACAGTCCATTTTGGCAGTAGTAAATTTGTTAAATATAACGACGATCGTAGCATTTAATTTTTCAAATTTTAGGTGACTCATTCAATATAATTACGAAAAAATTATTATCTACATATATAATAAATGAACGAAAACAATAATATTTGTCCTCATCAATGGTTCTACTACGCAGATAGTAACGGGGATGACTTGCAAATGGTGATAAGGGAAATCAAAGATCCATTATTTATTCCGATAGGTTATGTAGGATCTAAATTTGGATTTACAACTGGTAGTTTGATATTCCGAAGATTTTTAGCCTTATTGAACGTTAGAAATATACCTGTCCAAGATGGTTATAACGAAACAGTAAGCAGTGATGAAAATTTTCAACAAGGTATTGCAAGTTCACCAATACCAATCCAATTTTTAGGTGATACATTATGGGGAGGGGACGTACTTTTGCCTTCTCCTGAAAATGCTGTTCCATTAAGTAAATATCCGTCGCATATTTTGTTGCGGAAAGCTATTTTTAGAGCTTTAAGAACGGGGAAAAAATTTAGTATAAGATTGTCTGGGCCAGCTACAGATCTTGCGCGCGATCTTGAAGCCAATAAAGATTTAGATATCTCTAATGCGATTCACGAAATACGAATATCTGGTGGAGCGATTAACGTTCCCGGTAATTTATTCACCGTTCCCACTAATACTGTCGCGGAGTTCAATGTTTATCTTGATCCACAAGCATTTGTAAATGTATTATCTGCTGCTACACATCATAATATTCATGTAAATATGATTCCATTAGATGCGACTGATTACTGTCCAATTGATCGATCATATTTTAATTCTTCTCTGCAAGAAAGTACTTTTATAACAACAGAAGGCAAATCGATAGGTCTCTTTTTTGAAAATGTCAAAGCTGCTTTCGGTGACGCAGTATTTTTTAATGATGCAAACATCCCTGGTGGAGGCTTCTATCAATGGGATGCGTATACGAGCAGGTTAGATGAAACGTATGACTGGAAAAAGAGTTTTTATAACGTTGAAACGACTCCACTTATAGCAACTTCTGGCAAAATATATCAAACATCACCAGAAAAAGGATATCCAATTCGTGTTGGCTTTAAATATGATTGCTCATTGTTCAGAAAAAGATGGAAACCGATTTTTGACAAACCTTATTTTGGCGACGGAAATCATATCGCATCAATTGAATGCGAGAAAATATCATTTCAATGTTGATAATATCATATAACGAAAATTATATGATATTATGATCAATTACCAGAAGCAAGAAAAAATAAAATGAACAACAGTGATATAATATACCAAATATTTGATCAATTAGACTTGGATGATATCGTAAGATGTTCAACGATTAATAAACTTATAAACCGTATACATGGTTTACAATATGCAATATTAATAAATGACAACGCGAATATTTTAATAAATCTTTTTAATAAAAATTTATACAGACAAATATATATGGTCGCCATAATGAGTGGCGTTTCGATTCTTGAACATTATCTTTATATCGATTCAACGAAATAATATAAAGATAGCATTCAAGAATCGAAACGCCACTCATTATGGCGACCATATAGCGTGTTATGAATTAGAAGATTTTATTAAAAAATTTCCTGGACTTGATTTAAATTTTTTTTCTACAAAAAAATTATACATTACTTACAAAAATATGATTAAGTTACCAGAAATAATAGAACAACTTATTAATTGTAAGATCATACGATAAAAAATTGAGTTTTTTATTGTAAGACAAATATTCTATTAAGAAAGAGCAAAATGGACCAAAGTGATATAGTATACCAAATATTCAATGAATTATCATTAAACGATATTGTAAGATGTTCAACTGTAAATAGACTCATAAATCATATATGCGATTTACAATATGGGCGATTGATAAATGACTATGAGAATATCCTAGCGAACCTTTTTTATAAAAACTCGCACAAACAAATGTATGTAGCTTGTTATGAATTGGAAGGTTTTATAAAAAAATATGCGGACCTTAATTTATTCGATTTTTCTACGGACGTATTAGATATTCAATTGAGAAATATCATTAAGTTGCCAAAAATGATAGGACAACTTAGTAATTTGCGACACTTATCATTGTCCAATAATCAAATTATAAAATTACCGGAAACAATAGGACAACTTGTTAATTTGCGAGAATTATCGTTGTCCAATAATCAAATTACAAAATTACCGGAAACGATAGGACAACTTGTTAATTTGCGAGAATTATCGTCCTCTTATAATAAAATTACAAAATTACCGGAAACAATAGGACAACTTGTTAATTTGAAAGAATTATATTTGTTTAATAATAAAATTGCAGGATTACCAGAAACAATAGGACAACTTGTTAATTTGCAAGAATTATTGTTGTCTAACAATCAAATTACAGAATTACCGGAAACAATCGGACAACTTGTTAATTTGCAACAATTATGGTTGTATAATAATAAGATTACAAAATTACCGGAAACAATAGGACAACTTAGTAATTTGCGACACGTATCATTGTCCAATAATCAAATTACAAAATTACCAGAAACAATCGGACAACTTAGTAATTTGCAAGAATTATACTTGTCCAATAATCAAATTACAGAATTACCAGAAACAATAGGACAACTTAGTAATTTGCGACACTTATCATTGTCCGATAATCAAATTACAAAATTACCAGAAACAATAGGACAACTTAGTAATTTGCAAGAATTATACTTGTCCAATAATCAAATTACAGAATTACCAGAAACAATAGGACAACTTAGTAATTTGGAACACTTATCGTTGTATGATAATCAAATTACAAAATTACCGGAAACAATCGGACAACTTAGTAATTTGCAAATTTTATCATTATATTCGAATCAAATTACAGAATTACCAGAAACAATAGGACAACTTGTTAATTTGAAAGATTTATCGTTGTCCAATAATCAAATTACAAAATTACCGGAAACAATAGGACAACTTATTAATTGTATTATCATACGATAAAAAATTGAATTTTTTCTCGTAAGACAAATATTCTATTAAAAAAGAGCAAAATGGACCAAAGTGATATAGTATACCAAATATTCAATGAATTATCATTAAACAATATCGTGAGATGTTCAACTGTTAATAGACTCATAAATCATATATGCGAATTACAATATGCGAGATTAATAAACGACTATGAGAACATCCTAGCGAATATTTTTTATAAAAGCTCATACAAACAAATGTATGTAGCTTGTTATGAATTAGAAGGTTTTATAAAAAAATATTCAGATCTTAATTTATTCAATTTTTTTTCTACGAACGTGTTAGATGTTAGATCGAGAAATATTATTAAGTTGCCAAAAATGATAGGACAATTTGTTAATTTACAAAAATTATGGTTGGATTATAATAAGATTACAAAATTACCAGAAACAATAGGACAACTTAGTAATTTACAAAAATTATACTTATCCAATAATCAAATTACAGAACTACCCGAAACAATAGGACAACTTGTTAATTTGCGATACTTACCGTTGTCTGATAATAAAATTACAAAATTACCGGAAACAATAGGACAACTTGTTAATTTGCGAGAATTATCATTGTCTGGTAATCAAATTACAGAATTACCGAAAATAATAGGACAACTTGTTAATTTGCAAGAATTATACTTGTCCAATAATCAAATTACAGAATTGCCAGAAACAATAGGACAACTTGTTAATTTGCAAGAATTATACTTGCCTAATAATCAAATTACAAAATTACCAGAAACAATAGGACAACTTAGTAATTTGCGACACTTATCGTTGTCTAATAATCAAATTACAAAATTACCGGAAACAATAGGACAACTTAGTAATTTGGGACACTTATCGTTGCGTGATAATCAAATTACAAAATTACCGGAAACAATAGGACAACTTAGTAATTTGGGACACTTATCGTTGCATGATAATCAAATTACAAAATTACCGGAAACAATAGGACAACTTAGTAATTTGGGACACTTATCGTTGCATGATAATCAAATTACAGAATTGCCAGAAACAATAGGACAACTTAGTAATTTGCGACACTTATCGTTGCATGATAATCAAATTACAAAATTACCGGAAACAATAGGACAACTTAGTAATTTGCGATACTTATCATTGTCCAATAATCAAATCACAAAATTACCGGAAACAACAGGACAACTTAGTAATTTGCAAGAATTATCATTGTCTAATAATCAAATTACAAAATTACCAGAAACAATAGGACAACTTATTAATTATGCGATCATACAATAAAAAATTCAATTTTTATTGTAAGACAAATATTCCATTAAGAAAGAACAAAATGGACCAACGTGATATAGTATACCAAATATTCAATGAATTATCATTAAACGATATCGTAAGATGTTCAACCGTTAATAGACTTATAAATCATATATGCGATTTACAATATGGAAGATTGATAAATGACTATGAGAACATCATAGCAAACATTTTTTATAAAAGCTCATACAAACAAATGTATGTAGCTTGTTATGAATTAGAAGGTTTTTTTAGAAATCATTATAGACTCAATTTATCCCTAATTTTTTCTGAGAACAAATTATACCTCGATTATAGGGACATTCTTAAATTACCAGAAGCAATAGGATAACTTAGTAATTTGCGATATTTATCGATAAATAGTAATTATATCACGGATTTACCGACAACAATCGGACAACTTGTTAATTTGCAATATTTATCGATAAATAGTAATTATATCGCGGATTTACCGGCAACAATCGGACAACTTATCAATCTGCGATATTTGTCGTTGTATTATAATGAGATTACCGGAAACAATAGGGCGGCTTAGTAATTTGCGACGTTTATTATTATGTAACAACAGAATTATAAAATTACCAGAGGAAATAGGAGAACTTGTTAATTTGCAATTTTTATGTTTAGATTTTAATAAAATTGCGGTGTTACCAGAAACAATAGATCAACTTATTAATTGTAAAATTACAAAAAACCGCCAAAACTTATCCATTTTCAATAAAAATTCATTTAATATTTTAAAAATCGGAATTGTATTCATTCTTTTTTACAAAATATTATGCCACTTTAAACAAAATCCGCTTAGCCTTCTCTGTTCAAAAACATACAAGCATGGGTTTTGAATACACTCATACAATAAAAAATTGAATTTATTATTGTACGATAAATATAGCTCAAGAAAGAGCAAAAAAATGAACGATAGCGATACATTATATCAAATATTTAGCCAATTAGACGTAAATAATATCGTAAAATGTTCAACTATTAATAAACTTATAAATCATATATGTAATTTACAATATGCAAGATTAATAAATGACTATGATGATATTTTAGTAAATTTTTTTTATAAAAGCACGTACAAACAAATGTATATAGATTGTTATGAATTAGAAGGTTTGATTGGAATGGCTAGGCTCAAATTATTCGGAGAGCTTGACAGTAAATATATTGTTAAGTTATTAACAGTTGGGCAACTTATTAATCTGCAAAAATTATCTTTAGGTGTCGGGTTTGTTACAAAATTACCAGAAGCAATAGGACGACTTAACAATTTGCGAGAATTATCGTTGAATTTTAACAAAATCACGACATTACCTGAAACAATAGGACAACTTAGTAATTTGCAAAAATTATCGTTGCGTCATAATCAAATTACAAAATTACCAGGAACAATAGGGCAGCTTGTAAACTTGCAAGAATTAATGTTAGATTATAATAAAATTACAGGATTGCCGGAAACAATAGGACAGCTTAGTTATTTGCAAAATTTAACGCTGGATAGTAATCCCATTACAAAATTACCAGAAGAAATCGGTCAACTTGTTAATTTGCGATATTTTTCGTTGAATGGTAATCATCTTGCGGAATTACCAGAAACAATTGGGCAACTTGTTAATTTGCGAGTGTTGTGGTTGGATCATAATAAAATTGCGAAATTACCGGAAACAATAGGCTACCTTGTTAATTTACAAAAATTATCGTTGATCAAAAATAAAATTACGAAATTACCTGAAGCAATAGGACAACTTGTTAATTTACAAAAATTATCGTTGGCTGATAATCAAATTATAAAATTACCAAAAACGATAGATCAGCTTATTAATTGTGAAATTGTGGGACCTCAAAATTTTACCATTTTTGATATCTTAGAATATTATACCACTTTCAACGTAAATCCATTTATTATTTTAAAATTCGGAATCACATTCGTTCTTTTTTATAAAATATACCACTTTTATCATAAATTTATTTAGCATTTTGGATACATTTATACCAAATATTTAGTCAATTAGACTTAAAATATATCGTAAGACGTTCAACGATTAATAAATGACTATAAAAATACCATCAATGATAACCGAATTAACACTAAGTATTGAATATAAAAAACGAATAACTAAGGCGATGCAATCGAGCATGAAGATACGAAAAATCTGATAACTAAAAAATTTAGTTATCAGATTAAAAAAATTGATATTTTTATTATCATATTTGTTATATTAATATCAATGTCAAAAAAATGTTAACATTGTGTGAAGATATAATTGTAAGGATAAGCCAAGAACTAAATGATAAAGAGAAAATATCCTTTGCAATAATAACAAAAACAATGAGTCGGTTTAGGTACAGGTTCAAATATTGTGAAAAGATAAATTTTTGCAAAATAAAGAAATTAAAATATTTTGATAATTTTGAATCTATTGAAATAAAAACTGACGAAAAAAAATATCCAAAAAATGTAAAATATATATATCATACTGCCGAATCTAGTGGAAGGGGAGATAATATCGTATTATGGTGCCCTAAAAAAGTTACACATTTAAAATTAAAATGCGAATGGGGGAAACGTACATCATGTGTTATCCCAGAATCCGTTACGAATTTGATACTCGGTGGTCGCTTTAATCAACCCTCGTGGAATATGATCCCTCAATCTGTCACACATTTGACGTTTGGTAACTTTTTTAATTATCCAATTAATAACCGAATTCCATCATCAGTGACTCATTTGATATTGGGAAATGCTTTTGTCCAAGACATTCAAAATAGTATCCCTAATAATATAATAAAATTAAAATTCGGAAGGGATTTTAATCAACAAATAAAAGGATATATACCAGACTCACTTAAATATTTAACATTTGGTGAATGTTTTAATCAGCCTATTTCCGATAGCATACCATCGTCAGTTTCTTTCTTGAAGTTTGGCAAACATTTCAATCAATCCATAAAAGATTGTCTGCCAAATTCGCTCGTACATCTAACGTTCGGAAATGATTTCAACAAGCCAATATTAAATTATTTGCCAAATTCGCTTGTACATCTAACGTTTGGAAATGATTTCAACAAACCAATATTAAATTGTTTGCCACAATCGCTTCGATATTTGACATTTGGTTTGGATTTTAATCAACCCATTAAAGATGCTATTCCGGGATCTGTTACCCATTTAACTTTTGGCTATAGCTTTAGCCAATCGATCGAGGGATGCATTCCACCATCGGTCACTCATTTGTCTTTTGGTGGCGCCTTTAATTATCCAATGGAACAAAATATCCCTTTATCGGTCACACATTTAGCTCTTAGTGGTAGTTTTAACAAATCAGTTAAAAATATTATTCCACCATCTGTTACTCATTTAACATTCGGTTCTAGTTTTAACCAAATAATATACAATGATTTGCCACAATCTATTACTCATCTCATATTTGGGTTTTATTTTAATCAATCGATCAAAACTGCCATCCCGAAGTCGGTCACTCACTTAGTATTTGGTTTTAATTTTAACCAAACAATCGAAGATAGCATCCCATCATCCGTTACGCATATAACTTTTGGATATAGTTTTAATAAACCTATAACCAGCATTCCTTCGTCGGTTACACATATAACTCTTGACAGTGACTTTTCCTTGTCCCTTAATGGAATACCAAAATCAATAATTGAAATAAAATTATCAAAAAAATATAGAATACCTATTAATAAAAATATAATATCAAGAGTAAGGATTGTTAGGATATAATTCAATAATGAAAGATTATTGGATTAAAAAAAATGATAATTTTATCGTCACAATAAAAAATATTACAAATATAGATCAATGATGAACGTACATCTTAACATATTTTGGAAATAGCAAAGTTTTTGACAAATAAAGGAAAGATTGAATTATCAATGACATCTATCGCTATGGATAAGTTAAAACGTTTTCATTTATCAAGATAACGTGGATATTTTCAAAATAATATGGTTACCATATTACGATAATTTTGAATTTGTGGATAAATTCATATGGCATTAGAATTGATAAAGTCAAGGATTATGAATATGCAAAAAATATTTTGATTGAATAATATATATTATTCAATCAAAACATTATTGATAAAAAAATAAGAAATATTTGGCAACGTTTTATTCTTGATGGACTTATACCTTTCTATATTTTTAGAAGATGCGCCGATAAAAAGACATCTGACTGATTGCGGAATAAATTGGAACATTTTTTCTTTAATTTTTTTTAAATATAGATGGGTCACTGTAGGCGGAATATACGTTTTGACAATACGATTGAATTTAAATTCACTTCTGAACCTTAAATGAGTCACTGAATAAGGAATTCCGATTGCATATCCATTTAATGCTATGTGTGTAACTGATAAACAATTCATGATAGATTGATTATATTCCATTCCTAGTTCAAGATATTTAATAGACAATGGTAGATCATCAAGAAATTGATTAAACTCACAACCAAATTTTAAATGAACTACCGAATTTGGAATACAATTTATTGGCTGATTAAAACTTTCTCCGAGTATTAAATGTGTTATTGTTTGTGGTAAATATTCGATCGGTTTATTAAAATCAAATCCAAATTCAAGATAAGTTAGTGATCCTGGTAATAACCCATCGATAGATTGGTTAAATCTTTCACCAAAATCGATATGTATTACAGATTTAGGTAACGAAAGGATTTTACTATCAAAATATTCGCCGAAAAATAAATGAGTTATTGTGTTAGGTAAATCATCGACTACTTCGTCACGTAATTCCGATATCGTTAGATGAGTAATATTAAATGGGATACATTTTAATGAAATAATATTATTTGGATAGGACACGTTTATTGATTCATTAAAAGGAATATTTTTTTCATGGTGTGATTTTAGATCACTAACATTTATGTTTATTTTATTTGTGTCAAAATAATGGTGTTTTATTTTATTGGGAAGTCTACCCTTATTTAGGAGACATAATAAATCGTTGCATCGAATTGCGCGCGACAAGTAAAAATCATCATCTATTGAAAAATTATACAATGATGTGTCATGATATGTTGTTAATATGTTTTCAAAATTATCATAATATGGCAAATTGACTATTTTATTAACCCTTCTTTTTTCGATATACGTAAAAACAAATTTTAATTGATCCATAAACGTACATGCCATTGTAAGATGGATTTTATCGCGATCGCCGAGAAACTTGGCTATCTCAAGAAAAATTTTGTTACAGAATTGCATTTTACATATTATTATGTATTTATGCGTGTATCAGTTTCTTTTTCAATTTTTTGGTGGGATTTGATGCTTATTAATAAGGGATATTGTGCTGAATTTATCAAAAAAAATGACAAACAAAACGATAAAAGCTACCAGCTAAATGATGATTAATAACATGTTACATATTGAACTGATTGGCAAAATAAGTAAACTGCTGACTGATTATGAAAAATTACAATTCATGTCTGCGTCAAAAATGATGAATACGTTAAAACATAAGATTAGATTTCGCGAATTAATAGATATTGATAAAATAATTAGTTTACCTTATTTTGATAATTTTAAGAGTATTGAGGTACATAATAACACGAGCTATAAATGTCCAAAATATGCAAAATATATTTATTTGACAACTGAAACTGCGATCAATATTCCCGATTTTGTAACTCATTTAACATTTGATGCTGATTTTAATCAACCCATCAACAATTGTATTCCGGTATCAGTGACACATTTGATATTTGGTACACACTTTAATCAATCAATTAAGGATTGTATTCCCCCGTCAGTAATTCTGTTGCAATTTGGTTGGCATTTTAATTTTCCTATCGATGGATGCATCCCGACATCAGTAACATCTTTGTATTTTTGCGGTGTATTCGCACAAAAAATAAAAGGTAATTTATCCCCAAATATTAAACAATTATCGTTACGTTGTTTATTTAACGAATCAATTGAAAATTTGATACCACAGAGAGTAACCAAGTTGTATTTAGGTGAGACTTTTAACCAATCTATACAAAATCATCTTCCTTTATCTGTTAAATATCTAGGATTAGGTGGGTTTTTCAACCAACCAATCGAAAATAGTTTACCTCCGTTTATTAAATTTTTAGAATTTGGAAATAGTTTTAATCAACCTATTAAAGATAACATACCTAAATCTGTTAAGCATTTAAGATTCGGAAGGAGTTTTAACCAACCACTTGATGATATTCCCCTAAGTGTTACACGTTTGGTGCTTGGAAACATACCAATTGGCAATATTCCGCCAACAGTAACACATTTAGAATTTGATTGGCATTTCAATCAAAATTATTGATAAATGTATCCCTCTATCTATTACGCATTTAACTTTTGGAACCAGTTTTAATAAACCGATTCAAAATAATATCCCATCATCTGTTACCCATTTAACATTGGGACATAATTTTAAACAACCATTAATAGACATACCCCCATCAATTAAACAAATAAAGATAAGTGATAAATATGTGCAATATATAAACGAAAGAATATCATCACGAACAGAAATAATAAGATTTAAATATTAACCACCAAAAAATTGATAAGTGAAGTGATTGCGACCAATAACAACATAATTCATAAGAAATATGTTATTATTATACACTGATTTGATTATCAAAATAAGTAACGAATTATCCGATAAAGATAAAGTAACATTATCAGCAACTTCGACGCAAATGAACAAGCTAAAATTTGTATTTACTTATCGCGAACGTATTGGTGTCTGGATAATAGATCATTTACCATATTTTGATAATTTTGAATCTGTCATTGTATCCGATAATAACAAAAAATGCCCCAAAAATGCTAAATTAATTTATTACGAAACAAATTCAAACAAAAACTTTTGGAAATTACTTTTTAATTATGAAGAACTTTTGCCACAAAATATTACACATTTAACATTTGATCGCAAATTTAACAAACCTATAAAAGGACTTATACCAAAAACCGTAACACATCTAACGTTCGGGGATTATTTTGATCAAACAGTTGATGACTGTATCCCATCATCAGTGACACATTTAAAATTTGGATTTCATTTCCAACAACCACTAAAAAAAGTTCTCCCGTCATCTATATTGCATCTGACATTTGGTGGTCGTTTCAATTGTTCGATCAAGGATTGTATACCGCCATCAGTTACATATCTAAAATTTGGTGTCTGGTTTAACCAACCAGTCAAAAATTACATTCCACAATCTGTTACACATTTAAAGTTCGACGATGTATTTAACCAGTCGATCAGGTGGATCCCGACATCGGTTACACATTTAAAACTTGGACGTGGATTTCGCAAACCCATTAAAGGTTATATATCCGCCGTAACGCATTTAAAATTAAATAGTCTTTGCGCAACATTAATTGACAGCATTCCTTTATCAGTAACCCATTTAACTTTCGGCGATGATTTTAATGAACCCATTGATCGTTGTATCCCATCCGCTGTTACTCACTTAACTTTTGGTCTCGTGTTCAGCAAACAGATTAAAAAAGAAAGTATCCCATTATCAGTAACACATTTGACATTCGGTTATCGATTTAACAAATCAATCCAATATATTCCACAATCTATCACACATCTTCAATTTGGCCATTGCTTTAACCAGTCAATAAATAATAAAATCCCATCAACAATACAAAAAATAATTCTACCATGGCGCTATAATATTGAAATTGAAAAAAAGTTAGAACTCTTTGTAGAAAGAGTTCATACAGCAAATTTTTGATAGTCTAAACCTTTGACTATCGAAAAAAAATTGAAAAAGAACACTCAAAATCAATGCGCCTAAAATAATCGGCAATATTCACAATATTACCCTGTTCATATTATTTAATTTATGCTTTGGTGCGAGAATATGTGTTAATATTAATGGCGAATTGGATTAGAACATATTATACATTGGACTAATGAATAATATGTTTAGATTTGACGTAATTATTAATCCTTACATTCATATTTCTCGTCTTCCATATTTGCATTTTTAAATAACTCACAATCGATTGCTGCCTCTTTCAATACTTTTTCAAATCGTTTATTAATTATTTGTTTGGTTAGTGCCATATTCATTATCTTTTGATCTGTACTTTCTGGCAATAACTTGTGAACAGCTAGATAAATATATACATCAACCTTTCTTTTTATTTCAGGTAAATTTTTATGTGAGCAAAATCTAATCCCCCTGCCCAAAATTTGGTTTATACGAGACCAGTTCCAACAAGGATCGACTAAATGTATCTCTGATAGTCTTAATAAAGATACTCCTTCTCGTATTGCAGGTGAACCTAAAATTATTTTAATTTCCGAACCATCGTCATTCGACTTCAAATTAAACACAGCGCGCACCAAATCCCGATAACCTACAGTCTGTGCACCAGACCAAATTGCAAATCTATTAAGCCCAGCTCCTTCCGTCGCATAATCACTGTACCCATTCATTCGTAATGCTCTTGCCAATGATTGTAGCCCCCCTATCTTCCTAAAATTAGAATAAATAAAAATTGTACCTTTAATATTCTTAATATGATTTATAATTGTAGCATATTTGCAAGAATATTTTACCAGATTTTTCATTTCGAAATCAGAATCCTCAAGTCGAGAATAGTATGTGACATTGGGGAACGCAAAATTAGAACAAGATCTCGTGCCCGAATAGTAACTATTTGTCAAGTCGCTTTGTATCCAACTAATTTCTTTGTTCTCTATTTTAGCAATATATGAATACATCCTAAGTTGAAAATTACTCATCGGACATTTGATAATATTAATTGTACTTTTAGGAAAAACATAAGATGGCGCGCCTGCAAAATAGGATATATATCCTTTAATAGATTGTTTAAGTTGATCTACATTTTTAACCTTGTCATTTTCATCCAAGTATTGACCATAAAAATCATCCCCCATTGGCATCTCATTTTTTATTAAAAGATTAAACAGTAGAGGCAATTCCGTAGGCTTATCAAAAATAGGCGTGGCTGACATTAGGACTAATCGTAGATCTGCAGGTGCCTTTTTGATCCGTTTATACAAAACTTCATAATAAATGCCACTTTCGCTGATCATATTCTGAACTTCATCGATTATCACTAACGCATTGGCTAGTTTGATAGTTTTTGTCGTTAGACCTTTGATAAATTTGTTGTATGAATAAATATTGTAATGTTCATCAATTCGGACGTTAGATTTGTCGATGATTTCTTTGTAGACAGGATGAGTTGGATCGTTAGATGATAAAACCTCCCTCTCTTCATTGGTTAAATAATTTTCCCCGGTACATTGACTTCTAAGCTCATTTTTAAAACCGTTAATTAAAAAAGCTGGTAGAACCACATAAATTTTACGTTTAGATTTGAATTGTTCTGCGATTTGAATAGATGCACAAGTTTTTCCGCTGCCAATTTTATGATAGATTAAGATTTTTTTGTAGGGAGTATTTGGATTAATATAAGCTGCTAAAAATTTTTGCGGTAACTGTAATGTATGCGTTTTAGGAAAACATAATTCATCAAATGTCTTCTTTTTTTTAGGGATTTTGTATTTTGAATATGTTACGGCGATTTCTTCTTGAAGATTTGGATCGCCTATTTTTGGATACATCATTATATAGCTTAGTAAGATTTGATGATGAATATATCTCTTAATTTCTTATTTGCTAAGTTAGCGACATCATAAAAATGAAATATTTTACCCTTTAATATATTTATTTAGCAAAGAAACAAATGATTCGCGTACTATTCGGAATCTCTTTCCTATTGATCTTTACAGATTATCTTTATCGTGTAAAAAAAATATCAAAAAAAATATTGCAAGTACAATTAAAACGCGCTTATGTTTTGATGTCGGCAAGGATTATGACGAATTTATGCGAGTATTGAAAGCAACAAATCCGATAATTGTAGGATCATATATCACCCAACATATACTTGGGGAAAAATGACAAGATAGTGATATTACTATTTGGTTATCAAAACCATCCTTAAATTTTTTAGATTTTGTCATCGGATATGATCCATATTGTAGCAAAGATGAAATATTAAGGTTTATGTTGGATAATAAATATAAGTTCACGTTTGGGATTCCATATGAATATGGAGGAAGATTTAATACTAAAATATATATCTGTATTTGTCATATAAATGGCAATAATGTTCGTTTGTTGACACGTAATAACAAAAATATAGATGTTAAAAAAGTTCATGATGAGACGAATTAAACCGGATGTCAATAAGAATATATTCAAGATAATATCAGAAGTATCTATTTGTAGGATGGATAATATAACCGACAAACACGCGAATATCGTTGATTCCCAAAATTTTTATCAAGTTTATTCCGAAATGCACGAAAGAGGATTTGAATTTTATAAATCAGATTGTGATCCAAAAATACTGACGATTAATGAGATACTTTGTTATTATTTTGTCCGTCTGACGTAATAAAAGTCACGTGCGATAACGAATTCGATCATAAAAAGCATATGATGATGAACTGAAAGTTTATTGTATATTATAGGATGGAATCTCCTAATAATTGAATATACAAGAAATATGTATGCAAATAATCAAATATTTACATATTGCCATTTGCGTATGTGTGGATGTACAAACAAAACTTGTATTGTAAATTTATTCTATCCCAAACATTATCATTGTATGCGTGTTGGAGATGAAGGAGATGGATGTGGAGTCATTTTAGTTTTAAACAAATAATAAAATTTGAAAATAATAGCAACATAAAAATGGATCAAATATTATTCGGGGACATTTTTGCAAATGTTATGTAATATCTCCAGCCAATTGATTTGCACGAATTATCACAATTATGCCAAAGATCTAGCAAAAATATTAACAATTAATGTTATCAACGATAGCATAGTTCTGGAAATGAAAATACGATTGCTCGAAGTACAATTAATCATTAAAAAAATTGATATTTAGATTCTAATAAATATATTTATTAGTTATTAATCTAAATGTGGAAAAAGATCGTATTCGTGCAATATTTATTTTCAGACGAGTTTCGTGATGTAGGAATGTATGTCAAACGTTATTTGATACAGTGTCATTTTGATTTAATTATTGATATCAGACAAAATGATACGATAATAGAAGATTTGCTGCGATACATATATTATAATACAACACCAAATGGTGTTATTCATAATGGGGCGTATATCGTTAATTCGATGCATTTACAGGAAATTATTCCAAATATCAACAACAATATAAAATACGTATTCGATTTCACCCCAGCAACCATTTGTTATGATGATTTCTTCAACATTGATCTTATAGTGCGAATTATTAATTATGCCTATAAAAATATATTACTCATAGGATACGAAACATTATTATTAAAAAATCCATGTGATGAAAATACTTACATGCCAAGCCATTTTTGCGAAGTATATTCGAAAAAATATGATAATATTATGATAGAAACACCTATCACTCTTTATCAGTTAGCAAAATATTATTACAAATTAAGGGGCATTGGAAAAAAAATAGAAATATGTCCAGATATCAAAACGAATAATGACCAAAATGTGTTTGAAATAACAATAAAATTTTGTTATTTGACATATCGATAATTAAAATATTTAATTATCGATTAGTTTTTTAAAAATCATGTTCGATCAAATAACTATCCGTGTTGTCATCGAAAGATAAATAACATAAATAACTATCTTCTGGTTCCGGTTCGGCTAATACTTGCGCCAGCTGATGAAATAATCTTCCAAGAGTAAAACCTTTATCGCAATGTAATGTATACGTGGTATATATTTCGTTATCATCTTCGTCCATTACGACAGATGATATTTTGATTTTATCATGGGGATATTGCATCTTTTTAAATATTGAGCGATCTAATTGATCCTTAGTTTCCTCATAATATGCGTCAGCAATTGCATCAATAAATTTATCGTACGACCTATTCTTGTTCTCGATCATAACATCTAGTCTAAATGGGATACCGATATTTCTCAATAAATCAGCCATATTATTTGTTTGTTAGTGATATCAATTATAATTAATACTTTTTTTTTCAATTTTTTTATGTTATTTTTTTATAAAATACAATATAAATTTATTGATCATCGGTAAATATTTTAAAGACGGCCTTTTCGTTCAGTGAAAGAGAAACTCTGAAGTTTTGGAAAACTCCGATAATTCAGTGAACGAAACTCTGAAATTTCACGGAATAATTATTTTTTGATGTGAATTCACGGAGTTTTGAAGTATTATTCAGTGAAATCTCTCCGAAATTTCACTAAATTCTCGGAGTTTTGGAATCGCTGTTTCACTGAATCAGCGAGATTTTCACTGAACGAAAACACTTCCTTTAATAAAAAAATTGAAAATGTAATTGCTAGTAATCAATTACTAAATGTTAGAGTAACCATATGGAAAAATACATATTTTTAATAACCGATTTATTTCGTTGTTATCTATCCGATAAAGAATTAATATATCTGACGTCTACTTCAAAAAAATTAGAAAAATTAAAAGAGCAATTGTATTACAACGATAAAATAGCATGCAAAAAAATAATGCATTTGCCTTACAATAATAATTTTAGATGTGTTGTAGTTGAGTACGGTGCACGTTGGATACCAAAAAATGTAAAATTTGTTTATTATAGATTCGCCACTTATGAAAGAGAAACGCCAGAATTTCTTTTTTCAAAAATAACTCATTTGGAATTGGACGATTACCATCAATCGAATATAAAACGCCTACCTCCAAACTTATCTCATTTGATTTTGGGTAAACGATGGACTGAAAAAATAACATGTGATATACCATTAACGGTGACACATATTGCGTTTGGCAATAGGTTTAATCGGCCACTTGAAAAATATATGACAAAGATGGTGACGCATTTAAGTCTTGGCAAGAAATTTAATCAAACGATTGAAAAATCAACACTGTCTTTAGTAACGCATTTAACGATGAGTGCAAATTATGATCGATCTATTGATGAGTTGGATTTATCTTCAATAATTCATTTAACATTTGGATATAATTTTAACAGACCATTCAATAACGTTACTTTGACACAAATAACACACTTAACTTTTGTAGGAAATTATAATCAACCAATTAAGAACAGTATTCCATCATCAGTAACACATTTAGAATTTGGAAATAATTTTAACCAACCGTTAAATGATTTACCACTAACTGTAAAAAATCTGACACTCGCCTTCAAATTTAATCATTCATTAAAGGATTGCGGTGCCGTAACAAATTTAACGTTAAATGTTAATTCTGATTTTATCCCAATAGACGGAATATCATTGTCGGTGACCCACCTCACATTTGGATTTTATTTTGATCAAATAATAACAGGATGGATACCAGAATCGGTCACACATCTGAAATTTGGGACTTGTTTTAATAAATCTGTCAAGAATATTCCGAGTTCAGTTACTCATTTATACCTAGGAGTAGGTTTTAAACAACCGCGAGATGAAATCCCAAAAACTTGCCTATTTGTGTTACATGGGGAAATTTGATAAATAAAAATTTTACATATCAAATTCACCAAAATGTTTATTATATTCTGTGATAATATGTTGTTGCGCATGTAATGATAACTGCATAAAAAATTTAATTTCATTATATTTGAGAAAATTATCGTAGAATGCGTTATGATCATTTTTTCACCAATTTGGTCTACCACAATGACGTCAAAAGCAATAAACAAGTTAAAATATAAAATTTTACTGGTTTGAAAAAAAATGATAACAATAAATATTATCATAGCAAAGATAAATGAGTATCATATATAAATATATTGCATTAATTTAACAAATGAGTTTATTTCAAATCAACGACATCGACAATATATTATTACTTTTATTAAATTTTACCGATTTGAAAAAAATGGTAACGATAAATAAATATTATCATAGTAAGATAAATAAAATAACTTATTATGACAATTGGCGGGATGTGTATAAAAATTGTAATACCGAGAAGACGGATAATATTAGACACCGAACGAGTCGTTACCAATATTATAACACCGAGAAGATGGATAATATTGGAGATATAATGTTTTGTTATGCTGTAAAAAAAAATTATCTGTGGATCCTAAAAATATTAATTGGTAAATATAAAATAAATTTACAAGACGATAAATTTTTAGATATAGCGTGTGAGAATGGATGTATAGATATAATAAAATGGATGATAGATGACTTGCATGTGAATATGAATAATGAAAAATACGATAAATTATTTTTAGTTGCATCGGAACATGGACATCTTGATATAATGAAATATATATATAACACCTGTCCTCAAATACAGTTGTGGTCACACCCGCATCCATTTCAAATTGCATGCGAAAAAAATTATGTACCAATTGTCAAATGGCTTTGCGAATCTTTTTGCGGTGTTACAAAATATACCTATGAGAATGGGTTTGTATCAATGTGCGAAAATGGAAATTTTGATGATATTATGTGGTTGTATAATTTCTTGAAAAAGAATCGCATAAAGATACAAAACAAAGCTTTTTACGCAGTTTGCATAAAAGGCCATATTGAATTAGTAAAAATTTTTATAATGAACAATGATGTTGATTTAGATGAAGATGATTATAATACATACAGATACCAGCGTTTAACACAAAAATTTGTTGCATTGAGATACGCGTGTCATTGTGGTAATTTAGATATTGTTAAATATTTATGGCATTCGAATAATAAAATCGCGATTCTTTTCGAAGATACATTTCGTAGTCGTAAATATGAAGTTTCGAGATGGATATATTCGTTAATAGAATCTTTAGAAATTGACAATTTTTCAGAACAAATTTACCAGGAGATACTTCGTATACTTTGCAGAAATGGTGATTTGGATGAGACAATGTGGATATATAATATTTGCGCGGATATGAAGATAAATATATCATATGTGACTTGTTTCAGTAATGCATGCTATGGCAACAATAAAGATTTAATATTTTGGTTCTATGATAAAAATATTGATTTCACATGTTGCGATAAAAATTATTGGGGGGATATTTTTATTGACATATTTTATCAAGGTAAATATAATACATATGAAGTGTTAAACAGTTTATGTGGCAAATGTTATCAATCATTCGAACTTGATTTATCCCGAGTTTTTTCTTGGTTGTGTCGTGATGGATCTTTAAATAAAATAAAATATTTGATGGATGCGATTTCTACATCCAATATTAAAATTAAAGTTGATATTCACTTCAATGATGAATACCCATTTAGAGTTGCATGTGCAAAAGGATATTTGGAGTTAGCTAAACATATATTGACATTTGATCAAGTGAATGTACATACTCAACGGAATTTTGCATTTAATTATAGTTACGGAAACGGTCATTATGATGTTACTGATTGGTTATTTGAAAATTTTAATATTCCTAACAAATTCGTTTCTAGATATCTAAACAAAAAAATTTCGTATGTTGATAAATATTGGTAAATAAAATTAATCATTCTTTTCTGCTCGGCGACTAAAATATTTATTATTTTGATTAAAAATTGAAATAAATTTATGTTTTAAAAGCAAGATCATAACTAGTAATATCATCAAAATGGATTATGAAGATAGAGTACGGGGCATGTTCGCTGGATTTTTTATCGGAGATCAAAATGGTGCACCATACGAATTCTATAAGTGGAACCATGATCGAATTTATACAGACAAAATAACACTAGAACCATATCGTAAAACTATGTACGGACAAGAAAAACGTGCGCCACTAGGTAGCGTCACAGATGATACACAGATGACGATCGCTCTATTAAAAATGCTACTTGACAACAATATGAAATATGACAGAGAAGAAGCAATCATCGCCTATGGTAGATGGGTTAATTCAAAACCACATGATATTGGTATTAACACAAAGTTCGTATTCGCAAATAAAACAATAAAAGGCTATGAATCTAGAATCAAAAAGCGCGACGAGGAGATAGCTGCAGGAACCAGAAATATTAGTTTATCAAACGGTTCGCTAATGAGATGTAGTCCATTTATTTTGTTAGATGACGACGAATGGCTATCGGCTGCAAAAGAAGATGTGAAACTAAGTAACCCATATCAAGAGACCATTGAAGTTAATGTTATTTATTTGTGTGTTTTACGTCGCTTGTTGAACGGAAAAAGCTTGGATTCTGTTAAGAGGTTTATTTTTAGGCAAAAACCAAAAAGCAAAGCAGTTATCAATGTGATCGATGATTTGAAAAATAATGTTGCGAGAGATATTGGTGGCAGAGATAAAGGTTTGGCAGTCCACGCACTTTATTGTAGTTTGAAAGGGTTATTGATGGATGCGAGCTTTACAAAGACGATCCGATGGGTAATAACGCAAGGGGGAGATTTTGGAGTGGGGGACACCGACACAAACGCGGCCATTTGCGGTGGCTTACTCGGTGCGAGATATGGGTGGGATAAAATAATGAAAAGTAAAATAACAAGATACAATTGGGATATATTAATAAACGCGGCAAATAATGTGACTGGACCAATCAAATATTACGTACCACATGATTTTGACGATTTAATGATTCAAATATTTGATAGATAGATTTATTCATCAAATATATAATGGACTCTTACCTACAAATATTCATTGGGAATGATATGTAAGTATGGATTTATTATTATGTTGTCCCATTTCATCATCATTTTGCGATCGTAAATCTGAACGGAATTATTTTTAATTACACATTTGAATGATCGACCAACATTATCATGAATGGAATATATTTCTTCTTTTTTCCACCATACATTATTCGATTACGCTTTAATTCTAAATATTTACTTTTACATTTTATGTATTTTTCAAAGTATATGATATATGTAGACAAAAATATTTTAAGATCTCAATTTAGAGACCATAAAAAATGATAATGTTGTCGGATTTTTTGTAATGAATGACACAACAGAATAATTTAATACCAAATACTATTAGAATGATATTGATAATTAAATTATTGATACCTTCAATTTATTCGCGACTAATCATAAAATATGATTTCTGTTTTTGGATCACAAATTATTTTGCCGTCGTATTTTTTGGATAATAATATTTCTTTTATTGTTGTTGAACGAATATTTAGCGGATGATCAAAATTATGATGGAATTTTAAATGTGAAATGAACTCTGGAATATTCAAAAAATAATCAATAGGCGCACGATTTGTTCTAGTACCAACCACTGGTCCGATATTTCCAGTGACACCGGTTGGACCCCGAATGCGCAAATATTTTTCTATTGAATGACTGTCTATGGTCAAGAATTCCGTCTTTTGATCATGTATAAAATTGCTGCTAAATTTTTCATCAAACATCAAATGAGTGACTGATGGGGGGATTTTTTGTCCAAAGATACGAATGCATGATGGACATTTATCGTCAAATGAGTTAGAAATGGCATACACCATGACATATTAATACAAGTATTCGAAATAGTTAAATGAGTGACCGATTTTAGAACGTCGCCAAAAGGATAGCCATTAAAAAATTGATTGCCAAATGTTAGATGTGTCACTGAATTAGGTATACAATTTGTAGTTGATTGATTAAACGAACAACCAAAAGTTAGGTGCGTAACTGAATTAGGTATACAATTTGCAATCGATTGATTAAAAGAATGACCAAAAGTTAGACGTGTCACTGAATTAGGTATACAATTTGCAATTGATTGATTAAAAGAATGACCAAAAGTTAGACATGTCACTGAATTAGGTATACAATTTGCAATTGATTGATTAAAAGAATGACCAAAAGTTATGCACGTGACTGAATTAGGTATACAATTTGCAATTGATTGATTAAACTTATCAATAAAAGTCAAGTGCGTAACATATTGGGGTATTTTTGTTTTTCCGGTGCTAAAACAAATAAATTTTACGTTTTTTGGTAATATATTTGCGTAACCGACTTCCTGCATAATATCATTTATCTCAACAAATTCAAAATTATTAAAATATGATAATTTTCGTATCCTTGCCATATTTATTTTGTTTTGATAAATAAATTGATATTTCAGTTTATTGAAATATGTTGATGTCATTGAAAACCTTATTTTTTCCTGATTTGTCAACGATTCACTAACTTGTAATCCGATGTCTTTTAATATCAAATGCATTTTATGCGTTTGATATTTAAATAAATATTCCTATCGAAATTTTTATCATTTTTTTTTGCGAATATCACATACCGATGTTATTAGATATATATTATTTAACCAAAAATAAATGATAACACAGGGTAATAAATATATATTTTGCCAGTAATATTGACAGAATTTTGAATGTCCAAATATATTATCTATTCAATGCGATGTCAAGGGATCTACAGAAATTTCCATTGGAGATCTGTTCTGTATCCTATTTTTCGTATTTATAACCCATATTTGTACTCTTATATATCTTATTAAAAATAAGAAAAATAGGACACGGGAGGAATTTATTTGGAAATGTGAAGGATTGTTATAGAAGTACTTGTGATAATTTGATTGTACCATACAGCACGATCTATCCTACCACTACCTCCACCACCACCACCACCGTAAAAAATATATTCAAAAAGTAAAATTTTTGAAAGGACCAAAAAATTATTTATTCAATTATTTTTACTTCTTCAAAATTTCTTATCTTTTGGATTTTTTTTACAGTGGTGGTGGTGGTGGTGGAGGTAGGAAGGGCCATCGAAGGAACCAAGAAACATTATTTTATGGAGATTTGTGCGTAAAGGAATGTTGCAAAAGTGTTAGATGATGATTGTAATAATATTTATGACAGTGCATAAATAGTAATTAACTGCGGGAGATTTGGACTTATCCATCAGCATGGCCCAATTATGGGATCAACTTAGCAGCCACATTTGATATGATTATTCTGATGACGACTCATTATCATCATTATTTGGCCAATCGTATGAACAAAACAGACATTTGGAACGATTTGTTTTTTTAATCCAAATATTGAAACATTTTTTATGTACACTTTTTCCACATTGGTATTTACAATAATATAGTGACTGATTCTTTTTTATTCCTTCTAGGCATACGGGACAATTATCATCAAATTTTTGTTGCACGAATGCAATCTCTTTTTTATTATTTTTTTGAAAATTATTTTGGGCTTTTGAATCAACGAAAAGATCATCTTCTAAAAATGATGGGATATTATCGAACATTTTTTTTAAAACATTTTTTGAGTACTTTTTTTGAGTAATTTTGCTGTTTAGTATGCGCAAAACAATAAAATACATATGTTTACATATATTATCATTATTTTCAAAATCCGGACATGTACAACATGAATCCACTCCAATTTTCACACTATATTTATTCCCTGAAGCACCTAGAACAATAAATTTTCGTTCAAATTCTGATTTTTTAACCATTTTTACTAAATAAATTGGTTCAGTAAACGCTCTTTTCTTTCTGATTGACATACGATGATATTATATGATAAAAAAATTGCGAATTATTAAAACATATATTAACAAGTAAAACAATATTATGCAAAAAAAGTTCCATATTTAGCGATAATTTTTTATGTTCGTGATACCAATTTTATAATTTCCTGTCGAATTTATTCTTAATTCGACCAAACGTGACATGACATTATTGCTTATAGAATGACTAAAATTTCTTCCAAGAATTAGATGAGTTACAGATGGAACGTCGCTAACATCTTGATCAAAACAAACACCAAATATCAAATGGGTAACAGATGCTGGGATGCATCCATTAATTGGTTGATCAAAATCATGTCCAAATGTCAAATGTGTGACAGATGCAGGTATCCATTCATTAATCGGTTGGTTAAATTTTGCCCAAAATGTTAAATGGGTAACAGATGCAGGTATACATCCATTAATCGGTTGATTAAAATCATATCCAAATGTCAAATGTGTGACAAATGCTGGGATACATCCATTAATTGGTTGGTTAAAATCATTTCCAAATGTTAAATGAGTAACAGATGCCGGTATGCATCCATTAATTGGTTTATTAAAATAAAATCCAAATGCTAAATGGGTAACAGATGCCGGTATGCATTCATTAATTGGTTGGTTAAAATCATTTCCAAACGTTAAATGGGTAACGGATGCCGGTATGCATTCATTAATTGGTTGGTTAAAATCATTTCCAAATGTTATTTGAATCAGAGGTAATAACGAAAGACCTTTAATTGATTTATTAAACATTCGGCCAAATGTTAAATTAGTAATTGACATTGGTAAATATTTTTTGATAAGTTTATTGAAATACTCTCCAAATTTTAAATGTGTAACAGATGCAGGTATACAATCCTTAATTGATTGATTAAAACGATAACCAAATACTAAATATGTAACAGATACAGGTATACATTTTTCAATAGGTTGATCAAAATTACTACCAAAAGTTAAATGAGTCACAGATTTTGGTATATAATCTTTAAGTGGTTGATCAATTAAGTAATAAAATTCTAAATGCGTTATATAATTTGGACATGGGTATAGATTGTGGGCTTTATAATATATATATTTGGTTCGTTGTGGTATTTTTGCATAGATATTTTCGGAAATATCTACATATTCGAAATTATCAAAATATGATAGTTTTTGAATCTTTGAAATCTTTACCTTTTTACGATATGTAAAGTTTAATGTATGCATTTTTTTAGAAGTAGCCGACAACGACAACTTTTCTTTATCTGTCAAATATTTTTCTATTTCAATAAATATATCTTGATAATACATATTATTTTGTTGTTTATCATTATTTGTTATCGTTATATGAATTATATTTTCACTTTTTTCAACTATTAGTAATTTTATCTATTACACAACCATAATTCTTGCAAATTTTAGACACTAATGTTAATACTGAATATATTTTGAAAAAGGTGCGCTTTTTGAAAATCCAACAGGAACTATGTTCCAAATTATAAATCGGAAAAAATGGCAGACAGATTATGATTAAATCCAAAAATACTTCTGGATATTTTACCGCAACCGGTGAATATCATAAAATTAATGGTAGACAAAAATATTTACGTGAGAAACCAATTAAAATAAAATCAGGGTGAAGGTTACCTTTTTAAACGGGGAATATGAACAACTCCTCAATTTTAAAACATGTGAAAAAGATAATATTTATGTTCAATATGTATTAAAAAAAGGTGTGCCAAGGGATATTAATCTAGGCTCATGACGCAGATTATAAAATTACTATTTTATAATCTACGCGATAATATTGTAAATGCAAACTAAATAATAATGATTGTGATAAAATTATGCTGAAAATATCGACAAATTTTTGGTATATGAATATGGACTGAGTTTCTGTGAGATATCATATTTTTAATTTTTTTGATGTGATTTTCTGAATCTCAAAAAAAATTGAAAAAAAACTCATAAAAATATTTATAAGCAATATATCTAGACGCAAATAAGAATTATTTTAATTTGATAATTAAATTTTAATTATCAGATTCAAAACTCATTTACCGGAAGTTATAAGGTAGGGTCTAATACACCTGATGGAAATGCGTCGTTTATAGGCTGATTAAAATTAGGTCCAAAGATAATGTGTGATACGCTTGATGGAATTGCGGATGTGGAATATTTTGTTGGTTCCGTCATGTTTTCTAACGCAGATTCGAGTATCACCTTTGTTTGAAATTCAATCGGAAAATGTGGGGTCAATATTTTTTTTACCAGCGTTTCAAAATTTCCTTTCAAAGTATCTTGTTCATTTGATGGATTGTACAAGGTCCAACGATCATAACGTTCGAAAATGAAAAGCATAATTTCGTGATAAGGAATTTTTGCACATTCGTCGACAAAATAAATTATTGGACCATACAACATATGTTTCATGAAACGCATCAATATTTTGAGTTCTACTCCTAAATATCGTAAAAACAATATTACAGAAATATCGTCTGATAACATATTTTTTTGAAAATATGTGTCGTATTTTTTTGCAGCAGCATAGAACGCTACCTCAATGTTTTCAGGGGAGATGTCCCATTTAAATTCAAGTGTATCGAATCCAGAATCTGTTATTGCGTTTGATATGTCAAAGGTTTCGAAGAGACTTCTGCGTAACTTGTATTCTTTACCATTGATAGTCATCAACACCCCACATTTTTGATCATAGATTTCCGTTTCGTCGAGTATTGGTGTATCCATTTTTTAATCGGTAAATATAATATGAAAGTTCCTAAGATATCATATTTCAATTTTTTTATAATATGATTATTATTATTATTAAAATGATTTTTCAAGTCTCCGATGATATATATTATTTGGATATCTTCATTCATAAAAAAAATTGATTTAATGAACCCCACGAAGCTCGGTTAAGATATTTAGTAACATCAAACAATGGATACTACAAAAGGATTTGTTTTCTGCAACGGTTTTCGATTTAGTTATGATGCAGATTTACCTATGTTTAATGAAACTGCAGTGATTCCTGTTTTTTGTGCCCCAGAAGGTACAATAATTCGAGTTACGGGAGTTGTCGTCGAAGATGGATTTGTTGAAATTTATAACAAAGAAACAAGGCAATGGGAGAAAGATTTCAAAATTACCCCACGAGATGTTATCATGCCGCATGGATCTTCTTGTTCAAATTTGGAAACCGGAAAAGATTTTCAAATTTGCGGAGATTTTGTTGCCCCAGCATTTTGGATCTTACAACCCAATAGACAAATTGTACGATTTTGCGAAAAAAACATTTTTTCCATTAAGGACGGTATAGTGATAACGAGCGATGCTGAAAAGTCGGTAACAGACGGTTTAACAAAATTAACAATCAAGTTCAATTACACTGATGAACCACCAATTATCGAATAAAACTTGTTGGTCAAAATTTTTAACTACCAAGTTCATGAAAAATTAATAAAAAAATGTTAAACAAAATAGATTTTTTCATGAAATTTGATCGCTGATATTGATATATGGTCGTCATCATCACGAGTGACGTTTCGATTCTTGAATGCTATCTTTATATTATTTCGTTGAATTGATATCAAGATAACATTCAAGAATCGAAACGTCACTCATGATGACGACCATATAATCAAAGATGTCCCCAAATAGTACAATGTCCATTTTTTATAGATAATATTAATGAATAGATAGTCAGTATGTTATAAAATGATTTTTTAAAAATAAATCAAAAATTTATTTTTAAATATAATTATTTGGATACAAATCTTTACTTTTAGCTAACAAAATGACACAATCTTTTTTATTGCCAGTACATTCATAAAACGATAATGATTTTATAATTTCTTTTTCGGTTTTGCCTTGATAAAAGTTCTTGATTTTTTTAATCCAAAAATCTTCTTCATCAATCTTAATATTTATATTTTTTTTTAAAATTTTGTGCAAGTATCTACATAAAATATTATTATTTTCATATCGTGAATCGAAAACCATCGCCTCAAAAAAAGGATCATATAACTTTTCTATGTTGTCAACGATATATTCGCAAACCTCACGTCGAGACATTTTTCAAAAAACAATGCAATCATCAACACTCAAATAATCGTACTTTATTAACGAATACATTTTTGATAAGATTAAATTATCTACTCGTAAGATATTTTTAAAGATCAATTTTTTATTGAATCCCTACACATACTTGCAAAAAATTGATATTTGAAATGATTAATATGTACACATATATTTGTGTTAATAAGAAGAAATGGTCGAATTTTTTTCATGCACCGATATAACTGCATTAATTTTACAAGAATCGACAAATAAAGATATCATTTCGTTATCTGCAACATCAAAAATTATGGACAGATTAAAATATAAAATAATATTTAATGAACTTGTACTGATAGACAAAATAACGGGGTTGAAATATGCTGAAAATTTTAGAAAAGTGTCCATATGGGATGATATAATATGGATTCCAAAAAATGCGACAGATGTCCATTTTTTATCGAGAATTAAAAATTTTTCTGTAGATTGGGAACCTTTTCTTCCAATTATCACAAAATTATGTTTGATTTACACTGAGAAACTTGACAATATCAATTTTAATCGATTAAGAAATTTAACAATTTCCACTGGATCCTCTGATATTATTAATAAAATGAAATTACCATGTCTTACACATTTAACATTTGATAGTAGAGATATTCGTCACGTTGATAAAATGAATTTGCCTTGTCTTACGCATCTAACATTTGGCACAAATTTTAACGCATCTGTTGAAAATAGTATTCCTGAATCGGTGAGGTACTTATATTTTGGTCGCGATTTTAATCAAAATATCAAAAATAGTATCCCCGATGGAGTAATAGAACTATATTTTGGCCAAAATTTTGATAAGCCAATAGAATGTTGTATCCCCGAGTCAGTTGTACATCTAACATTTGGTGTGATGTTTAACCGACCCATAAAAGGTGGGATTCCAGTGTCAGTTATGTATCTAAAATTTGATCAAATGTTCAACCAATCCATCGAAAACTGTATTCCAGAATCAGTTGTGCATCTAACATTTGGATGGAGGTTTAATCAATCCATCGAAGGGAACATTCCTAAAAATGTATCTTTTTTAGCGTTTGGAGATTATTTTAATAAACCTATCAAAAATAACATTCCTTCATCAGTAACACATTTAATATTCGGCACACCATCTAAAAGTTCTGAAAGTATAAGTCCCAATGAGGGGGTGCCGTTAACACAACGATTTGATCAAGATCTGCAATTTAGTATACCTGAAGGTGTAATTCATTTAACATTTGGAGATTTTTTTGATCGTCCTATAAAAAACGCTATACCGAGTTCTGTGACACATTTAACTTTTGGATTTAATTTTAACAAATCCCTTCAAAAATTACCGCCATCAGTAACTCATTTAAAACTAGGTAAAAAATTTAATAAAATTGTGTCAGATAATATAAAGTCAGTCAAAAATTTATCAGTTGGTTATGATTTTAATCATTCATTGACATTTTGTTTAGGTTTAACTCATTTATTGCTCGCTGTTAGATCTGAATATATTATCCACTGCCCCCCTACCAATAACTATAACGCATTTAACTTTTGGTGATAGTTTCAACAAATCTGTACGCGGATTTCTTCCTCCATTTGTTACCCATTTAACCTTCGGTAACTCTTTCAACCAAGATATAAAGGGGGTCATTCCTTCGTCAGTTACCCATTTAAACTTCGGTAACTCTTTCAACCAAGATATCAATGAGTGCATACCTCCATTTGTTACTCATATAACTTTTGGTCGTTTCTTCAACCAAAATGTCGAAGGAGTTATACCTGAATCTATTACTCATTTGACATTTAGTTATGTTCACAAAAACAAAATCACACAAAGCATGTTTCCGTCTATGTATTTACAATTTCGATAGAATGTCTCAACTGGAAATAAAATGGACAGATATAATCCTTTCAATTCTTATTAAAAAAATTATATGTTGCCATTTTCTGTAGCTGAACATCATTTAATGCAAAAAAATTGATTTTCCAAATATTAGTAGAAACGTTCTTTGTTATTGATATTAAAATGTTCACGCTATATGACGATATTATCATCAAAATAGTGAATGATTTACCAGATAAAGAAAAAATATATGTATCAATGTTGTCAAAACACTTCAATAAACTAAAATTCAAATTTATTTATACAGAATTGATTTCTGTTTTAGATATCAACCATTTGCCATATTTTGATAATTTTGAAAACATAACACTAGATATTGCCGTGAATATTCCGAAACGCGCAAAATTTGTTCATTTTTTTGCAACCGATACTAATATTCCAGATAAAATTACCCATCTAACTTTTGATGATGATTTTAATAAATCAATAAATGATTGTATTCCATCATCAGTTACTCATTTGACTTTTGGTTGGAAGTTTAATACATCAATAAATAATTGTATTCCGTCATCGGTTACTCATTTGACTTTTGGTTTTTTATTTGATAAACCAATAAATAATTGTATTCCATCTTCAGTTACTCATTTAAAGTTTGGTTACAAGTTTGATCAACCAATAAATGATTGTATTCCGTCATCTGTTACTTATTTAAATTTTGGTGATTGTTTTAATCAACCAATAAATGGATGCATTCCCGTATCTGTTACTTATTTAAATTTTGGTGGTTATTTTGATCAACCAATAAATGGTTGCATACCATCATTTGTTACTCATTTATTTTTTGGTTTTGATTTTAATCAACCAATAAATGGTTGTATACCCTCATCTGTTATTCAATTAGTATTTGGCGATCAATTTAATCAACCAATAAATGAAGGCATCCCATTTTCTGTTACTCATTTAACTTTCCGTGATAATTTTGATCAACCAATAAATGATTACATCCCATCATCGGTTACTCATTTAACATTTAGTTGGCATTTTAACAAACCATTAAATAATCATATTCCGTCTTCAGTCACTCATTTAACTTTTAATGATTCTTTTGACCAACCAATAAATGATTGTATTCCATCATCAGTTACTCATTTAGATTTTGGTTATTATTTTAACCAATCAATAAAGGATTGTATCCCGTCCTCTGTTATTCATTTAACGTTCTGTGCTGAGTTTGATCAACCAATAAATAATTGTATCCCACCTTCAGTTTCGTATCTAAAGTTTGGTAAACATTTTAATCAACCGATAAAAGAAATCCCATCATCTGTTAAAAAAATAGTGGTAGATAAACGCTATAATCAAGAAATAGATGAAAAAATCTTGTTGCACGCTAAAATAAAGAGAAAATAATTTTTTCGCCAATAAGATTGACAAAAAATTTGAAAAAAATAAGACTAGCTAAACTTGATATATGTTGATAACTAAATTAATATGGGATTAGACTTATCAAAATATTTTGTAAATAAAATATCGTTAACCGAAATGGTTAATATTTCGCAAGTGAACAAAATATTTAATGTAGCATGCTTAGATTTATGGAATGCAACATTATAACTAAAATTCCTAATGAAATCAATAATTTGTCGAATTTAGAAAATTTAGGTTTAGAAAATAATAATAAAATAACAGAATTACCAGAATCAATAGGACAACTTAGTAATTTGCAAGAATTATCATTGGATAACAATAAAATAACAGAATTACCAGAAACAATAGGACAACTTGTTAATTTGCAAAAATTATTGTTGTATCACAATAAAATTACAAAAATACCAGAAAATATAGGACAACTTGTAAATTTGCAACAATTATGATTGGGTAATAATAAAATCACAGAAATACCGGAAACAATTGGACAACTTAGTAATTTGCAATATTTATCGTTGTATGATAATCAAATTACAGAATTACTGAAAACAATTGGACAACTTAGTAATTTGTTTATCGTTGTATGATAATCAAATTACATAATTACCGAAAACAATTGGACAACTTAGTAATTTGCAATATTTATCGTTGTATGATAATCAAATTACAGAACTACCGGAAACAATGGGACAACTTAGTTTAAAATATTTATGGTTGTACGGAAATAAAATCACAAAGTTACCAAAACAATCGGGGGACTTTTTGATTTAGAAGAATTGTTGATAAATAATAATCAAATTACAGAATTACCGGAAACGATAGGACAGCTTTTTAATTTACAAAAATTATCATACAATCATAATCAAATTACAAAATTGCCGGATTCAATAAACAAACTTATTGATTGTATGATCACATAATAATAAAAAATAAATTTATTATTGTTTGATAATCAAATTACAGAATTAGCAGAAACAATAAGTCAACTTAGTAATTTGCAAATTTTATGGCTATCTGATAATCAAATTACAGAATTACCAGAAACGATAAGTCAACTTAGTAATTTGCAAATTTTATGGTTATGTGATAATCAAATTACAGAATTACCAGAAACGATAAGTCAACTTAGTAATTTGCAAATTTTATGGTTGTGTGATAATCAAATTACAGAATTACTAGAAACATAGGACGACTTAGTAATTGTAAGATCATACAATAAAAAATTGAATTTTTTATTGTAAGACAAATATTCTATCAAGAAAGAACAAAATGGACCAAAGTGATATAGTATACCAAATATTTAATGAATTATTATTAAACGATATCGTAAGATGTTCAACTGTTAATAGACTCATAAATCATATATGCGACTTACAATATGCGAGATTAATAAATGACTATGCGAACATCCTAGCGAACATTTTTTATAAAAGCTCATACAAACAAATGTATGTGGCTTGTTATGAATTAGAAGGTTTTATAAAAAAATATTCAAAACTTAATTTATTGAATTTTTTTTCTACGAACGCATTAGATATTAAATCGAGAAATATTATTAAGTTGCCAAAAATGATAGGACAACTTAGTAATTTGCAAGAATTACGGTTGCATGATAATCAAATTACAGAATTACCAGAAACAATAGGACAAATTGTTAATTTGCAAGAATTATGGTTGCATGATAATCAAATTACAGAATTACCAGAAACAATAGGACAACTTAGTAATTTGCGACACTTATCGTTGTGTAATAATAAAATTACAAAATTACCGGAAACAATAGGACAACTTGTTAATTTGCAAAAATTATCGTTGTCTTATAATCAAATTACAAAATTACCGGAAACAATTGGACAACTTAGTAATTTGCAAAAATTATGGTTGCATAATAATAAAATTACAAAATTACCGGAAACAATAGGACAACTTAGTAATTTGCAAAAATTATCGTTATATGGTAATCAAATTACAGAATTACCAGAAACAATAGGACAACTTAGTAATTTGCAAGAATTATGGTTGCATAATGATAAAATTACAAAATTACCGAAAACAATAGGACAACTTGTTAATTTGCAACGATTATCGTTGGATAATAATCAAATTACAAAATTACCGGAAACAATAGGACAACTTAGTAATTTGCAAAAATTATGGTTGCATAATAATAAAATTACAAAATTACCGGAAACAATAGGACAACTTAGTAATTTGCAAAAATTATCGTTATATGGTAATCAAATTACAGAATTACCAGAAACAATAGGACAACTTAGTAATTTGCAAGAATTATGGTTGCATAATGATAAAATTACAAAATTACCGGAAACAATAGGACAACTTGTTAATTTGCAACGATTATCGTTGGATAATAATCAAATTACAAAATTACCGGAAACAATAGGACAACTTAGTAATTTGCAAGAATTATGGTTGGATAATGATCAAATAACAAAATTACCAGAAACAATAGGACAACTTATTAATTGTAAGATCATACGATAAAAAATTCAATTTTTTATCGTAAGACAAATATTCAATGAATTATCATTAAACGATATTGTAAGATGTTCAACTGTTAATAGACTTATAAATCATATATGCGATTTACAATGTGGGAGATTGATAAATGACTATGAGAACATCTTAGCGAACCTTTTTTATAAAAAATATTCAGACATTAATTTAATCAGTTTGTGAATCTCGCCTTAATTTGTTTAATTTTTTTGCTGCAAACGAATTATGACTTAATTAATTTGCAAGGTTTATGGTTGAATAACAATCAAATCGCAGAATTACCAGAAGCAATAGGGCAACTTATTAATTTGCAAGGTTTATGATTAAGTTAACATATATAATATCGGCTATAATATATGTCACTTCCTAATTATTTGGTAAATGCAAATGATACGCTATATTTTCCTGCTGGATTAATATATATAAAATTAATAATTGACGATGAAAGTAAGAAATATAATGCATTATCTTTTAATTTTGGTAAAAAAAAAATAATATTTAGATCTGCACATGAAACACCTAAAAAATCGGTCAATTCGTAACATGTTGATAAGACAAATAAATCTTATTCATCCTTTTGATGCATCGGACAATATTTATTTCCTTATAGTTGGTGTACAACAAAAAAATGAATCAGGGCAATTTATATTCCCTAAGCAGGTTTTGATTGATAAAAATATATTTTCAGTTAATAATATTGGGGGAAAATTATCGTTCAGAGTGTATCCACCGTGGAGTAAACCAATCAGTAAAACAAGCATTACAATCGTAATCATGGCAGATCTTATATTATGTTAAAATACCCATTAAAATAAATGCCAAAACAACTCAACGAACTCTTTAAATTATTCTCTTAACTTATTTAGATTTTGCTGATTGTAATCAAAATGTAACATTTCTATCCTACACACTATTGTTAAATAAATTGTTGTTTTTGTAAAGATTTAGAGTTAGACTGGAGTTTCATTCTGGCGGCAACCAAAAAATGAGTGTAAAGGATGTGGAATAGCAGATAGAGACGAGAATTCAGCAAAAACCCATCTGAAGCTAGGGCTAAAGAATTGACTTCGGCCAAGTAATAAAGGAAGGAACGATCGTCAAAAGGAAACTGGAGATGGTCAAGGAAAGCTTTACAGAGAAAAAGTGAGCATTTTGAGATATATCAAGAAATGTAAACTTGTTTTGTCGCGAGTAGCTGTCTTTCATAGTCCAGATAATATTACCGGATGATTATCCCCCAGCGATTAATAAGTCCTGATCTAATGGCAAAAATTGTTACATATTGATATTTATCAAAAAAAAATGAAAAAAAAACGTTTAGGGGGTACGTAGATTAACTAATAAGCAATATACTCAAAGTTACAATGTTAGCCTTATTTATATTATTCAATTTATGCTTTAGTGCAACCATATATGTCAATATCAATAGTCCTGCTGGATCGGGTGGCGATGGCTCTTCTTGGGCCCTTGCGTTTAATAATATGCAATCTGCACTGACTGCTGCAGGAACTAGCGCATCTACAGAGATATGGGCCGCTACAGGTACATATAAACCGACTGTCAAATATGGCGGCGGATATACCGGCACTGATGCACAACTTGTAACATTCTTACTCGCTACAAATAATCGCTTATACGGTGGATTTGTAGGTACAGAAACAAGTAAGTCACAACGTAACGTAAATGCAAATCCTACTATTTTATCGGGTGATATTTTAGGCGATGATGTTTATGGAAGTTCATCAAATAAAGATGATAATGCATGGCATGTGATGACTGCTGATGGCGCGACAAATGTTGTAGTAGATGGATTTATCGTTGAAAAAGGTTATGCTGCAGGACCAGATAACGGTACAGTTATTCTCGCTGCTGGTAATACAAGTGTCATTACTAGTATTGCTTATGCACATGCACTTGGGGCTGGGTTAGTTGCAAGGCATGGAGCCCAGGTTACTTTGAATAATATGATTTTTAGAGATAATCAATGTAATGCGAGCAGAGCTGGAATTTTAACTCTTAAATTTCCTATAAGTGCCCTTGCATCTGGAGGTGGTGGAATTGGAATTGCTGATGATAATACTCTTGTAACTGTTGTTGGATCTAAATTTTTGGATAATCTGGCGGTGACATTTGGTTCAGAAGGTGGTGCAGCTAACGTTATTTTTGATGGAACTTTGCAAATGACTGGCTGTATTGTTAGTGGGAACAAGGGAAACCGTAACGGCGGGGCAGTCCATAACCGCGAAGGGAAAAAAATTATTGCAACAAGTACTACATTTTCATCCAATCAGATTGTTGGTACATCAGTCGGTGATGAAGGAGGTGCAACGATTGGGGTAATGAATTCCAATTTAACAGTTACATCGTGCATCTTTAATTCAAATATTATTTTAGCTGGAACTGGACCAGGTGGTATACTATTCCATACACCTTTTGACGATGGATCGGCTTACGAATTACGCGTGATTAGTAGTGCATTCAGTAATAACATTGGTACGGTCCTTGGTTCGGCTGCTACCATTTTTGGTATTACTCCGAACGCAGGAGTAACTGCAGAAATTGTATCATGCGTTTTTACTAATAATTCTGCAATCGTAGGTGGAGCTGTTTACGTAGACAGTATCCCAACGAAAATAACGAGCTGTGTATTTAATAATAACAAAGCACACGTTGCAGGTGGAGCTGTTTTTGCATCAAATTTTGCAAACAGTATTTTTAATCGCACAGAATTGGCTACTAGAACTCAACTAACTGTCACTTCATCTTCTTTTAACGGAAATATTATAACTGGATCGGTATCATCAGCAGTTCCGACCTTCTCGTTTAACTTCTTAGCAGGATTTTTTTCGGGTGGGACGGCAAGTGTTACAAACACGCCCGTCGGTGCCGCTGGTCTTGCTTCTGTATTTGGTGCAAAAGTCAATGTTATCTCAAGTGTATTCACAAATAATAACGCATCACCTGGATATGGTGGTGCTCTATTAGTAGGTGGTTCAGCTGGTTCGGTTGGCGGCACTCCATATGGTTTTAACCAAGCGTATCTTTCTGTCGCATCATCTGTCGGTGTCAATAACGTCGATCAATTTGGATCAAATAATGTCCGCGTATTGAATCCTGCAGGTTTACCAAATATTCCAAATGGCGTTTACTTCTTAACTGATGGAAGTATCGTCTGAATGAAATAAATATTAATCCAATATTTGCTTCATTCTCTAAAAGACCCAACTTTCACTATAATTAGAAACATTGATCCTATTTTTACCGAACATCACAAATTCATCAGAGAATATTGTGTAATTCCTAATAAAATATTCTGATTCGTTACGATATGAATAAGTTGTATTCCAAGTCAAATAGATCTTGCTACCAAAATCAGTCCGTGCATCAAATTGAATGTCCTCAAAATGTGTTTTGAAGATTTTACCTCTCGTTTTCAGCCCACAAAAATTTTTCATGTATGATGATTTAAAATACGATTGAGAAAGTCCATCCAAAAAAATCTTTTTAGCAGTGTCAGAATAAACAACCGATAATGGAATATGTTTCAAGAATTCAACATGTCAATAATTTTTGTAATCGTTCTTCTTCAACTCGCTGTAGATGAGCATCATCATCTTGCTCGTACAAGCAAACGATGATCCCTGCAAATAAGAATAAGATCGATAGTATGTAGATACTTTGATTGGCCATGTTCTGTACAATAGATCAATTTTATAAATTATCTCTTCTCTTTATTTTTTTGTATTGGTAAGTAAAAATATTTATTTACCAACACTTGCCACTATCTCCAATATTTTAGCGTCGTTACATGTTTCGACTGCTAAAAATGATTTTGCTCCTAATGCACATCCATTATCAATCGCAAATTTCAGAATATTAGCATGACTATATTTGATGGCACTTTCGCAAACTGTTTCATCCCATGGGCATATTTCTGTTTCATTTGATTGTAAATTGCATTTGTCTCTATCAATACCACGCAACCATTTTAGAACATATATTTGATTATGTTTGACTGCGGCGCAACACGTTGCTTCAGACCATTGATAACCTTCTATGCGGGCCCATATAATAAATTCTAAATAACCTTTTCCGGCTGCATCATCGATCACATATGGATCTAACATAAATTTGTTGTTATGGAAGAGTTGCCATATTTCTGGATTGCTATAAAAACCAGGATGAGATAAATGCAACAAACTATATCCACGTTCCGACATTAATTTAAAAATTTGCAAAATACTATATTGAAATTTTGCGCCACCCACCATTGGAACACCTACCAATGATTTAAAATCTGAAACATCGAAAGGGCAATTCATATTAAGCAACCATTTGACCATATCAACATTATTAATAGCTGCACGAAATACAGTTTTGTCAAGAACAGGAAAATTGTTTCCATAAATATATTGCAAACATTTCAAATTACCGTTCACAGCGACATTTCTTGAAATATCAATATTTGGTTCTATAAGTTTGTTTTTGATCAAATATTCAAAAATATGTATATGAGTGGAAGTAAAACATTCCATATCCAGCGAATAGCCATGTTCGTATCCAAATTTTAGGATATCAATATGACCATTTTTTGCTGCATTATTACATATATTTTCTAATAAATTTGGATTCTGCGAAAATAAAAACTTGACGACGTCGATATTACCACTTGCTGCGGTTGGACTTAACAATTTTGGATAATGTTCACATATAAACTTTACGATCTCCAAATGTTCCGCACCTGCACGACAGCTATGATGACTAATCTTGCAGTTCATTTCTGTCACTAAAAATTTAAAAACATCAACATGGCCCTTCTTTGCGGCGAAACATTCTGTACGATATGGTGCCACCGCTCCATTTTTGTGTAACCATTTTATAGTTTCTAATTGATTTTCTTTTCCGGCATATGATATTAATAATGGTGAAAATTTGTATCCTGCATTTATTAATTGTTCTAATGTTTCGATATCGCCAACCTCCGCAGCTCCGCACATAAAAGCGTCTATATTTTTAGTTGAAATGTTACCAGCTCGGAGCAATTTTGTGAAAAAAATACTCTCCTTTTTTTGGCCCAGCCTTTTATAAATTTTACGATATTGATAAAGAATTCGATTATCTGCAATGATGTATCTGTCAGGAATCAAATGAATATAATCATCGTACAACAATTCGATTGTGTATTTGTACAATGGATAATAAAAACCAGAATATATTTCTTTCCAAAAGATAGTTTTTTTGATCAGTTTTTGAAATTCAATTTCTGCGTCTACCATATAAATAGACAGATTTTGTACAGATGCGCATATTCGAATGAATGATCTTCTATCAGATATTGGTAATATATCAAATATGATTTTGCAGATGTCATCATTTAACATGTTTGTACCGGTTTGATCGGAAGGTAATGTTGTTGATATTTGGAATGTCATTTTTTTTCAAAAAAAATGAAATATATATTGTCAGAGCAACCATTCTAATATTTATACAATAACAACAATGAGTCAGAATCCGAAAAATAATAAAATTAGCAGAGTCAGGACCTTTATCACTGATTTAAACATAATTACATTGGGAGCATTGTTTTGCACGAAAATATTGAAATTTGACGAGATCACTGCACACCCATTTCTCTCTGCTTTTAAGGCAGCAGGTACGATGTTCACCACCATATTATGCGCTGGTTTTACACAACTGTTCACGGGGTTTCATATCACAAATGTAATGATGGCAATTGCAAACGTGGGATTGATTCTGCAAATGTACAATGGTCAAAAAATGATTTCATAATTAAACATTTTTAATTATCAAAAATTGAAATACAAATATATAGGAAGCTCTATATAATAGGAAAGATTACAAATGAACTCCCCTTTGTTAAACGCTTATAAGACTCAAAATTTCCAAGAGTTTGAACAGCTCTTGGCTAGTGGTAAGATCAGTCCAGATATCAATTTAGGACTTGGACAAAATAAAAAACAGAATTTACTTGTGTTTCTCTGTAATTCACTCGACGCAACGCCTACTCCACATAAACTTACTTTTGTGGAACTTCTTCTTAGATATGGGGCCGATCCTAACATTGCCTGTCATCCACCAAGTGTAGGATATACAGCTCCGTTGGTTGCTGTGTTATCACGATTAAATCACGGTGAACATTTACTGGCATATTTTAAATTATTATTAGGCTACGGAGCTGATCCAAATTTCCCCAAAAATATGGTTAATACAATAGCATATACTGATACAGGTAATTATTGTGTTACCGCGTTACAATATGCGTTGGAAGCTGGAGCTGATAAAAATGTACCTATTAACTCACTTGGTTGGAAGACTATTGATGGATTGAACGTTCGCATCGCAGAACCTCCAAAATATAATGTTCGGAACGTAAGTGTGCTCATTGATATGAGAAAACTTTTAGAGAGTTTTGGAGCAATCAGTGCAAATTTATTTAATACCACAAGAAATAATGTCAGGGCGAACATTATAGCTGCTAGAAATGTATATGTACAAAATCAACAGCAGATAGAGAATCAAAAAAGAGCAGAAGAACAGCGAAAGATGATCGAACAACAGCGTATTGCGGCAGAACAACAGCGTATTGCGGCAGAACAACAGCGTATTGTGGCAGAACAACAGCGTATCGTACGAGAACGAACTGAACGAGAAAGACTTGAAAAAGAACGAATTGAAAGAGAACGAATTGAAAGAGAAAGAATTGAAAACGAAAGAATTGAAAGAATCGAAAGAGAAAGAATCGAAAACGAAAGAATCAAAAGAGAAAGAGAAAGACTTGAAAACGAAAAAATTGAAAATGAAAGAATCGAAAATGAAAGAATCGAAAATGAAAGAATCGAAAATGAAAGAATCGAAAATGAAAGAATCGAAAGAGAAAGACAAGAGGAACAATTGCGATCAGAAAAATCTAACAAAATAAAAGCGGATCTGGCCCTAAGATATTTATCTTGGGCGATTGATAATATCACATATCTAGGGAAAAATAACGAATTTATTACGCAACAAAAGGATTCAACTGATGAAGATTCCAAAGAATTTATTGCCGCGATTGAATCTTTTAGAACTTGCACATCCAGTATCTTGCTAAAAAGTGGTAATTTGATGCCACCGGAAATACTTGCTCAATTAAGTATTCCGCAGGAGTATAGTGAATTTTTCCAAAAAAAATGATTTTTGATTTGTTAGGAAGTCATTGTAATTATTCAACGATTAATCACTATGTTTTTTACTATGCCAAGTCCTGCTGATTTTGTTCGCTTACAACAACCAGCATTTATGACGTCGCCACCTCCAATGCACAATTTTACACCGCCACCAATCGTGATGCCGCAACTGCCTGCGATCGCCCCATTACATCCTGATTTTTGCAGATTAGTACCCACACCTCAACATTTATTACCAATCATGGCCCCGATGACTTATAGTACCACGACACCCATCGGACAACCCATCGGTCTCGTTGGTCTCAAAAATGCTGCCAATGATGTTATGAATCGAGTTTGGGATGGTACGGAAGGAGTAACGCATATATTGGAACCATTTTTACAGAAAGAAATGTTAGAGACTTTAGGAGCCCAAATTGATAGTTATTGCGCGCCAAAATAATTATCATAATATTACGATATTGCGATAATTTTAAAAAAAATGAAAAAAAAATGTACATCTGTACTCATTTACCAAATATTTTTAGCAAGATGGAATACTTCATAAAAGATGTAGTTTGTTATCTTTGCGAGTATTTGGATGATTATCAAAAAATACACTTTTTTTCAATTTGTAAAAGAATGAACAAATTTAAAAAAGATGTATCGTTCGATCAAAAAATCCAAATTAAAAAAATAATCTCGTTATCATATTTCAATAATTTTAAAAATATCATTGCCCTCACTAACACTATATACCCCAACAACGTCGTCAATCTGACAATCCCTTTTAACGAATTTGATGGGAATATGATGCCTAAAACTCTTACCCACTTGAGATTAATCGGATCATACCAGACATTTTTGACACCAATTCCGTCATCAGTCACGCATTTATCATTCGGTGATCATTTTAACCAACCAATCAAATGTATTCCATCATCTGTTACACATTTAGCATTTGGTAGAGATTTTAATCGATCGATAAATGGATGCATTCCTGATTCAGTTACCTATTTGACTTTTGGTAGAAATTTTAACCAATCCATAAAAGGATGCATACCTCTACTGATTAAACATATAAATTTTGGTAAATATTTTGATCAACCTATCGATAATTGTTTGTCGGAATCGCTAACCCATTTAAAATTCGGAACATTGTTCAGCCAACCTATTGAAAATCATATTCCTCACTCTGTCACACATTTGAGATTAGGCTATTATCAAAAACATCAAATAGATGGAATACCATCTACAGTTATTCACTTGACACTGGCTTGTAATTTTTTTGATGACGATGAAAGTGCGCAATGGAAAAACATAGTGCCAAAAAATATTAAAAATCTGGTAATATGGTATTTTGACAAAATAAACATATGGAAACAATATTATCATTTTGAATGATCGATCAAAATAATTGATAAAATAATTCATTATAATATCAGCTACTTTCAATATTACAAAATGAAAAATCGACAAACAAAAGTGAAAACAAGTAAACTAACATATGGTTATGTTAAATTTGGTAAGGATGAATACGAACTGGTTTGTATTGAATTAATGAACCAACATTTTGATGAATTTAAAACCATAAGTGCGATGATGAATGATATGGAATTTAAATATCATCATGGACTTCCGGTTATAAATCATCTATCAAAATCCATGCATTATGTCTTTAATGTTTTGAATAGGTTTCTTACATTAGGCGAACAATTGGAGATCGAATCAGTGAATGATCAAATCATGTTCTTGCGATTGTTGTGTAAATTAGCGGCTAGAGATAGTGTGTGTGAAATTTTGAACGAATCAGAGATGACAATCAAAACTAAAACTTGGCGCAGGTTAACGAAGGAAATATTTGATGCTAAAAACTGTCTTGACGAAGAAATCAGGTTGAATGTGTACAAAACGATTAGATATACTGATAAAAATAGGAGCAAGAATATAAAATATGCTAATTTTTATGGTTTTCCTTGTTTTAAAGTATCCGATAAATTTAATATTTACGTGCATAAGAAAAATGTTCCACATAATTACTTGTACAGAACATATCGGACACAACATAGAATATATCACGAAGAGAAGAAGATTTTTTACAGGATCATAGTTTTGGGTGATATGGGGATATTATACGATCCGATTGGATTTCACGCTAAACCTAAATTGGATAACTCAAATGATTTGATGAAGGATCTTGAATTACCAGATCCAACTGGATCTCAACGTGATGAACCCGAATCAATTGATTCAAATGGGAGTTTTGAAGAAATTTTTGCAGATGGATCTTCTAATTCTCAACGATGGCGGGATTCAGTTACGTCATCAGATGACACGTTGAATAAACGTGGACGTTTGATATGTGATGTGCCGATAAAGATATCTGAAAAGATAACAGAATTACAGGCTGATTATATAAATTATCAAAAATATCATAATTATGTTATTGGTGCGATTGATGTGCATATTGATGGTAAAGTAATTAGTATGAAAATGATTTTAACAACGTGCATGAAATTGGCTGAGTTATCTGATGTGTATTATTTTGATAATTAATAAAATTAGTTATCAAAAAAGTGATGATTTTGGGCAGATTCATTTTCGCGTCTCCTGGCATCCATCCAGTTGGTCTTTTTTTGAAAACGTTGAATTACACTTTTAGAACATCATGAAGGATGGCTCTAACGTTCCAATATACATCATCAAAATATTATTCAGGTGATAAATATTTTGACCAAGCCTCAGGTCAATACGACATACAAATTGTCCATTTATAAAAAAATTATCCGGACAATTGTGAATAATAATCAACCGTCAAAGTTGCATAACTTGTTGTCGACAAAACAAATCATTTAAATATCAAATTGTATCTGTCCGGGTCTGCCAAATCGTTTATACATCAGAGTCTAACGGAAAAGACCTGGACAATTCAAAAATAATATCATTTTGGATAAAAATGAATCTGTCCAGGTACTTTCAATAAAACTCAAATGTATAAACGATTTGACAGACCCGGACAGATAATTTAGTACCAAATTACGATCAAATAGTTTATTTCGAAGACTTATCAAAAAACTTTAATAATTTGGCAATAAATTATCTGTCCGGGTCTGCCAAATCGTTTATACATCAGAGTCTAACGGAAAGACCTGAACAATTCAAAAATAATATCATTTTGGATAAAAATAAATCTGTCAAGGGCACTTTCAATAAAACTCGAATGTACAAACGATTCGGTATGCCAGGACAGATAATTTAGTACCAAATTATTCAGATATTAGGAATACTGATATTTGTGTCAAATTAAGATCGAATAGTTTATTTCTGGAACTTATCAAAGAACCCCAATAATTTGGCAATAAATTGTCCGGGTCCGCCAAATCGTCTATACGTCAGAGTCCAATGGGAGAGACCGCGTCAATTTTTTTTAATATTCAAATAGTATGATATCCAAATAGTTTATTTCGATTTGCCAAATCATTTATACATATAAGTCTCATTGAAAGGATCCTGACAGATGCAATAGGTATGATTCTTGCTGTTCTAACAATTGATATCAAATAATCTGTCCCTAGTCCACAAAATTATTTATACTTTCAATGATTATCATAAGGACCCCGACAGATAATAATAATATCATTTTGCTATTCAATAATTGATATCAAATAATCTGTCCTGGTATACCAAATTGTTTATACGTCAAGGACTATTGCGAGGACTCTGACGAATAATGATGATACCCATTTTGACGTTTAAATATTTTAGTGTCATTTTAGATCTGTCCTGGTCCTTTTAATCTACTTTGTTTGTATAAATGATGAACTTGACCTGGACAAATCATTTAGTATCAAAAATATCTTCATTGATTCATATTTGTTTATGTCCACTCCTATGTGACTTATAACAACCGACGATGATTTCGAACTATCGAATAATCAAAAAAATTGATCAACAACTATCATAAAACATAAACACTATCTCTAATCACTACCAAAATGAACAAACTTACCAGCAAAATGGACAAAGTAAAACTAACATATGGATACGTCAAATTCACAGCCGAAGATGAAAACGACGAATACGAATTTGTTTGCATCGAATTAATGAACGAATGGTTTGACGAATTTAGGACGATAAACAATATGTTGGCTGATATGGAAGTTGAGCGGTATAATGGTCTTGTTGTTGTAAATTATCTTCCGAAGTCGATGCATTATGTCTTTAACGTTTTGAACCATCATCTTACGTTGGCGCATGGGATTAAAATCAAATTAGTGGATGACCAGATAATGTTCTTGCATCTTATCTGTAAATTAGCAGACAAGGAAATGATAAATAGAATTTTTGAGGATACAGAGTTAGAATTGGATTTGGAAACGTGGAAGAAATTGGTTGACGAACAGATAGATGCCAAAAATTGTTTTGAAGAGAAGATGAAACTTGGTATTTATAGAAAAATATATCAATCACAAAAGCCAAAGATGAATATTAAATTTTTGGAATTTTATGGTTTGCCTTGGTTCAATCATAACAACAAACACAAGATTTATGTGCATTATAAATTTGCAAAATATGATACGATGTGTAATATGTATCCTACTCAACATAGAGTGTTCGATGAAACGAACGAAATATTTTACAAGATCATGATATTGGGCGGTAAGGGAGTGTTGTTTTGTCCAGAAGGATTTAGGGATTATGAGCATAAAGTATCATCTTGGCAATCAGACTATGATTATATCACGCGAGAATCTGACAGCGTAAATGAATCGGATGACGAGGACAGAGAAGCGTTATCAGTTGATCTGGATGATATTGTGCTGGGACTTGAATCTAACAGCGCAAACGAATCTGAAGATGATGGGCAAGAAGCGTCATTAGATGAACTGGATGATTTTATGCGGGAACTTGGAGAAACGCCACAAAATAGTGCAGTCAAGAGCGATCGATCAAACGTTTCCTTCAGCTCATCGTCATTCGATGATGACCTTCTATCGGAACCGCCAAGCAGTGATTTTGAAACTGACGAAGATGAAGATACGCCACAACTTAAACGTGAATGTATTGATGGCATAAAATATTACAACTACATTGTCGACACAGTTGATGTGCATATCGATAAAAAAGTAGTTAGCATGAAATTAATATGGACATCTCGTAAGCCACTTTGGTTAATAGAAGCTAGATATCGATAATTAAAATATTTAATTATCGATAAATGATTAATCATATCTGCGGCGTTTTATCGGACGTGAATCAACCTGTTTGCATTTTCTTTTATGACTAGTTCTTGTTTTTTGTTCGTCAACAAGATTAATTTCTAAAGGTTCATCTGATTCGTCACTTGTAACATCATTATCTTCGCTTGTTGTGGAGTCACTACTTGGATCGTTAGATTCAGAATCATTTTTAACAAAATCATCGTCGGATTCTGAATCAGATTCTGTATTCGAATATGAATCAATCGATTGGCTGTATTTATCTATTTCTGGGATAACGTTCCAATTAAAACGTTTTCGTCGACTCATTGAGATGTGGTTATATTCTTTGTCGCCTGGCAGGCCTAATATTTCGACAATGTTGTATTGATGGATTTTGTCTCTTTCTTGTCGGTTAAGATTTAGTTCATCGCATCGAATGTTTGCGCAGACGGATAATTCTGGACTGTGGATTGCCTTGACATTCCTTCTGTGATGCGTTGCGCAATATGCCCCTTTGCCATAATTACAGGATTGTAACGACAAACGATTTCGATTATGACAAGAATTACCATCACTATCCTTTTGGATGCAAGTCATGTTGCTCTTGTGTGCCACACATTTTTTCAAATGTCCAGTTGTCGTGTTCCATTTTGCGCCTAACATTCTTGGTTAACGTATCTAAATAATGAGTATTTTTAGGGTTGCAGATTTCAATTTTTATTGGATTAAGAGACTTTGAACGCGCCGGTATTGGTCCGTTCAAAGTGAAGTCAATGGATCTGTTAATTTTGCATTGACTGGATTTTGAATGTGACAATATTGGTTTATTCAAAGTGAATAGATTTGCGTTGACAGGACTTTGAACGTACCAATATTGGTCCATTCAAAGTGAAGTCAATAGATTTGTATCGACAGGACTTTGAGCGTGCCAATATTGGTCAATTCAAAGTAAAGTCAATAAATTTGCATCGACGAGACTTTGAATATGACAATATTGGTTCATTCAATGCGATATCAAAAGATTTGCACTGACAAGACTTTGAACATGCCAATATTGATCTATTCAATGCGATGTTAAGAGGTCTGCAAAGATTTGCATCGACGAGACTTTGAACATACCAATATTGATCCATTCAACGCGATATCAAAAGATTTGTATTGACAGGACTTTGAACGTGACAATATTGGTCCATTCAATACGATGTCAATAGATTTGTATGGACGAGACTTGAATGTGCCAATATTGATCCATTCAATGCGATGTCAAGAGACCTGCAAAGATTTGCATCGACAAGACTTTGAACATGCCAATATTGACCCATTCAATGCAATATCAAAAGATTTGTATTGACAGGACTTTGAACGTGACAATATTGGTCCATTCAATGCGATGTCAATAGATTTGTATTGACAAGACTTTGAATGTGCCAATATTGATCCATTCAATGCGATGTCGGGAGACCTGTAAAGATTTGCATCGACAAGACTTTGAACGTGCCAATATTGATCCATTCAAAACAAAGTCAATCGATTTGTATTAACAGGACTTTGAACGTGCCAATATTGGTTGGTTTAACGTGACGTAAAGAGATTTGCGTTGACAAAACATTGAACGAACCAACGTTGTTCGAAAATGAAATCATAAATTTTATGTTTTCATCTGCACAAAAAAAAATTGAAAAATTAAATTATACGAATCTATACATAAATAAATATCAACAACCTATCTCCAAATGGAACTAAATGAATTATTATGCAGCGCTATCAAAGCAAATAAGGGTGGAATAGTCGAAGCAATAATAAACGATGGAGCAAACGTTAATTATGTAGATGCTTCTGGAAAATTTCCGCTTTATTATGCTTATGAAAATAAAATGGTAGAAGAGATGAAATTGTTAGTTAAACACGGTGCGAATATTGATCAAATGCATGGAGGTTATTTTCTTTTGCATAAAGAATGTTGTAAAGATATACCTAATTTGGAAATTGTACGAGTATTATTAGATCTTGGAGCGAACCCGAACTTGCTAAATATGAATAAACAAATGGGCGCAAATTGTGCCTTAAGAGTTTTAAGGAATATTACCGATTTGGATTGTCTGACGATGATACTATCGCATCCCGATATTGACATTAACCTGCTAGACGGAGATGGTGTAACATCTTTTAGATTTGCATGCGCTAATAATTTTAATATTCTAGCAATCGCGTTATTTAATCAAGGTTGTGATTTAAACATATCAGGAAATGATGGTCGTACACCATTGATACGATCAATTGAGGAAGGAAATATGCTTATGATAACCATGTTAATTACGCATCGCGACATAAAATTAGATTTACAAGATAATGATGGAAATTCTGCGTTACACCATGCGTGCAAGAAAAATAATTCTGCTGCTGTATATCAATTATTATTTCATGGTGCAAACCAAACGATTAAAAACAAGGAAGGTAAAATTGCATCAGAATGTTGTGCTGACGATAAATCGAAATGGATATTTGCGAATTGTATGCTGAAAGAAACAGAAACAGTCACAGTAACCACAAACGAAACAAAAACTGTCGCAGCAACCCCAATAAATATTACAAACAAAAGACCACGATTTTATGTAGAACTAACAGACAAAAATGCTAACCAAATTAAATTCGGTTCTGTTGGTAATTATTATAAAATATGGGATAACATATTTAATTGTTGGAGTGGATACAATTATATTCCATCTAATGACGCACGTATAACAATATGTGAATATACTGATGAAAAAATCCCTCATCATCTTGTTTATGATGGTACAAAAGTATTACGTATTCGTTTTGATATAATCATCGACGAAAATAAAAAACCAAAGAGAGATTTGTATGACGATTAAAATTTATAAATATTAATCAGCATCTCACAAATGATGCCGTAATAAGCACGCCAGCAAAAAACTATTGCAAAATCAATATCATGTTCCATTTTTTAGCAAAACTCAAACCGACACCTACAATTATGCATCCTATCCAAGTTTAAATATAATCTTTGAAAATCCGCCTGCTCACAATACTTACAATTTAGCAGATTATTATGGTTATTATGTAATAGGAATGTAAAAAATTGAAAATATTAGTATCAACACTATCTTACTAATTATGTTAATCAAAATGACTAACCTAATCAAAAAGATCCATTATAAATCATTCGATGAAGAAAAAACAGCATTAGTAATAAATAAAAGCACTGGCTCCCCCAATATACAAGCGATGATATCAAATTTAGCAAAAATAGAAAAAAGAAACATTTTTATTTCAAATCTGCTCAAACGATTGTTGGATACTGGCAAAAAAGTTTTATTACTATCATCTAGAACAGAACAGATTTATTTGTTACATCGATTAATAAATTCTAATCTTGTTAGCATTTATGTCGGCCGAATGACTAAAAAAAAGCTAACAATATCATCAAACAAACAAATAGTTCTTGCAACATACGCGATGGCGAATGAATCAATTCAGTATGATAATTTTGATATCATCATATCATCGACATTGTTGAAATATATTGATCAAAAAATGAGGATCACAAACCACTCTACAATTATTGATATCGTTAATGAGCACAAATCACTATTTCGATCATCAGAACAACAAATAGGTATAATACAACAATTTTATGTAGCCGATTATAAATGTGACGGTTATGCATCATATGACGACATTGATTATATCGATAAATATATCATCACAGAATTTTGGGACATCATCGATACATTGCCGCATGAAATTATTTACCAATGGATCAACAAAGGAACTTCCAAAGTGTCCAAGTTATGGTGCAAACTCTGGTATTCGAAACCTATGTCAATCAAGTTGCGCAACGATCATTTTGCTGTCAAAGATGCAGATATCTTGTTGAAATTCAAAAATTTGGTGACATTAGAATTGGAAAGCGAAATACAAATAGGAGAATTTGTTAAATCATTAACAATGTTAAAAGAATTGCGTATTGGAGATAACGATCACTTTGACGACGAAACGTTGTGTTATCTCACAAATTTGTGTTCTTTGACGTTGATGCGAAATACAAGAGTAACAATTGAATCGTTACGATGTTTAACAAAATTAACAGATTTGAATCTTGATAAAAATACAACAATAACTGATGCAATGTTAAAAACGTTGACTAATCTTACGAGATTGAATGTTGTGAATAATAAATTGATCACAGATAATTCGCTAAAACATCTTACACATTTGAATCATCTAACACTTGGCACTAATAATTTTTTAGTATGCAACCAAATAATAAGCGATGAATCAATAATGCGTCTCACTAATATTACGCATTTATCGATCGCGAATTGTATTTCAATAACAAATAAATCGATTGAAAAACTAACAAACATTACAAGCATACATCTTAATAACACAAACAAAATAGGATATCAATCTCTAAAACATTTAATAAATTTATCATCATTGTGTTTGATTAATACGAACATCAACGGACTCGAACTTCGAAAAATGACTGGCCTTAAATCGTTAACGATCAAATCATGTGCTAACATAACCGGTGTATCAATAATATATTTGACAAATCTTGGATCATTAAAAATTGACAATATCGGAGTCATAACATTTACAGAAATATCAAGACTTACAAATCTACGAAATTTAACGATACATCGTTGTTCAAGAGCACACGTTAAAAAAATAGAACAAATGTTACCGAACACAATCGTACAAAATTTATTTTGATGATCAATATAATTAATCATCAAAAAAATGAAAATATTACATCCAGCACTTGTTATTATCATTAACAATAGCAAAATGTTGCCAAACGACATCATCGGTCAATGGATAGACAAAGATAGTTCAAAAGTTTGCAAATTATGGTATCGAGTTTGGTGTGCAAAAGTAACATCGATCACGTTTAACGGTCCTTCATTGGATATCCTTTCTAAATTTCGGAATTTATCGACGTTGAATTTTGGCAAACATATTGAAGCAGCAACCGGATCAATTGCATCATTGACGACTTTGAAGACGTTGATGCGGATTAAGAATAACGTCACCAGCGAAATGCTGCAACCACTAACAAATATGACATCGTTATCGTTAAGAAATGATAAAAGAATAACATCAATAAAAAGTTTGACATTTATTACTACATTATGTCTCGCACGCAATAAAAATATTAAAGATTATGAACTAAAAATGCTTACGAATATCACCGATTTAGATATCAGCTGTAATCACTTGATCACCGATGACTCATTAAAATATTTAACTAAATTGAAAAAATTAGAATTATTCGACGACAAAAATTCGATTAGTGATGCATCTATATCGTGTCTAACAAATCTTACATATCTAGATCTTTCGTTTTATGATTTTGTAACAGATGAATCTATCAAATATTTAACAAAAATGTCTTATCTTAATTTGAGTTGTACCAATATCATAACGTATGAATCACTAAAATATTTGACAAACTTAACAGCGTTATGTTTATATGATCACGAGGTTTTTGATGAATATGATGATTTAAGAAAACTGACAAATTTAAAATCGCTAACAATCGTTGGTAGATCAAACATCAACGCATCATCGATCAAATATTTGACCAATCTTAAATATCTCTGTTTATATGAATTTGATGACATACGAAGTAAGCACATATATCCACTTACAAAATTAAAAGACATCGAACTGATTCGTTGCCATAAGATAAGCGAAACAGATATTAGACCAAAGCTTCCGAATTTGATCAAATTTAGTAATCATTTTTAGTAACCAAATATTTGGTTATTAAAAATTGAAAAATTAATGCAAACTATAATCATATCGGATTCAAATATCAAAATGGATTTCGGTATTGATCAATTTGTAATTTTTGAAATAAATGGGACAAAATATGCTATTTATAAACACGTCGCTAAGATGATGGATATTTTTAACGTATTAGGTGATTGCGATGATAAAAATATGATATCTATTGAATGGAAAATATCAGCAGAAAATGTTAATCAGACGTTGCATTTGATTAATCATGGCACGTGTATAATAGTAACAGAAGCTGATAAAGTGGAGATAATATCATTTATGAGATATCTGTGCGTTGCAGATGAAGTTATGAAAAATACACTCAAAAAATTGTTCAATCGTGAATCAACTCATAAGTTCTTAGAATATTGTATATATGTGCAATATAATGAGATATTTGGATACATTCTGGATAAGTGTATTCACCGTTTATATATTGATGAGTCTAATTGTACACATTTGGATGCCGAACGATGGCAGATGATCAAAAAAATTAAAAAAGTAGACTTTTCGAAAGATTTGAAAGTAAAACTTATGACGAATCCAATAACAGGTTTAATTCCAACGCGTTATCGGTACAATAATAAATGGTATGTTACGTTGGATGATATGTTTTGTGATATAGTGTCAATCTATATACTTTTTGGTATTTATCCGAATGACTATTTAAAGTTTTCAGATGGCACGATTGTTGGTTACTCGGGAATCATGATAGATAGGGATCCAACAAAGAAAGATGCTGGCGTCTGCTATAATATAATGATTAAAAATATTGCAGCTGCTTTGTCAGAGTAATTTGATATATTGATGATATAACAAATTAACAAATAAAAATTGAATATATATATGTCACAAAGATCTTTTAGAACAAACCTATCAAAAATGCAGACTATTTGTAAAGATGCGATGCTAAAAATATGTTCTTTTTTACCAGAGAAAGATCGAGTCTATCTTACGATGATCACCACAACATTCGGCATATTAAGATCAGAAATGCTATATTCTAAAAAAGTGCGATTTGATAAAATCAAAGATTTATCCTATTTTGACAATTTTGAATCTGTTCAATTATTGAGTCCTACAGACAGAACGCCTAAATTTGCCAAATTCGTTTATTACGAAGCATCTACTCATGATATTCCTCTAAATGTAACACATCTATCATTTGCAGAAGGATTTAATGAATCGATTCAAGAAATTATTGCCCCAACAGTTACAGATTTAGAATTTAGTTGGGATTTTGTGCAACCGGTGCACGATTGTAAACCTGCAACAGTCAAGAATGTAACATTTGGCTATTATTTTGATAAGGGGACGGAAGAAATATTTGGTGTGCATCACTTAATAGGAATGAATCATAATGATCATCAACTTGACGCACTTCCAATTACTATTGTACATGTGACATATCGTCGCTATTTTTATAAATCCAAAATCATAAATAATGCGCCGAACAGAACGTGGAGCGCAATAAATTCACAGGATCCACCAAATAAAAAGTGTATGACGTTAAGCTATAATCTTGATAAACGAATAAATGATGATATCACAACGCTCGTTAAAATATTGATACAATCACCTTCTAATAACTAAAATATTTAATTATCAAAAAAATTGACGTCTGTATCATATACAAATAATTTCAACGATATAGGCTAACAAAATGGATTTTAATATCAATGATATGGTGACGTTGCGAATAAATAGCGCAGAATATTCATTGTACAAATATATCGCCGAAATGCTGGATATTTACAATGTAATAGTCGATTGCGATGATAAAAAGATGATAGACATAAATTGGAACATTTCGGTGGTTAATGTGAATAGAGCGCTACATCTTATCAATTGCTGTTTGTATGCAGATGTAATTGAAAATATAAGTGACAAATTTGAAATCATTTCGTTCATGCGATATTTATGCGTATCCAATAAGATTATGAAACAAACTCTTGAACGAATGTTTGAATCCGCGAAATATTCTTTCTTTAAAGATTGCTGTGACCTGGCGTACGACGAAGTTATTGAGTTTATATATGACAATTGCGTTAGTAATAACTTATCATGTTGGTGGGTCGTAGATCGATATCCCAAAACCATGAAGATCAACAAAGAAAGAAAATGCTTAATAGAAAACGTGGTACTAAGCAATTTTCCAACAAAATTTAAAATCAAAGTTCTTGACCAAATAGTTTCAGCAGCTATTATCTTTCCAAACTATTCGAATGATACTTCGAATTGCAACGATATCCAGCTAATTTATGATTATTTTAATTTGCCAACAATCATCGATTTTGTTTATTCTGCAACAGGCAAAGTTTATAGCTATCCAGGCTTGCTTAATAATGGCATTCCAATCGTTTTAGATAAAAATACAACCAAAAAAGATATCATTGTCAAAAACATCGTCAATCAACTATTAAGATAGATGCGATACATATTGTATCAATATATATCGCAAAAAAATTGAAAAATTCATACATAGATCATTTGACATATTTATAGAGAAAACATACGATGGATTCATTAAACAATGATACAATACGCGTTATTATTTTGTATCTAAATGCCAAAGATACAATAATATTTTGCTCCTCTATCAACCATTATTATAACATATTATGCCAAAACGAATCAATATTTCGAGATCATTTGTTGTTACAACAAAAAAGTTGTCTTGATAATTGGTTACCTAATCATGCCGTTTTAGACTTACATGTTTCGTGCAAAATAAAAAATATACGTGCAAGTGACATCAAATATTTAACAAAATTATGTTCAAAAAATAAAGTGTACATTGATTTACTAGAGAAGATTGTTGCGTCCTATCCGACTGTTCGTAATGTAGGCAAAATAGTGATCAAAAATTCGCAATGCTACGATAATATTTTGATATTACTCAAAACTAAACCCCCACCTGAATTATTGATTCCCATGAGCGAATATTGCAGAGATTACTGCGTCGTATCAGCTTTTATTGATACCTATAGAAATTATTTGTATTCTATTTACGAAGAGGGGATCGAGCGTGCTAATTATTGTTTCGTTAAAAATATGTTGGTATTTAGCAGGTTTAGTCCACATCTCCTTAAAATTTTTTTGCGCGATACATATAATAGAATATGGACACTACAATATAGAAATGTTCATTCATTGCTGTATGAATATATTGTCTCTAAAGATCATTATTTCGTTCCATATGTAAATAAATTGTTCACTCATTATTGCGCTCTTAGTTTTGATCATATTTTAGCTACAATATTGAATGATAGTAGTGTACTACAAAGAATATCATATGAGAAAATATTCCGAGGTATCATAAAATGTATTACGAACAAAGATGGTTTGAAAATTTTGCAATGGTTACATCAACAAATAGACATTTCAATTGGAATAGATACTGAGAAAATTAAAATTATTTTTAAAAAAATGATGCAGGTAAACAATAGAGAGATGATTATATTTTTGACAAATGTTTTTAAAATCGATATGCACGAATGTCTGCGTAAATTAACACGAAAAGGGAAAATGCTAAAACCTTTCTCGTTTAGTGAAACCGGTATACATATTTGTTATGATTTTCTAGATTATCATCGTTTGCATTGTGATATTCACAGCGAAATTACCTATCGTTTTATGTATCGCGACATTCGATTTTTAATGAAACATTTGAAATATTGTTCTGACGATGCGGTTCAAATTAAAACATTGATAAAATTATTGTATATTTCAACAGAAATTGGCAGTGACAATTCACTCAATCCACTTCTGAGCAAAATGTTATGCGATAAATATGCATCATCAAAAATTACATATTGATTATATTATGATCAATATGTAATCTTGTTAGCAATCCTCTTTCTAGCAATTTTGAATGTTCAAATCTCCAGGCAAGAGAATTGCCAGTCAATAACATTGAACGATCAAATATTGACGCGTTCAAATCTCCAGGCAACTCTCTTGCCAGTAACATTGAATGATCAAATATTGACACATTTAAATCTCTCGGCAATATTATCTTGCCAATAACATCGAATGATCAAATATTGGTACATTCAATTCTCTCGGCGATTCTCTGCCAGCAATATTGAATGATCAAATATTGCCGCGTACAATTCTCTCGGCAATTCTCTGCCAGCAACATTGAACAACCAAATATTGAGATATTCAAATCTCAAGGCAATTATCTCGCCAGTGACATTGAATGATCAAATGTTGGCAAATTCAAATTTTCAAGGCAATTCCCTTGCCAGTAACATTGAATGATCAAATATTAGCGTGTTCAATTCTCCAGGCAATTCTCTTGCCAGTGACATTGAATGATCAAATATTAGAATGATCAAATATTAGCGCGTTCAAATCTACAGGCAGTTCTCTTGCCAGTAACATTGAACGATCAATTATTCGGACATTCAAATCCCCTGGCAATCCTCTTGCCAGTAACATTGAATGAACAAATATTAGCGTGTTCAATTCTCTAGGCAAGAGAATTGCCAGTGACACTGAATGATCAAATATTAGCGCGTTCAAATCTCTAGGCAATTCACTCGCCAGTAACATTGAATGATCAAATATTGGCACATTCAAATCTCTCGGCAATTCTCTTGCCAGCAACATTGAATGATCAAATATTGGTGCATTCAAATCTCTCGGCAATCATCTTGCCAGTAACATTGAACGAACAAATATTGGGATATTCAAATTTCTCGACAATTATCTCGCCAATAACATTGAATGATCAAATATTGATACATTCAAATCTCTCGGCAATTCTCTTGCCAGTAACATTGAACGATCAAATATTGGTGCATTCAAATCTCTCGGCAATTCTCTTGCCAGTAACATTGAACGATCAAATATTGGTGCATTCAAATCTCTCGGCAATTCTCTCGCCAGTAACATTGAACGATCAAATATTGGTATATTCAAATCTCTCGGCAATTCTCTTGCCAGTAACATTGAATGATCAAATATTGATACATTCAAATCTCTCGGCAATTCTCTTGCCAGTAACTTTGAACGATCAAATATTGGCGCATTCAAATCTCAAGGCAAGAGAATTGCCAGTAACATTGAATGATCAAATATTAGCACATTCAAATCTCAAGGCAAGAGAATTGCCAGTAACATTGAATGATCAAATATTAGCACATTCAAATCTCAAGGCAAGAGAATTGCCAGTAATATTGAACGTTCAAATGTTGATGCATCCAAATCTCTTTAATAATCAAAATTGTATCAAAAAAATGAAAAATGAACTGTTACAGAGTACTACAGAATAAAGTTGATTACCATCCAAATGGAAACAAACGAATTATTCTGTACTATTGTCAAAACAAACAATTGTCAAGTCACTGAACTGTTGTTGAAAATAGACGGAATCGACGTAAACTATGTCGACAAAAATCATAAATTTCCACTTTTTCATGCGTACGAAAACAATATGATTGCGCAAATGAAAATATTAATCGAACATGGTGCAGATGTTAATAAAGTATATGGTACTCATACAATTTTGAATTCCGAGTGCAAAAAATCTAGTCCTAATTCGGAAATAGTCAAATTATTGATGGATAATGGAGCGGATCCAAATATAATTACAAAAAAATTTCCGAATTGTAACCTGAAAAATTTGGGAAAAGTGCAAAATACAGATTGTTTCTCATTATTGTTATCATATCCACGTACAAATATAAATTTGGTTGATGATGACAATATGCCCCCTTTAAGATACCTATGCGTAAATAGCTATAACTCTCCAGCAATTTTGTTGTTAGATAGAGGATGCGATATCAATATTGTAGGCGTTGATAAAAAAACAGCATTGATGAGATGTATTGAGAACAAAAACAGTCTAATGGCGACCATATTATTATCTCGCGACGACGTAAAATTAGATTTACAAGATAAGGATGGAAACTCTGCGTTGCATCATGCATGCATACTGTCCGATTCCGTCAGTATTTATCAATTGTTATCTCGTGGCGCAAATCATACGTCTAAAAATGCTAATGGGAAGACTCCTTACGATTGTTGCGAAACGACCGATCTCAAACAGCTTTTTACACATTCTAATCAAAAAAAAATCCAATCAAACAATACAGTGATCAAAGATTTGAAAATTACGAATACTAAACCTTGCATTTATTTGGAACCGACAGATCGTATCATCAATGGCGAATATATAAAGATTATAAAAGGTACACATCACATTGATTTAAAAGATAGTAAAATCAAAAAAGAACATCTGGAAATTACGAAACCTAGACCCCGCATTTATTTGGAAAACTCTGGCAATAGTAAAATCAAATATGGTACCATAGGATCAAGTTATCAAACATGGAACAAGTTATTCGGTGGTTGGGATGAATTTAAAAGAGTTCCGGATTGGCCCAAAAATATAACCTGTGAATATATCGACGAAAAAATGCCATATCATGTTATGAATGATGGAACAAAAATAGTCAAAGTACGATTCTCATTTATCTTTAACGAAGACAGAGCATATATGACGTCACTTTATGCCGACGCATAATTTGATAGTTAAAAATTTTAATTGTCAAATCATAATCTCGCCATCCTATATTTTTCTCTGTAAAAATGACAGATTTCCATATCATTATGCGTTAATCCATCAATTAAGCTGTATTCCAGCGATTCCATACGATTTTAAGTATGGCGATAGATGGCAAATTTTTACTTCTTAGGTATAATTTCATACAACTACTACCATCGCATTTAGTGATAATATCAGCGTTTGACAAAAGTACGTTGGGATAATTATTGGAAGTATTTGATGATTAATGATAAACTTTAGAACGTTAGAAAAAATTGAAAAAAGAACTGCCACGAATCATCATAATCTAAATTAATCATCATTCAAATGGAATCTAACGGTTTACTCTGTGCGACTGTCAAGACAAGTAATTGCCAGGTTACTGAATTTTTGCTAAAGCTTGATGGAATTGATGTAAATTATATCGATGAACACAAAAAATTCCCATTATATTATGCATATGAAAATAATATGATCGGACAAATGAAACTCTTAATTGCACATGGTGCGAACGTTAATCAAAAATATTATTCCCACACCGTTTTAAATCGTGAATGCAGGAAATTTGTTCCTAGTTTGGAAATGATCAAATTGTTGATGGATAACGAGGCTGATCCAAACATAATAACAGACGAATCTACAGATTGCGACTTGAAACATTTAGGGAAAATACAAAATGCCGATTGTATATCTTTATTGTTATCATATCCGCGCACAAATATAAATTTGGTTGGTAGCAAAATCACCCCTTTTAGATTCGTATGCGTAAATGACTATAACGTTTCTGCAATTTTATTATTGGATAAAGGATGCGATCCAAATATTGTTGGTAACGATAAAAAAACAGTGTTGATGAGATGCGTTGAGAATAAAAATGCCCTTATGTCATCAGTATTATTATCTCGTGATGACGTAAAATTAGATTTGCAGGATGATGGTGGAAATTCTGCATTGCATCACGCATGCAAAATGTCAGACGCAACCAGTATTTATCAATTGTTATCCCGCAATGTAGACCAAACTTCTAAGAATAAAGATGGTAAAACTGCATTCGATTGTTGTGCAACAGGGAATCTGAAATGGATTTTTACTAATTTTAGTCAAAAAAAAATTCAAACAAATGATACAACAGTTACTGATGAAAAATCGACATCTACGAATAATAGATGTCGAATTTATTTGGAAACGCCGGGTAGTAGCAAAATCAAATATGGTTTTATAGGAATGAGATACCAAAAATGGGATAAAATTTTTGGTGGTTGGGGCGAATTTCGAAATGTCCCGAATTGGACAGAAAATATGAGCTGCGAATATACTGACCAAAAAATGGCACATCATATTATCGACAATGGTACTAAAATAGTTAATGTTCGATTCATGACTATATGCGACGAATATGGTGTGATTATCTCTCATAGTCATATTTATGCGTAAATATAAATTGATAACTAAAAATTTTAATTATCAAGTTATAATTTTGGTCCTAAGTTTTTGTACCTCTCTCTGTAAAAGTGACAAATCTCGATATTATTATGTGTCAATCCTTCCCTTGCGGCCATCAATAAAACTCATATAATTGTTCATAACAAAATATTTTTGCTGTCATTAAAAAATTGACAATATCAACATTTAGTTATATAAATCATATCTAACATTAAAAAGATGTTTAACGAAAACAATCACGTTTGTTATGATATATATCTTCAAATTGGTAAATACTTGACTAACAGACAAAAAATATATATGTCAATGATAACGTCTAAAATGGATAAATTGAAATACATATTTGCATATGATCAAATCACTGATCTTAAAAAAATAATGGAACTTCCATATTTCGATAACTTTGAAAATGTGTTTGTTGTTGCACGTTCATACGATGACGAAAAATTACCTCTAAAAATAAAAAGTTTTTATTACGACGAATATTCAGATAATAAAAAAATTCCAGAAACGGTTACTCATTTAAGTTATAGTGATTATCCAAGTCGTTCAAAATTAATTAATCATATTCCGACATCAGTCAAAGATGTGACACTTGGTCGGTATCATAATTTTCCCCCAAACGACGTCATTTCTTTATCGACGATTACTCATTTAGATTTTGGTGGCGATTTTGATCTCCCAATTAATAATCTTATTCCAGTAACAGTCACCCACCTTAGGTTCAGTTTGAATTTTAATCAATCTATTGAAAATTGTTTACCTCCCAATCTAAAGCGATTAACGTTTGGTAGAAAATTTAACAAACCAATAATAGGACATATTCCGGTATCTGTGGAATATATACGGTTTGGTGATTATTTCAATCAGCCTATTTGTGGTGCTATTCCCGATTCTGTTATATTTTTGTATTTTGGCGATCGATTTAACCAATCAATTGAAAATGTCATACCATCATCTGTTGTAGATCTAGGTTTTGGATCCGATTTTGACCAACCGATTGAGAATTATATCCCTCATTCAGTTACACACCTACATTTTGGCCAAAGTTTCGATCAACAAATCAGTAATATTCCATCTGTAACACATCTAACATTGGGAGATAATTTTCAACAATCGCTAAACATGAATCTTTTTTCGTCGATCACTCATTTGACTGTGGGAAGAGGATTTAGTGGTCAAATGTCCCATAACTTAATTTTGTCTGTTAGGTAATTTTTAATCAATAGCAGCAAAAGTCATACTACCGATCCGAATTTTTATAACTAAATATTTTATTTATAAAATTTCTCTTATATAATGTTCTGTTCAATAAAGTCTTGCGTGTTTTCACCATAATACTGCTTTACATTCTCCCATTGCGTCTTAACAATATCCGATTGAAACCAAGATCTCCAATTCAAAACCCATTCCGCAAACTGATGATCATCGTCAATAAGATTATATCCGTTAAATGTCAGCAACGTATTCTCAATATACTGAAACATAATAGAACACATATGTATCTCAAAAAAGTCTCGTTGTTTCATTTGTTCAGGTGTCAATGATGGCAACGAGATACTGCCAACATGTCTCGACGGATAAATTTGTTGATACAATCTCGCTAAATAAGGATAGTGTTTTATAAACATCATTTCGAAAGAAATAGTATCGGCTTCCATTTGACGAATAACATCTTTACTTTTTTGTTTTTCTAGTTCAGAATTATTTTCTTGATATTGGTAGATAAGTATGATTAGTGGAAAGAACGTTGCAAGAAAAGTCAGCGATATGATATAATTTGAATAACCAGAGGAACTTATATCCTTGTAGAAATACAAATATGTTACAAACGCGGCTGCAAATATCATGATAAGGATGATGATAGAGGTAGTAGTCATTGTTATGTATATATAATCAAGATAAAAATAACTGTTCCGAATGTTATCATAATATTCTCGAAAATTTGACGCGTGGTTCGAGACGATATCTTTTTGTTGGGAGTATCAACAGTCTTTCTTCACGAGTTCTTTTTTGTCCACGCTCTTCAGCATAATCAATATCATCCGATTCAACATCTGTTTCAGACGCTGAATCGGGTTTGTCAAATTCTTCATCATTGTCATCGCGCTCTTTATCATTTCGCAAAATTGCCAAAATTTTGAGATCTTCAAACGCACCATAATCAAACAACTTATATCTAGTAGCTGATATATGACGATACATTACATTACCTGAAAGACCTAAGATTTTCTTAATATTATGCTGATTAATTTTCTGTCGATCTTCTTTTAAGATGTCCAAATCATCACATCGAACATTCGCACAAGTTGATAACTGAGGATCGTGATTTTTTGAAATATTTTTCTTATAATGGATTGCGCAATATGATCCTGTACCAAGATTACAGGATTGCGCAGATGTACCATGAAGACTCTTGCAAGGACTTCCATTGATGTTTTTTCCAATGCAGCTTCCTTTCTGAATTTGACATATTTTCAAATGTGTCGTGAGCGGATCCCATTCTTCGTTTAGCTCGGACTGCATTTTGGTTATTTGATGAATTATGGGATAGTTATGGATTATTTTTTTCAATTTTTCTAGTGATGCATCTTTGTAAATTTGAACGCCTAATATCTGGCCATTCAACGTTGCTGGCAAGAGAACATATCGCCTGGAAGATTTGAATATACAAATATTTGATCATTCAATGTTACTGGCAAGAGAACATGTTACCCGAAGATTTGAATGTCACAATATTGGAGCATTCAATGTTACTGGCAAGAATTTGTGTTGCCTGGAGATTTGAATGTTACAATATTGGAGCGCTCAATATTACTGGCAAGAGTTTGTGTCGCCTGGAGATTTGAATGTTACAATATTGCTGGCAAGAATTTGTATTGCCTGAAGATTTGAATGTTACAATATTGGAGCGTTCAATGTTACTGGTAAGAATTTGTATTGCCTGGAGATTTGAATGTCACAATATTGGAGCGTTTAATGTTGCTGGCAAGAATTTGTATTGCCTGGAGATTTGAATGTCACAATATTGGAGCGTTTAATGTTGCTGGCAAGAATTTGTATTGCCTGGAGATTTGAATGTCGCTGGCAAGAATTGTATGGTCCAAAGATTTGAATATCACAATATTGGAGCGTTCAATGTTGCTAGCAAGAATTGTATGGCCCGACGATTTGAACGTCATAATATTGGAGCATTCAATGTTACTGGCAAGAATTTGTATTACCAGGAGATTTGAATGTTACAATATTGGAGCACTCAATATTACTGGCAAGAATTTGTATTGCCTGGAGATTTGAATGTGCAAATATTTGGGCATTCAATGTTACTGGCAAGAATTGTATGGCCTAGAGATTTGAATGTACAAATATTTGATCATTCAATGTTGTTGGCAGGAGAAAGCATTGCCCGGAGATTTAAATGTGGAAATATTTAGTATTCAATGTTGTTGACAAGAGAACGAGATTTGATTAAGATAAAATATTTTGATGATTATTCAAATTATCAAAATATCAAATAATAAACAGGGCTTTTTTTATTTCGCCGCAACAACATTCTGAACTATTAAACGGCAAAAGTAGCTCGTCACATCTGCATGATTTAAATATGCGATTTTGTTGTTGAGTATTCTGACTGCGTTCATACTTAAAATATTCTTTTGCCATATCCATATCTACACATTTGGATCCTTTCTTTGCGTGTCGATCCGTTATATAAATAGAAAGGTACATTATTGGCAATATTTGATTATTAAAAGATGCAGATATGGATGAGATCCGATTATTATATTTTAGACTTTTACCGATTATGTCGACGAATCCTCCTGTTAAATAGTGTGGACTCGGAGAAGACATACAATGTTGATAATTATAATAACGAGTAAGCAATCTTGTTATTTTGTTGGAATAATACATTTCATATTTTTCTGCAATGCGAACGTGTTTGCAACGAAAACCTCTAGATGCATATTTAGAAGCCGCATTCGACAATGAATCTTCACTATCAAAATTGAGAATGTTAGAAAAATATTGCGTACCACAGTGTAGAACGTTTTCAAATCTGTCTTGCATATACAAAAATCGATTAGTCAAAATCTCATAGCCGATACATGTAATATTACTATGATATACGACAAAAATTTGTGCCCAAGATTTGATGTTAAACATATTTAGCTGAATCGAATATATTTCGCCGGAGAAGACTTGAATGTGAAAAGTCGTTGTCAATGGATTCTGAACCACTGCACAATGTGCTATGTCAAACGTTTGATATAACACATCTTCTAATTTTTGTAGATCACCGCATTGTAAATCTAAAATGTATATGTCCAGATCGTTTGGAACGAATTGGGCAGTCTTCCACACACAGGATAAAGCTGCCGATCCAGCTATCAATATATCCAATCCTGCTATCTTGACTTTTTTAACAAACATTCGCATATATGGATTTATGGCGTATAATTTTGACAACGCTTTTTTCTTTGAATTCAACGTTGTATGTGGCAACAGGTTACGATAGTTTCCTAATAGTTCGTCGGCATCTTCATTCACATAAAGTTGTTTGTTGTAAATTTTACTAAAAAGTTTTAATCTTGAACGTATTTCCTGCAATTCATCACTATTATTTTCATAATCCCATATCGATTCCGGATAAACTTGTACACAATCCGATTTACAACTAGCATAACTTTTTTCGTTCAGAGTCGGCTCAGGTATTTTCATCACATCTTTGTTAGATAAAATCGGATAATCATAAACAATTTCATGCATATTTTTTTCGTTTATTATTTTTACTTTTCCCACCATAAAATGATATTCTTTTTTTTCCAAATACGACACATTAATGTATTTTAGCTTCTCTAATTGTCTCAAACCTTTGGATGTCACCAAATCACACCCAGTAATGTTCAATGCGACAACGTTTTGAATATACTTAAGACCCATATCAGTAATTTTATGGCATCCTCGCAGGTTCAAAACTTTCACACACTTGAGATGACTTAATCCAATATCAGAAATTTGACGACATAATCTTAGATCAATCATTTGAGCATGTTTAAATACTGCGACTTGATCATCTGTAATTTTGTTCGTACAAATAAACGGCAAATGTTGCATCAATATCTTGCGCACAATGCAATTACCGTGATGATTGACTAATCTATAAGACATCATCTCAAATGTTGACGATTTGCGAAAGATTAGAGGATAAATGTCTGGTGATAGGCTATCCATTAATATGATTCATATATTTGAATAGGATATCATGATCTAAAAACTTCAATTTTTTATCTTCAGTCGTTGATGTTATTGGCAATCACCTGCTGGAGGTTCAAACGCGTTGCCAAAAGATTTGAATATCCCAATATTGGATTATTCAATGTTGCTGGCAATCCTTCCTCTTGCCAGGTGATTTGAATGCGCAAATATTTGATCATTCAATGTTGCTGGCAAGAGAAAGGATTGCCAGGTGATTTGAATGCGCAAATATTTGATCATTCAATGTTGCTGGCAAGAGATTGCGTTGCCTAGAGATTTGAATATCACAATATTGGAGCATTCAATATTGCTGGCCAGAATTGTATGGCCCGACGATTTGAATGTCACAATATTGGAGCGTTCAATATCACTGGCAAGAATTTGTATCGCCGGGAGATTTGAACGTCGCAATATTGGAATGTTCAATATCACTGGCAAGAATTTGTATTGTTCAGAGATTTGAACGTCGCAATATTGGAATGTTCAATGTTGGCAAGAATTTGTATTGCCTGGAGATTTGAATGTCATAATATTGGAGCGTTCAATATTGCTGGCCAGAATTGTATGGCTCGACGATTTGAATGTCACAATATTAGAGCGTTCAATGTTACTGGCAAGAATTTGTATTGCCTGGAGATTTGAACGTACAAATATTTGATCATTTAATGTTACTGGCAAGAGAATATGTTGCCTAAGATTTGAATGACAATATTGGCGTGTTCAAAGTTCCGTCAATGCAAACTTCGACAAATCTCTTGACATCTGTTTGAATAGACCAATATTGGCATGTTTAATGTTCCGTCAATGCAAACTTCGACAAATCTCTCGACGTCATACTGAGTAGACCAATGTCGTTGTGTTCAAAAGTCCCTGTCGATGCAAATTTCAACAAATCTCTTGATGTCACATTTATTGGGCTAATATTAGAGCATTCAAAATCTTGTCGATGCAAATCTTCACATATCTCTTGTCATCACATTGAATGGACCAAGATTAGAATGTTCAAAGTCTTGTCGATGCAAATCTCTTGCCACCACTTTAAATGGACCAATGTTGGCGTGTTCAAAGTCTTGTCGATGCAAATCTCTTGACATCACTTTAAATTGAGCAATATTAGCAGATTTAACGTCTTGTTAATCCAAATTTCTTAGCATCACTTTGAACAGACCAATATTGGTACGTTCAAAGTCTCGTCAATGCAAACTTCTGCAAATCTCTTGACATCACTTTGAATAGACCAATATTGGCATGTTCAAAGTCTCGTCAATGCAAATCTCTTGACATCACTTTGAATAGACCAATATTGGCATGTTCAAAGTCTCGTCAATGCAAATCTCTTGACATCATTTTGAATAGACCAATATTGGCATATTCAAAGTCCTGTCAATGCAAACTTCTACAGATTTCTTGACATTACATCGATATATTCAAAATCATACCATAAAAATTGAAATATATATTTCCAGCTAGATACTTCTCCAAAGAAACAATGACAAATGACGAGCATATTATTTGGAGATTTATTCTCAGATATCATCAAATATTTTTCTCCCGTGAGCCTGTACAGACTCACGATGACGTGCAAAAAATTCCAGCACGGGCTAGAAAATAATATCAAAAGTAACATCATTAATGCAATCAAAACGCGTTTGTGTAACGATCTTGGTCCTTTTCAAGATGAATTTATGCGAATATTGGAACCAATGAATCCTGTAATTATTGGATCATTTATAACTCAATGTATGCTTGGGGAAAAATGGCAAGATGGAACGATTAAGATTTGGATATCCAATCCGACAGCATGCCTTGAAAGATATGCTGAGAAATATGGTAAAGAACGTGAAAAAAACGATGAAATAACAAATTTTTTGACAGCTAATGATTGTGCAAAAGATATATTGGGTCGTATTTATTATAGTTCCGTAAGTGCTTTTTGGAAACGTATAATTAGTTGCAGCATAAACGATAATAAAATTGATTTGATATTGTGCGATCGACGGGATGGCATCCATGCCAAAGAATTCGTACAAGAATTTATTCACTACGATGTCAACAAGAATATGTTCAATATAACCTCTTCAGAGATATCTATTTACAAAATGGATAAGGTATCCGATAAATATGCGAATCTCATCGAACAAAAAGATTTTTATGAACAATATCCTAAAATGCAAAGAAGAGGATTTAAATTTTACGAATCAGATCTTAATCCAGATTTAATGACAGATGACGAAATGATTAATTATTATTTTCGGAGTTCTGACATAATCAAAGTTAGTTGCGATAATGATATGTATAAAATTCATATGAAGATGAATAGAGAGTTTATCATGGATAATAATAAAATATTTTGTATGACACGAACAAGAAGATATGTTGAGAATCCAGTGTTTACAGTAACCGAATTAAAGATAACCAAATATGTTGATACGGATAACACGTGTACATATCGTCATATGAATATGTTTGTGTGCAAATCAAAAACTTGTGCAGTAAAATTATTTTATCCAGAATCAGAACATTACCATTGTGTATATATCACTGACGACGAAAATATATATGATTATTCTAAATCTGAAAATGGAGCCATTTTAATTTTGAATAAATAATAAAAAATCGAAATATATATGTACACATATATATTTCGATAAAATAATTACATATGGACCAAGTATGATTCGAGTGAGACAAAAAATGGAACTATTTTAATCTCAAATTGAAGGATACACCCAAATATATCTTCCAACAAAAATTGAAAAAAAAACTGCCAGCTGACTTTACTTTAACATTAACAGATAACAAACAATGTTATTCGTCCTCTTTCTATTTTTTGCTGGAATCTCTGGCCGCTTTATTCAAATCAATAAAGATGTAACCAATATTACAAACGTAAATCCAGCTGTTTTCATCGATCCAGGATTCGCTAATGCACATTTAAACAATTTGAGTACAACAACAGGTTCGGCAGCTATGACAGCTGATTTTCATACTTGGTTGCTTCTAACATGGGGTATTGATATAACCACCGGAACATACAATCCATTCACAACTGGATATGATTTTAGTTTCTGCAACATATTTCCAACCACATTGATTGATCCAACTGACGTAGTCTTTAGAGATTCACAAAATCCAGGACGTATATTTGGAAATTGGTTCGTATCTTCAAGCGCATGGTTTGTCGCATTCAATACGTCATTTGTTGTAAGTTCGGGGACAAACGCAGGGGCTGTTATCGATAATTTGAGCGCCCTTATATACGGGGACACATACTATTTGAAAGATAATTCAAATTGGAGTTTTGGATTCAATAAAGAAACACAAAGATGTAGAACGGATGTAACTGCTAAATTTTTTTCGAACATGTTTATTGGTGGCGGCGCATTTGGAGGCTTAGATTCAGTCATTAGATTTCAATGTGAAGATACAAGTACAACACCTACAAAATCATGTTTCATGTCAGTCACAAACATGTACACTCGCCGATCTGATGGCACTGTCGATGAAACCAAGCGATCAACCGTGACATGTTAATTTCTCAAAAAATTTGAAAAATTAATTTGTATGTAGTTCTTATTTTTAAAATGGGATCCGTTGAAACTAAATATGATTTGACAATTGTGTCGATGTCTACATCCACACATAATTGGCTAAAACTAGAGAACTATTTTTTCAATGGATTGTTACTATGGATTTACGTGGACATTAATCATTTTGCGTTCAGGGTATGATTTTTTGTTTTACTTTTCTTAAAATAAAAAAAATTGAAAATAAATTGAATAACAATATCTTCAGTAACAAATGATTAATAAAATGATATTGAGCGTTCTATTTGTACTATCAGGTCTCTCTGTGTTAAATTATCAGTCACACTTATGTCGTCTCTTTTATTGTGTTTTTATGTTTCATCCTAATCTTATTGTAGAAAATTTTAGAAGTGCGACCGAAATAGGCTTCCCTTACAACACAGCAAGCCCAAGCGACAATATTTCTGAATTCCACGTTACAAGTAACTATTCATTACCGAAATATTTCAACAATGGAACTGATACAGCCAAATGGATTGACGATCATTATGTTACTGGATTGGTAGTATTAAAAATTCGTAATACAACTAACGCGTCCTTGCTTTATGAAAACTACTATCGAGGTAACAATCGCAGTACTAAAACCATATCATGGAGCACCGGTAAATCATTCGTAAGTACATTAGTAGGAATAGCTGCGCAAGAAGGATTAATAAAATCATTAGATGATAAAGCATCTGATTATGTTCCCAAGCTAATAAATAAACCTTATGGTAACGTTACGATTAAAAATTTGTTACAAATGTCCAGCGGAATACATTTTGATGAAAATTATGATGATCCCTTGTCTGATGTCAATATCATGAGTTACTATGTAGGTTTAGGATTTGATTTTGATAATTTTATTTATGATATGACAAAAATAGAAGATATTGAACAAGGGACTGTTTTAAATTATATATCTTCGGATACTCAAGTTTTAGGGATGGTATTGCAACGCGTTATCAATGATACATTGACGAGTTATTTGGAAGAGAAAATATGGAAGAAAATTGGAACAGAATGTGAATTAAACTGGTTGATGGATAACGATGTGGCTAAAAGAGAGCTATATTTTGGGACGATAAATACGTGTACTCGAGATTATGCAAGATTTGGTTGGTTATATTTCAACAAAGGTAGATCACCGGTAGATGGGACTGTTCTAATTGATGAAAAATGGATCAGGGATGCAACAAACGCTTCTTCTACACATTTGTTACCTGGAAATACGAAATATGATAATTTGGGATATGGATATCAATGGTGGATACCGAATGGAAACGATGGAGAATATGTAGCGATTGGTGTTTATGGCCAATTTATCTATGTTAATCCACGTTATCAAGTCGTCATAGCGATGAATTCAGCTTATCCAAAATATGCATCTGAAGATAAGCCTGATAGTGATGCTATTAATATGTTGAGGATAATTGCACAAAGTGCAGCTAATTATTAAAAATTTGATATTTAGATTCTAATAAAAAATATTTATTGGTTACCAATCTAAATGCAAAAATTCAAATTTGTGCAGCGTTTGTTTGCAGATGAGCTTAATGATGTTGGGATACGTGTAAAATATTATTTGTTGCGTTGTTATTTTGATTTTGTTATCAATAATGGCCTATCATTTATTAATACAGTTGATGATAAGATAAAATACAAAATCGGGTTTGATAAATTCGGGTTCATAGATGAAGATGATTTTGTCAACGTAGATCTTGTGATGCAAGATATTGATTATGATTATAAAAAGATAATACTTGTAGGATATGAAAAATTATTGTTAGAAAATCCATATGATAGTGATATCCGCAATAATATTTATGTGAATCCGGACAGACATGATATATGTGATAAATATGGTGTATGTCTAAAAAAAACATGATAGTATTAGGATTGAGAAACTGATTACTCTTTATCAGTTGGCAAAGTATTATTACAGATTGAAAAATGATGAGGAACGTAGAGGTCACGACGTATTTCCAGATATTTAAGCATTTAATGATAAAAATATATTGAATGTGACGATAATTTGTAATTATTGTGTATATTGATAATTAAATATTTTAGTTATCAATTAATTTTTAATCATTGTGAATGGGATAATTATATTCAAAATAAGATGATTTTTAGTGAGTCAGATAAATCAATATTTTTATTATCACTATAATAGCTATTATGAACAGCAAATGATTATTCATATAGGTGATAAAAAACGTGAACAGCAAGAACCAACCGCTTCTGAATAATAAGGACCGATAAATAGGGATAATGGACGAACATTTTTGTCTCTAAAACGACAACAATATAACAAATATTTGATAATTGAATATACATATTGGACACAGCAATTATGATTATTCCAACTGTTATTTATACATCGAATACGTTTTTTTAAATTTTAGTTGATCGAGATAGTGTTTAGCAAATACTGTTTACGATCAAAAAATAAATAATATAATATAATTATATATGATTAATTTTCTAAAAAAATATTCAACTGTGCCGAACAGTTTCATTGACGACTTTCACAACATAGTTGACGAAAATTATAGTTCACATGAACTAATCATAGATTTTGATGTCGTCACAAAGTGGTTAAAAATAAGAAAAGATAATTTATTACATACGTTAGTAAATAATTTTGCACTAGGGACAGAATATTCGTTAAAAAAAGTTAAAATAAATCAAGAAAATAGTAACAAAACAACAATAAAATCCATTATATTTATCACACCGTTATGTTTTAAAGAATTATGTATGATTAGTAGATCGTCAAAAGCAAGGGAGGTTAGATCTTATTATATCGCATTAGAAGATTTAGTACGAAAGTATCATCATTATATTGAGGAACGGCTCCGAAAAAAAATTGGTTTGTTAGAAACCAATCAAAAACCAAAAGTGAACATTAAAAGTGGAATAATTTATATATTTGAAGCTCTAAATGTAACAGATGATGAATCTGATGATGAATCTGATGATAAGTTATATAAAATCGGGAAAACAAAAGACAAAAATAATAGATTCAATACGTATAATTCTGGAAACGCTAATGATATAGAACCACTATTTATTTTAGAAGTGAATGATATTGATGGGGTAGAAAAATGCATCAAAAATTTGTTGTCTAAACACCAATACAGAAAAAACAAAGAAATTTATAAAATAAATCTCGATTTGATGAAAAAAGCAACTGACATGTGTGACGAATTAGTTGCAGGCTTCGTAAGATATAAAAACAAAATTGGGACGGACGAATTCGAAAAATCTAAAAAAATGATGAGAGAATCCGATTCATTGATAATAAAAATAGTTAAATAAGATTAATCAGTTTGTATTATTTTTTATGTAAAAACAATACAAATTTATTGGCAATCACAAATTATCTTTACCTTTGATATTATATCTGTATCTATTGGTTGTTTATATCCTTTATGTATATTAATTTCGATTATCGATACCGGCAAATCATTAATTGAATGATCAAAAGATTTATCAAATGTTATGTGTGTGACAGAAACAGGAATACAATTTTTAACCGATTGATTAAAGGAGGAACTAAATGTTAGATGCGTAATCGATACTGGCAAATAATTTTCTGACAATATAAGTTGTCGACCACGCAAAATTAAATGTTTTACCGATAGTGGAAAATTATTACGCAAAGGGATCATACTATCTAGTACCGTTAAATGAGTGACAGACGATGGAATATCATCTAATGAATGATTATTTAAATACAACGTCAAATTAGTGACAGACAATGGGATATATTTTAATAATCCGTTAAAACATTGTCCAAATTCCAAATGAGTTACAGATTCGGGAATATTATTTCGTATTTGTCGATTAAATTTTTTGCCAAATGTCAAATGGTTAACAGAATTAGGAATACATTTATCTATCACCTGATTAAATTCCACGCCGAAAATCAAATGTTTTACCGATGGAGGTATACAATCTTCTATCGGCTGATTGAACGACCACCCTAGTTTTAAATATATCAAGTTTCCAGAAAAAGGTAAACAGCCTTTTATGGAATGATTAAAACTAACACCTAATCGTAAATGAGTTATTGACGGTGGTATACATCCATTTATTGGCTGATTGAACATCCAATTGAAATAGAGATGGGTAAGAAAAGGTGGTATCTCATCATTAATAGGTTGATTAAAATTTTCTCCAAAAAATAATTTAGTGACTGAATCCGGTAAGCATCCTTGAATAGGATGATTAAAATTAACGCCAAAGTCCAAAAATGTCACCGATTCAGGTATGCACCCTTTTATTGATTGATTAAATTTTTCTCCAAATTGTACGTGAACAACCGATGAAGGGATACAATCGTTTATCGGTTGATTAAAATCATCCACAAATATTAGATGTGTTACTCCTATTGGAATTTTAGATACCAATGTATCGTCCACCGTGAGATGAATATATTTAGCATATTTCGGCCACTTATGATCAATATTCGTAATAACAATGTTTTCAAAATTATCAAAATAAGGCAATCCACTTATGACATCAACGAGTATTTTTTCGTGATATATAAATTTCCATCTGAATACATTCATCGATTTTGACGTCAGTGAAAACAATATCTTCTCCTTATCGTTTAAAAAACCGGATATATTTAGTATTACGTCACAGATTAACGATTGCATATTATTAATATCATTTATATCAAGATACAGAATTGAATTAATTTATCAATTTTTAATGCTACTACAAAAAAATGATATATGGCGACCATTGGGAGCGACGTTCGATCCTTACACGATATCTTTATATCAATATCTGATAATGATATAAAAATAACATTTAAGAATCGAAACGTCATTCCCGATAACGAACATATCAAGATGATAATGATAGGTCCATTGAAATTAAGAAACATATCATAGTTGTCAACATTTTTTGATAAAAACATGTTAATAATTGAAAAAAAATGAAAAAAAATTATTTAGCAAGATCCATCAATATTAGACATACATCAAACACACACATGAGTTCGTTCAGTTTACAATGTTATCGGTCAAACGAAGAGGCCAAGAATGCAGTGACCGTACATCTCAAAATATATGGTACTACTAACGATTGTAGCGTCATATCTACGACAACTTTTAAGGATCTTTATGAGGCTTTATTAGAGGAGAAATTACTTAAAGGACAAAGAACAAACACATTCTTTTTTGAGCAACAAGGATCTGAAAAAAAGATCGTCGTCACCGTCGAAGAAGATAGACCTCTTTTGAAACCAGAAACAATGATTAGAATATCAATGAGTTCGCGCATTCTGGAACATTGCGATTCAAAAACGATGATTTATTTTATGTATTAAAAAATTTTTAATAAAAATAAAATTATGGTTGCTTTACGATGAATGAAATAGATAGTTCGATAAATAAAATTTTTATTTATCAAGTTTTTCAATATATTTGTCAAAATCTTCAATATGTTTGTTGTATTCTGTGACAACATATTGTTGGACGATTAAAGGCAATCGCAAAAAAAATTTGATTTCGTTATATTTAAGAAAGTCATCATAGAGAACGTCATAGTTAGTTTTTTCAGCGATCTGTTCAACCTCGTATTTTCCAAAGCTACTTCTTATCCAAACAAAAAAATGTATTAGATCATTTTGGTCGTGCAAATTAAAGTATCGGAGTAGTTTGTATCGATTGCCCGGATCGACGCCGTTGAATAAGAACGCTGGCGAATAATCGGAATGGGGCGAAATTTTGGTGTTTCGGAATCTAAAGAGCATTTTAACGTATAATGGTGCGTCATATGCGTAAACTGGATTAAGATCTTTTATTTCACCGTTATTGATCCATATATTTGCAACGTCATCATCTGTAATGTCAGCGAATTTGGTAAGCTCAGATGTATTATCTTCTATCTGGGTTGTTGATATTTTCTTTGGAAACATTGAAATCATGTTGATATATATTTGATATGAAGAGGATCGCAAGCGTTTCAAAAATCAATTTTTAACAATAAAAATTGAAAAACTAAACAATAGTAATACAAATCAATTTAATGATTAGTCAAATGATCCCGTACATATCATTATTTTTCTTTGCGCTATTCGTCATCATAACATCAATTATTCCATATTCGGCGATATCTAGAGTCGATCGCATAAAAATAGATCATGCTTTTTTCTTAGCTGTTAATACATCTAACAAAATAATGTTAAATTCGACGCAGTCTGTTAATGACGCAGATGATCTAATTTCCCAATCATGTACTCTTTGGACGACACCAAACATATCTAGGATTGAATATCTGGCGCCATTATGTACAAAAAATAGTAACTATCATACATATGTGCAAAAAATAGTAAATTACGTTGTGGCACAAATAATTGGATTACTTTGTTTTACGATTGTTTTGACGCATGTGCTTGGAACGAAACGGATCTCTGTAATGATATTGTTATTTGCGCTAGGAATATGTTTCGATGTTGATAGTTTAAAAAATCAAAATACAGTTCATTCATTTAGTGGTGGCAGAATTTTTGATGTCAGCGGTAGTGTATATAATTCTACACAATATCCATACAAATTCGACAATCAATTCGAACTGATCGAATTATTATGTGATACGGCTTACTTTCGCTCAATGACACCGATTAAATTTGATCAATGTTATCCTGTTGATGGCAGTTCATTCAAAGCAATGATCGTAAAATTGTTATCTCTATTTTTCGTTGTATTGTATGTTATCGTTACTATGTATAAAAAATCTTCGGACAAAGATGTAACCAAATCGGAAGAATCATCGGACAAAAACGGGGATATGTCGGAATTGACAAGTTTGACATATATTTATGTCAACAAAGATCTCGCTAGTAAAAGATAGATTATTATCTTTGTGCAATGTGTATGACACTTTATTAAATTATTAAATTGTCATGCAAATCTCCGGCCAATTTTGAATCCTTGGCAGCAACTTTGCACGCAATTGAATCGTCATGCAAATCTCCAGCCAATTTTAAGTCCTTGGCAGCGACTTTGCACGTAACTTCAATTGATCCAATTGAATCGTCATGCAACCCTCCAGCCAATTTTAATTCTTGGCAGCAACTTTGCACATAACTTCAATTAATCCGATTGAATTATCATACAAATCTCCGGCCAATTTTGAATCCTTGGCAGTAACATTGCACGCAATTGAATCGACATGCAAATCTTCAGCCAATTTTAATCCTTGGCAGTAACGTTGCACGCAATTGAATCGACATGCAAATCTCCAGCCAATTTTGAATCCTTGGCGGTAACATTGCACATAACTTCAATTAATTCAATTGAATTGTCATGCAAATCTCCGGCCAATTTTAATCCTCAGCGGTAACATTGCGCATAACTTCAATTGATCCAATTGAATCGACATGCAAATCTTCAGCCAATTTTGAATCCTTGGCAGTAACATTACACGTATCTTCAATTGATCTGATTGAATTGTTATGCAAATCTCCAGCCAATCAAATTTAATTCTTCGATATTTTTGATTCAAAAAAATTGAAAAATAAACAGTCTCGATTAGGTGGCGGAAAACAATCATCAAGATGCTCCTACATAGAACTACACGATCAATAAACAGTGGACATATTTTAAGAAGATATTGTTCGGGTCCTGAGCGTGCTAACGATCTGATTAATAAATCTCCAACGCAAAATGATCACAATATGATAAGCAAAATAAAATGTCCCATTGATGATATCAATAAAACTCTAAAACATATTGATAATAATCAAATCACAATAAGTGAAATAAAAAAAGAAATAAAAGATGCTGTTGATAATATCAATAATAGTTCATATTGGAAAACGTTTTTGATAATCGCAGTAATATATTTTTATAAAAATGATATAAGTTATCAATTAGGACAAATCCAAAATGATATTAATGACCTAAAAAGAAAACAAAAAACATGATAATCAAAAAATTTAATTATCATGGGTCTTAAAAAAATTGATTTAAATATCGACACGAACTACGAACATTCATAAACATTAAAAATGGACACTACACAACGCAGCGAATTTGTACAAATACTGAATAACGATAACATCTTATCAAAAAATTTGATCGAAGAATTTGGCGCTACAATAAAAGATGATTATATTGATCTGTGTCATAAATTTCCACTGTCAGATGCATATAAGGATTTTTTTAGAAATCTTCCAACAGATTATGTTGCAGGAACATCTTGCCAAGAACATTATGATGCATGCATAAATATAATATTTTTATACGAAATAAATGTTCTCAGCATCGAAAAGAGAATAGGCAATTATTATAAAGGCAATGTTTTTCGTAGTGATAATCGTACTTTCCTTTTCAAGTGTACGAAATATAATTGGATTTTTGATTTGATATGTTTTGATGACTTTGAAGGTATCGATTTGGAAGTCTGCAACGTTGTAAATCTACAGACGAATGAAAAAGCAGATATTTCTTGTAGTTTTTTTTATACATCGCCATTGCATGTGCGCAATTTTATGTATCTTTTGTCGTCGCCAAATTTCGAAATATATCGACAGAGAAGATTTAAACATGTAGAATTGTTGCAAAATTTGTTACCGGAAAGAAAAGTCATACAATCCCCATGGCAAAGCGGCTTTTGTAAAGAGTTTGATTTTATTTTGACGATCGATGACAAATTACATGTGATAGTAGATGCTTTAGAATATTGCAATTATCCGATTGGATATTTAGACGCTGAATCAAATAATACTACGTTTGTGCGTATATTTCCAACGTTAAAGCAATTAGGATTGGATTATCAAAAAATCATAAAAGAGAAACGTGAAAAAGAGAAACGAATTTATGACGGGATTGATTTTCAAAAATTAATGAAGGAAAGGGGATCACAAACAAATATTGTGCCGGATTTTGAACGATGTTTTCCGATATACAATGATTCAGTGTTGGATATTGATAATTATAATCAACATTTGAAACATATATCTGTATGTATCCCATATGAACAGATTGAAGATTTTGAGAATGTAAGAGTGCAAATACTAAAAATGTTATCCGAATTTGATTAGATATTAATTTATAAAAAATTGATATTTAATCAACTAATTTATTACTATCTATATCTAAAAATAATAGCATGAAGGAAAAAAAGATGATGATAGGGATAATAATTTGCTTTCCCATTTTAATAATGTTAGCTGGCTATGGGAGATTGTTCATAGTTGATTCGATCAAATATGACATATATACTGGATGTCCTAAAGATATGTCGCTATGCGCTAAAGAAGAAAAACTCAGATTTTATATTAGAGATATGAGTTTTTGCATCGACACAGCAAAAGTTGTAGCGTTATTCTGCATAATTATGATGTCACCTTTGCTATTTTTTGGGATTTATGATGACGATTTGTATGTGAAACGATTGGATAAATTTGATAAGTAAATATTTTATTTATCAAATTGATTTGACGTAGACACCATTAATCTCTTCTTTCAATATATCAACAACATCTTTGCCATTTAAAAATTTAAGTTTGTTTCCATCAATAATTTTTTTATACATAGTTCCAGTTGGAAGACGCATTCTCGCTCCTGGTGGAAGCGCTATTGGAGTTTTTTTAGTAATCTCATGCGGTGCCTCATTTGTATTTGCTTGATAAATTGAGTCCGTTCTGAGATCTTTTACTCTTTCGTCCGAGTTGATTACTTCGATTTGCATAGTAACCAGATCAAAAATAGTGCCATTTGGAATTTGGATCAATGAATTAGGAAATAATATCGGATGATTTCCATTATCGTCAGGTAACCATTTATCGTTGAATATGAATTCTTGTTTATTAAGTGTTGTTGCAACAGGATGATGCTGAACATATACATAACTTGATTCCCAATAAACGCCGGCTACAAAACAAAATAACGCTAACGCAACAATGAGAATAATTGTTAGAAAGATTATTTCGTTAGTGGTCGCTATTCTAATACTAGTTATATAACCAAAGATAGTTAGCAATAGCGAAAAAATAGCCACACATAAGGTGAATCCAATAGAAACGACAATATCGTACATTAGTGTTTTATTGATTAAGATTAATAATGAACGTTCTGGCAATTCATTTTTCATTTTTTATTTGATCGTCAAAGCAAGATTATCAAAAAACTTGTCTCTATTTTTTCGGTTGCGAAATAAATAAATTGTTGTTTCAAAATAATTGAAAGGAGTAGAACTCCAATCATTTTCTTCAAATCGAACAATACACGACATAGTTCCAAATATATAATCAATTTTGAGTTTATAAATTTCGATAATGTCAGGAGATTTGATTTTTTTCTTCGTTTGAATAACAAATGACTCATTTTTACATTTGGATTCTATTTTACCGATAATATAACTTTCATTAAACGCAGAACATATTGGACAATCATCGTCATCTATTTTGAATCGATGTTTACAATTCTGACATACTATTGTCTGTTTATCAACGTGGATGATTTTGAAGTTGTGTATGTTTCTTACTATATTTCCACGTTCGTTATATGTATCGATATATTGATTCATGCATTCTTTTATTACGTTCATTTGTGATAGAATTATACTAAGGAATGTTTAAATTTGATAATTAAAATTGATTATAATCATCAACATTCTATTTCTTAATAAATTTTATACCTCCAGAATCAAAAAAATCACAAATTGCATCATCGTTACAATAACATGCACTTATGATATGAGTCACTGATGGAGGCAAATTACATAATGATTGACCAAATCCACTCTTTAATTCTAAATGAGTAACCGATGATGGTACACAATCTTTTATTGGATGATTAAACCATCTTCCTAATCTCAAATAAAAAACAGAAGTAGGAATGTGATCAATTCGCTGTCTAAAATTATTACCGAATCTAAGATGTGTCACGGTTGATGGAATGCATCCTTCTATTGGTCTATCAAAACTATCGCCAAATGTTAAATGCGTAACCGGTGGAATGCATAATCCGATAGGTTCATCAAAATATTCACAGAACGTTAGATGTGTGACAATTAACGAAATATTATTAGTCGTGCTCGCCAAAAAATGTATTTCTTTAACAGCCTTTGAATATCTATCATAAGCTTTGTACATTTTAATGCGTTCAATATTATCAAAATATGATAACTTTTATATTTTTATAATATCTACTTTCTCGTGATACATAAATTCAAATTTAAAAAGATCCATCAATTTCGATATCATTGTTAGTCTTATTTTTTCTTTATTGGTCAAATGATTGCTTATTATTTTGATTATATCCGAAGGTGCTGATAACATCTTATTGAAAGTCATCATCCAAGATGATTTATTTGCTACAAAAATATCAATTTTTGTGTTGAATAAAAAATTGATATTTATCTTTCCAGGTAGTTCCATTTATAGCTTTCGCATAACAACAATGTCAAAACAAGCTATCCTTGCCAGACTCGAACAAATTCTCTCTACTGCAGATTATAACTTCATGAAGATGCAAAAAGATTCGGATTCGACTGACATGGCGATCGTCTTTATCGAAGGGGAAATTCCAAACTGCAACTTGGCCGGTTTCGTGACTGTAAACGATGATGAGACTTTGACTATCAACGAAAGTGGTGGTCATACGCTGTATTCGTTTTTTAAGTATCTAGGCACCGACCCTAAATTATCTCAATGGCCAAATGTCGGACCGGAAACGAGGCTTGACAAAATACAAGAGTGGGTCGATCTAAACGATTATCTAAATATCACAGAAGTGAAAGAATACTTTAGAAAATCGGGCATCCTATTTGATTCAACCCAGCATAAGATTACATTCATGCAACGGACAAATCAAGAGTTGGAACTTTTATCACGCACAGGTATTTGGAAACTAAATGGCAAGTCTGAAATCCCTCACTATCGATTACTCGAATATCTTGCTGAACGATGAAAATAAATTTTATCTTCATATGTTCAAAAACTTAATAAGCAACTCTTTATCATGAATCATCAACTTGTGACATTCAATTCTCTTTCTATCAGGTTCATTAACGGGGACTTCAATATAGATTCCTTCATGAAAATATTTGTCAACTTGTTCATGATTTATGATGCATTTAATGGTTGATGGTTTGATGAACTTTCTATCAAGTTTCGGAAAAGGTTGTGATGATTTTTTGCATTGCGCTATCGCCAACTCACCCGGTGTCCTCGTTTCATTTCCGTACGCATCTACTAATATTGGTAAAGTGTAAGGATCATTATCTGGTTCGATTTGGTGCATAAAATCGGTCATTGTCATATCATCAATTATCATAGCACTTTCTATTTGGCCGCATCTCTTTATGAATCTGGATTTATTTTTGATATGCGTTGAACTAATCGAAAACGATTTTATGCAATCCAAACGTTTGACAGATCGTGGAACCTTTGTGATTGGATTATTACGCAAATCAAGCGTGCTCATGAAAATAAGTTTTCCAATAGATTTAGGAACTTCTTTGATTTTATTGTCGTGTAAAATCAATTTCCTCAATGAAATAACAAAAAAGGTATCCGGTATTGTCTCAATGCTATTATTCGGCAAAGATAATATTTCCAGTCTCAATCTACAAATTAGATTTGGTATTTCTTTGATTCCCGCACCAGAAACATAAATTTCTTTCAAATTATGCATTTCATGTAACGTTGACCATTCATAGAGCACGCCCCATGAAATCAATATTTTTAATAGTTCATACTGTTCGTCAATATTTCTAAAATGATCCCATATCTTCTTAACGTTATCATTTATTCGCAATGTTATGTCGGTTGCAAGCATAAAAATGACACTGACTTCACAATGATCACATTGTAAATATTGACACAGTAATGATTTTGATTCAACCAAATGATTAACATCAAGATTATGTCTCGTGATTAGATAAAACATTGTATTGCCTCGATTGATATGCAATAGGTGATTATATATTGTTATTTTATTGAGATTTGCGCCACAGGAAAGTAATAATTCTAGCATCTCAACAGAATCGATTGTGCACGCATACTCGACAAGTGTTAAAAAATAGAAACCATTTATCTGGTCATACATTTTGTTTATTGCTGTTTCTGTTAAATAAGGTATCATGTCCATCATAATTTTGACAAAAGGTGCTGCGTTGAAAGTTCTAATATATGTTAATGTTGTCGCATCGCACCATCCAATGATGTAATTGTTTTTTAATAATATTTGGACTTGTCCCATTGATTCGCATTCTAGAAAAAGATTACTTTTTTGTGTTATGATCATCGAAAAATCTGTGACAGATTTGATAATATCATCAAATGTTATTGGAAGATAATGTGCATGTTTTATTGAACGTACGTATTTTGATCCGCCACAAATTTGACGATCGAATCCGCAAAGATCTATTTTTCCGAAATCAAAAACCTGAATAGTTGTCGATAGTGGTACAGGTTCGTCGTGTTTTAATTTTCTAAATCTAAGACCATTGTTTAGTTGGATAACATCAGAGAGATTCATCTTTATGCATGTATAAATCTAATGTAGATTTCAATCGTTTCAAAAATCATTTTTTTTTATGTTTTGGTAATGTGCTGTCAAAAAATATTGACAAGAAATTGAATGTCAAAATATTGTTCTATTCAATACACTGTCAAGAAATTCATGTAAGTTTGCATTGACGAGACTTGAACATGCCAATATTGGTCTATTCAAAGTGATGTCAAGCGATTTGTGGAAGTTTGCATTGATAAGACTTTGAACATTCCAATATTGGTCTATTCAAAGTGATGCGGAGGGATTCGTTGAAGTTTGCGTTGATGAGATTTTGAACGTGTCAATATTGTTCTATTCAATACACTGTCAAGAGATTCATAGAAGTTTGCATTGACGAGACTTTGAACGTGCCAATATTGACCCATTCAAAGTGATGTCAAGGATTTGTGGAAGTTCGCATTGACGAGACTTTGAACGTGCCAATATTGATCCATTCAAAGTGATGTCAAGGATTTGTAGAAGTTTGCATTGACGAGACTTTGAACGTGCCAATATCGGCCATTCAAAGTGATGTCAAGAGATTTGTAGAAGTTTGCATTGACGAGACTTTGAACGTGCCAATATCGGCCATTCAAAGTGATGTGAAAAAATTCATAGAAGTTTGCATTGACGAGACTTTGAACGTGCCAATATTGATCCATTCAAAGTGATGTCAAAAAATTCATAGAAGTTTGCATTGACGAGACTTTGAACGTGCCAATATTGATCCATTCAAAGTGATGCTGAGGGATTCGTTGAAGTTTGCATTGATAAGACTTTGAACGTGCCAATATTGATCCATTCAAAGTGATGCTGAGGGATTCGTTGAAGTTTGCATTGATAAGACTTTGAACGTGCCAATATTGATCCATTCAAAGTAGTGTCAAAAAATTCATAGAAGTTCGCATTGACGAGACTTTGAACGTGCCAATATTGATCCATTCAAAGTGATGTCAAAAAATTCATAGAAGTTTGCATTGACGAGACTTTGAACGTGCCAATATTGTTCTATTCAATACACTGTCAAGAGATTCATAGAAGTTTGTATTGACGAGACTTTGAACATGCCAATATTGATCAATTCAAAGTGATGTCAAGGATTTGTAGAAGTTTGCATTGATAAGACTTTGAACGTGCCAATATTGATCAATTCAAAGTGATGTCAAAAAAATCATAGAAGTTTGCATTGACGAGACTTTGAACGTGCCAATATTGTTCTATTCAATACACTGTCAAGAGATTCATAGAAGTTTGCATTGATAAGACTTTGAACGTGCCAATATTGATCAATTCAAAGTGATGTCGAGGGATTCGTTGAAGTTTGCATTGATGAGACTTTGAACGTCAATATTGTTCCGTTCAAGCGACGTCAAGAGAGAGATTTTGAATATACAAATATTGGTCCATTCAAAGTGATGCCAAGAGATTTGCGGAAGTTTGTATTGATGAGACTTTGAACGTGCTAACATTTGTCCATTCAAAGTGATGCCAAGAGATTTGTCGGAGTTCGCATTGACGAGACTTTGAACGTGCCAATATTGGTCCATTCAATGTGATGTCAATAAGTTTGCATTGGCGAGACTTTGAACGTGCTAATATTTGTCCATTCAAAGTGATGTCAAGAAGTTCGTATTGACGAGACTTTGAAGGTGCCAATATTAGTCCATTCAAAGTGACGTCAAGAGATTCATTGAAGTTTGCGTTGATGAGACTTTGGACATCCAAAGGTTGGTCCATTCAAAATAATGCCAAGAGAGAGGGACTTTGAACGTGATGTCAAGAGATTCATTGAAGTTTGCGTTGATGAGACTTTGGACATCCAAATGTTGGTCCATTCAAAATAATGCCAAGAGAGAGGGACTTTGAACGTGACAACGTTTGCCCATTGAAAGCGACCTCAAGAGATTTGTAAAAGTTTGCGTTGACCATTAAAATATTATCTATTCAACATGCTGTAAAGAAAAAAAATGAAAAAAAAATTGCCAAGCAACCATAATCTTACTAATATGCTATCAAATCAAAGATGTTACCCCTTCTTTTATTATTAGTTCTAAGTTGCTCAGCCGATTTCGCTGATACAACTTGTGAAATGCGAAAATCAAGTTTGGCTGAAATGAGACGAGTTGATTACGCGAAATCGTTAGCATTTGGATATCATAATTGCAACACCACTTTGACCAATTATAACTTGGATGGAACACCAAATTCAACTTTTGTATTCCCTGCAGTTGTAGAAACATTTTATAATGAAACTACTGGATCAATTGATTCAACTTATAATCCAGCTGGTACAGGAGCTATTTGGATCAAGGAATATAGTAATGGCAACGGTGGAGTATGCATAACTATTGAAGGAAATCCATTCTACGTTGAAAGTTATGATATAACAACTGGTGCAAAATCAACAGCAATGAGAGTTATTCCTATGTATGAAAAGACTAAAAATAAAAAATTACGTGCTATTCAATGGTTGCGACCTACTGAATGGGGTGATTCATTGGTTTTAGTTAATTTAGACGAGAATGGTCGATTTGTAAGTTCCATCTTCCAAACGTGCGAGACTATTTGATCAAATATTTTAAATACTTGATCAAATTCGCCATTCTGTTACATATTTTATTGTCAACTCTCTTCTCGCTTTTATTTTTTCTAAGGATCCCGGATAATATCCGCACAATATTAGTTGTGTAACAGTTGCTGGAAGACAATCATCTATTTCTTTATTGAATTCGGCACCAAACTTTAAATGTGTAATAGATTGTGGCAATTTTTTAATTGATTGGTTAAAATCTTTATCAAATATTAAGTGCGTAATCGACGATGGTAAATTTTCGACTGATTGGTTAAAACTTAAACCAAAAGTCAGATGCCTAACCGATGATGGTATTCTGTTATCAATTTTCTTGTTAAAAAAGCATCCAAATTTCAAATGTGTTACAGATGATGGTATAGCATTTTTAATAGAACGATTAAAAGAATTTCCGAACGTTAAAATTGATACATGTGGTAACTTTTTATTTTGGATTTTTTGATCAAAAGGATATCCGAGTTCTAACTGAGTTATATTTTTTGGTAAATGATCAATATCAAAATAATCGTTACAAAGCAATAATTGAGTCACTGAATGCGGTATGGCATCAAGGATTGGATGATCAAAATGCTCTCCGATTCTCAATACTTGGAGTCCTGATGGTAAATGTCCTTTGATGGGATGGTTAAAGCGATCGCCTAGAACTAGATGGATCACTGAATCTGGAATCGAATCATCTATCGGTTGATCAAAATAATAACCCAATGTCAAATGAATTACTGATGACGGTATATTATTTTTAATCGGTTGGTTAAAGCAATAACCGAAAGATAAATATGCCACAGACGTTGGTATACATCTGTTTATTGGTTGATTAAAAAAAGTACCAAAGGCTAAGTGTGTTACTGACGGTGGTATGGGGTTATCAATTGGCGCATTATAGCGATCATCAAAAGTTAAATGTGTTACCATCGATGTAAATATATTTGGCATTCTATCACTAACGGTCACGTATCTTGCATTCTTCGGAAGCATATCATCATAATGTTTCATCATAACGCGCTCAAAGTTATCAAAGTACGATAAGCTCCGAATATCGCTAACGTTCATCTCTTTGCCATACAATAATTTATATTTCAACGAATCCATACCCCATGATGTCATTGTTAAATAAACCTTTTCTCGATCTTTTAACCATTTACAAATCTCTATTCTGACATCTTCGGATACGGATAACATTTTAACATAATTATAATATTATCCGTATCATTATGTTAAATACGTCAATTTTTTCTTATCCAATCTCCGACATATTGAATAACTTCTGGTGCATCTTGAATACTAAGATGACCATTCAAACCTACGTATATTTTCGATTTGTGATTTGGACCATCAATTGATGCAGAATCTGTTGGAACGATAATATGATCCCATGTCGGAACAATATGATAAAATGGAAGATTTTTCTTTAACTCCTGAGTAAAATTACTTTTGTATCCAAGTTCTACTCTAGCGATATGATCAGCAGGCATAAAATAATCAGGCAGCATTGTGCCTCCCAATGGAGATGATATCGTAATGACAGCCGATATATTTTTGGTCCCATATTTTGCAACATAATTCGAAACAGTTAGTCCTCCTTTAGATAATCCTACCAATATAATCTTATCTCGTCCGATTTGCTCTAATAGATTATGCAAGGTCTCTGTGTCTTTTATGACTGATGTGTTGCCAGTAGGCCCTAAGTTTATGGCGATTAGTGATTTTTCAATTCCGATCTCTTTTAACTTTTGAATCATATTTATAAAACACTGCTATGGCCATTACGCCCATGAACAAATATTACGGTTCCACTTTTGCAGGATCTATTTTGATGTATGACTATGGAATCATCATTTCGATATTGATATTTGGTATATAAAAATGGTACGATATGACAAAAGGAAGCGGGTAATGTGATTGCGAAATGACTTAGGAGAGGAACGATGAAAGCTGCTGGCAACATGTTTTGGTATTGTTATCACAACGATGATCTTCGTATTCTTTCGAAAATCCATTTTTATCAACAAAAAATGAAAAAATAAGATACTCAATGATAATGTTAGATATAAATTATAACAATGAACCAGGTATTATTTGGTGACATATTTATAAACATTGAACAATTGCTTCAACCAAAAGATTTGTATGTTCTATCGCAATCGTGCAAAAAATATAACCAAATGATAATAATTAAAAAAAGTATCATATGTGAAATTAATAAACGATTGCGTCATATTTTGGGTAACGAATATGAAAAATTTATCGAATCTATGGTAAATGCAGACGCGGCGATTGTGGGATCGTTTATTACACAATGTTTATTGGGCGAAACGATGAAACATGCTGGGAATACCCATTTCAAATCGAATAATATGAATTATTGTACTTCTGGAACGTGTATTAGAACCGCTCATAATTCAAAAAACTTTCTCAAAAAGAAATAATATCTAATAACGATTAAATATTATTTTTTATCTCTATCAATTTTGCCTTGGCATCTTCTATCCCAATTCGGCCTACCAAAAAATCAAATTTTACATCTTCATAGCTTTTTATATCTGCCAAACCCATTTTATTGATTAATTTATCGATCTCATTTGTTTTGCGTTCATCACGTTTAATAATGATGTTTTTGATGTTTTTAATTGCATCATTTATGTCACCTCCTTTGCCCGTGTATGTTGAATAAATACTATTGATATCTGAATCATCTATTGCAGCGTCGATCCATGATATAGAATCAATTTTTTCTGTTCTGTTGTCTCTAGCGATTTTATTGTTGACACGATCAAGTATGATTTTACAAACAATCTCAGGACCACATTGAAATGACAAATCTATCACATATTGTTCGTACTCAAACAGCTCTCGCGCAAAATCATGATACTGTTTGTCCACGTTTTTTATAATAAGTTTATCCAATGACTTTTTTCTATTTACATGTTCTAAGAATCGCTTACAAACTGTTTCAAATTTTATGTTGCACGAAAATTGTGTAGTATATTTCTTGTAAATTGGCACACCCATCAAAAACACAACAAACGACTTATCGACATTCTCTTTAATGAATTTATCGATCTTCTTAGTCCTCGTTTTCAAAATAATCGAATGTTCAATATCTTTATTTATTTTATCAAATGTTTCTGTCAATGACAATTTATGGCCATATACATATGCACCATACGCTCTATGCTTTCTAGCTTGCTTGATAAATTTTGCGTCGTGTTCATTTACAAGTCCATCCAGCTTTATTTTTCGCCTTATTATCCCAATAACCTCAGACAAATCAGTTTCATACTTTCTTTTGATAACTTCTTCGATAAATGACAAAATATCATCCTCCGGATCAATATCATTCTCTTCTAAATAAACTTGAATATTTTCGCGCATGTCATCTAACAGCGCAAGTTTTTCATCATCAACATTCTTTAAATATTTTTGTTTTCTTTTATCATCGTCATCAACACATTCAAATATCTTGCTCGCCAAATCTTCAATATCATTCACCAAATATTTTGATCCATACACGTGCATAGGAGTAATTTTGCAAAAAAACAAATCAATCTCTATTTCATCCTCCTCAAACGCCAATTTACTCTTCTCTATCTCATCCTTGGTCAACATATACTTTTTTTTAGCGTTGGTCGCTGAAATCATAACTTCGGGATTAGATCGGCAAGGAGGACATATTTCCTTTTGATTACGCAAATTTAAAAGCTCGAAACAATTAATACACCTCATTTAGTCATATATTTTTGTAATAATTTTATATTAATATATGGATCGATCAATTTTTTGTACCAGATAATGTCTTTCTAATTTGCAAAATTAAGTCATAATTATCTGGTATGACAAAACAAAGATGATTTCCAATTCCAGCACGCGAGTTTTCTTTTATTAAAAAATTATTTAACACTTTGATAGTTTCTTCCCCGCTCCATATTCGAACATCAAGATCTAAACTTGTCGTAATAATTTGGGAATCATCTGGCGAATATCGAATATATGTAATTTTATCTGTATGACCAATCAACTGTTTCACAACTTTCCCGCTTGGTAAATCAATTACATTAACGTTTTTATCTGATCCGATCGCCATCATTTTCAGATCATGCGAATAAGCTACCGGATGATCGTCAAATGATTGAAACGTTGTAGCTCCTGCGCACATTCTATAAATATCCATTTGTTTGTATCTGATTCTTTTGACGTTGTATTCACTATCAATCAAAAGCAAGGGAAATTTATTACTAGATTCTTCTTCGTCGATTAATAGAATAATATGCCCATCATGTGTAAAAAATAATTTAGACGTCTCTCCATTCGTCTTAACAAGATGATGAATTTTGACGCTGGTTATAATTGTACCAGTGCCGATGTCATAAATATCAATATTCCGACCATATGTATATGCGCAAAGGCCTGATGATGAAAAACACATCAAAAAACTAAAACCGCCGTAGAGTTCAAATACCGTTTTCTGTGTGGATATTTCTATGATTTTTGGTGTCACCCACGAATCATAGAATATATATTTATCAGTTGTTATTACATTAAATCCAGTATTTAGATCAAAAAATAATTTGACGAGAGATTCATAACCTGGCATATCAATATCACCAGAATATACATCATCCTGTTGTTTACTATTCCACACTGACAATGTCAATCTTTTTCTGTTCAAAACATAATATGTCTGTGCTATGTCACATATGCACAATAATGTATCCTTTGATATTCTTGCAATCAGATCTAGATTCGCCTTGAGCGTAGAACAAATCAAACTTCCATAAACATGTCCATTCCTGGTTGTTTCAAATACCTCAATCAAAAGTTGGAAATATTTACGCGGCATCGAATCTGTTAAATCCGGCTCATAATCCATACCAAAGTATTCATAACATATATGTGATTCTAAGATGTGTCTCCATTTTGACAGGTTACCATAATTGGATACTTTGTTTTTTGTGATAAATTTGACAACATCATAAGCAACATATGCGTTTGGTACGGTGACCGAGATAATATCTAGACCTTTTTTTTTGAAAGCTGCCATTTTTTGAAAATATGGTATCATTTGTAGTTTAGTTGCATCTACTTTGAATTCAATAATGCGATCTTCATCTTCAAAAATCAATTTGATGGACATTTTGTCCATTGATGATATGAATAGGATATATCCTTTTTTTTATCAATTTTTATAAAAAAAATTGATAAAAAAAGGCTCTGGAGGTACAGATATATCCTTATATTTAACAGTATAATATCATGCTTTTACTCTGTTTACTTATCAGTTCAGTCTTATCTGGACAAGTTATATCAACACAATATTGGACCGGCGGCCATTGCGAAATTTGTGGCGCTGACTACGCTTGTAGTAACGGATATGGTAATTGGAACGGCGGAATGCAATTCTTTACTGATCAGGTACCTGTAGGACAGATCGTTACACAAGTGCAAATAGAATTGCTTGGCAAATGGTCATGTGCGTCTAATCCTACTGATATTACTGTAGTATTGCAAGGTACCGAAATTCAAACTGTTTCAAGGTTTGGCGACTGCGCTTGCGGAAATTGCAACGATCCAGCAGTTCTTACTTGGAACAATAACGGCGCATGTTTTCCAAATTATAATTTTGGCGGCGATAATATCTTAACAGTAACAACAAACGGATTAATTTGTCCAAGTTCGACAACTCTTACTATTACATATGGACCAGGAAATCAACAATCATGCTCCAGTGTAGAACCGCAATGTTCCAACGGTTGTGGACCAAACGGTACTTGCGCAGTTGATCAAAACACTCAAACAGCATCATGTGATTGTAATCCTTACACATTTGGATCTGAATGTCAATGCTACATTCCATCATACATGTTATCAACTGATCATCCGCCTGTCTTGGATGTTGCTAGTTCAGGATTCAAAAGTAAAGATACCTTATCACTTTCATTACAAAACTCTATGAAATATTATGATACTCAAATTACATTTAGAAACTCTGTTGACAATACTTGCGACTATGCTGCTCCGTACATTGGAAATATTTGGACTACAACTCCTGACTATGTAAATTGCAGACAAAACATCGAAGGAATTATTCCATGGATTTCTGCGTACCCAACATGCGTCGTTGATAGATCTTTAGTAGGAGATTATTTAGTATTTGAAGGAATTATGATTGTCAATAACAAAGAAAAGGTAGGTGTCTTGGCTAATAACAGACCAATTGATATTGTCAGAACGTTGACCAATAACATTATCTTCCAAATATTATATCCAACTGATATCACAATCACTTCAAACAACGTTACAGTTTATGCAGTTGAGAATGTAGTAGCTGCTATTACCTCGGCGGTGTTCACTGTTGATATAAATGCTGTACCGGGATTGGCGCGCGTTACTCTGTTAACAACTGTGCAATATCCATTCAAGATGATCGAACCAATTGTGCTTGGCGGAGATACTAATCGATTTGCTTTAGCTCACTCACAATTATCTGACCCATCATATGTCTGCGCAGATGACGGTAACTATTGCGCCCAACTTTGGGATATTGTTATTACACCAAATCCAAATGAATGTAATTACAATGGCGATTATATGTTCAACTTTACGTTGGATTGTCAAGCTTCTCAAACTGATTGTCCATTAGACGCTGCTACGAACACTGGTGCGATTTCATTCTCGTTAGAATCAGAAGACTTTTGTCCTCAAATCGTTGAAACTATTGATCTTGCGGGAACACTAAAGTCATATTCTAGTAATACTCATGCAAATCTGAAGTCTAGTTTCATTGTAGACCAGACAGTTTATTTTGAGTTAGAATTGACATCGACTAAGGCAACAATTGTTAATGTTGTGATCAATACTGTTACTGTTGCGATTTGGGATGGTTCTTCCGTATTGTTATTTGATAGCGGCAATACAGCGGAAGGTTCTTCGTTATCTTTGGTTGTTGATGATAATAATAATAATCCAAAAGCATATTTTCAATTGCAACTTGTAGAAGGTTCGTTCCCTGTTGCTGTAGATGGTGCGGAACAGATTGAATTTGTGGTAGACGCATCGGTGACTTTCTTGAATACACAGAAGAGAGCTATTCAGGATCAGACAATTCCTTCATATAAATTGACAGCTACAACTGTTATTTCAAACGATCAGATTCCAGGGAGTAATACTGGTGCAGTGAAGACTTTGGGAATCTTGAGCTTGATTAGCTTATTAATTTCGATTGTCTTCTGATTGATATTGATTTAAAAATTAAATTATTTATTTATTTTTTAAATTGTTGGAAAATCAATCAGAAGGATATAACAGGCCCAATGAAATATTATGTACCACATGATTTTGAAGATCTAATGACACAGATATTTGATAGATAGTTTATTTATCAAATATAGATTTTAATAAATACGTTCACAGACAGCAATAAAGTATAGAGGGTACACATATAATGGAAAAAACTAAAAATTGCGAATGCTATATTCAAGGTAACACTCCTTATGATTTTTCTGGCGCGACTGCAAGGACTCCAGCTGCCGGTCAGTTCGCAAATCCGTTTATGCCAATGGATAGCAACGAAATAGTTGCAGTAGTGACAGCTATAAAACTTACTCCAGAATATATCGCATTTAAAGCGCAAAATCCGGACCGACCAGGAGCTACAAATCCACTCGGCACCGTCTTCTCCTTTGTCACATTACAAGAGCCGCCCAAACAATATGTTAATTCATGGTTACCAGCGCAAGGAACCAAAAGAGTCGCACAAACATTAGTCTATGGATTAGCGACCAACGATTCATATCAATTTCTAACAGATCTCAATTCGGGAAATATTTTTCGCAAAGACAGAGTCAATGTAATACCACCGATCGATTACTTTGCTGATCCGGCAAGTACTATGTCAAATCTGAATCTACTGCTCCAATCTGATCCTCAAGTTCAAGCAGCTTTGCAAAAAAGAGGTTTGAACGCGACCGATATAGGCACTTCGATAAATGTTTTCCCAAACTCATTTGAATCGTTGGTTGATTTAGCAAAAAAACATAAATGTTGCCAAGAATTAATCGATGTTTGCGATGGAGATAGACGATTCTTCTATATGGCGTTTGCAAAGCCATATCCTGTTATTATTGATGGATTGTTGGTGACGATAGATGCTACTAATCAAACTGTCTTCAAAGTTATTGACGAATTTGTTGTGCCATTACCTGTATCGGTACCAGATCCAGTTGCTAGCGGAAAAATATCCCATCCGCCGATGAATCCTATCAATATAACACAACCTGCAGGTCCAAATTATACAGTTTTGAACAATGAAATCACGTGGGATAATTGGAAACTAAAATATTCATGGCATCCAAGAACCGGTATCCAGTTATACAACATCAAGTATACAGATAATGGAGGTGTAAGTTATCGTGATATCATTTATAAATTATCAATCGATGAAAGTGGAGTGCACTACAACGTACAGAAACCTATCATCGCGCGAGGATTTGTATCAAATGATTCGGATGTCTATCCATTACTTGCTAGAGTTAGAGAAATGATCCCAGGTCTTGACGCTCCTTCTTATGCTACATTTGTAAACGTGCCTATTTCCGGTCCGGATGGTAACGTTACTACTCTCAAGAATGCGTTTGCTATTTACGAACAGTTAGGCAAGATATCATACCGATCAAAAAACTTTGGTGGATGCAGTGGAAATCCAAATTGCATCGATTTCCCTGATATCGGGGTCTGTTTAGGTGATCAATTCATTTGCAGTGACTCTGGATCTGTTGATCAAGAACTTGTTATCAGATTCTATTTTTCTGGAATTTTATATTTATGGACGTATACGTACGTTTTTAGTCCAAGTGGGGCTATCCGAGTTGATATTGACGTTTCAGCGCGTGTTTTTTCATATATTAATCAACAACCATCATCATGGGGACAACTCATCACCAAAAATAGATTAGCATTCAATCACACACATTATTGGAATATTCGTGCGGATTTTAGAGTCGATGGTGAAAATAATACAGTTGTAGAAAGTAACCAATACAAAATAGAAGATGAATGTGGTTCTTCCGGTGGCTGTTCAAACAGTTGTGGACAAGCAATTCGATACAAAGAAAAACATCTTGAGACAGAAATGGATGCCGTTAGAAATCATAATGTTGAAACTAATCGAAAATGGACTGTCATTAATCCAAACAAACAAAACAGATTAGGATATGATGTTGGATATGAAATTCTTCCGTTACTAAATCTAAATAGGTCGTTAGCAAGCGACGAATCATGGGTGCATAAACATTTTTCGTTCATTAAAAATACTCTTCATGTTACTAAATATCATGATGAAGAACAATTTGCTGCAGGTAACTTTCCTATTATGGCATGTGAAGATATTGGATTAGGAAAATACATTCAGGATGATGAAAATATTGAGAATAAGGATGTTGTCGTATGGTACACTGTTATTTATTCCCATGCCCCACATTCGGAAGATCAACCAATGGTGCCCACTAAAAGTGCGTCGTTGTTGTTCACACCAGAAAATTTTTTTGAAGTAAATCCATTGTATGGACTAAAACGGTTGATAGGTCATTAATAAAATTATTTTGATTAAAGTAATTTTATTATCTATGTTGCACGTTTGGCTGTTACTTTTTAGGGCCTTATAAAAGATGTCTAGATATCAATTCTAAGAGTAATATATGTTTCAACAATCAAAAAAATTGATTGTTAAAATATGTGCATTTTTGACCACATCTGAGACGATTTATTATCTTCAAATGAACCAATAATTTGATAAATAAATATTTTTAGTTGTCAAATTGATTTATGGGAGTGATTAAGAATGTGCTTGTTTGAAAAGATCTTATTTGCGCAACCATCCAAATATCTCCTACATAAATTTTAATAATTGGAACGTGGTGAAATATGTCTGCTATCTTATCCAATGAATTCACCCAAGAAACAGGACAGATAAAATTTTGATAATTTCCAATAACATCGGTACCAATAGAATGCATCTCAATTCTATCATCATAAATAACAAAAATTCCTCTATCACTTGACAGCGTACTACGCATGTTTTCGCAAAAAACTTTAAACATTGTACTACCAATAGAGATCTGTTTAGTAAAAATTATCTCATCAATGTCATAATGAATGTGTTCATTATCAAAAGTTTTTATCTTTCGTTCCACCGATGAAAATACACGAATGTCATTTCGTTGAACAGATAATAATATATTTTCACTAGAATAATTTAGTGCGTTGGTCATATCATTCACATCAAAAACAAAATGATCTGTTGATTCAAAAGTCGAGGGGTTGTAAAAAAAATCAAAATCGATAAATGTTTTGATCTTAATCAGGTCAGTATTCGTACTTTCAAGCACGCAACAAACGCTATCAATATATATTCCACATGTAAATTTATCAACTATCTTATGTGTTTCTATTATTTCTTTGAATAGTGTACAATTATCGCCTTGAATTTGGACAAAAATACCAAAATACGTTTCCAATCGCAATGTGTAACTATTAATGTAGTATATGCGATTATTTTTAACCCAAAATCGTTTGTCTATTTTAGTATGCACAAATGATCGCATTGAATTATCTCTGCATATGTATCTAATTATATTCATTTCACCATTTGCGCGACATAAAATCAGAAAATACGTGAACAACAAACGGCGTAAATCTAATGGTAAATTTGATATTCTCTTTTGTAACATTGTCTTCATTTTATTGATAAAACATTGAATTAAGATTTTAAATTCTAAAATGATCAATTTTATTGGTAATGTATCAAAAATTGAAATATTTAATGTATCACAATTAGCCTAAATAGTAATCAAATATGACTAAATTTACATTATTGTTATTTAGTTCTCAAAAATAAATATTAATTCATTTTTGAGATCATACGATTTTAACGTCAGAAAAATCATTCATCAAATCCGACATATCATATTGTAGACTAACATTTTTGAAAACTGCGACTAAGTCATCAATTTCTTTATTACCTAACATTAGTTTTTCGCTACATCGTGAAAAAATATCATTGTAATGACTAACTAATCTATCATCAATAGGATTTGTTGATATGACGTCACCTAGATTTATTAGTACCTTCTCAATTGGAATAGTTAAATGTGTTTTAGTTATTGAGTCATCGAAGTATAGTGATAGCCATTTGCTCGTTAGTTTGAATAATAACGTGATATTGTTACGAACGATTGTTGGCAAATAATAATTTCTTGTTGATTCGCAAAAAGTGATAATTCTTAAAGCGATAGATAGATCCATAGATATATTATTCAAATTGGGTTTTTGTTATGTCAAGATAAATTTTTATTCAATTTTTTATGTATGTACTTTTTGGACAATTCTTGATAATAACTTTGTGTATGATTTTGATTATCTATTGAGTTAATATGCAAATCTCTAGCGAATTACAATTCTTCGCAGCAAAATTGCATGTAACTTTAACGTTCTATTGAATCTCCAGCAAATTACAATCCTTCAATGTTCTATTGAATCTACATGCAAATTACAATTCTTCGCGACAAAGTTGCATGTAATTTTAATGATCTATTGAATCTACATGCAAATCTCCAGCAAATTACAATTCTTCGCAGCAAAATCGCATGCAACTTTAACGTTCTATTGAATTTACATGCAAATCTCTGGCGAATTACGATTCTTTGTAACAAAATTGCATGTGACTTCAATGTTCTATTGAATCTACATGCAAATTACAATTCTTCGCAGCAAAATTGCATATGATTTCAATGTTCTATTGAATTTACATGCAAATCTTCTGCGAATTACAATTCTTCGCAGCAAAATTGCATGTAACTTTAATGTTCTATTGAATCTACATGCAAATCCCCAGCAAATTACGATTCTTCGCAGCAAAATTGCGTGTAACTTCAATGATCTATGGAAATATACGTGATTTTGCTGCAAAGGATTGTATTTACCAGAGATTTGCATGTCATATTCAATAAGTCACCAAAATTCGAACGCAATATTGCTACAAGGACCGTATTTGCTAGAGATTTGTACGTCAATGTTCGATAATAAAAAAATGAAAAACTAACAGCAAAAAAACACGCTAATATAGCATAACTATAACAAATGGAACAAGTATTATTCGGAGACGTATTTGCAAATATAGAACCGTATCTTTTTCCAATAGATTTACACAATCTCTTATTATCCTGTAAAAGATACAATAAAATGATATCAATAAATGATATCAAAAAAAATGCAATAATTGGAATAAAGAAATTATTGAGAGAAAATTTAGATGATAATTATGATGAATTTGTAGAAGTAATGCAAAAAACTGGCGCGACTATAGTCGGAAACTTTATTACACAATATTTATGTGGTGACATACTAGATTATGTAAATATTTTGATAAAGAATAACGACAACATGATCGTCGAATTTATGGTAAATAAAAAATATTCGGGAAGGCAAGGTATTGGTACGTTTATTAATAATTGGCGTCAACAAACTCGTATGACTACGATGCAATACTTTATCAAAAACATAGAATTAAATATATGTTCGTTAAGTGAATCTATTAGTAATGAAACATTTGTTCATAATTATATTGGATACGCGGGTAACAAAAACACATATAAATTTGCGACAAACGAGTTACATATAAATAGAATTGAAGAGATTTTTGCTAAAGTCACAACAATATCGACATCTAAACCATTATCTTTGTTATCTCGTAGTTTTGCTGAGTTTCACGAACGAGGATTCCGATTTTATTTTCCAGATAATCCTACAAAATTGATAACTAACGACGAAATATTTCACTCGTATTTTAATATTATGAAAGTTAAGGAAAAGAATTACCGTGAGCAGATTAATGGAAGATTTGTAATTGAAAATAATTCTATTTGCACCATCGATGCCCATTCTAACGTGTTTGATATCATTGATGTATCGTTTTATGAGGAACAGGATGAAACATATACAAGTTTGTACATACAAAAATGTGCATTTCCACAAAAAAAGTGTGTCATACAAACATTGTTTCCAAAAATGAATCATTATCATGGGAGATACGTATCAAACAACATCTTTGATGATGATATCGATAAGGGGGTAATTTTGTTAATAGAGAATGAATAGATATTGACAAATAAAAATTTTAGTTGTAGATGATCAAAAAATTAATAACTATTGAGATCTATTATCGTATGTTTACAAAACTAATTCGACCAATAAGATCAAAAAAGTTATATTTAAATCTTCCAAAAAGTGATACAAGTTTGCGCAAAATCATAACTAAAATAAAAGAGTTTATCAATCCAACTGAATGTAGATTTAGAACTCCGGTAACTAAATTAGAAAAGAATATTGGTATTTGTGCATTGTGCGCTTCTGTGCCGAGTTACTCAGTTTATGAAATTGCGGAACCTATTATTGCCGCGACATTTGTGACGGCAATTTGTGGTAGTGTTTTTATGATAGGATATATTGCTGTCGAGTTGACGACTATTTGATAACCAAAAAAGATTTGTTTATCAAAAAAAATGAAATTGTATCTCTCTGTAACCTATTTCATAATCAAAATATCAACAGAATGGTAGACTTCCTTGCATGCATAGACATAACATCCTTAATATTGCAAAGATCGGCCAACAAAGACATAATATCGTTATCTGAAACTTCGAAAGCGATGGATAAGCTAAAATATATGATTTCTTTTTATGGTCTCGTTCGCGTTGCTAAAATAATAAATCTGAAATATCGTGAAAATTTCAAAAAAGTTTTAATAACAGATGAAACTAAATGGGTACCAAAGCATACCGATATCGTTTTTTTTTCACTCGTTACCGTTCCTAAATCTAACGAAGATTCAAAATTCATTCTTTCGAATGTTACTCATATGGCAATTATGTGCAATGCGATAATACGAACCAGAAAGTCAACGTTCAGTCGCTTGACTCATTTAACGTTTGGCAAATGTTTTAATAAATCTATTGCCGGAATAGCGCTACCATGTTTAACTCATTTGAAATTTAACGACGAATTTAATCAGCCGATACAGAATAGTATTCCTATGACGGTGGTTCATTTAGTGTTTGGTACTAATTTTAATCAATCGATAGACGGTTGCATTCCACCAAATGTCACATTTCTCAAGTTCGGTGATCGTTTTAATTTTCCGATTGATCGCAATATTCCGCCGTCTGTAAATTACTTATTATTTGGGTATGATTTTAATAAATCGATCAAAGATAACATACCAGATGGAGTGAAACAATTGATATTTGGTGATGATTTTAACCAATCAATAGATAAATGCATTCCTGATTCCGTTATTGACCTAAGATTTGGTAGATATTTCAATCAACCGATCAAAGGAAATATTCCTTCATTTGTAACCGTATTGATATTTGGAGATTACTTTAACCAACCTATTGACGGAAGTATCCCAGCAACCGTAACACATTTAGCATTTGGTATACCATCTGATTTATATCATGAAGATCCACAATTACAACCCCCGCTACGAATATCTGTAGCTTCGAGATTTAAGCAAGTGCTCAAAGGTAATATTCCGTCATCCGTAACGAACCTAAAATTTGGGGACCAATTTAATAATTCGATCAAAGGCGTTATACCTAATTCGGTGATCAATCTAACTTTTGGATATTATTTCAATAAATCTATTAGAAAATACATACCACAATCTGTAACTTGTCTAAAACTTGGACATCAATTCAACAAAAATTTTGGGTACGATATTCCGCATTCAGTTAAGACATTGATATTCGGCGCATGTTTTAACCAAGATTTATTTTGTAATATACCAAATGTAACACATTTAACAGTCGGTGAATCATTTAATAAACCATTATCAGGATGTAGAGTATCACATCTAACACTAAATGTTGGTGCTGATTTTATTCCCGCAGATATGTTACCATTATCTGTAAGAGAATTAACATTCGGAAAATATTTTAACCAGTATGTATTTGGCATAATCCCACCGTTTGTTACCCACTTGACATTCGGTGATAACTACAATAAATGCATAAATGGAGCAATTCCGCCATATGTTACCCACTTAACATTTGGTCATTCGTTCAATCAAGAAATCGTTTTTTTAGAATCCATCACTCATTTAACTTTAGGATCCGGTTTTTGTAAGACAAACGAAATACCAAAAACAGTAAAAATGATAAAATATTTGGAATAAAATTTTGTTGATAAGATCATTGATAAGATCATTGTCAATAAAATTGAAAATTTAATTACCACGACCTATCTTACTTTGATACGAGCAAAATGGAGAAATACTTTTTGTCTTTGGATGTTTCTACTTCAATAACTATTTTTTTGCAAAACAAAGAAATAATTGCGTTGACAGCTACATGTACTAAAATTAATCAATTGAAATATAAGATAATACGTCATGGAGGTATTGATTTGTCGAAGGTTGGAAGATTATCGCGTACAGAAAATGGATTAAGATATGGATGTCGTTCTGATGCCGAATATCGGTTGATAGAATCTTTTGGAGTTACTCATCTATCATACAATTATGGTTTTAACGAACGAATAACACAAATCATTCCTTCAACTATAACACATGTGACCTTCAATGACCATTTTAATCAATCAATTGTAAGAATCATACCATCTTCCGTGATTCATTTAGAGTTTGGACATTTGTTTAACCAGCCTATTAAAAATAGTATTCCTAATGGAATAACACATTTAAGATTCGGAGATTGGTTTGATCAATCAATTAAAAAAAACATACCTAAAAGCGTAACTCATTTAAAATTTGGAAGGTATTTTGATCAACCGATACAAAATCACATTCCTTCCGTGACACATTTAACGGTTGGTACACGATTTAATCAGTCGATAAGATATTGTCCAGTAACACATCTTTCGATCATCTTAAACGTCGAACATATAACTTCTTATGATTTATCATCCCCATTGGCATTTAAAAAACGCGCGAGCAAATTTTATGGATCGTTAAAGTATTGTAAAACTATAAAACACGTTACATTGGATGTAGAATATTGTGGTGAAGATTATGATAAGGTGATGAAAATTATCAAATTATTCATTGGTCACATTAAAAATAATCTTATACCTTCAATTTCAAAATTGACATTTGAAAGAAACATATCGATGCCATTAGGAAGTAGGGGCAGCTTGTATGATGAGGAATTTGACCAAGCCTTAGAAAATATACCAAGTTATGTTGAAGAGATCGTATTATCAAGCGGTTTTTTTCGCGCACGTGGAAGTTCAAAAGAACGTATTACATATTTACGGTGATATATTGATCAAAATAAAATTGATTTATAAATCGCTACATTAGTTTATATTATAAATCATGACTAGAATGTTAAAATTGAAGAAAAGACTGTTAGTTTCTCTATGTGACTTTTTGAGTGACAAAGAAAAGATGACTATTTTGGCATCCAACTGGCAGATGTTCACAGAATCGCCAGACATATTATTTACACAGCCAACTAATATTTCTGAAATGTTACATCTGCCAATTGCATTCTATAATAATTTTACAAACGTAATAATAAACGTAGACATATCAATATTTCCACAAAATTCTACACATATAACATGTAGATATATATTTGCTCATGCGATTCGTTATACGTATAATGTAAAATTTATCGATCACGATAATGATAATAACGAAAAAATAGTCATAAATTTTATAGAACCAGTTAGGAAAACAAAATTTGATCAACTAAATGTGACTCGATATGTGACTTATTGTGGTAAGATAGATAGATTTGATCATTTAAACCCAGGGATATCGTTGCATACAATTGCAGAATTCTACGTTGCACATGACGATTTAGATAGATTTCGAAAGATTCCAAGAAATGACGTAGGCATATATAATCATAAATATTTAGTTTATGCACAACTAATGCGGCCGGTACCACTAAAGATATTTTCATTTATTTTGAACGACAAGAGAACTAAAGCATATAGCGCGCAGTTTATAGAATATTTGATGTGCATGATAGAACTAGGGATGCCATTTGAGATACGGCAAATGATTATAAAGATTCATGCAGAAATGTTTTGGGATAGAATTTATGACAAGATTGTTGATGAATAAAAAATTTAGTCATCAACAAAAAAAATTGAAAAAAATACGGCTAGGAAGGTCATTATATAATATATATCATCAAAAATGTTAGTATTGCTAGTATTGCTAATTGCTGTTCAATCTGCACCTTGTGGTGTCGAAAGAACCAAAGAAGTAGGATTTTTGGGGATTACCTTTTGTTCATCGGTAACAAATAAAGCTGACTGTCTTTTAACAAATTTTCTTGATTGGAATAACGGCAACGTCTTTCCATGTAATTGGGTTTCCGGTGCATGCACAACTGGAAGCACAACTTGTAAACCATCCTGTTTCATGAATGGTCGAACGAGTGGCTCTGCATGTACAAATCCAAGTGATCCATCTAGTTGTTACAGTAATAAATATACTGGAGGTTTTGGTAATTCACAAATGTGTTATTTTAAGCAAGATTTAACGTGTGGTAGTCAAGCCTGCGATTTTTCTTGCCCCGGATATAATACATTGTTTAACAGTTGCGGCTTAGTAACTTCACAATATGCATGTGAAAGATATACGCTTCACGGTAATTTGAATGGAGATGTACGTTGTGCGTGGGATATCGGAACGTCAACGTGTGTTGCTGGCAATGTATGTATCAAAATTTGTAACGGTATCTATCCAACTACTTCATGCACTAGTCTTTACAATGTCCCTTGTGGATCGTATTTTCAAACAGTCGGAACTTTGAAATATGATTGCACAGCGAATGTTACGCTTAATGGATATTGTACTACAGCAACTAGCAATCAATGCTACTATCCCGGTCATCCAACCTGTTCAGGTACATATACAGGAAATGGAGCAGTATGCAGCAGTTTTACTACTGAATCGACGTGTAATTCGAAATATATGTGGGATCTTGTTGTATCTGGTGGAACTTATCGAAAATGTAAATATTTCGATAATAGTGCCGGAACTGGTACCCCTGGATGTATGCCCGATAGACCTTGTGCACCTTAAAAATGTTTTATCATAATAATATTTATTATGATAAAAAATTGATATAAACAGTCTCATTAATGATCATCTTAACTAGAAATAAATATTATGAATCTACCGAATGAAATCGTTTATCGATGGATCAACAAAAATAATTCAGTCGTTTGCAAACTATGGTATAATATTTGGTGCACCAAACCAATGGCTGTAAAATTATGGCACGGACAATATCATCATGCTAAACCGGCAACACTGGATACGCTTTCTAAGTTTAAAAATCTGATAGAACTTGATTTAGGTATATCATCAAACATTACAATAGGATCGCTTACGACGTTACGGACATTAATTTTAGGCATGAATAAGTACGTTACAGATAAAATGGTACGTAAATTGACAAATTTATCATCATTATCATTGCAACAAAATACTAAAATAAATGGCACATCGTTAAAATATTTGTCAAATATTACAGAGTTAGATTTAAAACGTAATAATATTATCACAGACGATTCACTAAAATATTTGAAGAATATCACAAAATTAGATATAAGTTACAGTCGTCTCATCAACGGTGATTCGTTTAAACATCTTACAAAAATAAATTATTTGAAACTTGCGTTCAATAAACAAATATTGGACTGTTCTATCAAATATCTAACAAATGTGACACATTTATATGTTTCTAATTGTAAATCCATAACAGATCAATCAATTAAATATCTAACAAACATTGTTGAGTTAAGCATTAATGAGTCACGTTACATAACATACGAGTCATTAAAATATTTAATAAACTTAACGAGCATATATTTACGTGCCAGCAAAATTAATAATAGTGATATTGCCAAAATGACAAAATTAAAATCATTGACAGTGTTCGGCGGATCGTTTGTTACAGGAGCAACAATAAGACAACTAAAAAATTTAGAAACTTTACTTTTGTGCGATTCTGAAGTGACAAACGAGGATATATGCGAACTTACAAATTTGAAAGATCTATGTTTGGAAGATTGTTATCATGCAAGCGAAGACATTATTAGAGAAAAGCTTTCAAAACTAGAAAAAATTGATATATTTTGAGGAAATTTGATAATTAAAAAATTTAGTTATCAAAATTGATTAAATGATATGTTTAACACAATCTAAAATAGCTGGATTATTTTGATTTGCAAGCGCATTTCGACTATATTCTCCAAATTCACAACCATTATCTATCGCAAATTTTAACATCTCGATATAACCTTGTTTGATAGCATAACAGCAAACTAGTTCGCTCCAAGGACAAATTTCGGTCTCTTCTGATTTTATTTTATATTTATTTCTGTCAAACCCTCGTAACCATTTCAACACATCCAAATGACAATTTTCAGCAGCGTTAATGCAAGCTCGTATATCCCATTCACATCCTTGCGATTTACACCATATGATAATATGAAGATGTCCGGATCGTGCTGCGTTGTCAATTACACCGCTATGTAATTTGCTGCCATATGCGCAAAGAGTTTGCAGAAGATCTAATTCACCCAGATACGCAGCTGCCGCACAATATCCATCAGCAGAACATCCCCATTCTAACAACAATTTTAAGATGAAGCAAGACCAACTTTTTATATATTTTGTTGTCGAAAAAGTACCATGTATCACATATTCATTCATCGGACATCCCAAATTCCGCAAGAATATGATCATCTGGATATTCCTTCCCAAGGCTGCTGCATAAAATACTTTTTCATTGAGGATTAGTAAATTATGACGATAAAGAAATTGTAAGCATTCCATGTTTCCTCCACGTGCGACATTCAACGATATGTGTGATTTGGATAGAAAATGATTATTTTCGTAAAGCCATTCCAATATATGTAAATGTTTTATGAATGCGGCATCCGAAAACGTCCCTTCATTTTTTTCGTAAATAAATTTTACAAGATCAAGATTACCAGAGCATATGGCTTCATCAATGATGCCACACACGCGCATGTTATCAGGATATACTGAATAAATATATTTGACAATATCAAAGTGACCATTGCGTATAGCGAGGCATGGATCAACATGCATTCGCATATGAACAACAAGAAATTGCAAAATATCCATACGTGCATAACCAGCTGCATAATAAGTAGCTTTGTTCGATATAGGAAAATTATGTTTGACTAACCACAACAACGCATCGAACTGTCCTGCTTTGATGGCAGAAACGGTGACTGAAAAATAGTATCCACAATAGTTTTGAAACATCCATTCCAAAATTTTAATATTTCCTGTCATTGCTGCGCCGATCATTACACATTCGGTGTTGCTGTTGGTATTGAAACCGGTGGGATTTATTCGCAATAGTTTTTGAATTATTGTAAAATTATCTTGCTTGGCAAGGTATTTATAAATCCTTGGAAATTGGTACAGACTTTTGTTTTCCATTATGATATATTTATCTGGGACATCGTATCCATCATATAATAATTCAAGTGTAAACTTATAAAGCGGATAAAAAAATAAATCACCCATACCATTATGAAAAAAGTTTGCATCGTTCATCATTTTTTGAAAATCAATTTCTACTTGAGGCATGTGAATAGATAATTTGTTTGCGAGTTTGTTGATGCGAACAAACGATCGCTTGTCAGATATTGGAAGAAGATGAAAGATGAGATATTGTATGTCTGTGTTCAACATGATAATGACATCTTTTGTGATCATATCACTATGGCGTTTGAATATTCAATTATTTTTTCATGTCAGTTATATTGAATAATCAAATATTTGATATTCAAAATTGGACAATCTCGCCGGTAATATTGAATGATCAAATATTAGCCCGTTCAAATCTCCAGGCAATATTTTCTCTTGCCAGCGACATTGAATGATCAAATATCAGGACATTCAATCATCTCTCTTACCAGCAACATTAAATAATAAAATATCGGCACATTCAAATCTCCAGGTAATTCTTTCTCTTGCCGGTAACATTGAACGATCAAATATTAGCGCGCTCAAATCCCCAGGCAATGCTTTCTCTTGCCAGCAACGTTGAATCACCAAAAAATTGAAACAATAACTGTCATATCAAATATCCTGACTCAAATTAATCAAATGACAACCATAATAAATATATCTGGAAAAATATTCAAAGTATCAACAGAAATCATACGTCGTTCGCAATTATTCGACACAATGATGACAGATTGTAACATTGAAGGAGAAATAATTATCGATCGCTCAGTAAAATTATTTAAGCATATGTACGCTTTTTTATTAGATCCAAATTATCCCTATCCCAAAAAATATTATTCTGAACTCGATTATTATTTAGTATCATACGATAAAGAATCTTTGTATGATCCAAATGCAAAAATATTGGAAGATTTAAAAATAATTAAGGCTGATATCAAACAAATCAATAGAAATATTATGACAGTGGAAGAAGGTATCAAAAACATGAGAAGAAATTTTGTGACAATAGAAGAAAATATTGAAGCAATAAAAGATGAAGTTGAACTAAGTGATCGAATATGTAAAGAATACTATTGCGAATCCAAATGTATACGAGGTAAATCAACATGTAGAGTTCATACTTTTTAACACCAGTCAAAAAATACTATCCAATAAAATTGGTAACCAAAACATTTAGTCGCAAATAATAGCAAAAAAACATCTGATACATATATATCATGTTGCCGATATATGAAGACGTAATTTTGAAAATCACAGAACAGATGACCGATAAGGACAAAATCAGATTCACTGCTACGTCAAAAACGATGGACAAGTTAAAGTACAAGTTGATATATACAGAACTGGTTCATATCCGGAAGATAGAACATTTGCCATATCTTCATAATTTTGAACATATTCAAATATTATTGGGATATATTGGATGGCCAAATAATAAAAATGTGCGGATGGAATCTATCGGCCTCAAAATCTTAAAACATACAAAATATGTGCATTATATATTGCATCCTGGCGCAGAAGAACAATTTTTTGATAGATTTAGCGGCAAAAAAAATCCATATGCGAATATGATAACACATCTAACTTTTCAAGATACATTCGATTCACCTATTCAAATAACTATCCCTTCATCTGTGATTCATTTAAAATTTGGTGCTAGTTTCAATAAGTCAATCATAGGACTCTTGCCATCATCAATAACGCACCTCACATTTGGCTTTCGTTTTAATCAACCAATCAATAATCATGTAGTATTCTACGATCATAATGATAAACCTGTAAGTCGATCGACGATAGATGCCAATACTCATTTACCGCTGGATAATTATTTAAGAAAGGTAACCCATAATAGCATCCCATCATCTGTCACTCACTTAACATTTGGTTATTATTTTAATCAATCGATCCAAAATAATATTCCGCCATCTGTTATTCACTTGACATTCGGTGATTGTTTTAACCAATCGATCCAAAATAATATTCCGCCATCTGTTACTCATTTGACATTTGGTGATTGTTTCGATCAACCGATCCAAAATAATATTCCGTCATCTGTCGCTCACTTAACATTTGGCGAAAAATTCAATCAGTCAATTCAAAATAATATTCCCCCATCTGTAACGCAATTAACATTTGGAGATTATTTTGACATGCCTATTAAAAACAATCTCCCACCGTATCTTACCCATTTGGCTTTTGGCAGATATTTTGATAAATCAATCAAAGATAGCATACCAAAATCTGTAACCCATTTAACGTTCGGTCATAATTTCAATGAATCTATCAAAAATAATATCCCCGCATCGGTAATATATTTGGAATTCGGAGATTTATTTGATAGATTGATAAAAGGTAATATTCCAAAACATGTGACGCATTTAATATTTGGAAGAAATTTTAACAAATCGATCAAGAATGCTTTGCCACCAACGATTACACATCTAATATTTGGTGACATGTTCGATAAGCCAATTGCAAGTAACATACCACAATCAGTCACGCATTTAACATTCGGCGATATGTTCAATCGTTCAATCAAAAATGCTATCCCAGTAGGAGTAACACATTTGACATTTGGTAGAAATTTTAACAAACCGATCAAGAATTTTCTGCCATCAACAATTACGCATTTAGTATTCGGAGACATGTTTGATCAAAAAATTAAAGATTATATTCCCATGACAGTAACACATTTGACATTTGGATTTAACTTTCAACAATCGATAAATAAAATTCCAGCATCCATTGAACAAATAAATTTAAGCAAAAATTATAGCCACAAGATTATACGTCGTGTTTTGAAGAATGTGAAATGGGATAATTATTGACATTTTCATAAGTAACGAGAAAAATATTTGATAAATAAACATCTTTAGTTGTCAAATAATTCATTTTGGTATCTCTTCAAATTTAGAAGCTCCTGGATCAAAAAACTTTCACAACCTGGCATATTCCTTGATGATTTTTGCAATCTCTAAAACTAAATAAGATAGCGATCGCACATTTTTTGTATAAAATTGATTATTGAAACGTCAATGAATTATACATTGATGAGGAACAAAAAAATGCTAGCCTTTTGCGATGATATCATACTAAAAATAGGAGAGGACTTGTCGGATAAAGGAAAAATATTACTCTCGGCAACTTGTAGTTCATTGAATAGATTAAAATTTAAATTCATATACCACGATGAAATAAATATTTACGAAATCGAAAATCTACCATATTTCGATAATTTTAAATTTGTAAGAACATCGTGGAACCCTGTCAAATATCCAAAAAATGTTACCCATTTATCATATGGCTTTCAATTTAACGAAAAAATTAAAAGTAGATTACCTTCAACGATAACACATTTAATGTTTGGCACCTGGTTTGACTGTTCACTACAAGGAATAATTCCTAATTCTGTAACACACTTAAAATTTGGATATAGTTTTGACCGACCGATTGACAATTGTATCCCTGGTTATGTGACTCATTTAACATTTGGCGATAATTTTAATCGATCAATAAGAGGAAATATTCCGAAATCTGTGACCCATTTGGTGTTCGGCATTTTTTTCAATCAATCAGTAGAAGATAGTATTCCGAATTCAGTGACACATTTAATATTTGGAATGTATTTTAATAAATCAATTAACAATTGCATTCCTGATTCTGTGACCCATTTAACGTTTGGCGATAATTTTAATCAACCAATAGGAGGACATATTCCTGATTCTGTGATTCATTTAACATTCGGCAAATATTTTAATCAACCGATAGAAAATGCCATTCCAAAATCGGTAACACAATTATTTTTTGGCAATAAATTTAATCAATCTATATGCGATAATATACCTTCATCTGTAAATTACTTAAAATTTGGTCATTGTTTCCAACATTCTGCAAAAAAGACCCCCTCATCGGTAAGTTCGTTGATAATGAGTAGTTCATATCAAAAACATCTGCGTAAAAGTATTCCGTCAACGATAGAACGCGTTGAATTTTGGATTTTATAAAAAATTGAATAAAAAAGTATTAAAACTGTCATAACATAACAGTTTTAATACCATAATGGACCAACCAATCATTGGATTTGCACAATCTTACACGGACATCAAAATACTATTCGATTCAACCAACAAATATTTAAACACCGAAATATATGTTTGCGGATGGATCAAAAGATTTAGAACTACTGGAAAAAAATCACTCGCATTTGTTCACCTGTCGGACGGTTCTTGTCTCGATCATTTGCAAATTGTTTTTGATCCAAAGAATTTGACAGATGATTCAATCATTTCGAGGGGAGTTGTTGGTATGTCAATAAAAGTTAAAGGAAAATTTGTAGAAAGTTTAGGCAAAAAACAATCATTCGAAGTGTTAGCATCAGAATATATTATCCTTGGCGATATTATCGAACCAGAAACATATCCCTTAGCAGGATATTCAACGACACTCGCAGGATTCCGATCTTTGCCTCATTTACGCACCAAAGATGACACATTCAGTTCAATAGCCAGGATCAAATCCAAGTTAAGATCTTCTTCAACTGAATTTTTTGATTCTCTTGGATTTGTTGAAGTACAAATTCCTTTGATCACTGACAACGAATGCGAATCTGGTGCACATCCTTTTACTGTTACAACTATTTTGGATGGTTTAACGGAAGATGGCAAAGTAGTCGCAACAAAAGATTTCGATCACGATTTTTTTAGGAAAAGAACATACTTGACAGTTAGCGGGCAATTGCATCTAGAAGGTTTGATGGGAGGCTTATCTAAAGTATGGACTATGACCACAGCATTTCGAGCAGAACCATCATTTGGACCGTTACACGTGGCTGAATTTTGGATGTTAGAACTAGAATTTGCATTTTCAACTTTAGAAGATAATATAAAAGTCAATGAATCATACATCAAATTTTGTATCACAAAAATCTTACAAACATGTCCAAAAGAGTTAGAATTTTTGCAATCAAAATATAATTCAAAACTTATTTCAATGTTGCAGAAATACGCGACAGTCCCTTTTATTATTTCATCGCATGCTGAATGTGTAAAATTAATGTTAGATGATGTTGCAAATCAAAAAGTAAAATTTGAAGTTATGCCACGATATGACGATGATTTGACAAAAGAGCACGAAATGTATATCACTGAAAAGTTATTTGATTCTAGTCCGGTGTTTGTTAGGTATTATCCTGCCAAAATTAAAAGTTTTTATATGCCAAAGATAGATCCAGGAAGTGATATAGAACATGTTGATTGTTTTGATTTATTGTTTCCGAAATTCGGTGAAATCGTTGGTGGATCACAGAGAGAACATAATTATGCAAAATTATTGGCTAGGATGGACGAATCAGGAGTTAAGAAAGAGACAATGAAATTTTATATCGATATGCGCAAGTATGGTTCTGTGCCACATGGTGGTAGCGGAATTGGTATCGATCGATTATTGATGATTATCACTGGGATGGATAACATTAGAGATATGATTCCTTATCCTCGATCATATCAAACATCTTTGTTTTGATAATTAAATTTTTTAATTATCAAATAATGTTATACAACTCATGCCAGCGACATTGGACATTCAAATCTCTAAACGATACAATTCTTGCCAGCAAAATTGGATAGATAAATATTCGAACATTCAAATCTCTGGGCGATACAAATCTTGTCAGTAACATTGAATAATCAAATATTGAAGCGTTCAAATTCCTTGGCAATTCTCTCGTCAGCAACATTGGATGATCAAATATTTGCGCATTCAAATCTCATGGCAAATCTCTCGCCAGCAACATTGAATGACCAAATATTTGCGCGTTCCAATCTCTTGGCAAATCTCTCGCCAGCAACATTGAATGACCAAATATTTGCGCGTTCCAATCTCTTGGCAATTCTCTCGCCAGTAACATTGAATGATCAAATATTTGCGCATTCAAATCTCACGGCATTTCTTCTTGCCAGCAACATTGAATAATCAAATATTGACGCCTTCAAATCTCCTGGCAATCATCTTGCCAGTAACATTGAATGATCAAATATTTGCACATTCAAATCAAGGCAATCATCTTGCCAGTAACATTAAATGATCAAATATTTGCGCACTCAAATCTCTCCGCAATCATCTTGCCCGTAACATTGAATGAACAAATATTCGAACATTCAAATCTCTTGGCGATCATCTTGTCTGTGACATCGAATGACCAAATTTTATGGCAACGAAAATTGATAAGTTAAGAATTAATTTATCAATTGATGTTAACATCGCAAATGTATGAGATCTTTATGGTAACTACATTCTTTCATTTTTGAAACGTATGATTTATTGATACCTGTTAATGTACATGCTAACAAATACCACCAACAATTGCACCCATTACCTAGCGGCAACATTTCCATTTGTCCATCAGCATCAAAATAAAACAATTTTTGTCCATTACCGGCATCTTTATCATCATATGGTATTCTATTAACGTTCGAATTTCCAATAATAAAATGATAAGGCGATTTGGGGATATTGTGGATCTTATTGACGATGTATCCTATGCATTCCCATTGAATTATTTTAATACATGTCGAAGTATCCAAGTGTATCAAATTGCGCGCCAATAACAATTCTTTAACGGGTTCTATTTCCTCAACTGTCGCACAATAGACATCGGATGGCCATCTTTGATTAACAATTTTAATTTTGTGAGTTAATATATTTTGTTTCACCATCCATGTCATAATATATTTTGATCTTTGGTTCATAGCAATTTGAAACATTGATTCACCAATAACATGTCCACAATCTATCAATATTTGAAAAACATGTTTCTTATCGTGGACGACAGCATAATTACGAATTAGGTCAACCGGTGGATTTGGGTATTCTAATAAAATCCATTTGATCACATCTGTAGCATCATTTTCAATAGCAATTTTGTAATGTTTATTTTGTAACATATGTCCCTCATCGATTATCCATCTTAAAATATGAACTTGATTGAAAAATATGACATCACATAATAAAGATTTAAATTTGATCAAACAGGTTTCCGCACTCCATTTTAATATGTGTAGATGTCCACATTTGACAGCCAGTTGCTGATTGATAGGTATAGGATTTCGCCTGTGACACCATTGTAATATATTTAAATGTCCTTTTTCAGTGCTATTGTCGACAACGTTTCTATAGCAGGTGATTCCATCATGTTCATCTAAATAAATAAGAACGTCGAGTTGATTATTAGCAGCAGCCAAATTTTCTATCTGGCGTCGAATATCCCATTCGAATGGCAACAATGTTTTACAAAAATGCAAAATATCAACATAACCAGATCTGGCAGCAAATGTAGGAGTGTCGTGTTTTACTTTACATCCATATACGATTGCTTTTTTTAACAATGATAATCGTCCAAGATAGGCTAAAACAGAACATATCACTTTATTTTTTTTAACATAATGGGACATCGGAATATTAAAACCATCCAATCCTAATTCGATAGTAAATTTTTCCATGCAATAATGTTGCACAAATCCACCAAACATTATTGGATTTTTATCATATATTTTTTTATTGATATATTTTTTACCTAGTTTATAAAACTTAGAATTGGTTCGATATAATATCCGAATGCTGGACACGTTGGCGTAATCACAAATTAGATAAAATAAGTCGGCCGGAAGTTCCATGGGATTATTATTAGATTTAACAATAAGACGACATAACGATATATTTTTCATTTTTTTAATATTGGATAAAAATTGATTAAAAAATACCAGCAATTCAATATATCGAAGAACGTTCAAAAATGTTATCGTTGCAAATCGATCTGGTTTTAGAAATAAGTAAATTCGTATCAGATCACGGAAAAATTTGTCTATCTATGGTTTCTAAACAAATGGATAATTTAAAATACAAAATGGTTTATTCTGAAAAAATAAATATAGAAAAGATAGATATGCTACCATATTTTGATAATTTCGAGAACGTAGAAATGATAGATAAGGCCACTAAATGTCCCAAACATGCAAAATTTGTGCATCTTCGTATACATGGGACAGATATTCCAAATTTTGTTACTCATTTGTCATTTAGTCCTTATTTTAATAAATCAATTAAGGGGGGCATTCCATTATCAGTTACTCACATAACGTTTGGTCAAAATTTTAATACATCGATTGAAGACAGCATATCTTCATCGGTTACACGTATAACTTTTCAAGGATTAACATTTATTGTATGTGTTATGTTCGCATCATTTATTCTTTACCAATGTTATGAATGGGTTCAAACAATCAAGAAAGAAAAGAATAATACTTTAACAGAGTAATTTGATAACTAAATATTTTAATTATCAAATAATTAATGTTTACACGGTTTATTCGGAAAGCATCCAGCGCCCGATGTCCAACCACATTGTCTATAAGTACCACCAATACCACCATCTAAAATATAACGCGCATTGCAAGTACTTTTGGTAATAAAAGAAGAACATGATGTTGCAATTGTTCCACCGCAATTTCCAGCGCCCGGAAAGTAACATTTACCATTCGAATACGTACTAGAGCAAGAACCAAATCCATATTGGCAGTCATATTTTAAATTTCCAGCATGCAATTCATAATACTGTTCGCAATCACCAACAGGAGAAACAGTAGTACAATCAGACGTGCTATAAACACCATCGCAAATTTTAATACATTCCTCCTTCATTACGCAGCCAAATCCATCCCAAGCACAATTGTTGTCACCTGTTGCACTATGTATTTGAGATACTTTACATTGGGCTTGTGTTAATCCTGAACAAGATGATACGGTGACATAACCAGTGCAAGAAAAATCACACGGGATTGAAGTGCAAATAGCAAGATAATTCATGTAACAAATTTGACTGTTACCGTAACCACCTATGAATTCGGAATTACACGTAGAATAAGAGCATGATGGTGAGACAGGGTGGCGATCGCCGAGGAAACATGATGGTTTACATGCGGTTGTATCTTGAGAACAAGTACCTGCACTAAATAGACATTTGTAACTTTGACCTGTTGTAATATCAAGTGCAACTGAGGAAAGGCAATCGGATTCTACGATTTTACTCGAACAAGATGATCCTGGCGCATAAATAATTGTAGTTCTATCGAATCCACATGCGGTTTGTGATTGAATAGCGATAAATAGTAAGGATAGCAGAAACAATAACATTAATATTTTAATGTTATTATTATTTCTTTAAATGAATTGTTCGTCAATGATAAATATTTTTTGGCATGTATGGTACTCATAGCTGTCCCATTTTTTCATGGGATTATAATTTCTATTGGGTAAATCATTAAACGCTATATGATTCTTTTCGACATATCTAGGATCTTGAAAAGATGAAGTCACATTCGCGTGCAAATGATAAATTTTTGGATAGATACTATGAAATAAACATTTTGAATCACATCGATAAGCAGGTATTTTATCGAGTGTCAAATTATTATCTTGTATTTTGAATACCATATCTTTGCGCGAAATACTTCCCGGTTTTCTCATAAAGTAGATCCCATTCTCCATACACGCAAAATTATTCGTAGTGATCGATTTATATTTATCATCAGTAGGTATTATTTTAATAGTTTCGATACCCACGTGATCAAATACATTAATATCGTTTATCTTGTTAACTTTTTTTTGCGAATAAAATTCAAACCCTCGTTTGCTATATTTTAAATAACGTTGAACGTTTTTATCAATATCATAAGTTTTATTGAAATTAGTATTTTTAGTGAATATATCATTCAAACAATAAATTGTAACATTGTTATAATCATATATGTTTTTGCACACGTCAAAATCGTAAGAATCCATAATAAATGAAGTTAAATTTTTTTCAGTTGTCCCAATAATTTGTATTTTTTTGGTATTAATAGTATAATCTACGATGTTCACCAAATCAGGTGAGCAATAACCATGCACGTCTAATTGCCATGCGCTATAGTTTTTTCTTTTCATAAAGCCAAATATATCTTCTTTTATCGAACATGGCTCTTCATAATTATCAATAATTTTAATCAGTTCATCACTAACAAACCTTGTGTCAAATTTGAGATGATTTGGCATATTATTAAATATGTTTGGATACGTATTTGATTCAAATAATAGTGCGTCAACATATACGTCAACGTCACTATTGTCCCACTTTTCGCCTAATATACACTGAAGAACAAACGAACCAGAAATTATCCCGTTTGAATTTTTGAGCGCGCTCTTGAATCCATCCAAATCGCGGCCAAATATTCTGTATAATCTCCTGTTCATTTCGCGAATGGTACTTTTTTTGATGTGTGACATCTTAATTTTTTTCTGATATTTTCGACACGTTTGCACTAAATTATACAAATCTATCGGTACCAAAAAAGGGATAATTATATGATCAAACACATCTCCGAATAATATGACCTCCATTGTTGTGATGAATTTACTCTAGATTAATTGCGAAGGTATTAAAAAATCATTTTTTTGGAACAACATAATTATTAGATAATGATTATGTTATTTTAGCATTCGATATATGTCCCTAACCATATCCTCTTCTTCTTGATATTTTGAATATTTATTACCAAAACATTGCTGAATCGACATAAATGTTTTGGAAACATCACCATAATTATTCGATACTACAAATTGATTCATTTTTGTAAAAAAGATGCGCACGGATTCATCGTTTGGATTCTTTTCACTGATTGCAAAAAGAAATGGATCAGTGAACGTTTTATTGAAACTATTATTTTGGAACTTTGTCCAAACAATTTTAAACTTATCTTCGCATGGATATTTTTGTTCGAACCTTTTTATTATTGCATTGAAGCGAGAATTATTGACGAGACCACATATGATAGAAAATGCCATTACTAAATGGAATACTTCTAATTTTTGCAATCGGGCTGCAATATCGTCTCCAATTTGTTCGATTTTATTTTTTTGAACGTCGGCGATGATGGCATCTAATTGTGCAGGATCCATTTTGATGATTTAGTATTATAACTATGTGTCTATCGATATTTATTTCATTTTTTTTGTTCGTTGTTCAAAGCGAGAGTATTTCATATAACTTTCGGTGTCAACGTTAGGTATTCTAAAGACGATCAATGAGGAATGTGCAAAAATGAATCTGTGAACAAAAAGAAAAAACAAGATAAGTGTTTAAATTAAACAATTATTTTGTCATTGGAAAAACTAAGTCTTGGGAATATACTCCCGTCATCGATCTCTTCTTGTTAATGAGAATTTTTTCATTAAAATCATATTTACATTACGTATCTTTTTTGACGGCTAGTTTCTTATCAGTAATAATTTGGTTATCATAATCATATTGATAATATGTAACTTTTTTAATAAGTCGCTTATCATCGGTAACAATTTGATCGTTAGGATCATATTGATAACGTATGACTCTCTTGACAGGTTGTTTCTTGGTAGAAATTATTTCTTCTTCCGAATCACTATCTTGAAAATGTATGATTTTCTTTCTAGATACTTGTTTAATAGGTGTCGTTTCTTCGTCGGAAACATTATCTTGAGGGCGCTTGAGTTTCTTTTTGGGACGTTTGTGAATAATGTCTGAGATAGGTTGATTTACAGCATCGACTGTGCTAGTTTTGTAGTCATCTATGACACCTTTCTTTTTAGCAAGAGCCATTTCAGTTCTAAAATCTTTGCTTTTATACGCGTGACACGAATGGCACAACGCTTGCAAATTTGATACATCATTTTCGGGCATCAAACTGAATTCAATGACATGATCGAATTCACAACCTGCCGCAGTAAAAACCCCTTTCGATTAGTTTCCCATAACACACACGAAAAATCTTCAAGTCTATATAAACACGTGCCCGGTTCATTTGCGCATCTGTAATTTTGCCGTTCTAAAATAATTTTTTTGTGTTTGTCTGAAACATATCTTGATACGTTTTTCTTTTTATCATGCGCGGACTGTTGTTCCGGAACGAAATGATTTTTTTTAAACTTAACCGGATTATTGTCAGCATGTAGATGATATCTGTTATGATGTATTTTTAACTTTTCGGGTGAGGATAATATTTTGTTACAATATCCACATTTGCATCCTTCCAATTCTTCAGATGGTGCGTCACGCGGGTAACATTTTTTTGATGCGTTTTGATGTTGTGTCAATCCTGATTTCTTATAGAATTGTTTTTTACATGTACCGCAAATGTGTATTACCATTATGTTAGTCACATAATCAACTTATCTTTAGATCGCGAAAGAAACAGATAAAACTATACGTCGAAATAGAGATCTGACAAATCAATCACTGAAAACGTGTACAGTAAATGGTTCGAACTAAAATATTGTCATGCAGATAGACCTTGTTGGCATAGTATTCGTCATGATACGAATAATCCTGAACGTATTTGGTCATATAGTGTCAGATGGGTATCATCAACGTTTAAATCACTTTACGACTTCGTAATAAGGACACAGAAGTTAGAGTTCAAAACATATATCGAACAAAGATCTAACGAAATAAATCCAATACCCATTAAAAAATTAAAGATACTACTGCGCTGCTCGATAACATACACGGAAAAACAAATTATGACCCCTTTCGGAAATTTTTAGTCCAAAACCAAAAATAACATCACCAACATATTTAGCGACCTAATATGATCATATCACTTGCGTTTTTACAGAATCAGAGAGCCAGAAATTAATAGAAGATGATTGTTCTTCGGAATTTGTTATGCCTGTCAAAAGATTTCCGACGCAAAATCTCAACAGAGTGAGAACGAAAATCAGATAATATTGTATGTAACTTTCAATCTCCTATTGAAAGATCTGTGTACGTCTCTAGCCAATCATAAATCTTGGCAGTAACATCGCGCATACTTTCAACGATCTATTGAATTGCTACACAAATCTTAGCGGTAATGTTGCGCGTACTTTCGATAGATCACTGAATTATCATGCAAATCTCTAGCCAATTACAAATCTTGGCAGTAACATTACATGTACTTTCAATAATCCATTGAATTATCGCGCAAATCTCCAGCCAATTACAAATCTTGGCAGTAACATTACATGTACTTTCGGTGATCTGTTGAATTATCATGCAAAATCTCCAGCCAACTACAAATCTTGGCAGCAACATTGCATACAACTTTGGATGTTCTATTGAAAGATACATGCAAATCTCCAGCCAATTATCATTTTTGGCAGCAACTTTCAAAGTTTCATTGAATGATACATGCAAATCTCTAGCCAATTATCATTTTTGGCAGTAACATTGCATGCAACTTTCGATGTTCTATTGAATGACATGCGCAAGTCTCCAGCCAATTATTATTCTTTGCAGCAACATTGCATATGACTTTCAAAGTTCTATTGAATGATGCGCTCAAAATCTGGTAGCAACATTACCCACAAAGTTCTATCGAACGCCACCTGTAAATCTCCAGCCAATGATAATCATTGACCGCAAATTTACCCAACACACTCTAATAACCAAAAATATTTACTTATTAGAGAGACCACGATCACAAACTCTAAGAACTTCTTCTTCAGGCATATAAGTTCCAAACAACCGATCAAATACTGTCGTAATTTCACAAAAATTATATTTCAACTTTTGATGATGTGCCCAATGTTCTGCTGCACTAATAAAACCAGGTATTTTAGGAGTTTTGTACCCACCATGATTGATTTGTATCTGAACTGTCAAAATTAAATAAGCGACAAGTACAACTGGCGTCATTTGTAAAAAAGCAAATGGAGAAAGATAGGCGAGCATTGAAAGGCCCCAATCAATAGTGCCATTAAATGTACTATCGCGAAAAGAACTAGGATTTTTAATAAGATGATGATGATAATGAAGATATCTAAATAATTTTCCTTGATGCGATGCGTAGTGATAAACAAAGTTAAAAAAATCAATAATCAATGGTGCGAGTACGATGCGAAAGATATCTAAATATGAGAGAGTCCACGATATTTCGACGTTGCTTACAACAAACCAAGTTGTAAGCAACGTGATGAAATAATTGATTATGATGAGAGAATTAGATGAAGTTGGTTGTGGTGGAATATTATAGTTCAATTTTTCGAAACGGGATCGATCTAAACAATATTGAATTGATATCGGAAAAATCATACTAAAAATAGTAAGGACGAAACTGAAAAGGACTTGAGATAACATTATAATAGTCTATATTTAGACAAAATATGTTCATAACTGAATAAAAATCAATTTTTATTGTCCAACGATAAAAAATTGAAAAAAATATCACCAAATGTCCCAGTGACGTTAATTGATATCAAATGAATTGCGATGTCTTCTTTCACATATTCAGTCTGCTACCAATATGTGACAAAAGATCATTCATACGCACATCTAAATCGATCAATCAATTTTCAAAATATATGCCTGCTGTAGAATTGGCTTTCCAGCAAATGATAAATACGAGTAAATTTTTATCAGATGTGCCATTTTTTAAATTTTACGTCCGCCTTTTCAAATTCACTATCGAATTATTATATGATAATCGCGCTATATCAAAAAAATATATCATTCCAGAAAACGAAATATTATATTCGTGTCCGAAAATTTATAAGCATTTGGCTAAAAGAAATAAGCTTAAACTCATAAAAAAATTATTGAAATTCTATTCAAACACAGTATCTGAACCAATTTATTGTAACCTGTGCGTTGGTGCTGCAAAAGTTAATAACATGAAAATATTAAAATTGTACATTGATGGTTCGTACAAGCCTATTATCCCTGCTGCTGCTGCAAAAGGCAATAATTTGGAACTTATTACATGGCTAATAAGCAAAGAAGTATATCCAGATTATCGAGCAGTTGAGGCTGCTGCACAAAAAGGTCACGTTGATATTTTTAAATTTCTCGTTCATGGACAAAATTGTCGTCTAGGAAATGCATATTATTGTGCCGCTCTCAATAATCAACACAATATCTTATCGCATTGTTTTCTTCATTCTGATGTATGCAATATCGCAAATGGTGCTGCAAGAGGAGGCCATTTGGAGATATTAAAATTAGCTTATCAACGTGGATCTAAATTGGGGGTGAATTTTATGTGCGAACACATACATATATTTAAATGGTTGATTCACAATGGCCATCTAAAATACAACACGTCAATTGCCGCTAATATTGCTCGTTCAGGCAATCTTCCTTGTTTACAATTCATACATTCTCAAGGCTACAACATTCACAGTGGAGATGTTTTTTATAAAGCGCTCTTGGGTGGAAATGTTGATATGATCAAATGGTTGCGTGAAATAAATTGTCCATCGAACATCGGGTTTGCGCAAGATTTTATGAGTCAAGTACGTCCATCGCCAACGATATTAAAACTATTATTGGATTCGGATTTTTTGATTCACGTTGACGCACATATCCCATTATTGGTGAATGGAGATATCGAGATATTGAAAATTCTTAATGAAAGTCTCCATTTTTTGGACGATAAATTTCTTAATGCTGCTGTGCATTGTAGACATACACATATTGTTGCGTGGGCCCGACAAAATAAATGCAACTGGTCCGAGGAAACTTGCAATGTTGCAGTAAAAACGGGTAACCTAAAAATGTTAAGGTGGTTACGAGGCTTTGATAGAAACAAATATGATTTAGATATTGATGAAAATGATATCTGTCCATGGGATAGCAACGTTTGCCTAGAAGCTATCGGATTTGGCAAAGTTGATATTTTAGAATTTGCTATCCAAAATGGTTGTGAATTTTCATCAAAATGTCATGTTGCTGTAACTGAATCTGAAAATGATATGGTGAAAGATTTAGTGAAAAAATTGATAAAATAAATCATATGGGTTTATATTTATAAATAAATATTAATACATGGCAACACAAATGTCGCAATTACTTCATATATTCGAGCTGTTAAAGATACCTTATTATAAATTCGGCAACAAGAACAAAAATATGGATGTTTTCAGTCTCGAAAAAAAATCGTTTCTGTTTACTCCAATTAAACTTATCAATGAGTTGATCAACGGCTCGAAAATGATAAACAATTCAGTTGCGTTCGATTTATATAGCGCATACTCTATGGATAAAATAGTTTGTCCGCAGCTTATCAAAAAAGATGATACGATAGAATATTCAACAAATATTATACAAATAAAATTAAGACAAGATGGCTCTTTTTATGACATTCAAGAATATTCAACATTGGGTAACAGTTGCGATGTTGAAATAATTCGTTTAAAGATCGACGCGTGCAAGATATTAGATATACCAAATTCGAATTACTCGCTCATTTCTGACATAATTTTGAAAGATTTTGGTATGAAAGCAGATGCGATATCAAATATATATGAGTCAAAATATATCGAGATGTGTATGGATAAAATTCTCATATTATTTCTTCTGGACATACATCTGCCATTAATTCGATTTATTACCAAAAATATAATAAAACTAATTGGTCATTTGTCGATAGAGTTGAAAAAAGTATCATAGTTTGATAACTAAATTTTTTGATTATCAAACATTTTTGCAAGATTAGTAACACATCGATTTAAAAATTGAAAAACAAATCACCAGATAGTTCCATAATTGTATTCAATATCAATAAACACTAAAAAATGGAAAGTCTCGAAAATGGAGCTGAAGGAAATCCCGCTAAGATCATTAACGCCATCCCCGCTAACGTGGGATATCTTTCGTTCGTCGGTTTTGATCAACCGATAAACGCCATTCCTGCTGATATAAGATATGTTCCGTTCGTTGATACGCTCGCAAAAAGAATGGAGGACATTAATGATTAAAATTTAATTATCAATGTTAGCATATTCGAATTTCAAGACAACATTGATTGAAGCAATATTGGGCATGTTTGAATCTCCAGGCAATATCTTGCCAGTAACATTGAACAATCTAATATTGAAACATTCAAATCTCCGGGCAAGAGTGATAAAATTAATAATCCAATATTGATGCGTTCAAATCTCTGGGCAACGTCTTGCCAGCAACATTGAACGATCTAATATTGAAGCGTTCAAATCTCCAGGCAACAATTCTTGCCAGTAACATTGAATAATCCAATATTGATGCGTTCAAATCTCCGGGCAACATCTCGCTAGTAACATTGAACATTCTAATATTAACACATTCAAATCTCCAGGCAACATTCTCGCCAGTAACATTGAATAATCCAATATTGACACATTCAAATCTCCAGGCAATATATCGCTAGTAACATTTAACAATCTAATGTTTCAACATTCTCGCCAGTAATATTGAACAATCTAATATTGAAACATTCAAATGTCCAGGCGATATCTTGCCAGTAACATTGAATGATCCAATATTAATGCATTCAAATCTCCAGGCGTTATCTTGCCGGTAACATTGAATGATCCAATATTGACGCATTCAAATCTCCAGGCGTTATCTGGCCAGCAACATTGAACGACCCAATATCGATGTGTTCAAATCTCCAGGCAACATCTTGCCAGTAACGTTGGATGGCCCAATATTAACATATCCAAACCTCCAGGCAATATAATCTCTTGCCAGCAACATTGAATGATCCAATATTGATGCATTCAAATCTCCAGGCAACATACTCAAATCCCAGGTGATACACCGTAATTAAAAAAATGAAATATACAATCCACATAAACAATATCACATATTAATAATCAAAAATGGGAAACAATCAACCAACTGAAAAATCAGTATCTGATACAATCAGCGATGCATTTCAACCGATTTTAGAAACTCCAATTCTAAACATAATCAGCGAAATATTTCAACCAAATTTAGAAATTATACCTAAATATTCTGAACCACCGAATTACAACAAAGAAGTTACAAATGTATATATTTTAAAGCTAACAGACGATAAATATTATGTTGGCAAATCAAATGACCCATCGCAGAGATATCTTGATCATGCGACCGAATCTGGATCTGCTTGGACAAGAAAATATAAACCGCTTGAAATAGAAAAAGTAATAAAAAATGCAAGTCATTTTGATGAAGACAAGTGTGTCAAAGAATATATGTCTCTTTATGGTATTGATAACGTAAGAGGCGGGACTTATTCTAGTGTTAGATTGACAAATGCACAAAAAGGTTTGTTGACGCAAGAAATAAGGGGAGCGAAAGATTGTTGCTTTAGATGTGGCCGCGATAATCATTTTGCCGATAAATGTTATGCGAAAACTAATGTGCATGGAGAAAATTTGCCACCCAAGAAGAAGATAGTTCAATCGCGCATCAATATCAATGAGTTAGAATTATTGAGTAGCGAAACATCGAGCGATTAACGATTTGATAATTAAAAAATTTAGTTATCAAATTGCAAAAGTACATATCTAGATATTAAAACTGGACGTGCATAATCATTTGTATTGGTATAAGTGTAGATCGTAAATTTATGTCCAAATAAATCAAATACGGGCAAGCAAATGCGTAATAATGTATTCAGATTTTAAAATTGAAATTATCCATAATTTGCTGACATAAATATCAACAACTGAAGTAGGATATATATTTGTTATTTTATTCAATAAACGAATATAATAGGTTGAACAAACAATTTTAAAATCGTTGGCTACATCCGTTTCAATCGGATACATACAAATTTTATTTTCCTTGACAACTAAAGTTCCATATTTGTCCATGATTTCGTTTGCGCGTTCGTAAAAAATTTGAAGGCTTTCGTTGTTTAATGAAATTTTTTTTTTAAAAACTTCGTTGTAAAGTGGAAACGTAATAGATATACCATCTGTGATAGTTTTTACTTTACCCATATTTGTGAGAACACAATCGCGGCGAGCAGCTAACAAAATATTTGTATTTGAACCATCGAACAAGCGGGATAACATGCGAACGTTACAATAAAACTGTTCAGTCGGTTCAAAAACTCTTGATCCACCAAAAAATGACCGCTTAAAATGCGTTTTAATATTTATTTGATTTTCAACATCCTGACTCTGTATAACAAAATCACGTTCAGTATATATTGCACACGTAGGATTATTTATTACTCTGTAGGCATCTATAATTTTTTGAAACATTTTGGTATTTTTGTCTGGAATTTGAAACCAAATACCAAAATACATTTTTAATGTACAATTAGACATGTAAAATACAGTATCACTTATTGTCCAAAATCGTCTATCAATTTTTATATTTATGAATGTTCGCATGGAAATATCGTTATGAACAAAATCGATTATAGACGAGTTATATATATTGCGTTGTCTAACTAAAAAATATGTAAACAGCAAACGACGAAGATCTATTGGTAAATTATGTATTCTTGCTCGTAGATTCATCTTTGTGATTGTATCTTGATATAGCATTTATAAATTTTTATTAATCAATTTTTTAATTGAATTGCTAAAAAAATTGAAAATTTAAATACCAGAGTTTCCCTCTTTGAAAAAAGAAATTAACCCATGCTTTTAACCAAAAGTAAAACTCTAAATGATGTCATATACGCAATAGGACTATTAAATATAATTTATGCGTTGTTAAAAATATACGCGAATATCGCGTCATATGTGACGGGTTGTATTGTATATGTAATGTATAACGGCGAGAGTTTTTATTTATACCCCGGAATGGATTGTAAGTTCGATTTGTTAACTTGTGACAAAACTGTGAATTTTATGTGTATCTTTTTTGGTACCTGTTCGATGGCTTTAATTATAATAGGAATTATTATTTGTGTCGGTGCAATGATACTAGTGTCGCAAATAATAATACGGATAATAATGCAAATATACAAAGAATATGTTGAACCAGATAACAATTCGTGTACAAAACGAGAAAAGCCGTATCGATAAGTAAAAATTTTAATTATCAATTCCAAAAAAATTGAAATATCTATTCCATGATAGCCAACATAATCAATAGTAATCATAATATGTCCAATATCACGGTTTTATTATGGTTATTAGAACAAAATTTTCCAATCGAAATAACTCAATTCATTGCTTGCATTTATAAGATTGTCAAATCACAACGAACTAAACCAGGACATATTATTTTTGATTCGCCATGTGGCCATCGTTTAAGAAATGCTGGTTATATTCGAATAAAATCGTTCATTCATCCGTTTAGCAAACAGACTTATTTATTTTGCAATAGTCTTTTTTTACGAAAGAATATGAATTTTAGTTTGGATTATCCATATTTGCATCATATAGAATACCCATATATTTTAAAAAATTCAAACATATATACTTACAAATGTACCACTTGCAACACCTATTATGGTCAATCTGCGAACGAATCAGAATTAAAGTTAAAAATTATGTGTTACTGCGGAAAACTTGTCGATGATTTTCCGTGTAAGATGTGTCCTCAAAAAATTTGTTTAGTAAATGAATGTTCGCAGTTCGTCAATAAAAAATCATCAATTCTCTGTTCAGATCATTTTCGATGCGCGACATGCAAAAACATACTTATATATGAGTATTATGAAGCTAATTTTGGCAACTGTGATGTTTTTGTTCAATATTATTGCCCATTATGTCTAAATATACGTTGCTTGGATGATGATCCTGGTTTGTGCGAGGCCATTCATGCGCAAAATCGAAAACATATGTCGTATAAAAAAATTGAATAATAAATAATTAAACAATTCATTTTGCAAATCTAATTACAAAATGGAACAAGTACTATTTGGAGATGTACTTTCTGTCAGAGCATTCCGATAAACGTTTGATGCCAAACGACGATATACTTTGTTCATTTTTCAACATTATAAAAGTCCAGGTACGAGAACTGGGGAAAAAATATAGCAACGGAAGATATGCAATACGTGAAAATGTAATATATGAATGGGATACACACAAAATAACGTTTATTATCATGGCAATAACATTCTATGATAAACGGATCGTGACTTATAACGATTTTTTGATAAATAAATGTGTGTCTCCTAAGAAATGTGACGTAACTTTATTGTGTCCAGATAAGTGTCATTTTCATGGTACATATATTGATTCGAGTGGATCTCAATTAGACGATGATGATTTTGTTGTCAATAGTTTTATTTTGGTGATCATGAGTTAATAAATTAAAATAATATCCGAATCTACATAAAAATTAATTTAGATGATGCGATTTAAGCCAATTAGAAATAATATTTTTCAGACTCGTACCAAAATTAATTGTTATAATAGAAAGATATTGATAATCAAAACGTTTGGTTATCAATATATTTTAGGATAGCATCCAATTGTGAGGATATTCTTTGGCCATATTTTTGAAACTTTTAACAATAAGTGCATCATGTTGTTGAGTAAGGGCAGATATTACTAACGGAGATGATACAAATATATCGTTAATCTCTAGCCAAAATAATTTATCAAATATAACATAGTTAACGTCATAACACAATGATTGAGATAATAAAATATATTTAACTATGTTAGAAAAATATGACACATGTGACTTAATTTGTGAAGAAGTGGGCTGATTAATTAAAATCTTATTGTAAAAAAGAGGTAATTGAATAATTTTAAGATGAAGATCTGGTTCAGGATTATAATATGGAAGATTATTCATGTTGTTCAACGTACTATAGTGACACCAAAAATAAGATTTCAAATCATGGGAAATAAAGCAAACTAATGACCCATCTGATTTAAAATATATAAGTCCATGATCGGGCAAATTGATGACTATTTGATCACGTGGAACATAACCTACCAGAAGAACGATCCCCATATGATAATGATTCAAACAATGATACAGATGGTACGATATTAAAAAAGTCATTTTTTAATCATAATATTATCAAATCTTGATATGATAATCGACAACAATAACATTGAATGATCTAATATTGGCATATCCAAATCTTTTGGCAATGCAATCTCTTGCCGGCAACATTGAATAATCTAATATTGCATATTCAAATCTTCTGGCAACATAATCTCTTGCCAGTAACATTGAATGATCTAATATTCGAACATTCAAATCTTTTGGCAATGCAATCTCTTGCCGGCAACATTGAATGATCTAATATTGGCATATTCAAATCTTTTGGTAATGCAATTTCTTGCCAGTAACATTGAATGATCTAATATTGGCATATTCAAATCTCTTAGCAATATAATTTCTTGCCGGCGACATTGAATGAATAAATATTCGAACATTCAATCCTCCAGGCAACATAATCTCTTGCCGGCAACATTGAATGATCTAATATTGGCATATTCAAATCTTTTGGCAATGCAATCTCTTGCTGGCAACATTGAATGATCTAATATCGGTATATTCAAATCTTTTGGCAATGCAATCTCTTGCCGGCAACATTGAATGATCTAATATTGGCATATTCAAATCTTTTGGCGATGCAATTTCTTGCCGGCAACATTGAATGATCTAATATTGGGATATTCAAATCTTTTGGCAATATAATCTCTTGCCAGCAACATTGAATGAATAAATATTTGAACATTCAATCCTCCAGGCAACATAATCTCTTGCCGGCAACATTGAATGATCTAATATTGGGATATTCAAATCTTTTGGCAATGCAATCTCTTGCCGGCAGCATTGAATAATCTAATATTGCATATTTAAATCTTCTGGCAATGCAATCTCTTGCCAGCAACATTGAATGAATAAATATTCGAACGTTCAAATCTTCTGGCGATGCAACCTCTTACCGGCAACATTAAATGAACAAATATTTGCACGTTTAATCTCTAGGCAACACAATCTCTTGCGAGTAACATTTGACGAATATTGGCATATTCAAATCTTCTGGCAACACAATCTCTTGCCAGCAACATTGAATGATTTAATATTGGCAATAATCTTGCCAGCAACATCGAGCGATTAACGAAACAGTCCATACACAAAAACACCTATCAATAACCGATATACAATATTGTATAAAAAAATTGAATAATAAACAATTAAGCAATTCACTTTACAAATTTAATAACAAAGATGGAACAAGTGCTATTTGGAGATACACTTTATGTCATAGGGCATATTGTGGTGATGTTTTTTGTCAACAACAATGTTCCTTTGAAATAAGTCATCCATATTTGCACTATTTAGATCCAGATGATTCATATATTCCGGTGAGTCCAGATATTGATATTTTCGGATGCGATATTTGCAATATTTATTATAGTCGATCTACCAAAAAATCAGAATTAAAGTTGAAAATTATGTGTTTCTGCGGGGGCCTTGTCGATGATTTTCCATGTGCGACGTGTCCTCAAAAAATCTGTTTAGTAAACGGATGTTCACAATTTGTTAATAAAAAATCAACAATTCTCTGTTCCGAACATTTTCGATGCGCAGTATGCAAAGATATCCTCGTATATGATTATTACGAAGCCGATTTTGGAAATTGCGATGTTTCTATCCTATATTATTGTCCACGAGATCATATGGTGCAATGTTTAGACGAGGATTATGTTTTATGGGAAGCTGTTCATGTGCAAAATCCAAAACATATACCGCTACCGAAATAGATGTCATCAGATAAAAATTTTATTTGAGCAAAAAATTGAATAATAAATAGCGAGGTGTTTATGCCACAAAGTTAGTAACAAAAATGGAACAGGTACTATTTGGAGATGTATTAGAGATCATTGGGCAACATCTGTTTCCGATAAATTTACATAACTTATCGCTGACGTGTCAGAAATCTATTAAAATAATAACAAGAGATGTAATCAAAAAGAACACGATCGGTGTAATGAAGAGAGTATTACAAGATCATTTTGGAGATAATTATGATAAATTTATGGAAACAATGAAAAAAACGAATGGGATAATAATAGGGTATTTTATTCAACAATGTTTGCTGGAAGAAAAATGTACTGTTGTGAACACATATACCAAAAATGATAAAGAAATATTTGATTTTATGGTAGAGAAAGGATATGTGGGAATTAAAGGAACGAACATACGTTATGACAATAAATGTCAACAAATCAGCATCCCTTCCGTAACATTTAAAATTAATCCTATGTTTTCGGTACGTGTATATACAACCGAAATTAGCGTTGAAAGTGTGGTGCATGAATATACGGAATATAATTCGTCGAAAAATATGTATTCATTTGTGAGCAACGAACTCTATGTAGATAGAATGACAGAAATATTTGCTAAAGTTACGAACGTATCGCGATTTCCAAGATTGCATGTTGATTTTAGACATGCATACAAACAAGGATTCAGATTTTACAGATCTGATTCTGTCAAACGATTAATGTCAAATGATGATATATTGCATTCGTTTTTTAATGTTTTAAAAGTGAACGAGCGAGAACCTGTAAAATTTTATGGCGAAGAAAAGTTCTTAATACATAAAAATGTAATGTACCGATGGACGACCGGCAAACCGTTTTGTGAGATTATGGCAACGTCATTCTACGATAAAAGAAACGACCCAAATGCGAATATTTATATACAAACATGCGCGTTTCCAGAGGAATGTAATGTGACATTATTGTGTCCGAATAAGATTCATTATCATGCTAGATATATCAAAGGGAATGATTGGGGGTTAGTAAGACAAGAGGATGATGGGATTGATCGTAATGTTATTTTGCTGGCGATTGGTGAATATTGATACAACGTAATTGATAAATAAAATTTTTATTTATCAATATCATTCAAATCCAAATCAACAAAATAGACAGATTTCGTTCCTATTTTTTCATCGACAAAAATGCAACCAAACGATTGTGTTTCTTTTTTTTCATCGTAAAAAAAGTATATTCGAACATTGTTGCGAAGTTGTGTATGCGCGTATTCTACAAAAACCCCTGGGTTTTATTAGCCACTCGCTTTTTAAAGGCCAATGTCGATAATATTTCAAATTTACTTGTCTAAACGCCAAATCATCCGGACCTTTGTGACATAAAAAAGGATATTGTCGATACTTATTGATAGTTCATTGAGCGCAATTTTCATATTTTTAATCTGCCGTTCCATGATTGAAATAATAAACGAAACAATTTCGATTGTAACATCTTTGCCAAGATTTTGAACCAGTCAATTATAAATAACATAATCTGGCACAATATTACTTGAGATTATTCGGTGCGTTTGTTAGATAGAATAACCATAAAAGAACACCTAAAATATTTATTTCATTTTTTTTACAGAGTAAATCTAACATTGATAGGTCCTAAATTTTGTCGACCCAAATATATATCAAACATAATTTGGTTTTTTATCGAGCTGTTCACCTGATAAGAAATATTTTTGATATATATCGGTCCATATTAAGGGGGCAATAATATATTTTTTATTAAAAAATATATTATTGCCATTTTACATATTTTACTGTTTTTGGAATAGCAATAGATCCTTTCTCTCTGAGGTTGTCAGTAAATGTCAAGTGAGTCACTGATGATGGTATGAAATCAACATTTTCTTCTCTTAAATATGCTAATCTCAAATGAGTAACAGAAGAAGGCATCTGGCCCATTGTTTTATTATATCGAGCAACATCTAAATGCGTAACAGATAATGGTATATTACCTTTTATTGATTGTTGGAATTCATATCCAAATGTTAAATGCGTTACAGATAATGGAATACATCCTTCTATTGATTGATTAAATTTAAAACCAAATTCTAAATATTTAACCGATGATGGAATGCATCCTTTGATTGGACTATTAAAGAAATATTTGTATTCTAAATGTGTCACACAATCTGGAACTTTTGCGTCAAGTGTTATGTGAGAAACATGACTAAAATTGTGTCTGTAAGATAAATTTAAAATTTTGTTTAAACTTACTTTGGTGTTATAGATAAATTTATTTTTTAATTTGTTAGTATCTGTGCAAATCGATAACCATTTAATTTTCTCTTTCTCGGACAAATGTTTACCGATAAGATACAATATATCTGTGCATATTGATAGCATTTTTGCAAAATTTTCGATTGATTACCTTCGTAAGAATATATTTATCATTTTTTTTGAAACTAGATGTCTGTCCGATGCATCTTTATAAAATTATCAAAATAATGTGGATTATCAAAATATGATATTTATAGGATGATATTCATAACGATATGCCCATTCATAAAAAAATTGATTGTTTTATTATCATGATAATGCGACATGATTAATGAATAAAAATGGCAAATAAATTTGTATCGAAAGAAACCAACGAATGGTTCCGCAAAAATAATGCACCAAAGTTTACGATGATCTCGATTGATCATCATAAAATAGTTATTTCATTTTCATGTAGGAATAATATCCATATAATATATCCAAAAAAATATCCAAAAGTGAACATCGGTTTTATAATATTTGAAAAAAGTGCGTTGAGTGTACCAAAATTGAAATTTGTCGAAGATACCCAAAACAAATTTTTAGAGAAGGAAGGAAGCGTATCACAAATATTATCATATTTATTGAGTAGCTCCGAACAAAAAAAATCTACACGAAAATTATCGCCGTATAATATTTTTGTTCAAAATAATATGTCGGCGATAAAAAAGAGATACCCTGAAATGAACCAACGTGAAATAATGAGAGGACCAATGAGTGATGCATGGAAGAAAGAAAAGGATAAAAAAATAATATTACATGATGAAGAATCAGATTCAATTATCACGAAAAGAATAAGCTTGGAGAATCCTGATCGGGAAGATGTTACAACTTCTCCCGATTGCTCGCGAACAAAATATGAAGACTTGAGCAAAATTGAAAAATCTGATGATTTTATGCAAGAATTAACGGATAAATATCAAAAAAATGATACGATCGCAATTTGTGAAACTAAAGAATGGTTTATTACAAAATGTTATTTTGATTTTTCGCTTGCCGGTTTCGGTTACAATAAAATAATTATTTCATTGCTATTTGACGATATTGAACATATTATCCAGATAAAATATTCCCAAAATTATGTCGAAAACAAAAAAATAGACAAAATAGTTGAAATATCTCAAACCGGCGTCGAGAAATTAGAATTCATACAAAACATACAAGTGGAAAATGTGAGTATATCAAAATTGTTATCGCTTTTACGGAAATATCTCGATGACGCACAAAACATAAAACAAACAAATACTAATTTAGATCTCCTCGGAAATTATTTAACCGGTAAATCTTGTTTGATAAGCAAAGAAATTAAACATGGTTGGGAAGATCAATTAGCTACTATTTTTCCAAATACATTTGAAAATAAAAACGATCATCATAAAATAAATTTGAAAAATAAAGAGTGCGCAATCTGTTACGAAATAATAAATGAAACGTATGTATTAGTACCATGTGGACATACATCTATATGTATTGATTGTTTATCGGGCCATCGCATGAAAAAGGAATGTCCGATTTGTAAAAACAAAATAGAAAAATTTATAAAAATATATGATTAACCATCAGATAAACATATATTTTAAACAACGATTAGTTACATGACCAATACATGTAAATTATGAATTTGAAATGTACAACAATTGATTATAATTCTGACTTATAGTATAACCAAAAAATTAATGCAAGACAATATATTCATTTTGATAATTAAAAATATTTAATTATCAAACAAAGCAAGACTTACAACAATCATAATTAATCAAAAACGTTTATCAATATCAATCATCAACTGCATTCTCCTCTATCCTCTTGCACAACAAACTGTATTTCTGCACAGAATAAATATGTTCATGCATCGCATTCGGTACCTCTCTCATACTGTCAATTTTACTATTGACGTCAAAATAAAAATCATTAAAAGGTTTATATGTCTCGTCGATCTTATGGACTTCGATCGAATCATTGACCAATATAAAAATCGATAAAACGACGGTGACACTTGCGACTGCTTTACCGATCGTACTCATCATTCGCAATCCTGATAATAAATTTTGCGATAATGGAAAACTAATGTTCATTGTTTTATTGATACTATTCATCATATTTCCGAAAAGAGTTGGTCCTAATTTGCACAAGGATATCACCGACACTCCTGCACCAAATAGTATGTTATTTCCGACAAAATAATCTCTGAAACGAGAACAATCATCAATAATATATTTCAATCCCGAATCTATATTTATCTTTGAATCATTGTAACAAATTCTCCAAGTGTCCCACACTTTATCAACATTTTTTGGTTCGTTGTGGCAATTCATCAAATACATGCATCCAAAAATCACATTCAACACTTCATTGACGTCATCTTCGCCAACGACCTTTCGTGCACAATAACTCAATCCTTTGTAACCTTCAATAAAATTAGCCAGATCAGGCGATGCAGATTTAAATGGATCACTTAATTCAAACCGCAATAGTTTGACTGCTCCATCAACTTCTTTTCTCTTTGATACACAAATCTCTGTAATTGATTTGGTAATTTCAGAAATCCCGCTGGTAATCATCAAACCTATACCAATTGGATTCCAAAAGTTCGCAGCACCGACTATTCCAACCGAAGTATTAGTGAGAGAAGCTATTCTGTGGGCTAAAAATTCTTTCTTGAGGGCGTCAATGTCCTTTTTTAGATTTGCTGTTAGAAATATCGGACAACCATTTTGCAGCTGCTCCCGCATCGGGCAGTTTGCATGCCAATTTCATGTAGTGAATAAGAGCTCGTTTATATGTGTTGCTGTTTTCTGCTTTTTTGTATATTTTAGAAAAGAGAGCATCAGTAGATCTGGATTTATTAACAAGGTCACTCAATAACATTATTATTTCAATTATGTGCTTAACGTTTAAGTGTAGTTAACAGGAACCACATTTATTATTCTGATAAAAATTGACAGAATCATAACCTGACTGCGTTATTCGACAAACCGTGGAAAAAAATATATCTCAATTAACATTGCAATAATCAAACATTTTGACATCTATCACAAATACCCATAGAAATACAACACGTCCAAGCTAGTTCGATAGCATGGACAAGAACTAACATACAAAAATGTTGATAATTAAATAATTTTAATCGTCAACATCAGATAAAAATTGATTTTTTACTGTATGACTATTGAATATCAATAATCGTTACAGATAGTATGAATGACAAAGACATAGCACATTCAATATTCAGTTTTTTAAAGTTACGTGACATAATAAACTGCTCAACTATCAGCAAATTCATTCTAGATATATGTAATTTGCAATATGTTCGATTATTTGCAGATGATTTTGGAAATATTTCTGGCGATGTTAATTATTATGAATTGAACGTATTCAAAAAGAAATATATCAAACTAAAACCTGATCAATTGATACAGATCGAAACTTTAATAAAATTACCAAAATTATTAGGCCTACTTACTAATTTGAAAATGATCATGTTACACCAAGGTAAATTGCCGAAATACCATAATCAATCGGCCAGCTTAAATTTGCGAGCGTTATGCCTATTCCAAAATAGGCATAATTAGATTACCAGACTCGCTTGGACAACTTATTAATTTACGAGAATTGTTGTTGCAAAATAATAAAATAACTAAATTACCAAAATCGATAGAAAATCTCAAAAAATTACAAGTATTGTGTTTGTCATATAACGAACTAAGCAAATTGCCAGAATCAATAGGGCAACTCGTTAACCTACAAAAATTAGAAATAGGTGACAATAAATTGGATAGGGTACCGGAATCAATCGGACAACTTACTAATCTTCGGGTGTTAGATCTGCGTAGGAACCAAATAACATATCTGCCAGAATCAATTTGCCAGATTAGTAACTTGCGGACATTATCGATCTATTGCAATAAGATAATGCAAATTCCAGAATCAATCGGACAATATGGTAACTTGGAACGTTTAGAGATTGATATGCTAGCATTGCCAATGGGATTAGAACAAAGACTTGTGAATTGTTCTATTGCACAATTTCTGCCATGAAATGATCAATTATCAAATCAATTGCAATTAATTTGATAATTTTATTATGATAACATCCAATTGCATGGATATTTTTTTATCAAATTTTGAAATATTTTAACATATTTATCGATTTTGTCATCTGAGTAGCGATACCAAGATATAAATTTAGGATTAGATACATATACATCGTTCATTATTAACCAAAACAATTTATCCATTACCACATTGGCTGTATCGAAACATAAAAATTCGGATAATAATAAATATTTGATCATACATTCATGATATTCCTCATGACATTCTATTTGTGTAATAGATGCCATCTTTGCCAACGCAAATAATGATTCATGATAATCGATTGAAGGTGGAACCAATTCAATAATTTTGAGCGGCATATTTGACTCAGATGATTGAATTTCGCACGCCCTAGTTTCTGTTGGCATAGTAACGTCGAAGAAATGTTTCTTTAAATTAGGCGAAATACAACATTTGAGATTCGAATTTTTTAATTCCAAACGAATTATTTCAAAATGATCTATTTTGATCTGTTCGGTATCAGTGTCAAATCTAAGAAGAACTAATCCCATTTGCTAACGAAGAAACATCTGTCTGGATCATTGTAGTTGTTCAAAAATTCATTTTTTTAGATAAATATCAAATTATAATCATAATTTGATATTAGTTACATGGATCGCCATCGTTACATTTACCTGATCCATAATTCCAATGACATTGCCGAATAGTACCGTCGAGAACATAAGCCGGTTCGCAAGCAGTCGCGGTAACCAAACTAGAACAAGGAACCAGCCCTCTATATGTTCCGGTACATGAGGCTGTATTAGGTAAGCTACAATATTGTGACCCTGTCGAACAAAGTGCTGTTACTGGATTATATTCACAATTTATTCTTTCCGATCCAGATCCACCCGTAATTTTATAATGACTTATACATTGCCATCCATCATAATTATAGCTAGAACAGTTGGTGGTATATGCTATCCCATCGCATCCGGGAAAACAACGCGCACCTTGAACACATGAAGAACCAGACACTTTGCAATTATAAGACACCGATCCACTGTTATAATAATAATCTGGACATTCATACTGATTCTTTCCAGCACATGTTGATACAGGTTGATATGGGCCGGTGCAAGTATAATCACATTGTTTAGGTATACACGCGCCAGAATTGTCGAGAATACAAACATAATAATCTCCGTTCGAATATACATATTTACTATTACAAGTTGACGAATTGAATGAAGAGCACAAAACACCCGTCGCATATTGGCGATTATTTGAAAAACAAGATGGATAACAATTACTAACAGCTCCAGTTTCTGTATAGCATGTCAGAGTATTTCCATTCCACAAACATTTTTTTGATGATCCACCTGTTGCAGATGGATTTAAAACATTCGCCAATACACAATTTCTTTTTAAAGTAATACTTGCACAGACATCAACCGATGAAGATTCTAATAGCAAATTAGTTCGATCATATCCACAAGGATTAGACGTGATCTGTGATTTTACACCTAAAATAGCAAAGGCAAGAAGTAGAAACAGTGTAATCATTTATTAATATGTAGCTGTTACATTTTTATATGGTTTTAATTTCTAGAAAAGCAATTTTTATTATTTTGTTGAATGAACAAATATTATCGACGATTTATGATAATCTGTTGAAGACAGAATCAGTTTCAAGATTAATATCAAACTATAACAATAATTTGATATTAGTTACACGGATCACCATCGTTACATTTACCTGATCCATAATTCCAATGACATTGCCGAATAGTACCATCAAGAACATAAGCCGGTTCGCAAGCAGCTGCGGTAACCAAACTAGAACATGGAACTAGCCCTCTATATGTTCCAGTACATGACGCGGTATAAGGTAAGCTACAATATTGTGACGATAAAGAACAAAATGCTGTTACTGGATTATATTCGCAATTCTTTCTTTCCGGTCCTGTAGGTCCTGTCTGTACGTAATGAGATACGCATTGCCAACCATCATAATTATAGTTAGCGCAGTTACTAGTTGCAGTTACACCATCGCATCCATGAAAACAAGCCATTCCTTGAACGCACGAAGAACCTGATGCCTTACAATTAAAAGATCCAGAGCCGCTATTATAATAATAATCGGGACATTCATATTGATTCTTTCCAGCACATGTAGATACAGGTTGATATGGCCCTGAACAAGTATAATCACATTGTTTAGATATACAAGTACCAGAATCGTCAGCAATACAAACATAATATTTTCCACTTGAAATGATATATTGACTGTTACAAGTCGACGAATTGAATGAAGAGCACGAAGAAGCTGATGAATATTGGCGACCATTTGAAAAACATGATGGATAACAGAAACTACCCGCTGTTTCTCTATAGCATGTTTGAATATTCCCATCCCACAAACATTTTTTTGATGATCCGTACGTCGTAAATGAATTTAAAACGTTCGCTAATACACAATTTCTTTTTAAAGTGATACTTGCGCAAACATCAACTGATGAAGATTGTAGTAGCAAATTAGTTCTATCATATCCACAGGCATATGCCGTAAGTTGTGATCTTGCTCCAAAAATAGCAAGGACGAGAAGTAGGAACAGTGTAATCATTTTATAATTATGTAACTGCCATATTTTTATATGATTTTAGATATTCACTACCAATCACAACAACAGAATAAACATTTTAAACAATCTGTCTTTTTGGCCCAAATGTCTAGACAATTTTGATAGACACTTTTACCACATTGATATTTACAATAATCAAGTGATTGACTTTTTTTTGATGTCTTCCAAACATATTGGACAAACATCATCAAATTTTTGCTGTACCATTTATTGAGCAACCATCTTGAATCATCCACTCAAATAGTTCAATATTTCCTACTTTAGCAGCTTCACTCATAATAGAAATAGAATTCAACTGATCATTACTTTTATTTATTTGTAACCTCTTTTCGCCAATCTTTTATAAATTCGAGGATATTGATGTAATATTTGATTTTCACGAATTACGTATTTATCTGGAATATCATGCAATAATTTAACGTATATTTATAAAATAAATAACGAAACTCATAATAGGAATGATATTCTAAAAAGGAGATGTCATTTTTTAAAATCTAGCTTCTATTTGTGGCATATGAACAAAGAACTCATTGAGAGATTTGTTTACGCGAAGAAAGTTTATCGGTAATAGGAAACGTATTGAAAATATAAAAATCGATGTCAGAATTTAACATTATAGTGATAAAATAGTAGATATTGATTATTAAATAATTTAGTAATCAATATTTGGGATCTCTGGGAAAAATATTTAGCGATTAAAGTTCGAGAGAAACAGATTCTATAAGAACATCCAATTATGAGGACATTTTTTGACCGCATTTTGAAATCTTTTAATGACTGTATCATTATTATGGCCAAAATCTGATATTATCATACGAGGCGTTGATACAAATATATCGTTGATTTCCAACCAGAATAATTTGTCAACGATAAGGTATTTTACATCATAACACAACGATTGAGATAACAAAATATATTTAGTTATGTTCGAAAAATACAATACATGTGATTTGATTTGAGTAAAAGTAGGTTGTTTGATCAGCACGTTATTATTAGAACAAAATAACTGAATGATTTTAAAGTGAAAGTTTGGTTCAGGGTCATAATATGGAAGACTATTTATGTCATTAATAGCAGATTCATAACTCCAAAAATGAAATTTCAAGTCATGAGAGATTAAACAAATATCTGTTCCGTAATACAATTTGAAATATATGAGTCCACGATCGGGCAAATTAATAACCAAACCATCCGCTGGATGACAATCCGTTAAAAGGACAATACCCATGTAATAATAATACAAATCATTATCTTGATGTTATAAGATTAAAAAAATCAATTTTTTGTCATGAAAAATTGAAATCGCGACGGAAAAGTTAGAAAAGGAGATGAAATATCTATTTGAATCAAAAGAAAGATTGACGAAATTTGTAGAAGACGTATTCGGAAAGATGGGAATTTACGACGATGATGATCATTTTATCAAATTGCGAGAGAATTATAGATGCGATTATTTGTTGAAAGTGGGCGTGCGCAGTTTGGATGATGTAACGAAAGAGTTGGAGCAGTTCATTTATTAATTTGATAATTAAATTTTTTAATTATCAATACTAAAGGTTATTGAATGTGACCCGTATTCCCTTTCTCCTGGCAATACAATCTCTTGCCAGAAACATTGAACTGACAAATATTTATGCATTCAAATTTCCGGGTGATGTAATTCCTGGCCAGTCACATTTGCGTTTTCAAATCTCCAGGCAACGCAATCTCTTGCCTGTAACATTGAATGAACCAATATTAGCGCATTCAAATTTCCAGGCAACGCAATTTCTTGCCAGAAACATTTAACTGACCAATATTTGCGCATTCAAATTTCCAGGCGATGTAATTCCTGGCCGGTTATATTTGTATTTTCAAATCTCTAGGCAACGCAATCTCTTGCCAGCAACATTGAATGAACGAATATTTGCACGTTCAAATCTCCAGACAATGCAATCTCTTGCCAGCAACATTGAATGAACGAATATTTGCACCTTCAAATCTCCAGGCAATGCAATCTCTTGCCGGCAACATTGAATGATCAAATATTGGGACATTCAAATCTCCAGGCAACGCATTTTCCCACATCTCCAACCAATATCGTAAATGTTCAAAATAATTGAAATTCAAAATAATTGGCAGTTCCATGGCCACCTGAACTCTAAAACAACAATGTTACCAACACGAAAATACAATAATATTCTCTTAGACGGCACTTCTTCAGCAGGCAAGTCCAGCATAGGAAAGATTCTGGCAACTTATGGATATGTTCTTTCAAGCGCAGACGATCTCGAGAACAAGAAAGTGAGACTCGGTGTTCAAAAAAGAATGGATCTGAGTAGATATTACAGCGAACAAGAAATGAAAGAATTGTATGAGTCTGTAATAGCAGAATTAATGCGTATAAAAGAGAAAGCTGTTGTGTATGATGATATTGTACAGACAATTGCAACTCAATATCCAGAAGACAAAATATTCATAATTGTAGTTTACACATCTTTGGAAAATTTGATTAGAAATATTAAGGCAAGGGCAGAAATTGAACCTCGATTGTCTGTTGGCGCTTTTAAACAATTTTCGGAAAGATATATTGTAACAAACGAAATTGATGGAATTGATAGAGTAAATCGGCGAGTTTTTGGAGAAAAGTTAGAAAAGGAGATGAAATATCTATTTGAATCAAAAGAAAGATTGACGAAATTTGTGGAAGACGTATTCGGAAAGATGGGAATTTACGACGATGATTATCATTTTATCAAATTGCGAGAGAATTATAGATGCGATTATTTGTTAAAAGTGGGGGTGCGCAGTTTGGATGAGGTAACGAAAGAGTTGGAACAGTTTATTTGTTGATTTTGATAATTAAATTTTTTAATTATCAATACTAAAAAGGTTATTGAATGTGACCCGTATTCCCTTTCTCAATCCGTTTTGAATTAGACCTACATAAAAAAAATTGAAATTTGAAACGTTAGACACATTTAATTAACTATCTTATCATCAAGAATGTTCCTTAGATTTATCCAACGAACTAACAGATCTTATACGAGAGGATATATGGCTAAAATACATCGGCTCGCTTATCAAGATTATCTTTACAAAATACCAATCGATACCACACATATCGTCAGTCGCGGGAAAAAATATGCGCTGAACGAAAAACACACGATACAAATTTTAAGTCAGGAATGTTTAAAACCGGATGCGGGATGTACTAACATACCTTCGGTTGCGACGTACGAAGTTGAACTATTATATCGTAATAATTCTGCAGCAGGATTAATACATTGGTTAATGCAATATGAAAAGTGCCACGAACAGCTTCTTAATGGGGGCAACGTACGTGTATTTGATATAGCATTTCAACATATGATCTGGATTTATATTCGTGATGAATCGAACGATGATACGTTGTTGTCTTGCGTTTTTTTAAAATATTCAAAGGTTAATGTTGCCGAATTATTTGTGACAATCGCCGCATATCATGATGTTAAAAAAATGGATAAGCTAATGAATTTAATAGAAAAACATGATCTTGTCGCAAATTTGAATTATGATCAGTTTTATCGTATCTGTGCGCATACACATTTAGAAATATTGCAGCTAACCATAAAATTTTTCGAAAGAATAAATAAACCCATTGATATTCGCGGATACAGCGAAGTTATTAAAGATCTATATTTTTTACAAAAAAATGACCAGATTGATTTTTTAATAGAGTTATCAAAGTCAGAGCCATATAAACGATTCAGGAAAGATATTTTTGAAGACTATCTGCGTTTTGGTGCTTTTCATGCTGATTTAGAATCAATTGCAAAGTTGGTTACGAGATTTTGATAATTAAATGTTTTTAATTAAAAAAATTGAAAAAAAAATACATACGAAGGTCATTATATCAAATAATTAATCATTGCAAAATGATAAGTAAAAAAATACAACAAAAACACAAATTCGGAGATTCTCTTACGATGATCTTTAATAAAAATGACGGTGTAGACATATTTTTTATATCATTTGTTCTTTTGTTCTCTTTAATTTTTATATTGACCACTGTTTATTTACCCTATGTAGGATTTTTTATCGCAGGATATGTGATATATTTACTATTTTTGTCGTATCAAAATCTTTATTCTCTCAACGAAAGATGTGGAACCCTGACTGATAATTTCGTTGCATCAGTTTACAAAAAAAACGACATCGATGAAATAAAAGAAATGATAGTTCGTTATAATTCTGATTATTTTTATGCTTATTGTATGAAAAACAAAGATGCATATTGTGAGTTATTAGAAGATACAATGTTTTCTTTTTCAAGAGATGATGGACATATTTTGCAGGATGATGTTACAACCGAATACGTTTTAGAAAAAGGAACTAAGTTAAAAATTCCAAGCGAATCTATGTTTCAACTTGATTGTAAAGAAAGTACACAAATTATTATCAAAGTGGGCAATTCTCTAAAATGTTTTAGCGCAACAGGTTCGTATCATAAAATCAATGGCAGACAAAAATCTATATATAAAACACATATCAAAATTAAAGCAGGGACAAAAGTTTCTCTCACAGAAGGCGAGTATGAAAAAATGATCTATTTTAATATGTTTCAAGAAAATGATATGTATCCGCAATATATCATAACTAAAAGAATGAATGGAGTATTGATTGGATGAGCAAAAAAATTGAATTTGCTATTACATAACAAATTCACTATTTAGTATTATCAAAATAAGAATGAACGATAGAGATACATTATGGCAAATATTAAATCATTTGAACCTGGTCGATGTAGTCAATTGTTCGACTGTTAACAAACTTTTAAAAGAAGTATGTGATTTACAATATATGAGATTGTTGGATGAATATGCAAATGTTCGAATAGATTTTTCAACGAAAATTTCATATAAACAAATTTATGTTGCGTATTATGAACTAGATATTTTTTTGGGGAAATCTTACAATACCGATTTGGCAGATTTTTTTCTTTTTTCTGTGACTAGTTTAAAATGCAATTATAAAAATATTGTTAGACTACCGGAATCAATCGGACAACTTGTTAGTTTGCAAGAATTGTTATTAGAATGCAATCGAATATCCGAAATACCTGAATCGATTGGACAACTTAATAATTTGCAACAATTACTTTTAGGTGAGAACCTAATAACAAAATTACCAGAATCAATAGGACAGCTTGTTAATTTGCGAGAATTATGGTTGAATGGTAATAAAATAACGAAATTACCAGAATCAATAGGACAGCTTAGTAATTTGCAAGAATTATGGTTGTACGATAATAAAATAACAAAAATACCGGAATGGATTGGGCGACTTGTTGGGTTGCAAACTTTATGGTTAGACGAAAATAAAATAACAGAAATACCAAAATCAATAGGACAACTTAGTAATTTGCAGGATTTATCGCTAAGTCATAATCAAATAACTGAAATACCAGAATCAGTTGGGCAACTTAATAATTTGCAGAATTTATCGCTAAGTCATAATCAAATAACTGAAATACCAGAATCAATTGGGCAACTTAATAATTTGCGAGAGTTGAGGTTGAGTTATAATCAAATTGCTGAACTACCAGAATCAATTGGGCAACTTAACAATTTACGAAAGTTGTTACTATGTCGTAATCCGATATTGAACATACCAGAATCAATACAACGACTTATAAATTGTGACATTTTACGATAAAAGATTGAATTTGTTACCACGTAATAAATTCAATCGTTAACGATATTCAATTCTTTGCTGCGACATATTCAACATTCAACGATCCATTGAATGTGATATGCAGATCTCCAGCAAATTATGATCCTTTGCTGTAACATTGCATTCAACATTCAATGATCTATTGAATATGACGTGTAAATCTCCGATAAACAAAATATGATCCTTTTCTGCAACATTGCATTCAGTGATCTATTAAATATGCAACGCAAAACTTCAGCAAATATGATCCTTCGCTGTAACATTTCAACATTCAATGATCTATTGAATACGATGCGCAAATCTCCAATAAACAAAATATGATCCGTTGCCGCATTTAATATTCAATGATTTGTTGAATATGACATGCAAATCTCCAGCAAATTATAGTTCTTTGCTGCAGCATCCAGTGATCCATTGAACAATAAATGCAAATTTCCAGCAAACTACGATTCTTTGCTGCAACATCGCGTTCAACATTCAATGATCTATTGAATATGCCATGCAAATCTCCAGCAAATATGATCCTTTGCTGCAACATTGCATTTAACATTCAACAATCTATTGAATATGACATGCGAATCTCCAGCAAATCACAATCCTTTGTCATAACATTCCATTCAACGATCCATTGAATATAACGTGCGCGTCTCCAGAAACTATGATTCTTGCCGCAGTATACGTTAATTGGGTAAAAAATATCGACAATTTATTAATTATCGATATTAAGATCTATGTTAACCAAATGATGATCGAATTATCTTTGCATACATTTTTTGACACAATTGATAACTATCGGATCCTCTGATTTTAACACATCATCGCTAACATTGCATTCATTTTCTAACGCAAACATCAGAACATCTATATGTCCTTGAGAAGCTGCTTCCGAACAAACTCTCTCATCCCACGGACATATTTCTGTTTCATCTGATTCAATACCATACTTATTTCTATCAACGCCGCGTAACCATTTTAATATATCTAACTGACCATGCCTGGCTGCTCTTTTAGAAACAGTCGCATTCCATCCAAAACCTTGCTTGCGACACCAAATTATTATATGAAGATGACCATTGATAGCTGCATATTTGATAACTTTATTCACAGAACATCCCTTCAAATATTGATATTGCAATATTTCTAAATTTCCATTAAGAGCCGCTCGCCAACAATGATGGATAGATAAATCATATCCCCAACTTACAAATAATTCCAAAATGGCTAAAGATCCGCCTACATTACTTTTACCTATTTTTTTTTCTAACGCAAAATTTGCTGAAGTTTCATCAACTTTAGCGCCAATATCATGTAACCATATTATCATATCTAAGTTGCGACTACAAACAGCTTCATTAAACACATGTGCACTGATAACATCATATCCTTTTGAATAAATATATTGCAAACACTCTAAATTCCCACTCCCGGCTATCAACGCAACGTGATTATCGTTGACCAGACAAATATTATTTTCTATCAACCATTTCCAAATGTGGATATGTTCGCACAAAAAAAAAATATCGGATATCGTGAATCCGAGTTCTAGTGCATATTTTATAATATCCAAATTTCCACTTCTGCCTGCACCTGATATGACGCCCTGTACATGTTTTGGATCTGTCAAATGTAAAAATTTTATTACATCAAAATGATTATTTAATGCAGCAAAATAGCCAATGCGTCCGTCTCTATAATTTTTTTCAAAAAGATATCTAACCATTTCCATATTCCCATTTTTGGCAGCACCGCAAGCGGCAACATTTAAATTTTTGTGATGTTCTTCTAACCATTTTATCGTTTCAAATTGATTGGCCTTAGCAGCAGCGACGGCAACCATATTATCAAATAAATAACCGCGAACATGACAGAATTCTAATAATTGAATATTTCCAATCTTCGCAGCTCCTCGCATCGCATAAGCAACATTTAGAGATTTATAACCTGGCATAGATAGCATCTTTATAATAAGAGATGTGTCTCCACGCGCCCCTAATTTTTTATAGACCTTGGGAAATCTACACAGAATTCCGTTTTCTAAAATTACATATTTATCTGGTATCTCTCTGTTATCGTACAATAATTCAATTGTATATTTATAAAGAGGGATATTGAGACCAAAATAACTTTTATAGTGAAAGAACTGATTATCATTAACCATTTTTTGAAACGCTGACTCGATAAGTGGCATATGAATAGAGAATTTATTGATGTCAATGCATGTGCGCAAGAAAGAGCGTTTGTCGGTGATAGGTAGAATAAAGAAAATGAGTCGGTAAATGTCAGTATTCAGAGTTGCCATTATTAGATATTGTTATTAGTCCTAACGATTGATTAGAGATTTATTGATATCAATTTTTATAAAAATAATATCAATCTAAATAGCCCAAAGGTAATTTGATACATAGTTGTCCTATTTTGGGAATCAATTCAATCAACGTTCCATTCGTCGGTAATGGCACTTCTGGTTCGTTTATTAATTTAGCAAGCAATGTCTGAGAGTTATAATAGTAGGCTTTGATAGTAATATCATTGCTTCGACCCCGCATAATTAATTTATCTTCTTTTCTAGTGAATGCTAAATCGAATCTTTGGGATAATATTTTTCGAATACAATTGTTTGGTAGCTTATCAAAAGCAATGAAATTTTCGTTCTCGCTCAATTTAGGATGAATCACGTTCGATTGAAACAAGTCAATTATTCCGCTCATAGGAACATGCGTTGAATCATGCATAAGTGGTTCTAATTGTATTTTTAGATCTTCATCAAGATTGTCGTAGCGTTTCTTGCACGACGATAAAATTTCAGCGAATTCATCATGAAGGAATGACATATTAGATTGTTCGATTATTTTATTGATACATCTTTCTGTTGATAATATTTTCAATTTTTTGATGTTCAAAAAAAATGAAATAAATATCGTTACATACATAATCACAATATAATCGTCAAAAAATGATGGAGGTGACAGAACTCGGCAACTTGTTGGTTTGCGAATATTAAGATTGACTAACAATAAAATTACTAGATTACTAGAAACGATAAAAAATTGATTATTATTCTGTCAACATATTGTTTTGATACATCAATCGCAAAAATGTACAATAAAATCCAGAGCACCTTATGTGGCATATATTCTGCGTCTGCGTTATATACATTATTGTATGCGATGGTATATACGCGATTATTTTTAATCAAAAGCGAAGAACATGATACCGAATCTTCTAATTATGATGGTCGTCTTAATTGGTATGTGAACAACATGGGTTATATAGACGGATTTATTCGTACGATATCAACGTTGAGTGGCATATGGGTTAGTTTGACACATTATGCAGATAATGTGCGATCTTAAATATCTGTGGACAACACTATTACTAATGTTTCAAAAATTAGACAAAAATAAATTGAATTTATTTTTGTGCAACACTGACAAAATAAAGTTGTTCAAAAATGAACGACTCTTGCCAGTAACATCGAATGATCCAATATTGTCATATTCAAATCTTCCGGCAACCCTAGTAACATCGAATGATCCAATATTGGTGCATTCAAATCTCCAGACAATTTAAATTCTTGCCAGCAACATTGAATTATCTAATATTTGATGCGTTCAAATCTCCAGGCAATTCAAATCCTTGCCAGCAATATTGAATGATCAAATATTGTCACATTCAAATCTTCCGGCAATTCCAGTAACATCGAATAATCCAATATTGACGTATTCAAATCTCCAGGCAATTCAAATCCTTGCCAACAACATTGAATAATCCAATATTGACGCATTCAAATCTCCGGGCAATTCAAATTCTTGCCAGCAACATTGAATAATCCAATATTGACGTATTCAAATCTCCAGGCAATTCAAATTCTTGCCAGCAACATTGAATAATCCAATATTGACGCATTCAAATCTCCAGGCAATTCAAATTCTTGCCAGCAACATTGAATAATCCAATATTGACGCATCCAAATCTCCAGGCAATTCAAATTCTTGCCAGCAACATCGAATAATCAAATAATGGTGCATTCAAATCTTCAGGCAATTCAAATCCTTGCCAGCAACATTGAATAATCCAATATTAACGCATTCAAATCTCCAGGCAATTCAAATCCTTGCCAGCAATATTGAATGATCAAATATTGTCACATTCAGACCATAATACAATCTCTTACCAGAAAGATTATTAAAAAAAATTGATTTAAAAATGGTACGATTGGTCATCTATACTATATCCTATTATTATGATATCTTTTGACGAACTAACGCTAATATTGAATTATTTTCCAACGTGCAAATTAGTACATTGGAGACTGGTTAATTGCGAATTCAAGAAAATTATCGATAAAATTTTGACAAATCGGCGTAATGGATTTAATTGCACAAATTTTTTGCTTACAACCAACAATCAGTCAAAATACCGATTAGAATACGGATGCACCCACATAAATTTATGGCAGGAAATGTCTCGTGACGAAATCATCGACGATTATTTTGCCGTCGCTTGTAAATTTATACACGCAAATCCAAATACTTGTATCGATATGCTCAATTTTTTATCCGAACATAGATATTTCTTTAAAGAAATGACCATGAATGAACGGCCAGAAATAGATACGCTACAAAAAATTTTAAACGTAAAAAACTACGACGCAAAAAAAATTGCACGTATAATTGAATTGTATCCTCCAAGTTCGTTTCCTGCCGATGTAGGTTTTTTATTGTTAAAAAATGGCAGCTTCGATATTTTGCTCGAATTACAAAAACGCAATGCTAATCCTAGTAAATTTGATATAACTATGAACAGCATAGTGATGCATTATCCAAAAATTATAAGAGTAATGATAGGTTATTATCTAACATTATGTACATACATAGACAATTTATCGCGATTTGTTGGATCATCTGTCAATAATTTATTTAAAACAATCAGTAATCTAAATGAATATTTTTTCGTGTTTTATTGATATCAACATAGCTCGTTTGATAATTGATAATTTTGATGGATTATCAAACATTTTAGAAATATTTGATCAAAATAGCATAACATTGATAATTAAAATTTTTATTTATCAACTGGATATTCATCGCGAACTATAATCTCTAAATGTTTTCACAGATGTGCGCGACAGAGTTGTATCGTCTATCGGCAAATCATAGTTACTATGTAATGCTATTTCTTTGACTGACGCTGGCATTTCGTTAATCGATTGTTTAAATTCACATCCAAATGTTAAATGTGTTACTAATGGTATGTCGTTTTTGATATCTTGGTTAAATTTATAACCAAATTTTAAATGAGTCACCGACGGAATGCGATTTATTATTGATTTGTTAAAATTGTATCCGAAACTTAGATGTGTTATCGAATCAGGAATTCCATCGATCGATTCATTGAAACACGTACCGAATATTAAATGTCTTACTGACTGTGGTATGGTATTATTTTTAACAGGATGACGATAATAATAGCCAAACGTTAAATGTGTCACTGACAATGGAATATTATCTTTTATGGAATGACTAAAGCTGCTACCAAATTTTAGATGTGTTACTGACGGCGGAATATTATTTTTAATAGATTTGTTAAATTCGTCACCAAATTTTAGATGTGTTACTGATGAAGGGATTACGTCATCTATTGTTTTATTGAAATATTGACCAAATGTCAAACGTGTTATTGGGCTGGAAATTTTGCTGTCAATAAATTGGTTAAAAAATCTGCCAAATGTTAAACGCGTCACTGAAGATGGCATTTTTTTAATTAATATTCTCAAATAGTGACCAATTTTAGTCGGGGAAGCAGATAAGGGAATGTTAGATGGATTTGTTGTTAGATGGACGTGTTTAATGAACTTGGGATAACATTTATCAATATTATATGACCGATGCGCTATTTTTGTCACGTTAAATTTTACATATTCGAAGTTATCAAAATATGGCAAATATGATATCTTAATCAGACTTATTGCGTCTGTGTATTTTATCTTATGTTTTATTTTGTTCATCTGTTTTGATGTTGCGCATAGATAAATTTTTTCCTTGTCTTTTAAAAATTCAGAGATTATTGAGAAGGTGTCATCGTTGAGTATATTCATTTTATTGAATTATTATTTTGATTATATTTGTATTGTTTTGATCAATTTTTTTGTCAAATAGTCTAAAAAATTGATTTATATTTTGCCAGAAGCTCTGATTCCGCTAACATGGATTCAAAATGTTCAACACAATAAATAATCAAAAATCGATCGGAGAATATCACATCGACAAGTACATATCATTTATGATTAACAATACAGCATATTCGTTACACCAAAATTATATGAATCGAATAAGTATATTTGCATCTCACAAAGATTGCCCAAATGACATAATAATGATAACACATGATACTTCAGACGAAGATGTTGAATGCGTAATAAAATGTGTATGTGACGAAGAATACACTTGCAACAAAGATGTTAAATCTTTCACAGATATTCATAGATTCGTATCGTACATTGGGCCAGATGAAATATTGACAGAACGGATTTTTAAGAAGATAAATAGAAACAAGATGACGATGATTGAATTTGTTGAAGCTTTCAAAAATTATGCAGATACGGCTGAAACTAAAGACTTGTTAAGGTATTATGTGCTGATGATAAAAGCGAATACTAAAGTGATCATGGACAACCGACAATTGTTGATAGATATTTTTTCGCCAAATATGAGATTATTTATAATGCGGGGCATTTTAGAGGATAAATATATGAAAGGAACGCATCATGTTGACACCAATCAAAATAAATATCAAATTCGGAAAACCGTTTCAATAGAATATTTTGATTATTTAGAAGAAACAGTATTTGGCACGAATACAAAAAAAGAATTGATATATGAATCAAACATGTGTTCTTTTTTTGCAGACGAAATTAAAATTTGTGAAACAGAGTTAGATGATGAAAATAAAGAGGTTGATATAACAGCTACTATAGCATATTATTGTGCAAAATTATTAATGGAATCGGATGAACCCGTGAGGATTTTGATGAAGGATTCGAGCGAGGAAACATCCGATTCGTCCGACACTTATTCTTATTAAAATAATTTTGATAAGAATATTGTCGTTATAAAATTGTCATTTTTTTGAAACCAAACCCAGACACACTATATGGAATTCCATCAATATAAATGACGTCGCCAACAGACATTGAAGTATGTGTATTTTTTTCTTGAATATATTTTTGCATCGCCACCGTACTTAATGGATTTTGATCACTATTATAGATCGCGAATAAATCATCAAGAAATTTATTGACATCATCTCCAACATTTTTTGTAAATGTATGAACATTGGAATAATATTTTTCATTTTCGAGAAGTCGTGGATCAACGTTTCCACTAAATATTATGTTAAAAGCAAATGGCAGTGTAGCCACTGCATCGGTGTAATAATAAATTTTAATTGTGGATTCCATATGTGTATGTTCGATATAGATGAATATTTTTGGTTAAGAGTTCAATTATCAATTTTTTCTTGTGTCCTCTCGCTACATTGTAATATTTATTCAAATAATTATTGAAATCTCGTAGCAATCGACAGAAATAAAAATCTGTCTAGTATTGTTGCTGTGAAACTTAAAATTTTTATATTAAGAAAAATGCGTTTGCGCCAAAGATAGGTAAATATTTTACGCATCATTGTTTCTCGTTTTGTTCGGTCATAAGAATTTGAACATCTGATTCATTACCGACAATATTATCAGGGAGATTTTTTAGTTCATTATTGATATCGGTTATTCTAATACGACAAAAATAGATCACACTTATGAACAGCGTAACTAATACCGACCCGATAAAAAAGATTACAAATGCCAGCAGATGATACATTAAAATAAATATGATATAGCCCAATCCTTCTGTATCATCCTTGCAAAATGAACGACTATCTGTTAATCGACATATTCTCCAGCCTCCGAATATTATCACACTTTCAACAATCACCACCGCAGCCGCTATCGCAAGAATTCGACATATTAACATAACAAATCTATTCAGAGATCGACTACGCACGAATATATTTTGGGGATCATCGGTTTTGAAAAAACATAAAATAGTGTAGGTCTGTTTTTCTTCGAGAGCGACGTATTTTTGTTGATCATCCATGTCTTGTGTTGTACAATATATAATACACTTATCTGGTAGTTCTATTGTCAATTTTTTTGGTAATGACGATTTTATCAATTTTTAGTTAAAAATTGATAAAATATATTAGTCGCCGAGTACTCCAACGTGCAAACTATATACAATTTGATCTTTGGACAAATCTATATATGTTTTTATGATATTCACGTTGCTAAAATTGTTCGATTCAAAAAAATTTATTTTGCTGCTCGGTAAACTATTATGTTCGTTAAAAAATTCTCTCACGTTTGCACAATCATTTGGAAAACTCACACTTGGACCTCCCTCACTTTGTTTGTGAATATATTCATCCTTGTCGATCGGATGTTGCAACAATGTTTGCATGCGCTGTAAGAGAAAAGAACACTTGTTAGCCTTTTCGCGCACAGGTCTTTCTCTTTCATATTGTTTTTCTGCTTCTATTTTTCGTTCAGATGCGATTATCTTTTCTATTTTATCTTTTGCTTCGGCCATTTTTAATGATTATGATGTTTTTGATAGTATTCTGGCGTTTAAAAAATCACTTTTTTATGATGCGATAAAAAATTTATTTAAAAAATAGTATTACGTTTGATAAATTATCATCATCTATCATTATGTTATTTCAAGCACATGATATGGACTTTGTGATAAAAATAATCGATTTGACAGAAGAGATTGGATGTGATTTGCGCGAGAATCAAACGATCCTGGATAATTTATTTTTAATATTGATTTGTATAAATTCTTCAGATAATCATAAATTAGAAGCACTTACTAAGAATTATTGTGTATTTGTTATTGGTAACAAGTGCTATATTTGTTGATACATGCGCACTTATTATTAATACGCCGATGTTTATTATTGATAACAAACGTTACATTTATTGATACATGAGTGCCTGGTATTGATACATAGGCAATTGTAATTGATAACAATCGCTACATTTATTGATATATGAGCGCTTATTATTGATCATAATTACTCATGTGTTAATAAGGCATAGGTAATTGTAATTATAATTAATAACAAGCGCTATATTTATTGATACATGCGCGCTTGTTATTAATACGTGAGCGATTGTAATTAATCACAATCGCTACATTATTGATACACGAGCACTTGTTATTAATACTTAGGTGATCATAATCAATAATAAATGGCTGACATCATTAGTAATAATACGTTTATTATATGATCGAATATTATAATAACGTGTTGTCACGATAAACTAAAGTGTACGTATTCATTTGTTTTGCCACAAACGAACAGACATTTTTTGAAATAATATGATAATTATGTATATATAGTGTGTGTGATGATAAGTTTTTTAAAACAATATTCGAGTATACCTGAACAATTTATAGATGATTTTTATGGTATTATGGGGGAAAATAATAATCCTCACGATTTTGTTATAGATTTTGATATAGTCGCAAAATGGTTTGGTAGGTTAAAGGGCAATTTGAAAAAAACATTGATGTCGAATTTTGATTCCGATATAGATTATATTATAATTCCAATAACAAAAAATCACGATAATTATAAAGGATCAACTGTAGAAGAAAAAATAATGTTAACGGTATTATGTTTCAAAGAATTATGTATGATATGTCGTCGATCGCCTAATGCAGAAAAAGTACGACTATACTATATCGCGTTGGAAGGTTTGATGGTAAAGTATCATCATTATATCGAAAAAAGTTTGAGAGAAAAAATAGGTTTGTTGGAGCAAAATCAAAAACCAAAGATAAACGTAGAAATAGGAATAATATATTTTTTTGAAGCTTTAAATGTATCGAAGATAGACGACGAAATGATGTATAAACTGGGAAAGACAACTGATAAAAATAATAGATTTAACACATATAATTCGGGGAACGCAAACGATATTGAACCATTATTTATATTAGAAGTAAATGATATAGACAGCGTAGAAGGATGTATTATAAATTTATTAAAAAAATACCAATACAGAAAACACAAAGAAATTTATAAAATAGATAAGGAGGCACTAAAAGAAGCGTTTATGATGTGTGACGAATTGGTAAAAGGATTTGTAAGATATGAAAGGAAACACGGGAAAGAAAAATTAAAAAAATCGGCCAAAAAATTACAGGGTGGAGGTTTTCTTCTAATGAAAATTACTAAAATGTCTTCATAATATCGAATTATTAATAACTAAAATTTTTAATTATCAATGATGATTTGTATCATTTTAGACGACGAGCACTTAGTAAGTATTATATAAAAAATGTTAAAATTATCAAATTGATAAATTAACACGATCTGCAAGGTAATTTACCTTTCCCATGACATTTAAAACATGTAGAATAACCGGAACAGCACCGAACTTGAATAGTTTTATGTACATAACGACCATTATCTTTTTCGCTAACTGATCGAATAGTAGATCCGCTGCCACGACACTTGCCACACATAATTCTACCATTTGAACAACCACATGGTATGTTTTTATAGTTGAGACAAGTGCGACATAAATTTTTTTTTGCGGACATCGAGAATGAATGATTAATTAGACATGGAACTTGCTGATAGATTATTATTCAATTTTTTTGACGTAAGAAGGATAGATGTGGAATATTTTGAAAAATGGCTTCACATCCTTATCAAATTTAAAATATTTGATTCTGGATACTATGTTGATTCTTACAATTTTTGCAAGTTTTTTCAATGTATTCTCGATATTTTTGAGGTGTATTCTGGCGCAATATTCCTTGACCGCAATTAACTCTACCCATATTTTCAATAATATATCGCAAACAATCAAATTGATCGTTTTCGATAGCAACTTCAGCTAAATCAGTATGCCAATCAGCTTTATATATAGTATGTAACTCTTTTAAACATTGTAAATGTCCAAGAGCGGTGACATATGACATCAATGCGTAATTGATGTGTCCATAATTATCATCTGTGATCACCCTAACGCATTCGTAGTTTTTTAGTTCATCATACTTTTTATTGATCAAATTATATAATCCATCACATTCTTCGCGTTTGTTGTACAAAATTTTTGCAGCCTGAATGCAATCGCAACTCATTTATATCATTTTTAGAGATTATATATGACAGATACAAACGTATTATGAAATTTTTGTGTTTACAAAAGCGTAATATATAAGATCAAAATCGAACAACAGCAATTGTGATAGTTAATTTTTTTAGTTATCACTATTCTCTATAAATTTTTATCCTCTTCCTTACAGATTTATGTATCGGTATATAATAATTCTGACTCAACTTAACTTGTTTGACTGTCATCGGCAAATTGTTGATAGATTTGGCAAAAGACTTGCCAAATGTAATATGCGTCACAGAAGATGGCATGCAATCATCAATATTTTGATCAAAATGGCTACCGGAGTTCAAATGAGTCACTGACAATGGAATACAATCTTTGATCGGTTGGTCAAAACAAGCCCCAAATGTTAAATGTGTAACTGATGATGGGATAGAATCTTTTATTGATTTGTTGAAACTAACTCCGAATGTTAAATGTGTAACTGAAAATGGAATACAACCTTTGATTGGTTGATCAAAACGATGGCCAAATCTCAAATATGTTACCGATGGTGGGATGCATCCTTCGATAGGTTGGTTAAAATATTCACCGAACCTTAAATATGTCACAGAATTTGGGATACATCCTTTTACGGATTGATTGAAATAGAATCCGAATCTTAAATATACTACTGACGGTGGAATTTTTACTTTTTGGTCGAAACTGTTATCAAATCGCAAATGTGTTATATCGGATGGAATGTTGGCTGTTATCGATTTGAAATAGATATACTTGGCATATTTGGGTCGTCTTTCTTTTTGGGTTGATATTTTGACACATTCAAAATTATCAAAATATGGTAGATTTTTTATATCGTGGACGTTCATCCTTTTTTGATATCTGAATATATATTTCAATGAGTCCATTCTTTTCGATGTCATCGTCAAATAAATTTTTTGTTTGTCCGTTAGGAACCTACTTAGTTCAAAAAAAGTATCGTCGTATTCCATAGGTTACTTTAGATTGTCCAAGTTAGTTAAATTTGTGTTTGATGGATCAATTTTTATTTTACAATAACACCATTGATAATCAAAGAAATTTTGATTATCGATAGCAAAAAATTTTCTCACCGGTAACATTTGACTGGCAAATATCTCTGTGTACAAATCTTCTGGCAATTCTCTCGCTAGTAACATTGAATAGATAAATATTAACACATTCAAATCTCATGGCAAGAGAATTGCCAGTAACATTGAACGGATAAATATTTGCACATTCAAATCTCAAGGCAATTCTCTTACCAGTAACATTGAATAAATATTCGCGCGTTCAAATCTCTCGCCAGCAACATTGAATGGGCAAATATTTATACGTTCAAATCTCAAGGCAAATCTCTTGCCAGTAACATCGAATGAACAAATATTCGCTCGTTTAAATCTCAAGGCAAATCTCTTGCCAGTAACATTGAATGAACAAATATTCGCTCGTTTAAATCTCAAGGCAAATCTCTTGCCAGTAACATTGAATGAACAAATATTCGCTCGTTTAAATCTCAAGGCAAATCTCTTGCCAGTAACATTGAATAGATAAATATTTACGATTATCATTTTTTGGAACGCAGATTCGATGAATGATCAATAAAAAAAATGAAAATACTAATCTCAAATTGTATAAGATAACAAATAATATACAATATGATAAATTCACTTCCACACGAAATCATAAGTCAACAGATCAATAATAAGAATGCATATGTGTGTAAATTATGGTACAAAATATGGTGTAATAAACAGATGAGTATCAGATTTGAGCGTTTCAATATATTTGGACGCACAATAACGATCGATTATTCGTTTGATATGATTTCTAAATTCAAAAATGTAACAGAGCTAAATTTAGGAGAAAAAACTGTTGTTGATAAATCTATCATATCATTGAAGGCGCTGCGAACGTTGAATGTTGATAGAAACATTCATGTTGTGGATAAATTATTAATCAAATTAACGAATTTAACATCGTTATCACTCATTTCGAATACTCAGATAACAGATAAGTCGTTAAAACATTTGACTAATATTCGAGAATTACATCTACGCGGCAACATAAGAATTACCGACGCATCGTTGTCGAATTTGACACAACTGACAACATTGGACGTTTGGGATGTTCCAATAACCGATGATTCATTAAAGCGTCTTGTGAACATTTCTCACCTGTCAATAAAATCGCACACATCCATAACAGATGATTCGATAAAACGACTCACAAAAATAGACACGTTAATTATATGGAACTCTAGATCAATAAGTGATAAATCTATTAAGCATCTTACAAATATTAATCGTTTGTGCGTATCTAATTGTAACTTAGTAACCAATAAATCGATCAAAAAGTTAACAAACATAAACACAATGGATATTGAAAATATAGATAACGTAACGTACAAATCATTAAAATATTTAACAAATTTAACAAAATTAAGATTGTGTGATTATGTTGGAATCGGACACGTTGAACTAGGAAAACTAACAAATTTAAAATCATTGAATGTTGATAGTGGAACAGATATATCTGGGAAATCCCTTCGTCTGTTGACAGGACTCGAACATTTAAGGTTGATTATAGATGATGTATCAAACAAAGACATAGAGAAACTCACAAATTTAAAGCTGCTGAAGTTGTACGAAAGTACAGAAATAACCGGCGACGCGATACGTAAATTAACAAAACTTGAAACGTTAAAGTTATTCAGAAATAAAATGTCAAATAAGGATATCAATATGCTCACAAATTTAAGAAAACTATATTTGGAAGATTGTGATCATGTACGAAAATCTAAATTAAAGCTTCCAAATTTGGTCAAATTTAGACAAGATGAATAAAACAATTGTTTATTGATAAGCAAATATTTTGACTATCAATATTATATCCCGTTATTCACTTTTAATTAGCTCTGTAGTGATATGACCTGGTCAACCTTTCTGTCAATGAATGAATTAATATTGGCGCATTCAAATCGCTAGCAACACAATCTCTTGCCAGCGACGTTGGACGAACATTTGGACATTCAAATCTCCAGGTAATGAAATTTCTTTGCCAGTAACATCAAATAATCAAACTTCTAGGCAATATATACTCTTGCCAGTAATATTGAAAGATAAAACCTTGCCATATCCAGTTGCTGGCAATGCAATGCCCTGCCAGCAACATTGAATGATCAAATATTTGCACATTCAAATCTCCAGGCAACACAATTTCTTGCCAGTAACATTGAATAATCAAATATTTGTTCGTTCGAATCTTCGGGCAATACAATTTCTTGCCAGTAACATTGAACGAACAAATATTTGCACATTCAAATCTCCAGGTAACGCAATTTCTCGCCGGTAACATTGAATGATCAAATATTTGAACGTTCAAATCTCAAGGCAATACAATCTCTTGCCAGCAATATTGGACATTCAAATCTCCTGACAATACATTTTCTTGCCAGTAACATTGAATGATTAAATATTTGAACATTCAAATCTCCAGGCAATACATTTTCTTTCCAGTAACATTGAATGATTAAATATTTGAACGTTCAAATCTCCAGGCAATATATTTTCTTGCCAGTAACATTGGACGTTCAACCTTCCAGGTAACATAATTTCTCGCCAGTAACGTTAAATGATCAAATATTCGAACGTTCAACTTTCCAGGTAATACAATCTCTTCCCAGTAACATTGAACGTTCAAATCTCTAGACAATACAAACTCTTGCCAGTAACATTGAACGAACAAATATTTGAACCTTTAAATCTCCAGACAATACAATTTCTTGCCAGTAATATTGAATGATCAAATATTTGAACGTTCAAATCTCCAGGCAATACAACCTCTTGCCGGCAACATTAAATGATCAAATATTTGCGTGTTCAAATCTCCGGGCAACACAATCTCTTGCCAGTAACATTGATGATCGAATATTTGAACGTTCAAATCTCCGGGCAACACAATCTCTTGCCAGTAATATTGAATAAAAAATATATTTGAACGAATAACGTTCTACATGAGTTAGCAGATGTAGTTGTATAAATATCGGCATGACCATAAACGCAGAATAATGATAAAACAGAGTATGACAACACGAATAATATTGATAAGTAAAAAATTTATTTAACAATATCAACGCCGAGAAATGATAATAAGTCCAGCATCGTAATCAAATTTCAAATGAGGAAAGTTCTTTTGTGCAGACATAATCAGAATAGCTGCGAGACGTTGGGTAACCTTACCAATTGCACCTGTTTGATTTTGTTCACGAGAAAAAAAGGATCCGATAGGTGAACAGTTAAGTTCGACAGATAGACGTCCATTTGTGTTAGGAATGTATGTCAAGGCAATTGTAGATGATGATATGTAGATAATAATAATTGAACACCGTGGAAGAAAATCAATTTTTTTTGGATAAATGTATCAGTCCCGGGTTTGCTTTAGTGTTAGTTTTGGATATTGTTCCACGCGCAGTTACAATAAAATTACAGAAATACCGGGAATAATAAGACAACTCAACAAATGTCGCATTATTATGCAATAAAAATTAATCGTTGATAGACAAATATTTTGACTATCAACAATTCAAATCAATGTTAACAAAGTAGTTAATATTGTCATAATGTTTCTACATAAATCTAAATTTATCGCAGACGAATCGACACGTCTCATCTCATCTATTTTTTCAAGTAATACAGCCGCATCGCCGTCGCATCGCAGTTTGCCTTTAGCGATTTTTGCAGCTAATAATAATTCATCACGATGCATTGATTCTGATACGCAATCATTTATATGAGATAATACCTGCATAGAACTAGAAAAAATATTATATATCATGGCAGCGTCATGTATTTCACGTTCATAAAAAAAATGTGATAGTCGCAAAAAATGTTCACAATTATGCGCGTATCTCAACAACGTAGCTACAGTATTTATATCACATGCTACATATTGTGACATCCATTTATCAATAACATGATTTTTGATATTTTCATTAGAAGGCCTTATTCCATCTTGTTTTATGATGTTGACAAACATATCATTACTAATAAGTGTATCGCTACAATATTCAAAAAATATATTCTCTGGTAAATTTACAATCTTCCAATTATCGGTCATTGCTCCTTCGTTGAACAATCTAACGCAACAATTATATGTATCTTCAATATAAATGAATGGTGTCAGGATATTATCGAGGAAATAATCGAGGACATCTTTTTCACAAAAACCTCCGAAATATTTATCTGCAACATTGAGAAGTTCTGAAACAAACGAAGATGTTAAATTTACGTATCGCGGAGTTGTTCGCAACGCACTTATAAATCTATCTCGTGGCAAACAATAATGATCGCATAGTAATTTTATGGCGTTGATATTTCGAGTAGCTATGATCGAACTAATAGCTTCGACGTCATCTGTTATCATCATATTTGTTGTGATATAATTTGGATAGAGTTGCGTTGGCTTATTAAAAATCATTTTTTTAATAAAAACAGAATAATCAACTCGTCCGCTGTACAATATAAGCAGTATTTGATGTGTATGGCAGGATTAGGTATGGCAAAAATAGTATTGGAACTTATATTGATAATTAAAAAATTTAGTTATCAATATGTACAAAGGATTTATCTATTGATTTAAATATCCAATTATGATTGTATATTATTAAAATTTATGATCTAATTGATATAGATGGAAAACCTATATTTCAAAAAGTACATCAAATACAAATCGAAATATGTTGACTTAAAAAATATGCGCGGTGGAGGAGAAACATATTTTATTCATGATAATGGCGGCCAGCCTTTTAAGGTTATCATTGACCATAAAAAAGTGAAAATATACAACAAGAAGAAATCGAATGCGAAAATATAGTATATGCGACAGAACCATTATTTGAATTTGAACCAACGAAAATATTTGTAGGTAAAAGTCCAGAAAATGAACAGACCAGATTTAGTGGGGGATTCGGACCAGAATTTGATGGCAACACAATTCTTTTGCAAATGAAGGATAACGAATATATTTATATCGGAAGCGAGATTTTTTCGTTCAACACAATAGATAAGATCATAGATTATGTATCTCCAGTAGGTAATAATGACGTCCCATATCCATATGCGATCGATAACAACGGTAATTATTATTTATTGATAGAAAATGTGATACTCAAGGGTGAAATAAAATATGAGGATCCGTATAATTATTATTACGAACATGCAAATATTACTACTGATCATGGAAGAATACCTCCGGGTAACACTACAATAAAAAACTTTAACGATATCGACGAATTTTATATAGGGAAAGATAGATATACGTTACGCTATGTAACATTTCCAGAAAAGAATTATGATAGGCTTTTGAAATCATTTGGCGGGCCTCTTTATGTTAAATACGTTGACGGAACCAAAAAAGAACTTTCTAAAAACGATTATGTTGAATTAATGAGATCATATGGCAAAGTTAAAAATTTTGTGCCGTTTACGACGAAAAAACTTCAAGACAGAGATATTGGAGGAACATTTCTTAATGAATATATGTCAGCTATTTCTGGTGTGATGCAATGAATTTTATTGTGTAATTAACCGAACATTTGTTTAATAAAGTATTGAACAAATGCTAATTTAAATCACCGACAATAACATTGTGCGCACATTCTAACATGATTATAAATGCATTTGATAATCGATAAATTATTAGATTCGATCCCAGCGTTATAACATTCTTCATCTAAATAACATCCATTATCCGGAGCAAATGACAACACGTTAATATGTTTGTAACAAATAGCGCCGTAACGAACTCGTACATTACAATGACAAATTTCTATCCCACTTGATTTTAATATATTTATAAAAAAATTGATTAATTTTTTGACTAGTTGAACCTTTAATATTATCAATTCTAAAATGGATTACATTAGATATAACGATATCTTTAAAGAATTAAAACAATGGCTAAGACCAATTGATCTATATAAACTTGCCCAAACGTGCAAATCATATTGTATGATGATAACGATGAAAGACATCAAGATAAGTACGATGCACGAAATCGACAGATATTTGTATGAGATTCTTGGAACAGATTATGATGGATTCAAGCTTGCTTCTAAAAATTCGAAAGGTATTATTGGTGGTTCACTAATTACTCAATGTATTTTAGGCGAAAAATGGAACGATATGGTTTACATAATTGTTGATTCCGGCGAATTAAACCATTTATTCAATGAAGCGACAGGAAAATATATATTTCAAGAGAAAGATTATAAATCTGGCGATGTTAATAACATCAAAATAATTGAATATGTTTACTTAAAATTTAGTCATCTCATCTACGCTTATAGCACGAACAATAGAATCACCCTTTGCATTCATGGTAAGAATATAATAATTGACGCGTTGGAAAATATCTATGAAGAACGACAAAAATATGACGTCTGTAAAAATATATATATGCTAGGAGAATCATTTCAACATATGTACATCCATCAAATAAATAAAATATTTATCAAACAAACTAATTTTATTCCAGATTGTGTATTACACAAAAAATACAGAGCAAGAGGATTCTCATTTTACGATGCGGATGGCAAAATCGTAGCGGACCGTGATATTTGGAAAAAAATGAACATTGACATCATTAAAGCTGTGCCGTATGGTAACAAAACATCTGAAAAAAGATTACAAATATTATATGTAGAGCATGGTTATATTCATGAGAATCATATTCTCGCTACATATTCGAGAAGAATTTTATTTTCGGTGAACCTGTTTCCCATATCTGGTGGTCAGATCGTTTCTTGTTTCGATGACCGAAAAAAGGACTGCTTATTCCAAGAAATGTATCCCGAAGTAGAACATTTGCACGGTTTTTTTGGTGATAGAAAAACATTGTTCGTTATTAACACGTGCACCGACGTAGATGATCCTATAGGATTATAATTCATCATCGACGGTGACAAATTATTAATCTATTATGTGCGTAAAATATTTGTGTTTATTATTGCATGATATGTAATGTTAAATTAAAAAATTGAAAATCGAAACAATATAAATGATAATAACTGACATTACCAAAAATGTTGATCACAAACGAAGACAGTTTCATACATATAAGTAGGTTTCTAACAGATCGAGAAAAAATTTATTTAGCGACAACATCTTCATCTATGAATAATTTGAAACATAAATTTAGATATTGCGAACGAATACGGATGGATAAAATCGTCCACTTACCGTATTTTCACAATTTTGAGTTTGTAAAAATCCATACAATTCCGCCTACTTATCCTAAATGCGTAAAATTTATTCACTTATTGACATGTTCAACAAATATCCCATCGAACATCACTCATTTAACTTTTCGCCGGCGATTTAATAGACCTGTCAAATATATTCCTCCATCAGTTACTTATTTAAAATTTGGCGATTATTTTAATCAACCGATAGATGGAATAATTTCATCATCAGTTACACGATTAAACCTTAGATGGAATTTTAATCATCGTATCACAAATAATATTCCATCATCTGTTACTCATTTAACGTTGTATTGTGATATCAATAATTCTAAAATCGGAGATATACCCTTATCAGTTGTTCATTTGAAGGTAGGTGGAAGATTTGACAGGAATATAAAAAATCACATTCCGTCATCCGTTACTCATCTTGGTTTTTGTTGGAATTATTTGGATCATAATATCAAAAATGATATACCTGAATCGGTAACTCATGTATATTTTGGAGAGCATTTAGATGAATCGCTAAATGATCTGCCACATTCAGTAAAAGAAATAACTTTGAATAAGGATTATGACGTACCGATAGATCAAGATATTATTGATAGAGTAAAAATACGAAGATATTCAGTATACACCCGCGAATGTGGATGTGGAAAATTTGATATATGAAAAATTTATTCATAAAAAGAATATGATAATCAAAAAATTTAATTATCATACTACGAAATTAACTCTCAATTTTATCCTTTTGTTTATTGAGCATCTTTATTTCTATCACTGATTCAGGAATATTGCCATTGATAAATCCTGTAAAATCTTTGCAGAATTTCAAGTGTGTCACTGTTAGTAGTATACCTTTTGGGATAGGATTGAAATATTTAAGGTCGCAATAGTTATAATGTAATTTCAAACATGTCACTGAAGGAGGTATGCATTGTCAAATTAAATGATATCAATGTTAATTTTTTAATAGATGGAGGTAAATGTGTCTTTTAACAAAAAAATTGATAAAGAATTAATTTATAAACATATCGTATTAATACATATATATCTACAAAAAACAATGTCGTTAACTAAAACTAAATTTATCGCTGCCTCCCGTAAGCGCCAATTCACAAAAATAGAAAAATATATGCACCCCAAAAAACCTATAATGACCATTAATGAAATTGTTGAGTGTATAGATGAGATAAAAGATAGAAAGAAAGATGATGATTTAATGACATATCAGGCGTTGCTCCAGTTATTAATAATTTATTATGACACAGATTCCATCGCTAAGAGTTTTATTGATAAAAATGATTTAGAATCGTTGGCTTACATAAACAATGTAGGAGGAATAAAAGTTACGAGTAAAGTACATGAGTATGCAGCAAATAAAGGTAGATTTGATGCACTTATATATATGTTAGATGCAAAATCGTATATCAAGATAAGGGATGCATTGATGAGATATAATTTTGTGCGTGACGATAACTATCCTCGCGATAGTTTTATGATAGCGTTGCGGCAATTTGATTATAAATTCATTAAAAAACTCCTAAACGAGTATCCTGATTTAGCGGGCACTAACGATAATTTTGCAATTTGTTACGCGTGTGAGTACGGTGACAAAAAAATGGTCAAATTATTGTTAGCATGCAAATATGTTGATCTAGCAGTTAATGAAAATTTTCCGATCAAGATAGTTAGAGCGTATCGCCACGATTCGATTATGATAGAGTTATTAAAACATGAGCGAGTAGATGTGAACGAAATTGATTTAGATCTAATCGAAACGGCGATAAAAACTGGATATTCGGTTAACGATACGTTATTGATAAATTAATAAGATTAGGAATAATAAAGTAATGTTGATAAATAAAAAATTTAATTATCAATATTGTAGTCGTGCTGGTGACCGATATTGTTTGACGCGTTGTGTCCTCAATATGACAGTGAATAGTTGATATAATCGAAATAAAAGATAGCTGGTAAGGATTAGACAAATTAAAAATAACAATATTTGTTATATTCAATGTTAACGGGCAATGATGGTATTGTTGGAGAATATTTGACAGTGTTTTGAAGGACAAATAGCAGAAAATAACATTAAAAGTTATTAAATTTAAAGCAGGGGTATGCTACGTACCCTACCTCAGTGATAGTATAGAAAATTTTTTTCCGACATTATATGGTCGCCATCATGAGTGACGTTTCGATTCTTGAGTGCTATCGTTATATTATTTCATTGAATCGATATAAAGATAGTATTCAAGAATCGAAACGCCACTTATGATGGCGACCATATTATAAAATAATATTAATATGAGGAGAAAGATTATAATATCAAGCACATACGTTCAACAATAAATGTTGTTATAGATACCCAAACGCACTCCATAATTTTTTATGTTTGCACACCACCACATCAACATTGGATAAAATTTTATTATCTATCAAACCTTCATAGTTATCACTAACAATAATTCTTTTGATATTATTGGGAACATGATCAATTGGCCTATAAAAATATTGATGAAATACCAAGCAATTTACTGATGAAGGAATTTCATCAATATGTTTATAAATAAAGCCGTTCAGTTTCAAAATTTTAACAGATGGTGGTATGACTACTTTTAAATCCTGACCTCCTTCCATAAATATAGCTCCAAATTCGAGACAAGTAACGGAATTGGGTATGTCGCCGTCATTAATCCGTTGGTCAAATAAGTTACCTAACGCAAGATGGGTGACAGAATGTGGTATTATTCCCTTAATTGATTTATCAAATCTGTCATCGAACGATAAATGGGTAGCGCGCAAAGGAATTGGATCTGTACCATCAAATATTATAACATTTGTAAAATTGTTAAAATATGGCAATGAAGATATTCTATTTATATTTATTCGTTGATAAAATAACATATTGTTTCTTGTGTTATAAATTCGTTTAGATGTCGTAGTGAGATTAATTTTATCGTAGTCAGTTAAGTGGATACTTATTGATAAAATAATATCGTCGCATGATGTATTCATTTTTGTGCGAATGAATCAGTTATAGTAACAAAATATTTTTATTTATCAATATTAGTGAGTGATAGCACTTCACATATTATTGAATGCTACATTTACTCGCAAAATTTATGATTATCGATAAATAAATAATTTAGTTATCAATATCAGCAATAAAAATTATCACACAATTTGTCGACATCCCCGTTTCAATAAATCAACCTTTTCCCAATTCATATCTTCATCGATCACAAATTTATCCATTAATTCTTCATCACAAATATATGCGTTAATGCTCTCTAATCTATGCAAAAAATGAATACATCAACAACACAATATCATCCATTTGAATTGGGAGTTACAATGATAGGATAAGATAGGTCAGTATTATTGATCCGCGACAACAATGAGTGTTGCATTTATTTAAAAAAGTGAAGTGACATAATAGAATAAAAAAAATTGAAATAATAACTCTCACGATGGGGGTTTCAATGAAATAACACCAAAATGGAAGCCGCAACACATCAATGTTATTCATGCCTGGTGGGAGTGACGAAAGAAGATTTATTTGCGGAATGTATGTGTGTAAATGATGATAAATATAAATATAGAGGAATATGTATGGGATGTAAAGATGTACCACGCGGAGAATGGAAGATTCAACCGGATATGTCAAATCATCATTTGAATAAAATAATGAAAATGACGACAGAATATGAAGTGTGGTGGAAAATAGTAAAAGAACATACAAATAATGGAGATTGGGCATCTGTTGAAGGAGGAGATATATTTACATTCTTGTATGTATCGGGACCAAACGGAGAAACACAAAAAGAATTGGACGAAAAAGGTATAGATTCGAAACCTTTTCTAAGAGGCTTTCAAATACCAGATTTTAAAGGAAAAAAATTTATTGAATGATCAATTTTTCATATCTTTATATCAATAACATGAATTGATATAACGACGATGTTCAAAATTGAAACGTCACTCGTGATGACAAGTATATATATAAAATAGAGTTTTTGTCAGCATAATATCTTATAATAACACGAATATGAATTATTAACGCATCCTCGTTATTTTTTTGGTATAGGAGTTGACGGTTATTTTTGCAGATTGAATGTTGATAAACAAATATTTCAGTTACCAATCTAGTTTAGTTGTGCCGTTAGAAGTTGCTGATAAGTCAATGGACTGAATATTTATAAATAAATATTTTAGTTAACAATATGTCTTTGGTGTTAGTTCAAGATATGATATCTGAATCGATTAAAAGTTTGATAAATTTAAAATATTTAGTTATCTGGACGAAAACAAAATAACTAAAATACCAAATTTTGTTAGTCTATTCAACAAACCGCCACGGTTTTGTGATATTTATAACAAGGTATGATATTACAAAATAAGATAGTATAATAACATCTGTAACAACTGTAACAACTATAAAAAAGTTTAGCAGAAAATATCAAAGTAAATGATATTTGATAATAGAACCAAATTTAACTTTATCCGTTTCATAACCATGTTCGGTGACATGTTTCTTTAATTTAGTAATATTCTCTTTATCGCCACAAGAAGAACAACTAAAATTTGTGATAAGCACATGACATCCTTCAATAGCATTAATAATATCAACCAATTCAATCATATAGAACTCTTTTCTATCTCTATATTCTTGATCTCGTAAGATATTTTTGACACAATTTTCTAATTTGACAACGTCATCAGTATAAAAAACATATTTAACTTCCGGTTTATCTTTATGAGCGGTATCATAAACTGGTAATCGTTTATTCAAATTATCGGTGCGTCCCAACTTGTGTCCATCATCAACAGCTATGACATATAGGGCCCCTTTGACGGGGTATTTATATTTTTTCATGTTGTGTTTGAGTTTTTCGATATGTTTTTGTTGATTTTGTATGATTTCATCTTTGTAAACGTCAACTAATTTTTCAAGAGTGATGTAATAATAACGAATTTTTTCAGCATCTTTGGCACTCGATCGCACACACATAGCTTTAAAACAATCTTCAGTTATTAGGATAATTTCTTTATTTGGACCACCAACTTTACCGACCTCCCTATCGATAGGGAGGATTATATAGTCTATCTTTTCCGTATACGTTTTAGTCAATGTGACTTTTAGATGATCCTTACATACTTTTAACCAAGAGAATATTGAATCCAAATAGATTCGAAAAGGACCAGATTTCTGGTCACCTTGCCTAATTTCAATAAATTCCTTAATAAACGCGACATCCACGTCAGAGTACGTCTCCAAAAAACTCAGCAACGAATCCATTTATATAAAGTTGTGAATGATAGTGACAGAAAAAAATTTAACATCTAGTATCAAATACATAAATGGAGATAAACGAATTCGAAAAATCAATCGCAAAATTAATCGTATATAACAATTTCACAATTATAAAATTATTATTGGAGAATAAATATTTATCATATGATCTTTTTTTTAAAATAAGTAAAGGCATATTCGAACAGAAAATAAAATATAATTTCCAGCATTTGTATCTCGCAGAGAGAGGAATGCTGCCAAAAATAATAACAAATTCCACATCAATATTGATAGAAGAGTATTATGATGATGACACGATACAATATTTGCTAACTAAACTCATAAAATCGTTAAAAAGAGAAACTATAAAAGAGAAAAATAATGCTATTCCAACAATAAGAAAATTAATAGAATTAGGTGGAGAAATCTTCCCAAAAATAATTATTCATGCACCGACAGATATATTTCTAGAAAACGCAACACCAGAAATGTTTTTAGAGTATAATAATTTTAAAAAATGCGTACGATATGCTGACGATGAGATTTCAAATTGGCTAATAGATTAAATTAAAAAACAATATTTCGGATATGATTTAATAAAAGTGATAACTATGCCAGAATATTACAACAATAAAACAATATTTCACCATTATTTACAATATTTACAATGTGACCTTCTAAATCTTGTCATATTTAACGTAATATGTAACGAATATGAGATAAATTTATCATGGATTCCTAAAAATTTTGTAATAAGTGATCATTTATTATTAATAATACACATATTGGGGCGAAATTATTCGGTCGATAATAAATTAAATTTTAATGACAATGCGAGAGTAATTGTGTCACAAAATATATGTACTTGCGAGTGTTATTCAAAAATTTATGAAATTACGTATGGAGATATATTTGGTATGGAAGAATATGATAAATATATGGAATATGCGGATGTTATTTTACAATTTTTAAATAATGAAGTATGTATAAATGGATTGGGCGCTGAAGAATTTGATAATGACCAATAATTTTCCGATAATAAAAATATTATTGGACAATAACCACGTTACGAAAGAATACTATTTTGATATATTTCGAGAAGCGCTTGATCAAAACAAAGATGATTATGATAGAAGCATACGTGCGTATTATCGTAGCATATATTGTCGTTTAGATACAATTCTTGAAATAACACAAATATTAATTGATGAGGAACGAAGCCAATATTTGATGAATTTAATATTAGAGGCGGTTGAATATCAAAATTTCACTGATAAAGAACAAATTATGCCAATAATCGAAAAATTACTTGCAATGGATGCTAAAATACCCGATGATATGATAATGCATGTATCATATGATATCTTTCTTCAAAATGTAAGTTTAGATATGGCGTATGATGAATCATTTATTGACAAATGTATGAAATATGGATCATTGGATATAATAGTGTGGATCACAAAATATCTGGATCAATACAATTACGACGTAGCAAAAATGGCAATAAAAACATTTCCATTATTACAAAATTATCCGTTTGATTATTATTTAAAAAAATTAGATCATGATGATGAGTTAAATTATGTTTTTTTTAATTTATGTTTGTGTTACGATGTGTGCGTTGAATATATTTATGAACGGTGGAAAAATAAAAATTGGGTAGCGGACGACGCTGTATCGTTATTAATTCTCATATGCTGTTTGGATCGCAGACTTGTAGAAAAAAATATATGTGATCATGCGAGAAAATATATGGATAAAAGATATAATCTAAAAAAAAAAGTGGTTGAATTTTTGACGATAAATGAACATTACCAAAATATAAAATATATGTATCAAGAAAAAAAGATTTTGGAAATCGAAAAATATAATGAACATATTAATGATGCGAATGCGTTGTTCAAAATAATGGAAAATATAAATTTTGAAGATTAAAAATGTTGTTATCTATAACAGAGGCTACATAAATTAGCATATCGATAAAATTATTGATTTATCTCAAAAAGCTAATCGGTAGAATCCTTATCGATTGTCAAGTGCACATCGATATCAAAATGATAGAGTTGGATGAAACTACATACGTTGGAATATTTAGTAGCTAGGTTAGCTATTGCTTACCTATCTTTTTTGATTTGATAATTAAATATTTTTAGTTATCAAACAACGTTTTAATCCAAAGATTTTAAAAAATACAAAAGATCTTCATCTTTGGGAACAGAAAGATCTCCAGATTCAAGTGCTTCTAAAAAATATTTTCTTTCATTAAAATTAAAAACAGAAACCATACTCCATATTCCTGAAAGACAATATCCATAATCACGTCCATCAAGATACCATTCAATTAATTCTAAATGTCTCACTGCACGATCTAGTTCTTTTTTTAACTCGATATTTTCTTCGTATTTTAGAGTTGAAAGCGTATATAATATTTTGATATAGACAATCCAATTCAACAGGGATTTATAATTTGATTCTTTATTTCCAAAATCATATCCGGTATCATAGTGATTTTTTAATTCATTTAGTATAACAGAATCCTGTTCCAAAAATGATTTATTGATATTTATCTGTTTGGTAATCATTTGTTTTTCTTGAGATTGTCGATTCAAAAAGGAAATGTTGGAAAATTGTGTCTCGGTAAACATTGTTTTGAAAGGATCCATAAAAAACTTATCACAAGTTTCGCCACAGGATTTTGAATGATATAGGATTCGATCACACAACAATAATACATATTTTTCGGGATCATCATAAAAATAATATATTTCTAATTTATTATACAATAATTTATTCGCTTGTCTCATATGTAGTTGATCAGCAATTTCATGTGTGAAGAATGATATATGTTGATATGTTTCAATAGGTAATTCCATTTTTATTGGTTACGTTATTAAAGAATTCATTTTGCTATTTATTTATCATTTTTTTTTGTGTCCATTTCGAGTGACACAAATCATTTCAAAGTGTGTGCACGATGTATAATATCTTAGGGGTAGTATAACGTGGTTATTGGTGAACGTTGGTAATAAAAATTAGATTTAATCGTTATTACAAACATGCGATATCAATCAACGCAAATCCATGTGTTACTCGATGTATAAAATCACCGATATAAAATTTTAATAACGGTCGATTGATAACCCACAAACGCAACATAATCTTGCACAAGTCGTATTAACTGATAAATTGTTGATATTGATGAAACTTAATAATAATTATTGAAGTTATTCAAGATCCTTTTTGAGTTTTCTTTCCATACGTTCAAGAATCTTATCACTTTGCCCAGGTTGATCAAGAAGACGAGCATCTTCTGTGGCTTGATGGAACATTCGCTCAATAATCTTATCGGTTAGTTTCCTAATTTGTGGATCCATTTTTTGATCTAAATCAATAATTTTGGTATCGTAGGGAACAACATTAGAATATCCGTCGATGTATGAAAAATCGCTGCCGATGCAAATATTTCGAGTTGCCATTTATAATTGTTTGATATTGAGATGAAATAGGAGTATTATTCTGGCATATATTTTTTCAATTTTTTTGAATGCGATCTCAAATATCCGGTAGTTAACATTTTGATGTTTATAAGCGAGGATATATATGTGAATGACACATCGCGCAGACATGGTAGAATATTGATTGTGAAGGCATGTGTTACATGAAAATTAATTAAATATTTTGGTTCATTATTTCCGATTGTAAATATGCATAATAGTTGTTAATGCAATCAATAATTGCAGTATCTTTAGATTTCAACGCAGCCGTGCATTTTCTTATCCCTGAGACAGTAAAAACTTTAGATTTCAGTTGGCTCCGACAACAATATTAACAATAAAATTTAATTATCATTGTGTTCTAAACGGACGACGTTGGATAAAACTAAAATATTTTATTATCAAAATAGGATATCTTAGCTGCAATATTTTTAATAATCACCATGCGTTTCTTAATAGATCTAAAAGATGTTTTAGAGTTTGATCATAGTTCATAATAACATGATGATTGTATGTTATTCTCGCGTTGTTGCAATTGGAATTACCAACAATGCACATGTAACAGATTCATAAATAATAGCGAGAAATGATTACAATGTGCGAAAAATTGACGTTTAGATAAGTCATTGTGCAAAGTGATAATAATAATTAGCAAATGTTGAACTTGCCGTCCCGTGCCCGGGAATTTGCGATCTGTGAAACAAAAGAATGGTTCAAAAAGAACGGATCTTATGATTTTAAATTAGTTGGGTTCTATGAACATAATATAGTTCTTGTATTGATATGTAATTATAGCAAATATTTGATTGAAATAGAATATCCGAGTGAATATCCGCGTTACAAAAAAGAGCACAAATTATCCCAATTATTCCCATCTAACGTTGAGTTCAGATTTATACAGAAGATAAATGCGGAATGTATGCAAAAAAATATAAATTTGTCACAAATATTTGCGTGTATATATCGCTATCTAAACAAGTTTCAACAAATAGAGGATGTGATCCACCAAGTACGTCAGGGTAATATTCTTTATGCAACCAGAATGCACCAACAGAAATATTCAGCTGAACAAATATTTGTTGATAAAATAAAAGATACGGAGATAAAGCAATTATCTAAAAAAATTAAAGAATGTGTCATATGCTTCGAAAACATATATGTGAAATATGTGATTGTACCATGTGGACACACATCAACTTGCTTGGGATGTTTAGCTAATTTAAAAACTTGTCCGATTTGTAAGACTGATATTGAAAAATATGTAAAAGTATATGATTAATTGACGCATATTGATAAACAAAAATTTTGCTTATCAATACTATTTAGAACAATTATCAAAATATTGGTATTTATAACTCAAACATGCTACTTTCTTATCAGGCTCCGGACACATACATTCATATCCTCCATTATGGTACAAACGGAAAACACATTCAGGATTAAATTTATAAACGGGAACAGAAGGATATGCAGCTGTATAATTACAACAATCAGCGATATAATAACAAGAAGGGGTATTGGTTTTGAGGGCAACAGCTTTTCAATGTTTGAGAGTGTAGGAGATAGAAAAAGGTTTTTCAGTTGCACAGATGGAGATTAATAATAGGAGGAAGATCATTTGTTGATTAGTTGTGATATTGTGGATGATCGTTGCGATTGAAAAATCAATTTTTGTAGTGATTTTAGCGTGTGAACAATATCCGCAACGAATACGATTATATTATTGGATGTAACTCTTTTTTGCGTCATTTTTATCCAAGCCAAACAAAAAATTGAATAAAAATTCCCATTAATTTAATCGGGTCAATAAGCACAATAACTAACAATGGAAAAATACCTTCAGTTACTCAATAAATTTGATGGGATATATCCAATAACTGCCAAAATGAAAAAGAAAGAAAAAGGAAACGTGTTCGAAACTTTTACGTATCATTTGATTAAACATGATCCTCGTCTCAACAATGGATTAGAAAAAATATGGATGTTTAACGATATCCCTAAAAATATATTGGCAGAATTAAATTTACCATCAACTGATAAAGGGATAGATTTGCTAGCGATAATAAACGGAAAATACTATGCAATTCAATGTAAATTCAGACAAGATCCAAATAAGATAATATCATGGGGCGAATTATCAACCTTTTTTGGATTATCATTTGGAATGAATAATAAAATAGCAGGTGGATTTTTTGTAACAAACACAAGGAATCTGTGTCAAGAAGTGATCAATTCAAAGAAGGTGACCGCAATATATGATGACTTTTATGACGATTTGACGAGTAATTTTTTCGAGAACATAATGAGCGATAAGATAAAATATGAACGCAAACACAAAAATGCGCCACAAATAGAATGTGTAACAGCAGCTCGTATTCATTATTTCGAGAATAAAAGAGGATATATTGAGATGGCATGTGGAACAGGAAAGACATTAGCATCATATTGGATAGCATGTTCAATGAGTTTAGGTAGAACTGTTATATTTGTTCCGTCGTTGCAGTTATTGTCTCAATTTTATTCCGATTGGGTGAATCAATCTTATGCAGAAGAGAAGAATCTGAAATATTTATTGATAGGATCAGATGCAGATGTTGAAGATGAAATAATTGAGAAATCAAATGGATTGATGTTACATTTAAATCCTGATGAGATTCGTAAACATCTTTCGGAAGATGTTGTAGTTATTTGTACTTATCAGAGTTCAGATAAATTGGCAGAGGCATGTGGAAAGAAGATAACTTTTGATTTTGGAATTTTTGATGAAGCTCATAAGACAGTTGGTCAAAAAGAGAAACAGTTTAGTAGGATGTTGTTCGATGACGAACTAAAAATAAATAAAAGATTATTCATGACAGCGACGCCAAAAATATATGTTGGTAAAAATGATGATATTGTTAGTATGGATAATAAAGAAATTTATGGCGCGCGTATATATACTTATAATACGAGTCAAGCTATAGAAAATAAAATGTTGACAGATTACCAGGTTTTATCAATATATGCAACAGATAAATCAATTATGCGAGATATCAAGGCAAACAAATTAGTAAAATTTAAAAAAGAATTTGATGCTAAAGAAGCAAAATATTTAGCAATAATGTTGGTAATATTAAAAAAAATTTATGACGGAACAATAAATCGATTAATAACATACCATAATACTATAGCAAATGCAAAGAGATTTGCGGAGTTTTTGTGCGTTGTCAATAGACTCATGAAGAATGAGCAAATTTGCATAAACAGTATCGACGGTACGGATTCGATTAGGGCGAGAAAAAACATAATAAGAGAATTTAGTGAAGCAAAAATAGGAATTTTATGTTCAGCACGAGTGTTGAACGAAGGAGTAAATATTCCAGCTGTAGATTCAATATGTTTTGTGGATGCGCGAGAAAGTACAATTGATATAACACAATGTATAGGAAGATGTTTGAGATTGTATGAAGGAAAAAATATGGCATATGTGATAGTACCTATTTTTATAAAAGATTTTGAAGAAGATTTTAATAAAAGTAATTACCACACTCCAATAAAGATATTAAAAGCAATGAAAAATACTGACAATGACATCGTAGAATATTTCAAAATGAAAGGACATTGCAAGATAAACAAAAGAAACATTATGTGTAATGAGAATTATGATGTTATTTACGAAAGCAAAGAAATCGTGTTTGATGAATGGAGAGAAAATGTCGACTGCAAATTATGGGAAATTATTGATACATGGAATTACATGTACGATTTGGTAAAAAAATGGATAGAAAGAAAAAAAAATTCAAAGAACACAGCTAATTTAAAATTGATAGCATGGTGTACGAGTCAACGAATCAAATATAAAGATGAAAAATTATCGAACGAACGAATCGAGCTACTAAATAATATAGATGGATGGAGATGGGATCCGTTTTTAGATGCGTGGAATAACAAATATGCTGATATACAAACATATATATACACGAACAACAAATTCCCGATTGATCGGGAAAACAATAATCAAGAAACAATACTAGCTAGGTGGGCTGGTACGCAAAGAATGTCAAAAAATAAAAAGTCACTGATAGATGAACAAATAAAAAAATTAGAAGAATTACCCGGTTGGACATGGGGATTTGAATCTTGGGAAACGAGATACTTAAAACTTCAAAAATTTATCGAAATCAACGACAAATTACCGTCAAAACATACAAAAAATAAAGAGGAATATACACTAGCTAGATGGGTCGGGTCGCAACGTTTAAAAAATAAAGATGGCAACCTTACAGATGATCAATTTGAGAAATTAGATGCGCTAAATATATTTCTTTTGTCACGCAATGATATTTGGATGCAAAGATATCTTGATCTGAAAAAATATATAAACATCAACAAAAAATATCCTTCTAGAAGCAACAAAGATACAAAATCAAAATTTCTTGGCGGCTGGATTAGAACACAACGCGACAAGAAAAAAAACAAAAAGTTGTCCCCTAAAAAAATTAAAATTTTAGAAAGTCTTCCGAACTGGTTTTGGGTTCATGGCACTACTGAAAAAAAGAATATATCGTTTGATGATAAATATCTGGCATTAAAAAAATGGATAGAAACTAACAAACGAATGCCATTAAAAAATCCCAATGATGTCGAGGAAAACGCACTGCACTTGTGGCGTAGAAGACAAAAAAGTGGCGATTTGTCAAACGACAAAATAGATATGTTAGAGGCTTTGGATGGATGGATTTGGGCTGTTTCTGTAAATAAAAAGTATGACATTCACTTTAACGAATTAAAAGAATGGGTGGCAGAATATGATAAATTGCCATTGAATAATGCCGAAAATAAAACAGAAAAATTTTTATATAGTTGGATGACGCGGCAAAGAAAAGCGAAAAGGAACGATAATTTATCAAACGAACAAATTCTAAAGTTCGAAGAAATAAAACGTTGGAGATGGTAATCAATTTAATGACAATTATTTATGACACATGCTGCTCAAATATATTTTTTGATAATTAAAATATTTAATTATTAAAAATGTAGTCAGAATCAACATACTTTACATATCGACGGATTGTGTTGACAGCAATGCAAATTCTTTAACAATATGACGTCAGAAAAAATATTGGCAGTGACATTGCATACAATTGAATGATGGTGGAACAATAATGATGCGAGACAATATCATTTCTAACACGGCAATATTATTGAACGCAACTCTTTTCTTTTCCATTTTGTGATCATAATAACTTTCGCGCAATACAATCATCAGAGAAATATGTTCGATTATCAAAACGTAACAAAGTGAATAGAATAAACATGATTGCGCAAATATGTTAATAATTTGATAATTAAAATTTTTAATTATCAAATAAAATTTCATAAAAATGGTAAGCAATGTTCAATAAATATGGATCGATGATATGCAAATTGTTATGAAATCTAGGTAGATCTTCTATATTTTTGATGTTATTATCATCAACAGTACGATATGGAAAACAGAAACCAGTTTTTTTAAGTATTTTCTAAAGATATTACTTTGTCCACACTCAAACCAGTAGGAATCAACAATTTGACATCGTCTTCTGTATGAAGTTTCCAATTTAAAATAGATATTTGGTTGCGATCATATGTTAAATAAAATTGGATATTTGAATAATATTTCCGGAGCAATTCTCGCATTTGTTTCGTTGTATGATGCAGTTATATCACTACAAATTTTGCTATATGCAAGTGTGTCAAAATAACATTTTAATTTAGAAACGTCGTCATTCATATTGTTTGAATTAATTAATAACTGCAGGCATTCGGGAGAAAGTGCTTTTAATTGTTCAGGAGACAGTTTATGTAGCAATTCCATGATGATTGTTGCAGTGATATGAAAAAATGATAATTGAGGAATTTTAATTATCATTTTTTTGATGATGTGTTTTGTGATGGATGTTGATGTGATGGCGCGTGTAAATAATATCTGTGGATAACACGGTGGCGATTGGATAGAACATTTTTGGCATAATATTTGATCATTAATAGTCTTTAATGTAGTCAAAATTATCGCCGTCGGACACACTAACAGTGCAATCCGGTTCGACATATTGTCTACCTTAATTAATTCAGTCATGTTATTGAAGTTTTTGCCGGACGCGCTTGCACCATAAAAACTATTGCGAGAGACATAACATGATCATCGAAGGTATCCAAAATGGACAGCGAACGATTTCAGAAAATTTATCATTTTAATAAATTTTCTGAATTATCTTTAACATAAAACATGAAACCGGAAGTTTTCAGTTCGGAATATAAACAAAAATTTAT
>Ga0163151_10000043_pt1 | contig 198800 bp, 296 predicted proteins | sample OliLakLV19MP5IB2_FD_145596 | JGI IMG/M metagenome (GOLD analysis project Ga0163151, IMG submission 145596) | Freshwater microbial mat bacterial communities from Lake Vanda, McMurdo Dry Valleys, Antarctica - Oligotrophic Lake LV.19.MP5.IB-2 | ecosystem: Environmental > Aquatic > Freshwater >...
GGTAGGGCTCGAACCTACACGCCTTTTACGGCGGCTGATTAACAGTCAGCTGCGGCTACCAGTTACGCCACTCCCCAACATCTTTGTTATTCCACCAAGGGTTCTTCCACCCATTCGACGGTAGGGTAGTCGCCTCCCCCATTAGGGTTAGGTAGACCACCAGCCACCATCTCCGGGAAGATCATGTTCAAAGAACCATAGTCGGCTGCCGTTTCGCGAGCAGCATCCTCTACATTCTCTTTGTAGTTAGCGATGCCGCTGTCGTCGTCCGGAAGGCTATCATCGATGATGACCGTGACGATCATCTTCAGAAGACGCTTAGCCATTATGCCTTCTTATGAAGGATGTGGCGCTTCGGGTGGAGGAAGTCTCCAGCTCCGTGGGTGGCGAACAAGCCAGCGGCCATCAGCTTGGCTCTGCGTCTCTTCCCACGTTCAGTTGTGGGTGGATGATCCTCGGCGTACTGTTGCATACGCACCCGGATGGCATCTCTCATCTTTTCAGCTTTGATGCTCATGGCATTCCTTCATCTTAGCAACATAGAATTTGTGGTGAGGGACTGAGGAATCGAACCCCAGATACGATGACTCTCGCCACCGTGGTTTACACTTAACCTATCCCCCATGTGGTGCCTGGAGATGGGAATGGACCCACCGTACTACGGCCACGAGTGCCGCTGCTTTACCACTTAAGCTATCCAGACATGGTGCCGGGGGACGGGCAACGACCCATCACCTACTGGTACAAGTACCAGCCGCTCTGCATTTGAGCTACCCCGACAAGCTTTTGGTGCTTCCCCTCGGTATCGATCCGAGTACCTCGGGCTTTTCAAACCCGCGCTCTACCGTTTGAGCTAGAGAAGCAAACTTTGTTTATCCTACGCGGACGTAGGCCTTTTGTCCAGCCCTCTGTTCAACTTCCTTGTGAGCATTCTCAGGTTGGTAGAAGTGAGGGACCTCGACTGCGACATCCTCATAGGCAATTGATAGCCTAAAAGCATACCGCTGGTTGAGTTGTGTGACGAACCGCTCCTGCTCGATGCCAGCAGTAGTTCTGACACCCCACCAGTCAGCGACGATGTCATACGTGCCGTCAATGGATTTGACGAACCCGATGTCGTAATCAGCAGCCATACGTGCGTATCGTGCTCGTGACATAATGCGGTCAGACATATGAGCCTCCAAATCACTTCTCATTCGGGTGAGCAAAGTGAACTTCCAGCCTTATTGGTTCGAGTGCTTCCGAATCAACAGAGTGCTCCATGCCTTAGAGACACGGATGCCATCCTTACTCTGGGTATGCATTGACGTGGCGAAGGGTTCCCAGCCCGCAGGAACTGAAGCAGTCGCTGCTATGTCGCTGACAGCCCACGCTGGCTGTTGAGATGTGGTTCCTGCAGTTGCCTGAGGTACATAGGTGGCTACCAAGAGCCCAACCATAAAACCTATGGGTAGGGCTATTGAGAGTCTCGACAACATATTCATACAAGCTCCTATTTTCTATTTGACTTTAACAAGACACCAAAGCTGAGGAACAGCTCTCAGCCTGGTGCCGAAGTTTCACTACGGTGCGATGGTTTCAGGAATGAGGCTTTGAGGATTGTGCGCGGCTCTAGTAGCCCGTTCGTACAACACTTGCTTCATCTCAGGCGACATGCGGGGAAGGATACCGCTGATGAAGCGCTTACGTGCTTTACCAGTGGGAACCCCGTCTGCCTTTAGCTGGCGCCTACGCTCAGCTCTAGAATCGGATACCTCGACAGCCTCAGGGGCTGGAGGCAATCTATAGAACGTATCCCTGTTCTTGGGAAGCGGGATACTCTTTACCTTCTTCACCTGTGATGGATTGAAGGGAATGATCTGTGCCACATCGGTCTCCTATGACGGCGGGTATTAGTTGTTGTCGAAGATGGTCCGATGTTTGGTCGGGAAGTCTTCGGCAGTATGAATTTCCATGTCAGAACAGAAGTGAGTTCGGTTGGTAATCGTGACGGGGTGACCGGTTTCGAGATCGTCCGCAGCCTCAATGAGAGCTGCACGAATGCCTTCGATAGTGGTTGCCTCGACGGCGAGCATCATCTTCATCACTGATTTCTCCTTCTTCTACTGGTGTGATTATATGCCCTGTTTGCGTAGCGTATGCGACGTAACAGGTAAGCCGTAGTGAGGAGTGATTCAATAGACATATATTTAAAGTCATCGTCCTTGATGTCTTTAAACCCCAAATCCCGAGTGGATGTTTTTGCGAAGCTCGCAAGGACAGAGTTAATTCTGGATTCGTCCATTGTGGTGGTTACTTTCAGAAGAGCAGGTGCGAGAGTCGAACTCGCGATAGGCGCCATCCCAGTCCACGGCCCTGCTCGTAGGGTTAACGATGTAGTCTATCGTATAAAGCTACTGCTACTAAACCAATCATGATGATTGGGCTGAAAACAATAGCAACGATACTAAACAGCACTACTTGTTTGGTGGTGAACTCAGGTGGTCCATCATCCAACATTTCCCTGAGGTACTCCGGTGGGGGCATTAGCGGCTCTTACGCCGTGCCACTCTGGCGGCCTTGTTGGAGGCCTTACGCTTGGCCTTGAAGCCCTTAGGTAGGCCAACGGAGGGATTGACCTCATAGGTACGGGTAGGAACGACTGGCGGGACCATTGCCGCTACTAGGGCTGCTACTGTGGGGGCGAGTGTTGTCGGGTTCATGTTCTCTCCTTAAGCGCGATGCTTCCTGTTGATGTCGAGTATCTGACGTACCTCATCCTGAGTAAGGGGGTACGCGTCGCTGTAGTGGCCTTCCATAGGCATGTCCATCATTCGGATCCAAGTATTGGGTAAGCCTGCTTGAACAGTTCATCAGAGACCTTGTGTCCCACAAGTACAGCCTTCTTTACGGACTGTGCAAGTAGCTCTTCGTTGACGTTACCATGTCCTGAGGCTACATAGCCTGAGAGGATGGTGGCGGCTAACAGTGTAGCCTCTTGTTGCGATGGAATTCTCACAGTAGCTTCCTCAGAAGTAGATAGGGACCCATGTTACCAAAAGGTTCCCACCCATCAGAACAGGTGATGGTTCTCTTTTGTTCAATGACGTTTCGACTAATGTCTACTGCTTTGATCTCCCACCTAGGAAGGTCTGACGACTCTTCGGGGGAGACCTTCGTATTCCTTGAAATAGCGTTTATGAACCGCGATACGATGGACAATTCGGATGTTCCTCAACGTCTCGTCATCTATGAAGGTTCGATCATACCTGGTGGCCACCAGGTCCATCTGAATGGACCGGAATATGGCATGGATAGGGTCTCTCACGTCGTACAGCCCTCTTGTAGGAGTAGAACTCATGTAGGTTAAGCATTTGCTTTAACCTTACATCGACAACAGGCCAGAAGACGACAAAGCTATCCACACTCATGTGAATCCTGTTAATGGCTGACCGTATGTAATCTGGGAACTTTGGCATCACGACGTCTTCTTATATACTTCACATACTGGAATGCTGTGTACGCGTAGCGTATAGCTAACATACGGAAGTATTCATCCCAGAATGGTCTACGCTCTTGTATAGCGAAGAGACGAAGCTGGTATATGTCCTGTGTTCTGAGTTCGAAGTCAGAGAACTGGTATATGGTGGAGCGTTTCTTCACTATCCTAGATCGGAATCTACCCATGTAGACTCCCCAAGGTTCTCTCTTCTTAGGTTGATGTGGCATTAAGCTCCGATCGTAGGTTGATCAGTAACTGTCCAAGGAGATTGGTACCTTCACCGTTATGCACAGAACAGGTACACTTACCCCAGATACAGTCGTGCCAGTTGTTCCACTCAACGATGTCCTCATCACCTGTAGCGAGTAGCTGAGCTACCCATTCAGGATCAGTGATTCGATGGTTGAGTGCTTCGTACATGACAGCAATCTTCACCTTCTCCCAATCAGCCCTGATAGTAGCCTTACGTCCTAGACGCTTAGCAATGCCAGGAGTGGGAGCATTAGCAATCTTGAGTCTCTCGGCTCTATCTAGTGTCTTCATCGCCTGGAAGAAGTGCTCAGGCGTACAATAGGAGATACCGTCAACTACCAAAGATGTATGGTAGGACTCAAAGTTGCTAAACCAGTTCTTAGTGAACATTGCTGTATTCCTTTTAGAAGAGGAGCTGCCATTAGACAACTCCCCGATTTGCTACTGTGCAGCAGCTACTGGAGCTGGCACATTGGTGAAGTTGTAGAACGCCTTATCTGGTAGTACCAGTTGTACGTTCGGGTTCAACTTCTCGATGGCTAGCTTCCTGAGGATAGGACCCGTCAGAGAGTTGGCGATCTTGTGATTCGCTGCTGCCTCTGCGTTAGCCCTGATCATCGTAGCTTTAGCAGAGCCTTCTGCGGAGGCTATTTCTGCATCTGCTCCAGCTCTTGCTTCAACGACCTTCTGCTGAGCATTGGTCCTGGATTGTACCAGGTCATTCTCTGCTTTGGTCTTTGCTGCAATACTGTTGGCGATTGCATCAGGCACGTGCACTGCACGGATCATGACTCTGGTGACAGCGATGCCATCAGAGGCTAGATCTTCCTGTAGCTCTTTGGCAGCTACATGCTCGACACCCACCCTACCTGGGCCTGTGATGGCCTGAGCTAGGGGCAGTGATGCAAAGGCGTTGATGATGACTGAGCTGAACTTAGAACGGTACCGTGTCTCCACAATACGCTCGAAGTCCATACCATACTTCTGGTATAGTGGGCCTGCAGCTTCCTTGTTGGCGAGCCTGTAATCCACAGATGCGTCAACGTTGAAGGCCTGCCCCTCAGCACTATTCACCTGGACTGAGTCGTCGCCCTTGTTCTGCCCTTCACCCGACGCAGCTACCATTACGTACTGCTGTTGAAGGGTGGGGAAGATGACGAGTCTCTGACCAACAGGCATAGCGAGACGCCAGCCTGGATCCAGAGTGCGGTCGATCTTACCTGTCATATTGCTGACCAGCAGGCCAACATGACCCTGGGGAACGTCAGTCGATGCCCAGTTGAGTAGAGTCAACGCGAAGATCACTGCAACCACAGCTGCTGCCTTGCGTAGTGAGAACATGCCGACGATCTTATCGACCGCGGTATTGGCACTCATAGTTTCTCCTTATCGATACTACGTATCTTCTGATCCAATACATCAATGTTTCTGTGTGCCTTCCTATGGAAGATGCCCATCAGAGTACCAATTACCCTGGTGCCACCAACCGCATAGATAAGGAGCCATAGAAACAGGACTACGACGATGAGTTCAATCATCATTGGAAACATTTATGTTTGTCCTTAGAACAAAGTGATCACTACCGCTAACAGTATACTGATCCCAGTGATGACCACGAGGGCATCCGCCTGGAATATATACCGTCTAGTCCTATTATAAGACCCTTCAAGGTCGTCTAAGCCAGCTGTAACACGCCAAGCACGCTCGTTCATTGCTTCTCTGGCCTGTCGCATAGCTTCATTAGTATCTTCTCGATACTTAATACGTTCTTCCGCATGTTCACGACGGACCTGATCCATACGCTCACGTTGCTCACGACGAGCTTCGTTCTGCTGCCTAGCAAACCTAACCCTCCAATCCTCTGTGGGATTGTCGTAGCCCCATGCAGGACCATAGCCAGACTGCTGATTGTTAGGTTGTTGCTTCTTCACACGATCGTATGTGTCACGTGCGTCAAAGCTACCTGACGAGGAGCTTGCTTTTAGAGCTGCATCATACGTGTCCTTACCGGACCCAGAGAGTACGTCATAAGCCTGCTGAACCTCCTTGAACTGGAGTTCATGGCCTGGACCTCTATCTGGGTGGTAGCGTTTAGCCAGGGCTCTGTAGGCCGTCTTAACGGTCTTCTTGTCCGAGTACCTTGCTACACCCAATACGGCGTAGTGATCTTTCACCCTGCTTCTTCTTGTACGTGTGTCTCATATCTAGGATGAGCACGAAGTGGTATGGGAAGAACTCAGCCCCATACCGTTGACTCTCTGGTTCTTCAGTTATAGTGCCGATCTTCCAGCATTTGATTCCATTACCATGGTGAGACTGGCCAGAGGTTACGAACTGTACCGTGCCCATACTAAGAACGTGAGATAGCCAGCTTAATCTCTTCAAAGGTAGGTCCCATGTTGGTTGGCGTAAGACTACAGGTGGATGTTCAATGAGGCGGCGAAACCAGCGTTTGATCTTAAACCAGATCAGGAGAAGTGAACTTCTCCCTATCCAGCTCCATCTTAGTAGCACGGCGGTCCCGTACCTTCCTCCAGCCTCTATGAGCTGATTGTATGGCTGCGAAGTCCTGGTAACCCATATCTTCTCTTATAGCACCGCTTGGAGAGATGATCTCTATACCAAATGGCCCTCTATCAAAGGAGTGCTTAGCCATCCTGAAGTCTCGGCCCAAGAGTATAAAGAATACTCTCCTGTAGAAGATGGTGGGCACAGAGCCCCCTTTTAGATTGAATGGTGGAGCGCCGGAGTAACGATCTCCGCAGCACGAGGCTTCCTTGTAGGCTTTAACCTCGCCGGGTCCCATGCCCGCGCCCCAAGCTTGTGTTAGTACGGACCGTGATATCCGTGTTTACGCGCCTCATCAGCACGTTTCTCCAGTCGTTGTTCAGCTTCGAACCATAGAGGTCTTGGCTTTACTCCAGCTGAGGAGAGCATCATGATACCACCAGCTACCAGAGTTGGTACCTGCATTGGTGGCATCATAGAGATGAAGACCAAGCCACCACCTACGAATAGGAGGAAGGCCGAAGCCATGTGTCTGAAGGCTCTCATTTCTTACCCCTGATAAAAGCCGCGAGTGCGGCTGCGTGTTGCTCTGACATTACTGCCCTCCTATTAGATACTGGTCTACTTCCTGAATAGAGTTGACCCTAATGAACCTGTCTTCTGCGTGGTTATGAGGAGCTGTCATCAGTAGCTTAACACCCTGGAAGAACTCAAGGTTCTTAGGACTGTCATCTATCATGATGTCGGCTCTGATGTACCTCTTGTCCTCCATGAAGACAAAGTGGTTTGGTGGAACCATCGGTAGATGCTTCTTTAGCCAATCAATCTTAGCAGCGATCATATTTGGATTATGGTAAGTCGCTGTCACCACAAGCGGAATATGACCCTTGTCTACTACAGACTGAACGTATTCTATAGCACCAGGCATAGGCTGTACGCCATCGTACAAAGTACGATCCTTTAGGTACTCATAGATATCATGTCCACACTTAACAAACTTGTGGATGTCCCAACTGGTTACGTGGTTTGTTGTGACTGTGTCTTCGTGGTCACGATTGTAACGGTGAAGCCACTCAGTATGAAGATCTGCTAGAACTCCATCCATATCGAATGCTATGACTTTACTCATCTGGGTCTTTCACTCTAGATCTGACAGCAGGGGGAGAGAACTTAGACCATAGCCAGTCACTGATCTTTTGTTTGATATACTGGAACATTGAATCTCCTAAGAGGGGAGGAGTTACCCTCCCCATTGGCTCTTAGGCCACGGTTACCGGTGCGCGCTCGACAGCTTCTTCGACAGCATCCCAGGCGTAGCCTGAGTCCTGAAGGGCAGCGCTGAGCACTGCGATCTGGACACCGAGCTCACGCACGAGGGCGAGACGGTAGTCACCACCAGCACTTCTGGCGTAGTAACGGGCCATGTGGTACATGAACAGGTTACCACTGTTGATCACGTCAGCCTTGGGCTTGTGGGCCAGACTGAGGGATGTCAGAGCATTGTACAGGTGCCAGTCTGCACTACCCTCTGTGACATTCAGCCTGGAGCGCAGGTGCTGCTTGGCTCCACGGATGAACTCCTGTGCCTTGTGCCACGAAGCAACACGGCTGCGGTGATTGGCATCGATCTCAGTCCAGGGGGTGAGCTTGGTGTAGCTCTTCCCTTTCTGATCGGTATAGGCCTGGCCGTTGGTGGGACGGGATGCATGTTTGACACCACCCTTCTCCACGTATGCGGTGATCAGTCCGAAGACCGCACTACGAACATTGGATGCACCAACGTGCTCGACAGTGGCAGTCTCTGCCTCACCGTGGATGAGATCCTTGGCCGCTGCAGCCGGTAGAGCTTTCAGCAGTCGTCGCCGTAGATACTCCTGGGATTGGATGCCATTGGTCAGGGCATCGCTGAAGCGTTGTGCTTCGGTCATTGTGTTGCTCCTCTTTATGCGAACTGTTCACGGGATGCTTCTAGAGCATCACCTTCGGCTTGGGCTTTGTCATCAAGGTATCGCTGCGTCTTACGACGGTACAACTGAAGAGTTCTCTCCAGCTGGTCTACCTTCTTCACCAGATGATTGATGGTTACTTCATCTTCTTCATAGGCTTCGACTAACGCAATGACCTCTAAGGTCCCCTCTATCAACTCACCCTCATAACTAAGGAGGATGCTATCAGCTACTTTTAGGGCCTTGCATAGGTCAGCGTTATTCATGAGTCCAGTCTATCGAAGCGATGTCTTTGCTAGCTAAGAATGCGTTTGCCTTTGAGAAGGGCTTAGACCCAAAGAAGCCACTATTTGCCGAATAGGGACTAGGGTGGGCTGCTTTAACAGCGTATTGCCCTTGTGGTGTGTACGGGAGTTTGTTTTGAGCGTGCTTACCAAAGAGTAGATAGACTACTGGTCTGCCAGAGTCACCCAAGGCTTTGATAGTCGCATCAACTAGGAAGTCCCACATACCTACATGAGATGCAGGTTTATGGATCTCTACAGTTAGACTGCTGTTCAATAGGAGTACACCCTGCTTAGCCCACGTGATAAGGGTACGATCTTTAAGTTTGTCATCGAGATCGTGGTACACCTCTCTGTAGATATTCGCAAGAGACGGAGGCAGACTCTGATCCGCATTCACAGCAAAGGCTAGGCCGTTTGCTACACCAGGCGTATGGTAGGGATCTTGGCCTTGTAGAAGTACTTTTACATCTTCGAAGTCTGTAAGATGATAGGCACGTAAGATGTTCTCCTCTGACGGAGCTATATGCTTACCAGAGTCTCTGATACCTTGTAGGTTATCTTCGATCCTCTGTTGTGTACCCTCAGGCAAAGCTTTAAGCCAGCCAGGTGGTAAGATGTTCTGCGTCATTAATTCCTACATGTTTAATCCGCCTAGAATGCTAAAAGCGGTTTGAGCTGCTCAGTCTTCAGAGCCTTAGCATTCCTCCTGTAGTCTAAGGCTTGCCTCAGCACATGGATATCTTGAATGATGAAAGCAGCTGCGCATACTCTATCACTGAGACCGAGAGCACTCTTTGCGGTGAACGATAGAGTTGCTATATGTCCTTCTATCCACTCAGCTAAGATAGGCAAGCCTTCCATGCGTACGTAACCTAGATCGGTATTGTTCAACCAGGGAGACCACACACAGTAGTCTTCGTCTTCATCCTCCCCGCTGAACAATGACCACCTCCACTGGAGCGATACCATCCATACCAATCTTACGAGCAGCTGCTGTAGAGATATCGATGATACGTCCTCTTGTGAAGGGACCTCTATCCGTGATACGCACAAGGACTGACTTCTTGGTACGAGTGTTTGTCACTCTGACCCATGTTCCAAATGGAAGGGACCTTGAAGCAGCTGTGAATGCCCATTGGTTGAAGCGTTCACCAGAGGCTGTACGCTTACCGTGGAAGCCATCTCCCCATCCATAAGTACTACCAATACCAGTTTGCCTGTAGCCCCTATCTGGAGCCGCTACAGCTGGCTGTACTGTTGATGTTAGCAGGGCCATTAAGGCCGCTAGGATTACTCTCATGTTTACTCCTTGGTTTATGACTCTCGTACATAATATTGAAGATGTCCAGGCAGTCTATGTAACCTAGTGCTGACGCTGGACTAGGGTATCTGTAATAGAGCATTCTTCTTACCTAACAAGAACTCACGTACAAGCCTTAGCATCAGACACTCATCGTGAATACGACCGAACGCGTTTACTTCTTCTGGGGTACATAACGAAGCTAATGTCACTCTGGATTCTATCGTCACCACGCGCTAAGAAGCGGGATATCCCATCACAATAGTCGATTGATCTTATGACTACCTCCACCAAAGGCTCTTGGTCGGTATAGTACATAAACATGTTTTCATCCACAACGTTTCCTCGTGGCTACTTTGAAGAGCATATAGCAAGCTACGATCTGATCCTGTATCAGTAATCTATCCTGAAGTGACCGCTTAACGGATGTATAAGCCGCTAGGTTGTTATGCAACCAGAAGCTGGCTGTGTGCACACCATAGGGACATATCTGTTCAGTGATGAACTCAGGGAAGGTACCAAAGTAGTACTGTGGCTCGTAGTGTGTTAACACCGATTCCTCGTAGCTGTTTCATAGAGTTCTCTAGCAACAAGGCACTCATCATAGGCTCTACGGATGTAGCGTTCGTCTTTGTTGACATCTCCTATTGCTCTGTCTAGTAGGATGAACTCTTGGCATAGGAACTGTTGTAGTCCCTGGTTGGTTGCAACACGTGCTATACAGACGGCGATAGGTCCTATATCACTGTAGAAGATGAAGCTGTTGTCTTTAGGCATCGATGTTTACCTGTTTGGTACACAACCCACGCTGCGTACGTCTGAGTGTAGATAAGGCTATAGTTATCCTTTAAGCTGTCCCACTTACCCCACAGAAAGTCTGCGTTTGAGCCAGCTAGGTGAGCCCAGTGGTATATATCATGCAACCTATGGGTAGCTCTACCACCTATCCACTCGTGATCTGTGCCATACTCAGGTGCTATGAGAAGAGTACTTTTTAGCTGTACGGTAGATAGTTCTCGCAACGTAGCAGTGTTGGAGTAAGGCGTTGATTTTGCTTGCACCGAAACCTTCTTCACCCACTCTCTCTTGTACATTTCGGTCTAGGTAGTACATCCAGGTGTACAAGAATCTAGACTTATCAAGACACACGCTAACCATCATGTAGGGTGTGATCCAGTTCTTCAAAAGAGGCCAGAGTGCTCTGCCCAACTACCCCATACGTTGTACACTGTCTTCTCTTTAGACTTAGCGTAGTCGATACAGTTAGTGGTACCGCCAGGTCTACCAGACCATAGAGCTAGGATGATGTTGGAATGATCAACGATCCAGATGTTTCGGATCTGAAGCTTCTCACCAGAGTATCCACCGGACGAGGTATAAGCTACCTCAGCGTACTCACATAACTCAACGTGTCTACGCAGCCAGTAGGGACCCCAATTGCTACCGTGGCCCTCGAAAGGTATGGCAGCTACTAAAGATATACTTAGGTTCTTAGCTGCTTGAGCTAGAGCCATATCCCAACCCAAAGCCATACCACTGATGACTTTGGATGGGGCAAGACTTTCTAAAGACTTAGTAGCAAGAGCTACCAGCCTGTCAAACACGAGATCCGAATAAGGATCAATGGTCCCAGGAGGGATTAGACCGCCTGGTCTATGTCCCGTCCCGCCCAGTATCAGAGTCTCTTGTGACATTCATCCTCTGCTGTATCTCTTTTAGGAAGCCTAGAGGGTCATCAACATGCTCGATGGCAATCTCTTGCACATGAGCCATGCTTAGGCCAGTATCATCAGACCTCAACATGCCACCCTTCTTATCTGGATAGAAACGTTTGTACATCTCCATCACCTGATATGAGTTAGCGTTGCTGAGTTCCATCTTGATATCAGCTCTACCTGGACGTATTAATGCAGGGTCTAGCTTCTCAGGATGATTTGTAGTCATCACAAAGATCCTACCCTCAGGTGCACCTAGTCCATCGATAGCGTTGAGTAGACCACCAAAGCTGATCTGCTGGTGTTCCTTGTTGGTAACTACACGTCCCTCAAAGATGGTATCGATCTCTTCGAATACCACGATAGAGTTCTCGTTAGTTGTAGCCACGATGTCCATTAGCTTAGCGTCTGTGAGTTCCTGGTCAGCTAGGTTCACGATGTGAACATCAGCTAACAGGTGAGTAGCCATGACGAGGATAAGAGAACTCTTACCATTACCAGGTTCACCATGTAGTAGGTAGCCACGCTTCCAGGGTATACCCATCCGTAGGTACCAGTCTCTACGTCTCTTGAATGTATCCAGATCATCCAGAATGCTCTGCATCTGTCCTTCTTTAAGGACTAATGTCTCAGGTGGTCTGAATGATTTAGCGCACGCGTCGGACCAGTGGTAGCCATTGTAGGCCATTACCTGGATGCTAGTCTTCTCGCTGACTCTATGAGAACGATACATGTCCAACACCAAGTCATAGACCATCTGACGTGTTCCACCAATCGTTGATAGACTGATAGTTTCGATCCATGCATTGTGTTTCAGTCCTGACGTAGCACTCTTCTCACGTGACCTGACCATCCAGAAGAATCTTCCCTTGTAGGTGAAGAAGTGGAAGCCAGGTGCTGGAGATAGTTTGATGATGGGGTCAGCTGCATCAGAAGGACCAGAGATAGCCGTGATAGTCACAGCCTTGTTCTTGTCTGTACGGATGTTCTGGTCCATCCAGCTTTGCATCCAGTAGAAGACGTTATCCTGGTTCGTGATATCGATAGTGGTGATGAATCTGTTACGGCCTATACCAGCTAGATTGCTAAGCGTATCCTTAGCTGAACTAAGAATTGCATTCAGCACGACAAGAGCTGCACCACTAGTCAGGAGTGTATTGCTGAATGGATCGATCATCCGACTAGTTCTTCTGCAGCGTTATGAAAGACAGATGCTGCCAGCTCGTTGTGTACAATCACACACATCATCGTAACTGTCAGCGCAAAGGTGTCGAGGAACTGATGGAACTCAATCTTCTCAGTACCCTGTACGACAGGCCTCAGTTCTTTGCTGAGTATATTGATGAGTCGCTTCATCAGTTCAGGGTTAGGTAGGTCAGCCAGCTTCTGCATAAGAGGAGCGTAGTCTGGAGTGTTGGCTGTTTGGGAGACGCAGCTTAATAGCTGTCGAAGATCGTCGGGTTTGAAACTCATACTGCTGCTCCATTTAAGAGACTGACCAATGCTACTTCTATTTGCTCGTGCGACATCTCACCGCTATCATAAGCGTCACTGAGATCAGCTAACTTCTCATAACGCTTATTAGCGTCCTCTAGAGCCCCGCCTACAGAGTCCATCACAAAGGAATGTGTGAACTCATAAGCACGAGCAGATGTGAAGCATTCGTGTTGCAACGTGTATTCCTTCTGTATCGGAAGTCCTCCAGGGACCCTCAGAGAAGGTCTTACTCTGGAGATATCAGGTGATCCTGATTCTTAGGTCTACCAAGCTTGTAGCTGTCATACATAAAGACTACGCACTCGGCAAACTCACAAGCTAGTTCTGTCTCAATTTCTGTCTCAATGCGGTGATAGCCTTCCAGCACTCTGTTGATGTAGGGCACTACGAAGATAAGTTGCCACGAGCGGATGTCGTCCAACGTCTTCTTGCTGAACTGACGAGCATCTCTTATCCAAGACGAACTTGTAGACGTCGAAGCAGTAGTCAAGTGCTCTTGTGTAGATAATGAGCTCGTCATCCCCAATCCTCTTGTCTGCTTCAAATCTACTTATCAGGATCTTTGTATCCATCTCTAACCTAGCTATAGGTAGCCGAGGCGAGTGGCGTCTAAAGCTACCTATTAGAGACGGGTAGCTTGTCTCTGTTGATCTGTCTCTTGATACGTACATTGGTCCAGCACTCGTGTAGATATGTGGTGTATATGAACTCTAATGGAGAGAAAGCCATGCTGACGTCCCAGTCGAGTCTCTTGAGTATGCCGATAGCCTCTTTGAGGTTGTCTAGGGCTATCACTGGAATGATACCTTCCCTAAGAGCCTGATAGCCTAGCTTGTCTTTCAGCACGTAATCTCCTCGTCAACATGTAACAGTCACGTAGGTATTTGAGACCGCAATGGTGCCTAGCTTTGAAGACCATACCTACAGGCCACGGGTTGCTCGGTCTGGTGGCTCTATAGAGCCACTCTTCTAGGTCATAGAGGATATCCAGTGGACTTAGTTCCACGTAATCTCCTCACGACATGGTATTGAACATGGAGTTCTATGGAGTACATCCATATGGTTGCAAACTGGGTTGGTGGGTAGTGTTTAGGTCTAGACTCTTCTGTAAGCTCGATAGCTACATTGATACTAGGTCCAGCAACCCAGCGGGTGAATACCTTAGGCTCCCACCCTGATATGGAACCACCAGACACATGGCACTCGATCCTACCAGCCTTCAACTTTATCCTGATGTCAGGAGTAAGCTGGACTTCAAACTCCGATGGGATCTGACAACGTTCCATTGCGCCCTCATAACACACGAGTACAACCAGATTGAAGCCAGATACTCTCTTGGGTATTTACTATCATCATAGTTACGTAAACCCTTCTCAAGAGCTTCTAGTGCTATAGGTGTCTTCCAGTCCCAACTACCCCCGTCACTACTCCAAAAGGAACACCATTGAGGGCTTAGAGTTACTGTAGTAGGACCTATCTTTGTCGTGAAGCACGACGGAATCTCACGGTATTCCACATCATCCTCACTCCATGGGCATACATCCATACGGTTGCTAGGTACGACAGATCGTACTTACCACTGGAGTCTGGATACTGATGCTTGTGAGTACACTCGTTGATTGACTCTAATGGGTCAAAGGTGTCTCTAGGATCACAGGACCATCTCTCAACGTGACTATCAGATACACCAGAGTCAAGATTGGCACGATAGATATCCCTGTAGAAGCCTACAGTGACGACGCCATGCCCATTGGAGAATTTCTCTTCAAAGTGCACGGCGCTTGTGACTCCTTACCAATGCAGCTCTAGCTACGATGACGTCGATGTACATATGCCACCACTGCATTGGGTTATCTACCGATACATAAGTTCTATGGTTACGTTCTACACTGTTCAATGTCTTAATGAAATGTTTAACGACTACTGAGTCGTATACATCACGTCTGTATTCACGCTTGTTGTGTATTACGGTGACGTGGTCTGCTGATACTTCGATGTGCCACTCCGCGAGCAGGGGATCTCTATGGACCCCCAACTCTAGGACTGAGTTACTTGTCGCCGTGGTAGTCAAGGATGGTGCTCAGCACAGCCAGGTCGATGGTGCGCTTGGCTACTACAGCATTCGCCTGATCGATCTTGACGTTCGTAGCACCCATCATGCCTTTGATCACTTCAGGCTTAGCCAGCTCTAACCCATCATCCGTCAGAGTGATGACTTCAACTCTCTGAGGCAGGGGAACTAGCTTCAAACCGGTGATGGAGCTGATGAGCTTCTTGAGAAATTCCATTGGTGTTTCCTTTTAGTGATCTTCTGTTCCTAACGATGTTCCATGTGCACCGAAGCCACATCGCTTCGCAATAGATATATGGAGGGTAATAGGTGGTGCAGTTAGGCTGATTAACATCAACCTCGATAGCATGGCCTATATGCTGGACTATCCTGGTGCTGTCGTTCACCGTTATGGTGTGCACCTTACTCCATATAACTAAGATCACTGAGAAGCCTGTATGCTCCCCCTGTGCGTTGTAATCGTATCCAATGGATAGCAATTGATCAGGACGTGGGGAAGCTTCATAGCGCTCACCTAGTGGGATACTGTGCCTTTTGATATACGGTACAGCGCTCTGCATAAGTTGGTGTCCTCTAGTACACTGTGCCAACTGTGGTTGCTTCCCCTTACCATGGCCCATAGCCAGTCTGCACAGCTGTACAGCAGGGCTGGACCAGTACCGAATACTAAGGGGTTACCTATGCTGGCTGCTGTGTAGGCTTCAAACAGTGTTAGTGGATCTCGCAATCTTAAGTAGCTCCCTAGCCAACACGATGTCTTCTAGCATGAGTTGTCCTGCCTGCCCAAAGCCTTTAACACGTGGTGGGCTGTGAGCAACAGAGTTAATATAGGCAAGACCCTGGAACATTGATGGGCTGCTATTGTTACCATCAGTGTAGCCCTTGAAGAGCTTTACTGGTCCCATGATAGCTTCCTGGCTAACTTAAAGAAGCCATAGCATAACCACAGGTCATCCTGAGTACCTTGACCTACAGTGCCATCAAACTCTTCTACAGCGCACTCTATGATGAAGGAAGGCATGTAGAGCGCTGTGATCTGGAAGTCGTCATTGAAGACCATATCAGATGACCAAGTAGTGTGTCGTCATAGACAATGACCATATCCTCAGGTTCCAAACTGGCGTGATGTATCTTGCTTCTAAGTACCCTTGTGAACTCATAGAGAGCTGTGATGTCAGGGTACTCTTTGGTGTACAGCTGCAGCAGCATTACTGGAGCTATGTGTGGACTGTCTGGATCGTCTCCATAGTACGTTACAGAGTTGGACGTCGTCATAGATGTACTCGTACCCTCGCTTAGTCATAGCCTTACCAAAGTTCTCTATAGTTGTGGTGATACCACCCAAGATAGATATCGATCTATATAAGGCTTCAACCTTGTGGAATGACACAGAGTCATTGTGCTGAGCTAAGAGAGCAGCAGGCTCTTTGTAGTAGGCCGCCATCTAACACCATATTCCATACATGCGTATAGGAAAGCTATATCAGCCAAACCATGATCATCGACATGCCCATCGCTGACTTGGCCACCTAGACAATCACACATACTCTCAATGTCTTCACCCTTCTGGGTTTCTAGAATGTCTCGTACGAGAGTACTTATAACCATCATACAATAACCTCACACCCCTGATGAACGGTACATTCTCAAACGCGAAGCTTATCTTCATGCGGCAAGCTTGCTTGAACACTGGGTGATCGATCAGGTGTGCCCCTGATGCATGTTCAGGTGAGAAGACGTCGCCTCTTTCTTATTGCAAAGAAGTTGATCCATAGAAAGCACACGTTGGTGTAGATATGCTTCAACTCACTCTTGGTTGTAAGCGGGTAGTGATTGAAGCTACAGTGATCTAGTATCTCATGGACCGAAGAGCGGATACACCTAGCTACACCTTCAGTTCTCCACTTGTCCACGTGCTTTGTATTCCTACGTGCTTTGAGTAGCTCGTTTACTACGGTGTCTGGCAGCTTGTCGTCCATCCCATAGAGCTCTGGCAACTAGAGCTTCCTCCCTTATAGTTGGGTAGCTGATTGTCCGAGCGATGTTCGTTCGGTAACTAATGACACTATCGTGAGCACGCTTCTGTAAGGCTTCTACAGCCCTATAGATAGCACGCGCATAGATACCTTTGTAGTAGTGCAGATACAGGTCAAGATAGTGTGCTTGTTCGTCTGTCACGTATGGTTCTCTTCCCTAGCCAATACTGAGAGGGCTCTATGCAATACCCTATAAGCCATAGGAAAGCCCTACCCTCTGGCACGAAGTCTACGTTTGCGTTCACAGCGTAGTGGAACATGTTGTCTAGGCATAGCCTAATCTCTAAGGCTGGCCAGTAGAGATCCTTGACCTGATCACCATCCACGCTTCAGTACCTTACGAGCTTGGATATAGTACCTAGCCTGTGTACTGTGGTCAAAGATGAAGTTATAACGCTTCCTGATCATGTATGGATCATCCTCGTATGGTGAGTTCTCTATCAATCTGCAAAGAGTCTGTAGAGACTGTGCCTCTCTGTAGATCCACCATATGTTGAACATTGAGCTTCTTCCTCTGGACAATCTTCATCCTCCAGTAGAGGAGCATACGTTGTAGATCCTGTTTGAAGAAATAGTCCAACCATTCTCTATGAGGCCACTGATACGAGCTACAGACTTCTCTGTAACGTCTGTTATGTAGCTCACACAGATCTACGGTAGTGAGAGTGAGGCCTGTGCTTCTTGTCTTCTTGTGGGACATACAGGATCTTCTGAGACACAACACCATCAGTGATGATCTTGCTCTGCTCGATACCTACATCCTTGGTGAAGTGCAATAGATCCTCAAGCGTGTCAGCCCAGAAGCTGATGAACTCTCCACCCTGAAACATCTCCTCAGACTCGTTGATCATATAGACAACGTGGTCACCCTTCTTCCAAGGACGTACATACATCCCTGTGAGGAGACGTACAGCTGGCTCACGGTTTACCCAACCGACTACAGGTACTTTGTTAAGAGTGGAATCTTGAAGTGTCTGTAACCACTTCGGCTTCTTGCCAACACCATTCCAACCAACGACTTTGAAAGCAGCTCTCTGCTTTACGCGTTGGAATGTAATGTTCTCTAGAGAGTTATAGTTGGGCATGATGATTCCCTCGTTAGATTGCTACTTATCCATTTTAACACGTTTACGGATCCGTAACAGATCCCTAGCAGTCCTAGATGCCCTGTATAGGTATACGAACCAGTCATCCTGATCGAAGCGACTATCTTCATAGAAGCCTGCTTCAATAGCTGAAGCTATGACCGATACAGGTTTGTACACGTCACCTACTGGGTCTTTGTAGAACTCACTAGGTGCATCAAGTAGTTGACTTCTAGTGTTAAATCCGAATGCTGCTGCTAACTTAGTGAGAACCATGCCGCTTAGCAACTGCAATCCTGTAAGCTTCATGCATGAACCTCGTCATGGTGTAGGTGTGTGCGTACTTCAAATGCCTACTATCGTGACCACTCTCTATACCGAGGACGTATAACCTACAACGATCTGCATGGATATACAGGCCTTCCAGATGCATGACTCTAATGCGACTCCACCAGGTCCCCATGATGAACTTTGCGGTTTCTAATTGCGAGGTTGTAGCTCTCATTCAGGTACTCCATGCACTGATATAGATACATGCACTGATATAGATAATCGAAGTGCATACCTGGACCAAACCCAAGCGGACTACCTACCTCTCCATTGAGGATACGGATGTTCTTTCCGCAGATTTCTATAACAACGAATGGACCGTAGTCTGGGTCCTTCTTAGCATGTAGCCAATCTATGTCTTTCGGAGTGGACAAGTTTATGAACCTCGTGTAAGTATTCAATGCATTGGTAGAGCCAGAGTTGGTAAGGCTGATCGATCCTATCGTTCTGTATATCGTTGATGTTATTACCACAGATCCAAACGATAGTATGAACAGATTGAGGATGGTTCTCAGCGTTCAGCCAGCTTATGTCTTTTGCTATATGCATATGCGTGATGGAGTCTCTCTGCGAAGCTGATGGTGATGAAGATAGACATACGTGAGACTAGACAGGTATTGGGGTTATTATCCCCAACTGGCCAATAGTCAAACCACCGTGTCGCATGCCATATACTCAGGATGAAGTCACAGTTCTCTCTTGGGACTCTGTGGTACTTTAGATGCTTTGAAGACATAGTGTAATCTCTCCGCCAGAGCTAACGTATAACGCACACGTATGTCGTATTGCTTGTACGTTGGATCTAAGTCCTCTTCTGTAAGGAAGTTGAACCAAGCGTATGCTACGTGGGGGTAGTAGGATGATGGAGATGTATCACCCCAGTCGTTAGCCATCAGGTTATCGTACTTGAGCTCTGTCTTTAGTGGCATATCTATAGCCTACTCTCAACACATGGATGGCACGATAGATAGTCCAACCATCATTACCGTAGAACTGTATACCCCACATACCCTCTAAGTTGATACGACTGGCTAATCTAGCTACATCCCATATCCAACGACGATTGCCAACAGGTATGTCGCACTTAGGGAACCTTGGGTAGGCGAACCAGTACTTCTTCTTCCTACCCATCGTGGAAAGAGAGACAGGCGAGAGTAGCTAACGGTATACTGAAGCCAGTGACAGTCAACCAGGTAGCTACTCCCCAAGAGATGAACGTCGAGATACTGATCATAAAGGCACACAGGATGATAGACCCCTGCATAAGCCTGATACTGGTCATTTCGACCTTAGAGTTCTTTTCGTTAGCCATGCGTCCCTCAGTCTTCTTATCGTTCCACCACAGACTACGATCCCTTCTTTGACCTTCACCAGAGTTGCGAATGGTCGTATGGAGAGGGCCTTAACTGGGGCGTAGAGTATCTTAGGATTTAACACCTAGCTGCCCTTAGCTGCTGTAGTGATTGCTGCGCTGAGGTATGCAGGATACCAATACCACCAATGTTATTCCATTGGTCGATGTTGATCTGCATGTCATCGATCAGGACATCCTGAGGTGAGTAGCAATGGTACTGCTTGTCCATAGCAAAGGGTCCGAAGCGGACTCTAATCTGTGGGTGGATATGCTTACGTGCCCACTCGACCTTGTGCTGAACAGCATCAGGGAATTGCAGACGAGCACGACGAGGAAGAGCAGTGAGGATCTGAACCTGGTTACGATCCCCAGTGAACTGACAGCAACCCTCGTACAACTCCAGAGCGTCTGGCATAGGAGCAAGCATCTCGTAGATACTGGGATAGGCAGAGAAACGTCCCCATTCAGGTAGCTTGATCTCTTCCTTCCAAGTACTCCCAAAGAGCTCTAGGCCCTTGGCATCAAAGTCTGCTAGGACACCATCCATGTCCAGGTAAATGATGGACTTGTTGCCACGCTTGACCAGATCCATCTGAGCCAGAATCAACGTGTTCCTGGTCTTAACCAGCTCGTCTTGTAGCTTCTTATTAGCTACCTGTTCATCTGCTAACTTGCCCTCAAGTTGGTGCTTTGTGTAGAAGCTCATGTGTCCCTCGTAGTCTAATAGCGTATAGGTAACGTAACCGTGAGTGTCTGAGATGCCTCATCACATCTAGATGTACATCATGACCAGCGAGTGCCTCCCCGATAATGACACCACAGTCCCACTGGAACGCACTCTCAATCGCATACGCAGGGTTATACACAGAGATGTATGACCACTCTGTGTAGACTCGCCAATAGATATAGATCTCTAGAGGCCCTGCATAGCTGTAGGACTGCGGGGAAGCGTGTGAGTTCATTGTGTGGTATCCAGAAGAGAGCGTCGTGCAAACTAATGCTTGCTGAGTACATCAAGGGTACCGTCGATGATAGCCACAAAGAACCTCTTGAGCTTATGTTGGCTCATGAGACGATGTGCGATAGGGAAGTGCTTGATGAAGGTGTCGTAGGCTGCCTTAGCTAGGGCTAGGACCACTTTGTCCTTCGGTGTCAGGCTTGTCTTCATTGGTGATTTTCCTACTGTGAATAAGCATGTGTACTCTAGCCCACAGGGTCATAGGTCTACCCATGAACTCACGAGGGACACCGTACGAGTCAAGTTTATCATGAGCATCAATGATCTCTGTAAACATACGAGCGTTGTTACGTTCTAGAGTTGCTAGATCCTTCTTTGCTACAGATAGGTTACCTAGTAGTGCTGCTATGACTGGATTGTTCTCTTGGACCATTTGACCCTCTGCATTCGGTATGCTTTATGCAATCGATACATGAAACGCATGAATACAGGTTTGTCACTCGGCATCCATACGTGTATGTAGAAGATCATACCTCTATATGGGTTCTTCATCGACTAATCGAATATAGCAAATGACAGAGATCAATGTCTTCTCTTAAGATGTTCCAGTCTGGCACTCGATCATCCTGGATCTCACGCGTCTCGATCATCTCATCTAACCATGCAGCACCTGTGTACACAGAGCCATATAGGTTACCACGATCACTATGTACATCCGTGACACCTGTGTTGTAGTACTTTATCAGGGTGACTGGATCCATCATCTTATGTCTTCTGGATCGTCTGTAGACAAAGTTTGCTAGACGAACAGCAGCTTCTAGTTCTGGAACAACGAACACAGCCTTAGGCTCAGCGTTGGTGATCTGCCCAAAGGCACAGATGTGTAGGTTGATCATCCATGTGGTGTAGAGACCAGCACCAGGTAGTTCTCTCATTGGGATCATGGTTTAAACCTTGAATAGAAGAAGCGTAGGATATCTGCAGCTGAATGAAACCTACCCCACTCTTCCTTAGACGGCACACTAAGTAGGAAGTGGCCATGCGTAGCCCCGTCGAGGGCCCTAGCTATTACCACAGGCTTGAATCTAAACTCAGCAAAGAACGTAGCCGTTGCATCATACTCGTTCACTTACGGAACCTCACGACTACTAAGCGGAGTGCTTCAACAGCTGCTAGGAACCTGATCCAGTTGTCTCTAGAGGGGAGTCGTTGAATCGAGTAGTTGCTGGTGATGCCACGCTCTACAGCAGTTGCGAGATCTATCGCATTACCTCTAAAGTCCAACAGTATCAGTCTCGCTGCATCAGGCATCATTTCCTATACCCCAAGCTAGCTAGACGGAAGACTGTGATTGCATACTCAAACCTATCCCACGTGGCTGTTGGGTCCCAGTGATGAGTTGAGTAGTTCAAAGCTGTACCTAGTCGTCTTGTACATGAGCCGAACTCAACTAAGATGGCATGCGAACCGTGGGGCAGCCTAATCATCTTCTACCAATCTTGAATAGCTCATAAGCTAACCTGAAGTCCTCAAAGTACATGGCAATACCGTTCACCCAGACACCTATGCTCACGTTGTCTGTAGATATTCCACCCTCACCTGCAATCAGGTGGACAGGCATGTAGATAGCGTCTATGGGCCACCTATACCGCCATATGATTGGGTGTGTGAATCTACCTTCTGTGTACTCAGCTATCAGTACGTTTGGAGGAGTGTTTGACAGATCCACGTATCCTCCACAGCTCTGCACATAGGTTGGTATCCTCAAATAGGAAGTCCCAATCTTTGTCAATCAGGGGATCTTCCTCGTTTGGGGTATCGATCTTCCCCACAATACTCTCAGCCTCATTGTTAGCGTACATAGAGGCTCTATAGACCCTATCCTGGACTTCTACCTCACCATAGTAGCCCTCTATGTACATGTGGTACAGGTAGTGAGGGTTTCTAGGTGGGTTGACTATTCTATCTGGTGCGGGCATGTCATCCAACGTTGAGGAAAGCCTTAAGGATCTTCTCGGCAACCTCGTCTTTAAGATCGGTGAGTACCATACCTGGCGTACGTTCATCGAAGTCATCTTTGGGAGCCGCAACAGTTACCTCGATGTCTTTGAACTTGCCTGTGATGACGATAGTAGTGCCCTCGATCTTCTCTTCGTAGAGAACCTTAGGGACCATCACGCGTGTCATCAGGCGGACAGCATAGCTAATCTTCTGTGATTCACTCAAGCCCATGTCTTCTTCGTTCCCTTCGTCCAAGAACACGTCCGTGCACCTGGTATAGCGTGTAACAGTAACCATGCAGATAGGTTGAATCCAACCAGCGGAACGTTGAGTCCGCGTGCATAGGATTATCAAGCTTTTTAGTCATACGCTCTACAGTATTGGGAACTGAGAACTCACTAAAGGTCATTAGAGGTACCTAGCATGCCCTAGAGTCCATGTCTAATATGGCTCTGGTGTGTCTGGACCTTCTTCTAGAATAAGAGGCCTTGTAGGCCACGTGAAGAGTTCTAAGTGATCTGTGGTATATGACATAGATAAACTCACCCTCTATGTTGCTGCCACTGTAGATCAATTGAAGCACTCTCGATGCTTCCCAGTAGAACGGGTTAGATGAGGGAGGGACTAACCGTTGGCCAGCCGTCTCTTCGAAGAGATATATCTTGTGCATTTACGTATTTCCCATAGGAGGTGAACGATGCGTATGTCCACACTGATGTTCTCAGGTTCTTCGAAGTCAGGCATCATGTGCTCTAGCATTTTGGCTGAGTAGTAAACCACATCAGCTATACTGCCACGCCTAGACCCATTAGCTACCAGGCTTGTGTCCGCGAGGAATAGGTTTATGGCACACTCAGTGTCTGTTTGGTCAACCGGGTCGTGCATGAAACCCTCCAGTAGATATAGCATAGGACAATGTCAGTGTACGCATCGCCACGCAGGATGGGGTATTCGTACTTGAGGTAATCAGATAGGAGAACTGCTGGTTGATACGCAGGATGATGTATACCAGCTGAGTTCTTAGCTAGCCAATTAACGTGGTCTGTTGCTATAGCCTCAGTCAGCCACTCGTCACTTACACCTAATCGCATTTGCTTCTCCTGAAGTACAGGTACAGGATGGCAATGTCTAGGAGTGTGTGTTTCTGTTCACCGTGGAGGTAGGTTTCAGCGTAACCACCTGAGTTGTATGGATCTTTGTACCACTCCCTGAAGGTTATCTCAGCAAGTGCGACGTACAGAGCTTCTACGATGCCATAACTGAGAGCTGTGTCACATGTCTGGTCTTTGATCACTAGGGCTAGAGCTCGTACGAGCAGCTCGGGTTGCAAGGCGTATCCTCCAGAGTAAGTGTGTTAAGGCTGTGTCGACTATGAGTCGTATGTGAATACGTGGCCCGTAAGTTATGCTATCGACTGCCCTGAGGCTATCACTAATTTCATTGCAGCAAACGAACAGCGCTGCTGGTGTGTCCTGTGAGTTGTCTCTAGTGTCTAGTTCGAACAGGATGAGTGCATCAGCTTCTAAGTTAGCATCCATGCTTAGCCACCTTGTAGAGTCTGTGCGAGGTGATGATATCGATGAAGAACTCGTTCTTCTGCTTGCTGGTTTCAAATGGCCAACACTCTGTTACGTCGTACTCAACCATACTGGCTGCTACATAGGGTGGTTCTATTCCTCCACCCGTAGCTCTTAACTCACGATCGTTATCACTGATCCAGGTCTCATCAGACTTGAGTAGGTCTTCAGCGTCCATGAGCTAACCTTAGGAACTCTCTGCACATGATGATCTCTGATAGGAGGTCAGGTGTTACTGAGAGTAACTTGATCTCGTAGTCGAGGATGCGTGCTGGGTTGTAGACAGCTTCGTGTGGCCCCCAACCTATCTCACATGTGCCTGCTGTGTCTGTTAGGAGGTTGCCAACCATCCGACGTCTGCTGCTGATGTGCTTGAAGGCTGTGTGTAGTCTGATGAGGTGCTGGTAGTTGAAGTAGGTGTGGTGGAACTCTTTGCCAGGTATGCCTCTGGCTTCAATGAGGGTGTAGTAGATGTTGGTTAGAGATTGGTGGAATGGATATCTGTCTCTGTTGAAGCGGTTGTTGGTAACGATGGCGAACCCACTGGTTGGGAGTATGTTGTACGTGTTTGCCATCGTTGCCTCTTTGCTTTGTAGCCTGTGTGGAGCGTATGGAGTGCCCAGAGGCGTATGGTTTCGATTAGTTCGACTTCAAGGATTGTGTATTTGCCTATGCCAGTAAAGTCTCCTTTGTTTTTACCTTCCCAGCTGTAGACGTAGTGGCAGAGACTGAAGAAGGTTTCGTCGTCTGGTCTGTAGTAGTCAGGCTGATAGATTGCTCTGTAGGTGTGGATTATTGATGGCGGCATTGTTTTCTCTTTGCCTAAAAATCGCATAACTAAAGTATTGACTTTAAAAAATCATAGTGTATTTTTCTAATAGTATTATATATACCTTATATAAATACACCTGCAGTCGGAACGACGGGAAGGTGTGCAGCGAGGCAGAGCCGAGCGCAGTGCAACGTCCAGTCAGCTATCAGTTAGACTCGTGTCTGTTTACTGTCTTTTCATCTCGTCAACAAAAATCACTTTAGTTTAACTATAGCTTTCTTTTGGTTCTTTTCTTTCGCCACACCCCCGTGAATACCCGCAGCGTCTCGATGAACACGGTGAGGCTCTGCTCCGCTTGATACACTGCGTATGGAGCATGGCCATCCATTGGACTTAAGACTCAGCTCATCACTGATGACCACGCTCTCATCTAGATCCCCTGTTCCATCAACCATTCGACTGCCTTCTTTACGATGTCACCGTGGCATTCCAGTGGGGCACAGTAGCACACGAGGTCCACAGTGCCAGCCTTATGCTTCCCTAGGATCACCAGTAGCTCACGGAGCTGGGTTGTGTCTTCTTTCATCTTGCCCTGCAACCAGAGCTTGTACAGAGCCACACAGCCTTCACGGCCATACTTCATGAGGTCGTATGGATTACCGAGGACACTTGGCCGACCGATGTAGTGTCCGTTAGAACCGGCATACGTGTGCTTGTTGACGACGTTAATCATCTCGGGTTCCTTTCCTAGCTTCCATCGGGTACGCGAAGAGCGGGTTGTGTTGAGCGACCTATGAAACTCTTGGTAGCTATGAGGCTAAACCTTCAATCTGCTATAGCTACGAGCTACAATTAGCTACGAGTAGCGAGCACAATAAGGCTTCAATGGATGACGGCAGCGAGCACCACGAAGGGGTGCGAGATAGTGAATATAGTCAGCTACGAGTAGCGAACGGAGTGCGAAAGCACGGAGTGAGTATTGGCAAATAAGTGTCTAAACATGGGCGGTGCCACCTTACCCCCATACCACCTCCACCTACCTACTAGCTATTTCTAAGCACACTTGTAGCCACATGTCAGTAACCTAGATTCATAGCATTAGCCCCACTTTAGTGTCTACTGCCACCCCGTACATTGTACTAAAGTGTCATACTCGTCTGCTGAAACCCACGTTACGCCTACATCATAGCCTTTGTGTACATCGGTGCCTCCCAGCTAAAAACAGAGGTGCACCACAACAAGTACTAACTGTACTGTGTAATACACCTCTAGTTTTCATTATGGGTAGCTCCTGAGCGACTCAGGAATCCTGCTACACATAAAAATAGCGGTTACGCTGCCCACACCAGGTCTTCATCCCGTATGACTTTGTTGGTCATAGCGGAGCTTGATGAGACGGTGCGTTCTTGCGTATGCCATGGATCAGTCACTGTAATAGAGTTCCCTACAATGGATTCGAGTACCCAAGTCTCCTTGGATCCTTCGAGCATGATTTCTGAGTTGATGTGCTTCGATAGTTCATCGTATGGAATGTGGACTGCTAAAGTCATAGCGTCCTCTCTACTCTCTAGGCAGTGATGCCTGTCTAATGGTGTACTGGGGGTGGCTGGAATTGAACCAGCGACCAACGAATTATGAGTTCGCCGCTCTAACCACTGAGCTACGCCCCCACGAATATTAAAGACAACAGACCAAGTAGCGCGCCTGCCTGTTGCCCATTGATCCGGCTAAACATCTACAGCTTACACGCCTTCATCCATAGACATCTTTTTTGGGTGATCTGGAGGCGTAGTGCCTCTCCCGCAGCCAGATTGCTTTGGTACCCCGTACTGGACTCGAACCAGTGACCGTGGGATTAGAAATCCCATGCTCTATCCAGCTGAGCTAACGAGGCAAAGATTGGTGCTGGGCCCCACCCAGACTTTAGGGCTGCCTAACAGCAGCTTTGGGTACCCACAGCTACGCCACTCTAACCAAGTGGTTTCAGCGCTGTTATTTTAACGCGATGGGTAGCTAATCCCACCGGCCTGCTAACCGTGCAGGAACAGAGTAGGTCATGCCGTGCACAACATTCCCCACTAAAGAATACACCCTCTACTGCGGATAGAGAGACCATCTCCGACTAATCGGGGTGATCATGTGGTGTACTCATTAGTAGGGAATGCCCGCTGCTCAGTATCCCGAGCTTTGGGCACCCCATAGGGCCCAGCATTACTGCCGGTATGTCTGCACTAATCCTTTGGGAACAACGCGTTCCAGAGACGCTTGGCCAGGCCAGGTCCCTTCTTGTTGGATTTGTGCATTCTCTTGTTGGCCATCGGACGAACCGATACGGCATGATCCACACCACCGTAGATCAACGGATCCACTTCCACACGGACGATGGTGTCTTGGTTGATGTACATGAACGGGTGGATCGGGGTCTCTTCACCTGACCGCTTGTCGACCAGAGGCTTGTCTTTCGCACGCGAGGACAGGCCAGTGGACTCCACCTGCAGATCATAGCCCTTGACCAGCAGCTCGCAGGCCGGGTGATCGTAGCCGAGGTGGATGTTGGACTTGATCTTGTGGGTGAAGGGTTGCAATGCCCAGTCACCATCGATGTCCAGAACGTCAGGAGTGCTGACACAGTACACGTCCACCAGAGCAGACATGTTGGTCTCCCACTCACTCACGTGGAGCACCTTGACGACGTACTTCTTCAGCACGACACCATGACCTACGGGAACGACTTGTTGGATGGCATCGGTCTGCTGTTGCACAACCTCAGCCGCCTTCGTAACCGCCCCACCCATGTAGGTGGGAGCAGAAGCGGGGATGACACTGATCATATCGCTGTCCATCGTAAAATCCTCCTGGGATTATCTATAGGCGGTTACTTTTGTAAGACGAGTAGGGGATAACTACGAGAGCACTGTCTCTTCATCCCCCAACACGTCGTTTGGTTAGCTTACGGCTACCAGCTCGTCCACGTTGATCACTTCCGTGATCTCTGCTTCGTCTGTAGCTGCGCCGACACCCTTGGCCACGTTGTTCTTGAGTTTGAGGTAGTCGATAGCTGTTGATGCACGACCCGAGATCGTTTCCTCGATGACCTTGATCATCGTTTGTAGAGGCTTGTCTTCAAAGGTTGATTTGCCATCCCATACCGCCGGTCCGACTCCACAGAAGTAGATCGTACGACCAGGGGTGAATGAGATTTCCTCATTCTGCTTGATGTAGCCCTTCTCCTGATACTCACGGGTCGTTTCCGAACCGAGCTTATCGAGGACAAGATGATCGCCCTGCAGACGGAAGCAAACGTGTGTCCACGTTTCTAACGGCTCCAGGTCTTCAATGCCACCACCGTTGATAGCCATCTCACGCACTTGCACGATGACTTTGACGGTTGCGGTATCTTTGTACTTGGCGACCTTTTTGATCACACCCGAGAACAGAGGAAGAGGCTTCTGCTTGGACATCACTTTTAGTTACTCCTAATGTGGCCATAGGTGTATTGGTGATGACTAGATGAGACCTAAGAGTTTCTGTTGAATCTCTGTTGGTATCTTTGTCATTCCGAGCAGGTATAAGGCTATGTCCGACATTGCGTCGGGGTGCTGCATAGCTGCGTGATTGTAAGACAACCACGTAACTAACCAGACCCATTTACTGATTGCACGTTGGTCCACCAGCTCGACTAGCTCACGCATGAGAGGGTCTTTGTCTACGACATCTAGGTCGGATTCACCAACCTCTTTGTAGACCCCTATTGCGGTAGCTAGCCGATGACCGATGTACCTAGCTTCAAGGGCAGTAAACGGCTCTTGGCCACGCCTTTTCAATTGTTTGTATGCTTCGTCTCGTAGTACTGCGAAATTAACCACGTATCATCCTCTGTTCATTACGGGTTTAGGTAAACCCCGCTGAATCAGTGGATAAACATTGCAGTCATCACGCCGGACATTCCTGTGTAGTAGATCAGCACTGGGCCTATCATGGAGACCATGAGAGCTTGATTGGGTACAAACCACTTCTTGGCTTGTGAACTGATTAACCAGGCAGAAACGAATACGATAAGCCCACTCACCCCGCACGTGTACCAAATGGTAGACACGGTCCAGGCGAACAGACCCATCGCTACAATCTTTTGTGGAACCTGGCGGATGACCATTCTGTAGGGATCATGGATCCTGTTCAGAACAGCCGTACCCGCCCATATGCCTAACATCATGACGATGAGGCATATCATAGCTCCAAAGACATCCACAGCTGGGGCTGCTTCTGCTACTGCAGCTGCTACACCAGACCGTGTACTTCCGATAAGAGTAAATGACAGCAAAGCAAACATGTTGTTGCTGGCATCCCCTGCAGACCCCAGCAGTAGCATCTCTTCTTCGTCCATATCACTATGGCGTGCCAGAGACACTAGACTGCTGGTGCCTACACCGGCGAGGAAGCCTGTCACCATGCCCAGAAACGCTCCTGTTGGGGAGGCATCCGTGTCATCGTTCCAGTCATTCCTACGATCCGCTTGGGGCTCCCTGGAAGCCTTTGAAGTCATCATGCCATATGCAGCAGGAGCCATAAACAATCCGCCCAGCAAAGGGAGCATTGTCCACGGTGATCCTACCATCGCTGGGATATTGAAGGTCATGAACCCTAATAGCCCAGCACACAGGCAAATGACGACAGTTCGTATCGGTCGCGAGGACTTACCTACAGTGATCAGTATTACTAATCCCAGCACATAAGGACTGACTACCTTTACGATTCGATTGATACCACCTGCGGCATCTAACCCCAGAAGGGCTAGAACAACGAAGATGATTCCAACAAACAGGATCATGAAGGCTGACTGATGAACAGCATCCTTATGAAGCCTGACTACTGCCTGACCGAAGCCCATATGGGCGAGTTTGGTAGCTACGTCACTATTTGCCAGCATATCGTTGCTGACAGGTTGATAGGCCGCATGCAGAATACTCAGCACACTTCCCATACCAACACACATAGCTGCCGTAGCGATGGACCCATCACTCCCTAAGGAGAGCCATGGTAACACCATCATAAGAATAAGAGCCGCGTGAACACCTGGGAGCAGGCTCAGGAGGCTTATAACAAAGCCTAAGCCCACTCCTACGATGATCATCTCTTGACTCCCATGAATGCGAAGTACAAGACTCCACACATGAGAACAAAGCCCCCAACCATCATTCCATATGCCATGATCATGACCACGCCTCCACGATGAATATACCGTTGGGCATACGATACCCCTTGAGGGTGGAGCTTCGCATGACTTCATCTATCCACGTCTCCTGAACAAGTCCGTTAAAGACCCGTCCGTTGGCTACGAATTGGATGCTACGGATTCCCTTTGCAGAGACTCTTGGTAGCTTTATGATTTCATCAGTGCGAAACTCCACGCGGGTACTGACTCCGCCAGGCTCAATCCCCTTGCTGTAGACGATGCCACCAGCTGGTAGGAGAAGGCGGAAGTCATTCTCTGATTGGAGGGTTACAGCCTTCTCACCAAGCATCTTGCCGGTGATAGAGACGTAAGCCCCGATGTGAGGGATACCAATCCCTAATGCTGGCCCTATGTAGGCTAGGACTTGCTCGTTGTCCACCTGCAGGGTTAGTACCTTGCCAGCTTCACGAGTCATCACAGCCTTGATCACAGTGCCATTGAAGGTAACCAGGCCAGGCTGAAGAGACGTCAAAGACATCCCATCAACATGCTTGGGTACAGAGTATTGCCTATATGGCTCTCGGAGAGCTGAAAGGCCCATGAGGAGGATTAGCACGACTGCTATTTTGAGCATTGGGGCCATCCTTCCGCTTCATCTTCCTTTTGTACCGGCACGATGGGCACCGATCAGGAGGATGCTCTACTTGGTTCTGGTTCTTGGTGCGCATGAAACCACCACCGCAGTCGATGCAGGTAGTAGTCGGTGGCAATGAGACTTCCCGCTTCAGAGGAACAGGAGCTTCTTCAGCACCTTTGACGCTCAGCACACCTTGTCGTTCACGCTTGGGAAGTAGACCTTCAGGCCGCTTCTTGCGCATGACACAGTAGACCAGGTGAGCACTAAGGATCTCTTTGCCTTTGATGGGCTCATTGAAGCCGTTGTTGGGGTTCTGAGGTGTGTACAGGACTTCAGGTTCGGTACCTGTGATCCCACGCAACCCAGCAACAAACAACACCGCTGCCGTAGAACTACCAGGAGGAACGAGAAGCACCCGACCAAACCGGGTCAGGTTAACATCTTTGTTGATGCGCCAGAGAGCAGTGATGACATCATCCTGCACTGACAAGGGATTGACACTCAACCCATAGAGATAGGTGACCACCTCACCCGGAAGTGAGGCTATGAATCTCTGAGTGGCTTCACTGGGTTCATGACCCAGGAGAACGATTGTCCTCTGGATATCATCCATGTGCGTTTCCTTTCGTAAGTTAGGTCTAAGACCCAACAGCTGCCTCAAATAAGGCGGTATAGATGTCCTGAGACATCTGGCTGATCTCATATGCGAGATCATTCTTGAAGCGTGCGGTGACGTCCCCATTGGACGCTAACCCGGCTGCAATGGTACACAGGTGCTTGAACTGACGTTCTTGACCTTCTGTCATCTGATCAGTGATCTCACGCTCGTCTGGATCGAGGCCGGTCATGAGAGTACCAATCCCTTCTTTGTGAGCAGGGCTTCATGTACCTTACGCATGGTGCTGTACATGACCGTAGGATCGCATTTGATGATGCGCGAGAGAGTCTGACCCGTAACCACGTTGTTCAACGCTTGTGAGGCAGACTGGATGTTGTGGTGACCCTTACCGATGAACTGGAGGATCTCACAACGTACCTGACGTTGGTAGTCCCGCTGACTGATCTCGATGGTGGGTAGTGGCTCATCCAATGTGAAGTTGATACCAACCATGGCCATCTTCTTCAGGATGTATTCGTCGTTGTTCACGAACTCGATAACCTTACGGAGTTGCTCTTCAGGCCAGACACCTTCTGGCACCATCATGCAAACGCGTAGGTTGCTGGTAATTGGCTGCATTGAGCGTTTGTCCTTTCAAAAGCTCCAGGTGATGCGACTTACATCCGCCAGGAGCACACAAAGCAGCTTGAGCTTTAGTAGAGGCAGGAGAATTAGAATCCCCCCGCCTCCAACCTCATGCGCTCTCGCTGGCTTCTGTTTCCTTGGGCTGAACCACGATCTGATGTTTGTCTTCGCATATGATGTGTATTTGCTTCGTCTTTCCGTGGGCTACCTTACGGACGCCACTATGATCACGAACATCAGAAATGATATCGGCCAGAGACAGATCCTTACCGTGTTGGTCCACGAAAGGTCCCACCTCTAGCAAGTTGGCATCATGGCGTCTGCCAAGTGCTTTGATAAGTGTTGCCTCATCCATAGAGGACCCCCTTCCGCTCACTACGTTGAGCGTTGCAGCTAAAAAGGGTATCCACAGCATGCGGGATGCACACTATGGATACCCTTCAAGATCTCCCTAGCACCTGGTGCTAGAAGCCGGAGGCAGCGCCGCTCGACTGATGCCCGAGGACCTGTGCGGCACGTTGGGCATTCGCCACGGCCACCGGGTCGACCAGGCCTGCGCCGATGCCCGCACCACCCTGCATGCCGGCGTGAAGCCGGACACCCTGGTTGAGTCGGGGCTGACGGACACGAACCGCGATCTCACCATCCATCGCGTCTTCGGCCGCATCGTACGGCTTGGAGTTGGTGATGGTGTCGATGGTGAAGTCGAATGTGTACCGGCTGAAGTCGACGTTGTCACGGTTCGTGAGCTTCGCCTCGGACACGGCGGTGAGCCGCGCGTTGATGTTGCACAGGATCGGGAACTTGACGTCACGCAGGTTGCGCGCCGCCTCAGTCGTCAACCACCCCTGGGCCCAAATGGTCCCCGAGATGCTCTTGAAGTCGGACACTTCAAGCGTCTTGCTGTACGCCTCCATGTACTGCTCCAAGTCCACCTTCTTGAGGTAGGCCGCGGCCTGCTCCTCGGTGAGGGGGAACCGGATCAGGATGCCGCTGGAACCCGGAGGCGGATTGTCCGTCCGACGCAAGGCACCATTGACACGGGTCTGTTCGAAAAGCTGTCCCATGGTAAGCTCTCTTTCTTTTGTTCCTGAGGTCAGTATTACCGTATGGTAGCTCTGCGCTCTCGGCCGCAGCAGGCCGCTTGTCTCAACTATGTGGGGTTAGGCGTATCAGCCTGTAGCACCCACCTCTGAGAACAAGAATCATCTATTGGTATGCTGCATTAGCACACCGTATCAACAATGATCATCTACTGGTAGGCAGCATTCGCAGCATTAAGGTAAGTTCGAGAGCGGGTGGCGCTCTGAGGCACAGTCAAGAATAAAGGGAGCTTTCGCTCCCCCTATTCTCAGTTAGCTCGCAGCAAAGCTACGATCTTACCACTCGTCTTCACCCCACGACACGTCATCGTCCTCTTGTGCCTCAGTGTCCATCAGGTCACCGATCAGCGTGTTCACCGTACCGAGCTGCTTGCTAACCAGCCGGCAGAGGTTGTAGAGGAATGAATCATCGAAGCCATGAACCCGAGCCGATTGCTCCATCTCATCGCTGGCAACGATGACACAGTCAGCAACAGCCTGGGACAGCTTCTTACGACCCAGCATCCATGCAACACGGAACAGCGGAGTCAGCATGTGGTAAGGCATTTCCTGACCGTACTTATCGTACACAGGAGCCTGCACAGTGGCTTCATCAGGTGCACCATGCTTGATGCTGCGGTTCAGGTGGTTGCCCACCTTGATGGCATGAGGGAGAAGGATGTCGCCACTGGACTTGTAGCACTTCACCTCATTCATCGTGACCCGCAGGTTGGACATCATGCCGGTAACCACGTCGGTATCCCAGAGAGGCCAGATCCAGCTCTGCATGAACTTCTTGCAGGACTCACCAACTGGCTTGCCAGCGAGACCTTTGTGCTCATACAACCATGCGCCCAGCATCATCATACGAGGATTGGTCAGACCCAGTGCGTACTGGATAGAACCACCCTCCATGAGACGATAGGCAGTACCAGTCCACCACGTGTTGGCTTCAACGCCTTCACGGATAGTTTCAAACCACTTGTCAGCGGTCATCTTCTTGGACTTGGCGATCATCTTGTCCGCGGTGTTATTCGGGGACACAGCCTCACTGAACATCAGCGGCTCATAGACCCTAGTCCCATCACTGAGGACTTCCTTGAGGGTCTCGATGTGCTCAGCATCGTTGCCAGGCCCGTAGGTAGCCAGGTTCATGTCACCCTTGGGCAACAGGGCTTCCAGCTCCACACGCAGCTCAGCAGCGATGTCACGAGTACCAATGTTCGTGATGGGGAAGATGCAACCAGTGTCACCATCAAAGTCACCCTGGTTAACACGACGCCACTTCATCTCGTTGGCCATCATCACGTGCAGGTTGACCTTATCGTTTAGCACGATAGTGGCAACGTAGCCCACGATAACGGGATGGCGCAGCACGTACACAGCCTTACCGTTGAGGTCAGCGACATTGCACTTGAACTTACGGGCGAGCCGCTTGGCAATCCGTGAGTCCGGGTGGATATGGATCTCTTCCATACCAATGCCACGAGAAGCAACCATCTTACTGGTCACACCCCAACGAGTACCGTAGACCCGACCGAAGCCACCACTCTTGGCGAGCTTAGCAGCATCAATCTTGACGGACTGCACCAGACCAGCAACGCTGTCAGGATTAGCAGTGACCAGCTTGAGACGCAGCGCAGGGTCTGCCATCACACGCACTAGACGTGCAACAGTCTCACCCAGCCCAGTGAGGCCAGAACCCAGGCCATCAGGCGCCGTTGCCTGCAGGACCTTATCAGCATCAATAGCTGCTGCCAGCACACCATTGACGATGATATTAACACCCTGAGGATACAACTCCTTGACCTTCTCCAACAGTTGGACATCGGTCATCGCAGGAGTATACTCACCATGCAGGTCGAGTACATCATCACGCTGGAGCAGCAGGTTAGTACCCAAGAGCAGGTACAAGAACTGTTCACCTGTAGCAATCTTAGCTGCATTGGGGAATGATCCCAAACCAGCCAGATAGCCAAGCAGATGAGTACGCCGCACCATGTCGGGCACAACGTACTGCTTCAGCAGATCCTTACCAGCCTTGGTGAAGCCCAGGAAGAGGATCTGGTACAGCGTCATTGCTGCACTACCCACGTTCTCCTGAACGCTGGAGCTCTCAATGAGGAACGTAACCTCACCCAGGATAGCGTTGTCATCCACTGTAGTGATAGTGCAGGTAGCATCATCAAACGTGAACTTAGCCGCATACTCAGGCTTGTCGTAGATCTCCTTGGTCGTAGCGTACACAATGGGGTTGTACACACTGCTAACCTCGACACGACCACGACCAGTCTCCTTGAAGCGCTTGCGAAGCTGCTTGGAGGACTTGATGAGACCGTCGCCAATGTGCAGGCCTTTGAACACCTGTCCATTGATGAGGACCTGCACACCAGCAGCTTCGTTGGTCTGCATCATAGCTTTGACAGGTCCACGACCCTTGGCTGCACCCTTATCAGTAGCCTCGATCGTCACCGTGAGCACGAATTCGTACTCCCCTGCAACGTTCTTGGAGGCACCATGCAAGCGCATGTTCTTAACCACCTCGATGACACGACCCTCAACAGCACCATCATCGGAAGACCAGTTGATGATATTGCCATTGAAGTCAAGCACCGGTACCTTGACGTTGTCTTCGGGTTTAGCCTTAGCAACTTCGACAAGAGCCCCATTGGCCCGTTCGTCTGCCAGGTGAGCGATGGTGTTACCATCAGCATCAGTGGAGAACGTGATCAGATCGCCAACTGCAACCAGGATATGGGAGTTCTTGGCTTCCATGAACGCCATCTCGTGATCAGCAGCACTATAGCGGTGGCTACCACCGATGGTAACCAAGCGCTTACCAACAGCCTCATCGAGGATCTCAGCACCGATGTGAGCCTGCCCACACTGAGAGATAGGAGATACAGCATCAATGACACACGGGACAGTCATTGATCCGCAGTGAGACGCAGCAGAGCTCTTGAGCAGCCCCTTGATGTTGCTACCTGCGAACTCGATCTCAGTACCCACCAGCTTAATGCCGAGAGGTCCACCATCCGTAGCGAGGTCCGTGTAAGGGATACGCAACGGGAAGCTACCACGGTTGTCAGGGATGTACCACGCGGTGGCATCTAGAGCATCCATATAGCGGCAGATCTCCACAACGTTGGGGCGATTGCCACTCAGAGAACCACGACCAGCGTGGACCTTGCCACCACGGTCCATGAAGAGACCAACCACCCCAACGGAGTACTTGGTCTTAATCAGCAGACCATCCTCATCGAGCTCGTCACGCTCACGAGCATCAGGACCAAGAGCCCCAGTGAACCCGAGCAGCGCACCCACAGCGTACTGAGCAGCCTTAGTCTCAGCGTGCATGGTGAGCACAGCCAGCATGATTTCCATGAACTCCTTAGGACCCTTCAACCCAGCGATGAGTTGTGGAGCAATCCCCCACTGATCCTCGGCCAGGTTAACGATAACCGTACTACGAAGCTGGGCAGTGTTCATGTAGATCTCATCATCGGAGACCCACTTGAACGTGAAGCTGGCACCGAAGGGCACCTTGACGATGAAGGTATCCTTGTCATCCTCGTCAGCCTCAACCCGATATCCCAGCTCACTGAAGATGTGTTGAGCCGTCTCAGAGCCGTTCGTGAGTTCACAGAACTTCAAGAACTCTTTCATCTTCATGGAGATCTGAACAGTCTCCTCGGACACGATCTTACGAGACTCTGGCTGAGCCTGGTGGATCTCCTTGAGCGCGGAGGCTTCACCCTTCTGGAGCTTAGCACCCTTACCAACCACAACACGCACGTGAGGCATGTTGAACAGTGTAGTGAGAAGGATCTGCTTGTAGGCAGAACCAGTGTGACCGCCAGGGTTCCAGGAAGACAAGTCTTCCTTCTCGATGACAGCACTAACAGGGATACCGTAGTAGTCAGCAACGAGATTGAGGTCTGCGCATTGATATGCGTAGACAGCGAGACCGGTGTAGTTGATACTCATGTGATGTTGTCCTTTCAGCACATGGATAGTGTGGGTCTTTTAAGAGGAGACAGTACCTACCATCTCCTCTTCGCCTGGTATAAGAGCGATTTGTTAGAATCCCTCGATGGTCATGTCGGTGATGCCCATCTCGGCCGAAGCCTTCTTGGCAGCCTCCAACACGTCCAGGTTCACATCCTTGTTGGGGTGAACACGGAAGCGCTCGAACCACGCAGCCTGGCCTTCCGTGGGATCAACCACAGCCGTAGGATGCGTGCGGAAAATGGGCTCCTTGCGAGTATCCGATTCAACGGAGTACTCCAAGACTTCCTGGATAGTACCGATGTAGGCCATAGCCCCATCGTTGTCCTTCTTCAGTTCAAAGGTACCCTTGAAGCTGAAGGCGAACTTCTTGTACAGCCCAGCAGTCTCACGCAGCCAGAGCTTCTTGGCAGCCTGCTTGGCATCCAAGGCAGACATACCAACCATGCTGACGTTACGCTCAGCAAGGAACTTGGTGTACTCCGCTTCCTCGCTCAGGTGGAGACCATAAGCCTCCTTGAGCATCTGGCGGATCTGGTCGTTGATACCACCAAAGACGGCATCTTCCATCTTGACGTAGGTCCGAACCGTGGCTTCCGCTTTGGTCGGATCCAAGATAGCCATCGGGTTCTTGAACCACGGGGTTTGGCTCTTGAAGATGAAGTTCTTGATGAAGTCATCTTCGTTCTTCGACAGGCCGTTGAAGTACAGCTTCATCATCCCAGCGTCAGCAGTCTTCGTGCTGTAGTTGGGGAAGTGCTGAACTCCCTTGATGGTCTTCGGGAAGATGTTAGCCTCAGCATAGTACGTCGGGACGACGATCTTGCTGGCCTCCTCACCCATGAGGAAGGTCTTGATCTTGTTAGTGAAAGTACCCATTTGGTACCTCCCTTTCTGAACACTGGTGCATACTGTTGAGCCGACATGACCCAATGCAGTAACGCTGTGTTAGTGTCCAAAAATAAAGGGGCGTAAGCCCCCTTATTAAGATGTTTAGTTAGAGTGTGTCAGCGTACGCACTCATACCCTGTACAGCATTCAATGACCGAAAGTACGTGATGACCAGCGTCCTCTCCTTACAGATTAGGAGAGTCCAATCTTCGCACTGGATTTCCGCCTGGAATCCCCCAAGCGAATCGTGTTCCTGATGCATCCAGGCTACCAAGCCTGCGAGACTGGTATCTTCCAAATGATCCATGATAGGGTCGTGGACAGATACCAGTCTCGCAGGCTTGGTATTCATTGAGTTTCCTTTCATAAGAGCTCCACGTAGAGCTCGTCTATACGCTAAAGAGCGGGTTTGAAGCGTTAGCTTCGTTAAGCGGCCCCCATGGCAGGCTGGTGGACAGGCTTCACTCCTTCCTGTGATAGTGTGGGTTGCTGAACGTCTCGGTGGTAGTATTCAGAGGTGTAAGTAACAGCACGCTCTAAGTTACCATCGGCATCGAACTCCCACGCCTGGAAGTGTGCTAGGCTGTCACACGTGACAATAGTCTTACCATCAGGCATCAGTTCAATCACCTTTGTACCTTTGGCGCTGCCGAACGGTGGCACGCAATCACAGTTGCTGACTGTGATTGTTTCCCATGTCCATTTCGTGTTCATGGTTAGCCCTCCACAAAGATCTTGAACTTGCGACCTTCGCAGATGTACTTCCACAGCAGCCCCAGACTGCAGACAGAGAACTCCAGCCGGTAATACTGTGTAACCCTATCCTCCTCAGGATAGAAGGCCACATTCTGGGCCATGTTACGTTGGTTCATTTTCATTGTGTTCCCTTTCACAAGAGCTCCACGTAGAGCTCGTCTATACGCTAAAGAGCGGGTAAGTTTGAATACCTACTTAGAGGTATTCCCCCTCGATGATCACGTGTTCACATTCAGTGAGAAAGCAGGAGCAATCACCATAAGCACCACCGCATTCATGTTTGTCAGTAGCCAGGTGCAAACGATCGCGCATGTTAAGGACCTGAACGAAGTGTTCAGCACAGTGTTCACCCATGCACTCAGCCACATTGAGATCGCACAACAGGACATCCTTGGTGGTGTAAGGCTCATCACCTTCATAACTACGGGTCATCACAATGAAGATAGGCTTGGCAATGGATGTGACCGTACCCTTGATCTCACCACGGATCTTCACATCACCGAGACCGTTGTACCACAGCCCACCGATCATCCTGCATGAGCACCCACAGATGCCACACCAGCCATCCATCGTGCAGGTTTGGCAGTAGCACTTGCATTCGTTTCCCATTGTTGTTCTCCCTTCACAAGCTCGTACCAACGTAGGTATGAGCGTCTATCAAAAGAAAAGGGGCCGAAGCCCCTATGGAATACCTACACCTGCCAGCACCAGTACAGCTCTTCAGCCGCCCATTGCCAGTGGTCAGATAGGAATTCATACCTCTCATGCGTCCAGTCGTACAACCTCCCAAAGGGAAGCATACGAAGGGCCACACCCCATACTTTCCAGTATGGTTTGAGGTAGGATTCTACAGCCATCCAGAACGCCACGATGCAGTGCAACGCAGTGATGATGATGGTCATAGACCTCTCCTTTCAAAAGTAGCTTAAGCCAGCTACCAAGCAATACTGCGCCGAGGCAGTATCAAAAGAAAAGGGGGCTTACGCCCCCTTTGATGCTACATACCCATAGCATCGTAGAATGCAGCGGTCTCCTCACGACGGGCAGCATCATAATGCTCACGCAGAGAGATAGACACATCATGATGATCCAGCGCAGCCTTAGCATCACTGCACACTACAGTCATCACCTCAAGGCGGTTCTGCGGCTCACCCTCAAGCGCAGCCTCTTCGCTGGTCATGCTTATGAAAGCACTTCCAACAATGAGGTTGCAGACGGTGAGCGCAGTCGCGATGATGATACGCATAGTATTGTCCTTTCAAAAGAGGCTTAGCGAGCCCCCGCGCAACACAGAGCTGAGTCTATGTCAAAAAGAAAGGGGCTTTCGCCCCTAATCATCCTTACGGATGCGAGTCGATCGCATCTTGCAGGTTCGTAAAATCATCCATCATTTCAGCAGCATGATGAGCAGACACGTCAGCCTGATGACCTTGAAGATCATAGGTGCCCATCAAACCAACAACAACGATGGCGATGATGATAGCAGTGATCTTACCCATGGTGTACATCCTTTCACAAGCTCAATCGTGTTGAGCATATATCAAAAAGAAAGGGGCTTACGCCCCTCAGATGATTATTGACCCACAATCATAGCACACACATACCATGTGCGCATGAATGCGAACATCCATACGATCATGGCGAGCACCTGCATACGCAGATAGCTCCTCGCAAAGCGGCTATTCAAAGCCACAATGCTACCTTCAATGTCAAGCATGTACGCCGTGGATGAATCCACGTACACAGTAAATTCAGACATGGCCTTGTCCTCGTACTTGGTCATGATGCATTCCTTTCATAAGCACATGCACATGTGCATGAGCGATAGTCAAAAAGAAAGGGGCTTACGCCCCCTTCAAAAGTAGCTTAAGCCAGCTACCAAGCAATACTGCGCCGAGGCAGTATCAAAAGAAAAGGGGGCTTAGGCCCCCTTTTCTTTTTATGCGTAAGCTTCCTCCCACTCGGAGGCGTATGCGCCTCCAACCCATGGGTCTACTACCTCATCGACTACCCGGTCGTAGCGGGTAAGCGGCAATCCCATTGCCTCTGCCAGATCTCTGGCGAACTGGGGTGGATCTTCTCCTAGATACACCACAGATTGGTATACAGGGCTCTCTATAAAAGCCTCGATATACCAGTCCTCTGTCATGGAGTCGGACATCCGGTCGATGTCCCCCCAATAGCAGACTTTGACCAGACCCAGCATCCTGCTGGATATCCGCCCCTTGTCTGCTGTGCACGCGTCCCCCGCGTACGCCTTTAGGAGGACTGTCTTCGTGGTATCTACCACGAGCCCTACCTTGGCCACCTCCCCGGCCAGTCCCAGGGACTGGCCGAAGCGAAACGCCTCGGCACTTACCGGTCGTCCCGGCGCTGCTTCGAAAGCAGCGATGTCCGCCACGGTCGCCCCGCGCCCGTAGGCGCCCATCCACCTTACGGTGGTGGGATGGGAGGACCTGCTCTCTTTCCCCACCTTTTCCCAATACGGAGCTGCGGCTGCCAACGCAGCCTCAGCTAGGTGTGCCTCCCAGAGGAGGATTTCCTCTGGCCACATTACTATGTCCAGTAATGCGGCCGTTTCCGCCGCCTGGGCGGCGGCCCAGACGTCTGCGCCCAGTATCACCTGGGTGTATACCCCGACCGCGGTCGCGACCGGGTAGTCGCCGGCGAGGATGCCGGCGATGTCGAGCCCCGCTTGCAGGGTCTCTGCTACCTCCCGGTAACGGAGCCCCTGCTTGACAAGCCCGTAGGCTTGTCCCGACAGCTCGGGGCAGAGCTCTACTATGTGCCCAGCCGCCTCTAGGGTGGCGAAGTCTGTGGTATTAACCCACAGGATGGCGGCCTCTGCCGTCGTCAGACGACGGTTGAGGCCAGACGCCTTGAGGGCGTCCTTGAGGACACCCGCCTCACGCTGGATCCAGAGTGCGCCGCACTCGGCGCCCCGGGCGGCGATGAGGGCGGCAATAGTGTTCTTCTTGGTCATGATGCATTCCTTTCATAAGCACATACACACACGTGCATGAGCGATAGTCAAAAAGAAAGGGGCCGAAGCCCCCTTTGATGCTAATACCCGCGTTGAGTGTGTATATCACTCAACGCAACATCATTGTTGACTAGGCGTGCGGTTACGCACGCCACACACTGCGCACACGCAGCACCACCGCACGTCTTTCGAAGTAGACGTGCATACTTAACCCCCCGAACGAACAGTTCAACGATGACCATGTGATACATCCTTTCATAAGCACATGCACATGTGCATGAGCAGTAATCAAAAAGAAAGGAGGCATAGCCCCCATAGATGTTTAGAACATCACATCATCATCTCCATCCCTTCGCTGATGATGCGCATTTTGTTTTCCTGTCACAGCACCTGAATTGTTTTTTCAGGTAGCGCTAACAGTATGGGTAGGGGGGTAGGTCCCATCCCATATAAAGGACTCGTCTCAACTAGAAGCTTTTAACCCACAGGTTACTAGCCTCACTCCGTGCTCCCGCACTCCGTTCGTACAATGTTCACATCGTACAGTGTTCATACCTAACGCACTAGGTTCCCTCCACCCAGGTAAAAATATGTACAGGAGTATTACACCAGCGGTCACTAGTGGGTCCCATGCCTAGCACAGGGCCCACCAGCAGCCTCCTAAAGACCCTCTAGTTCCCGTTGACGACTGTAGGGTCCCATATACTCTTCAAGTGGCCTTATGACCTCCACAGAGCCATCTGGGCGTAATGCAACACACCCAGTCTTCTCGTAGTGACTGAGGCTTAGCACTTTATCACCTTGGATCTCTTCAATCTCGGTGATAGTAAACCCGTTGGAACCGAGAGCCAGTTTGATGTCCGCCGTTTGCTTATCCGTTAGTCGCATCATTCTTCTCCAGGGTCTCCCATAGGAATTTGGTGACGTCAGGAGTATCAGAGGCTTGCATGAGGACTATCTCTTCCTCTTCATCTGGTGGAGAGAGATCAACGATCTCCGTATGACGGGCTTTCAGTCTAGCAGTACCGATCTTCCGTAGTTCTTCATCTGACAGTTCGACCACGAAAGCTAGTACGTCACAACCATTGGCACTAGGCACAGGATGCTCAATGTGCTTGACCATCCAACGACCAGCCCACTCAGTGGCTTGGAGATTAATAGTCTCCCCGAACAGAGGACGGGTAGGTAGAGATAGCACCACGAACGGGCTATCAGTATCGGCTTCGTCATGGATAAGTCCAACAACAGTCATAGTTAACTCCTTGACACATGGTCATCTAATAGATATTGTCTAAGTATCAGCCTTCGGTTACATTTCCAGAGGCTGAGGCTCCCTGAGCTTAGCTCTAGGCGCTCTGCCCTGTAGGAAGGGTAGGAAACCTGAGAGGGGCTTGCAGCCCGGCTGGGGTATTCCCTGGCCACTTTAGTGAGCGGCAGGTGCTTGTTTCCTCCACCTGCCGCTCTTTCTATATCTGGAGAGTGCTAGTATGAGACACGGACGCGTTCCTAAAGCTGCCAGTAAGACTTCCAAAACGAAAGACAGGAACCAGTTCAACTGCTACCTCACTGAAGAGTACGCAGATTACTTAAGATTCCTGTCTACGAAGAAGAATGTTTCGATCGGTGAGTTTATAGAGTCTCTCCTAGAGCTTTATAGGATGGACACTTTAAACCCAGTCATTTCCAGACTAACCGAGAGGCTTACTGCTGAGGATATACCTGAGAAGGTGATTAGCCAGCTACCATTGCTAGCTAAGAGAGTAGAGTCGCTCATTAGCGCCAATGCTTCCCCCGCTTCTCCCAGTTGTTGAGGTATCGCTGTTTGTTAGAGTACTTACTCCGAGCAGCCTCTTGAGCGGCTATTCTCTTCTGCCGTTCAGCTTCTTCTACGGCTTCCTTAGCTGCATGTAGCTGTTCGAAGGGTGCTATGCCTTTATAGCCGCACCGCTTACATTTCCACCTGCCCCAACCTGGGAGTAGGCCTTGTCCACCACCAACGATAACCCACTCAAACTCAGGGCAGTTAGGGCACTCCAACAGATACCTCCTGAACAGCACTATCTCGTACCACGAGTATAGTGTTGAGAGCGTTTAGAATCTACTTGTTAGTGGTGGACCTGAACGGAATAGAGCACCTTTCTACTACTATCTGTGTAGTAGCTGTACTCTATCCACGTTCCGTCTCTCAACTGATGACGTACGACCACATCTCTATGGCCTACGTTGTCTAGTCGTTTGCTACTAGACGTGATCTTTACAGGCTTATCTGCTACCCAACCGAATGGATACTCAGACTGTCCTAGGTTCTTGTTGTAGATAGGATCGGTGTACGCGACCTCATCCACTATCACATCAGAATCTAGTGGTGTCGAGATGCTGTACAGTACACCCATTGGGTAGTCCTTGTACGGACGTACTGTCCACACGTGACACATGTGGTTTTTGTCTGGAAGTATGTAATCCTCTGGAGCTGTTGACATCTTATCCCTGTATGTCCAGAGATCCACCTTGTTGAGAGCATTAGCCGCTGTACTGAACAGCAGGACTAGAAACATAACAAGGATACGCATAAACCCTCCTTACTGGTTTACTGTGCTGTTATCCACTGTGTCCCTTAGATTCGTATACGACAGGTCTCCATCTTCGCCGTCTGCAAAGGTGATGTTAGCCAAGTTGCCAGGCGAACCATCGATGTAGACTTCACTCCCATTTTGATCAACCAGTGAATTGACTTGAGTAAGATCATCAGCCAGTCCTTCCATATATCCTGTAAGCATGTCGATTTGGCTCATAGCCCCCGCAGTGATATCTCCGAGTAGATCTTTAGCTTTCTTGGTAGCACCACTACCCATCAACCTCTCAAGAGGCTTCTGTGCCAGTACGGCAGCGAAGGTGGAGGCAACTCCACCGACGACGGTCCTACTCCACACGTTCCTACTAGGTATCCTTAGAGCAGCAGCAGCTACTCCTTCAGCCATGATACCAATACCCATAGAGGCAGCCATGATTCCAGCTGCGTGTAGCTGTTTGTCATGAGAGTTGTTTAGGAGCATACGAGTCATAGCCTGTGGTGAGTTCATAGCTATACCATAAGCAGCACCTTCCGCTATGTCTTCGTAACGTACCTTCTGGTGGTTGATAGCAGCTCCTAGAGCAGATCCTAAACCACCACCAAGTCCACCGATCATTACGTTCAGTGTGGTAGCACCTGATTGATTTCTAGGGTTATGAGGATCAGAACCGATAGCCTTGTTCAACCTACCCTCTACCTTGTTCCAGAAGAAGTTAGTAGGATCGCCACTCCTGATCTCGAAGCGTCTCCGTAGGCCCTCTTCGATACCAGCAAAGTTCTGTAGTAGCTTCTCTAGCCCTGGCGCATCGTGGTCACCTGTTAAGGCGGTACCAGACTGTACACCAAAGACCATAGACTGCCGTGAGAGCTTACGCCTCTGGTTATCACTTAGAGAGTTGTTAGCAGCATTCATCAGAGACTTCTCTGACATATCAGAGCTAGCACGCTGCTCAGCATACTTACTTAGCATGGTGCCTAGACCAGAGTTAGGATCCATAGCATTCATAGCAGCTTCTAGAGCAGGCATGGTGTGCTTGTCTGCCACCGCACGCTCTAGCAGGCTCTCTAGGACTACTACGAGCTCCTTAGGGTGTTGTGCTAGATGAGGACGACCTGCTAGCTCCATGAGAGCTGTAGACTGTACAGATAAATCGAAGTGACTATTGTTCTCTATTGAGAACCTACCACCAGGACCTACCGTACCAGCGTGCTCACGAACACTCTCAAGGTACTGCTTCTTCTTACCCTGCACCTCAATGAATCTGTCTAGAACAGCGAAGTCACCATCATCTACAGAGAACAGCTCGGTTAGTCTGTTCTGGAAAGCCTTCTGCATCTTGTACTCAAGAGAGCTGATCCTACCGCCACCCTGCTTTTTAGCTGTAAGGTCAGGAACACCAGTCTCTTCATGTACGAACATAGCAGTGGCGTGCTGGTGTACGAACTCAGTGAACCCCAGGTACATGCTGCTATTCTTACCCATGGTCTTCTTGAGCTCAGCAAAGGTAGTGAACCTATCTGCTGTACCAAGCTTGGACTCATCAAGGGTCTTACGGAAGTCCATGGCGATATCGTCAGCAATGATCGTGTTCTCTAGAGTATGGAGATCGATCTTCTGACCCTTACCAAACTTCTTGTTCAGCATGGCATCCATGTTGTATTCGCTGAACTCTTTAGCAGCTACTAAGGTGAAGCGCTTCTGAGCTTCCTTCATACCGTTGTGGCTTAGCTGACGACGTTTCTCAGCGTCTGGGTAGCTCTCGTGCTTATCTCCGTGCAAAGTATCATCTAACACATCTCCGATAAGATTACGTAGCACACCATCGACTGGCATGTTGTCACTGATCATCGCGTGTAGGTAGGAAGCAGTCTTGGCACCAGTGATGTTAGCCATAGCTGCCTTAGCACCACTACCACCGTGATCTTTAGAGAGTGCACCTAGCTGAGCTACAGTGCTGATACCCTTAGGTTTCATAGCGTCACGAGGCATCTGCGCTAGGGTCTTGATGAACCAGGAGAACTTCTCCTTCTTAGTTAATCCACCTTCGTTACGTACCTTCTTTGACCCATCAAAGTAGGTCATACGGTACTTATCATCATCTAGCCCACTCAGCACGTTAGTCATCGTCATCATGTCGTATGACACGTTGAATGCTTTACCGATGATCTCAGTACCAGCTACACCTACGTACTCCTGCATGAACCGGAAGTGCTCTTTGTTAAGAGCTACAGGGTTGGATACGTTCTGAGTAAGCCCACTTAGGGCCCTGTCAGTAACAGTTCTGGAGATATCCATGTGCATCTTACGACGTGCTTCTGGAGAGACGTCCTTAATCTTGTTTGTGCTAGTCTTATCCTCGTGAGCCTTAACCTCAGCTAGATAGTCCATGAAGTAGCCAGCACTACCGTCGTAGAGCTCACGTACCTGTTGGATTACATGTTGAGATCTGTATAGGATGTCAGCCTGCTCTGTAGTGTTCTTATCAGCAATAGCTTTATCGAACGCCATGCTCAAACCAGGTACTGAGGCGTACTTCTCAGCGGAACGGACTAGCAGACGACCATTGTTAGCATCAGCTACAAACTGGTGCATAGTGTGGTACTGCTTATCAATTCCGTCAGCACTGTAGTTCTTGAGGAAGTTGATATCCTGTTGAGTTAGGCCAACAGGTACGTTCTTACCAGTGGCCCTAAGAGCAGCATTCTTCTTCACACGCTCTCTCAGAGCCTCACGTGTGCGCTTCTTACCCTTTAGAGCTGTGTACTTACCAACATCTAGGAAGGACGCTTGGTCTCCATCCCAGTCTCCAAGAGACATAGCCATAGCTGTCATGCTGGTCAGGATGATCGACTGGTTATCTTTGCCAGATAAGGTTATGTCACTCAGCTTGTTGAGATCCTTCAACATCCCGTACTCTTTCATGTTGAGTACTAGAGATGGAGCATACTCAGAACCTAGAGGAGCACCAGCACGACCACCGTAGCTAAGCATGCCACCAGGACCAGTTATAGCCAGGTCAGCCATAACACTCTTAGCAGTCTGGTAGATATGTAGGTCGCTTACACCTTTAGTCTTACGCCTACCCTTAGGATCGTCTTTGAGCTTACGGCTCAACTTCTCCATCAAGGTGTCCATCGCCTCGTTGAGGCGGCCTTCCTTAATAGTAGAGAAATCTAGATCCTTCTGGGTTAACTTACCGTTCTCATCAGTTACCCATACGTTCTTAGCACCCTCATCATAGCGGTCTGTAACCTGCTTGAAGATACTACGTACGTGCTTATCTAGAGCTCCACGGAGAGATGTCTCATCCATGTAGACTAAGTCAGACCTGAGGACAGGCTTGTTCTTTACAGTGTCCCGCTGCCCTGTACGTCTTAGCTTCTTGTACTCAGCTTTAGATATCGGCTTAAAGTCACCGTTATCCATGTAGACACCCTGTTGGTGATCGGCAACGCTCATGTAGAGCTTGCTGATGTCATCACTGATACCAACAGTCTCATAGAACAGATTGTCTACACCCTTGGCAAAATCCTTGCTACCAGGTAGAGCTTTATCTACACGCTTGGTGTACTCCTGACGTACGTGATCGTAGAGGAACCGTTTGGTATCACGGACCTTCTTGTTGAAGACTGAGTCCCCGTATACAGCCATACCCATAGGAACGGCCATGTCTGTGACGGCCGTGACGGTGCTACCGGTAGACTTAAAGACACCATATAGAGCAGACACATAGTCGTTGCTTAGGTTGCTACTGTACCAGTCGTAGATCTTTTGAGTAGCATCAAGTAGGTAAGACAACTGCTTACCAGCTCTATCGGTGATACTAAGCTTCTTACCTTGCTCAGCAGCAGTAGATATATCCTGGAAGAGGCCAACTTCATCTGCCTGAATACTTAATACCCTCTGGAAGCTCTGTACGATATCAGCACCAGCACCACTACCACTCATTGCCTTCATAACATCGAAGTCAGGCATAGGGATCTTCACACCACCCACAAGTTCGACACTCATGCCGGAACCCTGAGGAGTGATGTTCAGCTCAGGCAGGAAGATGGTCTGTGCGCCTATACCAGCCTTCTCAAGGGCTGTTAGGAACGCTGGAGTATCAAGTGTACGGAGATCACCTGTACCCACCGTTACGGTCTTACCAGAGGCTCTCTTATCCCTGAGAGTCTGGGCGATGTTACTACTATCCTTGATGAGAGCTAAGCTCTTTACCTCAGTAGCTTTAGTAAGGCTATCAACACCTGTCTTAAATCCCTTTTCGAGTCTTGCTCTACGATCCACATCTGTTACTAACTTAATCTTGTCCCATTTACCCTGCAGGGATAGGATACGATCTGCCGTACCTTCGTGAAGCTCGTGCAGCTGTTTCGCCAGGGAGCCCACTTCAGACTCCAGCCCTAGTTCTGCTATAGATGCAATCATCGCAGCACTGATGGTACCAAAGGCGCTGATACCCTGTTTACGTCCACCAACCTCACCAAAGCCCGTGGTGAACAGAGATGCAAGGTGAAGCTGACTCTGCTGAGACTTGTTCATACCATCGAACATGATACCGAACTGGTGCTGGTTCTCGGAGAAGTTCATGTAGGTCAGGAACTTAACCTCAGGCCTACGTGAGAGCACGGTGGTATTCGTATTCATAGCGTTAGGTGCAAACGTAGGGATCATGAACTTCTCTTTCGAGATTAGGTCCATCATCTTCTTAGTCTGCGCATCGTCCAAGTCACCAGCCTGGATCTGCTTCTTATGCTCATGCATAAAGACGGAGATCTCGTTAGACTGCGTGTCTACGGGTCCCTTTACGTGCGCATCCCAATTAGCCATACGGTGCTCAAGCTGAGAACTCATATGGAACTGTTCCCACAGATACCAAGCCATCAAGGAAGCTGCTTGGTGTTTTACGTTACCAACGTTAAGAGCCTTACGACCCTTCATGTTGCTAAGGTCAGTCTCTACGCTCTCGAACAACTTCTTGATCTTAGCGTGTGCGTTCTCTCCACTGCTAGCAATGTTGTGGATTAGATCCCTAGCCATCTCCTTACTACCGTAGTTACCCTTGTGAGCATCTTCACCCAGCTCTGTGTAACCACCTTCCTTCTTCTCTTGAAAGTCCTTCATCACACGCTCTAGGAATAGATCTGATCCACCCATCCTCTCAATACCTGTCCACATCTTCTGTAGGAAGCTTGTAGAAGGATTAGCGGTCATCAATAGGCCAGCACCTGTCTGCATAAGCAGATCACCGTGCTTGATGTTCGACTTGTTAACGATAGTGTGGAAAGACTCAGCACTAACACTACCCATACCCATGTAGCTCTTCATGGCTTCTGTGGAATCAGTGTTCATCAGGTAAGACTTATTAACGGCAGCTGCGAAGCTAGCACCAGTCTCAATGAGGTGCACACCTTTTGTGGTCATGCTCCTCATACCACCCTCGGTGGGAGATGCTACCTTAAGGGCTACGTTTACGATGTACTTACGTGGATCAGCAGCACTACGTATAAGCTCAGGTGCTCTAGAGATCTGAGAGAACCCACCGGATGCAGTAAAGGACCAGGCAGGGTTATCAATGACCAGATTAACCTTGCGCTTACCGAACCTGCTGTGGATCTCTGCTTCACCTAGATCGATCTTCTCAGAAAGGATCTTGGTCCCTTCCTCATGCAGCTTCTGTAGAGCTTCGATAGACCTAAGGTCATGGTTCTTAGCATCTAGCTGGAAGGATACTACCTGCTCACGTACCTGGAAGACGCCATCGTATGCCGCTGCGTTAGCCCTGATAATATCGTGGTTAACACCTGAGCCAATCTCCAATAGAGACATCGTCTTGTACATCTTGATAGCTGGGTCCTCAAGTAGGTTACCCATCTTATCGAATGCATCCTGTGTCTGCATTGGAGCATAGTACAGCTCAGAGTCTACAAGACTACCAGTGCCCTTCTTAGCACCCTCAATCCAGGTAGCCTGATCCCAGATGCTAGAACCGAAGACGTTCTTCAAACGCTGAGAGGTCTGCCACAACTTACCAAACGGTGTGAAGAACGTGAAGTCTTCTCTACCATCCTCACTCACAGTGGTCATGGTTGTGTTTCTGAAGGCTTGAGACCTGTACTGTTGACCTACCTGACGTCCCTTCTGATAGCCCTTACCAGTATCCTGGAAGCTGTAGTCGTCTACCTCGTAGTTGTTGTTCCTGAAGGCGATCTTAGCCTGTCTCTCAGGACGTAGGATATCGAATGGATCCTTGGTCTTCTCGTATACCTGGTACTGGTGATCCTTACCTGCGTAGGCGTGCCTACCAAGATCGGACCCCTCAAAGGTACCCATAATGTCACGTAGGAATTCCATACCTCTACGCTTCATAAGATACTTCGTGGAAGTACGGGACATCATCTCTTCGATACGAGTCTCAATCTGAGATTCGGTAGGAGGCTTGCTGAGAGCCATGTTGAGCTCTACGATAGCTTTGGAACGGAGTTCTTCTCCGATTACCTTCTCGGCTATAAACTCATGTGTGAGCTTCATAGCGCTACCGATTACTTGTTCGTAGCCAATGTGCTCACTACTCCTATAGGCACCGTCTTGACGAGTTAAAGCTGTGACTCCACGAATAGTCTTCTGGAACGCAGGTAGGTAGACACTGGTCTCACCTGGCTGGTGGAACATCTCGAATGTTACGAGGTTCTCAACAGCAGTACCCTTGAACCTAGCTCCAATGGAAGCTACGCTTGAGTAACCACCTGTACCCTTGCTGATCTTAGCGTGTAGCCCAGCAGCGTTTAGCCTATCAGATACACCAGACAATGCCTTCAGTGTTGAGTCTAGTAGACCCCACCTGGCTAGTACTGGAGTGCTGTACAGAGAGATGTTCTTATCCATCATGTTCTCTGTTGTAGCAGCAGCCATTACACTGTGCTGGCCTAAACCATACTGACGTTCAATCAGCTTGTAGGAATCATGCAGATCAGGGATATCATCCGAGGTAGCCATGAAGGCACCCTCTCGGTTCCTACGTGCATCATCCATTGCAGCAGAACGATCAGACGCATTGGCAGAACCAATGATTTGTGTCATACGTCCACCAGAGTCCTGATGGAAGAAGCCCTTGGCGTGCTGGAACCGACCGAAGGTATCAGCTAGTCTGATGTTTTTACCTAGGCCGAGGATCTCTGTCATGGCTGCTAAGTCGCGACCAGTTCCCTTCAGGTCACGCATCACACCACCTTCGTTCTTATCGAAGTAGGCTTTGAAGTCTGCGTTGTTGGACCAGTTCTTAGTCTCCATACCCTCCATGAGTAGTGTGATCTCACCACCCTGGTTAGCAAAGCCCTTCATCTGGCTTAGAAGCCTATCGAAGGTGCTTGTACCACCATTGCTGGTTGATACGTTGATTAACGCAGTCATACGATGGCCTGTGAGGTCACCTGTCTGCTGGAGGATCTTACCGACCTCCTTGTACATATCCATACCATCCATGAAGAAGCCAGCTCCCTGGCTCCTAGTCAGTCTGGAGGTACCTGTAGGATCGTGCATGTAGCTACTGAAAGCCCTAGCACCATCTACCATGCGCTTGAAGATGGCTTCTCTCTGTTGGAGCTGACTACCACCTGCAGCCCGTCTCCACTTAGAGTCAGGGTCTAATCCACGGGTAACGATAGTATCGTAGTCTGCATACTGGGTAAGCTCGATGTTACCCAAGCTGCTAGCGTACACACCATCACGCATAACAGGACCAAGAGCACCCATGGTGACGTTGGCTGTAGACATGAGGAAGGCAGCATTACGCCAGTTGCTAGAGCTCGATAGGTTAGCACCAATGAACTTGTAGTGAGCAATCTGCGAGAAGGTATCTTCGCTGTTACCGAAGTTGTGTGAGTCCCCAGGTGTAAACCAATCTAGGTTAACGTTGTTCAGGCTGCCATTGGTAGAACGTATAGGACTAAATGCACCCTTAGCCTCAGGTAGGTTAGCAGCGCCAGTCCTTAGGTTGTTAGCTACGTTCCTACCAAACTCACGTAGGGTAGCCATAGTTAACGCATTACGTGTAGCAATGGACGTAGGTGCGCTCAGGGTCATATTGACATGACCACCAGCTTCCATAACCCTACGTTGGGCTAGCATAGTCTCAGCTAAGATACTGGTGTTCTCAAATTGGAACATACCGATATCTAGACTGCTAGTTGCCTTCTGTAAGACCTTAACAAACAGTGAAGCATGATCATGGGATGCCAGAGACGTTACCATCTCAGGTACTCGTAGACCCTTACCACCTGTAAGAATCTCGTATTCCCTGAACGACGTCATAGTTGTGTGCATCAAGCTGTTGGTAACGAACTCGTGGTTCCAGCCTTCAAGACGGTTCAGATCCTTCCAGTTGGCGTCTGGCGTGCCCACCAAGGTGTGTCTGATAGCATTTAGGACAGTATCCACCTGCCTACCCATTTCAGTGGGTCTTAAGGAGGTGCCAAGGTCAAACTGTTTTGGTTCTAGACCGGACTTAATCCTGCGTAGGCTATCTGCACGTGTACCAGTAGTATTGATGAGAGCATCCATGATCCCATCAGTCTTAGTCATCTGACCAAGGGTGTGGAATGGATCAATAGAGTGCTGCTGCTGTAGATCGTTAAAGATACTCAGGGTGCGAGAATCACGCTCAGCAGTGTTATCAGCTGCCTGGTGTGTCTCTGCTAAACTATCATCAGCGTTACGTGGTTGTAGTAAACCAAAGAACGGTTTGAGCCTAGCGGACTCCAAAGCATTCTTGGTGTTCGCCGTCAATCTTTGTAGATCAAAACTATCCACTCAAGCATCTCCAGCTGGTATATGTGTGTTGCATTACTATCTAACCATATGTATAGTATTGACTGAGCGCAAGCTAGTATTTCTGAGGAGATCGTATGAGCTATACATTAGGCCTCCCGAGTGGTATGGAAGTCCAGTTCCGTACACCTAGGAACAAAGATCGCAAGTATGTAATCGAGAATTTCATTGCAGACAACAAGAACAAGGGTAGCAGCGATATTGAATTGCTAGCTGCTGTCTGCCTTGAGACAGTAAATGGTGCTGCACCTGGGGATCCTGATCCTCGTCGTCGTATGGACCAGTGGGACCTTAAGGACATGCAGTTCTATCAGGGTGTATTCCTTGAGATGTTCACCATCAGTGGTGAGGATGAGCTGGATAAGATTAAGGACACAGCAAAAAAGTTGCTGGAGGGCGGGACCGCGAACTCGAAAGAGTAAAAGAACTCATAAGGCGGCGTAGAGTAGATAGGTTCACAGAGGACCTTAATACAGAGCTAGGAGCTTATCTATGCCGCTATGGGAACGTCCAGCCCAGTGAGTACTATGCTATGGAGGATGCCGAAGCAGAAGCCTGGGCACTCTCCATAGCTACACTCATACAAGCCGAAGATAAGAAGTGGTCAAGCCGAATGACAAACGATCTAATAGCCTCGAATAGTGGGTTCTTAAGATAATGGCAAAGAACACAGCTAGATTAGCCCAACAGGCTAAAGCTCAGGCGCAAACAGATAAGGTTGTCCAGGCTTTACCTAGGGGTTCAGCCAAGCAGGCTGGTAGTTCTATCCTGCTTGGCACTATCGCTAATATCAACGGCTTCCTCGCTAACCCTGATGCGATTAGACTTCAGGAGTACGAGAGAGCCCTCACGACGGATGAGACGGTAGCTGGAGCCATTGACTTCATACAGCTATCTCTCATTGCGTCTATGGGTGAGTATCAACATCCTAGGGAAGATATTCGTAGGTTTGTTCAAGAGAACCTAGACAATATGGAAGGTAACTTCAGACAGGCACTTGGAGAGATGGTTCTCTCTGCGCTATGGTCTGGCTTTGCCTGCTCTGAGATGGTCTGGCGTGTTGATGGTGGTTCTTTGTGGCTAGAGAGAATGGCCAACTACCATCCTGGTTCTATTCATATGGCTGTAGACCGCAACGGTTATCTAACCGAGGGTGGTGAGCCTATGATGCCTGGTTCCAAGACACCTGGTGTCTATCAGATGTCACCTGTCAAAGGTTGGGGAACATATCTCCCACTACCGATGAACAAGCTGTGCATCCTAACCCATCGTAAGCGCCACAATAACTACTACGGTGAATCTATCATCCGTAGAATCTACAAGCTCTGGAAGTACAAAGACCCAGGCCTAGAGATGTGGGCTATCGCTCTAGACCGCTATGGTACACCTGTTGTGTACGCAGTCGTTCCAAACCTACCTACAGGTAGAGAGATTGGTGACAGCTACTCTGAGGGTGGTAAGCGTGCTGAGACGATGGCTGATTCAGCCTCTGTAGCACTCGCGGGTATCCATACTGGTACTGGTCTAGTACTAGAGAACCCAGACCCACAGAATGAAATCCAGCTTGGAACTTTGAGCACTGGTAACAACTATGGCACTAGCTTTGAGAACTTCATCGGCCACCTAGACCGTGGTATGTACAGGGGTATGCTTATCCCACAACTAGTGTTCAGTGATGGCAAAGGTGGTATGAACTCTACCGCTCAGACTCACTTCGCTGTATACCAAGCTATGATCAAAGCGTTGTACTCTCAGTTCGTAGAGCAGTTCACGGAGCAAGTCATTGGTCGTCTGATCCGCTACAACTTTAATGAGACTAATCCTGGTAAGTTTCCATGGATCCCGTTTGACCCAACTATCTCTAGCACCATTACTAATGCTTTAGACAAGATGGTAGACAAAGGTGTTGTGGATACTTCTGATATTACAGACCTCAACATTGTTCGTCAGATCATTGGTCTACCAAGCAAGGAACAGGCTATGGTCAAGGACATCCACCAACTTGTAGAAGACAAGAGTGAGGCCACCAGATCTAAGGTCAACATCGCACAGATCAGGGCAGATGCTCAGGTCAAAGTGGCTGGTATGCGTACAGAGACTAAGGAAGTTCCTAAAGAGAACGCTGCCCCAGAGGACATTCATGGCCAGCACGCTCTGGATCTGGATACTATCGATGTAGAACATCAGAACGATATGGAGAAGATGCTCAAGCAGCATGAGCTCGATATTGAGAAGCTGAAGATCACACAGCAGCACCAGAAGGAAACAGCGAAGATCAATGCTAAGGCAAAGGCTTCGATGCCTAAACCTGCGGTACCTAAGAAGCCTGCTGGAGGCAAGTAATGCCTGCTAACTATGCACCGGTAGTTTACCAAGGCGATAACTTTCTTATGCCTATGACTTTGGTAAACGCTGACCCAGGCGAGACACCTATAGATATCACAGGGTGGACTTTCCAAGGTGATATCAAGCCATTCCTGGGCTCTCCTACTACCTTGGCATCGTTTACAATAAACATCGTCAGTGCAGTGGATGGGGAACTAGCTGCATCGCTTAGTCCAGCCCAGACTGTATTACTGCCTCAGAATTGCGTATATGATATAGAGGCAACAAAGGCAGACTTAACTATAGAGACGCTACTCTTTGGTAGGATCACGGTTCTGCAGCAGGTGACATAATGAGTGACCCGTTAGTTAAGATCGTTGAACGGGATCCTATCAAGCTACAGGTTAGTCCTCAGACTACAGTAGTAATCAAAGTAGGAGCTCTACGAGGACCAGCAGGCCCTACAGGACCCTCTAGCCCAAATACGACAGCTTCGGCTGTTGCAGGTCAGACTATGGGTGGCCAGAAGGTTGTCTACTCTAACGTAGACGGTAAGGCCTACCTGGTGAACAACACCACAGTATCACAGGCTGGAAAGATTCTAGGGTTCACTGATACTGCTGTGGTAGCTGATGCAACCTTCGATGTTGTTAACGGGGGTACTGTTCTACTCTCTGGACTTGTACCAGGAGATAGATACTACGCAGGGCTTACAGGAGGCGTAACTAATACACGTCCAACTGTGGGATTTGTACAACAGGTGGGTATCGCTATGACTACTACGGTTCTAGCAATACAGATATGTATGCCGATAGTTTTATAGGAGATCTAAGTCATGGCAGGTAAGAAGTACATTAAGCTCAACACCGTGGGCAACCTAGAGCAGGAAGCGTCTGTCGACGTATCCGCAGGTGCGGGTGATGCTACTAAGATCGTTGCGCTAGACGCCAATGGTCTGATCAGTAGAACTATGATCCCTACAACCCCAGCTCGTACCTTTACAGCTTCCGAAGCTATCGCAGCCGGTGCGTTTGTAAACATCTGGGATTCTACGGGAACCAAGGTCCGTAATGCCGATGCTTCTGGTGGTGTGGCTAAAGGTGCTGACGGCGTAGCTGTTTCTGCTATCAGTAATGCTGCTAGTGGGATTATCGACTTGGACGACCTAATAATCGGTGGTCTGGTAGGCCTCACAGTAGGCGCTTACTACTTCCTTGACGCCGTTACACCTGGTGCTATCACAGCAACACCTCCTACAACTGCTGGACATATTGTACAGAAGGTTGGTAAGGCTATCTCTACTACCGAGCTAGCGGTGGAGATTGACGATCCTATTATCCTAGCTTAAGTTTTTAGCTAGGTGGTACCATGGCTACTAAAGTACTGAAGATCAACGCTGGCGGGCATCTTGAAGAGGTGCCCGTACTTGATGCTACAGACATGGCTAACCACTACCACGCACGTGCACAGTACTGCGAGCCTAAAGCTGTTACAGCTGATGGACTAGATACAGGACAGACGTGTTGGAATAGTGCTGCTAAGACTACTGTCTACTACGAAGAGACAATCGCTTGGTCTGTTGATAGGTTAACGGCGACTCAAACTGAAGACTACTATGACAACGCTGGCACGGCTAAAGGCCAAGTCGTTACTGTGCATATCTATGATGTCGATGGTAACTGGCTCAATGGTACTCAGACTGTCCCACTAGGGTCAGGAGGACTGTAATGGGTATCCACCAGCTTATGAAGAACGTAGGACTTAGGTTCGGCGCTGACAATGCTGTTGGTGAGAACTCAGGTACTCCTACGTCTACAACGATCCTTGGTAGACTTAAAGCTATTGCTGACGCTATTACAGCTCGCTTCAGTGTTCTTGGTCAACAGACTATGGCTAACAGTACTTCGATTGTTGTAGCCTCAAACCAATCAGCTATCCCCGTCAGCCAAAACGGTACATGGACTGTAGGGCGTACATGGAGTCTGTCTTCGGGCACTGACTCGATTACTGCTGTGCAGTCTGGTACTTGGGCTGTTAATCAGACACAGATAAGTGGTACTGCTATTACACTTGGGCAGAAAGCTATGGCTGCCTCTTACCCGGTGGTTATCGCCTCAGACCAACCACCACTAGACACCTACCCAGACTGGACTGTAAACAGGACAATCATCCATAGGCGTGGGGCTATCACCCAAGCCAGCTTAACAGAAGCTGTTCTGTCTAACGCTACAGCCGTACCTGGTGGCGAAAGTGCCCAAGCAATAAACTACACAACACCAGCATCCGGCCCTATCTTCTATCTAACCCGTATTACTGTAGCTACCTTAGCTCAATCTTTGAACAACGTATGTTCTGTAACGATCAGAGATGGTGCAGGTGGTACACGTACACAGGCAGTAAGTATACATACTGAGTACGAAGCTATGGCCCATGCAGAGTTCAATCCCCCAATCCCTATGCCGGCTAACACTGCTATACAAGTTCTAGTTGACCAGAGTACTACAACCTCTACAACCTACCGTATCTCTTTTGGAGGTTACGAGCAGTAATGGACTACTCTTCACTGCTAGCGAATGTTAGACACCACAACTCTCAGATCCTCGTAGAGGACGCTGGGGCCTATTACAAAGTGTCTACATACCCACCTAAAATGGGACTCATAACCTGTGTTGTGAACAAGGGTACAGAGGATGCTACGGCTTTAGAATCTATCCAGCCGTACTGGAATATACCTACAGCTACTGAAGAGTTTAGGTTCATCACGCATAAGTTCAACAACCCTGCATCGTGGGATGGTAGAACTAATGGAGACCCTGCTGCTTCTTGGGCAGCTGACAATGGTGGCGTTTTTTATGATGACGTCCACTATAAATGGCTAGATGTTAATGGTGACCCTGTCTGTCATCTAGATACCATGGATGGGGGTGTAGGCTCTATATGGCGGGATGAAGAGGATGAGATCATTGTCCAATACAACGCTGTTACCAGTCATTGGGAGCGCGTAGACAACAGTGCTAACGTAACTTCTAGCCGCTGGTCCATTGTCCCTTATCCTAATACGAAGATGGCGTTAATCCAGGCTAAGAGCTTATTCCACTACCAGGCTACAATCCAACCTGTAGCCGAAGGTGTTCCTGGTGCACTACGGTACATTGTCTATATGTACCTACCGGAAGGTTACGCAGGCCCTGGAGCCCCAGCAGGAATATACCCGGTTAAGCAGTTTGTCTATCAACAGACCGAGCTTCTAGCTTTAGCTGCTAACCAAGATGACAAAGATGAATCAACTGGTATGGTTAGTTCTCTTTACGACTACAGGATTACCAGCATTGTGCACATCGACAGTAGGATGGCTATGAGGTTAGATATACAACTAGATGGCCACCTACCAGTCTTATCAAACTACCCAGCCCTAGCCTCATTCATTGGAAACAAGATCGCGAGCTTCTAATGGGTAAAGCTTTTTATCTGGACAGCACTAACATCCTTAAACCTGGTGATATCTTAATCTCTCGTATGGACTGGTGGCACCCTGTACATCTACTTGTAGCAGCGACTACTAGGTCTCAATTCGTGCATGCATCTTTGTATATAGGTGACGGGTGGGAGTGGTCTGTAGAGGCCTTTGGTTCCCGTCTACGTAGGTCTCCAACTGACAACGTGTGGATTTACAGACCTTTGCAAGCAGAGGCTGCAATCAAGGCTGTGGAGTTAGCACTGGCGAACCCTGTGACGGGTTACAACTGGTCTGGTGCGGTATGGACTGGTGTGCGGGCGGCCGAGACCAACAGGTCCGCCCTGCACCGTCCATCTACCGCCAAGTACTGCTTTGAAGCTGTCACAGATGTATATGCTAAGTGTGAATATGATCTTGTTCCACGTCTAGACGATGGTGCAGTTCTAGGTAAGGATATCGTAAGTAGCGATCTTCTTGTTAGGTTATGATGCTTAGATGATCCCAGTACTTTGTAGTGCATAGTGTAAGCAAGGAGATCCTGTATGCTTGACACTGTTAATGAAAACTGTACTACTGATACTTCAGTAGCGCCTGTAACAGCAGAGGGAGAATACCAGAACATGTTAAAGATTCCCGTAGCCCGTTTAGGTTCTTGGTACCATCCCGCGTACGGTATTGTTTCGTTTACCCAAAAAGACTTCAATGAGATGATTCAAAACTTCTCTTCGAATGAATTGGGTTTCCCACCATACATGCGTTATGGACATGACATAGGTGCTCAGGGTGAAGGCATTGTCGATGCTGACCCATCCAGAGGACTTATAACCAGTCTTGTTCAGGACGGTGAGGTACTTTTTAGCTTAGTGGTAGCTAGCGACGTAAATGCAGTTGCAGACGTTCGTGAAAAGCGCTATCGTTTTGCTTCAGCAGAACTTCTACGTAATGTAGATTCTAAGAATACTGGTGAAAAGATTGGTACAGTACTTAAAGCAATCTCTCTAACCAACGCACCATTCCTACCTAACCTACCTCAGTGTGAAGCTCTCTCAGAGTCTAGTGATCCTCTTACCACACCAGGGTTCTTTGTATTGAACCTTGCTCAGCCTACAGTCATTGAGCCTGTGGTTGAGACGGTAGAGCATGAGGCTGAAGAGATGAGTCTACTGGCAAGACTAGAAAAGAAGGTCACAGCAATGTATGATAAGTTGACCGGCTTCCTAGACAAGGATCAGGTAGAAGAAACCGCTAGCCAATTTTCCCAACCAGGTGATATAGTCACGCTAGAAACTGTAGCTGATCAAGAAGAGCAGATTGTGCAAGAAGATCATGCTTTAAGTGGTAGTGTTATCTCAGAGGAGCAGGAGACTACTCAGATGTCAGAAGAGAACAAGACAGAGGAACAGCAGGAAGAGCCTAAGGTGGCTCCTGCTGCCGCTCAAGACGAGAGTCTTAGCCAGAACGTGGCCAAGCTCATGGAAGAGATGGTTGCTATGAAGGCTACCCTTGATGCCACTGTGGCAGAGAAGGATGCTCTTAAGCACGAGCTCTCCAGCGCTAAGGCAACATTGGATGAGACCAGCAAGGCTGCTGAGCTTTTCAGCAACGCACTTGCAACAGAGAAGTTGGATAAGTTGAAGAATGCCCTAGTAGCCGAAGGCATTCCTCCAACGATGGTTGAGCAGGCATTTAGCCTCGCCGCTTCCATTCCCGTCAAGGAGCTGAAGCTATCAGATGGTGCTTCGGTTTCTATCAGTGAGAAGATGGCAGAAGTCCTGCGTACTTTGCCCGCAGATAATCGTGTTAAGTTCGGTCAGGTGGGACACAACTTGTCCACCAGCTCCGCACCGACCACGAGCCCGTTTGCGGATATCATTGATCGTTACAAAGGCGATATCGGTAAGAGTGGTAAGTAAGGAGAGTTAGCTAAATGGCTGGCAATGTAACAGATTACGGTCTAGCAGGCGATCTCGCTTCGCTAGGTACCACTGTCCTGACCGATATGGCCAGGCAGTTTGAACAGTTCCCAGGCGACCCGATCGCCCAGCTGTTCCCAGCACGCAACATTAACGACATGACAATCGTTATTGAGCGTCTGAAGAATGGTGTTGGTATCGCTCCGATCGTTAACCGCGGTCAGCCCGATGCTATCACTGACAGCGCGCTAGTCGATCGTAGGATCGTGCAGCCCGTGTTCGTACGTGAGTCTGATTTCATCCCTCAGGATGTTATCAATAACCTTCGTCAGCCAGGTACCCTGAATGAGAAGGTTGGCCTTGAGTTCGTTGCAGAGCGTATTCGTCGTCTGACTGATCGCAACAACCACCTCTGGGCAGTACTACGTGCACAGGCACTTCTAGGTGGTATCAACTACACTGATCCTCGGACCGGTGCTGATATCAACGTGAACATGCAGATCCCTGCTGGTAACCTACGCTCGCTTCTCCCATTGGGCGGTTCTCGCACCTGGGATAACACAGCTCAGTCTATGCCTATCAGTGACCTACGTCGTTTCAAGCAGTACATGTACATGACTGCGAAGACCAATCCTACTCACATGATCATGCGTTCTAGCTTGAAGCTTCTTCTGGAGCTCAACAAGGACATCGTGACCCGTGTTGAGGGTTCTGGTGCTCGCAACGCTGCTGGCTTCGTTGAGTATGCCAATGGTGAAGTAAGCCGCATTGGTGGTCTACAGATTCTTATCTGCGACACCAAGTACGACAACCCTGTAAGTGGGGCCAACGAGTTCGTTTGGCCCGTTAACAAGGTCGCCGTAGTGGCAATGAGCCACGAACAGGGTGGTGGTGAGTTTGTTGGTCAGACTGTATACGCAGTTGGTGAAGATCCTATGGGTCGTGCCGGTCTGTGGATGCGCTCCGGTCCTGACACGTCTCCTCCTGCACCTCCAGGGCGTTCTGTGCAGATGGGTAACTGCGGTCTTCCATTCCTCAAGTACCCCGACTGGGTCGGTATCCTAACCGTTGGTAACGTGGCCGACATCGACACCGCTATCAACACCGCGATCTAAGTGAGTAGTGAGGGGGCCAGCTAATACCTGGTCCCCATAACAAGGAGAAGATAATGGGCCTAAAAACTAATCACGAAGCAATCCGTGGTGTCCGTTCCCGGAAGGGCGTTCTTAACGGTTGCGACGTTTCCCGTACTGGCGCTAACCAGCTGACTATGAGCGCAGGCCTAGTGAAGTTTGGCCTAGTTGCAGCAGACATCACCGCTTTAGGTGGTCAGATGCTCAACGAAGGTGGCGCTGAGAAGGCTGCAACTCTTGCAACTTTCGACAGCACTGCACTAGCTGATGGTAAGTATGTGCTATTCCTGAAGACTGATGGTACGTTGTCTACAACCCCTGAGGCTGAGACAGCTCTTACTGACGGTCCTCTAATGGCCATCAATGTACCAGGTACAAATCCTCTAGCACTGCGTCTTGATACACCTTCTGTGCGTCTAGGCCAGTTCACTAAAGCCGCTGGTGCTATTGCAGCAACAGGCGCCATCGAGTACACTGTACGCGAAGACGCTTAATAACCAGCAATTGGAGTGATTGAATGAGTGACAAGCTAAGCCTTAGGGTTATCCATCCTCATTACCTGGAAGGTGTTCTGCATTATCCAGGCGACGAGTTGGAGCTAGATCGCACAGAGTATGAGAAGGCTGTTTCCGAACAGCCCTTCCCTTACTACCATGTACTGGCGGGCAACCCTGTAGAGACTAAGGCGTATAAGGTTCCTGAACCAACGCCCCTGCCTCTAGATGACACGGTTCCTCTAGCTATAGAGGCAATGGAGATCGCAGCACATGCGATGAAGGCTGAGGATGCAGGGCTCCCGCTAGACGAGGGTACTGAAGATCCAGACGAGGATCCAAAGCCAGCTAAGAAGAACAAAAAGTAGCCAATGGTTGAAGGAGGGGCGGTGATTAATAGTCATCGCCCTATTTTGTTATGGCATTAAGAGACACAATCTTATCTAATACAGATCCAATCATTGGTATGGTCAGAACAACGAACGTTCTGCTTGCCAGTAAAAGTGCTGCAGATATTCGTGCGGTACTTAACGATCACTCATTCCCACGCATCCGTATGCGTATCCTGACTGCTACAAAGAGCTTCGTAAACGGTGAAGGCTCAGGTAAGCAGGAAGGTCTATCTATCTGGTTTGACGACCTGCGACAGATGGCTGATCCATTTATCCAGGCACAGGTAGATACAGAGATCGAAACGATGATCTCTACCAACCCTTTAATCAGGGATGCTATCTATAGCATTGCTGCTAAACTCACAGGTTCCTACCTAACAAATGCTCTAGCTGCCCAGGTTGCCGCTCAGGCTAACTATGCTGCTGAACTAGAGCGTCAGGCTATGGAAGACCTTGAGAAGTTGCTACGTACTCCGTTCTTCACAGGTACTGTAGCTACTTTCAGAGAGACACAAGCCTCTGCTGCTAAAGCTCCACGTATCTTCATGGCGCTAGACATCGATGACAACACCTCGAACTACACATCTTCTACCAACATAGGTGTTACCTATACGGGAGTTGTAGTAGCTGGTCAGGCACGTATGTGGATTGGCCTAGACACTGTAGTCGTTAACGTCAACGTTGGGGACAAGCCTAACCTGATTCTCAACAGGCTAGCTGCTCAGTGGAGAACAGTACAGACTACGCGTAACCTAACCAACGTAGCGCCTATCAATGTAGTACTAGCACCAGACGAGGGGTTCCCTGTAGCAGGTACGAGGAAGACTCAGTATAAAGACTACAGCATCAACCCTCTAGGGACGCCTGTAGGTACTCCTGTCAGCCCTGCTATATCTACTAACCTGAGCTTTATGCAGGCTACTCCTTATCAGTACGATAAGACTGTAGACTTCTTGAACGTAACTATGGAGTTATGGTCAGAGACAGTTCTGGGTAGTGCTGTATTTGATCAACCTGGTATTAAGGGTCTGTTGTTTGGTGTCGAGCCTGTATACTCTGGCCTCACTAACGAAGGACCTCACTCCGTAATCATCGACCTGACTACGGGTGAACGTACATCACAGTTACAGACTACTAACAACAACGATGCCACCCTCTCAGATACATTCTACTTTGAGTTAACTACAGCAGGTGATACAGCACAGGGTCAGGTAGAAGTACTTGGGACCGTCACTGTTGGTGACCAGTTCAGCATCGTTATCAATGGCTCTACCTACACGTACACAGCCATACTGGGTGATACACCTATCACTGTAGCCGCTGCCCTAGCTCCTTTAGTAGACGCTGATGCTAACGTTGTAGCCTTCACTGATGCTTCACCGAATGACGACATCGTTATCATCCAGGCTAACGCTATAGGTTCAGCTGGTAATGCTATTACTCTAACTGCACCATTCGTTGCTGGTAGCGCCTCTCTAGTAGCCTCGGGTGCAACTCTAACTGGTGGTAGGAACGTCAACACACTATCTCAGAACGGTGTTGTTACATTTAGATCGCAAGAGATGGTAGATGTACTGAACCCAGTCCCATTGACTGTGAATAGGCTACGTTCTGTAAACGTGACCACAGGAATGACTGTTTTGGATGTAGTGTTAGCGTTGGCTAACGATATCGCTACCTTCTCTGCTACCAGTAGGATCCTAGGAGCCGTCAGAGCCCCTACAAGGTTCGTCATTGAGGGTACACCATACAATGCACCTGGTCTAACGATCGTGCCTTATACGCGGGACACAGTGCATTACAACATTGTGTTTGATATGCTAACAGTACCTAGCGAATTGAAGTTCGCTGCGTTGCCTAGAATATTGATTGCTGATCCAATCCCTGTGTTCGATAATCTAGCTAAGTCTCTAGTACTTCCAGCTAAGATGCTAAACCCATCTGGTGGTGGTTCTACAACAGATGATACTCCTATCAGCCAGACCAACCAGGGACGTGTGTTCCTATCTGAACCAGCTCCTTCTGCTCGTTTCAAGAAGGCATTTGAAGCAATCCGTAGGTTAAACAACGAATGACAGATTACGTAGGTAATGCAGCGATCAATAATCGTACTGGAACTCATATCCAGGAGATTATTGAAGCTATCTTCATCAACCTAGCGGCACACCCGCTGATCAATAGCCCTCCGGTGTTTGATAAAGATAACAACCGTGTACGCATTACGTTGTTCAGGGACTATGATGGTATTGATCTTGAGAACACTGGTGGTGCTGGTGTAACTCTATCTATATTCCCGTATAGCTTCAGTAACAACCAGGATAACAACCTAACAGTAAACAGCAGCAATGCCTCTATTGTGTTTAAGCCACATACTATCGGTAGGCTTGGCACACCTCAGGGTCCACTAGATGAAGCTAGGGCCCACATCACATTTAAGCTGCATGTCTTTGGGTACGATACACCTACTACAATGGATACCAACTTCATCGAGAACCAGGTAACCAAGTTCCAGCTCAACAAGAATCAGCAGATCCTTAGGGTATGGGCTGAGACTTTGAGAATGGTACTTGTTAGCGATCTACAGAAGTTACCATCGGTGAATTACCCGATAAGAAACCTGCTGTCTAATAGCTTCTTAAACCAGATTAACTACGGCTCATCCAAGTGGGATGACGGTCCTAATCTGATCTTCCAAACAGCTACGATGCTGTGGGAGACTACGTATTATGCCAAGCGTAGTTTGGAGGACTGGAACCCTGTTGAGGTTATTGGTGGGAATGTTGGATCAGTCCCTGACCCAAACCCCTTAAATAATCCAATACCAGTCTGCTATAACCTGGCTCAGGACAGGTATTTTAACTGCAGTACCAACGATACCCTTACGAGGGATCAGTTGATTGACCCAGCTACGGGGACGTTCTATACTACTCTGGCGACTAACGTCATCAAGGTAGTAGATACAATCAACCCACAGCGGCAGAACTTTGTGACATTTAGTGATCAAGGGTAGGAGAGGGCACCATGGCTCTAGAAAATAACCTATATCCTGATATCCAGTTTGAGGAGATCAACGACAGTCCTCGGCCTACCCAAGTTGGATCTACCAACCGTATTGGCCTAGTTGGAGTGTTTCGTAAGGGTCCAAACGGGACGTTCAGGTTGCGCAGCACGTTTGAAGAGTTTGCCAAGATGTATAGCGACACCACACATGCTGGTTCCGTTGCTGTACAAGAGGCCATGGACCAGGGTGCCGATGACTTCGGTATCATCCGTGTCATGGGTTCTGCCAAGGCAGCCTCTGGTAACATCATCTTCTCTACAGCTGTAGTAACAGCCGGTAGTGTTGAGTTCACCTTCCAGAGATTCCAGGTAGACGGCGTCACCCAGATTGGTGCTGACGTTGTTGTAGCCATTGGCGTAACTGGTGGTATGTCTGCTGCAGCTATTGCCAACGCAGCTGTAACCGCTATCAACGCTGACTCTGGTGTGAACACGTTCATCACTGCTGTCTACGACACTGGTGGTACTGTAACCATCCAGGCCGATACCAAGGCTGCTATCACCAACTACTACAAAGTTAAGTTGGAGATCCCTGGCGTTGGTGGTGCTGGTGGCGTAACCGTATCCCCACTCGTAGCTACTTTTTTAACTGGCGGTGCCGATGGACCAGCGCGTTCCACAGCAATCGTTCAGGACCGTCAGGTTGTACCAGTTGACCTATTCAGGATTGACGCAGCATTCGATGGTACCTGGGGCGACTTCGTTCAGTTCACTATCACGAATGGTTCTGTATCTGGTAAGTTCAACCTTATCGTTACTGACACGTTCAATAGCCACCAGGAGTCTTACTTCGATCTAGACATCAGCAACCCACTAAACCTGGACGCTGACACCAATGAAGTTCTAGCCACTCGTGGCTCTAACCTCGCTCGTGTGTTCTACATTGGAGCTGGTACCTTCTCTGCTGAGCTTCCTGCTATTAGCACGGATGTTCCGCTAGTTGGTGGATCTGATGGTCCAGCGATCGAGCTAGATGACTATATTGATGCACTAACCACTCTGAAGATGAATGTCGCCAACATCATCCTATCCGCTGGTAGTGTAGACAACACGATTCGCGCTGCTCTAATCGCACAGGCTGAAACGTCGGAGGCTATCTCAGGGTTCCGTCTAGCCGTTCTAAACGCTGGCAAGAACATGCCTATCGAGACTCTGGATACAGTGAGCTCTCCATTCAACACTACGACTGGCTCTGCCGTCATGGTTGCTGGTTGGGCTACTTACGCTGGTCAGCCACGTCTATCTAGGTTCGGTGGTTCTCCAGATGGTCTGTACGCAGGACACTTGGTAGCTACACCAATCCAGGTATCGCCTGCAGCTCGTAGCAGCTCTCCGTTCATCCAGAACATCGTAGAAGTTGATACCGTCATGACAGGGCAGGCCTTCAACAACTACACCAAGGCTCGTATGGAAGCTCTTGTTCTTGATATTGCAACCGGTGGATTCCACTGCCTAAACGGCCGTACACTGTCTTCTGATGGTGCATGGTACTGGGTATCTGTCCGCAGGGTGTATAATCAGATCAAGTCCGACCTGTTCCGTGCAATCCAGTGGGTCAAGTCTCAGCCGAACACTACGGCTATGCGTAACCAGCTCAAGCAGCAGCTAGATACCTACATGGGTCTACTGCTAGCCAGAGGGGTTATTGCTGCTACCAAGCCTTCGCTTGTTGACAGTACCAACAACCCACCTGATCGTGTGGCAAGCGGCTATCTCCGTGCAGAAGTTTACTTCGTGCCTGTATTCCCTGCAGACCACGTGATAATCGGAGTACGTAGGTTCCTAGCGGCTGATGTACTAGCGTAAGGGTAATTAATGTTAGCGGTATCTGATTTCTGTTATAGGTGCGGGGACTGCATTACAGCGTGCCCCGTACCTGGGACTATCACAAACATTCTCCCTGGCAAGGTCAGGATCAACTCCTTTTCATGTATTGATTGTAACCAGTGCATACCTGTATGCCGCTTTGGCCTCATTACAAAAGAGAAGGAAGCTGTGACTGAAGTGGAGTCTATTGATATTCTCGCTATGGCAGCACCAGATACCGTTGACGTACCTGCTGAAAAGAAGCCAGTACTTAAGAGGAAGCGAGCTAAGTAATGGCTGACCAGGAACTACCGCCAATCCCACCCTTTGTTAATGACAGGGTGTACATTGACCTTCTTCCTAAAGAAGAGCAGAACCAGGTTGCTATCCTTAATGCTCGTCACGGTGGGCCTCTTGCTGACCCAAGCAAGCTTTTTAGCGAGGCGTTTCCATCATTGGGTGGTCTGCCTGCTGCCACATTGCCTACACCTGGTACCTCTTCTGAGGTAGCTCCCACATCTACTGAACGTCCTCTGCTTGATAGGATTATCAACCCGCCTGCTGAGCCACCTAGACCTGGTAGCATTCGCAACGTAACAGACCACGCTGGTCCAGATCCCTTCCAGGGCTTTGACGTTGACGTATGGATCCAGCGTATAGATCTCGTAGACAAGATGAAGGATTCCCTGCTTAAGAGTCCTCTAGCAGATAGTCATCATCATGGTGGTATGGTTCTGCTAGGTCAGTTCCAATCTGTCAGTATTGGTATCAAAACCACAGCTGAGGCATATCTAGAGTTTGATTCCCGCACTCCAATTTATATGGACGGAGAAGTACAAATAGTCTTCAGACTTGATAAGGGTCTGGTGGATATGGGTGTTCTTCAAGAAACATTTGGAGTAAACGTACTTGGTCGTAGGACCAGCTACAACGTTCTTCCAAGGTTCAACATTACTTTCAACATCAATACGACTAGCTACAACTACATTGATGATAAGTGGGAGTCTGAGCTCAATGGGGTCGTCTCGTACGGTCAGAGGCCCTACAGTGACCTACCACCAGAGAATCAGTCACTCAGTAGAGCAGGTGGTTTGCTAGATGTTCTTACGAATGCAACAGGGTTATCACCAACTAGAGCTCTTGCTCCGATCAATGGTGAACCACTACCAACATTCCAAAGACATGTGAACGGACGCTTTGTGCTCAAAAGCTGTAAGGTAAACTCGTTCAATATTGATGCAGGTGCTGGTAAGCAGGTTGTTGCCACACAGTGGTTAGGAGTAGCCGAGGAGATTGTATCTCTAGCAGGCGATCCACCTAACGTTGTGCATTCCAACAAAGGCGAACGGGGAGACTCAAACGCCGCGTTGGATACGTGGCCTGTAGGACAGGCTAATACACGGCTACCTTTGGAGAGCATCAAACGGGAAGAACGTGCAGGTGCGGCCAAGGATTTAGCCGGTAAAGCGTTTAGCGCAGGTCTAAGGGCATTGTTAGGATAAGGAGTTCAATCGTGGCTGGTACTATCAAATCGATTACAGATCACGCAGGCCCGGATCCCATTCAGGGATTTGACGTAGACTGCTGGGTAAGCGACGCATCTGACGGTACAATGATCCTGTTTGGTTCATTCACGTCTATCGTTGTAACTATTAGAAACGCTACTGAGGCGTATCTAGGACTGAACGAGCGTATCCCCCGTTACCTTGATGGTGAGGTACAGATCGCTTGGGTTATGGAAAAGGGAATGCTCGACGTCAACGTACTCAAGCAGAGCTTCGGCTTCTCTGAGATGACTCGTATGATTCGTTTCAACCGTAGTCCTAGGTTCCAGATTACCTTCAACACAAACACATACGGTGAGCTGAACAAGAAGGTAACCCTTCTATCAGCACTACAGCCTATTACTGATCCAATGCGTGACCCAGATGGTCGTATCGAACTCGTGCGTGCTAAGCTAGACTCATTCCACTTTGCTGCTACTTCTGGTAAACAGGTTGTAGCTACCCAGTGGCAGGGTGTTTGCGAAGGTATTCGTGTATACGCTGATCACGTTGTTGGTCAGTACGAGAATGTACCTGGTGCAAGTACTGCACTACCTGGTATTACTGATACATAATCTGGGGGTAAAATGGCAGACCGCGTACCTGCGGCTATTGTCTTTGGCTTCAAGAATGGGCGTGCGCTAGAGGGTATGTTCCCTCTGTTCACAAGGGTACCTATAGCAGAATCGACCTATCCGACTGAGTTCACGAAGATCCTCGGAACTGTACCTGCACTTACGGGTGGAGCAACTTCCGGAACCTTCTTCTCAGACGGGTGGGTCCTTACTGCTATTAAGGTGAACCAAACTCGCTTCTGGGCCTGTGACACAGCTGTAATAACTATCTCTTTAGATCTCAGTGATCCTACTGAGCCTTTCCTACCTGCGCCAACACATCCTGAGCAGCCTCTCACGATCACCATGGGGTGGACAGAGGACCTGTATGGGGTACCAGACCTAGCCCACCTAACAAGGGTCTTTACGGGCTACGTAGACACTGTGAGCTACAAGCTAACTCCTACGAGAGTTATCGCTACGATTGCACTGAGAGACCCTATTAGGTTTCTAGTCGACAACAAGCTTACAGAACTGTTCACCGATACGTACGTGGCTGGACAGAAGCAGACAGAAGGCTCTGGTACTCCATTCCTACAGGGTGGTAGACAAGCTTTGATTCGTGCCCTGATCCGAGATGGTTCTGGTACTTTCTACGATGGTGCACCAGCTATCCCAGACGAGCGTATCTACACACATGAATCTGGTAGACAGGCTATTGGTACCACGGTGGGTTCTGCACAGCAGGATGGTGTAAACGGTACTGGGAGTAAGGTGGGTCAGCAGCTCTTCGTGCACAACAGGTTCCCTATGGAGCTGATCAAGCATCTGTCTACAGTTGAGCCAACACCTATGGAGATCTATGCCGACGCCAGTGGTTATGTCTATTGGGATACACGTCGTACTCTCTTGGGTGATATAGAACTTCTTAGCGGCGAGAAGATCAGCTACAAACCAAAGGACTACTACTTCAGGAACCCAGTCACGATAGATGCTTCTCATACAGATGGTGAACCACAGCCAATTCTATCTGGAACTATGGAGTGGTCGACCATTGGTACGATTACCAAGTTCGTAGTATCTAACAGTGGCCCTGAGGGTGATAACAGTGTTGCCAACATAGGCTACATAGATCCTACTAAGGTACATGGCTTCGACATGGCACAGAAGACCAGGTTCATCTTTGATGACACGTCTGATAAGTCTGTGATGGAAACTGCTGCCTTCTTAGATGCTATGCTGCAGCTATGGGGTAAGGATGTCAGAGCTGGCGCCATCGAAGTAGAAGGCGACGCTACTATGACTCCCGCTAGGGCAGTACGGCTGTGGAGAGTAGGTCTCTATCCACCACCTGATAACATGTTTAGGGTTGAGTCTGTAGTACATCTGTTCAGTGGTTCAGGTGCTAAGAAAGGCTTCAGAACCAGCATGATGATTAGTGCTACTGAAGAGAGCCTTAGAGAGTTTACTACATACACCACCAAGGAGCCTTCTACAGTTAAACAGGAGTCCTAATGTATAACTTCTCCCTAGAGCATATTCGTGACCCCAACTTCATGCACGTTGGTGATAATACGATCACTAAGCATGCCTCTCATACACCTAGGCAGATTGGCTACATACTCAACGTTAACCCTGTAGACTATACAGCTGACGTTCAGCTAAGTGGAATCAACGGTAACAACGGACAGGCCATGGTTCTTAGGAACATCAAGGTGTCTGTCACGGATGGTGGATCAGGATGGGGTAAACACAACCTACCTCACATAGGACAGTTGGTAGAAGTTACGTTTGAGAACGGTCTTGTAACCAACTACACGAAGGCTACTATTGGTAACCGTTTCTATACAGCAGCACAGAAGGTTCCATTTCATCCTATGTTGCTAGAGGACAGAGCTTATCATAAGTCTCAGTTCGAGATGGCTGAGGGTGGTAGCTTTAAGTTCAAGTGCCACGATGGTTCTATAACTGAGTTCAAGGCTAAGCCCCATACAGCAGAAGGCTCTAAGACCAACGCTAGGTCTACTGGTGTAGCACAGACAGCATCTGAAGCACGTATGGATAAGTCTCACGCCCAGCTGGACAGTATGAAGACCAAGCTGAAAGATGTTCAGAACAAGGCTTCCCAGGTGAAGGATCTAGCTGTGAAGGCTAAGAAGCTAAACCAGCTGAAGTCTTATATTGCTGATCTGCAACAGCGTGGTTATCAATCACCAGCTGGAACCACTAAGCCTTATGACCCATCTGCAAGCACTGCTGATTATCTACATATCCTCAACTATAGAGATCCTGCACAGCTATCCACCATCATGACCGCTTTAGCACCGCTAGCTAAACTGAGTACCATCTCAGCTGGTGCTGGTACATCTTACATAGCTCTATCCAATAACAACAACGATGCGTCCTTTATGACCGCTATCAAGTTGGCTTTGGGTGGTGCTGGTGTAAGATATAAGAGCGTGACAGGTGATTGGTACCTCACGTCTGATAAGACTACATATATTGTGGTGCAGCTATAATGGCAAACATTCCTCTAGACGGTCAGATCCCATTCGAAGTCCTGAAGTACATGCGTGACCCAGGGCTTATTGCTATTGACGTAGAAGCCCTTACCAAACAGTCCACTACGACTGCTGGTGAATCAGCTAAGTTGGCTAAGGCTGCTGCGGATGATGCAGTTAAGTCAGCTGAGAACATGACATCAGCGGCTATCCAGACTGCTAACGCAACAAAGATACGCATTGAAGCTGTGCTATCTGCGATCTTGTCTGGTAGTCTCACTAACCCTCTGGCAGGTATCTAATGGCTGAAGCTGAAACCGTAGACGAGTGTGGACCAGCCTTTACTGCCGCTGCCGCTTCTAAACGTGCGAGAGCTGCTTTAGCTACCGATCCTGATGTTGCTAAGAAGCTCATCAAGGAAGCCGAGGGCCTGGAGCAGATCGTCTCCAACCTACAGGTCATCAAAGACTCTCCTGGAATTCCTAGCAAGCAGGATATGATTGAGGCTAGCCTTCCTGGTAAGGGACCTGGTGATGTAGAGCAGGCGATGACCTTCTCTGACGTTGATGACGTTAAGCTACCTGTTGAAGGCTTACCGGATAGACAAGCTGTAAGTATGGAGACGGCTAAGTACTCTCAGGGTATGACTGATATCATGGCTATGCTTCTACCTCTACTGGCGTTAGCTGGTAGTGTATGGCAGACTCTCGGTGGCTTTGGCCAGATCATATCTATGTTCGATAGTATGACTGCTGCGTCTACTCCACCAACCGGTCCTCTTACAGGTGATGCTAAGAAGGCAGAGGATGCTAAGTTCGCTATCAAGGTGGCTATCGAGGATGCTGGCTATACTATGGAGGATCTTAACGACCCTCTGAAGTCCAAGGAGATCGCTAAGAATGTAGAGATCCCTCCTACCCCAGGACTGTCCAGTAGCGCTATGTCTATAGATAACTTCATGGATAGGGTTATGCCTGTTATGCCCTGTGTAGCTGTTCCTAATGATCCTAATGTCAAATCAGATCTACCTAAAGGCTCAGGTGTTAAACAAGTCATTGAGACGGTACCCAAGCAGATCCCTGGGTTGGTAGATTCATCTGCCGACAGCCCACCAGACTGCACGTTGGTTAACACCAACCAGTTTAGAAGTGACTCCAATATCTTCAAGGCTATTGGTAACCCTGCTGCTGCACTACAGGAAGACATCAGTCTCGCACAGGATCTGAACAACGTAGCTGGTCAACATCAAAACCTAGCAGCTGCTATGACTAACATCAGTGACGCTGCAAAGAAGTTCGCTGAGGATGAGTTTACTGAGAGCCTAAGACTATCTATCAGAGCTCTTATCAAAGGACTCTGCACATATAACTTCCAGACTGATGAAACTGGTAGCTTTGCTTCGAGTACAGCTCGTTCGTTGAAGTGGTGGAATGCCTTTACTCCGCCTCCTCAAACGTTAGATCCAACTATCATGGAGAAGATCAACAACGGTGAGACTCTGCTACCTGGGGACATTACAGCGTACAACAACGCTATTGTAGATCTAGTTACTGCATCAGACATAGCAGCTTCGCCAGAGACTAGGTTTGGTTCTATGCCAGGCACACTGGTCCATGCAGCTATAGGTAACGATCCTTATGCTGGTACGCTGGATGAGTTAGTAGACGATATCCCAGCACTCGTTGCAACCCGTGAGGGTATCGGCGGTGGTGGTGTAGCAACTATCCAAGCTGTGATCTTTGACCTAGGTCAGATCGACGCTAGAGTTCTTGAGATCCCTATCATCATCATGGGAGCAGACCCTAGGATCCAGACGTACACTACACCTGTTCAGCGTTGGATCCTCAGTATGAAGTATATCCTTGCACTAACCCCTGCAGAGAGAATTGCACTCCAGCTTGTTGAGACAGACATCTCTACGACATCACTCTTGTTCATCGAGCAGGTACGTGCGTCTACTGTAGACTTCGATACTCTTTACCTAGCACTACTCCAACATAAGGTCCCCTTTGAACAAAAGCAGGATCTAGACGCACTAACAGCTGCTTGGGATATCCTCAATAGTGTTCTCGTAATCGAACCCCTACAGCAGTCTCCTGAAGCTGTCATGTTTTTAACTGAGCTGCTTGCCACGAGACCTTTGTTACCTGGTAGTGAGTCTCTAACTTATGCTATTGAGCAGCTGGTAGAGTCTACACTAGCTATTGGTGGGCCTCTTGGTAGTGATCTAGCACAGCTATGTGGCGTCGTTGGTGCTCTACTCCGTTGTGACATGGTTCTTAAGTCTCTCACCATAGTAGATGAGGATAAGGAGGAGCGTGTTAAGGAGCTACTTGAGCATGCTGACGAGATGGCGAAGCCTGTAGAAATCCTACCTAACCGTGAGATCTTCCTGAACATCAGCGAGGTTATCTAATGTCATTCCAAACAGCAGCAGCGGTAGCCTTAGGGGAAGTCTCAAAGGCCGCGTCATCTGTAACTAACCAGGTACAAACCAACACCAAGGCAGCACAGTGTCTGTTGTCTCAGTCTCAGACTGGTAAGAACCCAGCATCAAAGATCAATCCACCAACCAAGAACAACCCAGCTAAGTACGAAGAAGACGACGAGGCTATCGTACGCGGGTCTGCTATGTGGTTGGCTAAAGTCATGAACAGGGCCAAAGCGTCCATCGAAGACGTACACAAGTACACCAGTAAGAAGGTTGGAGAATCTAACGTTGACGGGGATTTTAATTCTAATACTGCTCCTGGGTTCTCTGACAGGCTGGCAAAGATATTCAAAGACATTTCCAGAATCGCCACCGCCGTTACAGCCAATAAGGATCAAGGACATACAGTACAGAAGAATGCTGAGATCCTGGTCAACGTATCAAAAGTAACCCATAATCAAGCTGGTTCTGCCATCTACAACGAGGCGCCCATACTAATCAACGCTGCCCGTATCTTAGTCACCAGAGGTGTGCTACAGATCACTGAAGTGGCTGATAGGATGACTAAAGCAGATACAGATCAGTATCGGGTTAACCACCAGGTTATCTCTGCTAACCGTATCTCTAGGTTGATCACGGGAAGTGACACAACAGCAGTAGATGGTGACTACAAAGTCATCCAAAAGAACTCTGCCAAAGATATAGTATTCCAGGCAGGCCGAGACTTCATCGCTAAGACCCTTAACGGGGCCATAAAGCTCTTGTCTAAGACTCTTGTAACCATAGAGGCACAACAAGGGATAGACATCGCTGCTGGGGGTGCTATGACCCTTAGCTCAGCTGCGTCAGTTACAATGAAAGGCTCAGCTATCGATATAACTGCAGCTGGTATTATTAACTTAGGTGGTGGTTCCCCAGGTAGTACACCATCGGTGCCATCTGCGGATTCTATCGAACCTCAGAACCTAACAGCTATTCCTAAAATCACAGCGGAAGCTACTGACAAGAAACCAGGAATGCTGTTTGAGACTAGACCAGGGTTAAACCCACCTGGAGCAGTACTACCGCGGGTTAATAAGAACGACGAGCCGAATAGGTAACAGCTATGGCAAATCCTTTTGTTATTGATGCCTTCGACCCAGCAATACTGGGTGCTGATTTAGCGTGGACTGCTGCGTCAAATAGAGCTAAGGATCTACGTTCTGGTGATCTTATGATGACCTCAACTGGAGATATAGCTTTAGTGGAGGGTGTTCAGCTCGTCGTTCAGTTGCGTATCAGAGAGCTAACTACACCTCTTGGCTACTTTGCTCAGGTAGTAGAGGACATCAATGGTGTGACTATCCTTGATGCTGACTACGGTAATCCAACGTACACATATCTGTCAGAGCCAGCTAACACACTACCCCTGGAGCTGATTGCAGAGATGTGTAGGGATATTATGCTCAAAGATGCACGTATCAAAGATGCCAGAGTTAAACCAAACATCGACCCTGGAACAGGTAACCTAGTCATCCAGGTGGACTTCAGTCTCATCGACGGAACACAAGCCGAGCTGGCTCTATCCCTAAATCTGTAGTAATGGAGAACCAGTATGGCACTGCAACTTAAAGACACTCAGCAGCTAATCGATGAGTTGACCCTAGCTATCCTCCAGCAGGGTGGACCTATCGTTGACTTTAGCCAGGGGTCTAACGCGTATACGTTGACTCGCGCTGTAGCTATTGTCTTAGGCTTAACCTACAAGAACATCGATGAAGCTGTAACCAACGCATTCATCTCTACTGCCTCTGGTGATGCGCTAGAAGCCCATACGGCTTCCTTTGGTGTGTCCAAGAAACAAGGTACTCTATCTCAGGGTAACCTTATCGCTATACCTAAGGTAGTTGGTGCGCAGGGTATTCTTTCACCTACGAGTAAGTTTGCTACTCTAGACGGCAAGTATGAGTTCGTGGTTGATCAATCAACCATCCTAGCTGTGCCTTCTACATTGGTACCAATCACTGCTGTATCTATTGGTTCTGAATACGATCTAGCTCCCGGTACTCCATTGATCGATGTCTCAGGTTCTCTGAATAACTCGTGGACCTTTATGGTTTGTACAGATGGTCTAGATACTCTAGGTAATCCAACAGGCTTCCTCCGTGGTGGTTCATCTGAGGAGACTGATGACGAACTGAGGACCAGGTTTGTTGAGTTCATCAACTCTCTATCTAGGTCTACCTTTAGGGCTGTTCGTACAGCGGTAGCCAGTGTGCCTGACGTTGAGTCCTTTGTTCTGAAGGAGCATGACCCCGGTGTAGGTTGGTTTACTGTCTATCTTGACGATGGTACAGACGCTCTACCACAGTCTCTGATTGATGCTGTTACAGCTACCCTGGATGCTACTAAGGCTCTAGGCATCGCGTATGAGATCAAGCAGATGCCTAAGATCATTACCAACATTACGCTTCAGGTGAAGATAGACCCAGGCTTTGCACCTGCTGCTGTTGAGTCAGCTGTTAAAGATCAGATTACTGATTACCTAAAGACTCTACAGTTTGGCCAGTCTCTATACCTACCTAAGATTGCAGACCTAGCGTACAACGTTCCAGGTGTACTCAGACCTACCGTATTCCAACCTCTCACAGATGTTCTCGTAGAACCTGAAGAGGTAGTAAGGGCTGGCGTCATCACAGTAACATCGGTGCTATAAGATGCCTTTACAGAGACAAGTAGTAACGCCAGCCATTGAGTTGGTTAAGGCTCTAACTACCAGCAAAGTGTTGAACTCTGTTCCCACTGGGTTTAGATGGTTCCACGAAGATAGCCTAGCTCCTACCAAGGAACTTGGTCAGCTTCTCCATGGTATGGCAGATGTCCTCTCACCCCTCGTACACACGTCTGAGGAGTTGAAGTACGCTGCTGCCCTTAGGTCTGCTACAGGTGTCCTGCTGGACCTCCTAGGACAGGGCTACGGCATTCTACGTAACCCGCTTGAGATAGATGATGACTACGCTATTCGTATCCAGCAAGAGCTGTTGATCGAACGCGTAACTGGTCCTGCTATCCTAGCTGGTTTAACCGCTCTGATGCCCGGAGCTGTTCTGTTTGAACCATGGAGGTTCTTACCCAAGCCTTCAGAGAACTGGATTCCTTCAGACGATCAGCCTCTTGAGAGTGCTGACTACTGGCGTACAGCTGTATTTGACCTATTCCTATACCCAGATCGTGGTGATGTACCTGGCATTGAATCCTTCATTCAGTTCATGAAGGCGTATGGTGTTAAGCATTGGTTCACCGTAGTACAACCTGACGCACACATTGATACCAATGATGATCCTCTTATCCCTGATGCTACGTATCTACTGCTACCTAACGGATTGCAGGACCCTCGTACACCACGTAAAGCGAACAACGTAGTCGTATCAAATACAATCCTACAGACAGATGATGTCGCTGGACCTTGGGAAGGTTGGCTTCCATCAGCTTATGGTGGTGAACCTTCAGGTGATCTAACACCATCAGGTTTCGAAGAGACTTACTTCGTTCTAGACCTTATCCAAGATTTCTACACGGAGATGGGTAAGAATCTTTTAGCTGGAGATCCTATCCCAACAGTTGGTTTTGATAGACAGTCAGCCAATTACGCCGCTGCCCTACTCGCTGGGTTTAGCTTTCCAGACATCCCTGTGGACGATTTGAGTAAAAATGTAGTTATCTCCGTAGATATATTTGCGTCTGAAGCTATAGGCTCAAACGTATACAACATCATAAGAGAGCCATTCACACCAGACACCACCCTATCGGATATTCAGGCCAAGTGTGTTATAAGACAGATGACATCCTTAGGAGATCCTGATACATTAGGAAGTGGTACTTTCTTGGGTGGCGAGTTGGTCAGTAGCTAGGGAGTTGTTTGGATGCCGTTTGTTATAACTCCACAGTTTGTGGGCGTGGGTACGATTAGATCTCACGTTAGGCGTGCTCTAGAGTTCACCCAAAAGACTGATGTCTATGTGTCCTTTGGTAAGACTACAAGCTGGCCTGATGACGCTATTCCACCAGACCCAGATCCTCTAGCGATCTTAATAGCTGAACCTGTCGGCTATAAGAAGGTAACTAAGAACGTGCTCGTGGTTCCAGATGTTGCTGGACCGATCGAGATCTACGGGCTTAACTGGAGAGAAGTAGCTGGTGTTGATGCTTATACAGAGTCTGCACGTCACGTGTGGATCCAAGGGCAGCTCAACTATGATGAGTTCCCTACAAACATCAGCTACCGCCAGCTAGGGATCTTCACGGGTCTAGTAAGAGAAGCTGCTGATGAACTAGCTAATCCTGGTAAGACAGCTTTACTTCCAGCAGTCGTTGACGATCCTGGTATCCTAGAATATATCTACAATGACAGGCCCATACCAAGGGCTGTGAACCGTAGAGATTTCATTAATGTGATTCTGACTTTCTAAGGGACTAACTAATGACAATTTACTACGATAGGTACAACCGTTCTACCAAGAAGTGGAAGGGTTTGAAGTTCGTCCCAGGTCGTGTTGTTCAGCTACCAGAGCTCAACGAGATGCAGTCTGTAGCACATGACAACTTCAAACAGATCAGTGACGTTCTGTTTAAGGATGGAAGTATCGTTGCTGGACTACAGCTAATCCCCGACGCGAACAATGTGAACAACAGGATCGTAACAGCTGGGCAGGTGTACGCTTACGGCTACATCATCGATGCCCCTCAGGGCACTGTTACCATTGCTAACCTCTCTGAGGAAAAGATCGGTATCAAGCTAACCGAAACAGTAGTCACCGAGAACGAAGACGTTGAGCAGAACGACCCAGTAGAGGGTGCTAAGAACCAGGGTAGACCTGGTGCCCATCGTCTCACATACGTTCCTACCTACACGGTTAACGATGACGATGCGTTTACCCTCCACATCCTGCGCTTTGGTGAACTTGTAACCAACAACATCCCACCGCAGTTTGACGAGCTAAACAAGACTCTGGCTATCAGGACCTATGATGAGTCAGGTTCATACCTAGTTAATGGGATGAACGCACGTGTAGAGGACTCTACGCTAGACTACGTTCTTCAGTTCCGCTCTACGCAGCTTGACGACCTAGCTCTTACAGTAGGTATCCTTCGGGAGCCGTTGGAGGATGACGTTACTCTTGCAGGGCGTGTAGTAGCAGAGTCTATGCTTACCGTTGTGGAAGCTGGTCTGGCGTATGTATCTGGCTTCCGCATCGAGAAGCCATCTCCTACACGTGTACTGATCCCTAAATCTAAGACTGAGCGCTTCGTCAACGGGGAGATTAAGAGCTTACCCGCAGTCCATGTAGCGGGTACAGCTGTAGACTTGTTTGTATCAGACCTACCTGTAAGCAGACTTGGGGAGGTAACAGCATCCATCAGGAAGACCTTCGCTAACGTTGTTCGTTCTAACGTAACGTCCGGCGACTTCTTACCTACTGCTGGGCCTGTCATTGGTGCACCTGCGTCAGTTACATACACAGATATCAGCTCAGTGGTACATACGTATTCACTAGGCACCCACTACACATTCGCGAGCAATACTATCACCTGGATTGACCCAGATAACATTGATCCTAACGTTACTGTTCCTCGTGGCGCTAGTTACATTGTGGTCCTTGACTATAACGCCACCCTTACGGTTGGAGATGACAACACGGCTGATGTGTATCTGTTCGACGGTCCTACAGGCACTGTGAGGCTCACAGGTAAGATCGCTGGGTATAACGTACAGTACACACCTAATGGCTTCTCTAGCATCGACTACTACTGGTACCTAAATCGTTCTGATCTTATCTACATGGATAAGGACGGTAAGATCGATGTGATCCTAGGACAGTCTGATCGCAACCCTGTTGTTAAAGGGGTGCCTTCTGGTGCCTTTGGTATCGCTCAGGTAGCCCTTGTTGCTAACCAGAACGCCGCAGCTACTCAGGTTACGGACGTTAAGATCAGACGTTTAACCATGACAGATCTGAATGATCTAGTTAAGCGTCTAGAGCGTGCTGAGTATAACCAGGCTATTACGAATCTAAATGTAACTGCTCGGCTCGGCGTTGCTAACAACATCAACCTAAAGGGTATCTTTACTGATGCCTTTAGTAACGTTGATAAGTTGGACACCAACCATGCAGACTACATCGCTAACAAGATCGGATTCAACTTCACAGAAGGATTCATTACCCCAGGTGAGGATCGTACCGAAGCTATCCCAGCGTTCACTACTGTTGGCAGCACTGGCTACAAAGAGGGACCTAGGTTCCTAACCAGTGCTACAGCCGGCGGTATCTATGACACTAGCCGTATGAGTCAGCTAGATGCTACAAGTACTGTACAGATCAATCAGTACAGCGCCTTCAGTATGGGTGCCACTATGACAGTGAGCCCTGATGCTGACATCGCTACATCTAACAACAGTGTAGTCTTAGGTAGCGCTGGTAGCGGTTCTATTACGGTGACTACAGGTAGCCTGAGCGCCGACGAGATCAACAGGCAACGGTTCAGCGCAGCTCAGAACATCACTATGTCCGATTCCACACGCTTTGCGCGTAGCCGCGTTGTGACTATCAGTGCTGCTGGTTTCCCAGCCTTTGCAGATAACCTGGCTGTTACTATGGACCAGATTGCTATAAGTGCTACACCTACAGGAACAACCACTGTTGGTGCACAGCCGTTCAATGGTAAGACCACAGTCAAAGCCGACTCCACCGGTAAGGTAACTGCTACGTTCACAATCCCTGCTAACACTATCATCTCAGGTGTTAGAACGGTAAGGTTGTCCAACGGGACTGTGACAGCAGAGACAACTTACACAGCTACGAACGTAGTGAACACTTCTCTGACATTCTTGCCTGCGGTTACCTTCGTAAACCCTGTACCTAGGAACGCTGACCCAGTGGCACAGACGTTCTCCTTTGGTACTGCTAATGGTGGTGCTGCTCTAGTAGCTGGTATCGATCTATACTTCTCAGCAAAGCCTACAACGGGTGATACGCAGGCTAACAGGCTGATCGTACAGATACGTAGGACTACAGCTGGTATCCCTGATAGTGAGAAGGTTCTCGCCAGCAAAGATGTGATGCCTAGCGATGTAAATATCTCTAACAACGGTACAGTTGCTACTCGTGTGATCTTTGACGACTCTGTTCTTTGCGAGAAGGACGTAGAGTACTCTGTAGTATTGCTATCAATCAGCAATCAGTACTATGTCTACAAGGCTACTCTTGGTGAGTCCACGATTGGTGCAAACCCTCGTGTCATCTCCGAGCAGGCTCATGGAGGCGTACTACTGACATCTGCCAACGGTTCCACGTGGACACCTGATCAGTTCTCCGATCTAAAGTTCGCTCTGTTGTGCACAAACACACCAAGTACGACAATCCTTCGGTTTGATAACGTTACGTTCCCCTATACAGTTAATCAGCTACAGTTGCTAGCTAGGCAGCTAGAGGTACCTGGGTCCACTGTTGTATGGCAGTACTCTACAGATGCATTTGCAACTGATATCAATAGCATTGATCACACAGGTGTTGTTAACATCATGCGTGCATCAGCCTCTGTAATCTCCCTGCGGGCTGTTATCAGTAACTCAGGAACGTTTGTATCCAGCCAAATCGAGAAGCTAAGTGTCACTCTCCTTGGTATCAGGAATAAGCCAACTGGTGTATACGTATCCAAAGCAATCCAGTTGTTACAGACTCCTGCGAACATCAAGATCCAGTTGGATGTAAAAGTACCAGCAGGTACCACCTTCCAGCTAGAGTACGGTCTACAGGACGGCTTCGGTGCGATAACTTGGTATCCGACCAGCATCTCTGGTAGCCCTGCAGTTACTAATGAACCAGGTTACTCTACGTACACGTATGACTCTGGAGTCATCAGTACAGCGCACACTATCGTTAGGGTAAGAACAACACTTACCTCAAATGTAAGTGGAGCGGATATCATATCCTCACCAAGAGCTCGTAGGCTTGTAGCCATCGTTTCATAAGAGGTAGCCATGCAAGACTATTTAGAAGATTCCTCTGGGGCATGGGTGTTCCCACCTAGTGCTGGCCAGACTCTAGCAGAAGAGAACGCTAAGCTGAAGACTTTGCTAGCGTCTATCCTGGCTGCTCTCCCAGCTGATGTTACCAGGAAGATTCCTGATGAGCACATGAAGGCGGTTACTGGCGATGGCTCTAACTAACGTCAACTTTGGCGACAATATGGCCATCGCCTTAGACAAAGTGAACAAGAACTTCCAGTTCGTTGGTAGCTTGAGTCTTGGTCAACCAACAGACGTATGGGCTAACTTGTCTTGGGGACTATCCCCAGGCCAGTTAGTCGATAACGGTGGAGTTGGTGCATCTTCGTACAGTAGAGCTGATTCTGCTTTAGCATTTGATCGTACTGGTTATGTCACACAGTTTGGTAGTGGTACTCTCAGATTAGTCCCTGGTAAGTTTGGTGGCAAAGCTGCCATGAAGACCGAAGGGATCTCTACCAACCTGTTTACACAATCGACGATCAAAGACCTCGATAGTAATGGTATTGCGGATGGTTGGACTTTCATTGGGAATATCAATGACGCTCTGGCAACTGTAGAGGGAGCAGACATCGGGTTTGGTTCCGAGCAGGTGATCCTTACTCAGGACTCCCTCCAAGTCACAGGAGTAGAACATACTACTACAGCTTCTGTGAACCACCTTGGTAAGAGCTATATTGCCTCCGCAATCCTCAAGTTGACCAACGGGACACCTACCAACTTTGAAGTGGTTGTACAGGGCTACAACAACGCCTCAACGCTTATCTTTGAAGAAGCATTCCCTCTTACCAAGTGGACAGATGTTGGTACCAACTCTAACTACGAGATCCACACTGCCAAGGTATCAACGCCAACCGTGTTGGACTTTGGTAACCTGACAGGTTTCGAAGGTGACACGATCTCCACGGTAGCAGTTGTTATTAGGTTTGCTTCTACAACAGAGTTCACTTCACACATCTGGTATGTAGCCCTTCAAGAGGGACCTGTAACCACACCTATCTTCACAGATGGTACTGAGGTTACAACTGTACCGGATCTACTCACTTGGACATGGCCAACAGATGTTAAACAATCTGGTGGTGTGTCGTTCTGGATGCGTGCTCCGATTCATTCGGATGGATCTTCGTTCCTGCTTTTTGGCTCGGCGGCTGGTCTACGTATTGAAGCCGTAGATAGAGACGTTCACTTCAAGATCCCTTACAACTCTGGAACTGTCACAGTGGTTAGTAAGAACTCCGTTAATGTGTTTGATGGGGAACTCCACCACGTGAACATTGGATGGGATAACTACCAGGCTGGTGGTCTTCTACACATGCCTGCATTCCTAGCAATTGATGGTGTTGACCAACCTACCAATGGTGATGCTGGAGTATCTATTGATCTAAAGACTCAGAGACCCTGTGTAGACGCCTCAAGTGATGTCGCAGCAGCGAGTTGGCAGCTACCAGTATCTACGTATTTTGGTACGAACACGACCTTCGTAAACATCGAGAATCCGTTCATTTCCAATCAGCCTACATTATCACCCACGTTAGCTGAGAACATGTTTAGTGTCGGTGGTCCATTACTATGTAGTGGAACAATGACTTCTCTTTCTCCAACGGCTACGGCTACTAACAGAAGAGTCGGAGCTTTTGCATTATCAGGTCAGACGTTGGTATCACTAGAGCCCAATGTCATTCCTGAATCCGAGCTAGTGGTTATGGATGGCGTCTCGCAAGACAAAACCGCTGGTGACTATACCGTTGATTACGGTGCAGGTGAGGTCACCCTGAGCACCCCAATGACGGTAGGTATCAAGTATTTCGTGATGTATCAAATAGCCGTGTAGGAGACATCCAATGTCAGTACGTGAAGTTACAACAAGGTTTATTAAAGACGCAGCGGTCACTGGTGCTAAGGTAGCATCCGATACGCTGACAAACGCAAACATCAACTCAGCTGCTGCTATCGTTTACAGCAAGCTGTCTCTAACTGGTGGTATTACCAATGCTGATATCAACGCCTCAGCAGCGATTGCTTACAGCAAACTAGCTCTAACTGGCACAATCGTAGTTGCTGACGTAGCCGCTGCTGCCAAGGCTACTGCTGCTACTGCTGACACATTTGTTCTTCGTGATGCTAACGGTCGCGCACAGTTCGCAACCCCTTCTGCTTCAGCGGATGCTGCTACCAAGGGTTACGTTGACTCTGTAGCCACTGGTCTAGATGTTAAGGCATCTGTCCGTGCTGTTACTGCCGCTGCTCTTCCTGCTTATACCAGGACCGCCAACGTCATTACAGCTGATGCTAACGGCGCTCTTGCAGCAGTTGATGGTGTAACCCTAATCGCTTCTGACCGTCTTCTCCTGAAGAATGGTGCAGACGGCTCAGACAACGGTATCTATACTGTAACTACAGTAGGCGACGGTGGCACCGCGTTTGTTCTAACTCGTGCTACTGATGCTGATACGTCCGGTGAAGTAACTGCAGGCATGTTCACGTTCTCTGAAGAGGGTACTGCTAACGCTGATACTGGTTGGGTGCTGTCTACCAACAACCCAATCACCCTGAACACAACTGCCCTCGCCTTCTCTCAGTTCTCAGCAGCTGGTGTTATCACCGCTTCTGGTGTACTGACGAAGACTGGTAACGATATCACACACAACACCTCTGGTGTTGGTGCTGGTACCTATACATCCGTCACAGTTAATACCTACGGCCACGTAACCGCTGGTACTAACCCAACCGTTTACACCTCTCGCAAGTACTCCGGAACTGCGACAGCTGCCCAGACTGTGATCACCGTTGGTCTAACCAACCTGATCACAGATTCAACTCTGGTCATTGTTGAGGGTGTTGTAATGGATGAAGCTGCTGGTGACTACTCTGTTGTTCACTCAACAGGTGTTATCACTTTGTCCACAGGTATGACGTTGAGTGAGCGTTTCTTCGTCTACTATATGGCATAATAGGGAAGTAGTTAGGGGTGCCACTCAGTTAGAACTTTTTAGCTGAGTGGCACCTATCCATAGTAGCTGGAGGATTGTATGAGTCGCAGAGGACAGGAGTTCGTAAAAGATCTAGCCGAACGCGCTTCTGCTCATACAGGTTTGAACTACGGTTACTTTGGGGGTAGGGTTCGTAGTGATAATGTCATTACGCTTGTTAGTCCGGGTACTGTACTACTGGCGGCTAATTCGACTAACTACATAGAAGCTGGTATAGATGGTAATGTGAGTGCTAATACAACGAGCTTTACTTCAGGTAAGGTACCTATGGCCGTTGTTGTAACCGGTGAGTCATCGTTCTTATCCACCAACGTAGCAGAGAAGAGAACGATGGTTAGTACGGGCGGAGGATCAACGAATGTGTTTGCAGATCCGGCGTACTGGATGGGAGTCTAGTTGTGGCTTATTCAGCTGAACAGTTAGCTAAGATAAACGAGCTTGAGGCATCTGTAGACGGAACCCCCATTGATATTGGGGACTTCGTTAACGGAGAGCCGGTAGACGAAACAACGTGGGATACTAGACAGACTTTAATCAATGGACTACTCACCAGACTTTGGTACCGTATTACTCAGAGGTACATCAAGCCAGCAGGTGGTATTCCTAGTTCAGATCTAGCTAACCCAGTACAAGTAACTCTAGCCAACGCATATGTTCTCCCTGTAGGTGGTGTTCCAGAGGGCGATCTAAGCTCTGCTGTACAGACCAAACTAAACAGGGTCTACGGTGATAGCTGGCAGGACCCAGTTGCTGATATTGTGGATCTTCCCCTAGTTGGGAACACATTAGGTGATGTTAGGGTTGTAACGAATACAGAAGAAACGTACACTTGGAATGGAGCTGCCTGGGTAGTCTCTTCAGGTTCTGGTGGCGGTGGGTTCTTCGACCCTGCTACCTGGATGATGGTATAGCGCTTAGATAAGCGTTCGGGTCGATATGTATCTTAGGTTGTGGAGATGGTAACGTGGCAACAACAACAGTAAAGTCGTTAGGGCAGTCTAAGCCTGCCTATAACACACCCACCACCCTATATACAGCACCTAACGTTTCTGGTGCGGGAGCTATCCTAAAGGAGCTCCTAGTGTGCAACACGACAGCTAACGATGGTACCTTCAGTGCCTACAAGGTAGCTACCGGTGGATCACCTACAACCAGCAACGCTATCGTATCTACCCTCTTAGTGAAGGCAGGAGATACTTTTGTATTCTCCTCTAGCACTGTTCTAGGGCAGAACGAAACCATTAGGGTAATCTCGCTAACCACTGGTGCGGATCTAACCTTTACTGCAAGTGGAGTGGAGTTCCAGTAATGTCTAGCACCTTCCATACACTTAAGGCTGCTGCCTCAGGCGGTGGGACAGCTGGTGCTGCAGCTGCGGCTACTTCAGGTCTGAAGATTGATAACTTCACTGCCACGGCTAGCCAGACAGCTTTTGTGTTGTCGTGGTCTCCACCTACAGTTGGCGAACTTCTAGTACTTGTGGATGGTACTAGAATCAACATGGGTTACACGGTTACTGTAACTGGCTCCACGCTGAACATATCCCCAGGGCTAGATGCCGATATGGTCCTCACGGTAGTTGGTGCCACAGGGGTAACCACACGTAACGATCTATCTGGCGCGATGACCCACCCTACTCTTCTAGGTACTGGAGATGGAGTCACTGTTGACTTCCCTATACCTACGCAGGGTGACGAAGAGATTATCTGGCTTGGTGGTGCACTCCAAATCCGTGGTACAGATTACACTGTAGTAACCGCAAGCGGTGTAAAGAACGCCAGGTTCACCGTAGCTCCTGATACAGGGATTAAGGTGCACGGTAGTTCTGCTATAACTCTACTACCCGGTACCGATGCCCTAACCCTAAATGGTTACGGTTCTGCGCGGTACAATGATGCTAACCTAGGTACGGGCTCTCTTGGTGAGAAGTATGTTACGGTAGACCCAGCGACAGGACAATTTCCCCAAGCTGTTGACCCAGCCGCCCAAAGGTTAGATACTACAGGAGCAGCAGTAGACATATCTGCCGCAGCTCCTCCCACTACTGGGCAGCTCTTGACAGCTACTGGGGCTACGACTGCTACATGGCAGACACCCGCAGCAGCAGATCTTCTCAATAGTTCCTTATTCTGGTATTTAGGAGGATCATAAGATGCCTGGAACACTTCAACAGTTTGCAGCGGCTCAGTTGTCGCCAGGCTATGGTTCCCTGCTTGGCACAGTCGGGGCCAACGGGTTGAGCACACTTCATGTGGAGATGAACAACATCGTTAACATGACACCGAAGTCTACTACAGCCGGTATCCAAGCTCTAGCCGGCTTCAACGTAGCCCAAATTGCCGGGACTACTTACTTTCTGGATGGCGCCAAACTACGACGGATTAGTCCTTTGGGGTACTGTGACATCGTAGCAGGTACGAATACCAACACAGATGCCCAGGGTACTGGAAGTGCTGCTGGGTTTAACAGCCCGACTGGCTTGTGCACAGATGGTACAAACTTGTACGTAGCTACTTCTAGTCACCGCATTATGAAGGTGGTTCCTGGACCTGGTAATACGTCCGTTGTTACATTCTTCGCTGGTACAGGTAGTACAGGTGCTACCGATAACACTACTGGTACGAGTGCGACTCTGAATGCCCCTAAAGCTATCTGCTGTAATGCAGCTGGTACATTCCTATTCTTTACAGACGCAGGTAACACACTTCGGCGTGTCTCTCTGTCAGGTCTCAACCCAGTGGTCACCCTAGCTGGTAATGCTGTTGCAGCGGATGCTCAAGGCACGGGCGCTAGTGGTGGGTTTAACGTACCTAAAGGCATCTGCATCACCAGTGATTCCACAGCAATCTATATTGCTACTGGGACAGGCAACCGTATTATGAAGGTAACTCCAGGGTCTAACTTCACAACGGATGCAGCTAACACCGGTGTTGTTACGTTCTTCGCTGGTTCTGGTTCTGCAGGTAGTCTGGATGCTACAGGCACGGCAGCTACATTCCAGAGTCTAACAGGGCTAACGATCGATACTACTAACACATTCCTGTACGTCGGCCAGGGGCAAGGATCAGGTAACTCCCTACGAAAGATTTCTATTCCAGGGGCGGTAGTTACCACCATCGCTAACACTACCTCAGCCGTTACCACAACAGATGCCTCTCTGGACAACTATGGTAGTGATCTGGAAATGGGTACTGTCTATGGGTTATCTGTCAGTCTAGATGGAACAACCCTGATTGTGCTGGCTTCTGGTGGTGGTGCTGTTGGTGGTGGGTATCATATTACCTTCGTTGATATTGCCACTCTCAAGGGAACGAACCTAATTACCTTCGTTGCTGGCAATGGTAGTGGTAGTGTAGCCCGCAACCTGGATGCTGAAGTGGTTATCCATGCTGTTCCTTCTGGTGGGACTTTAGGTCCAGATAACATTCGGTTCCGCCAAGGTGTTCCTATGTCTGGGGCTACGGTGTTTATCAACAGCGATATGGTGTTCCCAACCGGTACTAAGATCTATGCCATCACTAAGCACTACACAGTTAATCTGATTGCAACAGGGGTGTTCTAATGGGAAGTATTAACACGAGTGCCGACGCACCTCTATCTAACACTATTGCTGGAGCAACTCTTACACTGATTACACTCCCGGTTAGCGGAGTATACACAGTGCCTGCAGGAAAGCTCGCCAAGCTGATCGGTTACTATACTAACTGTAATGCCACTGCTGCTTTTACAGCCAACGGGATAAATGTCCTAGGTCCAAACGGAGCTCCTCAACTCGGAGCGTGCTCTAGGAGAATGGTGCCTCAGTCTGCTGCTCCTGGCGCATCAATAGGTTTTATGTTAGGTATTAACAGTGGTGCTTTATCTACTGCTCCGAATATTGTGTCGGCATCGATCTTCATCGATGGGGATTACATTCTTATCTTAAAGTCTGGTCAGACCCTGGTCCAGAACTCAGGTGGCACTGGTGGATACCTATTCGAAATCATTGACTTGTAATAGGGGTAACCAATGAGTACCCAACCTGAAGTCCTTGACGCCATCCCTCAGAGTAAGGTGACTGGTCTAGTAGCAGCTGGTGGTGTCATTGGTGCAACAGCGGGTACCGCATACATCTTTGCCACACTCCACGACGTAGTAGCTTAATCGGAGACTGATCATGCCAGGACGTGAGAAATATACTAACGAGTGGATGACAGTAGACTTCAATAGCTACTGGCTGAACTCCGTAGGTGAGACTTATCACCCTATGATCCTGTCAGATTGGATGACTGAGATCTATTACAGCTACAGTCACAACTGGATGGCGTTTGATAAGCTCCGAGAGATCAATGTATGGAGTCCCTATAGAACTGATTGCCCTGAGATCAAGAACTATGCTGGCCTAACCTACTATGATGGTCACATCGACATCAACCAGAACTACATTAACAAGGGTACTCTATCTCACGAGTTCGGACACTTCGTTGCCTTCGCTAATGACATGGGAGACTGGGCAGACCAATATGGTCAGAAGATGTGGAAGCTCTATACAGATTTACGTGGCAGAGACTTTACTGCTAATACTAATGCAGGCGAGCGTTGGGCTGAAGACTTCAAGTTCTTCTTTGGTTGCATTGGTGTTAAGGGTGTTGTAGAACGTAACGACGATTCTAACACCTATGGCAGCTCCGTAAGGAAGCCTAATAACGTCGAAGGCCTAGAGAACTTCATCAGATACTTCTGTGCCGTCCTGCCCTACTGGAGACGTATCAAGAGTATTACTCTTGCCAATGTATCCTATAACCCTAATACTAGAGTTTGGATGTGGAGCAGACCTACCTACTGGTTCCAGCAATGGGAATGTTTCCAGGATGGTAAGTTCTACGTCTGGCAGAACAATACGTGGGTGGAGATGAAGGCATGAAGCTACTAATCCGGCTACGCCCATTGAAGTTAACGATACGTCTTAGTGAACGAGGTCGAGCAACTATGCCTGAGGTTATTTCTGTATACAGAAACGATACGCTACCAGACATGTTGGTGGACATCGTTGATTACGATCCAATTACTGGGAGTGAGACTCCGTCAGACTTGAGTGCTGATGGTATCATTGCTCACTTTAAGACCGTCCCTAAGGAGGGAGGTACTATCAAGGTGAACTCTACACTCACAGCCATTGATGCATCTATAGGCCAGTACAAGTACTCATGGGCTACGTTGGACAACGATACAGCTGTCGTGTACAAAGCTGAGATTAGTCTTGAGTATCCACCTGTAGCAATCGTTGATCTAGGAGCCTGGAGTAACCTTACAGCTTATGTAGCTGGAGATATGGTTACGAACCTAGGTCTCAAATGGAGAGCCATTGCTCCTAACACTGGTGTCACTCCTGTAGAGGGTGCCAACTGGACTGCCTACATTCCTAAAACGAGAACCATTCTCCAATTTGAACTTAACGTTTGGGAGGACGTCCAGTAATGTTTATAACAGACGCATACACACTACGAGCTCTAAAGACTTATAGCTACGAGTTTACAACCACACAAACTGGTACCATCTTATTCGCTGCTCAAGATGCCAGTAGTCGCTTTGTGATTACTGATTGGGAGATCAATGTAGGTGGTGCTACGAATGGCACGGTTACCCTCTTTGATGAAACTAACGCTGCTGCTAGCTTGATGTTCAAGCATGATGTAGTAGCTCCCAATAGGTTCCAAAGCAACTACTCCAACCCATTTGTATCAGCAATTAAGGGAAACAACCTGAGACTCACTACGAGCGCCGGTATCACCCTAAGGATCTTGGTTCGTGGTTACCACGTAGGTATCGATCCTAATACTGCTCTACCTAACATTCCGGTCTAATAACATGTACACACCATTCCCTCTCAACCTTGGTTTACGCAAAGACGTTCTTGATGAACGTGACTTCTTGTACAAAGACGACAGGAAGATGAGAGGGTATTTGCCTCCTAGGTTTACAGTACGAGATAAGATGTCTCGTGTGTATAACCAGGGGGCTCTTGGTTCGTGTACAGCTTTCTCAACAGCTAAGGGAGCTCGTGAAGCTCTAGACCTCAGGGATGATAACCAGTTCACTCCACTGTCAGCTCTGTATCTCTATTACCATACAAGAGCTGCCGAAGGTAACATCCAATCTGATTGTGGTGCTACTCTACGTAACGCTGTAAAGATCCTAAGTACCCGTGGGTGTGCTACGCATGATGACTGGTTATACGACCAGAATGCGTTCCATACTCTACCAAACCAGAATGCAGAGTCTAGTGCTCCTAGGTTCAAGATCGTAGAGTATCACCGCCTTACTACTCTAGAAGAGATGCTGCGCTGCCTTGCAGATGGCTACCCATTCGTTGGTGGTGTGTCAGCCTACTCTCACTGGTATAGTAAGGAAGTAGTTGCTGGTGGTAAGATCTGCTACCCACGTGATGGGGACTCTGATCTAGGCGGACATGCTATCTGCTTTACGGGTTATGACGTTGGTGAGAGCATACTTCAGTTCAAGAACTCTTGGGGTGAGGACTGGGGTGATAAGGGTTATGGCTATCTCCCACTGAACTATGTTGAGAAGTACGGGTGGGACTTCTGGACTATGACTAAGTAACGGTGCTTAAGCAAACACTAGGTACCTAGTTCATCATTGATTGGGAGAATAGTGATGAAGCGAGGTAAGTCTATCATGCAAGATGTTTACGCTTTCTTCCGTGAGAACTTTAAGGGTATTCTAGATCATCCTATCGTAGCCACCCTTGGCGCCTTCACGGGAGTTATGCTCCCAATAGTTATCGAACCTGGTCTTGGTTTAACCCTACTCGTAGCTGTAGATACCTTCACAGGTAGGCAGGCCGCTTACAAGCGTGGTGAAGCTGTGCTCTCTGGTAAGATGCGTCAGATGACCATCAGTAAAGTGAACGGCTACTTGGTGTTTATTACGATGGCTGCAGTTGCTAGCTTCGTGATGAAATCTGACGTAATGCTTAGAGGTGCCTTCGGTCTAGCTGCTGCTGTAGAGTTCTTCTCCATTACTGAGAACCTCTACGACATGGGCCTCATTAGATTTGACCCTAGACGTGTACCCCTGTTTAAGGGTATTGTCGATGCTATAAAGCATAAGGGTAAGAAGGACGAGTAAGACCATGGGTTACTTAAACGCAACAAAGTTGTACGGTAAACAAGATAGCGCGCTGATAGACGAATTCAATCTCTATCTGTTTGGTGAGAACACACAAGCAAGCCGCCCACTTGGTAAGCCCCAGGGTGTAGTCTTCCACCACACAGCGGGCACGTACAACCAATGCTTCAATGGCTATCACTTCAACGTCGTGTATGATGTTAAGACACAAAAAGCACACATCGTGAAGAACCTAACCATCAAGCAGCTTGGACAGCACCTCTGGGGCAGGAACACTGGCATGCTAGCCATCTCCTTCTCATCTATGCGTGGTGCTGTGAATATGACCAATCATCCTGGTCCGTATCCAATCAACGCAGCCATGCTACAGGTAGCTACCATCTTTACAGCTGAGTTGTGTGCTTGGACTTCACTCAACCCTAAAGGTAACCTGGTTCTGCCTAAGAAGCGTATTAGTGGTAATAGCTTAATTACAGTACCCGGTGCGTCTATCACAGTACCTGTATTGGGCGACCACGCTATCTATGCTAGGCACGATGGGTACTTCCCTAGTCGTTGGGACGTAGGGGGTCCTGAGGGTGAAATCATGAAGGCTCTTGCGCCCGCCATTGCTACACATCATGATAGGTTGAAGTCTGGTAAGGCAACGTTCGAGTATCTAGGACTGTTGAAGGAGTAGGAAGATGGATTTCTTCGTATTACTACAGGAACATAGTGGGCTGATTCAGATGATCATAGCCACTGTACTTGGTGGTTTGGTTGGTGGTGTTACAACTAAGAAGGCTCTAGCTATTGCAGCTACTATCGTAGCTATGGTTGCTAAGGAGTCTTTAAACAACCAGGAGAAGCGTGACAAGGCTGTAGAGATGTTCTACCAGGCTCTGCCTCAGGTAGCTAACCGTATACCTCGCTTTTTAGCTGTGTGGATCATTGAAGTAACCTGGCAGGGTTTGGTCAAAGCGGTTGTAGAAGCCCCCAAGAGTCCTGAGGGTTAAGAGGGTGTTGAGATGCAAGCTCCTGATCAGAACTACTACCTCAGTAGGCCAGAGGGAATGGCTGATGAAGACATACTTAAAGCCTGTCTTACTACCGACTCTCTCGGCTATGCTCTGAAGCTTGCATCTTTCGTCTTTGAAAATGGACTCCAAGTGACTGTGGATGATAGTGTCACTGGGATCTTCAATCTCTACATCGTCTGTATCGCTAAAGACTTGGACAAGGTAAACTTTTCAACCTATCTAGCGGAAAAGTGGGAGTTAAAATTCAGTGGCCCAGTTTGATCCATCGATCCTAGGGTCTGGGGATATTACGTTATCAACGTTCTCCGACCAGGAACTAAGTATACTGAACCAACATGTCATAGCCAATTACAGCTTGACTATGTTCTCTCCGTTCGCCATGCAATCAATTACGCTACAGCGTCAGAGCTACTTAACTGTACTTAGGGCACAAGGTCCAGCATCTGCTGAAGCAACGTTTAGGTCCGCTACTAACATCATCCATCAGGCCTTCACAGATAACGGGTTCGGTATCTCCCTAAAGGAAGCTGAAGAGCTATGGGCTGAGATCCCAGCCGCTGTTGGTACTTACACTGCTACGCCTATCAACAAGGACAACTTCAACCTACAGATGCAGAATCAGATGATGTCTGACCTGACTACCATGTTTAGTCGTACACCAGATGCTAAGGACAAGGCTCTAATCGGTATCAAGAACTCGACGTTGCCTGACTCTAATCTGGTCACACTCGTTAAGAAGGCTCTACTGATCCCTGACGCGAGTAAGTTACACGAAGATCCTAAGTTCGCTAACGTTGTACTAACTCCTCTTATGGAGTTGAGACGTACTGCTCCTGCAGACATTGCTACGAGGATCAGCAATGCATTCAACCAGATGAACCCGACACGAAGGATCAACATGTCCCATATGATGGGGCTGGATACCTACTGGGCAGATTCAGCTGGGGACCCTACTGTCTTTGGTAACCTGATCAAAGCAGATTTAACCAGCAGTGCGCAGTCACAGTTTCCAAACCAAGAGTCTTCAGCTAGCAAGACCTTCCAGAAGATCATAGCTGGGCTGTTTAGGAACTTCGAACTCGCTGATCCTGATCCTGATAAGACGCGGCTAGACATAGCCGCAGTCCTTCTTAACGGTATCGCTGACATCCGTGATACTGAACCTACCAGTACGACCCATGCTTTCGTTCAGATCATCAACAAGGGCTTCGTTGAGAAAGTAACCAACGAGCTGGTTGCTATGACACGTACTGCGGTTGCTACTCAGAACCAGACCACCATGGATGCTGTATCCAAGCCTATCCTAGAAGCAGCCTATGGCCCAGGAGCCGCTGCTAACTATCGTAACGTAAACCTAAAGCAGCAGGACTCTGCACTAGGCTCTACAGTAGCTACAAGGGACAGAAGGATCACTAAGGACGCCAAGACTCTAGATGTAGAGAAGAACGCAAAGAAGGCCTCTGACGCACTTGGTAATGCTATGCAAGCTGCAGCAGTAGCTGCTGGTATTGCTACCTTTACCACTAACGTTGTAGGCATTGGTCCCATTGATGCCACAGCTGCTACTCTCAAGGCTTACACAGACCTAGCTGTCATTTCAGGTAGAGATGCTATCTTCAACAACCCTGCTTCCAAACTGCTAGGGTTAAATCGCTTCTCCCCTATCTACGACCTGGTAGCACAAGACCTAATCCAGCAGCCAGCTAAAGGCGCTATAGCAGCTGTCCAGAAAGAAGTGAACCAGTTGTTCGGTGGGGTTATGGACTCTATCTTAACCGGTCAGCCTATCAGAGCGTTCGAAGGGGCTAAGAGCCCAGCTGACATGTTAGGTATGCTTGGTAAGACAGCATTGGGTGGGGCGTTCCCTTGGCTCCTACCACCAGATTCCAAGCTCTCTTCTCCTCTAAGGAAGTATCTAGTTGGCACTGGGGCTCTAGATAACTTCCTTGGTATCTCTGCCTTCAATGTCTACGACAAAGGTGGAATGAAGATTGAGCAGGATGGTAGAGCCCCTAAGATCGACAACAGCTTTATAGACGCTGTGCCATCTAACCCTATTGGAGCACTGCCTAAACCACAGATCGTCTTTGCAGATGACAACGGTGTCATTAGGTATGAGTTCAAGCTGCTACCAGCTATGAAGTCCAACACTCAGCTTGGCCACGGGCAGGATGGACAGGACGTTCCATTCCCTAGCTATGGTATCTCCTATAGCCATGTACAGAACATCGCAAGCATTGACGTACCTGGTGGTACTCCACTGTTCCAATCTCTAGGTATCTCTGCAGACATCATCGAGATTGTAGGAGAAGTAGTCAGCTACGGCTTCCGTGCTGTTGGTGGTACTAAAGACTTCAGTCAATCCATGTTCCCCTTTGGTCCAGACTTGAATGCGGAGGGATCAGGCAACAAGAAGATCGCTGGAGCTCTAAGTAACAATGCTACTGAGCGTACCAGCTATAGAGCCTATGGTGCCTGGAACGATGTTGAAGAAGGATTAATGAAGCTTACTAAAGAAGGTAAGCCTATCCACTTCAAGATTATGTATAGCTACCTCAATGCTGCTGATACTAGCTTCGCTGCCATCGACTACAAGGTCTATATCGCTCGCGTGCAACGTATCCATGCTCGTAGGGATAAGGTGTACTACAAGATCACAATGATCCGTACCGAGTGGAAGGGTTTCAACAACGGTAGTACAGATATGAGTGACACAGCAGCAAAGGCTGAGGAGTTGTTCAACAAGAAGAAGGCAGCTCAGCTTATTGCACCACCTGTATCACAAGACCCCGTACTACCAGGTGGTGTAGACAACCCAGCTCTATCTGACGTGGGTAAGAAGGTCACAGAGGACACACTCACCAAGTTAGGTATTGAACCTACGGGCAATTCTCTAAGTGATACTGCCAAACTTGTTGTTGCGGATCAGATCAAGAACCGTAAGCTAACCGTAAATAACATCACTGGCTTCAACCTAAAGCTTCCTGATAAGCCAGTACACATCATCTCTGATCAAACCTTCAATGGTGTAACAGAGGCTGAGAGAAAGACCAATCGGGCTAACCGTAAAGTGAACAAGATTGGTGATAATCTCTATGAGACTGTAGTCTTCGTTAAGACCGAAGGTGGTCAGGGTAGAACTGTAAACGTCCAGGTAGGTGGTACCGGTACCTTCAAGTCTAATAAACAAGGGGAACTAACACAAACTGGTAAGTTCTTAACAGAAGCTGATGTACGTAACATCGCTATCGCTCTAGAAGACAAGAGTCAAACTTCGTTCACTAGCCGTCTCAAGGAAGTGAAGGCTACACCGTAATGGCAGACATCAAGCTAGAGATCGCACTATCGAAAGTACTCCCTAGGTTGGGAGGAGTTCAGGGTGCTCGTAAGCTGGAGACTAAGTGTGTAGAGAAGATCGTCAGCCACCCTGGTGACGTCGTTATCATCACTAGCTATGACTTCACACTACGTCTGCCTAACTGCAAGTTTGGTTACAGGGTGTTTGATGAACGGATGCAGCTACGTTACGCAGTAGCTTTTGATCTATCTCAAGCTGACCTGTATGAGACGTATGGTGCTGATGTACGTGTGCCTGAGTTCAACTTTGGCTATAATAGTCTAGATGAACTATGGTTATCTTCTGTGACTAAGGGTGATTTCTTCTACATCATGTACACGTTCCAATCACCAGCAACACTAGATACTCACGAGAGAATCGTCCTCGTTGTTAAAACTGCTGCAGAGAACCAGGATCAGTTGCCTGCAAATACCAGCAGAAACATCTTGAAAGGCTTCTAATGGCTAAGGGTAACTTTAAATCCTTCGGATTGCTTGATGACCTCATCAGTGGGGCACAGGAAGGTGGCAGTAGCGACCTTAACATCATCGAGTTCTCTGAACAGGTACTTGAGATCACAACGCTCTACACGCCTCAGAGAGCTGTGCTTAAAGCGTTCTACAACCTACCACTCGACCCAGATGAAGAAGCCTGGCTAGAGCAGATGGTAGCAGACGACAAGTCTACTTGGGTTAAGGGTAGGAAGTACAAAGAGCTAGCCCTAGAAGTGGGCATGCGTGCTGGTAAGACTCTGCTTGCATCTATCGTCGTTTGCTATGAGTTCTGGAAGCTCAGCAAGATGGCTGATCCTGCTAAGGCATTTGGCCTGATCAAGAACTCACCCATCTTCATCATCACAGTAGCTACCACAGGAGCTCAGTCCAAGGATACCGTCTTTGGCTACACCAAGGCTCGTATGGAAGGCTCTACCTACTTCAAGGGACTGATGGACAACGGCAGGCTGGTCCTAAAGGATGACCGTATTGAGTTTCCATCGAAGCGCCTAACCATCATTGGTGGTCACAGCAACCAAGCGGGTATGGTAGGTAAGACAGCCAAGCTGTTCTGCATGGACGAGGCTGCTCGTTTCAAAGAGCAATCAGATGTAGACGCCAAGAGCATGTACTCTAACGTTGGTAGATCTACAGTTACCTTCAAGGATGAAGGATTTAAGATGGTGGTCTCCTCTGCTTGGGAAGAGGGTGACATCATGGAGTGGCTATATGAGAGAGGTGATCCACTTAAGGAAGATCAGACTCTGCTAGCCTTCCGGCTTACCACGTGGGATATGAACCCACAGCTCACACGTAACCAGCTACGCGACCAGTATGAAGCTGACGAAGTAGCAGCTAGACGTGACCATGAGGGTATCCGTCCTGGTACCGTAGAGAACTTCTTCACTAAGAAAGCCATCCTCGCGTGTATTGAGGATAAGCGTAAGTCAGCTATCACGTTCAACCAGATCACACGGAAGGTAGAAGACAGGACCTACGTTGAGGTTATGCTCAATGAGATCACTCGTGTCGACTTCCCTGTGTACTCATACGCACACTCTGACCCTGGTCTTAAGCGAGATAGCTTTGCCTTCGCTTCTGGTAGGCCTGTAAAGACTCCTGATGGCATCAAGGTTTACATCGATGTCGTGATTGAGTGGACTCCTCAAGATAGGGGTAAGGGTGTTGTGTACCCTGTAAGCTACGAGAACGTAGAGAAGATCATTATGGAAGTACACAAGGCTCGTAACCTTCGTAGGTTAACGTTCGACCACTGGCAGAACGCCAGCCTGGTTCAGAAGCTATACACCAAAGGTATCCTTACTAAAGAAGTACAGTTCTCCCGTGGTCACCAGTTAGACATCTATCAAGTTGCTCGACGTAAATTCAACACTGGTATGGTGGTGCTACCTGACGATTGTCCTAAGCTGATTAGGGAGCTCATCCACATCCAGTTAAAAAACGGATCAAAGATAGATCACCCTGTTAAGAACCCTGACGAGAGTATGGGGTCTAAAGACTTAGCAGACGCTGTTGTTTCTGTAATCGCACAGTGTGTAGATGAAGAACGCTCAATGATTACAGGTGGAAGGAGTTATGCTCCTATACAGACGTTAGGTAAAACACACGTTGCTGATCTCACTACAACTAGGCAGAATTTGCCAAACATTAGTCAACAGATCAAGTAACCACGCCTACGTGCTATCCTAGATACCTAGGAGTGATCTATAGTGGCCGAGAGCAACTTATTTGAAGACCAGGGTCAATTACTATCTGGTATGGGTGCCAGACAGCAAGCGACACCTAATTCTTCGCTGTTCGTAACCTCCTACGAGGGTGAACCTAAATATATTAGTACCTTGAATCTACAAGGTGCTAATATCCTCATGTCTCAACCACAGACAGCGTTTGACTCTGCTCGTCAGGCGAAGCTGTTTGAGACTCATAAGAACATACATCCGTTTAAACAGGATATTCTGTTCCACGCTAAAGCAGCTGTAAGGACAGTATCTGGTATCCCACAAGAAGCAGCGATGCTTACTTCTAACTTGACTCCCTCAGGACATGGTAAGAACACAGACTTCTGGGGTAACCCTTATCACAACCAGCTGAACCTGGGTTACAACATTACTGATAAGAAGGTAATGTCCGAGCTGAACAGCAAGCTAGCCGTCTTACGTAGTGGTAACCTACCAGCCGCTCATAAGGGCGATAGTATCTTGGTAGGTGGGCCTGGTACTACAACGCTAGGTAGTCAGGTAGCAGATCTCATCAAGCAGAGTCGTGGCACTATGACCATGACATCAGCTACGATATCTACGAATTCAGAAGCTGTAACTGGTGCTATCCGTGACAAGCTGACCCGTGGCGATACTGTAAACCTGTACGTTGGTGGTGTATCAGAACAGGATCGTAAGTCTGGCGCAGCTAGCGTTAAGGCTTTAATGCCATTCGCCACAAAGAACAACCTGAAGGTTTTCAACCTACCACCAGGCGCCTCATCCCACGCTAACGTCTATGCGTTCCAGAATGGTTTGATGCTCATCGGTTCTGCTCGTGACTCCGATCAAGCTATGGGCGGCAACAACGTTGAGATGCTCCTAAAGGTTGTGGACAAGGGAGCTGGTGTTCAGCTCAAGAAGATCCTAGACCAGCACTTCACTGAGTCTCTAGATCCCTATAAGATGTACCAGGCTAGCGCAAAGCTAAGCACAGATACTGTCTTTCGTTCTGATGAAATCTGGAAGTCTGTTAGACAGGTAACTGGTCTCTCTGAGCAGCGCTATCGTGTCGATCCGTTTATCCCTACAGATGTACGTAGGGGACTCAAGAATGAGATCGGAGCTGAGCTAGCTCGTAAGGGTATCACTGACCCCAGTGTGATAGCTGAAGAGTACAGCAAGCGGGTACGTGGGTACTCACAGCGTGGTGTCTATAGCTACATGTACTCTAGTGCTTACCAAGAGGTGAATGGTAGGACTGGACGTAACCTAGTACCAATGGGTCCACCAGAGATCCCGTACGCTATCCGTATTGCGGATGAGAAGGCTATGGCTCTCACACAGGGAGACAAGTGGGCCTCTCACTGGGCTGTACAGAACTACGCTAAGGTCGCTGGTGACCTAGGTGTGGGTATTGACCTATCAGAGTTTGCTCAGCGTGAAGGCCGTGGTATGGCAGCATCGCTGATCTTAAGCCACGTCCACCAGTACGAGAAGAGCTCCTACCTCAAAGAGGTCGATGAGCGCTCTCATAGTGAGTACAGGCCTAACCTAGCAGGGTTCCAAAAAGGATTCCTTGAGTCTGGCTTAGAGTCAATCTTCGATGGTACTAACTCGCTAATCATGATGGGTGCTATGTACACCTATGGTATGCGTTGGGTAGCTAGAGACCTGGCTGACATCCAAGGCCAGTTCATGACAGCGATGGCCCATAAGATCGATGGAGATCTGTATGCTAATAAGCTAAAGGCTAACAACCATGCTGGCCGATGGGCTGTTCGTGGCGCAGCTAAGATGCTAAACGTCATGGGTAGTTTTACCCACGGTATGATGGCTGGTCTATCTCTTGGTTCTCTTAACACCTACAACGAGACTATGCGTGCCATCTTCCCTTCAACCGTAAACCCTATGGAAAAGACTATGCAGTCTGTTGTATCCAAAGGTGGAACTCATGCTGACGTAGTAGCCGCGGTTAACAAGGTCTGGATCGGTGCTGCCAACACTGTAGAGAGGGCTATTGATAAGACTATGCTAGAACACATTGGTAGTGTTCTCCGCAACTTTATCAAGAAGCAGACGCCAGTAGGCCTTCAGAAGGCTATGCACAACGCTCTCAGAGGCGCAGGAGCAATGAAGGGCATGGGGGCTGCTCTCCTAATGGCAGCCAAGAGTAACGTAGGGGTTCGTGGGGCTCTGGGAGCTGCTGCGTTTAGTATCGCTACAGGTATCACAGCATGGAACTCTCTCTATGCTTCTCAGTCTGCAGCTACCCAGTTAACCACAGGGGAACAGATCACAGCGCAGAAGACCATCGAGACAATCTTTGGTGATCAAATTCGTGTGCCTCTTACCATGTACAGAGCTGGGTATAACCCGACTGCAGTCTCTACATCTGTAGACACAATGATCGCAGCCTCTCTAGGAGCTGCTGTCGGCGCAAAGATAGGTGGACCTAGAGGCGCTCTTGCTGGCGGTATTATCGGTGCTGCCGGTGTCCTAGCTGGCGGCCTTAGTCCTGGCTTTGCATACGAGAACTACATTAGGGTACCACTACTCAATAACTATGAGATGGGTACGTACGACTTCCTAAACCACGGAGCCTACAGGGCGGGTGGTGCAGTAGCTGGATTCGGGGCAGGTGTAGCCTATGGCACCCTGTACGCACGTAGGTTTAGCACACCTCGCCACATCGTAAGTGGCACGGTTGTATCCACTGTAGCTGGTATCATCGGTGGAGTCGTTGGTGCTAACCTGAACCACGTCATTGCTGGTCTAGCCGGCACTCAGTGGAAAGCTCACCATATGGAAGGTGCTGAGCACAGCTGGGTAGTCCTTGGTAACAAGTTCAACCAGGCTGCTGGTTACCTTATGGCTGCTAAAGAAGCTAAGGATCGCTACCTGAAGAAGGGCAATCCTGACGACATGAAGCTATGGTATCAGCTGAACCAGAAGGCCCTTGCCTACAACCACATGCGTGGTGATGGCACAGCCGGTAACATGGTTGGTATCGTTAACCAAATCGGTCACCCAATGCTAGGTGTGTTGGCCATGGGTGAGGTCATTAAGACTGACCAGGCTAACCGTGTTAAGACCACATACTTCGTAGGTATCCAGGGCCCATTCCACGTTCAGATGGGTATTGGTTTGGTTGCCCCTTACCAGAAGGTAGAAACACGTAACGAGCACGGAGCAATACAAACCCAGTGGGAGTACGCTCCTGATACTGTAGCTGGTGGTTTAATCAGCGCAGCTGCCTTCCCAGTCGTAGGTTTAATATCTGCTGGAGCTATCCTTGGTTCTGCCTATGGTTGGAAACCAACTGGTAAGCTCGGTCTGGCTGTAGGTGTAGCTAAGTACAACATTGCTGTAAACCCTCTAGGCCTGGCAGCTAAGCTAACCTCTGGTGCATGGAACATCATCTCCTCTGCTGCTGAAGCTACCCGTAATGCTGGTAAGCCTATGGGCAGAGCAGCTTTACCAAGGTACCGCGTAACACCAGGTGTCATCGGTTCCATCGGTCTAGCATCTGCCTTCGCTACTGCTATTGGTATGCAGTGGGCAGGAGCCAGGGCTGCTCTTATCGCGCACAGTGGTGACAATATCGGTGGGCGTATGCGCGAGATGACCAACGTTAGCCAAGACATAGAAGCTAATGGTGGTAGGAACCTTACCAACCTAGCGTTCGTATCTGGTGCTCTAGTTGGTGGAGCTTCCGGTTTAGGTGGCTACAGACATGACACCTTAGTCAAACACCCAGGTATGAGTAAGACTCAAATGGCTAGAGGTATGGGTCTAGCTGGTGCCTACCGTGGCGCCGTCGTAGCCTTTGCTATGGCAGGACTAGCAGAGCTAGCGAGTGCTTACGGTGCTCCTACCTTCATGAACAACATCTGGCTACAGGTAACAGGGTTCGGTCAGAAGGTTAATAAGGTAGATGGTGGACTTAGCACTAAGATGCGTAGGGCTAACCATACTACGGATGGCTTCCTCGGCAGCTATGATGTCATTGCATCACAGATGTCTGCTAACGAGAACGCTCCACCAACTGGTGCAAACTGGTGGGCAATAACGCTTCGTAACATATCTACTCTTCCCAAGGCTATTTACCTAGGTATCTCTGCACCGTTTGTAGGAGCTGGTGGTGCAGCAGGTGTCAAGTTTGGTGACCAGACAGGTGACGGTGCGTTATCCTACCCAACGTCATTCACGCAGGCGCAGTACCCAGGTCAGGACTTCACGATGTCTACCACCACATGGGGTAGCAAGACGATCAAGCCTGACGACATAGCTATGTACATGGATGTCTTAAGTAAGTCCCCTGAGTGGCTACGTACGCATAGGCATACCCGTAACCCTCGTGTATCTGGGACCATGTTCTACCAGAGTGGTGCTCTACAGGATGCATCTCCATCTGTACGTATGGCTGTTACCCAAAGGCTCAACATCCACAAGTGGGCACTAGGCGCATGGGGTGACGAAGTAGCTAACTACATGGGTATCGACCCTGTAACTACTAAAGGCCAGATGTCTTACCTCACTTCCAAGGGTAGTGGGTTCCAGATGAAGCGCTTCGAAGTAAAGCTAGGCTCGCTGAGCAACGTCATCAAAGACCAATTCAGGAACATTGAGAAGTACATTACGACCAAAGGAGAGTACGTAGAAGTAGACGGTGTAAACCAAGCCGAGTTCCAGGCTCGTAGTGAAGAGCTATGGACTAAGCTACAACGCTATAGAAGCAAACTAGGTTCGCCTGGTGCTGCTACCTTTAACGCGTTTGCTAAGAGTGATAGCGATGACATGGTTAACATGCTCGTTGTTACAGCCGGTGCCGCATCTCTTGGTATGTACGCTGTACGACAGCTGTTCATCAATGGTAGTACTGACAAGAGTGGCCTGCTGCAGAGGATCACACGCTCTTGGCAAGGTGCTATGACTAACTTGGCTACTGCTCTTGGTGGTAGTGAAGCTCTACAGAACCAGAAACTAGGTACCCATATTCAGATGGTCAGGCCTCTAGGTCAACCTATGCGTTGGGACCCAGTAGCAGAAGCTATGAAGGTAACTCAGCAGAGTCTTGTGGACACACTTAAGGTAAGTGCTGAGCCATACTACCTAGACTCCAGGGTAAAGCTGCATTATGTAGTCACCGGCCACCACTACTTTGCACCTGGTGGTGTATCGATGGTAGATGAGATGACTAGACGTCTAGTTAACAACCAGGTTGGTAGGTTCGAGGTAGCGTTCCTACAGGGTAAGATAGCCGCTGGGTTCACCAATGCGTTCGACACACCTCTAACCTACAATATGATTGAGCATGGTCTTGTACAAAACATCCAGCTCATGTCCCAACACATCACTGACTCGCGTACAGCTCTTATCAACTTGCTAAACCACGCAGGTGGGAGCGAGGCTGGTATCATGCCTCAGTTCCAGAACTACGTAGACAGAAGTGACGCTTTGCTCGCTAGGGCTAATAACCTATTGGCTATTCATGTACCAGGACATGTTGAGGTAACTGATAAGGAGCTTCTAGCTCTTACCAGGGGTATCGCTGAAGATGTTGAAAAGCTAATGGTAGAGGCCCAGGACCAGCACGGATTCGTCCGGTTTGGTCTAGGTGCTGAAGCTAGTGACGTTACCTTTAAACAGGTGCACATCGACGCAAAGACCATGTCCAAGTCAGCTACAGCTTGGCAGTGGACCAGGAAGATACTTAGCGGTGCCTTTGGTGCTGATCACCACAAGAGAGTAGCAGTACAGTTAGAGGCTGAAAGAGTAAGGGCAGCTAGCGTACAGTCATCCAGAGGAACATCCCAGACCTTTGAAGGAGCTCGCTACAAGAGGACCACTGGCCCACAGGCTAGATCTGTAGCAATGTGGACTCGTAGTCTGCTTGGTGGCAGCATGGGTGATGAACTCCATGAGATGACCACTGGTGAGCTAGCAGCGAAGAACGTTGGTTTAGCAGCCGCTAAGGGTGGTAGTAGTATTCTAGCCATACTTAAGTTTGGTGGTTCATCTCTGATGATCATCAATAACCTTGGCTATATGGCATCGTTCCCCATCATGACTATGGCTGCTACAAGCAAGTACAGTACCAAGGAAGTAAGAGAAGCTGCTGCTGTTGGTATGCTATCTATGCCTGGTGTTATCGCTGTAGACGTCCTGATTGGTAGACAGATCAACGCCCATGCTATAGCCGCTGGTGGCTCGTCTCCACTCTTCGCTAGCTTCATTGGTAAGCAGTTCGATAGGCTTGGTGGCGCAGCTACCATGAAGAAGCTGTTCCCATGGGCAGGATCAGTTGCAGGGTTTGCTGAGTCTAGTAAGATAGCCCAAGCTGTTGGTTGGCTTAAGGTAGGTGCTACTGATGGCTTCGTAAAGACCGAAGGCAAGCACGCTGTTGCTAATATCATCAGAGCTACAGTAGGTGCTGCTGCTGGGTACGCAATAGGTGGTAGTACGACCGGAGCTGTAATTGGTGGTGCCGTTGGTACAGCAGCTCTACGAGGAGCTGTTCTACAGTCTCTACGTGGTGGTATACAACTAGGAGCTTTCGTTGTAGTAGGTGGTGCTGCTGATCACTTCTTCACAGGCGGTGCGCTTGTTAAGGGCATGGGTGAAACCATGGAGAAGCAACGTAAGTTCCAGCGCAGCGAAGACACATGGGCCCGTATAACCTCTGGTGCATCTAGCATGGCTGCTGAGTGGATGCAGTGGGGTACTCTCATTGGTTCTGCTATTGAACCTGGTGGAGGTACTGTAGTAGGTGCTGTCGCTGGTGCTGGACTTGGTCTACTTGCTGGTGGCTTCATGGGTCTATTCGATGGCTTCCGTGGCCTAGATGACATCGGTTCTAAGATAGCTCACTCTATTGCTTTGGGAACTCAAGAGTACAACGTTAAGTGGAGAGTAGCTCTCGATAGGCGTGGAGCTAGACCGGCTACCGGTGTCTGGGATTGGATGGGTCGTGGTATCTCACGGGGTAGCCTGGGTATGTCTGACATTGTCTGGCAGACTATCTTTGGTAGGAGCTACGGAACGATCATAGCCAAGGAGATGAACAAGAATGGTGTAGAAGGTACAAGTCTATCTCTATACAACCAGGTCCTCAAATCCTTCTCTCCAATCTGGCATGGTAATGCCAACGACTACATCAAGAATGTAGCTATCCCTGAGCAGGAGGCTATGAGGCTAGGTGTAGCTGGTAACTCCATGTACAAGCTATTCGCTGGTGCTACGTTCAACGAGTTCAAGAATGGCATTGGCTACGATATGGTTCAGGGTGCAGACCTACCAGGTAGGTACTACGCTAACCCTAATGGTATTGGGCTTGCTTCTGTTACCGAGCGTAGGATTGGTGCTGACTTCATGCCTAGTCAGACATTCGGTGACCCTGTAGCTTCCGCTATGAAGACTCGTGCCATGATCACTGACACATGGGCACTAGGTCAGGTACTCAATCGTGAGAACACAAACGTCGATAAGCTGCTCCGTCCCGATAAGGTCAAGGGTGGCTACCTAGACTCAATAGCTAGCGGTATAGGTTCAGCATGGGGCTGGTCCAAATCTACTGTCGGTGGTGGGCTTAGTGGTGTTGGTTCAGCGTTAGGTTACGTGGCTAATGCCTGGAAAAGCGCTGTAGGTTACTGGAGTAACGGTGCTGGTCCTGGTAATGGCGTAGGCGGTGTAAGTGACGGTGTAGCAATGGCTCATCGTATTATCACAAGTGACTTCAAAGGACTACACTTCAGTGGTGGTGGTAGAAGTGCTGCTCGTAACGCTGCAGTTGGTGGTGTGGTAGGAAGTAGACACATCGAGAACGCTGCTGGTATCAGAGACGCTAACGACTACGTGGGTTCTATAACCGATATGAACAAGGCTGCGGCCCGTATCAACGGTATCAGAGGTATGTCCGCCATAGTCCACAATGCTGGATCAGGACTCCATCTACACGTACAAACCGCTGCAGGTACACAGAGAGGCGTTGTTACTCATGAGTCCCACGAGCACCCTCATGAACATGAAGGCGAACACAAGGAAGTAAAGACACCTGTTGGTAGTATTAGTTCCAGTCCTATGGGTGGTTGGAACACCACTGTACTCAAGAGCATGACTTCACTAGCCAAAGGTAATACTCAACGGTTTGCTGGGTATATAGAAAGAGCTGCTGCTAAATACGGAGTAGATAAGAACCTGATCGCGTTGATCGCATCGCAGGAGTCTAACTTCAACGTACAGTCTACATCTCACTCCGGTGCTATTGGTCTAATGCAGACTATGCCATTCCACTGGACTAAGTCACAGGTAGCTTCTGGTATAGCTAGAGATCCTCTGAACAACATCATGAAGGGTACCAGTATCTTCTCTGGTTACTACAACAGGCTGTCAGGTATCAAAGATAAGGTCGAACGTGTGAAGTTCGCTCTAGCTTCTTACAACGCTGGTCCTGGCCATGTAGACAACGCAATGGCAGAAGCACGTAGGCGTGGACTCAACCCACATAAGTACGAGAACGTTGTTGGACTGCTACCTGCTCAAGAGAACAGGGAGTACGCTGCCAGAGTTCTCGCATGGGGAGGTGGTAAAGCACCTACAGGTACCACTGGTAAAGCACCTACAGGTACCACTGGTAAGAACACAGGTGGTTCTGTACAGATTGATATCCCATCAAAGACTATGATGGCAGCAATCGATACAACACGCCAGAATGCCTCTGAAAGAGTACCGGGCATACGTTACGCAGTAATGCAGGGTAACGTGGCTTACACGGCACGTGGTGAGGTTGTAGATAGAACAGAAGCTATGAGTGCAGATGCCTCAGACAATACTCAGTACGTATCGATGGCTAAGTACATGCAGGACACTACATTCAGGATGGGATAATAGAGTCTATAGCATCCAGAATAACTTGTGGATCTGCAGAGCTCTTAACCAATTCACGTACGTACTCTAGACACGCCTTATAGCGGTGTGCTTCCGTCTGAGCACCATAGGCTTCTGCTAGAGCTTTACCTAGTGGACTGTTGATAGGTACGTTTGGGCTTAACTGCATTAGATGTTAATCGAGGGGCCGGACTCATTCAGTCTGGTTCCACGCCACTTACCAATACAGGTAAAGAAGATCTCCATCTCGCCACCTGGAGTGTCGTTGACTCTCGACGGGTGGTCTGGATTCCAATCTTCCATAATCATTACTCTATCTCCAGGCATGTATAGAGCAGCTGGGTCTAGATCGTTGTAAGCTAGAGTGTTTGGTTTGATGAAGTCACGGCTGATCTTCACCAGCTTCTTGTAGTTCCGCTGATCGATGAAGAAGGGCTTATCGAATGGACCTTTGATATCGCTCTTCTCAAACTCAACGAAGATGCTATCCGTACCAAGGGTATAGAGGACACGGGCAATATAGTAGTGACCTCTACCGTACATACTCGTGTTATACATCACAGCTCTCCAGTGTCTCTAACATAAGCGTAATGAGATCTAGAAGCTGATTCCTTATAGACTCAATGATCGCTAACCTAAACGGTCTGTGCCGATGGACAAGATCTAGTTTGGTCAGTAGCCCATCAACTAAGAGTGCATACTCCTCTAGTTTACTTTCCATCACCTGGTAGTCTTACGCTAGACTTATTGTCTCTGAGTTCGGTTAGCCTAGCTATCACCTTAGCTCTAGCGATCTCACCACATTCCTCTTTGAGGATATCTAGGTAAGCTTCTTTGAATCTCTCGTTCTCTTCGTACAGAGCAACGGTCTCTAGAACTTCCTTAGCCAGCTTGAGTGACTGTCGGATCTCACCAAGGGCCTTACCACGACTCTCCATATCACCAGACTGTTTGGCTTCGTTCAGGAAGGCTACAACCTCTCCCAAGAGCTCAGGTAGTCTGCTGCTAAGATCAAAGATGTTGGAGTTGCCAGCAGCTAGTTTAGCTACGACAGCTTTCACTGGCATGTTCTTGGTACGCCATTTGGTTACAGCTTCTACTTCGAGGCCCATCTCGTCAGCAATCTCGGTGTCCTTCTGACCACGCTCAATGCGCTCTTTGACTTCATCGCCAAGCTTCAGCTTATCTATCACGCTTGACCTCAGTCTTTACTACAGTCTCTTCGAGATCTCTATTCGCCAGTCTATATAGTATACACTCTATAGCCTGATCCAGCTTACGCTTCACGGTACTGTAGTCATAGTTAACCCGAGCTGATATCAGATGTCTGGGCATTCGGCTCACTGTGTAGAGCTTAAGGACACTGTGGAGTACTTCATCAGTCTCCTGTAGTTCCTTGATGCACACCTTCACATCTTCAGCACTATGGTACCCCCACCCATCAATCCAAGGTTCATGGTGAGAGTACCCATTACGTAGGTACTTTATGAAACTATCTCTGCGTGCGTTTGGACTGGGCATGGTTCACCAAGACTATAATACTGAGTACATTTAACAATAGTTTAGAGTGCGATGTCAACGGAGATAGGGCTGATGACAAACATCAGGTAGGACTGCTCCGTTACCACCTTGAAGTCCAACAGCCATCCGGTAAAAACTTTAGCCAATGACGAGGCTTGATCATCTACGAATACGCAGACTTGCTTCGTCACCGGCGAGCATAGTGCTTCGATCTGCTGCTTTGATAGGTTACCTATGGCCCCCGCTACGAGACATAGTTGGGTAGCTCCGTCCTTCTCAGAAGTCCAGAAACCCGGTGAGTCTATCGACATAACTAGTTTGAAATCTAGCACGTTCGTAGACAGGTAAATAGCGGAGACCATAGTTAAACACCTTAACAGCGCATAGTGTTGTGATAGCGAGACGAACCCTCAATGAGAGTTACAATCTCTGTTGCTATCACAGAACACCTTGCGCTGTATGATTTCAAAGCCCCATTATTGAAGATGATCTGATCCCATTTGACTGCTTGATCCAAGTCAGTCTCAGAGGGATCATTCTCAATAATACGGCCTCTTCGTGCACGCATCTCTGTCAATGCTTCAATCCTAACAAAGTATACATCCATCTTGTCGGACCGTAGTCCCTTCAGATAGTCATACTCGTTACGAAATCGCATATCAGTGATTACGACATTGCCCTCATCAGGGATAGCCTTCTTTACCCAGTAGAGTATATCTTCCAACCGACGCTTTGCTCCATGTACTATTAGTAGCTCACGCAGCTCGTCTTTACGGGCGGTCAATTCTTCTACTGTAATCCCAAGCTCCTCTGCCACTTCTATCTTCAGAGTGTCGGCAAAGCCTACTCTAGAATAGTCGTAGCCCATACCAGCAGCTGTAGGGATAAAGGAATCTGCAAAGGTATCCTTACCGGATCTCATCTTACCTGAGATAGCTATGATCTTACGTGTATCCATTACCTTACCCCCTAAGGATCTTGTGTAGATCGGGGTGGCATACATCTAAGTACTTACATACTCTGGTAGCTTCAGCCATACTCTTAGCTCCACCTAGGCAAGGTGAACCAAACTCAGTTGGGCTACGCTTACAGTGGTTCCCACTCTTAGCACTCGTAATAGAGTCCTCAAAGCGGTTGACTGCATCTTTAACGATGTCCCAGTTGATAGGGGCAAGCGTTGTCTTACCAGACCTAAGGTGGTTGATACCAATGTAGTAAGGCTTCTCACCAAACACTGCTTCGTAAGCAAACGCGTAGAGTAAGAGCTGATCCCAGTACATGACCGTGAGAACGTCTGGTGCTTCCCCAGAGCTGGTCTTATGATCGATGATAGCAATCTGGTCGTTGACCACTGCTACAAGGTCAGCAAAGCCATTCAGGTAGTCTTTAGTTCTCGGTAGGATTACAGGGTTCCTGATCTCACCGTTCCAACGGTTAGAGTCTGGATCCTTTACCTTCTCTGAGAATGAGAGCTCTACGTTCTTGACTTCTGTAAGCCCAGGGATCTCTTCGTAGTTCTCAAGCAGTTGGTTTGTTTCTGCATAGCAATCTACCAGGCTGATGCCCTTTAGATCTTCAGTGCGTTTATCAACCTGCCTGTCGATGTAGGCTTTGCGTTCGTCTAAGCCAAGCTTCTCTGCCTCTTTCTTGTAGATTGAGGTCATAGAAGCATTCTTAGGGATGCTGCCATCCTTTGTTCTTATCTGTAGCTTTGGGTCTTGACACTTGGTCGAAGCTCTCCAAGCTAACTGAGAGAGGTCTGTACTAAGATCATTGATCCTACCAAAGACATCCCCAAGGTCCCGTTCTTCAAAGAACCTAGACCATGCCCCCTGAAGGGACTTGTGCGGGTGATCCGCTTTACCCTCGTAGAAATCTTCGAGGGCACTATGTACCATAGTTCCGATAAGCGTATGTATGTTTGTATCGCTACGGTACATACTCATTGTGTAATGTAGATGATACATCTCTGTGCAACGCGCAAAGGTCTGTACCTTGGAAACCGAATAGAAGCCTTTGTTATCAGCCACGAGCATTGTCCTCGCTAACGAAGATCAGACTGCAAGATTCACACTTGTATGAATACAAGTTTAGCACTGCATGGGGCTGCTTAACAACCTCGTGAGCACATCGTGGGCATGCCCACAGTGATGAATCCCTGGTCCTTAGGAATGCCTTAGCTAGAATAGCTAACCATACCTCCAATGTGACTGTTACAAACGATCCACGCTCGTTCCCACTCTTTGTATGCATGACACCGAAGTTACCTTCAGTACCCTTTACATACCGTTCATCTATTTCTTCTTTGAAAACAGTGTGATGCCCCCAGCCACCATGACGATACTTCATATCGAGCATCATGTTAGGGAGTTCAGGAACAGTGACATCAGGACGGGATGCCCCAAAGTCACTGCCCCTGGTAATTCTCTTTGCCTTTCCAAAGCCAGCTTTTCTATAAGCGCCTGCTATAGCACGCTCAAAGCCAGCCCAGGCCGTACTCTGTTTTCCAGAAGGGGTCTTGTGAGCCATATATACCTGCTAGTGATGTGAACAATGTGGTATGTCTCACATCCTAAACAGCTAGCACAAATTAGTCAACCAACGGTGTCCATAATTCATCTCTGATCTCTTGGTACATGCCTAGGTAATCCCCAAACTCACCAGGACTCTGAGAGAAGAAGTCTAGCGCCTTATTGAGCCGCTCATGACGTTTAAACTGAGAGAAGCCATTAAGCTCCAGCAGTTGATCCATAGCACCCATTAACTCTATGTAGTCTGTACATATCTCTTCTGGAGTAGCTACCTTCTCAGAGATGTTCAGCTCTGTAGCACGTTGAATCAGATCATCGATCCTCTTTAACCTGCTTGGCTGAGAAGCATCCTCGAATTCAGCTACGTCCTTCTTGAGCATCTGACTGTAGATTTGTGTTAGCTTTAGCAACTTGTCGTCTACCACTGATCGTCCTCGCATACCTGTTTAACCAGGTTCCTTGTTCTATGATTCTGTCTGCAAATGTTTTTATTTCGGTTCTAAAGGTGGTGTTCGTGATTGGGTTCATAGAGTACGTAATGTGTAGGATCGTACTGTACGGTAACTCCAACCGGTTGTAGGTGAGGTCATCTAATCCTTTAAGTTGGGATGTTAGATCGTGCATCTGCTATCTCATAAGCGCTACGTAGAAGGTGGCAGTAGGGTATCAGCAGTTCTGTGTATCCTACTGCCTCGTGTGGTAAGTATGTTTCTTCGTCTAGGAAGTGATCTAGGTCCAGTAACCTGTATCGTACTGGACCAGAGAGGCTACGCGCCTGGGTGGTGATAAGAGCCAGCCTCATGGATGTTCTCTTTCCACACAGACTCAAGGACCTCCTCTTGAGTCTTCGGCTGGGTTAGTTCTTGTGAAGGTTGGGTTCCTGAGGTTGAATGATACTGACAAGCTTGATGAACTGGAGGTGTCTCCCGCTTCTCATCGTCTTCATCCTTCTTACCAAGAATCCATTTTAGTATGTTCATTAGTGCTCCCTATAATCCAAACAGCTCTGCTAGCTCTTGAGCCCCGTTAGGTGTCAACTCACCGAGAACACCAGCAGACTCATCTCTATTAGAGGCGAATATGGATAGTGTGCCCATGGCCCGTGTGACAGCTACGTATAGCAGACGGTATTCTTCAGGCTGGTTATCTTTCAAAGGGAAGGTCTTCCTACCCACATTCCAGACACCAACGTGTGGCCACTCAAGTCCCTTTGACTTGTGAACAGTGATGATGGTAACACCTTCACCCTTGCTCTTGGGCCTGTTGTTGTAGAAGCTCCATAGCTCATCACCTGTTTTGAACTTATCCAACCAGTTCATTAGCGCGACCTGCATGCTTCGATATTCGAATTCTACATCAGGATCACCACTACAATGGTCTAGCCACTTCTTCTTGAGAACGTGGCCGATAAGCTCGGAACAAATGACGTCAGGGCGTTCTGTCTTCATCCTAGGAACCATACGCTCCAAGAACTCTTTCATACGCCACCAGATGTTTCGTTGAGATTCTGCTTTGAGATACTTCGCGGGGAACTTACTCCACGGTGCTTCAGGATCAGTCTTGAAGGCTTGTTCGATAGACTCTACGCTTAGGTACTTATAGACCCTTCCCATCGAGACCCAGTCCTCAAGGTTACCCTCGTAAAGGAACCTATAGTAACTCATGAAGTCATCGATAACTGGGTGGTCAAAGAAGGAGCCGTTAGTACAGTGATAGGGTATGCCAGCTGTAGAGAGTTGTATCTCAAGAGGTAAGATGTGGGACCTAGCCCTATAGAGGATGGCTACATCGGTTAGAGGTACACCACTGTCGATCAGCCCCTGTAACCAGAACGAGACGTCGTCTTGGTTCTTGTACAAGGCTACGGGATCTCCAGGCTGTTCACCATTAGGCTCTAACCTCATATCGGTTTCCATGATTGGGAGAGCTAAGATCTTGTTTGCTAACTCAAGGATAGGTTCTTTGGATCTATAGTTGATGTCTAGTACGTAGTCAGTAGCGTTGTAGTCTTCTGGGATAGATCTGAACCGTTCTGGGTTTGCTGCGCTAAATGCATAAATGCATTGGCTCTCATCACCAACAATGGTGGTGCTCTCTGCATACTGGACGATTCTCTTTACGAAGGCATGCTGTGATGTAGATAGATCTTGTGCTTCGTCTACGAGAAGGTGTTTGTAGTAGAGCTCTTCATACGTCTCATTGGGTAGCTCTAGAGCTAGAGATATCATGTCCTGGAATAAGACTGTAGATGAGGCTCTGCGCGCTCTACGTAGGTGCATAGATAGAAGGACTAGTGCTTCGTTACCCTGTTGTTCCATCAGCTTTTCCATCGGCATAGTCCACGAAGGCATCTCTGCGAAGTTCGTAGACATAGCACTCTGGCGCCAACTATCAGCAGCAAGGAAAGCCTTCATTTGTGATTCCTGTAATTGGAATCCATTCTGCTTGGCTACGATGATGCTGTCTTTGATTACCTTCCACTCGGGAGGCATAGGCTTTGGTAGGGTGGGCATGCCTAAGAGCTTATGGTTTGCTTTGAGCAACCCGTTAGCCAGGCCGTAACTAGTGAAGACAGATATGGCTGCTGATACCCACGGATCGGGTATTCTCTGCACCTTATCTCTAAACTCATCTGCTACTGTGTTGTTGAAGGCAATGCATACAATGCGGCCTGGAGACTCCTTATGGAGGTGCTCAGAGCGCTTCAGTAGTACAGTTGACTTCCCAGACCCAGCGGTAGCACGGACGCGTATAACACCTGTAACAGGTGCTTCAACTGCCGCCTTCTGCTTCGAATTGAGCTCCAACGTTTTCCTCGTCGTCTAACCATACACCAGGTTCCAGCCAGGCTGGTTTAACCATATCGGTGTACTTCATATATTTCTCGTAGTGTACTTGAAGCACACGTTTGAGATAATGCCTACGGTGAACTCCATAGATTGGCCCTAGCTTCAACAGCACTGTTAGATGCTCTAGAGTAGGGTAACCTTTGTTCCTATCAAAGCCAAAGATAGGGAACTCTTTGTTGATCTCTATCATGTAACTGTCACGAGTATGTTTTGCCATAACGCTAGCTACAGAGACCGGTAAATAGTTCAAGTCAGCTTTTGGTATAGCTATCTGTTCGACTTCAGATGGTAGGTTAGGCAGCACATGTACGCCATCTACAATCACTGTTATCTCATCGAACCTAGCACCAAGCTGGTTAATGATAACCAGTATAGCTGTCCTAGCTGCTTTGAATTGCGCATCCAGAGGAGACATACTATCGATCTCCTGAGGAGTGACAGAAGCGCAGGACCACTCTACACCGAGTTCGGTCCCACGTTTGTGTAACTCCTGATACAGGCGTCTTCGATCTGGCTCCTTGAGCTTCTTTGAATCGGTGAAGCCCCATGACTTCAACTCTTCCCATTGCTCAGGTGGTATGTAACAGGCACCTATAGTAACTGGACCTGATATAGCTCCAGTACCAACCTCGTCAGTACCAATGATATATTTCCTAGTCATCAGAGAGCTGCCCTACCTGATAAGATACAGATGACGACTCTGGATCTCCTACACCAAAGTTTGGTTCCTTGGCACCAAAGATCCTAAGGACGCTAGATCCATCAGGCTTGCGGAAGAACGTTTCCTCTGCGTTGTTAACTACATATCTACTACCACTGACTACGATGTCGCCAGTAGGTAAGGTCTTCACCTTACTACCAAAGCCATCTTTTATCTCGATAGTCCCATCCCCAGAGAAGACTAGATACGCTCCTGTGCCTGTATGTACAAGGCATACTGAGTACGTACCATCATCCTCCTGCTTGACCATAGTCTTAAAGACTTGGCTAGGATCTACCTCAGGTGTTAGCGGTCTACCGTCCGGTCCAACTAATGCCACTGGACACACTCCTATCATTACCAGATACAACACTAAGCAGGTAATCGATTGACACTCTAGGCCAGCCAACCTTCTTACTGAAGTATTGTACCCAGCGTTCTGGGTCTGGTGTGGAGCTAAGAACTTCTGCTATCTGATAATGAGTATTGATTGAGGTGCTTAAGGAATCGATGACGAGCTGAATGGCTGGTTTAGCGTTAGCTTTCACCATATCCATGAACTGCTCGCTAGATGGTTTGTGTTTCAGATACCATTCATTGGTATCCATCTTCTCTTCACCAGGCTCTTTGGGTAAGGTTACATTGTAGACTTCTGTGTTAGGTAGCTTCGACTGCATTCTAGCCAGCTCTTGGACTACCTTATCCTGCGATGCAGAATCATTGTCCATCATTATATATAGACGCTTGATCCTTTTTAGCTTGTAAGCATGGATATGGAATCCCTGATTACCGATGGTAGCGAAGGAAGTAAACCCAAGCTGCCTAACGATAAGGCTATCTGGAATGCCCTCGTTGATGAATGCTGTGTCGATGTCTCTGGTGAGTTGATCTTCACCATATAGATACTGAGAGATCGGGAAGCTGCCCATGGTGGTGTCCTTAGGTAGCTGTATGTACTTTACATCACTACGAAAGTCTAACCCCAATGTCCTACCCTGAAGATGGATGATGTTACAACTCTGGTCATGGATTGCAAACATGATCCGATTAGCGAAGTATGGATCTCCATTACTACATAGAAGACCGACGCTCTTTAGATCGTCAATACTTATATCAGGCGGAGTACCCATAGAGAAACCAATGTTCGCTTTGAACCAGGTCTCCTCGTTAATACCTCTATCCAGTAAGAACTTAGTAGCCTTACTGGAATAGCGGAGATTCCCTCGGTAGTCTGCCATAGCTTTAGAGAGTATCTCTATTCTCTTACTAGGTGGCTTCGTAGGGATGTTACCAAGGTTGGCCAGATGTTTGACTATGTCAGCAAAGGAGAACTCCGGTCTCTCCATCTTCATCCACTCAAAGATGTCCCCACCTTTACCACAACGCCCGAAACACCTCCAGGTGTCATTGTTATGATTAAGAGATAGGTCTTTGTCTTTGCTGCTATGGAAGGGGCACTCAGTACGGGTACGTGTGGTATTCGCCAAACGTGAGATCGGTACTGCGCCCCTGATCCTATCAAGGAATGACTGGTCCAGGTTGGACTTCATACACGTATCCTGGGTACTTTTCATTGTAGTGATATCGCCGTGCGTATACTTGATCCTGTAGGTAACAAGATTCAAGATCGCAGATATCTATAATCAAAGCTTCATCCTTACCCTCGTAGGTTCTAAGGACTCTACCAGCTCTCTGTACAGTCTGGATACCAGACCTACCAGCACCAGCTACTACAACGGTTCTCAAACGCTTGATGTTGATACCCGTCACCCAGATTACAGAGGCGACTACAATGTCGATCTCCCCAGTGGCTACCTTGTCTTTGACCTCTTTACGCTTATCAGTCTTAGTATCACCATTGATAAGCACGCATGAATCAGAGACTGCCTTAAGAGCCAAGTAGAGTGACTTCCCATGGTCTATCCGATCAAACAAAACTAGCACTGGGCCAGCCTCATTCTCTAGACACTTTTTTACCTGGAAGGCAATGTACTCGGTTCTTTCCGTGTTAGTCGTAACAGCCTGGTTGTACACTTCAGAGAAGGCAGGCTTAGCCCCTTTTACTCTATAGCTCTTGTGGTCGAACATGTGGAGTTCTACTCTAGGTTTGCACAAGAACCCATCGTCTATTAGACGTGATGGACTTATGCTAAGCCTACTAGGCCCAAGGATGCCCTCCATGACCATCTCTGCCCCATCCTCTCGTCTGAGAGTAGCAGTGAAGCCGTAACGCCTTACAGCATTAGGTACCATGTAGCTAACGATCTGATATGACTCAGCAGCAGCTCCATGGCATTCATCTACGATCCACATCTTTGTACCGTGTAGCCAAGCTAGTCTTTCGACTAGACCCTTATCTGCAACATCATATACGAGACGCTTTGATCGCTTCTCGATACCTATGTCGTGCACTAGGCTTTGTATCGTACACACTGTGATGCGGTTCGAGGTATCTTTTTCACCATCACCATAGATACCAACCTTCTCTCCAGTAAACCTAGAGAGTTCATCTCTAGTTTGGAAGAGTAGATCTAACGATGGAACAGTGATCAGAACCTTGAGGTCTTTGTTCCTCATACATACTTCAGATATGCAGACTGTCTTGCCACCACCGGTTGGTACTTCTACCATGCCATTGGAGTGAGCTAACAGAGACTTCACGACTTCCTTCTGATAATCATAGAGAGATTCAATCTGAATATCCTCTACCATCTCAGGTATGTTGAGTTCACACTGAAGAGTTGCATCAGGGTATAGGTTAGTAACAGCTGTCATGAGCCCTGCTGGGAACTCCTTAGAGCGCCTATCGTAGAGCCTGACCTTAGGATCCCACCCAGGGATGTATCGCTTGTTGTAGACCATCCTACCGAGTCCTGGAGAGTAGATAAACTTCTGACCAAACGCAGCGTACTTAGCTCCGTCAGGTTCATAAGACATCATCTCGGCTAACGCTAAATCCGTGGCCTGGTCTGTACCATAGATCTTGGCTCTATGCCCGTTGAATATGATATGCACTATCGAAACCTCTATAGGTTAACAGATAGGAAGAGCGGACGTACCACTCCTCTTATCTATCAACTAACTAGAATGGACCTTTCTTGCCTTTGGGAGCAGGAGCTTCCTCAGTGGCCTCTGCTGGTGCAGCTGCCTCTGGATTACCCTGGTTCTTACCGGACTCCAGGGCACCGTAGCTGCTTGAAATCACAGCCTGTTGCTCTGGTGTAGTTGGGGCCACCTCTGCGAACTTGAGGACATAGTACGGGGTACCAGCCTTAGTCTCAAGCTGCTCGATCTCGATGTCAGTCACCACCTGGAACGGGGCACTGATCCGGTACTTGTTCTTGATACGATCAACGTACTCATGGTACCGCTGTGCAGTAGCCTTAGTAACATTGATATATCCGATGAAAGGCTCAGCAATCTTCGTGCCGTTCTTCTGGGTAACGAGTACCTCAACACGACCAGTCTGGTTGCACTTCTTGAACCATTCGTCTTCATTCTCGTTCATGCATGAAACGCAAGAGAACGGGGTAGAGGCAAAGCTCTCAGTCCCGTCAGGGTTAACCGCAGTACCATTTCTGACAGCTTGCAGGTTGTAGCCCTTGATGAAGTTCCACTTGTTGTTACTAGGCATCATAGGATCACCTTCCTTGGTGACTGGTGCCTTGGTTACAGGGTCTACCCCAAAGGAGTAAGCCACTGAGCTGCAAGCAGGCCTCTTAGAACCCGCTGGCCAGTTGAGCATCCTGAAGTTGGAGCTCATGATAAGTACTCTCAGTACTTTAGCTGTATCCAGTCCAGTCTGGTCTGCAGCCTTCACGTAAACCTCATCAGGCTTACAGTACTGGAATTTGCCGTTGCCCTTGGTCATATTGATATTGACCTTACCTAGATTCTCATCGGACCTCCGAGGAGCCTTAGGCTTAGTCGTTTCTTCGATTTGAGCAGCGAATTCACCGATATCAAACCGTATGACATCTGCTACTGTGTTATCGATGGTGACCAAAGATGTGTCGGACATGTGTGCTACCTTCTTTCGATGTAGATTGCTGTGTTGATAGATTGGGTGACGGAGCATTTCACTGCTTCGTATCTAGCTGGCTCGTCAACTTCCTTGATAGATGAGTTCATCATCCTTAGGTTGTCGACAGATAGATGGTAATCAGCAAATACCTTCCTGCTCTTCAGAGAGGTCTTCGATTTACCAGTCGAGGATAGTAGCATACCACCAACGTCGTTGGTAACAAAGTACCTGTATAAACCTTTTGCAGGCGTTATAACACCAGGTGCTTCGTATCTATGCCAAACCAGTTCACCATCGTGCATTGGGTACGCGTCGATTCTGAATAGTACTTTTAGAATGACGTCGTCACATCTCCAAAGCCCAATGAGGGGATACCTGAGAGTTGGTAAAGGTCCAACATCAGGTCTGTAGAAACCACTGAAGTGGATCTCTTCTTCCCCAATTGTGATGTTTGATAACTGCATAGCTTTAACACGCTCGCTATGAATAGGATGCACCCTACCTTATATTCATACCTCAAGTTGTCAGCTCCGTAGCGACAAGTCTTCAGTATCAATAACCAGGGCGAATTCCTATACCTTATTACTTTTTCGATATACACCATCAGCCTGATTGCATCGTTATCCGATGGTATCTTAGCTGCTAAAGATATGCTCTCAGGTTTGCCTAGAGCGTCTATAATCCTCGCTGCTAGCCTTAGCTCCTCACCACCCAACACTACAGCTACATCAACCGATGAGAGGCCGCGTGGTTGTGGGTATGTAAGTAGCAGTTGCGACATGAGATTATTTACCGCCCGCCTGGAGAGCCGCCCAGAAGACTTAGGATCCAGGGCTATAGAGATTGCTTCAACAGCAGTGTCTGTGAACTTCAAATGTTTGATCCCTCTAGTTAACGCCCTCTCTACAGAGTTCGTCGTTAAAGGGGCTATACGTTTGATCTGCAGTTCGTGCTTATTAGCCCAAGCAGTCCACGCCCTGGGTATATCTGTATCCCAGCCTAGATGCCTGTTCTTCTTAGGTGTAGCAGTTATGAAGAGCATCTTCTCAGACGGGTTGAGGAACAGAAGAGGACCACCATTGATCCTGGTCTGTGCCCACTGTAATCTGAACTGACCATTAGTTAGGTCAGCACAGTTGATGACTTCAATTCCCGGAACAGCGTCTATTACGTCTTCCCTGCTACCTACGTAGAGATCAGTCATACAAGAACTTCTTTACACCTTTCAGGTTGGTCAAGTCTACTTCCTTAACAGAGAGACTATAGGGCTGTCCAGCAATCGTTAAGAGTGCAGCTAGCCATATGTCGGTGTTACCTTGTAGACGAGCTCCTGAGAGTATGACCAGAGGCTTCTGCCAATAGAGCTTCGTTGTATCCCTAGAAGCCATGAACACCAGATCATCAATAAGCTGAGAACCCGCACGTGCAGGCTGAGCCCCAGAGGTTATCCAAGACTTCCATCGCTTGGCAACTGCAGCTATATCTGTACGTGCCAGATCAGTCCACATCTTATTCCTATCAGCAGTGGAGATTCCTCCAATAGCTTTATAGATAAGATCCTCAGTGATCGGTTGTCCAGATAGGGTCAAAGACTCAACGATAGACCAGGCTTCCCTAAATGAACCGTTAGCCTCTTTAGCTACCATGATGAATGGAGTTGGGTCTGCTACCTTGAGAGCCTCTGCTATACGTACACCTACAAGCTCTGGATCCACTCCATTGAATCTTACTCTTCTACATCTACCTTGGATTTCAGGGAGTACCTTATCCGGTTCAGTAGTACAGAAGATAGCAACTGTTGTCTTCGGCATATTCTCCAAGAGAGTTAAGAACGGACTTATCGAGTCCTTCTTAAACTGGTGAACCTCATCGATGATGAGTATCTTATACTTGGAGTTGATTGGGGCAGACCTCACGAACGGTCTAATAGTCTCTCTAACGAAATCGATAGATCGATCATTAGTACCATCTACGTAGAGCAGGTTAGGGTTATCCCCTTTGTCTACCGTGAGGCATGCCTTACATTCGTTACACGGATCTTCTTCGTTTGGGCTTTGGCAGATCAGCCTCTTCGCTATCAGGAGTGCTCCCGACGTCTTGCCGCTGCCGCTCGTCCCCTCTAAAAGGAATGCAGGTGGGAGTTGGTTCAACCTTATTGACCCTGTCAAGATCGCTTTCGCGACTGGCTGGCCTAAAAGTTGGTTCCATGTCCTCGGCCTGTTCTGTAGTGCTAAGGTTGATATCATCTACTACCTGTCTAGTTTCTACGATGCTTGCTACTTCTACGGCTGAGCGTGAGTAGCCACGGTATGATGGACGACCATAAGGGTCAACAAAGCATGCTCTACAGCCAAGCGCAACGATAGCGTCTTTGGTCACGATAACCGTTTGGTTCATCGTAGAGAACAGGTTTGTGGGCTTGTGTGGCTTACCAGGGCGACCACTACATACCAGATTGACTTCCTGGTTCTTCGTTAGGTCTAATACTGTAGCCATCAGGTAGTGGTCCTCCTCTTGCGAGCTTGTCTAGTCTAGCTCTCGCGTTATCTTTTGCTAAGCACAGAAGCTCACCGACTGACGAGATTGGCATATGGATATGCCCGAAGGTGGGAGCCCCGTTAACAGGGTCTATTAGTTCAGCGTGGAAGAGCGTCTCGCCAACCTCGGTGATTCGAATGATGTACGACTGGTTGAGGCGTAGTATCTCTTTCGACACTTTGTATAGATCGAGAAGATACTTTAGCTCTTTGTGACTAGCTTCCACTATAAGCATATCGGCCCCCATACCCATTACCTAGGCTCTACAATGTACTGCAGAGCCGTCTTAGTCTCACCAGAGATAAGCACCTCTACAAATCCAGGTATCATAATAACATCCACATGAGTGCTGGCTAGCTGCCCTCTAGAAATAGCGATTGCTTTATTAGCCTGGTTCACAGCATCGGATCCAATAGCTCGAACGTATGACCGTCCAAACTCCTTGATCTGATTAGTGATCGCACCGGCTACACTATTTGGGTTGCTTTTCGCACCGACCGTTAAGATCGTTTCAGCACTCGTTGCGGGCATGTTGTTAATCTCCGTGTATCATCGTTCTGGCGACTTCGATAGGATCGATGTATGCAGCTTCACCGCTGTCAAACTCTCTATCAATAGTCTGTGATGTAGCGCGAGCCTTACGTATCATTGCATCGTAGATGTATTTATCAACGGTGTTAGACATGATCAAGTCGTAAACTGGAACAGGATCGTAAAACTGTCCAGGTCTAACCACCCTGTTATTACCCTGTGACCAAGAGACTGATCTCCAGTCATGGTCATGGTGGATAACATAAGAGGCTTCGACAAGAGTCAGACCTTCTGACATCAAGTCTAAGTTACCTACGAGTACATCAAGAGTCTCATCCTCTTGGAACCCCTCGATACGCATATCGCGATCTAGCTGCGTAAGCTTCTTGGGAGCTGCACTCTTATCTTGGTCATAGATACGGGTGGTTGTTAACCCACCACTCTTGAGTAAAGATACGAGCCTATTACCTACTGCTATGCGGTTGGTGTAGACAATGACCTTACGGTTCTCTGCCTTAGCTTCCTTACATATCTCTAGTACCTTCTGCATCTTAGCAGTGTACTGAGTGTCCAGTGGTGGTAACAGCCCTACTTCCCAGGGGTGATTAGCAGCAGCTCTAAGGATGTTCAGGTGTGTTAGAACATTCTGTCTAGCTTTCATCCTGGAGACGGTACCCTTGTCCATCTGAACAATGGCGTCCTCTATCAGGAGAAGCATCTGCTGATGAATCTTGTTGTAGTACTCTACATGATCATCGGAGGCCTGTATGAGACATAGCTGAGAGTTTACCTTAGGGAACTTAACGTGTGGAGATACTTCTCCGTCCTTGAAGGTTAATCTATGGACTAGGTGTTTGGTAGCGTTATGAAACGCTGGTACCTGATCCGCTGCTATACCTGGTGCAGGTCTCTTCTTGATTGACTTGGTACCCTCTTCACCAGTTACGAAGTCACGTGTGTGAGCTTCTACTCTAGTGAACTTACGGGTAAAGCCAGCTACTGTGAATGGGAACTCTGGTGACTTCTCTCTGTAGACGACAGCAAGGATAGAGGACAGGTGTTCTACCCAACCATCCATAGGAGTACCAGTGAGTCCTAGGACTCTCTTAGCCTTCTTACGAAGCTCCTTGACGGCATGAGTACGTTGAGTCCCTACCTTCAGTCTGTGGATCTCATCAATGATCAACAAGCTTGGTGGATATCTATGCCTGAATAACTTGTACATAGGAATGCCAACCTTACGATCGGACTTACGTCCACGTTCAGTCTGCTTCTTCAGTAGGTCGTAATGATAGATCCAGATCGGAGCCTTTGAAAGCCTAGCTGATAGTTCACCATCAATGATCTGTGCATACTTATCCATACCAGCTTTACTAAGCTCACCCTTTAACCAAACGAGGTTGAGAGTATGTCTAGGAGCCATGATATGAATAGAGCCAGGCTTCAAGTCTTTGAGCTGCTCTTTGTAGATACCCATGATCATCAGGATAGCTTCGTAGCTCTTACCAGTACCAGCCTCATGGGCAAACAAGTTGTTCTGTCTGAGAGCACCTAGACAAGCGTAGCGTAGTTGGTAGGGCCGTGGTGGCCTCTCACGTAGCTTAGGTATGGTCGCTATCTTGTGCTCTAGGTATGTCTCAATGTTGTCATAGTCAGGGATACCTAACAGAGTTTCCTCTGGGGTTATCTTCAGACCTAGTTTAGCGAACTCCTCTGGGGAGTTAACAATCAATCTTTGATCCGTCATCGTTAGCATGTAACTTCGAGCTTCGGCCATATAGTTTGATTGGGTGTCCAACTAGCTATCTGATGAATCTTCTCCTGCACTTGCAGCTTAGCTACAGAGAACTGGTCACGTCTGTATACCTGTTCTGCTTCTAGTGAGGATACTTGCTGTACCAGCTCCTCTTCTCTAGCGAGGAAGGATAGGTACTCAGCATCCTGCTGTAGCTTTAGGACTAGTGCTGCTGCACGTTTGGTATCGTTAGACCCGTCAGCGTCAGTCATCCTCATACGTAGCATGTAGGCCTTTTTATACTTGATGGCCTCTTGTACTACTTTGAGTTGACGTCGGCTTTCTGTTAAGGCTTCAGAGATTTCTTTAATTGCTTTTGGGTATGCTTCGATAGGCATGTAATCAGCCATAGTGTGTCTCCTGATACGGCTACCAACCACGTAGGTTGGCACACCGTTTAGCTACTAAATGAAATCTCCAAACATCTTCTTAAGTTCTCTGTTTGGTCTTGTATTCTCTAGTTCTTCTGCGGCTGCCTTAGCGATAGCCTTGTAGCTAAGCCTAAGTGCCTTTACCTTTCCTGGTAGACGTACAGCGATGCCATCCTTCTCAACGATGACTACAATCTCTGTACCCTCTACTTCAACCTTACGGCTCAGGGGACTGCGAAGTTCTACTGCCATTGTTCTGCGACTCCTCACAACGAATCTGTTCTAAGTTCATTATAGCCTCATAGAGGCTACGATCCAACAGTTTTCGCCTGGGAAAGTACTTCCTTATGACATGTTTTTGCCATTCAGGAAGACGGGATATACGGACTAGATTAGGACGTTCCATACGTCTCTTCCAAGAGCTGTTTCAGCTTATCTAAATCCTTGAGGAACATCCAGGGTACTGAACCTGTTTTGAATTGTCTATCCCCATCTAAGTCGAACGAACTGAATTGCTCGATGGTGGCTGGATTCCAAGTAACTAAATACTTGTAGCCCTTTAGGGGGTCGGTGAATACTTTGCCATGGATCTTACCAATACCACTCTCCACGTGGGGGAGTAGAGAAGTCTTAGCACGTTCGCCACAGATCATGATGATCTTACACTGAACCAGCTTGAACTCTTGGTTGATCCACTTACGACAGGCATTCAACTCTTTCTCGGTAACGTCAAGCTTCTTAGGTGGGCACTTGATAACGTTAGTAATGAATACATCACGTTCCATATCCAGTCCTACATAGGACGCCAATGCCGATCTGAGAAGCTTACCGCTAGGGCCCATCATAGGCCTTCTTAGTTTGGTCTCCTGGTTACCAGGGTAGTCGGAGACAATGATCAGCTTAGGGTTAGTAGGGCCTTCACCTGGGACAGTAATACCCTCGCCAAGCTTGCAGGCCTTACAGGCTATATCAATTAGCATTCTTCATGTGCCTCCTCGCTTGGTGGTACCAGGTTCTAAGGACGATTAGGATACCATCATGGTCACCTCCTATGTCAGACTCAGCCCACATCATGTTGTCTTCTAGCTGAGTAAGGAAGCCAGGTGGCCACCATTGCCCAGCATTCTCAGCCTGGTCCCAACGATTAACAAACATGTAGACCCAGTAGCGCTTATTCCGTTCTCCCAAGCGTGACCCGTGGGGGCTTATGAGTAACGATATCTGCTTCTGAGAAGAGGACTGTGTATTGCTCATCCCCTCGTTCAACCTTTGCCCCTGGACCTAGAGCCCAGTAGGATCGTTCAATGTCTGAGTTGGTTGGGTACGCTAGCGATGCTCGCTTCTGACGCGTCTCGACCTTATTCAGGAACTTAGTTAAATCCCTGGACTCTTTGATAGTGGTTGAATCTGAAAGCATCGTAATGTCCCACAGAGGCCGACCACTGTTCCGCAAGCGTAAGTAGTTGTTCAGCTCGAACCGCTCACTCACTCTAGCCTTAGCCCTGAACCAAGCTGGATCTGCATTCTCTTTCAGTACTGACCCAACCCAGGTTAGGGCTGACTCCATGTTACTGAACTTAAGAGCTACAGAGTCACCAGACTTAACCACTTGGTTCTCCGCTACGTAGGGCTCAGCTGGAACCAATCGTATATTCCACAGTATGGATTTGATCGGTCTAGGATCAGCTGTAGCAACCGGTACTCTCACAACTGAGGTGAAGGTAGATAGAAGCTCTGACAGCTTGCTTACAGTACGCAGAGTAAGCACAGAGCTAGGTTTAGCCACTCTATATCCACCAATGATGGTGACGTCATACTCTGCTACATAGGTATACAGGAACGTCTGTACATTGGTCTGGATATACTCCTTGATGTTGTCAGGAAGCTCCATAGTACCTTTGTGTAGACCTATGAGGATGCCGTTCTCTACAAGAGACTTAGTAGCCACGTCTAGACATATAGAGGTTTGTGAGGCTTGGCTGGTTGTGTTAACCAGACCTCTGTCTACACAGTTCGATGCATTCATTAAGAACCACTGCTGTTTCTGTGGATCCAAGTGGACGATAGCCAAACCAAAAGCTTTATTCGGTTCACCGATGGTGAGTAGGCTTGGACTCTTGGCTAAGAAGTTACCAGTTGGAAACACTTCTCTGTTCAAAGCCATCAGAGATTCATCTGTGTCTACACCTTGGTACAAGACACCACCACCCAGTGAAGATGTAATCAGTGCTTTGTCGCACATCATCTCCAGGATAGCTACGTTGTCCTGTACCCGTAGTAGATGGACTAGCTCTGCGTAGACCTTCTCATCGATCTTGTACTTATCCGCAGCGGCAATCCAGAGGGCTGTAGCATGCTCCACAACCTTCTGACGGGGTTTCTTTTGTAGGTCTGACAGTGTTATCTGCTTCATTGATTAGCTTGTGCTCCCGAAGAACTCTATCCACAACAGCTTCTATATGCTGCTCTTTAGCGAAGTGCTGGTCTACCTGTTCCTCAACCCACTCAGCTATTTTCTGGGTAGGTCGTGAGGCAGTAAAAGCATGTAAGACACCAAGGCCACAGAGTGTAACACCAACACCCATAAGAACTAAGCTCGCCTGCCCAAAGACTATTGATAAGCCAATTGAATCTACCATCTGTACTACTCCTGGATTGGCAGCACGACCGCTTGGGTCATGTGAGGGTTGTCTTCATCAAACAGTTTGAGAACCACAATGTCACAGTCGTCACCCTCGTGAGTGAGGTAATGCATAATGCAGGACTCAGTACCTAACGCATGAGCAGCTCTATCCAGACACGCAGAGTCAACTAAGACCGCTGGTGTCGTACCAGAGATATCTGCTACACCCATTGGTAGGTTGATTCTACCCCTTGCGAAGTCATGAGCTGAGAGCATCATCTCCCTGGCATCCGTATCAATTGTCATACGGGCTACTTGGGTTGCTTTGGTGACTCGCAGTGTACCAACCTTATCCTTGAAGATAGGTAGATTCATTACGATGTAACCAGCGGGCTCTTTATCAAACAGGAAGTCATATGCTTCCATATCGACTTCAGTGTTCGCTACACGCATTAAGAAGTGATCGTCACCTCTACTGAAGACAACGATGTCCTCTCCAAAGTGAATGAGTACTTCACCAATGAAGGCAGGCATCTTCCTTAAGGTATTATACGGGATTTTAAACTGGAAGGGGTGACTCTTGGTAGTCAAGCGGCACTCACAACGGACCAATAGTCCTACTGTAGAATCGCCTACATACCCTCTCATCTTATCAGCATCCTCTATAGTAGCGAAGCCGACATCCCCCTCTTTGTTTAGAGTTCCGTTCTGTAGTGACACCAAGAACTCAGACAACAATTCTCCTGGTACAGAAGCTGCTACACGTGGGAACACAGCTTCTGTAGGGAAGTCTTCAGCTTCAGCTGGGAACAGGTTGAAAGCTATTGAAGCTCCTCCTGCCCTGATCTGTAGCTCACCAGAACCTGGATCTGATTCAAGGACCAGCACATGGTCACCTAACCGAGACACAACCTTAGAGAAGTGTTCAGCAGAGATCAAGATCTCACCAGGTACCTGTACATTGACATCTACGGATAGAGTCATCTGGTGACTCGTAGTATCTACAGATGTCATAAGCAGCTTGTCAGTTCCAGTCTTCAGCTTGATAGCCGTCTGCACTGGATTGGTTTCAGTCTTAGCTACCGCACCAGCTATCTGTCTAAGAGCCGACTGGAACTTATCTGGTTCAGAGATTACTACGTGCATTACGGCTTCCTCATGTCTGCTATGAATCTAGTCAGCTGCTTTACACATCGGTCTAGTTCGTAATCTCTTCCATTGCTGGTATCTATCTCTACCTTGTAGTTCTTCTTGTCATCGTCTCGGAACTCGATCGTTATCTTCACATTGCATCCTTGTTACTTGGTCCATGTCCGACCTACCCCACAGGAGGCACGATCAGGAACAATATCTTTGAGGAAGAAGTTACTACCAAGATCCATACATTCGAGAATAGCGTTTACGATGTAACGCTGCTCTGGGATATATGAAGCTAACCTATGATCACCTGGATAATCCGTGTGATCCCAGTACTGCTCCGGTGGTGTTAAGAACTCCACGAGTACTTCATCATGCACCGTACCAACGATGTAGGCAGAGATACCTAGCTTCCGGAGACTCTTGAGTCTGGTTTCTAGGAACACCAATGCCTTCTTCATCATCAGAGCACCAGTACCTTGGATAGGTACATTCATCCCAGCTCTACCAACGGCACCCTTATCAGCATGCCTGGAGTCATTAAGGAATCGTGTACGCCCTAAAGCAAACACAGATAACCTAGTGAGGTTTGCTGCTCTGGCTGCATCGTCAAGCCATCTCTTAAGCCCTGGAAGAGGCTTGAAGAAGCGATTGATGATCTGCTTAGCTTCGTCTACAGAGATACCTAGCTGAGGCCCTAGAGCGTGCTCAGACTGACCGTAACATGTACCGAACGTAACTGCCTTTGTGCCATCTCTGTAGGTTTTGCCATTCCACTTAGGGTGCTTTGTACGTGCATCCTTAGGATCGATACCAAAAGCTAGAGCTGCCGTCTGGGCGTGTAGATCAGCATCAGGGTTCTCAACCCACTTACCATCAATCAGTGCCAACTGTGGTCTGTTCAGAATATCAATCATAGTCTTGTCCATAGATAGGACAGCCATGATAGAAGTCTCTTGCCCACTAAAGTCACTGGATGCTATGTAACCACCATCACTAGCTGAGAAGCAGTAGCGGTAGTTTAGGTAATACCCATTACGCTTCTTGTCGAAGTACTTCTTGTCAGATTCTATTACCAACTGGTCAGGTATCCTGATGTCCAGTTTGGGAACCTGTTGCTGATTAGGGTGGGTGCTTGAGAATCTAGCAGTGGCTGTGCCTACTTGATTGAAGGTTGGATGAATGCGTCCGGTTACAGGATGGATGTACTTCTCGTAGTCTGTTGATAGCTGCTTGCTCAGTAGTTTGTAGTCCAAGTAGATCTGGATGATGCTATAGGTCTCAGCTAGGTTCTTTAGAGTCTCAGCTTGCAGGTCTGGTAGCTCGATACCTACCTTAAGGAAGGAGGCCAGCATATCATCCCTAGAGTTTAAGTTGATACCAGCAGGTACCAGGCTGAAGCGCTTCTCTTCTAGAACATAGACGCGTTGCATCGTAGTTCCAAAGGCTTCACATAGCTGTCTGGTGATAGCTGGGAGAGCTAGCTTAGCACACTGTTGTACACGTCTGTACATGACTAGGTCGAAACCTATACCACGTACTTCCATCTCACACACCACTGGTAGTACGTCCATCTCAAGCTGCATAGCTTCAGCTGACTCGTACTCATCGTCAATGGCAGACCGAAGGATATCGTGTAGTTCTATCAGATGTAGTACATCAGAGGCTGCGTAGTCGTATTGTTCCGTAGTTAAGCTACCTCCCCAATAGGAGGTCTGTTCTGTCTTATCCATCTCAACGGACATAAAGTCTCTCAGTAGATCCTTAAGACCTAGACCACAGGAAGCCCTTATAGACATGCCCGTGGCATAACCGATGAGACAGCCAGCTATGTAAGTACAGTAGATCTTCTTCAGTTCAACCTTACAGTTGACCAGGAGCATCTTGTACTCGAACTTAGCATTGTGGGCTACCCAGGTTATGTCATCTCTATTGAGGAAGTCGAAGAGAGCTTGTGGTCTCCTCAGTCTCTTCAAGTCAAAGACGTAGGTGTTTCCATTCCTAGTCTTCATCTGGATGAGTCTGATGGCATTCGTATGTGGATCTGAGAAGCCATAGATAGTCGTCACACCTGTTGAGTACGTCTCGGTGTCTAAAGCTACCAGGGGTTCTACTTGGACCTCTCTATCGAGGTGTGATAAGGCTGCTTTGAGACCTTCTGCATCTGCAACGATAGTGTACATTCATTACCTCATTGGGAGTACTTTGTTCTTTGTTCGTTTTCTAGTTAGCACATCGTAGCATAGGTAATGCAGGATGGCGGTCCCCATACCAAGAAAGAGGTAGGAGGCATTAATGACTGTGTTAGATACTTCTTTACCAGGTGGTCGTTGTTGAACCTGGAAGCACATATCTTCGATCACAGCTTTGCAGTTATCACCACCACCATGGATATCGTAAGACCTGTAATCCCTGGTGTACTTCTTACCAACGCAGACACTGGCTTCTCTGATCACTATAGACAACGACTCTACACCATCACAGAACCGTGCTGCCACAGCTTCTACCTCGCTCGGGAGATCTTCCGTCATCCTATTCCTTCCCAATAAAAAAAGGGCCCCTTAAGGCCCCTCGGGTAGATTAGCTTACAGCTCGTCTACAAGGTATCCGTAGAATGAACCAGTAACACCAGCACCACTGGTCTCGTGCTTCACCGTCCCACCAGACTTAACGAAAAGAGGATCCAACTTAGCACTACCAGATGCAACTCCAGCAGCAGTGATAGTAGTCACAGAGTGAACTACGACATCATTGAAGAGGACAGAGTTTGTGCCAGGAGCAGCTGGAACCTGTACGCTTACACCAGTAATGACAAGCGTCTTACCAGCAGGTACGGTGTACGTTGCTTCTGTGTTGGTGACAGCCTGTACAAACAGGGCACCGCGAGGACTAGACATTGATGATCTCCTATGAACTAACGCGCGTTATTCAGTAGGAAGCTTGAGCTTCACTGACTGGATAGTAGCACGGTATTCATACAAGTATCAATGCCTATTTTTGAGCGCTCTCACACCTAGGTGGACCCAGCGAAGCATTTGACAGTCCATCAGTACGTTAGCACCGAACCATACATTCTCAGAACTCAGGAACCTTTGATCTGGATCAGTATCACTATAGATATTTAGACATAGGTCGACATCGTGAGCGAAGTCCATAACTACGACTACAGTACCAAGGGTATGATCTTCACCTGTGAGACCAGCAACGAACACACTACGAAGGCTATCATTGGCCTCTGTACCATAGAGTGCTATGCACTTATCAACAAGCTGTGTATGCACGTGATTCTAACCTTATGTTGTAGAGCATGAAGAGATGCTGACAGGCCACCAGGACGGTGCAGGAGTAGGCTCTATCTGCAGCCCAGAAGTCATGTGTAGAGAAGCTATCAACGCAGCTCAGAGCCTTTACAGGCTTAGAGAAGAGTGACTCTATCTCTGGTCTTTGCATAACGAGTGCGTTACCTTGAGCTAACTCTTTACGTGATAGTGAGATAGATCTCAACACGTCTTTCCTATAGCTATAAAGCCGGTCAGCCAGTTGAGACCTTAAGGTCATCACGTCCCCCTTGAATACAGGTAGGCTCTGCGTATTAGTCCAACACGCCAAAGAAGTTCTATTGTACCCTGCATATCTCTAAGGAGAGCAGGTTCCATGATAGAGAGTTGCCAACTACCTGAAACATGAACAGGATTGTCAGAGAACTCATCGTTAAGCATATGTATCCAAAGTGGGTGTAAGTTAAGTGAGTCTCTCATATTAGTGGAAGAGGGACACGTAGTCCCCCGTAGTTATTAGGTTATCCGCACTTGGAATAACCACATGAGGTACAAATGATACAGCCATTAGTGTATCTCATTGTTCCCTCTGCGTCGCAGCTCCCACAATCACCCTTAGCTACCTGTCCATCTGGCATTTGCATAGCCAGGACTTTGACGATGTGGAACACAAGGGATCCAGCATAGTACTGAGGTAGCCCACTAAGAGTAGTGATGACCTCATCAACAGGTACACCATGTCTTAGGTTGAGGCTGATCATACGACCGATGCGACGTGTATTGAGTTGGTGTGCAGATTTGAATAGCTGGTCATCTACGAATTCATCGTCAAGGTCATGCTTTTTAGCTAGGCTGACGAGAGCATCAGTGACGGTATCAGTGTCATCTGTATTCTCTCTACGGTTAGTATCAATGAAGAGCTCGTAAGGATTGTCGTTCTTGAGGCTGAGTGTGAAGTAGAACTTCATCTTGCCAGACTTACGTACGATACGTAGGGCTGGTAGTTCATCTGGAGTACGAGGAACAGAACGACCAGGCTCTAGACCATCACTATCAAGATAGCGAAGGATACCAGCTCTAGATCCGTCACGGTAGATCGTAACTCCCTTGAGACCTAGTTCGTAGGCCAGGAGGTAGATCTTCTCAACGTCTTCTTCTGTCACGTCTTTAGGTAGGTTGATAGTGCTGCTGATAGCATTGCTGGTGTACTTACCGATGAGGCCCTGCATGCGTACACGCATCTCAAGGTCTATCTCAGATGTAGTAACCAGATAGTGCTTAACCAAGGGGTCTCCGAGGTCAGCTGCAGATAGGCCAGCCCTCCGCAGACAATTAGCCACAACACGGTACGTAGTATAACCCCCGTCATCCTTCTTCACCCTTCTCTCGAAGTCGAATTCAAAGATGGGTTCCAGGCCTGAACCATCGAGCTGGGCTATTAGACTGACTGTACCTGTAGGAGCCACTGTAGAGGTAGCGATGTTACGCACACCGTAAGCCCTGATAAGATCTTTAGTCTCGTCAGATAGCGTGTTCCACACTGTGGACTTAGCGAACGTATCGAAGTTGTAGGCTGGGCAAGCACCCTTCTCTTTAGCCAGGAGAGCTGTAGCCTGGTACTCAGAGTCATTCTTAAGTACCATAATACGCTCAACGAGAGCAAGAGCTTCCTTGGAATCGTAACGAAGTCCAAGCATGACAAGCATGTCAGCTAGCCCAGTGATACCAATACCAAGGCGACGGTAGTCCTTGGCCGCTTCTTCCTGCTGACGTAGAGCCTGCCGGCCTTCGTTAACAGTATGAATGTTGTCCTGAACGCGTACTGCCAGCCTGGCATTGATCTCAAACTTGTCGAAATCAAACTCAACGACACCGTTAGCGCTACGTGTAACAAACATAGTCAGGTTGTGGTGACCTAAGCAGCACGGCTCGTAAGCCGATAAGCCGATCTCACCACAAGGATTAGTCGTTAGGAACGGGGCCTTGGCTGTCCATGCACGCTTGAAGTTACCTCTAAAGATAACGCCAGGCTCAGCTGACTTCCAAGCAGAGTGGATGATCTTCTTCCATAGGACTTTTGCCTTCTCTTTGCGGTAGACCTTAATGGGATACCCATTAGCCTTCCACTTCTCGAAGTCACCATCCCAGCGGGTGTCATAGATCGTAGCTGCAGCTTCACGCTTGCGCAGCTCTACCACATACTCCTCGTCCACATTGTAGCCATCGTACATCAGCATGTAACCAGACTGACGCTTACGCCAGACGGATAGATACTGTGCATCTGTTTCTATTGGGCAGTTGCTAATGTCAGGAAACCAGTATTCAAATTCCCTGTCATTAATAACCGCATCCATAAACTCATCAGAGATATGGGGGGAGATGTTTGCCGACGAGACCTTACGACGGTCACCAAAGGTATCATTGAACTTCTTGGCGAGCGTAGGTGTATGCCTAGCCATCTTCTCAAGCTGTTCAGTCCACCCATCGTCCTTGATGCCAACAAAGGCATGGACGTCTGGGTGCTCACCATCAATGGAAAGCATCTCGGCACCACGACGACCCTTCTGGGCAATCGTAGCCGTGTTAGTGCTGTACAGATCCATGAAGCTGACTGCACCAGGCGCTTCACTTCTATTAGACCTTGTAGGAGCACCAGCTGGACGTAGGATACCAATGTGGTTACCTACACCGCCATGCTTAGCATACGTGCGAGCTGTTTGTGTCAGACATGTCATGATGCCATACAAGCTATCTTCCAGGATCGGAATGGTATAGCAGTTGTTGTAGGATTCGTTCCTACCTGTGGCACCTAAACCGAACATAACCCGGCCACCGAATACGTATGTGAAGTCCTTCATCATTTCCATGATGACTGCGTACCACTTGTTTATGTCAGACTTCTCACCTAGAGCAGCACCATAAGCTAGACGCTCCCAGAAACGATAGAGGTTTGGCTCACCGTTCCAGTAGTCCTCAGGTGCTGCGTACTTATTCGTGAAGACATCTGCAGCGATTAAGTTATCGCCATAGACCTTCTGTAGGGTGTAGTTCTCATACTCCTTTGCATCTCTGAGATGTTCCGGAACGAGTGAGCTCACCATCGATTTCCTCCTGGTACGTTGTCTATGAAAATGAAATTCTAATCTAGGTGGCTCTGGACCACAACTCATAATGATATGAGTATCCAAGGGTGGAATGTTTACGGCTAACTCTGTTATCCAAAGTCCACTCGTCCCAATCGATGGGAGGGAAGAACTTATCACAACCAAAGCTCTCGTCGATCCTAGTGAGGTACATAGAGTTAGCTAGAGGGAGAGCTTGCTTGTAGACATCGCCACCGCCAATGATGAACATTGGTGCATAAGCTGTATGTATAGCTTCCTCTAGGTTGTTACAAAGGAAGATTGGCGGAGTGTTCTTCGTCAACATGATGGTCTGGTTGACCTTCCTGGTGAGGATAATGTTAGTCCTTCCAGGGAGAGTCTTAGGCAGGCTTTCAGCCGTCTTAGAACCCATGATGATAGGATAACCCATCGTCAGATCTTTGAACCGCTGTAGATCCTCTGCGATGTTCCACGGCATATCACCGCCTCTAGCAATACCCATATCAGAATCTACTGCTGCGATGATAGAGACGTGATGCATGAAAACCCCACAGTTGAGATTGTTTGTATAATGTATATAGGCCCTCGGCCCACTCACGTGGTCCTCAGGCCTACGATTTTTATCTAGACTCCACTTAGTGTTCGGCTAGATCAGAAGTACTCGAAAGTAGATTCTAGTCGAACTTAGACTTACTTAAGTCTACTAGGCGGAGTTCCTCCACTTGAGCGTCCCGGCTGAGTCGTCGTACTGGTCTAATTATACAGAACTTGTGCTACACAGCAATGGGTAAGATGATCCCAGGATGAGATTCGTAATCGAGCAGCTTAAAATCTTCGTAGACGTAATCATCGAGGTTCATTCTAGGAGTGAACGTAAGACCTGGTGCTTTGAATGGTTCCCTAGCCAACTGCGTTCTCATACCTTCTTCGTGGTTTGTATAGATGTGTGCATCCCCAATCGTATGCACGAAGAACCTAGGTAGAAGATCACAGACCTGGCATAGAAGAATCTGGAGTAAACTGTAGCTTGCGATGTTGTAAGGAACGCCTAATCCAATATCACCACTACGTTGGTATAGCTGCATGTCTAAGTGTCGCTTGCCATTCGAAGTCTCATTACTAACGTAGCAATGGAACATCGTGTGGCACGGAGGTAGAGCCATCTTGTCAATGTCTGAAACGTTCCAGGCACTGACGATATGTCTCCGGCTATCTGGGTTGTTCTTGAGACCGTCTACTAGGTTAGCTATCTGATCGATAGGAGTCTTTCTAGCAAACAGCTCGCAGCCGTCGCCAGCGTCATCAACCATACCCGCTGCCCAATACGTTTCCCAAGATCTCCACTGTTTCCCATAAATAGGACCCAGCTCCCCGTTCTGGTCAGCCCAAGCCGACCAAATAGGAACCTTGTAATCTTCTAGTTCTCTACAGTTAGTAGAGCCTTTCAAAAACCACAGAAGCTCTCTTACTATACCTTCCCATCGTTTACCATCTAACCTCTTAGTTGTAAGCAAAGGAAAGCCTGCACGTAAATCGTACCGTGATTGCGTACCAAATACACTAATGGTACCTGTACCTGTACGGTCATCTCTACGTTCACCGTAAGAGAGCACCTGCTCAACTAGGTTTAAATACACCGATTCGTTTCTGTTCTCTGCCACGTTTCCTGCCTCGATAAAGCTGCAATAGGTTCTCTGCTTCAGCTAGATACTCTAACAGTAGCTCGCCTGCAATGTAACTCTTGTGTAATGAGCACACATAGATCTTACGAATGATTAGGAAGGGACCAGGATATCGAGTCCAACCTATTACGCTGGTACACGATATCCTGTTTACAACCGCTGATACTTCCTGTTTCTCAAGAACCCTTGTGAACTCTGTAGAGAGGGCGTTCCAATCGGTCCTGATAGAACCGGTGTACCAGTTAAACATGGAACTATTGGTCAACAACAGTGTAGTTGTCCATGCGAGCGAGTACAGCTAACCAATGGGCACTCTCTACAGTGTAGTAGGTAGACGTACCAAAGGCAGGTAGGGGTCCAACACCTGAGTCGAAGGTAGCCCGGTAGTTATCTGAGTTGGGATCCTTTTCGATCACGTCTCTGATAACCCACTTAGATACCCACTCTCCGTTCTCATAAACCCTATCACCTACCTGTAGAAGTCTCTTCCCGAGAAGACCTTCAGCAACCTTAGACTCGTATGCAGCAGAGTGCATGTACACACCTCTGTACCCAAGCACATAGACCATGATGGATACAAAGAGGAGCATCACAAAGATTGGGAGTATCACTGGCAGCCCCTTTATCAGTTCTGCTCGATACTTACTGTAAGCCCCTGCCCCCAGCCTTCTAATTGATCCTTGTACATCTCGGCGTGCTCCTTGGGAGTTGTCTTCACGATAGCCTTGCCCTGGTTGTGAATCTCCCACGTCTTACTCTCCGCTTCTGCTCTACTGAGGTTACACACGCTCTTGAGGCCACCTGTGACCTCTTCAAAGGTGTTGTGCTCTGTGTTATGGACAATGACGTTCCAGTCACCACCAGAGCCTGTTCCTGTACCTTGTGTGACCTTGTCCTTAGTGGGCGTTGCGGTCATGACAGGAAAGTTATCAAGCACGCTAGCATAGTTGTACATCTGTTCTCCTTAGAAGCGGATGGTCTGACATCCTTCATACTTACCTGTTGCTTTTGGAAGCTCCAACCTAGAACCATAAGCGCGTTGACGAAACTCTTGTAGAGCTTCACGCTCGTTAGCATTGTTCATGCCACGTTTTACTAAGGCGTCATGTCGAAGGATCTCTGTATCCAGTAATGCCCTTACGCGTTCGTCTGTAGTAGTTTCCACTAGGGTCTCCAAGATATGTAAAGTGCAGTTCCTAGTAGTGACGCGTAGTGCCATTTCTGGTCCATCTCTATTGTCACGTGGACCTTTACGGCCGCACCTAGCATATCTACTTCAGACACCATCTTGTTGACAGTATCTGGGTAGTTCCATCCCTTAGTTACGTGGCAGAACCAACTGAGAAACCTTCTAGTATCCATCCACGCATGAGGCAAAGCTATAGATCCTAGGGCGTACCACAGGTTGAACCCTGGGTTGTAGCTCTGTAGGAATAGCAATGCTGGTAGGAACGACAACGTGTACACAAGTATGTGTGACCACAGTGGTGTATTCCACCCAGTCCAACGGGGGTTGAATTCAAGTTCTCCGGTCATTGAAGCACTCAACAGATCAAAGGGTAGAAGTCCGCGCTTACTCTTGTTGTTAGCTTGATACGGGACCTGGAACCAATAGTCTGCGATGCCATGAGTAGCATGAAATAGAGCGTATGCAGCTGCTAATATGGGTAGGTTGATCACTGTTACTTCCCTTTAAAAAGGGGGCTCCACCTTTCAGTAGAACCCCAGAGCACCTTACTGGAGTACGAGCTTAGCCTGCTCCCGGCTGATGGGAGCTTCGATACGAACACCTTCACGAATCTCAACCACTAGCTTAACGGAACTGACACTCCTTACGGATGGAACGTCACGAACTGTAGCTACTGCGCGAGCGTTGTTGGCTTTGATCTCTGCAGACCGACGCTTGAAGCCCTTGGCCTGAGCCTTAGACGCAGCTTCGTAGGTCTTGTACACAGTACCCTTGGACCGGGAGAGCGTAAGATAACGCTCGACAGTCTTGTACTGGGCTGCAGTGATGTTCTTCGTATCAATCTTCAATTGGCTGCAGATCTTACCCACTACGGAGTGCCAGATGTCCAGCTTCTTGGAGGCTTCGACTAGATTCATGATGATGTTTCCCTTTACGTATGATGTTTGTCTTCTAGAAGTTGCCAGGAGCAACTTGAAACACCGTAAGGCCAAGAGACCTCATGTGGTTCACAACCTGATCGCGGTCATCGAAGACCACATCTACGTAATACTCGGGAAGGATATGCGTCTTGTATAGCTCTTCTTTGATCACATAATCGGGACGGTTGTCCCCTGTGGTTCTCATGAAGAGTCCTACGCTCTCGATCCCGTGCTTTGCCAACGCTGTTTCTGTCTGTGTGCGGTACTTGTTTTCCCGGCCTGAGAGTAGAATCAGTGGTAGCCCCCAGTGCTGTTGGTACGCACGAATAGCGTTAGCTACTGGAGTATTCAATGGATCACGATCACATGTACTGGCGTCGAAAGGATTGCGACCATTGAGAAGGAACAGAGTTCCATCCAGGTCAGACACAATGCAACGCGGCTTGGTGGAATCGTTAATGAATGGTGTATCCGAGAGTAGCTTTTTGAAGTACTTCTCATAGGTCTCTGTGATGGCTTTGACTCCAACAGGTTTATCCCGCTTAGAGTCTCGGTCCAGACAGACATGCAGAGGAGTATCAAACAGCTTGATCTCTACCTCTACGGTAGCTGGGAAGCTAGCTCTAGCTGTGAGGCTGACTGCTAGGTCCTGTAGCCGCGTGAGGTGTGGCTCGTAGCCATGGGTATTATCCACGACTACGTTCTTGTGGTTGAGGAGTGCTTGAGTGATGATCGAGGATTCGATCTCGACCGTGGTCTTCTCATTGTTACGGGTCCATTGACCATCGTAGAGCATAACCCGAAGGTCATCTTTGCTGGCTCTAACCCAGGAATCTGGATTCGTCTTTACAAGGTTTCTAGCAAAGGTAGATTTACCGGATGCTTGCAGGCCCCGAAGAACTAGTAGCTTCAACGTATTCGTGCTCATCGTTTCTCCTAGTTAGAACGTGTGGGTATACAAGATCATCAATAGTCTTGTGAGGGTCAAGAACCCTCTCACCCATATAGCAGAACGCTTCCATCAATTCATGTCGCACAGTCAGCTCTACAGCGTTCCATGCTTTCATGACTACCCTGGTCTCATCAGCGTCAACAGGGATGAACACCCCGCCACCATAGCCAGTCTCTATCTTACCCGTCGTAGTATCTGGCCTTTGAAAGGTTGGCCAGATGACGAAGCCCATTACGTGAGTCTCGTTCATATTGACGAGCACGCCACCTTTGTAGCCTACAGAAGCGTAGCCACCCTTCCTGTAAAGCTCTTGAATCTTCCAGCTCCACCCCATATCTACACAGGAGGGTTTAAAGGTAATCCCATCTAGGATTACTTCTATATCACGTAGTATGAGAATGAGGACCTCCTACAGGTGTATTGGCCTATGTGGGTACAGTGTTACGTATACCTTAGGGTTCAATGCACCTATTCTTTGTGTGGGTGAATGTGGGTCAGCTAGCTCTGGGTTCTCGTCCTCTAGCTTCTTGAGCTCGTGGTAGAGTTTGTCCCATTCGTAGTCGCTGATCTTTGGCGCGTCGTGGTTATAGTAGAGTTGGCTATGATACTCAACATCTTCTCTAAGCTGGAGCACCTTCTCTTGCAGTGTCATCTAGTGTTACTCCTAGTCCGTCGAAACCAGATCTGCCTTCCGGTTCCAACATACCCCAGATAGCCTTGTGGTAACCCTTGCGGTCTAACATCTTGAACATGATATAAGCCCAAGGATCACCGTACCCAAGAATGACAACAGCTAGAGCTTTGCGATCTGCACCAAAGGGCAACGCCTTCTGAGCCTCATCTAGCTTCTCTCTAGCTTTGTCTTCGACATCTCTGTACTTCTGCCGGAACTCCCGTTCCATAGACTTCATCCAGTTGAACATCTCGTCAGGAATATTCTCTGGGATGTCCCCTGGCAGACCGTGAACTTCTTTCATGTAGAGCATGTTCCAAATCTGTTTGGGGTTCATGCCACTCATGATGCTGTTTAGTCTGCAGTACTCTGAGAACTTGATCTTGACTCGATACCCACTAGAGAAGCGAACGATATATCCTTCGCGATTCTCATACGTATGATTGGTCTCACTCTCTTGCACAATGCTTTCGAGAGTGGATCCTTCATACCGGTGGGCAGTGGGGAAGCCAAAGGAAGAGTCGAGCTTCAGTTCCTCACCCGTATCTGTGTTACGGATACCAGTAAGGATTAAATCCTCCTGAGTACCATAATCTACAAGAATACGAGTCGTAGGATGCAGCAGCTCAAACATGTACGTGTTGGCTGTGTCTAACGCAGCGAGCTGGTCTTTGTATCTATTTTCAAACAACGCCTTAGCGATACCAACGTGATCAGAGGTGAAAGACCCTGAGGACGTTACTATTGGTAAACCGTCGAACCATGAAAGGGTGATCAAAGACCCATCTAGCTTGTCGTATACATCGTAATCTAGACCTACAGGAATCTCTTCCAGTGGCCGCTCTCCGTAGTTGAAGAACTTGTTGTAGGGCCTAGAGACAACTCTTCCGTCGTCACTGATCACAATACCCCTGCAAGCAGAAGTAATGTAGTTCCAGGCCTGTGAGTACACACACAGAGGTGTGTATTTATAGATGGTTAGAGGTAGGGTAGCATGTCTACCAGACCTTACCAAACCCTCATTAACATACGGTTGAATCATCTCGTTGGTGAGCAACATCAGTAGCACCTCTTCTAGCATCTTTGAAGTTTTTAACTAGACGAAGGCGCCTTCTAGCGCTACTAATTTCACTCAGCAAGCTACCGTAATGGGTCAGTGGTAGGACCATAGCTTGTCTAAGTTCACTACCCTTTTTAATGAAGTCTTGCTTAGCGGCGTAAGCACCAGGCCCTGTTGCTGGGGTCAAGCCAAGTAGCTGCATAGAATACCAGACCATATTCTCGTCTAAACCATCTATGTGGTCAGCTGATATCTTGGACCACGACATTCTACCTCCAGCTCCAAGGACTACTGTCTGCCCTGGCGTAGGATTTGGGGCTATATGCCTAGCACTGATTGTTCCCATACTCACTGGTGAAAATCCTGTTATATTGTGGTGCGACATAGTTTCCTTTAATCTGCAAAGACGATGGGGGCTCCCATGATAATGGTACCGTCACCTGATACGTCTCCGCAGTGCCTGGTAGTATCTGTAAGCCTCGCCACACCCTTGTCGTTGATTACTTTGGTAGAACCAGAGGAGATACTATAGGTATTTGTGCCAACACATGCAGCGTGCACACCCTTATCATCCTTCCGAGCCATAGGCTGTCCCATAACCATCACCTTCGTACTACCTTGGACGATAGGCCCAACCACACCAAATGGTGTCGGTATGCCTATGACAGGGGGTACGAGATGAACATCTGCGGCACAGATTGCTGTGTCACCAACTCTAGCTATGGGAAGCATGATAGCAAGGCTCCTAATACACCACACACGAAGAACAATATCTCTATTAGTAGTACTGTAAGCCAGACTTCATCTTTAAATTTCATGATACCAAACTGTGGTAGCTGGCCCTTCAAACATTCTATCGGCATCTACGATAGTTAGATGTATGATGATCCTGCCAACAGGTACTCCACTATCTGTAACTATGAAGTCACCTTGGTAGTTACCAACAGGCAGAGGAGCAACGAAGGTTAACCCCACAGACAAGGTGTAGTTAGCACCTATGATTGAGTTCGTACGATTGTATACACTCTGAAAGCCAACAGGGTCTTGTGCAGTAAAGAAGAAGAGATGAGGGTTGAGTGGATTGTTCGTGTCATCTAAGGTGATCTCGAAGAAGCTTCCTGTAAAGACTACAACGGGTTGGTTGGCGATAGCGTTTCTGCTTATCACCTCGCCTAGATTGGGCTCCGTCATCTTCCGGATCTCTTCGTAGAAGATGATGTCCTGATTGAAACCTAGGTTGTCGAAGAAACCCAGGGAAACTGAGACTCTTAATGGAATCTGGAGGACCAGGGTCGTTAGCGGAGAGGGTAACAACCCAACCATTGCCCCAGATATCCTGTCCTCGTACGTCCCAAGGTTGAGCTCCAGCCATCCGTTTTTGTTTGTTGCCATAGAGGTAAGCGTCTCTCAATCGTAGTACCGGACTGAAGATCATTCTAGCAGAATCGATATGTCTACGGGTGATGCTATCTTCCTCATAGTATTCCATAAAGAAACCAATACGTGCTCTGTCAAACGCTAGATACTGCCATGGTCCTCTCATCTACGCTTCCTAACTACACTGTAGTAGCGGTTAGCTTTATGCATAGCTTCAAAGAAGACAGAAATCCTCTGGGTGTTTTCGACAACACCAAAGACTCTCCAAAGGAATACCTCGTCATGGATATTATTAATAAGCCAACGCATCCATCGGTTTACCACAGGAAGATTAGTCATCTACGTTTCCGAACAGCGTCACGGTAACGTCTAGCCTTAGCTAATCTCTCGAAGAACATGTCATCGAAGAATTTAGAGCTAGCATTCTCATCGTTACAGAAGTACTTCCAATTCAGCATCTCACCGTAGATACCACCAATGAGGTCCTTAATCCAGTAATAGACTCTTGCTGGCTGGTACACCAGTTCTATCATGACGTCTTCCCCGTATGATGACATAGATGTCGTATAGATCTTGTATGCTGTCCGTGGCCCCATCTGCGTCATCGCTAGGCTCGTAGAACTGACCAGCCTCCATACGGTTTATAGCCATAACACAGGCTACGTGCACATACACCCAAGCCTTGAAGTTGTCAGGCTGTGACCACGAAGTCATCTTTAGCCACCTGTAGTAGAGCGAGTACACCACCGAGTGGTTGGATAGGAGCTAAGTCGTCTGTGTCAGGTTCCATCATGTCCATGACTGTAGCACTGACGATAAATTTGCCAATGAGATCAACGGGTTTCCCAACCATAATCTGCCATTGGTAAGATCCCGGATCAGCTCCCCGTACGAGCGATGCTGCGTAAGGACACTTTCCATCCAGCCCAAGAGCTCCAAGAGTAAACCCAATAGGTGAAGCATTTGCTTCAACACTAAGGACCACATCAGTGAGGTCTCCTGTTACCTGGATCTCGCCAGTAAGGATGATGTCCTGGAAGTTGGTTATCGTTCCTAAGTATACACCCGCAACAGGGATCTTACCTGGGCCTAGATTAACTAGGGATAACTTTCCGTTGGCTCCCATAGTCTCTCCTAGCCTTGATCAGGTTGTGTGCAGTTCTCAACCAGTCTAGCCTATACATGATGGTGTGGTAAATAGCTTTACCTACATCCAAAGCTAAGCTCTGGTGGTTGTATATATGCTCTTTAGTATTGTTATACATACTGTACCTAAAGGTTACATCACGATGACCGATGTCTTCTAGCCCAGATACACACTGACCAAAAGAGAGCCAGTTATCTGGTGGGAGTTCACCCCATCCTAGTTCGTCTTCGATTACTACGTATTGCATAGACACCCTTTTGTTTTACTTGGACAAGAGCAGGGGTGGCGAACCACCCCATACCCATCTAATCGCTAGTTAGGGAAGCTTAGAAACTTCTTCTTGATGTCTGGCTCCATGTTCGGAATCTGTTCCAACCACTGAGCTCTCTCTTCGAAGCAACAATCGAAGATCATAGACAACACAACGCCAACTAGCGGCTTTTCAGCACCACGAAGCTTCGTGATCGATTCAACATCAAAGTTCTCATTCCGTACAGCGATACGGAAGATGTGCTCGATGTTCGTACTCTTATAGGGATTCGCCAGCGTGTCATCGCTGGGAATCTCCTTAAGACAAGCGTGTTCATCGCTGTTCGGTGTATGCGGTTCAGCACACAGCCAGCAGATGTAGGGTAGCCCCAACCTAAAGTTGGCCCACTGTTCATTGAGGTCAATGTCAGAGGGCATGGACACATCCTTGGTCAGCTCAGCAAGCTGCTCAGGGGTCAGTGTCTCTTCCAATGTTGCCATGTGGTTTGTCTCCTTTAAGCTTTAGCAGCTTCAGCAGGCAGCGTGGTGCGGAACATATCCAGGTTACGAGTACGCCACAGTTTGAAATCTTCATTCTTGATGATCTCAATGTTGACGCCCTTCACCTTCCCAATGTCAGTGACAAACAGAGTAGCAAACTCTGTCTCAAACTTGTCGACATAACGGATGGCGTTACTCAAATACCCCTGGAACTGGAGAGCCTTCTCAGGCCTATTGTAGAACTGCACTAGCTTGGAGACGATACCAGAGATGGTTGCATAACGCAGACCAACATCCTCAGGCACCTCGACGTTTGTATAGCCACTAACGATGGCTTCGATGTTCGGCAGCTTATCCGTGATAGCGATGTAGTTGATGAAGGTAGTAGCTGCAGCAAACCCGATAGCACCAGACAATGCGAAGTGGAGAGCCACATTCTTATCAATGGGGATATGCGTCTTGTTGAGCTTACCCTTCAAGATACGATCAGCATACTCCCATGTACGAGGAGAGGGGAACGCAGGTTCATCAGAATCACTTCTGAAGTCGAACAGACCGGTCACACCCTTCCAGCTGACGAAACCAATGATCCTAGGATCAATCTTCGTGTTACCATCAGCACCAACCTGAAGTGCCCACTCTTTCCAGACATCAATGTCAGGCTGGATCTCGATGTGAACGAATCTATTGGCCAATGCTTTAGCCAGCTTGTATACAACGGAGCGATCACTCACCCGGTTACCAGCAGCTAGAACACTCCAACCTGGAGGTAGAACAGCATCACCAACTCTACGGTCTAGCACCAGCTGATACGCAGAGGCTTGAACCATAGGAGGAGCAGAGCTCAGCTCATCGAGTAGCAGGATGCCACGCTTGCCGTGAATCTCCTCAGAGGGGAAGAAGCTAGGGATAGCCCAGTGAGCCCTCTTCAACTCACGGCCGTTCACCATGTCGTTGAGGAAGTACGGTAGACCACGAATGTCTGACGGGTCCATCTGAGATAGACGTACGTCGATCAGAGCCATCTCGTTCTTGTCCGCTAGCTCTTTGATCTTGGCGCTCTTGCCAACTCCAGGAGGGCCCCAGATGAACATAGGAGTACCCAGCTCAGCTTCAATGATTTCACCAGCTACGTTGAGATTGGTAGAGATGTTTTCGTTACTCATGTTGGTCCTTAGCCTGTTATTCCAGTGAGTGGTAATACGGTGCCGAACTTTGGTATGTCCGTTCTATTGCTCAACACCCAAATTACTTCATAGTCTGGAGCTGGTGGCATCTCTTCGTAGAAGTCACCATCAGAGGCTATGATCAAGGCATCAATTGGCTCATGAACATTCTGTTCAATCCAATCAAACACAGGACTAACGTGGGTACCACCACGGTCTTCAAATCCATACCCCTCTGCAGGGATATTATCTCCAGTGATAAACTTCTTGTGACTGTGCAAGTGGGAAGAGAATGCAAGCACATCAATCTCAAAGTTTCTAAACGATCCCATGATGTCATTCAAGACGCCTACGAAGTACTGAAGCTCTTTACTGGACACTGATCCAGAGGAGTCAATAGCTAAGACGATCCTAACCATACTTCCTGTATAGCCGTACATGTAGATCCCATGGGCGAATAGCTTCTTGTGTGGAGGTACGATGCAGTGGTCATCCTTGATAACAGATTTGATCGTCGCGTCCAGCAGTGAGTAGAAGTCAATCTTAGGGCTGAGATAGCTATCAATAACCTCTGCAACCCCATTAGGAAGCTTACCAGCAGCACGTGCCTTCTGGGCAGCCTGGATAGACCTATTGACCCAGTCACGCTTGTCACAGGCATCTATAGGAGTACCGTCAAGCATGTCATGGTCGTCAAGGGTCTTCATATCCTTGAGCTTCTCTTTGAGATCTGGGTCGTTCATGATGTAATCATAAACTTTCTCAGAGTTCCAACCCTTAAACTTGTAGGGTTCGTACAGACAGCCTTTGATGAACTCAAACTTAGCATCAACCAGGATACTATTGATCACGTAGTCTGTTGCTAGATTCCAGGCGTGTTTGTTGCGATCTGAAACACGATCATTGTTATGAACATGTTTAAAGACGACGTGCATGACTTCGTGGGCCATGGCAAACATGAGCTCAGCATCAGATAAACCATCTACGAATTCTTTGTTGAAGTAGATGTTCCTGCCATCGGTGGCCAAGGTGGACATCAGCTTTGTCTCAACAAGTCGAAGATACATCACCAAGCTCCCAAAGAAGGGGTGATCTAATAGCAGGTTTACCCTAGCTTTGCTTACACGTTTAGCTGTGTCCAAAAATCCTCCGATGTGAACACCTTTACCAGATCGATACCATCTATGATAATGATGGAACATTCTGGTGCATAGTTAGATTAGGAGCGTCGTCATGGACGAGCAGGATCTGTTTTTCGAAGAGCCCAAGAACACCATTCAGATTGTTATTGGACCAGACAAGTATGTTGTCTCATCCACGCTCACTGCTAATACATCTGACAAGACCTTCGATAAGCTCCTGAAGAGGATGCTATACGCCGAGAGGTTTATCAGAGCATCTAAAGATGTCACCCCGGTAGAGTACGTTGATATAGTAGAGGGTGAGGATGAAGCAACTTAAGTCTTCTGGTATGCCTTAATAGCCTCGGGGATCAGATGCGGTAGAGTCTTCTTCACCAGAATGTCTACCACTGCTTCTAGATCCCCACTACGGATTCTCTCTAGATTAGCTGTATCAAACTCTTCCTCGGTACCACTGTCGCCAAGGAAGACGTACCGTGCTGCTGTTAGACGAGAATTTCTAGCACCGCTGAGATCAAGTTCACCGTCAGCTCCAAAGCTAATTGTGGATCCACTCTGTTTGTGTTTGATTTCGACTGAGCCGTCTGGTGCCTTCGTGAAGATGAGCCCCATGAACTCTTTAGTTTCAAGAGTACTAGGAGGATCAATAACCCTAGGAGTATCCACCATACGTACATTCAGTCTACCTACCACTTGAGCCATGTCCCTTGTCACCTCTGTTCGTCTCTGACAGTTCATCTACATACTCAAATGCTCTCACAATAACAGGCAAGAGTACAAGCTGAGATACACGTTCACCAGCTTCTAGGGTAACTGAGTTAAGACCTAGGTTAACGATGTTCGTCATCAACTCACCACGATAGCTAGGGTCAACAGTCCCATACTGTACATACAGAGGGGCTATGACGTCGATGCCGCTCATGAACTTCATGAGGGTAGATGATCTAGGCCTGATGGAGAATTGATAGCCTTCTGGGGGCTCTACGCAGATAGCATGTTTCAAACGAACAGGTAAGTTCGGCTGAAGGATGATATCTTGCTGGACGTACAGATCATACCCAGTGTTCCCGTCTTCAGGACAACCAAGTCGAGCATAGTTATTACCAGGAATCTGTCTGACCTTGAATTGACCATAAGCGCTATCGGAGTGTAGTGGCGTGACTATGAACACCATAAGGGTTCCTTTTACATTTCGTTACTTGTCATGTATTGACTACTGAGGTCTATCAAGTCATGATTCTATATGAACCTAGACCAAGACCCAACAGGAGTCAGTGATGCTTCCTAGCTCAAACCGTATCGACCACATCAGACAGATCGCAGCAACAAGGGCTAATGCCAACGCTGCAGCAGCTGCTGATAGGACAGAGCTTTCCAAGATTGTTCGTAGCGAGCACTTCGCTGGCATCGATCGCGAACACCTTAAGGCACAACGCGAAATGACTGCATCAGTCGTCCGCCAGGAGCCGAAAGAGATAGCGGTAACTAACCATACCGACCGCCTATCCACCAAACAGAAGACAAATGACGTCACCCTAGATGATATGTTTGGCGAAGCCATCCGTCGTCAGGACTTCAAAACCAAGCTAACGGTACCTACCTACCCTGAGATTCATCACAATATGAAGGACGACAAGCCTATCGCTGTCACCTTCTTTTCTGATATCCACCTAGGTAGTTATGGTATGGCTTACGAACAGCTACAGGGGGACATCAAGGCGATCAAGAACACCGAGGGTATGTATGTAGTACATAACGGTGACGAGATCAACAACTTCATCATCGGCAGGCTACAGGGCCTCTCCAGGCACGATGCACTCCAGCCGGATGACCAGTGGATGTTCCTCAAGCTAATGTTCAAGGAGCTCGCTCCAAAGACTCTAGCAGCTACCAGGGGTAACCACACTGATTGGACTCCGATGCTCACAGCAATCGACTACAGGTCTGAGATCTGCGATAGCCTAAGCATCCTGGATGTTGGTCACGGTGGTAAGATCTACATCACTCTCGGTGGTATTATGTACACGGTGATGGTACGTCACAAGTACAAGTTCGAGTCTGGCTCCAACCAGTACAACGCTGTTGTGAAGATGTTCGAGAACTTCGGTCCATTCGATGTCGGTGTCATCGGCCATACACACACCAGTGGTATTGCTAATTTCAACAGACAGGGTAAGGACTTCGTTGCTATCCGTCCAGGTAGCTACAAGATCCACGATGAGTATGCAGAGGAATGGGGATGGGCTCCAGCTAAGTCTCTGTCACCCACCGTCATCTTGTTCCCAACCGAGAAGCGCATGGTGATCTTTGATAACTGCCAAGAAGCCTCAGAGTACCTAAAGTTCCTGAGGGCCAACTAACCAAATGCTTCAACTAGAACTTACAAGAGAGCAGCTTCCCCTATTTGGGGACACGGTGAAAGAAGACTCGCACAGTGAGTTGAAGCTTAGGTTGTGTGGATTAGACATCGAAGACGTGCTCCTGTTCTCCAATCTGGTAGACCAGGATGCACCTAAAGCAGAGATCTATATTGATTCCGGCTACGTCATCCTAGAAGGGATGAAATACGAAGTACTCTGGGTCTTGTATCTGTTCCAACAGGCAAGGCTCAGGGCCGGGGTCGTCTAGGTCTAAGGGGTATGGCTTGAGCAGCTGTGCCCCTTCTTTTTGTTTGCGAACTTGTATAGCTTGTGAGCTACAACTATCTTCTCTAGAGTAGGGAGAGCCCACTGCTTCACCTCTAAGTCACGTGCCGCTGTGGTGAGCTTAGAGGCTACGTAGTCACATAAATCCCATATGGTAAACATGGTAGAGTGTGCTACAGAGCAGATAGAATCCTCAAAGGTTCTATGTACCCAGGGTATAGCCATATGTACCCAGGGTATAGCCATTGGTGTGCTCACACCCAACGTTATCTCACTACAAGGGTTCTTCATAGCAGATTGAAGTTGTACAACGCTGTAAGCATATGAGCCTGGTGTGTAGTGGGGATGATACTCTTCTCCACCGGGACACCTTCTTTGATCCATACAAGCGTCTCCACCATGTCTAGAGATCGCATGACGGGGTCACTATACCCATTGTGCAGCCTAGCCTCCAGTATGGGTGCTTTGCCTGCTACCTTGACTACTACACGATGGTTATCCTGCGTGTAATCAAACTCCAGACGTGCATTCTTATCTTCAAGGCTGAGCTTGTAGCGTAGGACACACTGCATGGTAGTTAGGTTGATACGATCTTCGAATGGGTTCTGCGGGTCAATCATCAAGGGCTCCGATTTGTTCTGCGAACCAGGTGCTGAACTTGGTAGTGAAGTACGGGATATTCAAGTGGATAGCCACGCTGGTGACAATGAGACTAACGTACACACCAGTCTTCCACATAGGTGCTGCTGGATTATGCATACCCTGCTGCACGATTGGATAGAGTGGAGTCAGTCCCAATAGATACCATACGAGACCAATCCACACAAGATTAACAGCCAAGGTCACGAGGATGTCTATGAGCTTATAGCCATAGTGGTACACCTGGAACTTGGTCGTAGCCTTCAAGGTTGACGGAGGAATCAACTTAACGAATCCCTGAGCTATGAGTGGAGAGAACGCATCAATGGGGTCCTCATCAGCAGGTGGTAGAAAGCTATTCATGTTTAGTCCTTACAGCTTCGATCAGGTCTTCCATCTGGGACAAGATACCTGAGGTAGGCTTTGTCTCCAGTTCTAAAACACGTTCACGAAGAGCATCTCTGTCAGCCTGCAGCTCTTTAAAGGCTGCTACGAACTCAGCTAGGATATCTTCAGGAGACTTATCGGTCTTCTTACGTTTACCCTTCTTAGCAGCTGCTACAGCTATGGGGTTAGGCTCTGGATCCATCTGTAAGAGTAATGTAGAAACACCAACGCTACTGGTCAGGAGCTTTACCTTAGACAGGAGACCGAATGAGTTCTTTACTGTGGACAGAGGCTGGTAGTTATTACTGTCGACTAACGTCATCAAGACGTCATCTGTCACTGTTACTGGGTGAGCACCAGCTATGAAGGAGATCTCCTTTAGCTGTTCCATAACCATGATTGCTGTCTTAGCAAAGTCTTGGTCCTCACACCCTATGGCCGCGTAGAAGCGTGGGTGGCTTTCTTTTATAGCGTCGAAGGCTTCGTTCACTGTTTGATATCCTTTGGGATGTTAAGTAGAATCTCTAACCCAACAGGTTTATCACCCGCATCTATGTCCATGAGAGCTGCGATTGCGGACCCATCGTTTACATCTTCTTGCCTAACAATCCTACGGATAGACTTCTTAGGGTCTGCCAGGTGTATATATATGGAGTATGTTTGATCGGTCACCCTAGACGCTGCATAAGCATGACACCAGAGTGACCGAGCGAATACACTCTCAAAGACCATACTAATTGATCGGTTTGAGAATCCCTTTAAACACAGCTCTGCTAAGTCCTTCAACGTAGCAGGAGGCATGATCTATTCCATTTCAGCCTTCACCTTTGTAAGCTTCTCTTTGTACAACCCAAGCAGCCGTGAACTACTCAGTACGAGTGGTTGGAATCGTTTACCAAAGTCTGTACGATAGTCTACCATGCTCACTACAAGCTTAGACCCCATCTCTGGTGGAACTAGGCAGAGGAAGGCAGACACGCTGGAGAACTGATCCTTACTGATGGACTTCATGTTCTTCAGGTAGAGGTACAGTCTGTGAACCGTGATGGCTAACAGAGAGTTCATACCCTGAGAAACCCAGGAGTCGATCTTATCCTCTACATCCTCACCAGCCAAGATAACTTCAGGGCTGATAGGCTTCTCAGTGGATTTCCATGCATCAAAGGTAGCAAGGAACTCAACACCAAAGGTACATGTAGCGATAAGACTGAGTAGCGTTCTATCGTCTTTGATGTACGGATAGATACGAGCGAAGATCATACGCATACGAGGATTGCTGTCAGGCTTTGTGATGGAGACTCTTTCAGTCTTCAGTCCGTCCCTGTTAGCCAACCAGAAGTTCTTGAGATCTTCATGAACGTCCTGGATCTCCATCTGTTCTAGCTCTACATCGATAGCCACGTTGTATGGCACGCTAAGGAACCTAGAGAGCTGAGCTCTATCTAGTTGGGAGACGTTGTACTCCACTGTGTCAGGGTTGTCTGTGATCACAATAGCCCATGTGTTGGGAATCGATACACCAGCAAACGTACGTTCCAGAGAGAACTGTTGTAAGGCCTGTTGGATGTGTGGGAGAGCCCTAGACATGTCATCGATGTTCAGGATACCTGTAGTGCCTTCTTTAGGCCAATCCTTTGGCACGGCTACCACAGTCTCTTTACCACCATCTGCAGAGTCAGATACCGTACTGAGTCCAAAGATCTCAGCAACGTCAGTCTTCTGTGTATCCAACTTCAGGTAGCCGATACCAGCCTTACGGCAGTAGTCTTCTACAATAGCTGTCTTACCCACACCCGGAGCACCAACTAAACGTATCACTACGTGTCTAGGTCTCAGGTTAGGATTACCTGACGCATCCAATGTAGCATGGTAAGCAGCATTAATCAGCCTCATATAGGGGTTGATACTAAACTTACTGAGGCCTTCGCTACATACCTGTGTTGGTGTTTTATCTGACACTGTACTACCTCTGTACTTTTAGTCTTACTACTTCACCGCAGTGCTCTGGAAATACTTCGTCAGTGGTGCATACCCACATGGTCCGAGCAAAGATCAACTCGGGTGGTGGTTTCTGTGCTGCACCATCTGTCAACACAATGATACCTGTATAGTTCTTACGCTTCCAGATACCACGTACGTGTTTAAGAGCCTCGATAAAGCTAGTGCCGCCTCTACCCTTGATCGCGTAGCCTGCTGACCTTCTGAAGGGGCTTATATCCTGTACAGAGAAGTCAAACTGTATGACGTCGATCTGTACTCCATTCCTATAAGCACCCTCAACCTCAGACAGGAAAGAGGTTAACTCTTTGTTGCTCACAGAGCTAGAGGTATCAAGCAGGAATGCTATATAGGTTCCAGGAAGAGGTTTGATCTTCGGGGGCTGTCCATACTTGTTCAGCTGACCTGACGTAGCCCTAAGCTGAATCCCACCACAGTATCCTAAGAACCTTCTGATGTAATGCTGCCATGGTAGCTTAGACGCTTTACCAGCTTCGATGATCTGCTGAATCTTACCAGCTACGTCACCACAGTACTTCTGGAACATCTCAGGGTCTGTCATCTCTTTAGCAGAGGACATCTCCTGTGAGAGCTTGAACTGAACAGCTTCTTTCATGTTGGGATCTTCGACAGCTGTCTCCCAGTAGTCATGGTTAGAAGCTTCCTTCATCTGGGCTGTTATATCAGCAGCAGAGGAACCTTCGTCTTCACCTTCAGATGGCTCATCGCCCTCTTCTTCAGAGGATGTACCTTCATCATCGGACTCAGACTCTTCATCACTCTCACCAGAGCTATCACTCTCACCAGAGCTATCACTCTCACCAGAGCTATCACTCTCACCAGATCCACCCATATCAGATCCAGAGCCACTAGACTCGCCTTCACCTTCACCCTCTTCTACAACCTCAGGCAGTAGGCTATATACCCACTTAACCCATTCGTAGTAAGACAGGCTGGTAGCAAACCCTTTAGGCATAGAGTTAGTTATGTTCTGTGTAGGAGGAACAAACTTCTGCATAGCATCAAGGAAACGCTTAGGTGTAATGGAGTTAGGAAGCAGCAAAGCTCCTTGAGCCTCCATCATGACGTTGATAGCCATATCACAGGCTACACTGTAGAGAGGGTCGCCAAACTCAGGCTGCATAGGATGTTCGTAGATCCAGTGTAGAACCTCGTGCTCCAGTAGGAACAGTCGGCTCTTCAAGGTAATGGTATCCAGTGCCTCTTCATTAATTAGAAGCACTGAGGAGCCTTCTAGCCCCTCGTAAGTGATACCAAAGTACGCGACATCCTTACTAGGTTTGTACCTCATCTGAAGAACCCAAGCATAATAGAAAGGGTTCCTGGTCAGAAGAGCAATTACCGTTTCGCTATAAGCTTGGGTCAAACCTTTCCCCCTTGTCGTCCAGAAGAGTGGCATCCAACTCTTCCTGCCCTTTGGTGATGTATAGAGCTTTTCTGATCGGCTCGTCTACTACAGCAATGATAGTCCCTTTACACAGCTTGGCAACCTGTCTGATTATTTCCACACCATCCTCTGTTTTTAGCTGGATGGCCATGATCCTAAGACGCTTCCCTTTGAAGCCACCTGTAAGAGCAATGTGGGTTGACTGGATACACCAACTGTTATCGGAAGCAGCGAACATGACTTTGAGACGATCTGCACTTGGGAAGAACCCAATGATCTCCATAAGATCATCTCTGTACACGTTCATTACAATGCTGTAGACAGTGATCATAACCCTCTACTCCTAATGGCAGTGTTAGCCTGCTGGAGGTACGTACCGAGGTACTCGTACTCCTTCTGTATAGAGTAATAACTCACTCTCTCTAGCAGGTGTTGAGCAGTAGTGTTCCCAGTCTTAGCAACTTTGTAAGCACTAGCCACGATTTGTATAAAGCTCTCTAGGCCAATACACTCTAAGATGAACTTGTTGACATTGTGTCGAGTCGTATGTTGCATACGAAGTACCGATAGTACACCTCGCCACGTAGCAGCGTTAAGAGTTTCAGGATACTCCAACCAGAGAGTCCTCAGACAGCTCAGAGTAGGACTATCACCATCGGTGTGATCGATCGTGAGCTGGATAGCTTTAGTGACCGTTCTAGCGAGTCCTACAGGGTCTGGGTGTGACTTGAGGTAGCTTACGATACCCGTGGTAAGTACAGAAGACCACTCTCGTATACTCTGCTTGTCATTAATGCCAGCACCGTAAGAGAGTTCGATCAGATCACAAACTCTTCTTATAGATACTTCTGTTGGTCTGTTGGTCGTTAGTTTCAGAAGCTCCATGTCTTCAACCACTAGAGAGTCAATGACGTCGCTGGGTACAGTTGGATGGAGTACACAAGCTCGTAGTGTTAACTTCTTATCAGCATCGTTAACACTGGTGAGTGTAGGATGGTCAGCAACTGCTGGTTTCAATCCTGCCCAGGTCATGATCAACCAGGCTGGACATGCAATAGCCGTCGTGACTATCTCGTTGATAGTTAGAACACTCTTCGGTTGTGTATTCAGTATCCGTAAGCCAATGTCTTCAGGTAACAACCTGCTACGGAATGGCATAGATAAGTCGATACCACCCACCCGTTCATAGAGACAGGCTAGCATCTCCCAGCGGCCGTTGTGAATCCAGGAGGTTGCTATATCATGTCGATCTTGTGGGTGAGAGTTAGCTTTGAGCTGACCAAAGATGATACTTTTGTACGGATCATGGTCTATTTCCTGATCCATAAATCGTACAGTGTGCGGGTAGTTAGATGCTAAGGATAAGAGCTGGAGGGTAGTTAGCATAGACCTAGTGTTAGCTAAATAAGATGCTGCACTTTGGTAGATGTCACGCCCTACTCTGGTAAGGAGGAAGTGGAGTGCTGCTTCAGCTTCGGCTGGACTCTGTGAGTCACCTACAACATCGGCAACAGTATCATGCCGGTCAATCTTCTCTAGTCTTTCCAGCATTGCTAAGAACGATGTGTCCACGTCTCTCCCCGTATGGTCCCATTAATCTTCTGTCTGGACGACGTTGTAGTTCACGTGCTGAGTACTTCATATATAGAGCACGAAAGCACCAGCTGAGGCCCCTAAGAGCTTCCCACTGCCAGTAAAGAATCTGTACCACGTTGTGGGTCTGTTCTTTACCTGCATAGTGCATAACATTTAGATGAACTGAAGCAACCCTGTGTCTTAGATCTGTGATGCCCGCGAGTTCAGCTTTACTTAGAGTTGGTAGTACTGACTTAGCAGTCGCCTTTACAACTCTATTCCTGATCCTGTTTCTGGTGTGGGCAACAGTTCTATAGTCCAATTTAGATACCTACATCGGTCATACACTCCGTTACTCTGAACACAATATCAAAGACTACTTCAGCCTCTGGTTCAGTGTACTTAACTTCCTTGAGATAACTCTCTTTGTACTCAGCTAGCAACGCTTTGCTAATAGCTTGGTACGTATCATTAGTATCGCAGGCAACGTGTACCACAACAAGAGGCATACCATCGTCACTGACACTATATTGACGGAGCACTAGAAAGCCATCGATGACGTCTGTCTCTAGGATCAACCCATCTGTACCACTGGTAACAGACTGCAAAAGATCATCCAGATCTTCAAACCTATGTATCACAACTTACCTTCCTAATTAGTTTATAGGTAGGAGGGGACTAACCCCCTCCCGATACCTATATTGTCAGGACTACGTTGAGTGCTTTGTACGCTTCCAACAAGTTTAATCCTGCTGTTGTACCTTTGAGCACCTTGGAAATGTCGTGCCTAGCTTTGATAACAAGATCTAGTTCTTCTTGCTCCATAGCTTCCTGGTCTACACAAGTTTGTAGTAGCTGAGCCACAACACTAAAGTCGTGGTCAGCTTGCAATAGGGCCAACCGCATTGCTGCAGCTTCTACCTCTAGCTCTGAGTAACTACTCATCGTTGAACATAGCGCGTATCGTCTCTTCTATTTCTACATGATCAGCAAAGCCGCGAGGTGCTGGTGTAACTGGGGCTACTACGATATGAGGGAAACGGTCTCTAAAGAATGGATTCTGAGGACGGTTTCTACCTACCCCATTATCCAAATCCCGTTGCCTAGCATCTCGTATCTGCTGCATAACGTCAGCCTCAGTAGCATGGGGACCAAGTTCCATACGGTATCTACGGCCATCAACAGCTTCCGCTGTGACTATAGCGCCATAGGGCCCGAAGTCCCTATTGATAGACACGATACCTAGGTCGTTCATGGTGTTCTGCTGACGGTCTACCAGGTCCCTGTAGTTGCGACGGTTGTTCCCCAGTTCCCGGTACCTGTGATGGTTATCGTCGATCCTGACGTTATTGTCGACGTCGACGGCTGGTACTGGACTTTTGGGACAGCGGATACTCCACCAACAGCCTTGAGCAGAGCGATCTGCTCTGTGATATAGCTAGCTTCGTCGCTGTCACGCTTGAAGATATCCTTGGTAGCAACGTTGTAGTACTCACAGAAAGCTACAACATCGTCACCAGAGAACTCACGAGCTAGGATGGGTCTAAGCTGACCTAGTGGTGGACGGCAGCTGGCTGCGATCGCACGACTACTCTTCTTAAACATGTACTTAGAAGCACGTGTGATAGCCTTCTGTAGCTTCTCATGAAGTACTGCTCCCTCAGGAACAAACGTCACGGCAAACTTGAAGTCATCAGGCGTAGCTGTTGGGTACACGGTAATCCTAGACCCTTGAGGGATAGGCATACCACGCCATTCCATAGGACTGGCAACTGCCATCTCTAGACTCAATGCAGCTAGCTCAGGGTTATCTGGGTTGGCTGTACGAGCGTTCTCATAGAGACCTGCAAAGGTACCAGAGATATGATTACGGATATCATCTTCGTAGATATCATCCCTATTGACGTGATACAGAGCTGCAAGCAGGTTCTCACCACGACCTCCAATGTAGGCAGGCCTAGTGGTCAAGACGGTTCTACACACCCCAGGAACACGGAACGAAGTCGTAGCCCCTGTGTAGACTGTATCAGGACCCTCAGTAGACATAGTGAAGTAATCAGCTCCACCATTCTCATGAGCTGCTGGTGACAACAGACCAGAGAACGCAGCACGAGCAACTTGTCTACCCCAGTTATTGATTGCTAGAACTGCCTGCGGGACAACGTCTCCCAGAACCTCATTGATAAGCTTGTTTACCGTATTGCCATTCTTATCAAGAGTCTTATGTACAGAGAGTTGCAGCAGTAGAGTATGTACAGGCATGAGGATCTGCTCCCCACCACCGTTGCGTCCTGTGTACTGACCAAGGAAGGCATCGATCTCAGGGATGTACCTAGTTATCCGACTCAACGAGTTGATATAGTTAGAGCCAATTTGCATAGCCTTCTCTGTACCAACGTAGTGTTGAAGAACGATAGCCCTAAGGTTATCCATCTCCTTCTTGTGAACCTGGATAGCTTTGTCTAGAGCTATGTCTAACTTCGGATTGGTAGTACGGACATAGGTGACAGGAGCCTTCCGTGTGGTCAGTCTAGAACGGATCTCTGAGTAATGCTGTTGCGCTACTCTAGCCCAGTTCACACTGTTGTTAGCAATCGCAGCTACCTTATAGCACTCTGCAGTCACAAAGATCGACTGAGGATTCACTGGGATCTCTTGATCACCAACTACTGCTACATAGCCCTCTGGTGTGGACTTACAAGGGTAGGTAAAGAACTTGTTGCCCTCAGATAGGACCAGCACTTTATTATGCTCACCAGTAATGGCGTCTACGTACTTGAAGCTATCTTTAGCCATCGCGCGATACGGTACACCATTCAGCAGGAGCACAGACTGGTCTCTAACCACCTGATCATTACCAGTACGAGAGTTCTCACCATTCATAAGAGCGGTGAGGTCTCTGCCAGATACAGGAACAGGATAGTCCGTAACGTCTGCCAAGCTTAGCTTGGACCATGCTCTGAACATACCACGTCTAGGCTCCTGACTCTGTGCTGTAGAGAACTTGGGGTTCTTCGCTAGGATCTCAGGCTTGATGAAGCACAGGTTACCTTCCAAGTGATGGTTGAATGGAGAGCTAAGGAAGTACGTGATAGCCTGCATCAGGCTCGTACTCTGTCCGTGCCCACCAAAACAGATCTTACCGTTAGACCAAACGTTACCAACCTGGAATGCATTCAGTCTAGAGTACGTCACATCGAGTGAAGATCTAGTAAAGACACGTAGCTTGTCGTAAGCTGTTCGACCTGGAGTCATATCCCATAGGAACACAAGATTCGGAACAGGGACGGTGAGTCGCTCATCCAGAAAGATAACTTCTCTATTGTGAGCTGGAAGTTCAAAGGCGAACGTAGTGTTCAAGCCTCTAACCATCTTCAACCCAGAGAATTCCAACATAGTTGCCATTGCTGGGATAGTAACCCGCTGTGGTTTCACTACGTTTCCATTGGGGAGTACATTCTCTCCAACTTCAACTAGGACACAGGGGGTACCCCCGATGACTGCTTCGATTGTATCCATTGTTCCGTCCCGCTAAAAAGGGGGTCAGGAACACCACGTTCCCAACCCCAAGGTCTACTACCTGTCCCGAACTGAAATGGTCACACGGATAGCGTCACGCTCAACACCCAGCGCATTGGCTAGAGTTGCGATGATACTGTCACGTGCGGCATCTGTAGCCTGACGAGGCGTGGCCGGTGCTGTAGCTGTAGCTACGGGCACTACCACTGCTGCACGCTGGGCAGCCTTAGCATCGAGTGTCTGCTTTAGCAGGACAGCTGCGATGAGCTTCGGGCTCCCAACGTCTGCATACTCCAACCTTTCGGTTGCTGACACAACGACACTATGCTCAGCATGAGTCTCGTCGTTGGAGAAGTGGAAGATACCTGGCTCGTCTGCGTCAGCATCAACGCTCCAGCCGGCATCCGCCAATTCCCCTAGCAGCCGGCGTGCAGAGGATGTGTCAAAAGACTGCTTGGTTCCAGTAGTGGCTACCAGAGTCACATAGACTTCGGTAGTACCAGCGGGAAGCTGGGCCACGATGGAATCAGCCGAGGTATCCAGACCACCGAGGTTCTGGTTGTTGACGTTCACGGTAACCCCTGTGAGCTGGTTCTCACCGATGAGGCCACGGGACATCGCGTTCTCAAACAGCTGACGAAGGGTCCGACCCTGCCAGTTACGAGTGATAGCGGTCTCATTGTTGACCGTTAGGTTGAATACTGTTTCAGCCATTTAGCTGTCGTCTCCTTGGAGCGATGGTGTGTTGTAATTCTAGAAAATACGCTCTAACTAGGCGACGTAGCCTTAACTAACTACAGGTTCAGTTACCTGGACAGTAGGTTCCACCACAGCAGCAATCGCTACGGGTGTCAGGGTAGCCTTCTTGTTCTCAAGCAACTTCGCTAACGTTGCCACAGGGCCAATAGCGTTCTGCTTGAAGTTGACTGAGTCGTAGAACACATCAGCTGGAACTGCCGTACCCTTGTACAGAGCAGAAACCAACTGAAGGATCACCGTTGCTCCAGTCACATTCGTACTGATGAGCTGAGGGCTACCTTCATCTGCTGTAGCCATGCATGACGGTTCATTGGGATGCCTATCTTGTGGATTGGCAATCTCAGGGTGGAACTGTGTGATGGGAGGCAGCAGATCCTGACCTTCAAGCCGAGCATACAGAAGCACATTGCCGTTGCTGAGATTGCCTGTCCCACAGATGTAGGCGACGTTCTCAAGGGTTCCGCAGTGATCCTGAATGAGCTTATTGGTCTTATGGTTATCAACCGCACTGATGACTAGGGATTCATCAGGAATAGCGGTGACGTTATCCACGTCTAGGAAGGTAGCGATCGTGAACACATCGATCGGAGAGCCCTTTAGCTGGGCCTGCAATGCTTTTGCTTTGGGTAGTGTGATGTCATTGGTACCAAAACTCTGCCTAGCCAGGTTAGAGCGCTCAACCGTGTCGCCATCAATGATGGTCAACGCTGGCTTTGCCTCCAAGGAGCTAAGGAATCTATGTAGGGGGCCGAAGAGATTACTCCCGACTCCACCTAATCCAATAAGAATCACATTGCTGAACATTTAGCCAAGTACCTTCTTGCGCGCATGTGTGAGAACATCGATTTGTTCTTGCAGATAAGTGCCGATGTCAGCACCTCTGTTGAACTCTATACCCATCAAAGTCAAAGCCCTGACTAGCTGCTGACCCTTCATGAACATATCAAACACACCACGCACAGAGCTAAGAATACGAATACTCTTTACTGCGCCTGCATGTGTGACGTTCTTCTTGATCAGGTCAACGTCGTTGTTCAGATAGCTACCAATAGATAGCACACCACCAACAGTTGCGAGGTCTGTTGTCTCTCTATACATATAGAAAGATTCAGCCGAACCTCTAACACCAGAGGGCAATTGGATAGTCAGAGAACCAGACACGAGGTCAACCTTTATAGGTTCACTACGACGTCTAGTAATACTGAAGACCAAGTCCTCGTAGACACCAGTTGCTTCGTCCTTCATAGGGAACGCCCAGTAGCGTGAGATAGACTGTGTGTCTACCACGTTACCAAAGGGCCCTACTCTGTTCTGGTTGGTGGTCTGCTGACGAAGTCTATCTGCTCTAGAGTCCAGATCGAGTGCGTCAAACTGTGCTTGATACTGGGCCAACTCCATAATCACCCCGTCAGGCATAACTATGTCGTTAAACTCCAAGTAGCACTTTGGCATGAACATCAGACTATGCTGCAGTCTATGCTCTAACTGATCCGGAGCACTAGAACACAGATAACCATCATCATAGGCTTTCAGTACAACAGCGTTGTACCAACCACCATGACCCTGTTTGACTCTGATCCTAGATCCAGTGACCAAGTCTTCAGCTGTAGCACCCTTGATCACCATGAACCTACGATTAGCAGGTAGATCAGCTGCATTACTGTACAACTGCAATGGGTGCAAGTAGAAAGGTAGAGTGTTACCAAGCATCTCAAACTTCAAGAAGCCATGCTCTCTACCCTTGTACACGATCTTGTTAGGATACAGGCCACCGTATGCATTAGTATTGATAACCAATGCATGTTCGTCTATCACTAGAGTGGCAGCATACTCCTCAGCCTTCTCGATAAGCTTAGCCGAAGCTTGCTTCCGTAAAGGCTCACCTTGGGTACCAAAGGTATGTCGGCCAGCAATCTGTGCAATGACAGCCTCGTACTGCCTTAGAACACCACCAGCGTGGGATATGTTGTCATACAGAGAGATAACCTTATCGGCCTCTGTATTTGCATTCATATACCCACCCTTAGGGTAGTCCTTGTATTCATCGGAGCAGTGAAGTTCTGTGCACCAACCAACCCTAGGTGGAGTGGACATCAAGATATCCATACGCCTAGTCTTCGGTCTGTAGATCCAGAGCTTACCATCGATCTTTGAAACAGGGATGATCACGTCGTTGTGGAACACAAGAACGTTGGTATCCGGTCTGGCCTCAAAGTTGATAACCCTAGACTTCACTACACCTAAGAACCAGGAGTCCTCTAGCTTGATATGGTTACTCCCATCACTGAATCTAGATCCACCCTTCAAGATGGATACTAGTTCAGCGTCTGAGTGACAACCAACAGCTGTGTAGCCCGTGGTAGCAAGCTGGGCACTTACCTTGAGTTCAAGTTTACCCTGAGTCTCAAAGTACATCTGGTTAGTGCCAGACTTGATCACGCCATACTTACCCTCAGCATCCTTCAGGAGAAACTGGAAGTATAGAACATCCATAGCTACAAAGAACGCAACGTGTACAGCTGGGGATTTGTTCAGACGAACAACAGCTACCGTTGGGTGAGGCAGACTAACCAAAGTGGCGTCTATACCCCCCAGGCCCACCTCTATAGATGTCCTGAGGGAGTCAGACCTAGGAGCAAAATAAGAACCACTGTCACCAGGGGCCTTTGCTACCGGTAGAAGATCAATCTCACTCTGGAGTTTGAGTTCTACTTGTTGACCAATCTGGCCCATGTGCTCTCCGTTGCTGGTTCAGTGATACCAGCATCTTGCTGCTCTAGTTCAGCAAGCAAAGCGATATCACGAGGGTCGATAGGCAGATCATCAAGAGGAAGATCTTCACCTTCATAGAGATGGGGATATTGTCTTCTGAGGCGAGCGTCGATTGCGTCTTCTTCCCCTGGGGACAGAGGAGCCCTGGCGCCCGCCCATGCTCGGTCCCAGTCCGCATCCTCCGACGCTTGACTTCCCCGGTGGGAACCATAGTCAGCAGCAGCAGGAGCTCCCTTAGGAAGCCACGCACTGTTAGGTCCACCTACAGGAGCAGGAGCCCCCTTAGTGACCGTAGCAGCCTTGTAGGTATCCTTGACGACCTGATCCAGAACTGACTGGTGAGGCTTGTAGTACTCGATAGGTTCGATGTCAAACACCTGGTGTGCAGGAAGCACGAACCGTGTATGACGAACTACCAATGAGCATGCTAAAGCAGGAATGGGATCCAAGACCTTACCAAAGGTGACGTGGAATCCATTGATGGGTAGCTCATTGATGTTGTCACCACCGGACCAGAAGGCACCCATCATACCGTGACTGTGTGCTGAACCAGCTAGGACCCACCCCTTGGTGTTGTCGATGTCTGCTTCTTCACCTGTCTCAAGGTTGAGGATACGTCCGACACTAAGGTCATAGCTAGCCTGTCCACCAGAACACTTCTGACTCGGGATGACTGTCTGCCATTCTGTTGTGTTCTTGTTGTAGTAGAACAGGACGACTGCTTCAGTCTTCTGCTGTTCATAGATGTACTTGAAGAGATCACGAGTAGCTTCGAACAGGCGCCCTGGAATCTTTAGGGCTGACTGTTGAACGACAGGCGTGATTTCTCTGGTCTTACGAGTGTCTTTGACAAGGGCCGTACCAAAGATGGTAGGAACCTTAATGAATCGTCCACCGTCTCCGATAACCGTATCGAAGTCTTCGAGCTTCTCGATCTGCTCAAGCTCCCATGCGATCTCCTGGTTAGGATCGACAGCGGGCGGAAGTGGTGCCAATTCACCGGACTGCCGCATTCCTCTCTTAGACATTAAACCTCCATTAGTGTGTATCTTTGGGTTGCTAAAACAGCTAAGCTGTATCAAAGATATACATAGGCTTGGAGGCCGCTATAGAAACGTTGAGAGGTAGGGAAGGCCAAAGCCCTCACCTACCCTCAACCTGGTGGCGATCAGAAGTCTTGAAAGATCAGATCGAACCAGATGAAACCTTAGAACCGTTGACGAATATCCAGTAGCCCATCTGTAGCTTCGATACTGTCATGTGGCAAGCCACAGATATACCTTCAAGCATTCCAGTTGCTTCGTCTTCACTCTTGTGAATGAGGACAATATGGCTACCCATGGCGCCGGTGTTCTGATCAGTCTTCAGAGCAAGCCGAAGCTTCGCTAGACTGGCGGGCTCGCCTGCAAAGAGGGTTACCACTTTATCAGGGAAGTTCTGTTTCACATACGCCTGCAAGAGGGTCTCTTCCCCAAGCACACATAGGCGAGACTGGAGTGGTTGCTGAGACATCATATGGTTGGATCCTTTCAACATCAATACCGGCCATAAGTAGTTCGTGATTCACAGCCTCCAATAAAGCAGCTGCAACAGCCGCTCTTGCTCTGACTGCGGGATCATTCTCCGCTGGCCTACCTACGAACTTCCATTCGCCTTCTTGAGTTCTTCGCCAGTTGGACGCCTTAGCATAATGCTCTAGCGTATTTAGAACGGCGTTCCTAACCCGTTCGAAGCTTCGTCGTCGCTCTTCAAGTTCAGCGACGATCATTGGTAAGTAGTTGAGTGCGTTCTCTATTTCATCTGCACTAGACGCAGCAGTAACCTGTTTGAGATTATTAATCTCCTTAGCAGGAACCCTCACGTAACCCTCTTAAAGACTATGAAGTCTTCTATGTACTCAATGTCACTATAACCATTATGTAGCAGGATTGCGGTGAAACATCTGGCCACAGGTGTATAGCGCCATAACTGAGTGGGGTCAGCTACTATCCGGTCTTCGTATCTTGCGGCTATCACCTCATCTTCAAGGACGTACTGTGGTCTCCCATACGATGAGTACTGGTGAGATGCAATCTCATAGGAGAAGACAGATTCGTACTCGCCTTTGAAGCGGGTTATATCAGTCGTTGCAATCTTTTTGTTTTCGAGCTTATCGCAGTAAGAGCTTGAAGATGTCAGTGCGACACCTAGCTCCATGTACGTTGTTTCTATGTAGAGTTGGGGTGGTTGCCCAGAACCTGTAACAAAGTAGTTGACCACTCTGACAATGTTCTTGGGCAACCTGGTGAGCGACTCAGGTGTAAGGAGGTTGGCCTCTTGTAGAAAGATATCTAGCAAACCAACCTCCCCTTAGGCTACTACTTATCCCTCGCGGAACAGAGCAACCAATGCACCAAAGTTAGGCTCCTTGATAGAACCTGTCATTCTAATCGGATCTGTGTCGGACCCAATATACACAGTAACAGGAAGCCTGCCCTGTGTGACAGCCCTAGACGGACGAGTGGGAGTTGCTGGCTTGGCTACCGCCACTGGAGCCTGAGGAGCTGGGATAGCGACACCGTTATTAGCGGCTGCTAGCTCTGCGTCTCTGACACTCTTGTAGTCAATCAACTGATTCAGCTGTGCTCCAGTTACGAAGCGCAGAGGGTGCCCACCACGAGGGTTGGGACGGTTGACTGCTTCAATGTTCAGCTTGCTGATCCAGGATGCAATCGTTGTGTACGACACGTCCAGAGCGGACGCTACTTCGTTGAAGTTGTACATTTCGATCTTTTTGCGGGTTGCTGTTGCTACCATGTTGTTCCTCACATTTGCGATAGTGATGCTACGTTTCTAGCTATTCAGTCGTTACGACCTTACACGGAAGTTATCCGTTTCAATAGCGTAGACCTGTACCTTAGCCCTACAGGGGCTCCTGTGTACATGGTTGGTATAAAGTCTACCGCCTATGATAAGTCACTTGATCTTGAGCCCGCCATAGAGCTCTAGGAGAACGTCGTCCACTTCCATTACTTCACCGTGCTCCACACAGACACCATCAGCATACTCATGCTCTCCCATAGAGGGATCGCTGAAGTAGACACTGATCTGTCCGTCGTAATCAATGGTAATCTCAACGTCTCTTTTGTTGACATGCCATTCGATCTGAACACCACCATCCCCCAAGGGAACGATACTCGGTGAGGATAGGTTATCAGGCATACCATCTACCAGCTTGATAGCTGCTGCAATGGATACCTCAGAGATCTCATGACCTCCATAACTATCCCAGTTTGCTTCTAGCTCCCTGAGTGACTCAATGGAAGCCTTAGTGCTAGTCTTGGAAAACATTGCTCTCCTCATTTATCGAATGGCAGATACAGATAGACTGTCCAGCCAGGCTGGTCCAGAATCTGAATGATCAAGGGACGTACGTCATCGTATTTAAGGCCACCCTCACCGCATCCCAACGCTGGTACTGCGATAGTAGTGAAGCCTAACTTGTTCATGTTGATGACGGTTGCTCTGAGTCCAGCTTCGACGTCTTCGATGCGGGACAGGTCTCTCCAGTGACGTTTGGTTGGGAGGTTGAATACCCATTGGGTTTCAGTTAGAGGTCTACAGTGAAGCTGACCAGGTTTGAGTCCAACATGTCTACACACGTTAACGTACTCCCTATATACCCCTGGGTACTTCAGCTTCACTTGTAGAGCTATGCCTTTACCCATCGCTCCAACACAGTTGACGGGGTTCACAACGACCTGCGCTGGAGACGCAAGTACATCACCCTTAACTTCGATGAATTCTGACATTCTACTTCCTATTGAGGAACTTCACCTCACCTCGCCATATCCGCTTCGCAAGTAACACGTAGTCGAACATGAAAAGCAGAGCGAAGAAGGATCCGAGAGCACCTAAGACTTCGTGTTGGATAGCATAACCAATAGCATAAGCTACCGGGATCAAAGTCAGCAAGCCCACGATGGCTCTTGGTTTATCCAACCTACCTGACTCTTCATCTTTGTTGGCTTCAATCCTAGCCTTATCTCTCTTCAACTCAACCTCCTTTTGGGAGTATCTACTTAACTACTACGAAGCTAACCACGAGAGATTCCCCATCGGGAGACTTGGAAGTAGTTACATCCACAATCTTACCCTTAGCGTGAAACCCACTGAGTTGGTGTATGAGTGTAGAGATCGCTGTCTTCACTTGTTCTGCTTCTGTCAATGGTGGTACGTACACGGACTGCATTTACTGAACCTTTTCTATCGCGAGCCTATCGAACTCGTAGTAGTCCCAAACATCGTTATGCCTAATGGCAACCCTTCCAGCCCCAACTTCGAGGTATCGGGTTACTATCGGCTTGGTCTCTACGTCGCTCTGTGTGATCGTGACTTTGTAGTAGTACTCTGGTTGAGCATTAGTGAGGGCCTTATCCACCTCTGCTAAGGTTTTACACCCAACAAGAGGAAGGAGTAGAACCACTAAGCCGAGGAACAGCCTAGTGTTCAAAGACATTCTCGTGCCCCTCAAGTTCGAGAGCAATGATAGCAGGCAAAGCTGCCATTGCCATCTCGATCAGATGGAGACGACCTTCACGCTGAGCAATACGTAGGATCTCATCCTTTAGAGGATGCAAACTCACAACATCGTTCTTAGCGTAAAGAAGCTGTGACTCACTCAGGTCATCACCACCCCAATAGGTGGTACCCTGGCTCTTGTCACGCTCTAGGTTCAAGAGACCCTTCTCAAGGTCTGCTAGGCCGTGCTTAGGCATCCAGGTACAGGTGATCTTCGCAGCTACCTTAGTACAGAAGATGTTGGGTACATCGGTATCCAGCCCAGCTTTGATAGCCTTCACATCAAACCTACCGAAATGGATGATCTTCTTAACAGCAGGATCGCTGAGAAGGAAGCGCAGGTTCTGTGACTCATCCGCCGGGACATCCTTATGTAGCCTAACAGCAGCGTAAGCTCCGTCACGTGTCATGATCTGGACTAGGCACAGCCTGTCTCTTGTGTGCTTCAGACCTAGAGTCTCGGTGTCGAGAGCAATAGATCCAGAAAGCCGGAATTGCTCATAGACTTCGTCTGGTATGTCGTTCTCGAAAAGCATGCGAGCTCCTGTGTACTATAAATGTGGTTTGAATAGGTTATTTAAGGGGCCAACGTACAACTATCTACTGACAGCTGACAACTAACCAGCCTTCTTACAACGCACAACCAATTGTAGTTTGCAAGAGAGAAGGTCTAGTTTCGGTCGTAAGACCATACGATGTATTGCTGTTAAGCAAAGTTCTGTGTCCTAGCCACAGATGCCCCGTAAATAACCACCCCATGCTTACTCACCCCAGGGGGCTTTTAGCTTCACCGCGGTAGGCCTAAGAGTCGAGGCCTTGTCTGATCTTCTGTATGGTAAAGGGATCTGCCATAAGACCCGATCCAATAGCCACAGCGTTAGCTCCTACTGCTAGGAACTCTTTGACGTCTCTAGCAGACGTGATACCACCAATACCAATGATAGGTATAGTAGTACCATGCTGCCTAATGATGTGGACCGCTTTCAAAGCGATATGCTTGATAGCTGGACCAGATAGGCCACCCTCGATCAGTTGACCATCAACGAAACCCACAACTGGGTAGCTGTTGATCATCGAGAGGATGTCTGCGCCACTATACTCAGCTGCTGCAGCTAACGACAGAATGTTATCTGAGTAGCCCAGCTTAACTATGAGTGGGAGCTTAGTCATTCGTCCCGCTGTGGAGACGATATGCTTAACGTCGTAGTAGGTCGTAGAAGCCCCTATAGTAACGTTCGGGCACGAGAGGTTCAACTCTATAGCAGAGATGCCTTCCTCGCCCTGCAGTAGGTCCAGGATGTCTTCCAGCTCACTACCCCCGCTACCATAAACACTGACAACTATAGGACATCCTTTAGTCCTTAATACTGGTAGCTTGTGTTCAATGAATGCAACAATGCCGGGGTTATCTAAACCCACTCTGTTAATCAAACCAGCTGGTGCATCGGCAAACCGAGGCTCAGGATTACCAGTGGATGGTTCTAACGTCAGAGTCTGAGTGAAGAAAGCCCCAGCATGTTGCCAGTCCTGAAAGTCGTCACCACAACCCATAGGGCCGGCGGCTACACATACGATGTTGTTAAGCTTTAAACCGGCCAGCTGGATCATGTTGTCTCCTATAGAAGGTTCTCGCTGTTCAACACGAATGGAACAGCTTCCCGGATGTCTTCCAGGCCGAGGAGCCACTGAGCCACTCTTGCCATACCAATACCCGCACCTGAGTGCAGAGGAATCTCCTTGTCCTTGTGAGCATCCAGGTACCAAGCAAAGTCTTCATCAGTCCCGCCAAGGGCAATGAGACGCTTGTACATATCAGAGCTCTTCAGACGGCTCACAATCTTGTCGTGAGTATGCTCACGCTCAGACGCACCAGCAGATTCACCTGCAATAGGAAGAAGCAGATCTGTCGAGTTAACTACTCTAGGATCTGCTTCATTCTGCATCATGTTAAAGAACTTGATGGGTAGTGGGTAATGGGTGACGAACATTGGGCCAAACTTATCAGTAAGCGCCCTTTCGTGATTCGCCTTGAGGTCATCACCCCATTGCAATTCATGGAAGCCCGCTTGCCGCAGCCATTCAACGGCTGCTGTGTAGGTCACACATGCAAAGTCCGAAACTCCATTAACAGCGTTTGGAAAGTGTTTCTCGAATTCCAGGTCACTCATCAGGCCTGACTTCCACACTTCAGCTGCGGCAGCCAGAACGATTCCTTTGACGTAACGGATGATATCATCTAGTCCACCTTGGAACTCGATCTCGAACAGGGAGAACTGGGTGAGATGTCTGTTGTCTGCTTCAGGTTCCATCCTGAATGACTGGATCTCAGCGTACACCTTGGGTATGAAGGGAGTAATGAGCTCTAGATATAGTTGATCTGACTGTGCTAGATAAGCCTGCTTACCGAAGTAATCAACCTTGAATAACGTATCAACGTTTTCACATGCACCAGTAATACCAACCAGCTCAGGCATATTATGAACGCCAACGAAACCTTCATTCTCAACGTACCGTCGTGCTCCCTTGAACATGGCATCCCATATCCGGATAAGAAGCATACGACGCGGATCCTGTAAATTAGACACCTTATCCGACCTCCTTGGAAAATATACTGTTACCTATAGTAATCGATGGACCGCATCATGGCTACCTGGCTTTTCCGTTGGTATACCCTGATTGCACAACGGACAGTCTTCTGGGTCCCAGTTGGTAGTTAGAGTGCTGACGATGCTCACATAATGAGCACCAGGAAACGGGTCTCTATTGTTCGATCTGTTGATCATTGACGCTACAGCGACCACGTTACCACCATGCATACGAATCAGCTGTGACAACTCCATAACAGACCTACCGGTGGTCACTACATCCTCTACAATGATGACGTTAGTGTCTTTAGGTATGGTAAGGCCACGCCGGAACTGGAAGCCACTTATCGTACGCTCAGCAAACACGTGGGGCACATTGAACACACGCTTATGTCCAATAGCTTTAGCCACTTCCTGACCAATGATAATCCCACCCATACAAGGGCTGGCGACTACCAGACTATGAGCTGAGTATTGACTCAGGTGCTCTTCCAGTAGTGATGCTAGACCATTACCGAATAGGGTGGCCTTCGCTGGGTACTGTAGAACCTTAGCGCATTGTATGTAGGTATCACTATGTCTGCCTGATGACAGTTCAAAGTGACCCTTCATTGCTGCTTGCGTTTCGTTAAGTAGACGCAGTGCTATTGATGACGTTTCTGATTGCGTCTCTGTAGTAGGTTGCACGTTCTCTAACCTCTGTTTTGTAGTGGTGCGTATTGGGGTTGTGTGGAAACAGTATAGATCTACCAACAACATACATAGCCTTACTTCCAGCAATACGTACTGTAGCCTCCAGGTCTCCCTGTTGGGCTCCTAACCCAGGTACAAGCAGCCACTGGTCTCTCGCTGCCAATCGTATAGCTTGTAGGGTCTCCAGCTTGGTAGCAGGAGCTACGAATCCAACGTCAGCGTTGTGAATGAAACCAGCCATAGCATTCAGGTAGGTATACAGATCTCCATTGATAGCCTCTTGGATAAGAGAACCAGATGGATTGGAACTGGCAGCTACAACGAATGTTACAGTATCACTCCTGAGGAAAGGTTCAACACCGTCAACACCAAAGTATGGAACTACCGTACAGGCGTCTGCCCGTAGATGTCTCCACACATAGTCTGCGTAGTGTTCAGCCGTGTTACCAATGTCACAGTACTTAGCATCAAAGATAACAGGTATCTCTGCTGGTACCTCGGCTAAGACCTTACCGATCCTATCAGCGTTACCACCAGACAGAAGGAAGGCTGGGTTAACCTTGTAAGCACAGACCAAGTCGTGAGTGGCATCAATAACCTCACCACAGAATCGCACTTGATCCCAAATCCCAATCAACTCAGGGTCTGGATCAAGTGCGATACATAGGTTAGAAGGTCTTCCTAACTTTGAAGGAAGGAACGCCATTAGGCCTCAGCAGCGTCAGGTAGGATACCAAGGATATCCTTAGACGTCTCACTCAGCTCGAACTCTACTTCTGTGGAAGCATTCAGCTCCAGAAGCTGGTCATCAAGCTTGGTGATACCGCGCTGTAGAGCCTTAGCCTGCATCTCTAGTTGAGGTGATGTGTACACCTCTAACGAGACCTGCATCTGACTAGGTGTATACCTACTGGCTAGAGGGTTGGCCTCACCAGCTGCTACCTTAGCAAGAGCTGCCTCTACGTTCCTACCAAGGGTCTCACTGGTGAAGGTAGCCCCGTTGGTACCGTAGATGTCATGCCGGTCATCAGTGCTCCTGTAGTGGGCCATGAGCTTCTTGTTGAGCTCAATGGCATCGAGGATGGCAGACACACCACAGGCTTCGTTAGTCTTCCTCTTGAGCCTGCTAAGCTTAGCGATATCCTCGTGGACTTCACAGTACTTGGCGTGCTGCAGGAGCACTTCAGCCTTCTTGGCCTCTAGATCACTGACTACATCTTCCTGGAGACTTGTGGAGGCATAGGTGCCACTCACACTAGAAGCTGGGAGGGATAGTCTCTTGGACTGCTCCTTAAGCTTGGCGATAACTCTATTGAGTTTGTTGAGAGATGTTTTCATTACGGTTCTTTCTGACAGCTTGGTGTAACAGGTAACAGTAGACTAGTCTCTTCAAGATGGAGTAGTCTCCTAATTGTAGCTTGTCCAGCTTGGTAAGCCACTTGGCGTCTTGGATCCTACACAGCTTCATATTGAAGAAGGTGTACCCTAACATGTGTGTAGCTTGAAGTGGTTCACAAGGGACGTAGTTATGGAACATCGTACGAACAAGAGCATCTTCAAACCCTAGGACTATGTCTACCATTTCCTTGTTGGTCATTAGACCTTCTTAGCAAGCCACTTGTTTAGATCCAGGATAGCTTTCATCTCAGCCAAACGCTTAGCGTTCTGATCTCTAATGGTCACTAATTGTTGGATATAGAACGGGTCTCTAGTTATGACGAACATACGTTCTAGCTCAGCGAAAGTACTCGTACTTTCTTTGATGCCTTTATCCAGGTACTCAAACCTAGACTGTGTCTCTTGCATTACTTCCTCTTAAAGTTTGGTGGAGGTGTGGAGAATCGAACTCCAGTCCGCACCCGCTTTAGCAGGCCCGTCGACATCCATTACACCCCCAGGTTTGAACGATTACGCCGCTTTTTAACGTGACGGTAAGCAGACGCAGCATACGCTACACTTCCCCTGAATGCAAAGTCAATGTTGACTATCTTAACGTCAACAGCTTCGCTAAGGGTAGTAAGGAAGTCCGCGTAGCGTTCTATGTTCCCACACTCTTCAACCAGAGTAGCATGCCTAGGGGACTTTAGGTAATGCCAGAAGGCGTTTGGTTTCACGTTTGGTTCTCACACACTGATAACTCAGATAGCAGTATAACAACAGACGGAAGGCTCTCAACCTGCGAGATAAACTTGGGGACTCAGTACACAGATCAGTTACCATCCAGGGTAGGCTGCGTATACTCGACAACCGTAGGTCTGTTAGCTTGCGCGCCTCTCCTATTAGCTCTTGTATTCCACTTAGGCTCGATAGCAACATTGTCACGTCTCCATGGAAGGGTGTCGTCTGTCCTGACCAGGGCGTAGTTGGTGTCATAGAGGTTCTCGTATCCTGCTAGAGCTTCGACATCCTCGATGTAGTTCTCGATCGTAAGCCACTCAGGAGACACCATACCGGTAGCCTTCCTACCATTCTGGTAGCGGCTAACCATGTTGTGCCAACGATAGTACAGAGGATGTTCTTTAGGGAGTCTATGAAGTGTGATACGAGTACAGAAACACTTGCCAGTCCTACCAGCCTTCAGGTAGTTAGCTGTGATGTAGCGGACCTTGTCACACTTGCAAACACAGCGCCAAACAACATGACCGAACTTATCCGTCCCAACTTTACCAACGACTACAACGTCTTCGAATGTTTGGCCAGTTAGGTCAAGTGGTCTCATACTATTCCATTCAGTTAAAAAGGGGGAACCCCACTACAGGATTCCCCCTCTAGGCTTACTTAGGCCTTGGGTGCCGGGGCTCCGAAGAGTCCACCACCAAAGTTACCCCCACCGAAGGCCTGAGCCATCAGCATGGTTTCCATCATGTCGCTAGATCCACCATCTTTGCCCATCATCATGAGCATCATGGGATTGATGCCACCGAGAGCTCCCGCTCCTGCAGCGCCACCAGCACCCTGCATCATGAGTAGAGGAAGAAGCTTATCGCTAAGCCCACCCTTCTCACCATCCTTACCCGAGAGCATCATCAGCATCATCGGGTTGAATCCACCAGCAGCAGCATCACCGCCACCTAGGTTACCCAGCAAGCTGGAGACCTTGATGAAGTTCTTGCTCTTGCCAAAGAAGATGTTCGCAGTCGGCTCGTAGAACTCCTTGCGGCTGTTCACGGGATTGAGAACGATGAGTGTACCATCCTCATTAGCCTTCACGACGAACAGGTAGCTGTTGTCGGAGGCAAGGATCAAGTCGCCAGGAGCCACTGTTGGGCTTGGCATGTTGTAGAGGAAGCCATCTACCTCTACAGCGAAGTCGAACACGTCGACTAGTCCACCAGCCTGGAAGGCCACGTAGTTGGTATCACCAGCGGCACGCACTGCGAGACCACCAGTAAAGCTAAGGCGTACATTCGAGTCTGTGTTCTTGCCCACCGGGCCACCGAACATGCTGCCCATGAGGCGCTTGCTGTTCATTGAGGATCCTTTGTCAGAAGTCTTGGGTGTAGGTACTGCTAAAGTAGGACGATCGATTGGGAAGTACTTCTCACGAGAAACCGGAGTCACACGAGGTGCCTGGGTGGAACCGATGATGTTTAACTCATCACGTTGAGAGTTGTCACCATCACTATCGAACTGAAGCTCAAAGCCATCCTTCGTTTCTGCAACGAACGGATAGTCTTTATCCATATCACGGCTTCTGCCGATAACCTGGACATCGAGTCCATTCCTAGTGCGATACCATCCACCTACTTTTAGTTGGACCACGGACGTGTTACTCCTGCTGTGTTGTTGTACTGGAAAACTTTGGTGCCTGAAGGCAGAGTTGAACTGCCGACCTTCGGGGTATGAGTCCGATGCTCTAACCAACTGAGCTACTCAGGCGTGGAACCCTCGGCTAGGAATTGAACCTAACTCCGCCTTGTGTTTAAAATTAAAGGCCGCTCACGTGAGCTACGAGGGATGATTGGTGTGTGGAGGAGGACTCGAACCTCCGTTGTATCTTACGTAACTGGTTTACAGCCAGCCCCGATCGCCACTCCGGACACCCACACAAGCTTTTAAGCGTCGAAGACCTCAGTCTTCTCAACCGTGATTTCACCGCAATATTGAATCTTGAAGTCTGGTGAGTTAATGACCAGACAGTTATCTCGCGTCACATAGACCTCGTTAGCCATACAGTACACCACTCTAGGACCCCCTGGGAACTCTAGGAGAGTTAGTTTGTATTGTATAGTACTGCCCCCACGGGCGAGCCTTTGAAACGCTACAAGTTTCTTCCGCATATAACCCCCCAAAGCCAGTTGTGGTTCTAGGTGATCATAACATAAGAGCTGGTGCACACAGAGGGACTCGAACCCCCGATCCTCTCCGTGTAAAGGAGATGCCTTAGCCACTGGGCGCCATGTGAGCAAGATCCTCTAATATACGAGCTGCTGTGATGCTAACTCCGGGTTTACGTAGAGAGCGTAGTCACCCCAGTCCACATGCACGCATGCGACATTAGGGAGACTAGTGTTCCTACGAATTACCGCCTGACAAGCAGGGACATAGCTTAGGTACATTAGAGGCATTCCTACATTGCTGTAGAAAACTGTGGTACCCCGTACTGGATTCGAACCAGTAACCTCCGGCTTCGTAGGCCAGCACTCTATCCAGTTGAGCTAACGAGGCATGTTTTGCAATGGTATCACAGAACTATCTATCCGTGAATCCAGGACTACAGATTCAATCTTGTACCGCCACACTTGGAAGCCTCTCTCATTCAGTATCCAGACCAAGCTGGTCATACGGTGAAGTAGAGTTTCGTACTTCTTATCGTGGCCTGTCATGAAGGAATCGTTGGCACTACGTTCTTCTGTGTCTTCATCGCGTTTCTTCATGAGAAGATCAGCAACACGAAAGCCATAGCAACTAACCAACGTCTTCAAGTGTTCTAACCTATCATCAAAGACAGGCTCCACTGTTACGTGGCCTTCGTAGTACAGAGCCACGGTTACTCCTGAGGAACGCCGATACTCTGGATCATCTGTAGGACACCAGCGATAGCCGTATCTTCAGCTCTCTTATCTGGTAGAGCTACAGCGTCTCTGTGGCTGTTCTGCATCTGCTTGGCTAGATCTTTGAGACCTTGTAGCAGGATGTCGTCTTCGACATAGAACAGCTCTTTACCAGGTGGCAGAGCGTTCAGAAGTAGCTGACCCAGCCGTAGGTCAGGAGCCTGGTTCCACACACCGTTGATCACACCTAGAACCTGTGGGATTCTGTTAGGATCTCTCACTGTGTAAGCCTCGCGATCTGCCCCTTGATGAACGAGACGACGACATCTAGGTAAAGACCTAGTGCGATACCAAGAGCACCTCTCCAGCCGAGTAGCAGAGCTGCTACGAGAAGGAGGGCAAGGGTAGCTGGATCTGTTTTCATTATGTCCTTACCTGTGTATAAAATTGTGGTCGGGATGGCAGGGCTCGAACCTGCGACCTCACGCTTCCAAAGCGCACACGCTGCCAACTGCGCTACATCCCGAAGCCCCAGCCCCAGTAGAGCTGAGGGGGCTTGAAGCACCTGAGTGCCACAAGGGTTTGGTCCCGAGGCCAGTTCGCAACACTGGATACTACCCGCGTAGTGGGCTGCTCTCTCCCCAAGACTGTATTTAGGGGATACTCTGAGCTACCTCGAAGATTTTGGTAGTTGGAGGGAGAATCGGACTCCCGACCTACGAGTTATCAGCTCGTTGCTCTAACCACTGAGCTACCCAACTATGGTGCCGCCAGTGGGACTTGAACCCACGACTCGCTGATTAAGAGTCAGCTACTCTACCACTGAGTTACGGCGGCAAACTTGTATTTGGAGGGGTGTGGATAGGCGTATAGAAACGCCTCGTTTTAAACCCCCATGGTGGGGTGCATGGCAGGGACTAGCATTGATCGGGCCGTTACCCAACCTGGCAGCTAGTCCCTGACTCACACTGCTTCATACGCCCATGGGCTCTCCAACACCGGATGACTTCCTCCGGATCTTTTGTTTAGTGTGCCACATTCGATACCAATATGGCAACACTGATTCTACCATTACCTTGTCTCTGGTGTCTGCGTGCGACTTGTGTTCATTGATAACTACAATCTCGGCAAAAACTCTCACAGTTACTAAGGGGTAGAATATGCTGGATAGCACTACTTAGAAAAGAGTTCACCAACAGCCTGGATAGCCCTCATAGATCTGAGAGTCTTGTTCAGGTTGCGGATCTGCTCGTCAAGAGCTTTGGTATCTTGTCCCATGAATTGGGCAAGCACCTTAGCTGTGCGCAACTGCTTAAGTTGCTGACTAATCAGGGTTGTAGGTTTCTCTTGCTTCACGTTCTTGATCCTGGGCATCCTGTGTACGCTTGTAGTCACCGATAGGCCAATCACTTGACCATGGTGCTCTAGAAAGCCTCTTCGGCCTGAGTTTGTTGTATTTGAAGCTACGTCCGTATTTGTTGGCCATGGGTGGGCTCTTCCAAAAGTGCTGCGTGTTCGTGTAAGTAGTTTCTCACCAGATCTAAGTGTTCTTGGGTGAGAGGATAAGGATTTAAGTAGGTGGGTTTAGGAAAGCCTAGAAGGTCTGACACCCTCTTCACATAGTAGTAGGAGACGTCTAACGCCTCAGCGATCTGTTTGCAGGTCATACCAACGCCGCTAGGATTGAACTTAGCACCCTTAGTGCCCTTCTCAATCATGAACCCACGAAGAGTATTTAGATCACTCTCTGTGTAGTTAGCACCAGTTCCAGAGCGAGGTCTAGGGATGTTACATCTAGTAACCCAGGTGGACACAGCTGCTGCAGATACGCCTAGCTTCTCACCTAGCTGCTTGAGAGTATACCCCAATGGAGACCCTCCTGTAATTTGAATGGTGGCCAGAGCGAGACTTGAACTCGCACCCTTGTGAGACTAGTTCCTAAGACTAGCGCGTCTGCCATTCCGCCATCTGGCCAAGGTTTGAAAGGGGGAGTAGAGCCATCTCTAGCTCTACTCCCCGAGGGCGAGTCCGAAAGGACAAGGACCCGCCTCGTTCCTACTGTAGCACACACAGGCCTACCCGAAAAGCCACGTGCATGGGTCGATCTACAGTAGGGAGCTGTTTAGGAGCGCCGAGGTTCCACTAGGAACTTGATTGCGGTGCGCTCTTCACCGTTGATCTTGATGTCGATAAAGGCCGGGATGCAGACCAGATCGACGCCCGCTGGAGCCATGTAACCGCGGGCGATTGCTATCGCCTTGACGGTCTGGTTGATGGCACCGGCTCCGATGGCCTGAAGTTCGCACCACCCCTTGTCCCGGAGCGTACCAGCGATCGCACCAGCCACACTGGCTGGATTGGAAGCTGACGCTACCTGAAGTAGCGCTGGGCTGGGCATGTGATTGCTGATGTGCGAGATGCTGGGGACCGTGTTGTCGTTGTGCATGCGTGATGCTCCTTCGTCTAACATATACTGCACGTAATGTGCTACCTAGTTGGGGCGTGGGAAGGTTGTGGCACCGGAGACAGGAGTCGAACCTGCACATAACACGCTTTGGAGGCGTGTACCCATCCGTTGGATTTCTCCGGCGTAGCTCTACTTTGGCACAGGTGTTACTTCTAACATCTTGCCACTTCGTGGATACTCGATGTTGTGAGGAAGTGTAGCGTAGACCGTGTCATCACCCTTCCTCTTCATGTAGGCTGTTGTACCATCGTAGTTAACGAGGATACAGTTACAACCTACTCGGTCTGAGTAGACCTTTTTACCTATGAAGTTCGGTAGTTCTATTTCAGGGATTCTCTGAGGAGGCATATTAACCTCTTTCCAGAGTTTCAATTGTTCTGTGATGTTGTTCATAGGTATCTGCTGGATCTTATGGAGCCCCATGTCGGATTCGAACCGACGACCTACAGTTTACAAAACTGTTGCTCTACCACTGAGCTAAAAGGGCATGTATGGATCTTAGCACAGGCGAAGGTCTTGATCTATAGGAAGCTGCAAGTGACCTCCGCCTGGAGCGCCCTAGGCTACTTGAGTTTCGTTAGTTAAGAAGCCTCTACATCTTCTTTCTTCTGATCCTTCCAATGGATCGCACCCTTCTCCTTTACCTCTATAGTGGGCTTCTCCTGCAGCTCCTTTGGCACGATAACTCGTGCTGTAGCTGCGCGGTGAAAGCGGATAGGGCTACCATGTTTGTCAGTGCCAATGACCTGACCTTCTTCAGGTTCAATACCCTTGGCTCTTAGCTGCTCTACGATCTTGAATGGGTCTGGTCCTGTCCACTGAGCGGGTCCTGAAGCTGGTGCTCTACCTACGGCTTCTCCACCATTGGACATGTGTGGAACCTCCCTCACAAGGGTGTAACTGGCGGATGGTGTAGGAATCGAACCTACATGGCTTTTACACCGTCCCGCTTCCAACGGGAGCCCTTACCATTAGGGTTAACCATCCATGTGCCTTGTGGAAGGCTACTCGTATCTACCCTGGATCTTCCACCCAAGCAGAACACCTTCTTTGTCGTGGAGCTCAATAGACTCTGTAAGTCTACAAAGGTTGGGCTGAACGTTGAGTACCCAATCGGAGCTTTCACTTCTATCGAAGTTACGTAGTACGATCATAACAATCCTTTTGGTAGGCCGAGAGGGACTTGAACCCTCAGTTGTACGGTGTTTAAGACCGTTGCGTCTGCCAATTCCACCACCGGCCCAAAGCTGCTACTTGTTCTTCACAACCTTGAAGACTGGGATCAGCTCGGTGTTGTCTCTGAGTTCTTTGTACCTAGCTATATCAAGAGCGATCTTATAGCCTGCTGTGGTGCTAGCAGAGTCGATTGTACCATCCTCGTTAAAGGCACCGGTATAACTTGTTAGCTCTACACACGAAGCACCAGTCTTTAGATCCTTAACGAAACATACACCGAACCTGGTACCCGCTAGGAACTTACGCTCACCAACGAGCACCAGCTTGGAGACTACGTCTCCTGCCCATTCACCCTGTTCAGCCATTACGAACCTTTCGGTACCTGTTTATAACCACCTGGGCATTCTTTATAGCCAACAGAAAGCGTTTCTCTGCCCCTATAAAGTTGTTCTGCGCCATAACCACCAGATCGAGGTTAAGGTTAGAATGAGACATCAATGGCTCCTGAAACAGATCGTAGTATGGCGGAGGAGAGAGGATTTGAACCTCCACGCCCGATTAAGAACGTCAGTTTAGCAAACTGATGCGGCTACCATTTCGCCACTCCTCCAAGCTTTCATTTGTCCTTACGGGGTAGGACCCTACTGTTGTGGTTTCGGTTCTTTAGCTTGGCCTTACGGGCTCTGGGTATGGCGTTCCTAACGAAGAACCAGCAGAGTAGTATGCCGGCGACCAGCATAATAGCTATTATAGACATATGATCTCCCTTTAAGGAGAGAGTGCCTGAGATATGGTACTCTCTCCAAGGAAAGGACTAGTCGTCCTTGCCGCTGACCTTCTGCAGGACCTTCTTGAGTTCGTCGTAGGAACCTTTGCCGCCGGACAAGAAGTCCGAGATGGCGCTGTCGAGCTTGTTGCGCTTCTCGATCAGCTTGTCCTTCGCTTCGAGGTCCTTCTTGTCCCATGCTTCGTTGGGAATACGTTGCTCTGCAGTCCCAGGAACGTGCTGGACTTCGGGTTGGTCACCTTCGGCAGCCTTGTAAGGCGTCGCCGGTGTACCGGGGATCAAGGTGTACGTGATGCTGCTGGGCTTGATCTTGTTGATCTCACCCTTCAGGCTTCTGAGCTTGTCGACTGCCTGTCCGAGGGTTTCAGAACGGGCAGTAACTTCCTTGTTGACCTGAGCGCTGATGTACAGCTCCGTTACCACGGGTGTACTTGAGGCCACGCGCTCCAAGATCTGGGCATTGACCGCAGCTGCAGTCTGACTGGTAGAATCCACAACGGTTCCTTTCGACTTCGACCTCCTGCTCTCCAATCCTGAACGACAAGGAATCTCTAGTGAAGTAACCGTCTCTGTTCTTCATGTGGTGAAGCTTGAGTTTGTTTCTTACATAGAGATTGTGTGCAAGACTACGAGGGCACGAGAGCCGGGCTACATGTTGAAGTCTATTCGAGTAGGCGTCTAGTACGTCTAGCAAACGAACGTCTGCCCTACGACTGATCTCCATATCGATAGATTCGATTAGGTCCATAAACCCTCCTGGGTTTTGTTACCCTTCTAAAAGTAGGTACGGATACCTACGTCAATGGTCCCTGCACGTGGAATCGAACCACGACCACACTCCAATCTAGAGTGCTGCGCCAGTGTATAAATCTGGAGTTCTACCGTTAAACTATACAGGGAGGAATGGTGCCGCCGCTGAGCCAACGATCTCAGTTCCCCGAGTTAAAAGCTCGGTGCTTCACCTTAAAGCTTCGGGGGCATTGGGCGTATATGAAGACTGGACTTCGTGTACTTCACCAGCTCCCAACCTAAAGGCTCTAGGAGTTGGACAAGTGCCTCACGTGACATGGGCCAGTCTTCAGGTTTAGTCACTGCTGTCACAGGAACAGTTCATGATGAGCCTGAGCTTACGGTTCTTGATCTGATCCGCAACAGGAACCTCTTCGACTTTGAAGGCTCGCCCCTGACCAACATATATGCTGGCTAGAGCCTTCCCTATAGCTTCGGCTTCGTCTTTGCTGGCACCAGGAGAGAACATCATGGTTCTTGTGTGCTCTACATAGCATCTGCCAGTATTGGTTACGATGTAGCCTGTATCACTCTCAATCATGAGAACTCCTTTGGAGGATCAACTGGGATTCGAACCCAGGGAGCCGTTGTTGAAGCGACCCTCTCGGGTTCAAACCGAGCGCGATAGACCTCTCTGCCATCGATCCATAGTTATCAGCGGTGCTGCCACCAGGTGAGGAATGATCGCCCACCCCAGAGTAGAAATAGAGCTGCACCAAACTGCCAGGTAACTTGTGAGTAGCCTAGCAGCTTGTTGGTAATCACGCAGATGATAGCAACAACCACAGCGTCCGCTAGCAATAATGATGCCAATCGTTGCATGAGACTACCCCTTGTACTGCTCTAGCATAGCGTCCAGGATGGACTGCGCCCTCTTAGACCGTGGCCGACGCTCGTCCGATAGACGACTGGCTCTCTCATCCAAGATGCTCGCCGTGAGGGTGATAGGAGTGCCCTCGTGCATCTGTTCAAAGGACACGATGTCCTCTACCAGACACAAGGCATCCTTGATACTCGTGAAGGCTTTGTCCTTGGCCTCTTGTATGAGGGTAGGAACATGAGCAGGCGGTACGTCGTACAGCTTACCCGCTTTGAGGTAGACCAGTTTGCCTTCAACACGGTAGATGGTCCACTTCTCCGCGATGATGATATCCTTGGCCTCCATGAGACCTTTGGATACCAACTCACCTGGCTTATCAAAGCCAAGGAGGGGAGCAATGCGTTGTAGTTCAGCGACTGTTTGAATCATAAGAGTTCCTTATCTGTTAGTTACTTATAAAAGAGGTTTCGGGCCTCGAAGGTTGGATGGTGGAGACTAAGGGAATCGAACCCTTAACTAAGCCTTGCAAAGGCCCCGTGTTACCGTTAGCACCAAGTCCCCATGGAAGGGGAGCAAGATAAACTCACTCCCCCGGTTAGCTTAGGCTGGCTGAACAACCTGTTTACGATTGTACAGCACAGAGCTTCCTACTGCTAGGAAGATCAGGCCGGCGCCTAAACATCCTGTGAGCCACTCTGACACTGGAACCTCGATGCCGATGAGCATGATAGCCCACAAAGCACCGATAGCCCAGTGTGCACCATGATCCAGATACCGGAACTCATCTAAGATACCCTTCTCCACCATCCAAATGGTAAGAGAGCGGACCCAGAGAGCACCAATAGCCAGACCGATGGTGATCAGAGCAACCACATTGGTTAGGGCAAATGCCCCAATGACTCCGTCGAAAGAGAACGATGCGTCAAGGATTTCCAGGTACATGAAACTCATGAACCCACCCTTAGCGACGTCACCATAACCAGGCTCTTCGTCAGCCTCAAAGAGACCAACTAGACCATCCACAGCTAGGTGTAACATGATGCCGAACAAGCCGGCTACCAATGTCTGCACCGCGTGCTCTGGAGATACGAGTCTGTAGGTTCCGTACAGGATTGCAAGTGCGGCAATCGCTGCAAAGTTCTCCACCTTCCCTGCTTTAGCGAGGTACACCTCGATGGGGCCTAACCAATGGACATCCTTTGCTGAGTTACAAACCCACTTCAGGAATACCATGCCTAGGAACATCCCACCAAAAGCATTCACCGCTGTGTGGCACTCGTGCAGGTAGTGTGCATACTTCTCAGGGTTATTCACCGCGAGAGTAGCAACATCCCATTGCCCGAGACCACTGATGATTGAGACGATCAACACAGGAAAGTACAGGCGCATGCCGCCAACGGCTATTAGCATACCCCATATCAGGAATCGCTTCCGCCAGATCACAGACATCTTCGTGAGCACCTTGGCATTAACAACAGCGTTGTCGAATGACAGAGATACTTCAAGGATAGCTAAGATACTGGCGGTGAATAGCCCAGCCGTTCCGAAGAACAACCAGGCTAAAGTTAGAAGTGCCACTGAAAACAGGGCAGAGTTACGGAATACCCCCATGGGTTAAGCCGTAACGAGTTGTTTGGCCTGAGCCTGAGGGACCCAGAGGCCGTACTGCTGGGTGAGGTTGTCGAACAGCTGGGCATCGGAAAACGTGTTGTTCAGGATGTCCTTCGCCGTAACAGCGAAGAAGCCAGTGTTGTCCAGCTCACGGCCGGGCAGATTGTCGAGGGTCTTGAGGTATGGGAACTGGTTGTCCTGACCGATGGCCATGAACTGAATGAAGATCCCACGTTTGGCTGATTCGAGGATCAGCTTGTTGGTCTCCGGTTTGTCAGAGTTGTCGCCATCCGTGATGAACATCAGGAAGATGGGGACGATCGGACCCACTGGAGCAGTCGCTGCCGTGCCCAAGAGCTTCTTGAAGAAGCCACCGCCAGTTGTACCAGGTGCACCGAAGTAGTAGTCGTTGACGGCTGTCAGAGCGGCTGCGTACCTGGTGACCCCTTCGAACCGGTTGTTCCGCATCCAGTCGGTTGCCCACGTCTGATAGGCCGCCATGTTGACGGACTTCTCATAACGGGCTTGTGCGCCGAATGTGAACATGTCAACTTCACCATTGTCATCAAAGGTGAGGCCGAGGGCCAACGCCCGTTCCATCAGCTTCTGCACCAGACCATCCTGCCATTCATCTTGGAAGGAGCCCGACACATCGATCATGCAGGCGACCCGTGCCACGTGGGCGAGCAGGTTGTTCTTCATGAGTGACAGCCGAGCGGTCCGAACCACAGGAGCTAGACCTGGAGCGGTCTGTTGGACTTTTGCTAACGAGATTCCCACGTGTGTGTTCTCCTAGTTACAACATCTATGCAAGCTGGGTGGGGAGACAGTTAAGCCTCCCCTGGTGGAACTAGATGTTCACACCGTAGGCGCGAGCGATGGCATCGAGGCCACCACCAGGGTTCGTGAAGCCCATTTCGAGGCCCTTGAACTTCCACTCGCCGGCCGCGTTCTTGTCGCGGTACAGTTCACCAACGAGCATGGAGACGTACTGACCGCCGTCTTCGGACAGGTCATAGCCGGCCAGCTTGGTGTTGTTGAGATCGGCGTTGTAGACGTTCATGCCGGCGTTCTGGACTGCACCAAACACGTAGCCGTTCTTGTCGGCTTCGAAGATGGTGACGGCGAACGCAATGCGATGCACGTCGGCGGGCACGGTGGCCAGATTGATGTTGTAGGTCTCGTCATCACCGTCACCGGCACCCGTCCGGTTGTCACCGGAGTAGATGACCGAGCGGCAGGTGGAGCCCTGTTTGCCATCGGCGGAGATGATCTTGCCGGCGGCGTCTTTGTCGGTGTTGAAGAAGATGAAGTCGGCATCGCTGCGGACTTTACCCTGGTCGTTCAACAGAAAGGCGCTGGCATCCAAATCGAATGCGGGTTTGCCGGGTGTCTGGTTGACGTCCCAACGGAGGCCGACGAGGACATTGGCGAGGACATTGGCCGGGTCATGCTTGTTCAGATTCAGACTTTGACCTTTGACCAATGACACCGGTGAAGTTGCTACCGTCATGGTTCAGTTGTTCCTTTCACTAATACCTACCAGACCTCTTGTGGTCCCTATAGGTGTTACTATCAACCCAGTCGTTACCAACTAGGTAACCCCACACCCTACGACTCCTACCGGTAAGAACAAAAGTCCACGTCGGTGATGTCAGTAAGGTAAGCTTGTGTACGTCTTCAGCCTTGTGGACATTGATGTCGCCAGGCTTGAAGGCTCTAGTGCTGTGAAGCACGTTCTCTATATAACCACCCTTTAGGATCACGGATATGAAGTCCCATGGGTGATCGTGCATATGCATATCTTCGTCGCTACGATAGATAGCATGCACATAGAGGTTAAACCAAGGTGTGGATAGTACTCTCCATCTACGGAAGTGAAGAGTACCATCCTGTGCCCTGATTTCTTTGATGGGCTTCAACCAACTACCTTCGTGGTAACGAGGAAGTCGTGGAAGGTGCCTGGTACCATACTGATCTCCTTGTTGTCCTTGAGCATGACTATCAGTCTGATGCCATGTTCGTCATTGACGACACCAACTTGGACCAGGCTCTTGATATTCATGGACTGCAACTTCTTATGCAGCTCCTTCCGAGCCGCGTGGCTAAGTGCGTCAATAGACATGGCTGTCCCCTTGGATTAGCTTTTGAATATACCTACGAAAAGACCACCCTTTCGGGTGGCCGTGATTGTGGTAGCGGGTGCCGGAGTCGAACCGACTGTCTCCAGGGTATGAACCTGGCGTTGAAACCGTTTTACCCCACCGCTAAGCTTGTATTACGATACCCATACGCGTCGTAGAGTACCGTTACGGCGCCAGGCGTTCAAGTCCTCTTGACTATTGAACACGCACACACCGATGTTACTTCCTTTGTACACGACATCCTTCACGATGTCTAGATGCCCATGGTTTCTGAACTTACGACCATCGACATCAATGACAATGGTACGCTGGTCCAGACGCATCTGAAGGCCCTTGGAGATTGAACTGAGAGCTGCGGTTACCTTATCGGCAACTGGCTTCTCCATCTCAGGAACGAGAACATAGAGTTTCATCGTTGTTCCTCTCTATAGAAATTGATGGCGCCACCTACGGGTTTCGATCCCGTTACCTCATGATTGACAATCAAGCGCTCTCCCGATTGAGCTAAGGCGGCGTGGTGTGTTCGCTAGGATTCTCACCTAGATCTCCCTAACCAGTATCTCTACTGGGTCTGAATGCATTAGATAGCATCACTACGGGCATTTTAATTAATACCACGAACACGTGGGGTGCAAGATGGGATTTGAACCCACGATGGGAGAATCACAACCTCCTGCCTTAGGCCAGACTAGGCGACCTGCACAATTAACGGGAGGCACTGCCTCAACCAAACCTTTGGTAGCCCTACGGAGAATTGAACTCCGGTCTGCGGATTGAGAATCCGATGCACTAACCACTATGCTATAGAGCCATGTGTGATTATAGTATCACAGAACTATTTGGTAAGGATACGGAGAATTGAACTCCGGTCTGCGGGATGAAAGCCCACTGCACTAACCACTATGCTATATCCTCACGTGGCCTGTTGTTTCTTCTTGAGTTGAATCTGGATCATCTTATCCAGGAGTTCCTGCTTCTTCGGGTCGACAACAGGAATAGTACTTTGTTCTCGTCTGAACCGCAAGGGTTCATTTCTGTGGTGCTTACTCTTTTGCATCGTGTCTCCTTAGAAGATGGTTGGAGGGTAGGAGTGGATTCGAACCACTGTGGGGATCTCTCCCAAAGACTTTGCAGATCTCTCTCTTCAACCGCTTGAGTACCTACCCACGACCTAGCTCGGTTGATGCAACCGTTTTTAAACAGCTCCACTATACAGCGTCGCTACTTAAGGCTTGTAGTCTTCACAGCCAGAGCATATGTAGTAATGGCCATCAGCCGTCACATGCATATGAGCATCTGGTTTGCTCAGACTAGTTTTGATGATCCTAGGTTCCGTTGGTGACGGCCTAATCGTATCAGACATGTGTGGTGCCCCCGACAGGACTTGAACCTGCAACTGCCACCTTTAGAGGGCGGTGCTCTACCATTGAGCTACAGAGGCAAAGAGAGGGGTCAGCAGGCACCTCAAGTGCAGTCACAGCATTGTACACATCATCCTCTGTTGGACGTGTGTTAAACACTGCTACCTTATCACCGATGACATTGTCCAGTTCAAAGACAGTACCGGTGAAGTAGTCAACTCTGTAGAGCTTGAATACCTGACCGTCTACTTTGAATGAACGTTGAAAGAAGTGCATGCTGAGCCTCCTACGGATTGTCGGTCATGTACTTCTTGACCCGCTCCACGGTGTCTTCACTGACCTCCTGATCATTCTTCACCTTGTAAAGGGTGGAGACACTGATCGTGGTAGCCTTGGAGAACTTGGCCATGCTGACCTCGTGGGTGGCGAGATAGTTGCTGACCTGGGTACCGAAGCTGGGCTCCAGCTGATCCAGAATAGCTGCGGGAGGGGCCGGTGTGACGTTTGATGCCGTACCAACCAGGTTACCCAGGCAGGTATCCAACACTGACGTCATAGCGAAGTTCATGGTCTCCATCCGGTCAGCGATGCTGTCCAGACGGTCGGCACGAGGATCTGGTGGGATGTTGGTCACGACGACGTTGTTTTTGTTGACGTCAATCATGCATTCGTTCAGAAGTGCTCTGGTTACACCAGATCTGAAGAACTTACCGAATGACTCGGTAGCTTCCTCAGGTGACATGTTGTTGACTTGGAGTTTGAGATAGATATCCATCGTTTATCCTTTCCTAAGGATCTCTAATACCTGTCTACCCCGCTTCTCGATCTGTTTGTATTTGATCTTAAAGCTGGTAGATTCTATGCCACCGAACATGTCAGCGTTAGAGTGAACCTCACACAGACCAGTAAGTATCAACGATACGGCTTCGGGTAAAGCAGCAAAGTCTTCTAGCTCACAAGCCTTTAAGCGGTGTATGTCCATATCTAGCTGCATGAGAGTAGCAACCTGTCGATCGCCACCTAGTTCATTCAACCAGGTGTGCCACGACCAGTCTTCATGGTTAGGGAAGTGCCTCTTGCCCTGCTCATCGTATTCTATGCAGTATGGCTTCCCACAATCGTGGAAGATCTGATAGGTACGGAGAGTTTCCATAGGCAGTAGACGCTGTAGAAGGAGCGGATCATGTATCCACTCGGGGAGTCTCCACGTACGGGATAGGGACCGGCCCTCAGCCAAGTACGCTAAGAGCTCCTCAAACCATCCGTAGACGGAGAGCCCATGCTGCAGAACATTCTGTGTGTTCGATTGGGAACACGCCTGCATGTCAGTGATTAACGTCTACAAATCCATCTTCCTGCTCCTTCAGTATCGCTTCGACGTCTTCGGACGTCCACTCAGAACCATCTTCCTTTTGAATAGCACACCCAGTGAGCCTGCCCAGAAGGGTCTCTACTGAGTCACCTTTAACGTGTCTAACTTTCAGCGTCGCTGTTATCTGTTCGAGTGGAAGCATTACCGTAGAAACAGGTAATAAGCTAACCCTAGTAAGATCAAGGTCACCTTAGAGCTGACACTCATCTCTACTATGAGTACGATTAGGAGGCAAATTAGACTGTGTTCTCCTGAAAGGGATGGTGGGTAGAAAGAGATTTGAACTCTTACTGGACAGGTTCTCGACCTGTTGTCTCTGCCGTTGGACTACCTAACCAGGTCTTACCTATTAAAAGAGGGGACTTATCGTTGGAAGTAAACTTCGTCAGAGCCCCTCGTGTTCACCTACATGAGTAGTAGGTACCACCTCGCTTATCGGATCGCTTGTTCGCCTGCTTTTTAGCTTGGCGTTTGAGCTTTAGAGAGTCTTCAAGACGCCGTACGTGCTCTCTTTCGGCAAGGATGCTTTTGATGATACCGAGCTCTGAGTCTTTGTAGTAGCCGTACCGATGGTACTTTTGCAGGGAGGTAAATGTACCTAAGAGCTGTCTGGTGGTGTACGACTCGTACTTCCCTCTAAGCTTCTTCTTGAAGTTCTGAGTAGCCTCCCAGGCTAGATCTGTTCTTAAGAAGTCTATCTCTAACTGGTAGATCCTACCCGCAGGGATATCGTTAGGGTAGCACTGGTAGTACATCTGTCCGTCTAGACGTTTGTACTGAGTCTCGTAGCTAAGCCACCAAAGTGACTCGTTGTTGACGATCGCTTCCCTAATCTTGAAGAGGACTACGTTCTTCATATAGGCAGCAATCATCGGATTGGATCTCATGCGGAAACCTCTCATATAGAGGCCTTAGCTCCAATTAGGGAGCTACGAAGACCTCCGACTGTGCGGATTGAATCTTCGTAAAGTCATTTGTCATCGTTGTTGTCCTCCTCATTAATGAAACACTGACTAAGGGTGTATAGAGACCGGGAGCTTTGAATCTCCCTCGGACCTCCCTTTGACAGGTGCCCTTTTCCAAATGTACTCCATACTGCATTCAGTGCCAAGATTAGTTGGGGTAGATGATGCTCAGGATCTCAGCATACACGTCATCTACAGAACGTGATGCGTCTATGGACTTAGCCTCTAGCATCTCACTAGCTGGCTCTGTTAAGTCGTGGTAATCTTTCAACCTACGACTGATAACCACAGGTGTGTCGTCTGATCGCTGACGATGTGTGATGAGCCGCTCTGTAGCTACTTCATCTGGTACATCGAAGCGTAACACCTCAGCTTTGTTGATGAGACCTTGTTGCTGCCAACTAATGAGCTGACTAGCCTGTACAGGATTCCTTGGGTATCCATCTAGGATCCAGGAGGTCTTACGGGCTTCTAGAGCCTTCAAGATTACTCCACCAACGAATCTGTCGTCAGTGAGACTACCATCACCTGCAACGGCATAGCAGGCCCTTAGGAGGTCACCTGTAGAGATATGGGTATATGCACCCTGACTATCTTCGACAAGCTTCTGGGCTATCGTACCCTTACCTGAGCCAGGAGGGCCAATGAGTAGTAGGTTCATGTTTACCCCTGTTGAGAGTGTGACAGACTAATTTGTTTAGCAAGGCGAACATGTAACGGGAATCGAACCCGCCCCTCTCAGCTTGGAAGCTAAGTGTGCCACCAGTACACCATATTCGCAAGTTGGCGCGAATAATAGTAACCCTACCTGCATTCTGTCACTCTGTGAAATTACTGATCTGGTGTAAGTCTAGACTCTAGGTATTCTAGACGTCTCTCTAACTGCTTACACTTCCAGAACCAATGATAGGAGAAGTTCAATAGGGCCATCCTAGCAGTCCAACCAGAGCGGAGGACCGAGTTAGGAGCAGCTAGCTCTTCTACCCAATCCTTATAGTTCTCATCTGTGAGGAACTCTTCACGCCAAGGTAGCTCTAGCTTTTCAGTAGGCTCTGGGGCCTTCTTACTAAAGAGACTGCTGAATAGGCCCATGTGTTCTCCTGTGAAATTAGTGTATCTGACTAAGGATTGATAAGACAACTGGCTGGGGGCTCGAACCCTCATCTCCGTCCTTATCAGGGACGGTGCATTATTCCAATTATGCTAAGCCCTCTGTGTTGGTGAGGGAATGTAATCCTATCTGCATTCAGATACAAAAGCTTTATGTGTATCTACGACCCATCACTTGAGCCATAGCATCCTGTTTCCACTTGGGCCAGGATTCGATGATCCGTCTAGCTCTCTGAGCATTCTCAATAAAGAGCTCACGATCAATCTTCGAGGTGTTCATAGTGCCTCTTTAAAATTGTGGAGACCAGGTCCGGGTTTAACGGATAACCTCTGTGAAGGAGGGTTGCAGACACTCTGCCCCAGTCATTGGTCTAATCAACTAAGGATCGCTAAGCTCATTATTACAGGCGCGTCTACCAGTTTCGCCACCTCTACATATGGCGTAGAGGGAGGGACTTGAACCACTCATATCCTTGCGGACACCTGTCTTACGTAAATGAAAGCCTAACTGCATTTGATTAGAACGTTACTTTGATAAGTGATCAACTAAGGAAACACCAAGTGGGTTTGGTCAAATGCTCTACCACTGAGCTACGCATCCATGTGGTGGATACGGAAGGAATCGAACCTCCGACCTGCTGATTGTACACCTAGTTGCATTTGATCACTAAAATTACTATACACCTGAAGGTGTAATGTCTTCTAGATGGGAACCCCATCCAGGAGGTGCTGGTGGCACTACATGCGTTGGAGCTGTAATAACCTTGTAGATATGTCCATCACTATCTGTAATGGTATCACCTAGCTGTGGAACGTAGTCTGGTATCACAGAGAGATGTGACGAGAGAGCCGGTCTAGTGAGTGCCCACTTCAACTCTGGTAACCCCATACAGGGCTCTACAGAGAGGAGAGAGCTTGGTGTGAAGTTGGCCACTTGTGTCCTCTAATGTTTATTGGTGGCAGTGACTAAACTGTCCCAGCCGCTTCAGTTAGAAATTGAAAGCTGTGACTCATTCGCTACCAGAGATTGTTAGAGTGAAGAACTAAAGATCGCAGAGACCGCACAAAGCGCTTTACCATTAAGCTACCATCCCATATGGTGGGACAGCCAGGACTCGAACCTGGGACTCTCCTTTATCAGAGGAAATGTAATCCCTACTGCATTCCTTCACCCGTTACTTTAGAAGATACTGACTAAGGTGTAAGTGTGACTGTGCCTACCCTAGGCTCAGCCGCATGTGGTGCGGCCGTTTTGGATCGAACAAAATGAAATCACACTGCGCATTCAGTACCTGAGAAGGTTGGTCTGGTGACTATAGGTTGTAGAGCGCTTTTCATTTAGCCAATGAACGCCCTACTTCATTCCCCAGATAGGTACTACCGTACCACAACCTTCTTTATCTCGGCAACCAGATGACCGGGGTCAAGCTGATTGGCCACGAACTTGTTGATAATGTTAAACACATTATCGTTGAAGCCGGCGACGTTCAAGACGTCATTACGGCTCTTCGCCTGTGTAGAGGTACCAGGACAGGTGTCGATGAGCACCAGCTTCGCATCAGGGACGCGTGCTTTGAACTTATCCCACTCGACCATAGTCTCCGTGTGGTTACCTGTGTGCTCACCACGGACCCAGGACTCATTGTCGCTGATGATCACAACCAGTTTGCACTGGGAGAGTTCAGCGTTGAGCTTCCTGAGAGGAGCAGCTACACGTGTACCACCACCGTTCAGCCCACCAAGTTTGGTAGCGTTGGTCATGATGGTGTCTTTCGGATCGATGATGACGTTGAGTCTTTGCAGGTCAATGACATCCGTACCGAAAGGAATCACCCTTGCTGTCGGGTTGCGACGAAGGATTGAAGCAGACACAAGTGCTGCTACGTGAACCGCCTTGACCACCTTGGAGTTACCCACAACGCTGGCAGGCCAGGTCATAGATCCAGAGGCATCAGGGCAGACCACAACGTCTACACCGTAGTCAGGAATATTGCTTGTAGCAATCTCCAGAGCATCGTGTAGTGCATCACGGATTGGTGCAGGTATCGTTGCCGCACACTCCATGTAGGTCACAAGGAGCTGATACGGGAACACCTTCGCCTTGGCGATCAGTGCAGGGTCACGTAGCTTCTCAGCCAGCACCTGTACTGTCTCAAGGTTTGCGAAGACCTCATGTCTGGTGAAGGTATCAAGACTCTGCCTGATCTCCTGCCAGCTGGCATTCAGGGCAAGGGAGTTCCACTGCTCTTTGGTCAGAGTCTGACTGGTGAGCATCTGAAACGGAACCTTGGGTAGGTCCTGAGTTGGATCCGCCAACCAAGCGATGTACTTCTGGTAGCTCTCAGGGAGAGCCCTCGGAATGTACTTCTCTTTGGTCTTGGAGATGTCCTCAAGACTCTTGCCGGCCACGTTGAGAGTGATTAGCTCTTCTTCCGTGAACGCCTTTTTACCTGCGAGGTACTTGAACACCTCGGCCCTGGTGACTGTCGATGGGGTTGGGTGGGTGAGCTGAATCAAGTCAGCCATATCCACGTCGCCACCGATGGAGTCCCACAGTAGACGATCAACCGGCCTCTCGTTGAGGAAGTCCGAGATGAGTCTCTTCGGCAGAGACCCAAGGGACTTACGCCCAACCTGGTTCGACCTGATGATCTGAACAAAGTTCTTGATCATCTTGCCGTTGTCCAGGGTGCGGTCGAAAGCATTGGCGAACAGACGCGGCTGTGTACCGTTGTGGGTGCTGAGGATTGCCATCAGCAAAGCTGGCATATCCTTCATGAAGCCGTTCTCTCTGGCGTACACAGCTACCTGTGCGAGGAACTCAGGTCCCACCTTCTTTGCCAGAGTCTTCACCTGATCGAGCTGGGCCTTGGCAGACACGTAGTACGTGTTCGTCAGCATGCCCGTGAGTACGACCTGGGCGAGAGCTGCCTCATCGGACAGCCGGTAGGCTTGACCACCTGCGAGGTTGGTAGTTGTTGCCACCTTCTCCGGGTTGGCTACACCTTGGAATAGACTTTTATTTGCCAATGCTCTCTCCTAGGGCGAAGCTTGTCTTCGCCTGCTGTCAACTATTGTTTGACTGTTTGGTTTTTCTGTTGGTACGCACATACTGCCATACCTCGATCGCACAATGCGCGTGCCACCGAAGCCATTCGTACTCCGGGCCCATCTCGTACACCTTGTCAGGATCCATCTCAGTGTAGTTGTTCCTTGGCAGCTGCTCAAAGTACATGAACAGATCTGTCAGTCCCTCATGGTTATTACCATCTACAAAGTGCTGGATGATCCAATCTAGGTCTAGAGGATTCGGTCTGTTCTCGTGGCACCAGGTGCATATCGTGTTCTCCAGAAAGGTTGTGGAACCGGCACTTAGGATCGAACTAAGGACCTTCTCGTCCAAAGCGAGACGCAACTACCGCTGTGCTATACCGGCAAGGTTATGGCAGCCCCTGATGGGTTCGAACCACCGACATTCAGATTCAGAGTCTGACGTTCTACCGCTGAACTAAGAGGCCATACCTGTTGGAAGACCCCATCCCTCTAGCATGCTTACAAGGGATGAGGCCATGTTTGTGGACCGGGTGACCAGGATCGAACTGGTGAGCTCAGTTTGGAAAACTGATATGTTACCGCTACATCACACCCGGCTATCTCTTAGAGTTGTAAGTACCGCTCTTACGTTTCTTCTGCTTCCATTTGAGTCTGTTAGCAGCGTACTTAGCGTCCTTCTCAACCTTCTTAGCCCGCTTGTTGATCTCCTGTTTGATCAGCAATAGCCAAGGATCGTTTGGATCCCGCCAGGAGTACAGAGAAGGCTCGTACCGCTTTGCCCACTGGGCTAGGTATTGATCAGAGTGCTGGGCGATGTATCTCTTGGCAGACTTCAGCCCGTTAGCCGTCTTTAAGTCGTAGGACATGAAGTGCCCTCCATCTGCTGTTTGACTCGCCCCAGGAGCTCTCTACCTTCTTGAGCTGAGGTTTCAGCGTGATCAATATGGTTGAGTGTAGCATGGCAAAGATTCGGATCAGCCAGTACTACCTCAATGGAGTTGATGGCACTCTGAAGCTTTAGCCTAGCCTCATGGAGCTCTCTTACGTACATAGCTCCACCTCCATCAGGTTAGCGTCATCAAGCTTCGTCCAGAACCTCACAGCTCCTTTGAAGCCAGCCTTGCGTCTCAACTTAATGAAATCGTTAGGCATGTCGCACAAGAAGAAGGTAACTGAATCAAACTGTGGAAGTCCTCTACGGACGAAGATGCGATCGATCCTAAGCTCAGTACCAGCAGGTAAAGCAGCGATGCTCACCGTCCTGCCACCATAGTATTCACGATGGTTGGTCCTGTAGTCAGGTCTTTCGATTTCAAGGAGGTCATACAGACTGATGTTTCTGTTCTCCAGATGGAGGTTGAAGGTCCAGTCGCTAGTTAGGCGGAACTTCTGTCCCAGGTGGGGGATACATAGCTGCATGAAAGATTCCTTAAAGAGATTGTTGGAGGAATAGGTGAGACTCGAACTCACAACCTTCACATTGGCAATGTGACGTCCTAACCATTGAACGACTACTCCAGACCTTATAGAAGTTTAAGATGACCTGTGATATTTTGCAAGGCATCTGAGTGAGCTGGACCAAAGGCAGCACAGGTTAGTGTGTGCACATTGTTGAACTCAGTCACACCTTCATCGATGATGGGGTGTACCGCAAGCCCAGCTTCCTTGCCCTTCTCTATGAGGTCTAGCAGTTCCTGCTCTGACTCTACATAGACAACGACCTTGGTGAATGACCCACCAAAGAGCCACTCATGTTGTTGCTGGTTAAACACTGCAGTACCCACCGAGTACTCCCCTTGGTCTAAGACCTCAGTGAAGGCTTCAACCATGAACTTCATGCTAGCGTGCGCTACCTGAGCAGCGGTCTTACCCTGCCTCATCTTCAGATCCTTACGGACCACGATGACTTGTTTGATCTTACTCACGCTGCGTTCTTCCTCAATGAAGGGGGTACCGATGTCCGCCAGGGTAGGGAAAGGTCGATACAAGTATCGACTGATTGGTCTGTAATTCTACGTTTCCATAGTTTCGTTCGCTGCCTCTCTGTATGGAGCCATGTCGCGGAATACTTCGAGGTGTGCAGCCCTGGCCTCAGGACTGTGATCCTCTTGATCCGGTCTAATCACTTTACCAGATTTGACCAGTTCGTCATACCGCTGTTGGAGTTTGGCTAAGGTCTTTGGATCGATCTTCATTGGTCTTCAGCCTGTCTTTCAACGAGTATTTGGTGTTGTGGATGTAGTCTGCGACGGCTCTGCACCAGAGTTCAGCTTGATCGAGCTCTTCGATCATGACGACCAACTGGACGACTTCATCAGGGAACTTGTGTTTGTCCTGCTTGAGGACCTTCTCGATCCGGTGGAGGGCGTTGTTAAGGCCACCTTGAGAGTTAGCCAGGTTCGCAAGATTCGACTCGGTCAGCATATCCCAGCTCCTACAATCTACTTCAACGGTACAGAATACCCAGTATCATCAACTGCTACGAACACAAGTCGGGCTTGTGTAACATGAACAGGCTCATTGAATGGTCCATGACCACTAGCAGGGGTGCGAACTGCTTCGACCCTCACATCTACCGTCACAGACTTTGTACCCACTTCTACGGTCTCTGTGTAGAGGCTGAGGAGGTCTCCTGTGTACACAGGCTTCTTGAATTCCACCTCGGAGACCTTCACGGTCACCATCTTATGGAATGAATGCTTCTGTGCTTCCACAGCTGCTGCCAAGTCGACCTGAGAGAGGATGTAACCTCCAAAGACTGTGCCTAACGCATTTGTATCGCGTGGCAGAGGAATAGTTCTGATAGAAGGCTGGTTCACGAGATCTCCATTTGGAATTGGGCCAGTGTGTAGGCAGGCCACATCTTCGTGATGTACGCCAGGACTTCTTCCCGTGTGTCAAACTGAGGTTGGTGCGCAATAGCAACACCGTTAGACCATGATAGGGTAATCAAGGTATCGAACTCCACATCACTACACCAATCGCAGCCTAGCCTATTACAAGGACAGCAGCCGCACTCTTGGCAAGATTGACAGGTAGGACAGTAGAAACCAACTGCTACTTCGTCGTACTTGGTATCACAGCGACGACAGTCAGTCATACTGCGATGAGTTTGGACGAACGAGGAAGAGGAATCCAACTACGGTTAACACGATGCCAAGAAGGCTATCCGCGTTATCTATACAAACACTCGCTAGTGCTAATTCAACACACGTAAGCAAAGCTAGATAGAAGAACGTAGTGGATTTCACTGTGGACCTAGTTTACCCTCTGGACGACCACTAGGCCGGGTTCTAGAGAGATCACTAAGTCATTTTCCTTAGCAACGAAGTGATTCACAACGAGACCAAACTCCTTATGGCTATGGGTACATGTAGGACACACATAGGGTACCTCACTGTACTTAGTCTTAAGGAGGCTTACCTCTGGAAGAGTACCATGGTAGACAATCTCACCCTTCCTGCGAATGACGAAAGTCTCTCCAGCTACGAGGTTGCCAAAAGTCACCTCACAAGCGAGTGTAGACTTAGAGTCCCCAGTGTTCTGGAATATCTGTTTAACCTTGGCGTGACCTGGCATATTGTCTCCAATTTGGTGGACCCGTAGACCGGCTGAGGAACCGGCAACCCATGCCCCTGTGGCATGTGCTTTTACTACTTTAAGCTACTACAGGATGAATGGTGGTGCAGGGTGAGATTCGAACTCACGTAGTCCCCTTGTCGGGTTGCCTCTCCGGCTTCTGGCTCCCTACCCCATTTCTAGGTGCACCCCCGGACCTTGAACCCGGCTGGCTACCCCTCCTTCGGGGAAGTACACCTATTCTTTTTACAGGCTGAAGTACACCACGTCGTCAGGGTTCAACACGAACGACTGATCAACTGCCAACTCGCAAGTACGCTTGTACATCTTGTTGGCATCGATCTGTGTCATGTGGTGATTGACGCGCTCGCGAGCCTTCTGGTAGGTGTTGACGGCTTCCTGATTGGGCTGTACACGGACCTGTGGACCAAGAGTACGGCTTGCTGACGCATACGCGTTGGAGTTCATCCCTTGGAAGCTTTCTTCCTCTTCGATGATGTACCCGTTCTGCTTCAGATTGTCTTCTGCTACCTGAAGCTCGGCTTTCCAATGCTCAAGCCTCTTGGTGTGATGCTCAATCTTCTTATCGATTGCCACAATCAGATCCACCGTGGACACGTTGACAGTCCAGTTATTGCGTTCCATTGAGCCTCCCGGCTAATTTCAGTGTATGACGATGAGAACTGTTCCTAAGTCAGGACTGACACTTGGCCTTTCCTGCCAGCAACTCATCCCGCTCAGCCGTCATGCGCGCCATGGCAAATAACGCCCTGGCCGGTGGCGATGATCGTGTACGTCTTGGTCACGTCGTTAGCTCCTTTCAATAGGCTCTTCAGCACGGACCTAATCCGTGGGCTAGGACACTTGCTCCCAGTTTCGACCTTTAGAGCTTGTTGAGGTGAGGAATGCCCCGGCGATAGTTTGCGACCCCGTCGCCTTCCACTGCCAGTTGGATCACCGCATGGGACGGGAACAGCTTTTGGAGCCGTTCCAAGGGGCCACTGCATTGGCCCTGCCAGTGGCCCTTGACGAACACGTGGTACTCCGGGTTGGCGGGGGCTTCGGCCTTGGTCATGATGGTGTCTCCTTCAAATAGGCTCATCAGCACGGGTACGTCCCGTGGACTAGGGCGCTAGGCCCCAGTTTCGCCTTGGTTTCTAGGGACGTGGCCCCACGACCCGGAAAGCGACTGCGTTAGCCACCTCCCAGGGGATGCTGTTCCACTGGCACGCTTCAATGATTTTCCCCCGGAGCGCCTCCTCCTCCTGCACCCGCCGCGCCTCCGGAGTAAGGTTCTGGTTGCGCATCGTCGCTTCTTGGGTAGCCCGATCTTCCCGCCAGTTGAGGTGCGGGGTGGTGCCGGCTCCTGAAAACTCTTGCATGGTGTCTCTCCTTCAAAT